>OIFD01000005.1_pt1 | contig 550264 bp, 559 predicted proteins | sample 1582021 | NCBI WGS metagenome assembly OIFD01 (sample SAMN07501059, study PRJEB24779) | human gut metagenome | isolation source: stool | host: human infant | place: USA: Pittsburgh, PA | reverse complement strand
ACCTGGATGACCTGATGCTGATTCTGTTAACATTTCTACTATGTCTTTTCTAATTTGCTTAGAAATTTGGATTAATTTCTCTTTATTTTTTTTCATGATACACCTCTATTTGTTTAATTACTTTTGTACATAAATAACACACTTTCAACTGCGTTATCCCAACCTTTACATAACTCTTTTCTATTTGCTTCATCTATTTTAGAAAGGAATTCATCTTCCCCTCTATCTAAATTCTTTATTTCATCTATAGACTCCCAAAAGCCTGTTCCTAATCCACCTAAGTAAACTGCCCCCATAGCTGATAGTTCTTCAACTGAAGATCTTATAACCTTTATATCTAATAAATCGCATAAAAATTGCATTAAAAACTTATTAGTTGTAGCGCCACCATCACCCTTTAACTCTTTTATTTCAATCTGGCTTTCTTTGCTCATTTCTCTTACTACAGCATTAATTTGATAAGCTATACTTTCTAATGCAGCCCTCATTATATGTCTCTTATCTGAACTTCTTGATAATCCTACAATTGAAGCTTTTGCATTATGACTCCAGTATGGGTATCCCAAACCAAAAAAGGCTGGTACTAGGTATACTCCTTCATTGCTATCTAAAGATTCTATCCCCTCTTGAAATTCATTAAAATTAGAAAACATGTTTAAATTATCCTTAAGCCAATTTAAAGTATCTCCATTACTATGAATTATTCCCTCTAAAGCATAGTTTGCTCCATCCTTTGTCTTCCATCCTAAAGCTGAAACCAATCCATTTTCAGATTTCATTAACTTACTTCCAGTATTCATAAGAACAGAACATCCTGTTCCAAAGGTTGCCTTAACCATTCCTTTTTCAAAGGCTCTTTGTCCAAATAATGCCCCTTGAGAATCTCCTATAACACCACATATAGGAATTTCTACATCAACTACACCCTCAATATTTGTATATCCAAAAATATCGTCACAATTTTTAAGCTTAGGCAACATTTCCTGGGTAATGTTAAATATTTTCATAAGTTCTTTATCCCAAGATAAGCTATTTATATTTAATAACATTGTCCTACTTGCGTTAGTGTAATCTGACACATGAGCTTTTCCATAAGTAAGCTTCCATATTAACCAGCTTTCAATTGTTCCAAGTAATAGTTCTCCTTTTTCAACCTTCTCTTTTGCACCTTCAACATTATCAAGAATCCATTTAACTTTTGTTGCTGAAAAATAAGGATCTAATACAAGTCCTGTTTTTTCCTTTATCTTCTCTTCTAACCCTAAATCTTTTATCTCCTCACAAATCTTAGTAGTTCTTCTACACTGCCATACTATAGCATTATGAACTGGTTTCCCAGTTACTTTGTCCCATACAACTACCGTTTCTCTTTGATTGGTAATAGATAGGGAAGATATCTCTTCCCCCTTTAAACTGTTTTTCTCTATTAACTCCTTTAGTAAAGAAATTACATTTTCATATATCTCAATAGGATTATGTTCAACATAATCTCTCTTAGGATATATTTGATTATGTTTTTTACTACATTTATAAAGAATTTTTCCTTCCTTATTTACTAAAAGAGCTTTAGAACCTGCTGTACTTTGATCTATTGCAATAATATACTTCTTCATAGTCTTATACCCGTCTAGTTTTTTCCAATTAATTCTTTAGCTAACTTCACTAAATTTTCTTTACTTAAGCCATAGTAATTAAATATTTCTTTACTTGTTCCTGTAATTGCTGCTTCGTCCTTAATGCCAACAATTTTCATTGGAACTGGTGCATTTTGTACAACTACTTCTGATACAGCAGCTCCAAGTCCACCATAAATGCTATGTTCTTCCACAGTAATAATGTGCCCTGTTTCCTTAGCTGCTTTTATAATAGCTTCTTTATCAAGAGGCTTAATAGTATGCATATTTAACACTCTACATTTAATTCCTAATTCTTTAAGTTCATCTGATGCTTCAATTGCTGGTTTTACTGTTTCTCCTGTTGCAATAATTGTTATATCTTTTCCTTCTCTCATAACATTAGCTTTACCAATTTGAAAGTCAAAATCAGTTGATTCATAAACATCATCTACAGGATTTCTTCCTATTCTTATATAAGCTGGTTTATCATATTTAACTAATTCTCTTACAAGTTTTTCTGTTTCAAACCTATCTGCTGGTAAAAATATATCCATATTAGGAATAGCTCTCATTACAGCAATATCTTGAAGTGAATGATGGGACATTCCTAATGCACCATAGCTTACTCCTCCACTTATTCCTATTAACTTTACATTAGTATTTGAATATGCAACATCTACCTTAACTTGTTCTATACTTCTCATTGTTAAGAAACAAGCAGGTGATGCTGCAAAGCACTTCTTTCCTGTAGTTGCAAGTCCTGCTGCTATTCCAACTAGGTTTTGTTCTGCTATTCCAACTTCAACAAATTGCTTAGGATATTCATTTGCAAAGTTTGTCATTGATGCAGAACCTCTAGAGTCACTTGTTAAAACATATATATCTTTATCATCCTTTGCTAGTTCCATTAATGTATCACAAATTACTTGACGATTAGCTATCTTATTCATTATTAATCCCTCCTATAAACTATTAAGTTCTTTCATTGCAATCTTATATTCTTCTTCAGTAGGTACTCCATGATGCCACTTTGCAACATTTTCCATGTATGATACACCTTTTCCCTTTACTGTATTAGCTATTATCATAGTAGGCTTGTCCTTTTGAATTGAATCTTTTGAAAATGCTTTTAATAATGCTTCTATATCATGACCATTTAAAACAATTACATTCCAACCAAAACTTCTCCATTTATCTTCAAGAGAATTTAAAGCCATAACATCTTCTGTACTTCCTGATATTTGAAGTCCATTTCTATCTATAATTGCAGTTAAGTTATCTAGCTTATAGTGAGCTGCTGCCATAGCTGCTTCCCATACAGAACCTTCTGCTAGTTCTCCATCTCCTAATAATGTAAACACTCTATAATCTTTTTCATCTCTTTTGGCACCAAGTGCCATTCCTACAGATGCTGAAAGTCCATGACCTAATGCCCCTGTATTAATTTCAACTCCTGCATTTTTGTTATTTGGATGTCCAATTAAAGTTGAACCAAACTTACTATAACTCTCCAATTTCTCTTTTGAAAAATATCCTTTATCAGCAAGAACACAATATAATAACTCTGCTGCATGACCTTTGCTCATTATAAATCTATCTCTATCTTCATTTTTAGGATCTTTTGGATTAACATTCATAACTGAATAATAAAGTGTAGTTACTATATCTGCACTAGAAAGTGAACCTCCTACATGTCCAGCTTTTGCGCTGTAAACTAAATTAACTACATCTTTTCTAATTTCTCTAGCTTTTTCATTTAACTCTAATACTAAATTATTCATTACTTTCCCTCCCATATTTTATCCTTTACCCTTATTATAAATATTTAGTACATATTTTTCAATAAATTTAGTAAATATTTTAGTATTTTTAAATAAATTTTTAGTTCAAGTAAACAAAAAAGAGCTGACTTTATTAAATCAGCTCTTAAAACCTTTTATATAACACTTTTTCTTTCAACAATATCAGTAGATATTTGTACTTTTAGTTTTCCTTCATCCTCTTCTTCTATCTTTTCTATTAGTCTATTAATAGAAACCTTGCCTAATCTTTCAACATCTACTCTTACAGTAGTCATTGGAGGATTTATCATATCACTAAATGGAATATCATCAAATCCAACTATGGACACATCTTCAGGAATTTTAATTCCTTTTTCATTCATAGCTTTTATTGCACCTAATGCAATAATATCATTAAATGCAAACAATGCTTTTGGAAGTTTTATATTTTCATTTGATAATATCTCTTTAAAATCTCTATAGGCTCCATCTGTAGTTGGTTCTACCTTATACATATTCTCTTCATGAACCTCTAGGTTATGCTCTTTCATTGACTGAAAGAATCCTTCTTTACGACACTTAAAGTTGCTAATATCTACAGTACTACCTATATAACCAATATCATTAATACCTCTATCAATTATATATTTAGTAGCTAAATATGCTCCTCTATCGTTATTAATAAGAACAAAATCACAATCCTTAGCTTTAAAATAAGTATCTACAACTACCATTGGAATATTTAGATTTTCAAACTCACTAAAATCTTCTTCTTCCATCTCAGTTCCTAAAAGCAATATTCCATCTACTCTCTTTTGAGTAAATATTTTTTGTATATCTTCCTTAGTATCTTTTCCAGCTTCAACTTGAGTAATTAAAAGTTCATACCCACTATTTCTGCAAGTTCTTTCACAAGATTCAATTAACTTTGAAAAGAATGGAGTATCTGATAATATATATCCATGTTTTTTGAATTTTATCATTCTAATTATTTTATCTTCACTCTTTTTTTGAGTTTTGAAGTATCCTAATTCTTCTGCTATCTTCAGTATTCTCTCCTTCGTTTCTTTCCCTACTCCTTTTCTGTTATTAAGGGCATTAGAAACTGTTCCAGGAGATACTTGTGCTAATTTTGCAATATCTTGCATTATTGTCTTCATCTTTTTCTCCTTACCTTCTTATGCTAATTTCTTTTTATTCACTATTATAAGTATATCCTATTTTTAAATAAAAACAAACATATTTACTAAATATTTATCACTTTCATGTATTTTTTTAGAGAAATAAAGAGATTTAACAAATGTTAAATCTCCTTTTCTAATATTATTAATCCATCCTGTTCAAAATTATGCATGTGAATAGTTGTTTTTCCATCTACAACTTCATAGTTAGGTATACAAATATTCTTATCTTCTAAATCCATAATTTTAATGTTATAATCCGATAAGTCTAAATCAACTTTAACAGTTGTATTAACTGGAACATAGATAAATATTTTATCTTTTTCTAATGTACCAGCCATTCTAATATCTTTAACTTCGTTTAATATTTTATCCATAGGAACAAGCTCTCCTATATTATACATTTCAAAAATATACTTTATATAGCCATAATCCCAAGCTCCTGGATACTTAACTGCATCGTTCCAAGGATTAGGGGCATCAAAACCTTCACCTATTCCAAGTCCAAAATTTTTATTTATTTTATGCCAGCTATAAATACCATGAGCTCCATAAGTCACCCCTGCTGATGCACCAGAAAGTATGCTCATCCAAGCTGCTCTTCTAACATCGTATCTATAAAATCTTCCGTACATTCTTCTACTAAATCCCATTTGTTCATAACATGGTTCAGAATTTAGTAAAGGCTTTGCTGGATACTTTTTGTATAGAGTTTCTGCTAATAAATATGGCATAGCTAAGTTTTGCGCATTATGACCAGATTGGTACATATAAAAATCTATTTTATCAATAAACTCTTCTGGAATTTCATCTAACCTTCCTTTTATATGAAGTGTTTGCAACAAGTTTGGTGCAAGCTCTCTTAATAAATTTGATGCCTTCATATAATACTTTTTAGTATCCTCTGTATCAAAATCAGTATCTCCACTAATTACATACATAGGCTCTAAATCTGAGAAAGTACCATGTACCACTTCTACATATTTATCAATAAAATCATATGGCATTATATTTGAACTATTCATATTGCTTGCCCATGTTCCAGGGACATAATTGCACCATAAAACTACTAATGCTAATTCAAACCCTTTATCTTTAGCCATTTTGCACATAGTTTTTGCACGTTCAAAATATTCCATATTAAAATCAGTAAATTCAAAAGTCTTTTTATCCTTTGTAGGAAGAGGATAGTAATTAAGATCTGTACCACTAGCATCCCACTGTGGCATAATATTTATTTGTAAAACGTTAAACCCTTGCATCTTTCTTAGGTTTAAATAATATTCCCACTCTTCAATTGTTATATTTGTAAATGCACTCCAACATGTATCTGCTAAATAAAAAAACTTCTTTCCATCCTTTATAAAGGTTCTTTGGTTGTCACTTACCTTTACAGCCATATTTTATTCACCTCTTAATTGCTCTTTTACTTTTTCTTCTATATTATCATAAAAATCAGGAGTTAAATATCCTAGATACTTACATGCTTCGTATATTTGAGGAAGTATATCTGCATGAATTCCCACACAATGATGGACATATGGACCACAAACCAACTTTTCTTCTAATCTCTTTAAGTCTTCCACTTCAATCCATACATAAGTTCCTTGATTAAATGGTCCTTCTATACCTTTAGCATGTCCCATTAATAATGAATATTCTCCATTATCACCATCAAATCTAATTATAGACATATCTCCACCAATAAGCTCTCCATGTAACGCTCCTGGATGAGAGTGATTAAATGCAAATGGTGCTCCAAAGCTTGGTTTTCCCTTCATTAATGAAACAGGCCATGGGCCACAATGTTGTAAAAGTTCTCCATTTGGATTTGTTGGATGAGGAACTGTCCAATCTGCAAAGAAAGGTTTAACTTTTCCCATAGTAGCTGCTTGAGCTATTACCGATGTAATAGCACCATGAATATCTGTTTCACAAGCTACAGGAATTCCCTCATCACTTAATAGTGAGTTTGCAACGCAAGGGAATATTCCTAATGCATCTTGCATTGAGTTCCAGCATTGAATTGCAACAGCTTTACATCCATACTTGTTAGCAAAGTTTTTCATAGCTATTTTTAAAGCAGCTGTTTTTCTTACTCCATCCTCACTTACATTAATTATCATTTTTTCTTTCATATAATTAACTACATCTTGTAATTCTTGTCCATTTTCTTCTACTAATCTGTTCATTTCTTTTTGAACACCCACCATAGTTACAGGATGAACCTTAATATTAAACTTTTCTAACAACTCTCCCTCATTAACCATCATTGTCCAGAATCCAGCTGGTCTAGTTGAAATTTGTAATACTGTTAAGTTTCTAATTTCCTTTACAATATTACTAGTTGCAATAAATCTATTAATTCCATCTTCAAATTGCTTATCTTCTACATCACACATTGTTAAATAAGAAAACTTAACTCTAAATCTTCTTAATATCTTTCCTGTTGCAAAAAGACCACATTGAGAATCTCTAAGTCTTGCTCCATTTTCTAAAGGGCTTTCATCCTTAGGTCCCCATAAAAGAACTGGAAGATTAAAGTTTTTAGCTACCTTCGCTACTAAATCTTCTGTTCCAAAGTTACAATGTGGAAAAAATAAAGCATCAACCTTTTCACTTGTTAGTTTATCAACTATAGGTTGAACATGACTTTCATCAAATAATAACCCCTCTTCATTTATATCTTTAATATCTACAATATCAATATTCATAGATTTTAATTTATCTAATATAATATCATTGTATTTTATAGCATCTTCTCTACTAAAAATATTTCTTCTTGTTCCTACAACACCTAATCTAATTTTATACTCCATAAATTACCTCTCCTCTATAATTAATAAGAGTTTTCAGCTAAAGACAGCCTCAAACTCTTATTTTCTATTATTTTATATTTTGAACACTATTGCACTAATGTTTCTTCAGATGAAACTTCTTCACTCTTTAAAGCTTGTTTATCTAATACTTTGAAGAATGGGAAATAAACTAACATACCTATAGCTATTAAGACAACTTGAAGAACTGCTACTTTCCAACCACCTGCAAGTACACCATTTACTAATATAGGCATACCAAAAGGAACTTGAACTCCATTTAATCTTGGCACTATATTAGCTGCAATCGCTAAATAAGCTACTAAAGTTTGAATTAATGGAACAGTTATAAATGGTATTGCCATAATTGGATTTAATATTAAAGGCAACCCAAATACTATAGGCTCATTAATTGTAAAACATCCAGGACCAACAGTTAATTTAGCAATCGCCTTATGTTGTTTAGCTTTTGCAAATATAAGCATTACAAATATAAGAGATAAAGTACCACCAGCACCACCAATACCTGCAAATAATCCATAGAAAGTTTTACCCATTATATTAGGTAAATCAGAATTTGCAACTCCTGCCATAACAGCTTCCATATTCATTGTATCCATTGGTAAGTATAAAGCACTTATAAAACTTCCTACAACTAAAGAACCATGTAGACCAAATATCCAAAGCACCATTTGAATTAATATAATAAATAATAATGACCATATTGATCCAGATAAGTTTTGTAGTGGTGCTGCGATTATCCCATATACAAAATCCGCAAAAGAACCATACTTAGTTAAAGAGAATCCAAAAGCAACAAATACAAATAAGAACCCTACTATAATTGCTGGGAATAACCCCGCAAAAGTATTTGACACTACAGGTGGTACACTTTCTGGCATTTTAATTATTATTTTCTTATCAAGGAACAAGCAATATAATCTACCTGCAATTAAAGCTACTATCATAGCTCCAAATAATCCCTTAGCACCAAGCCAACCAATATCTAAATAGCTACCAGTTTCAAAGTTAGCTAATGGAGTAATAATTAAGAAGCAGAATGCCGATATACATCCAGCACCTATAGCTTTTTGTCCTAAATTTTCAGCTAAACAGTAAGCCACAGTAAAAGATGCATATAAGGCAATAAGACTAGTTGTTAGTGTTGAAGCCGCCATTAAATAAGTTCTTATACCTGTATCAGTTAAAAATTGTTTCCATGCATCGATAGGCAATACAGCTAACAATAAAGCGATTGATCCAATCATTAATAAAGGCATCAACATCATTAACCCATTTGATATTGCAGAAAGATAGTTGTTAGTTTTTACCTTTTCAGCAAATAGCATAACCTTGTCCATAATTTGTTCTTTGTCTTTCATCTTAACCCCTCCAAATTTATAAATGAGTTCTTCTAATTATTTAATTGATCAATTATTACAATACTAATTATAAATGGTATTTCTAAATTTGTAAACCTTTTTATAAATAAATATTTATTAAATTTAAACTAAATTTTATTAAATTTATGTTTTTTTCTTCTATTATTCTCTTTTAACTAGAAAAAAACTACATTTTAGTACTAATATAAGCTTTCTTATCAACTTAATATTTAGTAAATATTGTATAAACTCCCCTTATATGTATTTATATATAAAAAAGAGTGCTATTCCCTTATGTAATAACACTCTTTTTCTATAAATATTTATTAATCTATATAATCTGAAAGCCACTCCATACACAAATCAAACCAACGTATTACATGATTATTAAAATGACTGTCCTTTCTAGCTGTTGTTCTATCACACAAAGCAAGTCCATGCTCACCCTTTTCAAAAATATGAAGCTCAAAAGGAACATTGTTTTCTCTTAAAGCTAATGAATACTTAATTATTCCAGATACATCAACCAACACATCTTCAAATGTATGCCACATAAAAGTTGGTGGTACATCTTTGCTTACTTTGTTTACTAGATTAAATTTATTCAAATCCTCTTCAGTTGGGTTGTCAACTCCAAAAAATCTTTCATTTTGGCTATATTTTAAGTCAAATATTTTGCTACCAAATCCCTTCTCTCCTGGTTCTGTAGGATTCGCTTCAATTGCTGTATAACATAAAATAGATGCACATAACCTTAAATCTTCTAGGGTAACACCCGCTTTATCTGCAAGTTCTTGATTTACCGTATTTACACTTAAATTTGCAGCTAAATGCCCACCTGCAGAGAAACCACATACTATAACTTTTTCAGTATCTACAAGCCACTTATCTGCATTTTCCTTTACTATCTTCATACATTTTGCAAGCTCTATTAAAGCATGTTCTGGTGTATTTTTATTTACATCTCCAGTAGTATACCAAAGTACAACACTATGCAATCCAACACTATTAAACTTTAATGCTATTGGCTCTGCTTCTCTGTCACTTGTAAATGCATATCCTCCACCAGGACAAACAACCACTAATGGTCTTTTCTTACCAACATTATATTCTTGTGAGTTATGAAGAATATATGTGTCTAAATAGGCTGTTTCATTAATTTTAATTCTCTCATTATTCATTTTATACTCCTCCTTATTTTCACTAAATATTTAGTAAAATATTTTTATCATCAAAAAAAGTTTAGCACAAATATGCTAAACTTTAGACGTTAAATTTTGACCTGTATTTATTTATAGTTGGCACATAATGTATTTAATATATATAACAAAGAATACATTCCTTCCCCATATAAGGAATTATCCCCACATAAAAGTATTAAATCAAAATACTTAGTAAATTCATTTTTCTCATTTTCTGTAATAAGAATAGTTTTTCCCTTCATTTCAGATACCATGTTCTGATTATCTTCAATTGTAAAATAATTTCCCTTAAAAGAAATAAAAATTGCTAAATCTTTATTGGTTAACTTCAAAACTTCTTCATCTACAGAACTTATAGGTAATACTTCAACGTATTTTCCCTTCATCATCATTCTACATTGAAATTCTAATGTTATAGCTAGGTTGTTTTCAAACCCAAAAATAATAACTCTTTTGGCATCCTTTATTAACTTAATTGATCTTTCTATAATACCATTAGATAAATTATTTCTTGTAACCATTAGTCCATTTATTATCTTTTCATAATAGCCTTCCTGACTAAAGTCCTCATATTTATAAACTTCACTAGGCATTTCTAAAATTGCCTTTACATTTGTGAAATTCTTCAACCCAATTTCTCTAAAAAATCTTGTTGCAGTTGATGGTGAACAAGCACATAATTCCGAAAACCTCTCTAAATTCATATCCTTTACTTTATCTATATTATTAATAAGTTTCTTTGCAATAATGATATTAGTATCATTATCTGAGTGTTCCCTAATATATTGAAATAAAACCATTAAAATATATTCCATAAAAAATAATCCTCCAATAAATTCTTTTGACATTATATCATCTAAACATCAAAAAAACAATTGAAGGACTATTGTAGAGTATATTCTAATCTAAATCTGTTCCATTAGATGCAATTACTTTCTTATACCAGTTAAAGGACTTCTTTTCCTTTCTGCTATAATCACCAGTACCATCATCATATTTATCAACATAAATAAAACCATAACGCTTTGCCATTTCTCCAGTTGATGCACTAACTAAATCTATACATCCCCATGGTGTGTATCCCATTAAATCAACTCCATCAATGTTTACAGCATCATCCATAGCCTTTATATGCTTTCTTAAATAATCTATTCTATAATCATCGTTTATACTACCATCTTCCTCAACCTTATCAAATGCACCAAGTCCATTTTCTACTATAAATAATGGAATTTGATATCTATCATATAGATAATTTAAAGCAACTCTCATTCCTGTTGGATCTATTGCCCATCCCCAATCAGACTCTTCTAAGTAAGGGTTCTTAATACCACCCATTAAGTTACCAGATGATTTTTTAGTTCCATCCTCTGGGTTAGCTGATACAGTTAAGGACATATAATAACTAAAGGCCAAGTAATCAACCTTTCCTTCCCTTAATATTTCCTTATCTCCATCTTCCATTTTTATATTTATACCTTCTCTTTCAAACTCTTTTAGCTTATAAGAAGGATAATATCCCCTACATTGAACATCTGTGTAGAAATAGTTACCACTTGATTTTTTCCAAGCTAGTAAAACATCATCTGGATTACAACTGTATGGATAATTTAACATATATGCAAGCATACAGCCTATTTTAAATTCAGGATTAATTTTATGTCCAAGAATTACAGCTTTTGCACTTGCAACAAATTGATGGTGAGCAGCTTGCATAGTAGTTTGCTTATCTCTAGCAATAACACCACCTGCCATATAACTTCCAAGTTCTATACAGTTTATTTCATTAAATGTCATCCAATACTTAACCTTATTTTTATATCTATTAAAAATAGTTTCACAGTATCTTACATAACAATCTATAGTTCTTCTATCTGCCCATGAATTCCACTTCTTAGTTAATCCAAGAGGTGTTTCATAGTGAGATATTGTTACTATAGGTTCTATTCCATATTTTAATAATTCATCAAAAACATTATCATAGAATTTTAATCCCTCTTCATTTGGTGTTTCTTCATATCCAAGTGGGAATATTCTTGACCATGCTATTGATAATCTAAAACATTTAAATCCCATCTTTGCAAATAAAGCTATATCTTCTTTATAATTACTATAGAAGTCTATTCCATCATGATTTGGATATAATTTATCATCAAGACAACAAAGCTCTGCCCCTTCTGGAATATCTTTTATGTTAAACATAGGCACACCGCCTGTTGTTCCATCTTGTAATTTATAAGTTACTAATCTAGGTGAAGTATGTGTTCCATTTGTAATAACATCATCAGTAGATAATCCTTTACCACCTTTGTTCCATCCACCTTCAAATTGGTTTGCTGCTGTAGCTCCCCCCCATAAAAAGTCTTTTGAAAAAGCCATAATATCTCCTCCTTTTATTTTATATTTTTAGTCTATCACTAAAAGTTAGAGATTTTACCGTCAAAAAATGACGTGTACTTTTTATATTGGAGAATCACAGTATTCACATCTTCCTACACTACCCTTAACTATATTTCTAGCACCACAACACTTACAAACAACAACATTAGGTTTATAGTACTCATTATTAGGTTTTTGTGATGGAATTACTAATTCATTTTCCCTTTCATCAATATAAGCTCCTTGAAAATATCCTGAACTTATCATATCATCTATATCTTCCCTTACTTCTCTAACAGTTAAGTTTGCTATTTCAGCAATTCTTACTAAATTACATTCTCCTCCATTTATTACTATAGCAATATACTTTCTATATTTTTCTGCTTTTACTGAAAGTTTTTTTGACGTCATAAATAGAACTACTCCAGCTACTAAAAAGAATAGCGCTAAAACTATATCAGATAAATCCCACCCTCTATCAACAAAGGATACAATCCCACAAAAAATCATAAAGAAACATACGTATGAAGCAATTCTTACTCCTTTTCCAGTAGTTAAAATTGTCTTTCTATTTATCTGTGTACGTTTATAAATCAAGTAAATACCAACCGGCCAAAATAGTATAATTGCTATAATTATTACTGGCCATGTATATATTGGATTTATTCTATCACTATTATTAAATGTACTCATTCTATTATCCCCTTCTATATCCCATAATATTACATTTTATACTTAAATTATATATTCTTATAAAAGTCCAGTCAATGTATTCATCTACCACTTATACTCTTCATTTTTATCATTATTGTATATATACTACATAACCAATAATGATATACTTAATATATACAGCTTTTTAAATAAGGGGGACTTTATGACACATGTATTTATTGTAAATCCATTTGCTGGTGGAGGAAAAAGTTTAAAAATACTTAATAAAATAAAAGAAGTATGCAATAAAGAAAATATAGACTACATTGTAAGGTTTACCAAAGCTCCTAATGATGCCACAAAAATAGCAAGAGAATATGAAAACTTAGGAGGTATAATCTATAGTGTTGGTGGAGATGGTACTATGAATGAAGTATTAAATGGTATTGTTGGCTCTAAGAATCTTTTTGGGATTCTTCCAGCTGGTAGCGGAAATGATTTTCATAGAGTACTTATGGCTATGGATGAGATTTCTCCAACTATTGATATAGGAAAAATTAATGATAGATATTTTATAAATATAGCTTGTATTGGAATTGATGCTGATGTTGCTAACAATGTAAGCATAATGAAAAAGACTAAAATTCCAGCATCTCAAATTTATAACATAAGTATTCTTTATACTTTCTTTAAGTATAAATATAAGGACCTTGAGTTTAACTTAAATAACTCTCAAATAAAGGACAAGTTCACCTTGCTAGCCATATGTAATGGAAAATATTATGGTGGAGGTTACAAGATTGCACCAAATGCAGAACTTAGTGATGGTCTTTTTGATATTTACTTTGCTAAAAAAATATCAAAATTAAGAATTCCTAGCCTTTTCTTAAAACTAATTAAAGGTAGTCATGAAAAATCACCAATTATACATAAAGGAAAAAGTGATTCATTAATAATAAAAACTGATGAAGATATTGTATGTAATGTTGATGGTGAACAATTAATAGCTAGAAATTTTAATGTTCAGATTATACAAAATGCAATAACACTTTACAATAATAAGGAACTTACAGAACAATTTTTATCAGTAAATTAATAAAAAAGGTGTGGCGGATATTTATTTCCCTTGTTCCGTCGCAAGCTCCAAGTCACATGGAAACAAATATTCACCCCACACGTATTAAAGGTAAGGAAATTATAAAATTACTATCCTTTTTTATATTTTTTAATATGAAAATGTAATAATACCTTTGATTTATAGCTAATTGAAATTTTATACTTTCCTAGACAGTAAAAAAGAGAAATTGCTTTGCAATTTCTCTATCTTTATACCTTATTACCCTAATTAATATCCTAAAGTATCCTCATATTCCTTTAATATAGTAGCTTGGTCCTTTACCCCGTCATCTACTACTCCTTGACTTTGTACACCTTCGTTTACTTCACCATTTAATACTTGTTCATTTAACTTTTCATCTTTCTTCATATTATGTCCCTCCCATATTTATGATAACGTTTTCTCTTGCCCTCAAGTTAATTTTATCATCATTTTAAAAATCTAGCAACAAGAGATTTTTTTCTTAATCATTTATTAATAGGATTAACTAATAAAGAATAAATTATTATTACTTCTCTAAATAAAAAAATACTAGCCACATAAGTTTGGAATAAAGACGATAATTAAATATACTTTGATAACTCTTAAGGTGTTATTTTTTCAAAAGTATTAGAATCAACCTTATATTTAGAGTAAAGTGCAGCATTATCCATAGGACCTATAATTTTATCATTACATATAACCCAATAGTTTGTTTTAGTGCCATCTCTAGGTGTTTGTTTTAAATAGATATTATATCCACTTATTTTATATGAATTAATATATTCAGAAATAACTACCTCTGAAGTTTCCTTTGTAATTACTTTATATTCTTTTGTAGAGGTATTAGTTAATATATAATGAGAATTTAGTGTAATTGACTTGTCAAAGTTAGCTACACACTTCAGTGTAAGAGATGCCATATATTTAACAGCTAAAAATCCTAATATAAAAATGAAGCTTATTATGAAAAATAAATATTTTCTATTAAAGTGTCTCATATTTTTCCTCCTACACATCTATCTCATTAAGATTTTTAGCTACATATATATAAGATAAAATTCCTATGATAAATATAATAATTGGAAAAACAGTATTTAAAGTGCTTGTTGTTCCAAGCCTATCAGCATAACTCTTTCCAGATACTAAAAGTATAACTAACACTGTTAACAATGTTGACTTGCTCTTATAGGATATAAATGTAGCTAAAAGCACAAAGCCTATAGCTGATATTATTCCCATAAGATAAATAATTGGCCTGCTTACAATATAGTTGTATCCTAAGCCTACATAAAAACTAAATACCCTATTACTTACTAAGAATAAAATTAGTTGCAATCCTAAGGTAAATATTATACTTAAAACAACAAAGGCTATAACAGTACAAACCTTAGCTAATAATATTCTTCCTCTAGCTTGAGGATATAAAAATAGTGTTTTTACTGTGCCATCATTAAATTCATCACCTACTAAGTTACCCACTAGTATTGCACCATAAACAGAAAATATAACTACTGTTACCTGTACAATTTGTTCTATATGATAGTAGATCACATTTTCTTGGGAAACATCTTTAAAACCAACTAATATAGCAGTAATTGTTGATGCAATAAATATAGCAATATTGGCTAAAATCACTCCAAAAATATCACTCTTTATTTTGTTCTTCTTAAATTCTATCTTCATTAAATTAAACATTTAAATCCCCCTTACCTTTTTTATGAAATATTCCTCTAGGGAGATTTGAACCATATTAAAGGATAATACCTCTACATCACTTTTTACCAAAGTGCTTAATATCTTTTTTCTTTCCTCTAAAGCTTCATAAACTCTAATAGTACCCTTATTTATAAGCTTCATATTTCTTATATTTAATTCTTTTTCCAAAATAGCTAAAGCCTTTGAATAATCCTCAACTTCAATTTCAATATAAACTGAACACTTTTCCTTTATCTCTTCTAGTAATCCATCTTCAACTATTTCTCCATTCTTTAAAAACATTACCTTATTCACTAGTGTTTCAAGTTCATTAATAGCATGACTTGATATTATTATTGTAGTATTAAACTCTCTGTTAAGTTTTAATAAAATCTCTCTTAGTTCAACTATTGCAATAGTATCTAGTCCGTTAGTTGGCTCATCTAAGATTAAAAGCTCTGGTTCTGTTATAAGTGCATAAGCAATAGCTAGTCTTTGCTTTTCTCCAAAGGATAATTCTTTAACTTTCCTATCCTTCTTATTATGAAGACCTACCCTTTTCAATACACTTTCTAACTTTTCCTCATCATAAAACCCTAAGTATTCACAATGTACCTTAAAGTTTTCATAAAGAGTTAACTTTTTATAAAATACAGGCTCATCTATTAAAGCTCCAATATTTCTTAAATAATCATAACTATCTTTCTTAATCTCTTTTCCTAGTACTTGTATATTTCCACTTGTTGGCTTTAACAAATTAACTATAAGCTTTAAAAGAGTGGTTTTACCTGCTCCATTTTCACCAATTAAACCATAGATATCTCCTGCTTCTATATTAAAAGAAACACCTTTTAATACAGTTTTATTTTTAAATTCCTTTGTAACATTATTAAAAGAAACCCTATCCACAAAACTTCCTCCTTCCTATGGCTTAATTCTAAAATTAACTTTTAACTATTTTATCTCTTATTTCTTACATAGTTCTTAAGTTAAACAGTGAAGTTCTTAAGAGCAACCCTAAATACAGTTTCCTTCCCCTGTTCACTTTCCACTTCTATAGCCCCCTCCATATTTTCAACTAGCTTTTTACTTATAGCAAGGCCTAGTCCACTTCCTGAAGCTTCTTTATTTCTTGATGACTCTCCTATATAGCTTCTTTCAAACACTTTCTTCTGCTCTTCCTTTAAAATACCTCTACCTCTATCAATTACTTCTATAAATGTATTTTCCTCATCCTTAATTATGTTGAAACCTAAATACTTACCACTACCCCCATACTTGTATGCATTGTTGATAAGATTATTAATTACTCTCTCAACCCCTTCCTTATTTCCTAAAACATAAGCTGATTCCTCTGGCATATTAATATTAACCTGAAATTCTTCATTGGATAAAATATCATAATAAGATAATATAATTTCCCTGGAAATCTCTCTTAAATCAATTTTTTCAAGGTCTATTTTCTTATCTCCACTTTCAAGTTTTGCAAGGGTAAAAAATTTATTTACTAATTCTAGTACCTCCTTAGAACGAGTATTTATCTTATTTAAAATCTCATTTCTTTCAACTTCTGAAATAGTAGAATCCTTAATTAAAATTTCTATATACCCCATAATTACTGTTAAAGGAGTCTTTAAATCATGAGATACATTAGAAAGCATATTATTTATAGTAGTTTCCTTATTTATTCTTAAGGTCTTTTCCCTCCTATTAAAGTTGATTAAATCATTTATACCAACTAATAACCTTCTTAGCTCTAATTTATCAGTAGGAAGCAATAAAGTTTTACACATCTCATCTTCATTAAACTTATTAAGCTCATCTGAAATAAACTTAATGTCCTTTGTTATTCTTCTTAACCTATATTTATCATAAATAGTTACAGATAGGAGAATTATTATTACTACCCACAAAACTAATTTCATTACTCTTTCCTCTCATACTTGTACCCTATTCCCCATAGAGTTTTTATATATTTAGGTTTTGATGGATCTCTCTCTACCTTTTCCCTTAATCTTCTTATATGAACATTTATTATATTGTCATCTCCCATAAAATCATCTTCCCATACTTGTCTATAAATCTGTTCCTTGGTAAAAACTATATTAGGATTAGTTAAGAAAAGCTTAAATATTTCAAACTCCTTATTTGTTAACTTTAAATCCTCATCTCCTCTTTTTACTGAATAATTATTTATATCTATTGTTAAATCATCTACTTTAATTACCTTATTTTGCTTTACTTCTTCATTAGAATACTCAGTAGCTCTTCTTATTGCTGCCTTAACCCTTGCAGATAACTCAACCATTGAAAAAGGCTTGGCTACATAATCATCAGCACCAAATCCTAGCCCTAAAGCCTTATCTATTTCTCCATCCTTTGCTGATAAAATAATTGCTGGCACATTACTCTTTTCTCTTATTCTTTTTATAAGGTCAATACCATCCATCTTTGGCATCATTATATCTAAGATAACTAAGGAATAATCCTTCTGCCTAAATTGAAATAGCCCCTCTTCACCATTAAAAGCAGTATCAACTATATATCCTTCCTTAGTTAAATAATTCTTAACCATTAAAGAAATCTCTTTTTCATCTTCAACTAACAAAATTCTCTTCATAAAAACCACCCCTTCTTTATATATTTTACCAAAAAGTGTAGCAACTTCATATTTAAAGTCAAATTAAGAAAAGAAATAGGAGGAGTTTAAATAAAAATATATATAATGTATATTTAAGTCCTAGAACATCTATTTTTAATCTTAAGTGATATAAAAGGCATAAAAGAGTGCCAGTTATAGCAGTAAGGGAAAACAAAGATGATTGATATGATCTTGTTGCTAGATTAATTGGAGAAGCCAAACAAAAATTATCTCTCTTTACTATTTCATCAATCTTCTTTAAATCATCTGTTATAGTGTATCTTAATATTCTATTAAAAATAGATAAGAAGGCAATATACTAGTTAAGATATAAGAGATTAATCTACTGTAGCATAGGTTATTAACATGTTATGGCATATTTTTATATGTAAAATCTAACTAATTATAGATAAATATTCAACTATAGTTTTATAATGTTATAAGAGATGTGTTAAAAAGGAGATGTAGAAATGAATATTTTAATTTTAGGTGGCACTAGACTTTTTGGGAAAGTATTAGTTAGAAATTTAATTGAGCGTGGACATAATGTAACTATAGCTACAAGAGGTTTAACTCAAGATAGTTATGGAGATTTGGTAACTAGGATAATTATAGATAGAGAAAATAAAAAAAGTATTGAAAAAGCTTTAGAAGGAAAGTATTTTGATATTATATATGATAATTTATGTTATTCTCCTAATTCAGCAAGAGACTTATGTGATGTAATTGAGGATAAAACAGATAGATACATAATAATATCAAGTTCAGCTGTCTATAAATTTAATAAAAATATAAAAGAGGAAGAATTTAATCCATATATTTATAAAGTTATTTATGGAGATAGAAATGATTTTTCTTATGCAGAGGGAAAAAGACTATCAGAGGCAGTAGTATTTCAAAATTATAATATTAAAACTGTAGCTGTTAGGTTTCCAGTAGTACTTTCTAAAGATGATTATACAAAAAGACTTTATTCATATGTAGAAAATAATATATTAAACAAAAGTACAAATATTAATAATATTGATTCGAATTTAAGTTTTATTAGTGATAAAGAAGCAGGTGATTTCTTAGCTTGGTTAAGTAATGTTGATTATGTGGGTCCAATAAATGCTGCAAGTTATGGATTTATAACCATTAAAGAAATTATAGAATATATTGAAAAATCTACAGGTAAAAAAATGATAATAAGTAGTGATGGAATAAATGGAAAGTATAATGGAATCTTTGATTCTAATTTGGACATATCTAGAGTAGAAAGTCTAGGTTATAAATTTAATAATATTAAAGAATATATATTCAATCTGCTTGAATACTATACAGATATATGTATTACAAAATTCTTTCAGTCATAAGAAAACCCAAATCTGATTTATATAAATTTTATCTTGACTAATTGTAAAATAAAACTGAACTAATAAAAAATCCATAGTAAATTATCCATGTTATGATATTGCTTTTGTAGAAGATTGGATGAAAACTCTTCCAAGAAGAATACTGAAATATAAAACTCCAGAAGAGTTATTTTTCACTAATATTTAGAACGATTTTTATCAACTTCAAGATCAATAATCATTTTATTACAAGTAGGACATACAAAGGCTTGATTTTGAATGATTTTCCATTTAAAATAGCTACCTCTTTTTAGGTATATATAGCTAGGTTTAGAATTAGGATCATCAGATTCCTAAGTATTTGCATAACGATCACCAATTAAGTTTCCAGCTATCATGGTATTAGAGCAATATGGACATTTCATAATATCACCTCCTATACTAAATTATTTTAAATATTAATTTTTGAGAAGTTTTTAAAAGTCATATTTCATTATTTAAAGAGATTTTTATCTTTGTAAAGTAGATATGCAAGAAATAGCCATAAGAATAGCCTTGGTATCAAAGTTGTCAAATCTCCAATAATTAACAAATAAGTACAATCTATTAAAACTAATAGATATATTATAAATACTCCTATTTTATTTTTTCTAAGGATTAAAATAAATGAGGCAAAAGATATTAATGATAGAATAAAATAACAAATAATTTCATTAAAGGTATAAGGAATTTTCTTTAATAGTAATGGATTTATAATTGGCGTTAATAACAAAAGTGACCCAATACCATTAGATATAGTTGCAATAATTAATATTATGCTTAGTAATTTATTAAATTTTAAATTTTGATAGTTATATTATTTTCCTTGTATGTAATATTGAATTAATAATTACTAAAAGTGAGTTTGTTAAATTATTAGAAGAAAAGGTAGGAATAACGGCTTTATATACTTATCCAGATAAATTAGCATATAAATAGTAGCTACTCTTATTCCCTATGCTACCCTTTTATTACGTCCTCCTTTGTATTACAATTATAATAGTATAAAACTACTAAGGAGGATTTTATGAAGAACAAAGTTAACTTTCACACACATACATATAGATGTAAACATGCAGTTGGAAATGAAGAAGATTATGTAATTGAAGCTATAAATCAAAACCTTACTACCTTAGGTATGAGTGACCATGGACCATATCCTGATGATAGACTAGGTTTTAGAATGGAATATAAAGAACTTCCTGAATATATTTCTACAGTAGAAAAACTAAAAGAAAAATATAAAGACAAAATCAAATTATATTGTGGTCTAGAAATTGAATACGACCCAAATTCTTATGATTACTATAAATACTTATTAAATGAACTACATCTAGATTACTTAGCTTTAGGTCAACATGTATTTACTCATAAGGGGAATTTTTGCAACTCATTTGAATTAACTAGTACTGATGAATACATATCTTATGCTAATAGCATAGTTGAAGCATTTAGCACAGGATTCTTTAAATTTCTTTGCCATCCTGACTTAATATTTTTAAATGACTTTCCTTGGGATGATAATTGCGAAAAGGCATGTGATATTATAATCCAAGGTGCAAAGAAATATAACATGATCCTTGAGATTAATGGAAATGGTGTAAGACGTGGAATAAATGAATTCTGTGATGGAAAAAGGTATCATTATCCTCATGAAAACTTTTGGAAAAAGGTTAGTAAAAATAATTTAAGAGTAATTATAAATTCTGACTGCCATAATCCTAAAGACTTATGGGATGAAAATATGGATAAAGCCTACGAATTTGCAAATAAGTTAGATTTAAATATAGTATATGATATATTCTAATTAGAATTTATCTCACAAAAATCAATTCAACACCGCATTTTTACTATAACTTCTTAAGTTCTTAACTTTTTAAGAACTTAAGAAGCTATATTTTTTCATATAAAAAAAGCGTCGCAATAGAAAAACAAATTTTCTCTATTGCGGCAGCTCCATTGATTTTCTAATTTCTTTTAATTCATTGAGTAACTCAAAAAATCTTTCTAAATATTCCTCATATTCATTATGATCTAATATTTCATAATCATCTGATGCATATCTACGACTAAAATAAAAATCCTTTAATTCTCTGCAAAGTCCCTTATATTCTTTAAGCTTTGGAAAATCACTCAAATATAAAGTTTCTAATAATTTCACAAGATTATGTTCCCTATTTACCACTCCATACTTTTTAGTAATTATACCTTTTAAGTTTTTTTCTATACATTGTTGACAGTGTACTAACACTCCATCTTCTAACCCCTCTATATTCTTTGTATTATAAATAAATTTTTCATCTATATCTGCAAAATAAAACATATCTCTCTTTACCAATGTTACCATCTCCTTATATCTATTAAATCCTTAGTAATTGCTTGTTCAAATGATGGGCTTAATGATAATTCTAAAAATCTCCTTTTAGTATATAACTTTAAATCCACGTCTCTTTCTATTCCAAGCTCTTCTATCTTATCTTCCAAAAAATGTCTTAACTCTTTTAATTCTCTAATTGATTTATCTTCATCAATTAAAGCTAATATATCTATATCGCTATACTTAGAATACATTCCTTTCGAAATTGATCCAAAAAGATATATATCAGTAACCTTAAGGATTCCTAATATGCATTCTTTTATTTTTATTATTTCATTCTTTAAGCATATATCTAAATTATAATCCACATCAAATCTCATATTATCCTCCACTTATGACTCATAGCTATATTATATTATTTAACCTTATCTATTACAATAATACATATATTGAACTTCTCACCCCTTTCTTTATATTGTAAAATAATACTAATATACATTATTACTTAATCATTTTATTTCTCTATGCTATTGGAATGGTGGTATCATACTTCAGATCAGCCACTCATTATATTAAAAAGCATAAAACAGATCCTATCTATAAAGTTAAACTTAATTCTAATTTAACTACTTATTTCACAGTATCATTAACAATTATCACCTTAATTATTCTGATTAAAACTTCTATAGCTACTATTCTTTTTTTAATAATCATTTTAGATGGTATAAACGAAATTATTGAATACTATGTTAATAAATATCTATATTTCTTTGATAATGGTCTATTTATGCATGGTAAGTTCATTGAGTATTCATCAATAAAAAAAGTTAAAATATTAGATACCAAAAGAAAAACATTATTTAAATTACAAATAGAATTTGATAATACTACCCTATCAGAAAACATTAATCACTTATATAAGGATGAAGTAGCTAATTATCTTTCAAGAAATTTACCTGAGGTATTTAATTGCTTAAATACATGATAAAAAGACTAGAAAATGTTTTATATCCATTTTCTAGTCTTTTTTATTTGTAAATAACATTATTTAAGAATTTATATTTCAATTATAATAGTACTTTAAATTCATATCCCTTTAATTTTATAGACTCCTTAAGATCTATATTCTCTTCATTAAATACATCAAATGCTTTTCTATTTTTTAGTTCATCCATGAAAGGTATAACTATTTCCTCCTTTGAATTATTAATTATTACCGTTATATCTTCCTTTTTATATATCAAAACAGGAGTATTTTTTCCTGCTATCACCCACTTATTTTCTAGTGCTTTAAGCTGTGGATTTACTTTTCTCATATTTATTAATTTTTTAGTAAAATCTAACATATCCTTGTCTTGTTTTTCTTTATCCCAAGCCATACATCTTCTATGAAACTCTTGCCCATTACCTTGATTACCTTCCATGCCTATTTCTGTACCATAATAAATGCAAGGAGAACCAGCTTGAGTAAACATAAATAATAATGCTAACTTTACCTTCTCTTTACTACCTTTAGCTAATGTAAGAATTCTAGGAGTATCATGGCTATCTAAAAGATTAAACATCACTTCATTTACTTGCTTTGGATAGCTTACATTTACTTTATTAATCATGTATTTAAACTCTTCTCCATTAGCACAATCATAGCAAAAGAAGTCTTTAATCCCATCTCCTAATGGATAATTCATAACACCATTAAATTGATCCCCCATAAGCCAAGGTAAAGAATCATGCCATATCTCTCCTACTATATAACTGTTAGGATTTACTGCTAATATTCTTTCCTTAAACTTTCTCCAAAACACATGATCAATTTCATTACTTACATCTAATCTCCAACCATCAATATTCATTTCACCAGACCAGTACTCCCCAACCTTTAGTAAGTACTCAACAACATCTGGATTTTCTGTATTTAATTTTGGCATTTTAGGGGTTCTTCCAAAGGTTTCATAATTTAGGTTTCTACCATCTAATTTTTCTAGTGGCCTATCTACTGCTGGGAACTTATTTATATGAAACCAATCCTTAAATTTAGATTTTTCACCATTTTTAATTACATCCTGCCATTGAGGTGAAAAATATCCCATATGATTAAACACACCATCTAATAATATTTTCATATTTCTTTTATGCAACTCATCAACTAATTCTTTGAAAGTTTCTTTATCTCCTAAGGCTGGATCAATTTGGAAATAATCGATTGTTTCATATCTATGATTAGATGTTGCTTTAAAAATAGGACATAGATATAATCCTGTAATTCCCAAATCCTCTAAATAATCAAGTTTCTCTATTATTCCTCTTAAGTCCCCTCCCATGAAGTTTTTACCTGTTGGCTCTGTTCCCCAAGGCTCCACTCCTTCAGGATTTATAGATGGATCTCCATTATTAAATCTATCAGGAAATATTTGATACCAAATCATATCTTTTGCCCATTCTGGTGATTTAGGAACATCTATATTATTCAAATAAGGGAAACAAAAGAAATCAGAGACTTTGCTTAATATATAGATATCATCATTTTTTCCTAATTCATATATCTTCTTTTCAGTAAAAAGGATTTTTTCCTCTTTCCCTTCTAATATAAATGCATATCTCGACCTCTTTTTTTCTGGCTTATATTCTCCTATCCAATAATCAAAATACTCTGTTTCAACCTCTTTTTTCATAGGAAGAGTTTCAGCTTTCCATCCTGTACCTCCAGCACCTAAGTTACCACCATCTGCTCCCCCAACTTCCCATATATAAGGATCTCCAATTCTTAAATAAGCTTTTTTTACTTCTCCTTTTTTGGTCCTAATCCTTAAATGTAAGGTTTCACTATCATATCCATAAGAATAATTACTCTTTGGAAGATGAAAAATTCCTTCTCTTGTTATTCTGCCACACATTTTATCCTCTCCTTCTCTATCTAACAAATGATTTTTCTTCCCACTTTCTTGATTTCCACCTTAATGCCACTAAAACTCCTCTTATGATTTCATCTAATGCAAATCCTATCCATACTCCAATTAACCCAAGTCCTAGCCCTATACCTAAAACATAAGAAATTCCAACAGCAAAAGTCCACATTGAAAATATTGCTATATATACAGGAAACTTTACATCTCCAGTTGCTCTTAAACCATTAATACCTATAAGATTCGTTGTCCTTCCAAACTCAAGAAATATATTTACAAATAAAACCTGACTTCCTAAGGATAATATCTCTTCATTAGTTGTAAATATTGCCAATATATACTTTCCAACTATAGCAAGTAAAATACTCATACTAATTGTTACAATTAGAGATCTAGTAACACAGTATTTAAATAAGTTAAATGCTTTATCTTTTTCACCTTCACCAATAAGCCTTCCTATTAAAATACTTCCCCCTTGGGCAACCCCTTGTGCAAAAAGATAGGCTAAAAAAGCAATATTTCCAACATAAGTTTTTGTAGCCATACTGGCTATACCTATGGTATTTATTATGCTTGTTATAACTAATTGGCTTAAGTTATATGAAAGTTGTTCTCCTAATGTTGGAAGTCCTATTGAAACTATATTTTTTAAATGATTAACAGGAAATATTTTAAATAAATCCAATTTAAACTTATTCATAACCACCTTATAAACTCTATATCCTAAAAAAATACAAGCTATAACCTTACTTAATGTAGTTGATATAGCTGCACCTGCAATCCCTAGCTGTGGAAATCCAAAATTACCAAATATCAATATATAATTCCCTATTACATTTACTACATTCATTAATATAGTTATCTTCATACAGGTTTTTGTAAGTCCATATGCTCTTAATATTGCTGTAAATGTCATCATTATTGCTGCAACAAAACTTGCTCCACCAACAATCCCCATATAAGTATTACCCATAGAAATTAATTCACTTGGAGTGTTTAACAATTTAAACATAAACTCCCCACCAAGAATTATTACTATACTTAAAACTATACCAAGAACTCCATTTACTCCTATTGATAAGCCACAAATTTCAACTATATTTTTTTCATCCTTATTGGAGCCAAAGTATTGAGTTAATAAAATGGTTGTCCCAGATGTAATTACTACAAACATAAGGTTTACCATCCATATTATTTGGTTAGATACTCCAACTATTGCTACTGCTTCATCTGAATATTTACCAAGCATGAATATATCAATACTACCTAATAAATACATTAGTATAAGCTCTATCATTATTGGCCAAGTTATTGAAAGAAGCTTGCTTTTTATCTCTTTCATATAAATACCTCTCAAATTATTAAATTCACTTGAATTATAGCACCATACAACTTTATAGCTTTTATATTTTTTAGTTTTTTTGTATAATTTTTATATAATATATTAGGAGTGATGATATGGATAAGTTTATTGGAGATGACGATTTCTTTTATACTGACTTCTTTATTTTGATAAAGACAAATAACTTTCCTCAAATTTTAGAGAGATTAAAAAAGAAACATGAATATGAAAATTCAATAGATAAGGATATCTTAGAAAAAAAACATGACCTTATTATTTGGAATGCTTTTTTATCAAAGGAAGTAATTAAGGATAGGATAATAAAAACAGCTCTTCACGATATTTATAATAAATTTTATTTAGAAATACTAAAATGTACTTCACTAAAAGATTTGCAGGAGCTAGAAATAGAGATATTTAAACAATATATTACTAGAATTATATCTAATATGGAGGTTACAAATAGCTTAACTGTTAACCGTTCCTTAAGATATATACACATGCATATAGAAAACTACTTTTCCTTAAATAAAATGGCTAATGAACTTAACGTTTCTGCTTCATATATTAGTACATTATTCAAAAAAACTATGGGTATATCCATTAATGAATATGTACATGAAGTTAAGATAAATAGAGCTAAAATTCTCTTAAAAACCACCTCTAAAACTATGATTGAAATAGCTCAACAGCTTGGATATTCAGATTCAAGTCATTTTTCTAAGAAATTTAAAGAAAAGGAAGGGCTATCACCTATATCCTATAGAAATAATAATGGTTTTTAAGTTTCTATTTGTATCCCCCTAATCTTACAAATATTAAAATATTTTCTTAAGATTCCCTTATTTTTTGGAAAAATATTGATAAAATAAGATATAATATTTCATGACATCTTATTTTATGGAGGATAAATTATGAGCTTTAACTCTTATGAATTTTTAATTTTCTTTTTACCAATATCCTTAATTGGATATTATGGTTTACATAAGTTAAATAATAAGAAATCTCTTGTATTTTGGTTATGTCTAGCCTCCCTTTTCTTTTATGGAGCTAATAACCCAAAAGTTATTCTTATATTTTTCTTATCTATAATAACTAATTATATATTTACCAAAGTAATTTTATCTAAAAATAATACAAGCCTCACCAAAAGCTTCTTAATTTTAGGAATTACTTTAAACATATTATTTTTATGTTTCTTTAAATACTTTAACTTTAAAAATATTGTATTCCCGCTAGGAATAAGCTTTATTACATTCCAGCAAATATCATTACTTTATGATAGCTATAAAGGAAATGTTAATGATTTTTCATTTTTAAATTATCTATTTTACATAACATTTTTCCCTAAGGTTATTTCAGGCCCTTTAGTTAACTATAATTCATTAACTGAAGAGCTAGATAAAAGCAGTAAAAGTGAAGTAAATTATGCTAGTATTTCTAAAGGAATATTCCTATTTTCCATTGGATTATTTAAAAAGGTAATTATTGCAGATACAATTGCACTAATAGTTACTAATGGATTTGATCTAAGTTCAAATTTAAATTTTCTTGAGGGGTGGATTACAGCATTAAGCTATACTCTTCAAATATATTTTGACTTTAGCGGATATAGTGATATGGCAATAGGAATAGCTGCACTGTTCAATATAAATTTACCAATGAACTTTAATACTCCTTACAAATCTAGGTCTATAAAGGAATTTTGGCAGCGTTGGCATATAACTTTAGGTACCTTCTTTACTAGATATCTTTATATTCCTTTAGGAGGAAATAGAAAAGGACAAGCACGAACATACTTAAACTTATTTATTATCTTCTTAATAAGTGGAATATGGCATGGTACAGGCTTGGGATTTATTATATGGGGTATCTTACACGGAATTGCACGTGTAATTAATCAAATATTTATAGATAAAAAAATACATGTAAATAAATATTTATCTATATTTATTACATTTAACTTTGTAAATATTGCTTGGGTATTTTTTAGAGCAACTGATTTAAAGTCTGCATTTAAAGTTTTAAAAGCAATGTTTGACTTCTCATTTATCCCAGAAATACTTCCTTTATTTAAGGATAACTTTAAGGTTATAACTACAATATTAATAATTGCAGTCCTTCTAGTTACTTTAAGTAAGATAAATAAACTTAATAAGATTAACAATAAATTGATAATAAAAATATCTCTTTCCATATTAATTATATTATTTGGAGCAGATTTCTTTATAAATGGAAACTTTAATTTCTTAAAAGATGCTCTAGCAAACTTAGACTTTGGTTCTGATTTTGTTATGGCTCTAAAGATTGCAATTATAGGTTTTATACTTATATGTGTAGACTTTAAAAATATTATTTCAACTGAGGACTTTAATCCTACTTTTGTAAATTTAGTACTAGCTTCATTACTTACTTTCATTTCAACATTAAACTTTGATAAAGTTAGTGACTTTATTTACAAGAGCTTTTAGGAGGTGCAAAATGAATAAGCATAAAAAATGGTGTATAGGTTTTTTAGGTATAATGCTAGTAAGCTTATTTACAATGGGATTTGCAATATACTCTATAGACCCTTATCAAATATATAACTTTAACAATCCATCAAAAGAATTTATGGAATCCAGGTCTTTATATATTCAAAGATATCTAGCTGCTGGATTTGCAAAGAACTTGGATTATGAAACTATTTTAGTTGGAAGCTCTATGAGTGAAAACATGACTGTTAACAAAATGGATGAAGCTTTTGACACAAAATCAGCTAAGCTTTCTATCTCTGGAGGAACCCCTTATGAGATAAAAAATGTGTTAAAAAAAGCAATCTCTACTGGAAAAGTAAAAAATGCAATAGTTTGTGTAGATGGTTATATGTATAAGAATGAAATAGATTTTCATAGAACTCCATACCCTGAATACTTATATGATAACAATCCTTTTAATGACTTAAGATACCTTTTAAATCTTGTTATTTTTAAGGATGCAGTACAATTATATACTAATAATAAATCAACTCCTGAAGGGTTTGATATAAATAATCTTTATTTAGATAATCCTAATACAATCTATTCTTATGACAGAGTGTTAGATGGTTATGAGGTTCCAATTTATTCTGACATAAGAGATAATACTTTAGAGAATGATTTTAAGAGAATGTTAAGCTTCCCTGAAGACAATGAACACTATATCCTTATGCAAAAAAACTTTGAAGCTAACCTTCTTTCAATAATAAAGGATAATCCTGATGTAAACTTTAAGTTATACTACCCACCAAATTCAATCCTATATTGGAACAGAACAGTTGGTGGTGATCAGCACCTAAGATTATTAAGATTTAAGCAATATATGTATGAAACCCTTAGAGAATACCCTAATGTTGAAATATATGATTTCCAAGATGTAAAGCAAATAACTTTTAACCTTGAATATTACAAAGATAGTTCTCACTACTCAAAGGAAGTATGTGACAAACTAATTGAAAGAATGGCAACAAAGACTGATTTGCTTACAGATGATAACTATCTTCAAAAGATTGAAAATCTATCAAATCAATTGCAAAATGCTACATTAAAAGAAATAAGAGAATACTCTAAAAGGTAACTAAAGGTAAAAAAGAGAAATCCCATAGCGATTTCTCTTTTTAATCTTCTAAATAAAATTCACTAATAACTTCTTATTGTTTATTTAAGAAAAATATTAACCTGCCGACTCTAAGCATATGGTATAATTTTACTATAGCTGTGTGGGAGGTGTTTATAATGAAACTTATCTTTGCCTTACTTTTTATTCTACTAATTTTAATTCTTACTTACTATATTTATAAAAACTCATCAATTTATTATGCTAAAACAAATAAAGAATCACTTATATGTAAAGTAAGATGCTCCTCAAGGACTTCAATATTTTTCTTAGTATTTTCAGCAATAATAATCTTACTTCTAATAAATGAAATGATGAATTTCAGCACATTTAATTTTTATTATTTATTTGCTTTTATGTATTTACCACAATACATCCTATTTTTGCTATCTGATACCACTATATATATTTTTAAGGATAGAATTATCTCAAGTAATACCACTATAAAACTTAGTGATATATCTAAGATAGAAATTAAACCTACAAAAAGACCTAATAAGTTTTCCTTACTTATTACTAAAGGAAAATCAACCTATGTAGAAACTATTTATAGTAACGGAAGAGAAAAACTTATTGAAAGCTTAAAGCCTTTATTAAATGAAAATATAGAATTTATATATTAAGAGGCTGTCCTAAGACAGCCTCTTAACTTTCTCTATAACTTCATGATTTGTTATATTTAAAAATCTAATGAATTAACGAACTTTTCTTTTCTAATAAAATATTTTTCATATATATCTGGTCTTTTTATAACCTCATTTATTTCTTCTGCTAAAGCAAATAATCCATGTATTTTTTCTTTTCCTTCCTTTGAACACAAGACTATTCCAGATGCAATTTCATTTACTGGTAATGTAATAGCCGAACATCTACATATATTAGCTGATTTTACTAATGCTTTTCCTCCATTTTTAGTTATTTCTTTTGCCCCATTACCCAAAAAGCTCTTTTGAATTGTTTCATCATATCCATATAAATCTATAGGCCCCTCAAAATTAATGATAATATCACCAATATCATTACTAAAAATATTATTAATATCTTTAATGGAACTTTCCCTATTATATATATCCTGAAATCTATATTCCACTATAGTTAATTTATGATAGCTCTTTATTTTATTTAAAATATTAATAACTTTATTATAAATATCTTCCCCCTCTATTGTTTTACATGTATTCTTCTTAGATATAACAACCCTCACTTCTTTTAAAGAATATTCCTCTAGCGACATCAACTCATTAACTACACATTTAAGAGTAGGAAGATCTTTTGAAATCAATCCTATTCCTGGCTTAAAAGCAATGTTATCTGTTGAAACTCCTTTTTTACTTATTTCTAACCCTGCACCTTTTCCTAAGAATGAAAATAAGTTTAAACTTAGTGCTGGTGCTAAAACAGATCCTCCTCCATCTGTTCCTATGCCAAAATCATTTATCCCTTTAAAAACATTTATTGCAGTTCCTGAAGAAGATCCTGTCATTGCTCTATAAGTTAATGGATTTATTAACTCTGTATCTATACTTCTTCCTAAATGAGACATCCTATCTATAGTTGTCCATAAAAACTTTTTATTATTTCTAATGTTATCTATTAAGCTTCTAGGAATATCCCCTGTGTTTTTAACTCCAAAAGTTAAATATTCTTCATCTTTCTCTTTAACTTCTTCTAAAATATTAGGATTAATTTCCATTACAGATTTATTTAAATTATCTTTAGCTAAAACGATAGCTTTATCAATCTTTCTCATAAGGCCTCCTATAAAATAATCTCAGTAAAAATTTACTGAGATTATCTATTCTATATTATTTTACTCAAAAAACTAGTTCCATTTTCAGGTGAAGCAACATTAAAATATTCTGCAACAGTAGCACCTACATCAGAAAGAGTTTCTCTTTCTCCTATATTTACACCTGTTTTTATATTCTTCCCTGTTATCATTAATGGGACCATCTCTCTAGTATGTTTTGAATGTCCTATTGTAGGATCATTCCCATGATCAGCCATAACTATAAGAATATCTTCTTCTTTTAAAGTATTAATAAGTTCTCCTATAAGACTATCTGCAATCTTTAGTTTTTCTGCATATCTATCTACATTTTCACTATGTCCAGCTAGATCTGTTTCTTGCACATTACAACAAATAAACCCATTATTTATCTCTTTAGCTATTTCAATAGTTCTTTCTAGAACAGATTTAGTATCTACCATTGAAATACTTCTTCCTCTTTCATTGATAACTACATCTGCAACTTTTCCAAGTAAATATACAGGTATATTATTTTCAGATAAAATAGTAGTTACTTGTGTTTGAGGATCTACACCATATCCCAAATGAATACACTCATATCCATCATCATACACACCTGACTTTGGCGCATTCACTCCAATAAATCCACCATCTTTTTCTTCAATAGCATTTAATATATTATCTAAAGTAATTCCTTTGCCTCCAAAAGTAATAACTCTTGGAACTTTTACAACTTCTCTAACTAATTTTCCTATTTTTAAAACTTCTTTAAAAGGTATTATATCCAATGCTGATGTAATATTTATAGCCTGTCCTAAATCGCACTCTATATTATCTGCCACAGTTAAGGCTTCTTCTACAATTAATAATTTCTCACTAAATCCTTCTGAGTATCTTACCTTGTATCCTGCTTTCACCAATACTTTATATATTTCATCAATCTTAACCTTTAAAGGTTCAGTAAATGGCTTTTTAGGTCTTGTACCCATTATTTCCTGATGTCCAAAGAATGTATCAGCACCAAAATGAGTTAACTTCCCTTTTCCCCATGTTGCAGTATTACTGAACTTCATACCATTCACTTCTTTGGATAATACATTCATTAATCCTATTTTTTCTAGATTGTTGAGTATTAAATCTTTTCTCTGTTCTAAAATATGTAAACATGTATTAGAACCAATGTCTGTAGGTCTACACTTGCTTACATCATCCATTTCACCAATTCCAAATCCATCTAACACAACAACTATAAACTTTTTCATACTATCACTTCCAAAACTATTTAATTTCCATACCTAGTGAATTGTACAATCCAACTACCTCAGGTTTATTAGTTGAAATTCCTTTCACGACCGCTACATTGCTTCTAGTAACAAATATTTGACTTCTAAAAGCCATAATAACTGTATCTCCAACTTTTGAATTTTCACTTAGTTCAAAATGATAATCTATACTTTCATCTGTTGGTGGAATCACCTTAACCTTCTTAGAATCCTCTAATGACTTTCCTACTAAAGCTTTTTCTACATGTGATCTTCTATAGTGTCCTCCACCATAACAATAAGACTTTTCTTGTAAATTATGCGATACTTCCGATACATAAATTAAAGCTGGGATTTCTGCTGTATTATTATATTTATGGAAAGGAGTTGTACCAGTTAACCCATGCCCTGGCTCTCCATGAGTACCTCCATTTTCACTTATTAGCTTAACGCTTTCTGTGCATGTAGCTGAAGGCATATTTAATTGATCAATTTTCAAATCAAATTTTTCTTCAAGTATTTCTTTTGCTTTTTTAATAGTTTTTATATTATTTGTTGCCTCAATTTTATTTTCTGATTCTTTATATAAAAAACATGGAAAAGATGCTATTCCAGCTATCCTTACATTTTTTAAACTAATTAGTTCACTAACCTTCTCCTCTAACTCACTCAAGAAAAAACCACCATACTGTCCTGAATAAAGGCTATCATTTTCATCTAATACTCTAAGCATTATCTTCTGAGTTATGCCTAGCTCCTTACAAACTAGGTCTATTTGTTTTGCTTTCTCTATAGAATAAACTGTTATATAATCTGGTTTACTTGAAACTATCTTTTTTAATAATGAAGTTGGAATTTGAACAAGATGTCCAACATGACCTATCTTTATTCCATTATTTATCATAACTTCTGCTTCTCTAAAATCTACTACAACTGCACCTTCATAACCCAATTTCATAAGTTCCTTACATACTAAAGGATTTCTACCAATTTGTTTAGACATGAAATATAATTTAACATTATACTTATCAGCTTCTTCTTTAATTCTTCTTGCATTCTCAATAGTTCTATCTAAATCAATTACATAAGTATCAGGCTCAATTACACCTTTTTTATGGAGTTCAAAGGCTACATTTATTAATTCTTTATTTTTTTCGACTGTCTTTTCTAGAAACACCTTACTCCCTCCTTTTATGCTTCATTCATTGCTTCTTTAATTGCACTATTTAATATTCTAATTATAGTATCTGCTCCACTTCTCATCGGATTAATTCTTATCATTCTCTTTTCTAATGTTGGATCAGCAGCTCTAAATGTTCCTGAAACTCTATACATCATTGGAGCAAACTCATACTTAGATTCAGATCCTACTGGATGAGATGCAGCACCATATTTAGGTGTTATTTCAAGAACCTTTTCTGCTATATTTTCTTTTAGTTCAACAATTAATACTTTTGATTGAGCATTAACTAAAAATGCATCCTTTATTTCAGGTATTTCACCTGCTTTCAATCTTTCAACTAATTCCTCATTAACTTGTGACTGTATTGCTAATGACACAGGTGCATACACTAAACCTCTTAAAGCTTCCATTGCTTCAAATCCTTGAACTTGACTTCCACCAGAATAATTTAATGAATATACTTTATCAATAAGTTCTTTCTTTCCGATAAGTACACCAACACCTTCTGGTCCTAATATTTTGAAACATGAAAAACTTCCAAGATCTGCTCCACATTGATTTCCTATCTTCTTAATCTTTAATGCAGCATAATTATCATCAGTTATAATTCTTATATTTGGATTTTCATTTTTTATAGTATGAATTACCTCTTGTAATTCATAACAATCCTCTATCTGCTGCCTTGTATTTTGCACTAATGCCCCCTTTATGTCAGGATTCTCATTTATAACTCTTTTTATATCATTAATGTTATTAAAGTTAGCTTTTACAACCTTAAGACCCATAGTTTCTATTGTTACTTTTGACGTAGGATATATTGGTGCTTCATGTACTAAAATCTTTTCTCCAGACTTCATAAAACTTATAAGGCCCCATCTTATTGCACCTGTCCCTGCACCTCTTACCAAAATTGATGCCTCTGCATCAAATACGTCTGCAAATACTTTTTCAACCTTTTGTGTATAAGTTGGCTTATTTAAGCCTTTTACTACACCTAAATCTCCTAGGGCAAGAACTTCTCTTCCATCAAAATATTTTGTTACTGTATCTATAATTTTAAATTGTAATTCCATAGCTTCTTGTAATGAAATTGAGTTTAACGGAAATGTCTTCATACCTCTTCCCCCTACTATAATTGATAAATTCTTTTTATATTATTAACTAACATATTTTCAATATGTTTATCTTTGATTTCTGATTTAAGTAACATTGGTACAAATGTATCTATCAAATATGAATAACCTATTCCACCATTTTCTTTAAAATGAGATTTTCTAGTTATATCAACAGACATAACTATTTGATTTGAATAACCTGATAAACATAATTCTCTTAACCATTTAACTCTATTTTCATCTGGTTGATAATTATTTTTACCAATAGTATCAAATGCTATATTTACACCTTTATCTAAAAGAGATTTCATATATTCTAAATCCCCACTTAAGTCAATATGACTTAAAATCACTTTATTTAAATCAACATTATATTTCTTAAATACATCAACTTGTTCATGTCCTAACTTTCCCAATGTTGTATGAGTTACTATTGGACATCCTGTTTCAATATGAGCCCTACATCCTGCATTTAGAACCTTATGCTCCATATCTTCAATTCTATTTAAACTTGTTCCTATCTCACCAATAACTGAAGCCTTAATCCCTGTATCTTCTATCCCATATAATATTTCATTAATCATAATTTTAGATAATTCTACTTCATCTAGATTGTAAACCTCTTGTGGCAAAAATGGTTCTTTATAATATCCCGTTGCACTTAATATCTTAATCCCACTTTCTTTACTTACTTCATTTACATATTGTACATCTCTACCCATACCTCTATTAGTCATGTCAATTATTGTTGATACTCCTTTAGAAACTAAATTTCTAAACTCTTCAATCGTTTGCTCCTTATTATCTAAATGACAATCTTTATCTTTTTTTATTCCTGACAAATCTATAGTAGTATGTTCATGAGCATAAATTATTTCTTTATTTATATTCATAAATATCCATCCTAACTAATAATAATTTATTGATACTTATGGGTGAAATCCAATCATAGATTAGATTCCACCCAATTACTTTATCAAAATATCAAAACATAATCTTTTACTTTATAATTGTTAAATTTAAGCTGGTATTTGATATAATCCTATTAAATATAAGATATTAATTAATATACCTACTCCAATTGCTCCAACTGGTCCAACAGCCATATCTACTATTGGCTTCTTTGAAGTCTTATTTAAAACATATAAGCCTACTACCATAAATAATCCAAATCCTGGAGCCATAGCTTGAGCAGCCATCATTCCTCCAACAAGTAATGCTACTTCTAACACCTTACTCATTGCTGTTCTTATATTATCACCACATTTTCTTACACCTGGGAACTTGTCCATTAGCTTAGCTAATACATCTAATAATAAAATCTCAATAGCCATTACTGCTGCTCCAGCTATAAATGCAATTAAAGGATTAGATATTAATAATCCAACAACAAATACAAACGTCATACCTGCTGGTGCATATACACCTGTTGAAATAGCTGTTGTAGCTACTAGTGGAATAAACCCTATACCTCTAGCAAATGCTGTCATAGCAGCTTCAACATTTTTACCTTCAGCTAAAAGATTTAAACTTATAGGATCTCCTGCTAACAAACAAAGACTTGTAGCTGCTGAAATTAATCCTCCCATTATTGCTAATATAGGTAAATTCTTTTTTATTCTCTTTACTCTTTCTGCAAATATTGCTGTTAAATCTACTTTGGTTGCGTTTTCATCTGGCTTTTCTTTCATTGCAAAAGCTATCATAATAATCATACCTGCAAGTAATGCCATACCTTCTTGATCTAGCTTAATTGTGTTTTCTCCAATTTTAAATGTTCCATACATAACTGTAATTTGTCTAACTAATAATGCTATAATTCCTGTAATTAATCCTTTTTTATATCCAAATTGATATGCTACAACTAGTGCTGGAAAAACCGCAAAAGCCACTGTAATCGGAGTTCCAACCATTTTTAATGGTTCTAAGAAATTTACTGGTAATTTAGCAAATAAATCTACAACAAATTGAAGTCCATAAACGATACCTATTCCATATATAGCCCCAACAACTCCTGATAATACAATTCCCTTCTTTCCACTAGGACAGAAAGTTCCAATGATATCTGTACCAAGTAATATACTATGCACTAAAATAATTGATGCTGCTATTGATACAGGAATACCAAAACCTATAACAAGTCCAAAACTAATTGCAAAAGAAGTTGCTGCTAAGGCTTTTCTATTCATTCTACCTTCTAAAAATTCTGGAACAATTGCTCTAAAACCATCGTTAAAAACTGCTATTCCTTGGTTAACTAAAATTGCTGATAATGCACCTAGAAGTGCTATTACTAAATATTGCATTAATATCTCTCCTTATCTAATTAGTTCTTAAATATTTCTATAAAGCTCTATCTTAATTTAATAACATTAACTATTTTTTTAATAATTTAAATATAACTCCTAAAGAACTTATTGCTCCAACCACTAGCATTCCTATATTACCAGCACTATCTCCAGTTTTTACAGGTTGGCTACTTTCAATCTTATCATTATCATTTTCTGACTCATTTTTATCAGTTTCATCTTTATCAGACGGATTTGTAGCAGAATTCTTTTCTATAACAAATTTAATTTCTTTTACAGTTTCCTTACCATATCTACCTTGAGCTTTAATCAATAATGTATGCTCTCCAACTTCTGATATCTCTTCATTTTTATATTCTTTTCCATCAAGTAATACTTCTAACAAAGTATCATTTTCTCCAACTGCTATTTCTGCTTTTACTGATTTAGAATAAACTTTTCCATTCTCAACTCCAGTAATATTTATTTCTGGCATTATAGATTCATATACGATATTACATAACTCTCTACTAAATTTAAAAGTACTAGGATAACTACCTGACTCATTCACTCCATTATTTTGTTTGTTAGTTAACGAAATAATCTGTAAGTCATTTTCTTTATCAAATATTACTTGTGTACCTGAAAATCCTGTATGGCCAAATACATTATCGTTAGCATATTTACCCATGTAGCCGCTATTTTCTCCACCTCTATTTATTTCCCAACCATATCCATGACCAAATTTACTTTGGATTGATGTAAACTCATCTACTGTTGCTTGATCATATAATGTTACTCCATTGTATGTTCCACCATTTAATATAAGTTGCCCTAATTTAGATAAGTCACTAGCTGTAGAAAAAACTCCTGCATGACCAGCTACACCTTTATTTGCATACCATGCATTACCATCATTAACTTCACCAATTAATGTATAATCTCTCCATCCTTTGAAGTCTTCTGCTTCTTCTTCACATACATATCCAAAATTATCATCGTCAACCATTTTATATTCGTATGGATTTCCCCATGAAGTTGCTGCTATTCTATCCTTTAATGAAGCATTTTTATTTAAAGGTACATACATTGTGTCATCCATTCCTAAAGGCTTATATATTTCATTTTCTACATATTCATCTAGCTTTTCACCTGTTACTGCTTCAACAATAAAACCTAAAGTCATAAAACTAAAATCACTATATTTTCTATCTGTTCCAGTTTCGTATTCAAGTGGTAAGTCACATATAAATTTTAATTCTTCTTCTGGAGTAGATGCATAATAAAAAGTTGGTTTCCATGGTGTTAATCCAGATGTATGAGTAAGTAAATCTTTTATTTTCACATTCTCTTTACCATTTTTCCCAAACTCAGGAATGTGCTTTATAACCTTATCATTGACATCTAACTTTCCCTCATATGATAGTTTCATTATTGCTTGTGTTGTAGCCATTACCTTTGTTACTGATGCTAAATCATATATAGTTTCTACAGATGTCTTTCTTGGCTTTTCTAATTCTTTTCCCATATCATATTTTTGAGAATCTCCAAAAGCCTTTTCATATACTATCTTCCCATCTTTAGCAACTAAAACTACTCCCCCTGGGAAAGTTCCATTTTTAATATTCTCATTTACTAAATCGTCAATTTTACTTAAATCATTCTTATCAATATTAACTATACTAGCATTATCTTTTTGCATATAATTGATACTATAAGTACTATTTACCTCCTTTGCATTTACAATTACAGGACTAGCTATCGATATTGATTGACCAAATAAAACTGCTCCTACCAATATTTTTACAACAAGCTTTCTTTTCATAACTATACATCCCCTTTTATAATTTAATACTAACTTATAGTAAGTATTTTAAAATTATTGGAACTACTTCCTCAGCATGTTGAGCTGTAAAACCGTACGCTTTTTTACCTGCTTCAACTTCTGCCTTTATTTCCTCCTCACTTTTAATATGTCCAGGCATTGATATTGTTGCACATTCTCCCATTCCTAGTAGCGCTATTGCCATAGCTAATGCACCACCTCCACCAGTGTTGCATGCACCAAGATATATATCAGCCATACCTGTTTTTATTGCCATAGCTGCCTCTATATCACTCTTGATTTCAATCGTTGCTCTATCTCCTGCTACCTTTGCTGTTATATCAGCCACTTTTTGCTTGTCTATTTGTCCACCAATAACTATTCTTTTCATGAAATTCTCCTCCTAAATCTTATTTATTTAATAGAGTGCAAATATGCATCTCAATAAAATCTCTTTCTTGTCTTGGTAACTCTCCTAATATTTCCTCTAAATAATTTGTAACCTCCACAGCCCTTTTATAATTAATATCAGACTTTACTTGTTCAAATATAAATTCATCTATATTTTCAACTAATTTGTTTTGCTCTATTCTAGTTAATGCTGAAGATAAATGAGTTATAAACATTGCTCCATTTTCTTCCTTTAATTCAATTCCTAGTTTTTCTTTAAAAAATGCTATTACCTTAAGTATTTGGTTATAAGTTTTTTCTGTAATTTGACCTGCATCCCTAAGAATGTTTAATCTTATTGTTAAATCCATCTTTCCACCTCAATGTACAAAATTTTGTATATTAACTTAAAATCAAGCCTAATAATTAGGCATGATTAAACCTTCTAATACTTCTCTTTGATATCTTAAAACTTCTTTTCTATCTAAATTTTTAGAGAATAACTTTGGTAATATTGCGTTCTTCTTTGATGTAATAATTACTGCTTCTGTATCTGATATTCCCAAATTCTCTCTTCCAAGCTTTAATACCTTTACTTCATCGCCATCAATATCATCTTTATTCCATATTGCCGCATCTACTTCTTTGTTCTTTATGGCATTTTTAAGAGAACTGTAAGACATATCAACATACTCTACATTAAAATCATTAAAATATGATAACGTTAGTGATGATTGGTCTATTGAAGACCTATCTATACCAACCTTCATATTATTTCTTATAACACCATCATTATCATTTCTTACAACAAGAACATGCTCATTTACGTAAGAATAATCGCCAAATGCTGCCACTATTTCTATAGGTTCATTATTTTTTAAATAATAATCTGCTGTTAATCTTGAAGTAACTGCAAAATCATATCTTCCATCTAACAAGGCTTTTAATCTATGATTTGCCCCCCTCATAAAGGCTAAATTTACTGATAGGTGTCTATCGTTTAATGTATTGAATATCCCTGTAGCTAAACCTTCATATCTTTTTGAGTATGGTAATGGCATAACTCCAACTAATGAATTTATCCCTGCTACTTCTAATAATTTCAGATAATCTATATAAGTAATAAATGTACCTAAATGTCCTCTAGATTCTAACTTTATTGCACCATAATCCTGTAATAACTTAAGAGAACTTTGAACTGTACCTCTTGCAGTTTCATACTTTTCAGATAAAAATGCAACTGTTGGAATTCTATCATCTACATCCAGTTGAATAAATTCATTTGAAAGGTTTGCTGACATGATACCAATCTTCTGCATCAATTTACTTTTAATCTCCATATTTCTCCCTTTCAATATACATTATTTTGTATATTCATAATATAGCATATCGTGTTTTCGTTTTCAACACTTTTTTAATAATTTTTCAAATTTTATTTTTATTACTACTTAGTACCATTTTGTATTTAAAATGTTAAAAAGGGAAATTGTTATACAATCTCCCTTTTAATCTTCAATTTTATAAACAACATTTATCCCTAAAATTACAAGTTTATTTCTTATCCTATTTAAATATGCTTCACATTTTGGTGTAATTCCATTTTTGAAATTAATTAATATTTCTATTCTCTTTCCTTCTGCATTGGGATAATTCTTATATAACTCTCCATTATCAATAAACTCTAAGTATGAATTAATTTTATCCTGTAAAATATTTAAATGTTGATATTCATCTCTCCATGATGAATCATCATTTATTGTTAAAATGACATTTCCAAATTTATTATCTATACCTATACTATCAATCTTTTCTCTATCAACTATACTCATTACTTTCCTTCCTTTAATTCTAGTAATATATTAATAATATATTTAAAGATTCTTAAGATGTGTATGTTTAAACATATACTTTCATAAAAGAAAAGAAACACTATAATAAATAGCGTTTCTTCCTAAAAATCAATGTAAATATTCTATCGTGTTTTAAATTTTTCTAATTCACATTTCATATTAGAAGTTTGTTCTACTAAAGAGTCAGATTCCTTAACTGCATCATTGCTTAATAATGTTACTTCCTTTGAAGATGATGCAATTTCTTCAGAAGATGCTGTAACCTCTTCTGATATTGCAAGTAATTCATCTATACTTGATAAAATATCTTTCTTTTCATCATTCACTTTGTTTGATTTATCTATAACTTCACTAATCATTGGATGTATGTTATCAATAGACTTAGATATATTTTCAAAGCTTGATATTGCTTTATTTATTGATTGACTTTGTCCATTTATATACTCACTCATCCCCTTAGATTCTAAAATTAAAACATTCATTTCTTGTAGTATCTCACCTACAGCCTCATTAATTTTCTTTGTTGAAGTACTACTTTCAACTGCAAGCTTTCTTATCTCTTCTGCAACAACACTAAATCCTTTTCCTGCTTCCCCAGCTCTTGCAGATTCTATTGCTGCATTTAGAGAAAGTAAGTTTGTATTTTCAGATATTTGTTGAATCAATGATGTTATATTAGTTATTCCATCGAATTTACTTCCCATTCTATTTATCATGTTAATAAAATCTTCAAATTTACAAGTAAGATCCTTAATAGAATTTGTTACACTTATCATATCAGTATTACTATTTTTAGCATTTTTATTTATATCTTCAGCTACTTGGCTTATAGCTTGTATGCATGAGTTCATATCATTTAATATATAATTAAAGTTATCTAGTTTTAAAGTGATACTAGAAAGATTATCCGTTTGAGTTGATGTACCTCCTGCTATATCATTTAATGATATAGATATATTTTCATTATTAGTATTTATTGTTTGGAATAAAGAATGTAACTCTCCAGAAGTAGAATCCACCTTAGCTGATACTATCTTTAACTTCTCTATAATACTTGACATACTAATATTTATTTTTTCTACATCAATAGCTATTTCTCCAAACTCATCATTTCTATTTATTAAGCTTTCTTCTATTTCACTAGCAAAATCTCCATCAGCTATTTTACCAATTGACTCTTTTAACTTAACTACACCATTTGAAATATTTCTTGAAATTAAAATTACTATTATTGATGATACAATAATCAATAATAATCCTATTGCTATTAAGAAAACTCCTATTTCTTTAGCACCCTTTAATATTTCACTTTCGCTTACAGTTACTCCAAGAACCCAATAATCTGAAAGAATTCCTGTATAAACTGTTATATAGTTCTTTCCATCTACCTTATAAGATGTAACACCGTTTATATTTTCCATCATTTCTTCTGCAGCTCTACCAAAGTCCTTATAGTCGCTGTCACCATTTACTAAATCAGGTAATAATGTTAACTTCTCAACTATCTCATTATCTGGGAATGCAAGAATTTGCTTAGTTTCTCTATCTAGTATAAATGCTTGTCCTTCATATCCTATTTCTAAAGAGTTTACAATATTACTGTATTCTAATCCATCTTTTGTAGCAACTACTACACCTATTATTTCCTCTCCAGATTTAATAGGAGCACAATATGCTACTTCTAATTTGCCATCAATTTTTGATATGTATAGTTCAGAGGCTGCTCTTGTTCCCCCTATAGCCATTTTAAAATGTGATGTTTCTTTTATATTCGTTATTTTTCCATTGGTATCAGTATAATTTCCTTCCTTATCTGCAAAAGCAAGGGTCTTAAATGATGATTTTTCTTTTTCCTCTCCTAATAGCTTCATTATCTCATCTTTAGATGTTATATTCTTTAATGTTATAAGTTTTGCCATATCTTCAGAAAGTTGTGCATTACCACGAATCTCCTTCTGTACTAATTGTGATGTATCCTTTGCCACCTGTGATAAAAGGTCTTTAGATAATTTAAGTATCGCTTCCTTTGACTTTAAATAAGTTAGTGATGCTAATAATATAGTAGTAATCATAATTATAGGAATAATTACTTTAAAAATCTTAAACCCTATACTCTTTCTATTAAATATTTTTTTCTTCATTTGCTACTATCCTCCTTTTTTCTCCTGTACAATTAATAATATCGGAGGATTTTAAAAAAAATTAATAATAATTTTTAAAAAAGTTAAAAAATGCATCTTGATTTTTTTCAAGATACATTTTATATTTATTTTTCTTTAAATTTTCTAATTACTATTCTTAAAATTCCAAATACAACTATTGAAACAATTGCAGTTGTTAAGTATATTTGTATACCACTTATTTCTTTAACCATATTACTTAAAACATCATATCCTTGACCTTTTAAAAATCCCGACATTTTTATTGAAGCAACAATACCTATTGCCATAGGGAATGTCATTCCAGCAAATCCCGGATGAAAATCAAATGAGAAAAACCTTGGTAGCTTTACAATTATAAATAATAATGTACAGAAAACTAAAGCATATAATGCATATACTACAAACTTATTAGGTTCCTTAATAAAGTTTAAATAACTTACTAAACAAAGACTTGATGGTGCCAACAGTATTGCTTGAGTATGATGTACTGCATCTTTAATATCAGTTGTTGCTAGCCTATATAACATAAAAGGCATTATAATAATTAAAACTGCTATACCATAATAAACAACTATCTTTCCTATTGTTGGTTCATTCATCACACCACCAACTACAGTTGAAACCATTATTCCATTATAAGTAACAAACCAACTTGGAAGAAAAGTATCTATATTTACTCCCTTAATTACGTTTCTATATGTAAATATAACTATATGAATTGCATGTAATATTAACCCAACAAACCACATTGCTTTACCAATTGTAGGGCTAAAGTCAAATACATAACTTCCTAAGATCATAGTAATCATTGTAAATCCTGCATATAAACTTGCTGGAACTGTATTAGAATATTCATTTTTAACTACATTAAAATTAGTTACAATCTTTATTATATAAGCTATTAAAATTATTGCTGATAACATCATTGTTATATGTCTAATCCATGTATATCCCAGTGTTAAATATACATTTGATAGTGTTGCTGCACCAACCATTGTTGGAAGTAATGGTACTGGTATGTTTTTAAACTTATCTACAAAACTATTGTTTTTCATTTGTTTCTCCCCTTAATTATCATATGTAAATTCAAAGTTATCTTTCATATTAAAGAAATCAGAATAATCTATCTTAAATAATGACTTTTTAATCTTTGATACATCTATATTATTCTTAATTAATTGAGTAAGTATTCCTGAATATGATAAATCACCTTGAATAATTGCTCCATATATCTTTCCATCCTTATGGATTATCTTTTTATAATTCCCCTCATCATCATTTTCCATTACAACTGTATAGCTATCATCTTCAGGTTCATTTATTCCTAATGACATAGTTGGAATTCCTAAAAAGTTCATGGTTGATTTACTTGCAAAAAAGTCAGTCATTTCAGCCTTTACACCTGTCATATTACTTGCTGCAATTATCCCTTCCTTTGCTGCAGTTGGCCAAATTGGATTTCTTCCTGTTACATCTCCTGCACCATAAATATCTTCCACATTTGTTCTCCCAAGTTCATCTATAACCAATCCAAATCTATCTACTTCTACTCCACTTCCCTCTAAAAAGGCTACATTTGAACGAACACCTGCAGCAACTATTAACAAATCACAAGGAATAACCTCTCCACTAGTTAATATTATTTCTATTATTTCTCCATTCTCGTTAACTATTAATTCTTTAATTCCTTTTTCATAATATTGATTTACACCATGTTTTTTAAATCCTTCTTCATAGGCTGATGCTGCTTTTTTATCAAGCTGTATGGATAACATATGACCTTTCATTTCTACTAAAGAAATATTCTTTCCAGTATGTATTAGCCCTGAGATAACATCTATTCCAACAAGACCTGCTCCCATTACAACTATATTATTACATACCTTTGACATTTCCATAATCTTTTCACAATCATCAAAATTACGGAAACCAATAGCATTTTTAGCCTCTCTTAAATGTGGTATTGGCGGGAAGAATGTGTTAGCACCAGTTGCTATAAGTAACTTATCAAATGAAACCTTTCTTCCATCTTCTAATACAACCTCTTTTTCTCTAGCATTTAAAGAAGCTGCTCCAATTCCTTTAATCCACTCTATTTTATTTTCTTCTATGAAATTATCTTCAACAAACTCTAACTTTTTAACATCTCTAATGCCTTCCATATAGTGATGAAGTATACATCTTGAATAAATCTTATCATCCTTAGATATTAAAGTGATTTGAGCATTGCTGTCTAAAGCTCTAAGTTGTCTTACCCCATTAATTCCTGCTGCTGAAGCACCTAATACAACATATTTCATAAGATTATACCTCCCCTAATGTAATAGCACCCATTGGACATTTTTCTACGCACATTGGCTTACTTCCATCTTTTTCACTACAACTTGTACACATATCACATTTCATAATTTCTTTATGCTTTAATCTGTCGCTCTTTAAAACTCCATAAGGACATGCCATAATGCACATATAACAGCTTGCACAGCGCTCTTTATCATATTCTACAAATCCATTTTTCTTATTTTTAGACATTGCACCAGTCATACAAGTATAGACACATTCAGGTTTATCACAATGACGACAGAATATTGGAGCTGCCTTTGTTTCACTATCAATAGTTACTCTATTTCTTGAATCTGGACTTTCATGACTTACAACACAAGCAGTAACACATGTTAAACATCCTATACACTTACTTCTATCTATTATTATTCTCTTCATTTGTCTTATTCCTCCTAAAGTCTAGAAATGTTTACTGGTGTAGTCTTATATGAAGGTTCTTTTGAATATGGATCATAAAGAGATGGAGTTAAATTATTACACTCTATATAATGCATTGGAGCATATAATTCACCATATCCTACATCTTCTGTAGGCTTAGCCATAAATTCAGAAGATTGTCCATTAATAGATGAAACCTTAATCATATCATTTTCTTTAATTCCCAATTCCTTTGCCAGTGCCATATTTATATAAATATAAGCTTTTTCAGAAGATACATCCTCTATAAATCTTACTTCTCTTGTTCTAGTTTGAGTATGCCATTGTCCTACTGTTCCCCTTCCCGTGTTTAGAACATAAGGATATTCCTCTGTAGTTTGTAGTGGATTCTCACGAACATCTTCAAACATAAACTTTGCTTTCTTTGATGGAGTGTAGAATAGGTTATCTTCATATAAACGTCTTTCATCTTCCTTTAATACTTCTCCCTCTTTAAATGGCCATTGAATTCCTTTTGAATCAACTAATCCATCATAATCCACTCCAGTCATATCGCAAGGCATATTTCTAGAACATTCCTTCATTAAGTTAAATACATCTCTTGGCGTTTTCCACTTATCTAGTAAACTTCCCATACCAAGGGCTTTACCTATTCCATATATAACTTCAAAATCTGTTCGTTCATCCTCTCCCTTAGTAAGAGCTGGTCTCATTGCAGAAATTCTTCTTTCTGTATTTATATAGCTTCCTTCCTTCTTTATTCCAGGAACTACTGGAAGATATACATCACATTCCTTTGCACTATCTGTATCATCATAAATATCTTGTACTACAAATAACTCTAACTTATCTACAGCTTCTTGGAAGGTCTTATTGTTAGTCCAAGAATGACGTGGATTTGTACAAATTACCCATAACGCCTTTATTTTTCCTGAATTTATTTCTTCAACTATTACGTTATAAGGCTTAGTTGGTTTTGTTGCTAAAACTTCATCTTCAACACCTAAAACTTCTGCTATTCTCTTACGTCTTACTGGGTTGTCAAAATCTCCACCACCAAATAATCCTGCTGTATTGCTGTATGCACGGGACCCCATAGCATTACATTGTCCAGTTAATGAGTTAGCTCCAGTTCCTGGTCTACCTATATTTCCTGTCATTAGTGCAATATTTATTATAGCTTGTGCAGTTCTTACAGCTTCATATCCTTGGTTAACTCCCATTGTCCACCAAATAGATACTCTTTCACCTTTATTAATCAGTTCTACTAATTCTAAAATTCTTTCAGCTTCTATTCCAGTAGCTTCTACAGCCTTTTCTATAGTATACTTTTTAACAAATCCCTTAAATTCTTCAAATCCTTCAGTGTACTTTTCTATATATTCATGATTTAAGTAGTCTTTTTCTATTAGAATATTAGCTACTGTATATAATAAAATTAAGTCTGACTTACCTTTTATTCCATACCAATAGTCTGCATGCTTTGCAGTTTCTGATTTTCTTGGATCTATTACTATTAACTTCTTATTCTTATTAGATCTTATTCTATCCCATAATATAGGATGAGCTACCACTGGATTTGACCCAATTAATATAACTGTATCAGATAATTCTACATCCTTTAATGTATATGGAGGAGCATCAAATCCAAAGCTTTGTTTATGAGCTACAACTGAAGTTGCCATACAAAGTCTTGTATTACCATCAACATTTGCCTTTAAAAAATTTCTCATTACATGTCCATATATTGCAAACTCTTCAAGGGTTAATTGTCCTGTACTAATACCTGCAACTGATTCTTGCCCATATTTTTCTTGGATTGATAAGAACTTATCAGCTACATATTTATATCCTTCTTCCCATGAAACCCTCTTAAATGTTCCATCATCCTGCTTTATCTTTGGTAAACTAGATGTTTTAACAACTGTTTGTTGTTTATCTAACGAAAGTCCTTTAATACATGAGAATCCATTATTAACTGGATATCCCTTTGTTGGAATAACTTTTACTATCTTTTCATCTTCCACATAAAAATCTAAATTACAGTCTAACGCACAATAGTTACAAGTAGATTGAACCTTTTTCATACTTTCCCTCTTTTCTCTTTTGCTTAGGTAAAATTCATTTTAATTGTTAAAATCTTCTCATTTACGATATTTTTTTAACAATTATATGCATAGAAATACCTTCTTTTTTCATCTATCACTAATATAATTAATTTTTATATATATTACTGTGATATTTATCACAGTTTCACACTTTTTTGTCTATATAGATTTAATTTATATAAAAAAGGTGGAGTGGATATTTATTTTGTTTGTTCCGTCGCTACGCTCCAAGTCACCTCAAAACAAATATCCACCCCACGCGTACTAAAGGTAAGGAAATTATAAAATTACTATCCTTGATTTTATATTTTTTTAATATGAAATTATAATAATACCTTTGAGTTATAGCCAATTGAAATTTTATACTTTCCTAGACATTAAAAAAAGAAGCTACCTTTAATAGCTTCCTTTTACTTTAATAGTATTCTACAAATATTTTCTGATGATGGCATTTCAATGTCACCTTCAAATCTTACTAAGTTTACACACATTGCCTGAAAAAACTTCCAAAACATTGCAGATAGGTGCCTTGGATTTCCATCTATAAAAATATTCTCTCTTTGCCCATCTTCAATTATCTTAGCTAATACCATATTAGGTGTTGAAGAATATGAATTAACTCTAGAGTTCTGTCCTTCAACCATTTGAATCATAAGCATGAAAGCAAACTCTTCCTTTAACCCATAGTTCTTATTTATACCGTCCATAGTACCTTCAACTAATATTTTAAATTTAACTTTTGTTGGTACTCTAGCATTTAATACTCCTATAGTACTTTCATTACTAGTTGTTGTTGCCCTCTTTATAAGCTCATCAATAATCAAACTAATATCACTATAATATTTTTTTATTTCTTTTAGAGTATATCCACACTCTTCACTTATATTTTCTAAAGTTACATTTAATAATCCTTTTTTTACAAATAACCTTAATGACTTATCCAATATAAAATCTTCTTTTTTATCAACTTTTCTTATATCATTCAACAAATATCCCACACTTCCCAATTTTTATAAGTTAAATACTTATCCCCATATTTATTAACTTTGTCACATCACAATTTCTTTTGATTGTCTTCCTCTTTTTTGAAGCCATATTGGGAGCCATCTGTTATAGCTTCGAAGAAACTTTCATCTACATCCTCAATTTGTCTAATTTCATCAAGAACCCAGGTATCCCAGCTTCTTACAAACTTCCAGTATTCCTCGAAACTTTCTCTTCTCCTGCTTCCTTTTATATACCTTCCGTTCCTATCATCAATGTAATAATCAACCATAGCTCCTTTTACATAAAACCATATTAAATCTTCACTTTCATCTTCCAAATCAATAACTCCAATTGGAAGTGTACTAATTAACTTTATGCCCTTAAGTACGTTAATCTCATGCCTTACTTTCATCCATTCAATTTTACTTCTGTGAAGTTCATATAAATCTTTACTAATATAATTTTCTGCTATATCTATATCTCTTTTACTCCAGGCTTCTTGAATCTTATAAAAGGATTCTTCTACCCTGTTTTTCAATTCACTATAATTCCAATCTTTATCTATTCTTTCTAACTCTCTTATTAGTTTCTTACTAACTCTATTCTTTTTATAGATTCTTACCTTATATGCAATAATTCCTCCACTTGAAGCTAAAGCAAATATAGAAATTGTTACAATAGAAGAAATTGGACTACTGCTATTTCCATTACCACTACTTGAAGAACTGTGACTTCCACCGCCGCCGCCCCCTCCTGAACTTCCTCCTCCGCCTCCTCCACCAGCTCTAGCTGACGAAACTATTGGAGTTGAAATTAAAAATACAAGCGCAATTATAATTACAAATATTCCTCTTTTTATTCTCACTATAATCCCCCCCCCCATATGAATTATATCATAATAATTAACAAAAAAACTTTGCCATTAGCAAAGTTTTCCTAATATATATTTCTATTCATTTATTAGTTGTATCTCTTCTCCAATTTTCACATGACCACCCTTAAGAACCCTTGCAAATACACCGTTCTTTGGCATTATACAATCTCCTACCATCTTAAATATATTACACTTAACATGACATTGTTTACCCTTTTGAGTTATTTCTAAAAGTGAATCTCCTATAGTAATCTTATCACCAACTTGGATTTTTTCTAAATCTAGCCCTTCAGTAACAAAATTTTCACCAAAATCTCCATACTTAACCTTGCCACCTCTAGCTATAAAATCTTCTATCTTTTCCTTCTCTAATAAAGAAACTTGTCTGTGCCATTTTCCACCGTGAGCATCATTTTCCAAACCAAATTCTTCAATTAAATTAATCTCTTCTATTTGAGTCTTACCTACACCTTTTTTCTCACTTATACATATTGCAACTATATTAGCCATTTTATTATCCTCCTATTTGAAACATGAATCTATCATCTTCTGTTTTTCTATCTTCTATAAATCTATGTCCTTTGGGCTTATTATATATTGTTTCTTTTATTCTTTCTTTAATCTCTTCCCTTGTAGTATCTTCTCTTAAAATATTTTTAAGATCTAGTCCACTCTTAAAATGTAAGCATTGCTTAAGTACACCATCTGGGGTAATTCTTATTCTATTGCAGCTTTCACAAAAATGATTTGATAAAGCAGATATAAATCCAACTCTTCCTTCTGCCCCCTCAATTCTATAATAAAAAGCTGGTCCATTATCCTTATCACTTTTTGCTTCTTTTATATTGAAGTTTTTCTTTAATATTTTCTCTAAATCTTTACCACTTACTCCAGTGTATTTAGTACCTTCCCCTATAGGCATTAATTCTATAAATCTTATATCTAGCTTATGGTGGACACTTAACTTACATAAGTCTAAAAACTCATTATCATTTATTCCTTTAACAATTACCGCATTTATCTTTACCTTAATTCCTTTATTTACAGCTTTTTTTATTGATTCTACTACACTAATTAAGTTGCCACCTCTGGTAATTTTCTTAAATACATCTTCTTTTAAAGAGTCTAAACTTATATTTATTTCATTTAATCCAGCATTAATTAATCCATCAAGGTACTTAGGCAATAGAACTCCATTAGTTGTTAATGCAATTTTTCCTATTTCCTTCTCTTTTGCCTTTGAAACTAACTCTACTATATTCTTTCGAAGAAGAGGCTCTCCACCTGTAAATCTAATTTTTTTCAATCCAATATCTCCAAATATATCAATTAAATACTTTATTTCATCATCTGTTAATCCATTATCATTTTTAAAGCAAACATCTCCCTCAGGCATACAATATACACATCTTAAGTTGCATGCCTCTGTTAGAGAAATTCTTAAATAATCTATCTCTCTATTAAACTTATCTTTCAAGTAAAATTCACCTCTTATTTAAAAATGGAACTCTCCGTTTTTACCACCTGTCTTTGATACAAGATGTATATTTTCAATAACCATTCTCTTATCTACCGCTTTACACATATCATATATAGTTAATGCAGCAACTGAAACTGCTGTAAGTGCTTCCATTTCAACTCCTGTTTTCCCAGTTGTCTTAACACTGCCATATATTATAACTCTGCTGTTTTCTTCATCTAATTCAAAGTCTATATTAGCTCCATTTATCATTAAAGGATGACACATAGGTATTAAATTACTAGTTTGTTTACTTGCCATAATACCAGCAACTCTTGAAACACCAAGAACATCACCTTTTTTTATATTTCCTGTTTTTATAAGATTCATTATTTCTTTACTAACCTTTATGCTTCCTTTAGCTACAGCAACTCTCTTAGTTTCACTCTTTTCTGAAACATCCACCATTACTGCATTTCCTTTTTCATCAAAATGGTTTAAACCTGACATATATTTTCCTCCTACTTACCAAATGAACAATGTGGGAATGTACAAACTTTGCAGTCTAAACATAATCCACCTTGACAGTATAAAGCAATATCTCTTTTTGTTAATTTTTCATCTATTAAAATTCTAGGTAAAACTAAATCAAATACTGTTCTTTTTGAATACATTACACATCCTGGAAGCCCCATTATAGGAGTATCTCCAAGGTAAGCAAGTAAAAACATTGCTCCTGGTAATACTGGAGAACCATAAGTTACTACTTCTCCTCCACAATCCTTTATAGCTGATGGCGTAACATCATCTGGATCAACAGACATGCCTCCACTGCACACCACTATATCAGCACCTTTATCAATCCACATTTTTATTGCTTCTGTAATTTTTTCTTTATCATCAGGCAGTATTACTTGCCCTAGTATCTCTGAACCATAATATTCAAACTTACTCTTAACAACTGGTCCAAAGGCATCCTTAATTCTTCCATAGAACACTTCATTTCCTGTAGTAACTATACCAACTTTTTTCTTTTTAAACTTTTCAACACTTATAAATGGCTTTTCTATTATTTTTTTTGCTTCATTAAGTTTTTCTTCTTCAACCATTAATGGAATAACTCTTGTTCCACCAAGCTTTTCACCTTTTTTAACTGGTGTATTATTATGTATTGTTGCCATCATAATATCATCTATCATGTTAAGCTCTAAAAGAGCATCTTTATCAATTTTTAATACCCCATCATAAGAAGCAAAGAAATCTATTTTACCTTCTTTTATTTCACCAAATTCTAATCCATCTCCACAGGAGATATCCTTAAGAATTATAGCTGCATCATTTTCATGAACTAATCCTTCTGTCTCTTCCCAAACATATATATTATCCTTCCCTAGAGAAAGTAAAACATCTATATCCTCTTCCTTTATTACATGACCTTTTTTAAAAGCTCTTCCTTTAAATTCACCTGGAACAATTTTAGTAATATCATGTAAAAGTACTCTACCTACTGCATCAACAGTTTTTATTTTTTTCATATCAAAAACTCACCTACTTATTTTCTTTTAATAACCTGTTGTATATAAATATTAATGTTGTGCTTATAATTATCACTACCACAGCAAAAAAATTTGCATTTGAGGAATCCCCTCTTTCTACAGCATAATAAATTGCCATAGGTATATTTTGTGTTTTTCCTGGTATATTACCAGCTATCATCATTGTTGCACCAAATTCACCAAAACACCTTGCATAGCTTAAAACCATTCCACTTAAAATTCCTTTAGAAGCTAATGGAAGTGTTACCTTATAAAATGTTTGAAATTTAGTTGCTCCTAAATCAGCTGCTACCTCTTTATAAGTATCATCTATGGATAATAAAGCACCTTTTGCACTTCCATACATTATTGGCAGGGAGGTAATAACTGCTGCTATTACTGCTCCATACCATGTAAATATAAATGTAAAATCAAAATACTCATATAAAAAGGATCCAATAAAGCTTCTCTTTCCTATTATCATCAATAAAATATATCCTATTAATGATGGAGGCATAAATAAAGGAAGCATAATTGCACTTTCAAAAAAATTCTTTAGTTTCCCTTCTCTTCTTAATAGCAAATTAGCTAACAATATTCCTAAAATGCTTACTATTATAGTTGAAACTATTGAAGTTTTTAGTGAAATTATTATTGGTCCTTCATACATAAAGTTTATTTCCTCTCAAAATTATATTTTTCAAATATATCTATATTTTCGTTTATAAAATCTTTAAAGTTTTGTACATCTTTATTCTCTACATTGATATTAGCAAATGTATATATAGTTGGGTCGTGAAGACTTCCATCTATTTTTTCTACTAGCTTTGCATCACCTAAGTTATTTATTTCATTAGCATAAACTATAGCATAATCAACATCTCCACTTTTCACATAGTTTAATACTAGTTTTGCATCTTTACAAAAGACAATATTACTTTGAATCTTATCCCATACACCTCTATTTTTTAGGGCTTCCCTTGAATAATCTCCTATAGGTACTCCTTCTGCACCTAATGCAATTTTTCCAGTTATTGATGGTAAGTCTTTTATTGAATTTATATCTTCCTTACTTCCACCGCTCTTTACAAGCATTAAACCATTAGTTAAGAATTCTTTAACTTCATCCTCTTTAACACTTCCAATAGATATAAGTTCATCTGTTTCATCTTTACTAGCAGATAAAAACAAATCTACCTTTCCTCCCTCTTGTATTTGTTTTCTTAAGCTTCTTGAACTACCGTAATTTGTATTTATCTTTATGTTAGAATTTTCAGCTTCATATTTTTTTATTATCTCATTCATTGGATCTTCTAAAGAAGCTGCCGCACTAATGGTAATTTCCTTAGCCTCCTTATTGTCACTTCCACATCCTACAAATGTAAAAAGTAATCCTAGTGAAAGAAATATACTTAAAACCTTTTTCATTTCTTTTCAATCCTTTAACAAATTATTTTCTAGCACATTCCTTAGCTGTTTCATTTAAAATGTCAATTCCATGTTTTATATCTTCAAGAACAAAATCTAATGCTTCTTTGCATGCCTTTGGACTTCCTGGTAAATTTACTATAAGAGTTTTCTTTCTTATACCAGATACAGCTCTTGAAAGCATTGCCCTCTTAGTTATGTTTAAACTAAACATTCTTATAGCTTCTGAAATACCAGGTGTTTCTCTTTCAACTATTTCTTTAGTAGCCTCTGGAGTTATATCTCTTGGAGAAAACCCTGTTCCCCCTGTACTTAATACTAAATTAACTCCTAATTCATCAGCTAAATATATAAACTCTTCCTTTAAAAGTTCTTTTTCATCTGGTAAAATAACGTATCTTTTAACTTGAAACCCTGATTTTTCAACTATTTCTCTAATTACTGCTCCACTTTTATCCTCTCTTTCACCTTTTGAGCCTTTATCACTGCTTGTTACTATTGCTACTGTATACATAAATACACTTCCTTTATAAGTATCTTTCTTTTTCAACTATGTCTGCTAATTTCTCGTAATTATTTATATCAACCCACTCTATTCCATTAATTAATGGATTGAAATCACTTGCTACAGCTATAAGTTTATCCCTTGGAGTAATTATATCTCTTCCTTTTTCTTCTCTTGCCACTTCAATTTTTCTCAAATTACTCTTTTTATAACCTTCTACAATTATAAAATCAGTTTCACTTATATCATTAATAATACTATCTAGTGCTAATTCTTCTTCCACTTCTTTTATCATGGCAAATCTATTTTTTGAAGAAATACATACCTGTTCCGCTCCAGCTTTTCTATGTCTCCAAGTATCTTTCCCCTCTTTGTCCATATCAAATCCATGAACATCATGTTTAATTGTTGAAACGGAGTATCCTCTTTTTCTTAGTTCCTTTATAAGCCCTTCAATTAAGGTTGTTTTTCCTACATTTGAACAGCTTGCTACTATATTAATTATTGTACTTCCTTTTTTACTATCCTTTAGTATCTCCCTATATTCCTCAGGAGTATTTACATTTGTCATTGCACGCTCATCATTCATTAAAATGTAGGTTACATCTAAGCTTTTTATTAAACTCTTTAGCTTATAATTCTTATTGTCTATGTTCTCTTTTATCTTATCTAAAGCTGACTTTCTATACACTCCACATAAAGGCTGCTCTTTCCCATCTACTACAGGTATAAGTGCATCTCCTTTAAAATCAATATTTATTAGCGAATTGATTACATACTCACTTATAAATGGCATATCTGCAGCAATAATTAATGCTTTATCATTTTTTATAGATTTTAAAGTAGAATATATTCCTCCAATTGGTCCAATATCTTTAATTTCATCCTCTACTAACCTGCATATATCTAAAAACTCTTGGTACAAGGATAAATTATTACAAGAGATAATAATATCATCTATTAAATTTAATCTTTTAATTATCCTTTCTATAAACCTTTCATTATCCAATGATAAAAAGGCCTTTGTATTATAATTCATTCTAGAATTTTTACCACCACTTAAAATCACAGCACTTGTTTTTACTTTCATCTCTTTTTCATCCCTTAGTTTTATTATTTAATAACCCAAACCTTTTCTCCAATTTCTAAAGTTTTGTTTTCTTCAACTTCTAATAAAGCATTACTTTTAATCATTGTGTTTATTTGTCCTGGACTTTGATAAATGTTATTTATATAAACCTTGTTTTCAAGGTCTTCACTAACTCTTACTCTTAAAAATCTTCTCTTAGGAGACTTTTTCTTAAACTCATCTTGAAGAATACCTTCTACTTTCCTTATATCAATATCCTTGCAGTTTAACATCTTTGCAATTACTCTTCTAGCTGTTAGCTCAAAGGTAGTTGCTGCTGCTACTGGAGTACCAGAAAGACCTATATATATAACTCCATTCTTTACTGCACTAAACATAGGAGAACCTGGCTTCATAGAAATCTTCCAGAATAATCTTCTATATCCTATGGACTCTACTGCCCTTAAAACCAAATCTTTTTCTCCAACAGAAACTCCTCCAGTAGAAATAATTATTTGGCATTCCTTTTCTGCCTTTTCTACTACACTTACTATTCCTTCAATAGAATCCTTGGCAATATCAAAAATCCTCGGTTCTGCTCCAAGTTCTAACAATCTTGTATAAAGAAAGGCTTTATTGCTATTAAATATCTTTCCTTCTTTAAGTTCTTCACCTGGTTCTTGTAGTTCATCACCTGTTGTAATTATTCCAACTATAGGCTTCTTATAAACTTTAACCTTACTGATACCCAAAGAGGCAATGGCAGTTATTATTGATGAAGCTAAGAACTTATCTTTATTTATTATCTTAATTCCTCTTTTGAAATCTTCACCTTGATAAATAAAATTGTCATAAGCTTTATGTGATACAAAAATTCTCACTTCATTTTCGTTTAAAGCCTCTGTATCTTCTTGCTTTACTATACAGTCTGCTCCCTTTGGAATTTTAGCTCCTGTCATTATCCTAATAGCTTCACCATCTCCAACCTTCTTACAAGATACCTCTCCTGCAAACACTTTATCTATTACCTTTAAAATTCTTGGATTTTCCTTTGATACTCCCTCTAAACTTTTAGCTATAACAGCATATCCATCAAGAGGCGATTTATTAAAAGGAGGACTATCTATAGGTGATAAAATATCCTCTGCTAAAACCCTTCCAAGACTATTAAAAATATTTACTTCTTCTATATCATTTACCTTTGTTTCTTTTAACAAAAGCCCTTGAGCCTCTTCTAAGGTAATCATACTCTCACTCCTAATTTTTTAATTTCCTAGTATCTAAAAAAAGCTTATTACTTAATGCATTTTTGGGCATAAGTAATAAGCTTTAAATATTTCTATTTAAAATCAAAAACTTATTTCCTTCCCAAAAACGTGGAGATAATACCCTTTCGAATATTACCCTGCGAATTAACAATGTAATTCAGGCATAATCCCTTAGAATTTCTTCCTTAGGAGTGTTATGCTCTGGAAATCTTATATTCTTTATATTCTTATTAATACTCTCTATATAAATATTCCACTTAATAAAATGATTTAGTCACTTTATTAATGTTATTATTTTAACACTATTAGATATTATTTGACAATAGATTAGATGTTTTTATAATATTTTTTAATTATATAAATTTTGTATTTAAAAAAGGATGATTATTAATAATCACCCTTTCTTCTAGTTATCTGAATGAAACCTTACCATATCTACCATAATTAATAACCCAACTAAAAATACAGTATAATCTTCATCTATTACCTTTAAAGTATATCTATCTCTTCCAAATGTCCACTCTTTATTTATTTCACCAATTTTAAATCCATCTTTTTCAACTGTATAATTTCTACCTAAAATTGCAGAATCACAACTCATTACAAATCTACCAAGACTCCCTGATATATTATATCTAGGCACCATAAATTCCTTTTCTATTGTTGCTATTTCCATACCATTTGAATCATATACCTTATATTTATGTGCGCCAATTCTTAGCTGTTGCCTAAAATACATTAATTTACTTGTTTTATCTGGTGTATAGATATTTATATTCTTCCCTATATCAAATTTATCAGCCTCTACTAAAAATGCTTCGTTTCTATTTTCATCATAAACATCGAATTTAGCTCCAAAAGCTAATAGTCTTTCCTTAATAAAGTAGTTTTTTGACATAATAATCTCCCCTTATATAATATTTTTTATCTTTATATGCAGTATATTATACTATATAACAAAAAGCAATATAACTCTTAACTTTTAAGTTTATTTTAAGAATAGATATTTATTCCCTTCGTACTTAAGGTAAGGAAATTATAAAATTACTATCCTTTATTTTATATTTTTTAATATGAAAATGTAATAATACCTTTGATTTATAGCTAATTGAAATTTTATAATTTACTAGACAGTAAAAAAGAAATAGTTATTGCAAAATAAAATTTACAATAACTATTTCTAATGATTATCTATCTAATGGTTTTTTTAATACTCCTAATAGAACCATTCCTACCAAAGCCCCAATTATAAGGGATACAACAAACATAAATGGATTTGTCATAACTGGTACTACAAATAAACCACCATGCGGTGCTAATGTTTGACATCCAAAGAACATTGATAGTCCTCCAGCTACAGCTGACCCTATTACACATGAAGGTATTACTCTTAATGGATCCGCTGCTGCAAAAGGTATTGCACCTTCTGTAATAAAGGAAATTCCCATTATATAATTTGTTATACCTGATTGCCTTTCTCTTGATGTAAATTTATTCTTAAAGAAAGTTGTAGCTAAAGCTATTGCTAATGGTGGAACCATACCACCTATCATAACAGCAGCCATAATGTCGTTATTGCCAGTTGCTAAGGAAGCTGTTCCAAATACATATGCTGCCTTATTAAATGGCCCCCCCATATCTATAGCCATCATACCACCTAAAACTAATCCTAAAAGAACCTTACTTGTAGATCCCATGCTATTTAATAAATTAGTTATACCACCATTAAGAGCAGCCACTGGTGGGTTTACAATAAATATTAGTATAGCTCCAATAAGCAATATTCCAAAGAAAGGATATAATAAAACTGGTTTTAATCCCTCTAAGCTATCTGGTAACTTATCAAATATTTTCTTTAATCCCACAACTAAATAACCAGCTATAAATCCTGCAAGTAATGCACCTAAGAAACCAGAGCCACCATCTTTAGCTATAACTCCCCCAACAAAACCTACTGCTAATGCTGGTCTATCACCAATAGACATTGCAATATATCCAGCAAGTATAGGTAACATAAACCCAAATGCTAAATTTCCTACTGAGTTAAAGAAAGCTGCGAATTCTGTACTTGTTCCAAATTGTGGAGTTCCTGCTGCTCTTGAGTCAACTAAAAATGATAATGCTATAAGAATACCTCCACCTATTACAAATGGTAACATATGAGAAACACCATTCATTAAGTGCTTATAAACTTTATGTCCTATTCCTTCTTTCTCTATATCAGACGCTCCACCTTCAGACTTTTCACCTGAGGCATGATATATAGGCGCCTTCCCACTAACTGCTTCATTTATAAGTTCCTCTGCCTTGTGAATTCCATTTGCCACTTTAGTCTGAATTACTCTTTTCCCATTAAATCTATCCATATAAACATTTTTATCAGCAGCAATTATTATACAATCTGCATTTTTTATCTCTTCATCTGTTAAAACATTTTTAGCTCCACCAGAACCATTTGTTTCAACCTTTATAGAAATCCCCATATCTTTAGCTTTATTTTCTAAGCTTTCTGCTGCCATATAAGTATGTGCTATTCCAGTAGGACATGCTGTTACTGCTAAGACTCTATATCCATTTTTATCTTCCTTTTTATCTTCTACTGGTTCATCAAACTTTTCTGTTTCCTTTTGATCTATAAGCTTTAAAAACTCTTCCTTGCTTTCAGCATTTATAAGTTTTTTCCTAAATTCTTCATCCATTAAAATAGTAGATAGTCTTGCTAACACCTCTAAATGAAGATTATTTTCACCATCTGGAGCTGCAATCATAAAGAAAAGATGAGCTGGTTCACCATCTAAAGAATCATAATCTACTCCATCCCTAACTACCATAGAACTTAATCCCGCATTTTTAACTGCTGTTGTTTTAGCATGAGGAATAGCTATTCCATCCCCTATTCCTGTTGTACTTAATTCTTCTCTTGATAAAACGGCCTTTTTATACTCTTCTTTGTCATTTAACTTCCCTGAATTATTCATTAATTCAACAAGCTTATCAATAGCCTCTTGTTTGTTTGATACTTTTACATCTAACTCTATTGAATTACTACTTAACAAATCAGTAATACGCATTTTTACTCCTCCTAAAAACTAAATTTTATTTAATAATTTTAGTACTTCATCTTTTGTTGCTAATCCTTCTGAAAAGGCTGTAGCACTGCCAGTGGCTACTCCCATTTTAAAGGCTTCATTAAAATTATAATTCTTTAAATATCCTGCAATAAATCCAGCTACCATTGAATCTCCTGCACCAACAGAATTTTTAACTTTTCCCTTTGGCACCCCACTCTTTATAATTTCTCCACTTTCTGATATGAAAATTGCTCCATCTCCAGCCATGGATATAAGTACATTTCTTGCTCCTTTATTCTGTAGCTTTTTAGCATATTCAATTATTTCTTCATCAGTTTTTAACTCTACATTAAATATTTCTCCAAGCTCATGATTATTAGGCTTAATTAAAAATGGTTTATACTTTAGTACATTTACTAATAAGTCTTTTGTTGCATCTACTATAATTTTAATTTCTTTCTTTTGTAGTCTTTCCATAATTTTTTCATATATGTCTTCTGGAAGAGACTTAGGTATACTTCCTGCTAAGACTAATATGTCATCATTATTTAAGTTATCTAGAATGTTATATAAAGAATTTAGTGCATCTTCATTAATATGTGGCCCTCCACCATTAATCTCACTTTCTTCCTTAGACTTAATCTTTACATTTATTCTAGACAATCCATCATTTAACTTAATAAAGTCTGATTTACAGCCAAATTCTGTTACTCTTCTTTCAATTTCATCCCCAGTAAAGCCAGCTATAAAACCTAAAGCAGAACTATCATACCCTAAGTTCTTTAATACTATAGATACATTTATGCCTTTTCCACCTGGATACACATCTTCTTCTTCTGTCCTATTAACTCTCCCCAACTTTAAATCATTAACTTTAACTACATAATCCAGTGAGGGATTAAAAGTCACTGTGTATATCATTTTTATACCTCCAATATTTCTGTATAATCTTTAAATTTATTCTCTCCTATTTCCTTAGTTATTATTTTTGCTCTATTTATTTCTGCAAATGTTATTGGAAATATCTTATTAAACTTACTATTATCAACTAATACGTAAGATACTTTACTTCTATTTATAGCCTCTTCCTTAACAAGCCCCTCTTTAACATCTGGTGTAGTAAATCCTGATTCTATACTTACTCCATTAGATCCAAAGAAGGCTTTGGTAAAATTATACTTTTTTAAACTTTTTATAGCTTCTACCCCTATAATTGCCTCTGTTGATAACTTAAGTTCTCCCCCTAATATATAAACTGTACATCCCTTTTCAATAAGTTTTTTAGCATGCACAATACCATTAGTAACATAAGTTGCTTCCTTTTCTTCAATGCATTCAGCTAAAATTTCAGTAGTAGTTCCCGCATCAATATATACAAAGTCTCCTTTTTCTATTAAGGAAGCAGAAAATTTTGCAATACTTGTCTTATCTTCTCTATTTAAATCATGCTTGGTTTTGACGTCTTTTTCTTCCGTTGTTAAATTTTTATCAATACCTACTGCTCCACCATGAACCTTATTTAACTTACCCAAATTTGATAAGGCATTTAAATCCCTTCTTATTGTTGATTCAGAGGTATTTAACAAGTTTACCAGTTCACTGACTGTAACTGCTTTTTTCTCATTTAAAACCCCTAAAATTTTTTGAAATCTTTCTTCTGTTAACATTTTCAACACTTCCTTCATCTAAATATTACCCCTCAAATAATTCAAAGTCAATCACTTTCATTCAAAACCATCCATGAATATTTATGAAATACTTTTAATATTCTTACCTAATCTCACTCTTTCAAATATTTAGAATATTTAAACTCTAGAATTTTCTATTGTCTTTATATATACTTCTATGATATATTCAACTTGTTAAATAATTTACAATCTAATTATCTAACGTTTACAAAAAGACAATGAGGTGGACTAAATGATTAAAGAACAATGGACAAGCTTCAACGAAGGTCGTTGGACAAAACATATCGATGTTAGAAACTTCATCCAAACTAACTACACTGAATATACAGGTGATGCTAGTTTCCTTGAAGGTGCTACAGAAGAAACAACTAAATTATGGGATGTAGTTTGCGAACTAAGCAAACAAGAAAGAGAAAATGGCGGAATGTTAGATATCGATACAAAGACTATATCTAAAATCAACGCTTACAAACCTGGATATATAAATGAAGCTTTAGAAAAAATAGTTGGTGTACAAACTGATGCACCACTTAAGAGAGCTGTTATGCCAGAAGGTGGTATAAGAATGGCTGAAAATGCAGCTAAAGCTTATGGATATGAAATAGACCCTTTAATAACTGAAATATTTACAAAGTATAGAAAAACTCATAACCAAGGTGTTTTCGATGCTTATACTACAGATATGAGATTAGCTAGAAAAGCTGGTATAGTTACAGGACTTCCAGATGCTTATGGTAGAGGAAGAATCATAGGTGACTATAGAAGAGTTGCTTTATACGGTGTTGATAGACTTATAGAAGATAAAAACGAACAAAAATTAAGCCTTGAAGTAGGAACTATTGATGAAGATATAATTAGATTAAGAGAAGAAATATCTGATCAAATAGTTGCACTTAAAGAATTAAAAGAAATGGCTGCTTCATATGGATATGATATATCTAGACCAGCTGCTAATGCTCAAGAAGCTATCCAATGGTTATACTTTGGTTACCTTGCAGCTATAAAACAACAAAATGGTGCTGCAATGTCACTTGGTAGAACTTCTACTTTCTTAGATATATACATAGAAAGAGATTTAAGAAATGGTGTTATAACAGAAAAAGAAGCTCAAGAATTAATGGATCACTTCGTAATGAAGTTAAGATTAGTTAAATTCTTAAGAACTCCTGAATATAACGATTTATTCTCAGGAGATCCAACTTGGGTAACTGAATCAATTGCTGGTATGGGATTAGACGGAAGATCTTTAGTTACTAAGAACTCATTTAGAATACTTAATACACTTTACACTTTAGGACCTTCACCAGAACCAAACTTAACAGTTCTATGGTCAACAAGACTTCCTAAAGCATTTAAGGACTTCTGTTCAAAGGTTTCTATTGATACAAGCTCTGTTCAATACGAAAACGATGATTTAATGACTACTTACTGGGGAGATGACTATGCTATAGCTTGTTGCGTATCTGCAATGAAAGTTGGTAAGCAAATGCAATTCTTCGGTGCTAGAGTTAACTTAGCTAAGACTCTTCTTTATGCTATAAACGGTGGTAAAGATGAAAAGCTAGGAATGCAAGTTGGACCTAAATTAGCTCCAATAACTTCTGAATACTTAGAATATGATGAAGTAATGGATAGATTTGAACAAATGACAGATTGGTTAGCTAACCTTTATGTTAACACATTAAATGTTATCCACTATATGCACGATAAATACTCTTATGAAAGCTTACAAATGGCTTTACATGATAGAGATGTATTTAGAACAATGGCTTGTGGTATAGCAGGACTTTCAGTATGTGCTGACTCACTTTCTGCTATTAAATACGCTAAGGTTAAGCCTATAAGAGATGAAAATGGAATTGCTGTAGACTTTGAAGTTGAAGGCGACTTCCCTAAATACGGAAACGATGATGATAGAGTTGATGATATAGCTGTATACCTTGTTGAAAACATGATGAACAAAATCAGACAAAACAAGACTTACAGAAATGCATACCACACTCAATCTATCTTAACTATAACTTCAAATGTTGTCTATGGTAAGAAGACAGGAACTACTCCATGTGGTAGAAAGAAGGGAGAACCATTTGCTCCAGGTGCTAACCCAATGCACGGAAGAGATAATTCAGGATCATTAGCATCTTTAAACTCAGTTGCTAAGCTTCCATATGAACATTCTCAAGATGGTATCTCTAACACATTCTCAATCGTGCCAGATGCTTTAGGAAAGACTCCTGAAGATAGAATAAACAACTTAAGTTGCATGATGGATGGATATTTTGGACAAGATGCTCACCATCTAAATGTTAATGTATTTAATAGAGAAACATTACTTGATGCTATGGAACATCCAGAATTATATCCTCAATTAACTATTAGAGTTTCAGGATATGCAGTTAACTTCATCAAGTTAACAAGAGAACAACAACTTGATGTAATAAACAGAACATTCCACGAAAAAATGTAGTTTTATTATAAGAAAGTAAAAGCTAGTAAGTAGATTTATTTCTACCTGCTAGCTTTTTATTTAGTCCACAATATCTTTGAATTATATCTAATTAAAATTTTATACTTTCTTATACATTAAACAAAAAAATACAGCAAGTACATTTATATTAACCTGCTGTATTTTTACTTAATTAGCAATTTAAGACACACCTTTATTATACTATCTAACTAATATTTCTGTCTAGCATATAGTTCAATGATTTATTTTTTTATAAAAACTCCCTCTTTACTAATTCTTAATATAAATACATGAATTATTAAAATCAATGCTTTAATTAATCTACAATTTTTCTACATAATAATTAAATTAGGAATTATAGATTTATATTTACATAATAGATATTTATTTCTAGTTTACTTTTTTCATATTTGGTTAATATAAGATTGTACAATATTTGTGCAAGTATATTAAATTATAAGGAGGATGCAGATATGTCTTCAAACAATAGTGGTAACAGAAACTTAGTTCCAGAAGCAAAGAAAGGACTAAATTCATTAAGAAATGAAATAGCTTCAAGCTTTGGACTACAAGATTATGAAAATACCGATAAAGGAAACCTTACTTCTAAACAAAATGGAAGTGTTGGTGGAGAAATGGTTAAAAGAATGGTAGAACAATATGAAAATGGACTTAAATAATTAATGTCCTAAAAATAATTAGTAGAGCATTTTATGCTCTACTAATTATTTTTTTATACCAAAACACAGTGTTTTATTTATCTTATTACTTATGATACTACTTATTGTTACCAATAACTTTTTTTGATTCATCATAAGAACAAGTTAATTGTTCAACAGGTGCACTATATGGTTTAATCCAGTTCTTACTGATACTTAGTTCTGTAAGTGCTGTATGACCTTCAACGATTTGTCCCATTGATGCTGAATATATAGCTCTTAGCTCAGGTGTACTACTTGTTAATGTAGAATTAAGATACATGTCTGCTGCTTCTTTAGCTGCTGAAAGCATACTTGCCGCTATAATAGAATCCTTTAGATCAACATTATTTTTTATTAAATTTCCTATCATATTCTTCATATCATTATTCCCCTTTAATATCTAATATATTATTTTCATTAATAAATTGTTGTATACCTTTAATTCTTCCTTCTGCTACTAAAATACTGGTTTCTGATTGTCTTCTTAAATCTTCATCTGAAATTAAAGAATTTATTGCTCTTTGCATAATTAATCCATCAGTTTCCATTTTTAAAGCTGCTGCTAAAGATATTTTTTCAATTTCTGAAAGTTTTCTCATTTTTATACCTACCTTTATATATTTTATTTTGAACTAAATTATTGTCTTGGATTTTCAAAAGATGGTGGTGTTGGATTTGGTGCACTATGTTCTGGCCCTGGATTTGATAAATTGAAATATAATTTAGAATCCTCTGTTACTCCAAAATCTTTATTAGAACCTGTTTTTTGAACTTTATTAAGTGCTTCTCTAAATAAAGCATTATGCGCTTCTTCTCTATTAAGAAGAAAATCTATAGTTGCTCTTACTTCCTTATCATCTATCTGACGATATAAATATTCATAAACCACCTTAGCTCTTTGCTCTGAGGCTATATTAGATAATAAATCAGCAACCAAATCGCCAGTAACGGTTACATAATCTGCTGTCCATGGTGCTCCAGATGAATTAATTAGTACTGGAGATAATCCACATTGTACATGTGTTTGAATTTCACCATTGGTAACTTCGCTATTATTCACATCATGTCCATTCAGTAAATTTATAGTTTGCGCGACCATTTCCATATGACTTAATTCTTCAGCTCCAATATCTAGAAATAAATCTTTAATTTCAGGGTTCTTTATTCTAAAACTTTGAGAAATATATTGCATTGCCGCCTTAAGTTCTCCATTGCCTCCTCCTAATTGCTCTTGCATTAACACTGCATATTGTGGATTAGGTCTTTCTACTTTCACTTCATGTAATAATTGTTTTTTATGTTCAAACATTATTATCACCTCTATTTTTTATTTTTCTAGCTTATTGTTTCCTACCAAATTAGATTTATTCAATAAATTCATATTCTCCGAATATTTTACATATAAATTAATTAAATATAGTAAAAGAATTATTCTTATAATCTAATAATAATTAAAAAGACTAGAGAAGTATTTTCTCTAGTCTTTTAATTATTATCTTAATTCAAATGATTCACAATCTGTACATTGTGGAACTTTAGGGTGTTGTTCATGTGTTCCTACCTTTATTTCATCAAGTGTACAATAATTTTCATCTACTGCATTATACTTGCATTCTTGTACTGAACATTTTATAGAACTATTTTTATTCATTTCTCATTCCTCCATATAACTAATTTCGTATTTATGTTAACCTATTCTCATAAATATATTCTTATTTTTCAATGATAAAAATAGGATTTGAAAATGCAAATGGAGCTGTATTCCTAACTCCAACTTCAGTTAATAAAGACTGTCCTTCTTCTTCTTTTCCTTCTACTTCCATTCTGATAAAATCTCCTGGTACTACCCTTACTCTTTCTACCATTTCAAAAGTATTATCATTAATATTTTTTTCAGAAATCACTTCACCATTTCTTATTAATCTAACTTTAGAAATACCATTATAATATTCACCTTTTAAATTAACCTTTATAACTTCTCCCATGGAACTTACTTTGTAGTCATCCCCCATCATAGCATTATTTACCTTAATCTCTAATGAAGGTCCATTAGTTCCATACATATGTCCCTTCTTTTGGGCTTCAATTATACCTTCTTCAGTGAAACTTTCTAAATATGTTTTTAAGTATACCTTCCCTATATCAACTGGGTAATGAGCATCTGTTTCTGCAACTCCATAAAGATGCTTTCCTTCTGTATTTAATTTATCCCATTGAATAAATGCATAATTATTATATTTATTTTTTGGCCCCCTACAGCCATTCCACACTTCAATTCCATTCACCCCATTATAATCAGGAAACTTCCAACTTAACCTGCTATCAAAAGGATGAGCAGCATAAATTAAAGTATTATAATTTCCAAGCTCTTTAATTAAATTATCTTTAGATAAAGAGCTATAATTTTTATTATCCTTCACATTCATTAAAACTGCATGACCTGAAGATGTAGTATATTCATTTCCTTTTATAATTATTTCTCCATTACCTTTAGCACTTTTTGATTCCTCATATCCATTGCTATTATTATGATCAGTCATTGTCATATAATTTAATCCAGCGCTTCTCATAGCCCATATATTTTCTGCTACACTCCCATTACCATCAGAATAGTTAGAATGAGTATGATTATCCCCCATGAACCATCCCTTACCACCAACTGTAATTCCACCTAGTTTTATATTCTTCAAGCCTTTATTAGGTTCCTTAACTTGTACTATAAACCTTGTACCTCCACTTTTACATTTTACCTTCCATTGAACATTCCCCTCTTCATTTGGCTCCAAGGTATCTATTGAAAAATTACTTTTTCCTAAAGGTTTACTTTCACCATCACAAATTAACTTACCCTCTATTTTTTCTTTTTTATTATTTGTTATGTTTTTTATCTTTAAATTAACAATCACTTCATCGCCAGAATTTAACAGATCTCCAGCTTTATCTACACTTCCTTCATACACCATATCTTCTTCTGTAGATGCTGTAACTACTCCTATATCCTTTGAAAAGTAAATATAAGCTCCAACTCCTATAAGCATTAGTATTAGAGGGAGAATTGCAATAAATAGTTTATAATGTTTTTTTCTTCTACCCATTTTACCCTTCCTTTCTCTAATACTATTTTCTTTATTTATTTATAAATTATTCTAATTTCTTTATAGTTTTATAAAGAATAAAAAAAGAAACCGCAAAGCGATTTCTTTTTTACCCTTATATCCTCAATTTATCTTCTTCAAGTTCTATAAATTTATTTATAAAACTGATAAATTCATTTAAAATCTTATCATTTATATCTATTACTGTAACTCTCTTACTTAGGGAATCATATCGACCTAATGAAATATACACCTTGTCCTCAATATAATAAAGCAAATATCCTACTTCCAAATCTTCATGAAATATAATTTCTTTACTATTAATCTTTGAGGATTCAAAAAGAAAACTACTTTCCTTTGATAATACCTTATGAAATCCCTTACTTTCATTATTATATATGTATCTATTATTGTTTAAATCTAAATATAAGTCCTTTTTATATTTCTTCATACAAGGTATAAAAAGAAAGTTTTTACTCTGAATAAAGGCTATAATATAATCTCTTAATTTATATGCTTCTTTGTCCTCTTCAAACCTAAATCCAGTTTTATTACATAATTTCATTATTTCCCCAAAATAACCATTCCACTGAAAATTGTAACTTTCCCACTCCATTAATTCTTCCATTAAGCTTTTAAAATCTATGCTGCTATATTTAATATTTGCAAAGGAGTTCTTAATGATTTCACTTTTAAATACATCTTTTTTTCTATTTTCATTTCCATCTAATGAAGATGCATTTCCTAGTGCTTGTACAAATTCTGCAAGCCTATCTCCAAAGCTTGTTGTTATTATTATTTTTAAGGTAATCCTATCAAACTTAACAAGCTCATTTTTCTCTTTACATTTATTAACATACTTTTTTACACAGTCTATACTTTTAAAGGTATATCCATTTTTTATATAACTTCTATACAAAAAATTTTTATTTATGCACTCTTCCTGTAATTTCATATCATATGTGTTACTTTCCTTGTCCTTAATACCAATTATCAAGTCAAACTCATTTTCAAAGTACTCATCTAAAGCATACTCCACTGCCTTAATATAAGTTGAATCTTCTTCTAATACAGATTTACCCATATCACCATAAATTTCATTGGTAATATCTTCTTTACACAAGCTTCTTTCATATGATTTACTTACTATTATCATCTTATTTTTAGGAAAAATATAACACTTTCCATATTCCACAATATATCCACTAGTTTCCACAATATCCCCCCATTAAAAGACCTTATAATCAATTATATAACCACTTCATACTACTAACAACAAGTAAATTATGTAATGGTATTTACTTGACTTTTTGTCAAAAAAAATGGATACTATATAAGGTTAATGGATAATTATAAATGTTAATATATAGCAAAGGAGAATTTTAATGCATACTAAAAAGTACTACTACGATGAGCAACTAAGAAAATACTATTTTGAAAAATACTATCAAACTTTTACTAAATGTAAGAATAGTTTAAAAGAATCTAATACTTCAGAACTTTTATCTCTTCAAACTAAACCTACACTTACAGAAATAGCTAAGAGGTTAGATATTAAAGGGTATTCAAAATTAGGTAAAGATGGGTTAGTTAATCTAGTATCTGCTTATATTACTGATAATATAGATAATATACTTTGCGAACTATCTTATAAGGAACTTAATCTGTTAAAGGAATTAGCTAAAGAAGACTTAGTTGAATATTCTTTTTCAATAGATAACTTAAACTTAATTGGAGGATTATCTTCTCTTGGAGTACTATTTAAATTATCTATAAAGGATAATTACTACCTTGTAGTACCAAGTGATATAAAAGAAGGAATAAATTCTTTAATATCTTCTAAAAAATATATTTCCAACCTTAAAGAACGTTCAGAAGGAATCAATCTTATAGATGGATTAATGACTCACTACGGTCTTTTATTAGGTGGAGAATTATATTCCATAATAACTAATAAGGAAAGTACGGTTTTTAAAGAGGAAAACTTAGATTTTTACTTAAATTATATTTTTAGAAGCTATGAAGCATTTACAGAAGGTAACGCATTAATTCACCCATTTCTTTTCTCACCTGAAGATGTATACGAGGAATTAAGAGTAAGACAAACTATTCAATATAACTTCAGCAATGAAGATTTCTTTATTTCTTTAGGTAGAAATTTCAAAGATACTTGGGGTGAAGAAGTACTAGAACTTAAAAATATTCTTTCTAAGACTAATTTAAAAAAATCCGATATAGATTCATTACTTAGTCAGTTAATATTCTATATAAAAAATGACATGGACACTCAAATAATAGTTGAATTACTAACTTCTTATAAATTAGATTTAAGTAATAAGTCCTTAGCTGATTCAATAGTTAACTCTTTCTCTAAGATCTTTAACAATACACCTATATGGTCTTTAAAGGGCTTAACACCAGCAGAATCAATAGCTAGACAAAAGACTACTATAATAAAGGATAAAGAGCCTGGAAGAAACGAGCCTTGCCCTTGTGGAAGTGGAAAGAAATATAAGAAGTGTTGTGGTAGATAACACGTACTAATTATAATCTCCTAAATAAAAAAAACTGTAAATTTTCTACACTTTTTATTATTTAGGAGATTTATATATTATTAAATCCTGGATAACTCCAACAATTTAGCAATATAAAAAATAAAATTATATGCACCTAATCCTTTTTTCATATTACTTTTCAAAAGCAGAGTGCGCTAAAAAAGACTTAGCTCAAGAAAGAGCTAAGTCTTTTTATTAAATTCCTAGTGGAATTCCAAATGTAAAGAATACTATTAATAAGATTGTCCAGGAAATCAAGAATGCTACTGAATATGGGAACATTAACTTAATCATATCTCCTAAAGTATATTCAGGCTTATACTTCTTCATGAATACAAGGATAATACCTGCATATGACATAAGTGGTGATATCACATTAGTTGATGAGTCTGCAATTCTATATGCAGCTGCAACCATATCTGGAGTTAGAGCTCCATTAACTTGGTATAACATTGGTATAAATATTGGTCCAAGTAACATCCATTTTGAAGTTAATCCACCAACGAATAAGTTGATTATAGCAGTAACTATAATGAATCCTATTAATAATAAAATTGGTGAATCAGATAATCCTAATGATTGTAATCCTGTTGCACCTAAGTAAGTTATATATGTACCTAAGTTTGAGTAGCTTAATAATGCTAAGAAGTTGTAACAGAAGAATGTTAATACCAATATAGATCCCATTCCACTCATTTGCTTTGACATAGCTTGAACTACATCCATAGCATTATTGAATTTCTTTAATTTCATTCCATATAGTAAGCCTGGAACAAAGAATACAAATGTAATTATAAGAATTATGTTATCCATAAATGGCTTAACTGTTGCACCCTTATCATCTACATACGTAGCAAGTGGTCCAAAGTAAAGTACTGCTGCAAGAGCTAAGGCAATTAACAATCCTAATCCTGCCCATTTTAAAGCTTTATTTTCTTCTTCTTTAACTGTAAAGTCAGCCATATTCATATCTTCAGGAACAATGTATGTTTCTTTTTCTAATCTTGGCTTAATGAATTTAGCTGTAACAAAATAACCAACAACTGATAATAATACTGTTGAAGCAACTATAAATATGTAGTGCATTGTTGCAGGAGTAATAGCTTGTCCCGCTGCTGTAACAAAAGGTATACCTTGACTTTCAGCAAACACCTTTGCGTTGTTACCAACAATAACATCTATAGGTGTACCTGGTATTAAGTTAGCACTAAATCCAGCTGATACCCCAGCAAAAGCTGCTGCCATACCTATAAGTGGATTCTTCTTTAATCCAACATATAACATACCTGCTAATGGTATTAAGATTATATATCCTGCATCAGTAGCTATACTACTCATAATTCCTAAGAATACTAAAACTACTGGTAAAAACTTATCTGAAACTTTTAATCCTACTTTTTTAATTAAAACTGATAGTAGACCAGATTCTTCTGCTAGTCCAACTCCAAGCATAACGATTAATATTGTTCCAAGAACTCCTCCACCGTATGCTAACCAGTTATTTAATAATGCATTTCCAAAAATCCATCTAAAGTTTTCAGCCGCAAACATGTTCTTAATTTCATAAGATATTGTTCCCCCATCAGCGGCTAATGTTTCAAACTCCATTCCACCCATGAATATACTCGCTATCATAACGATTGCATATAATATCATAAATATAATTACCGGATCCGGTATTTTTTTACCTACTTTTTCTATAAAAGACATTTTTATTTTATCTTTTTTACTCATTGGTAGTCCCCCTTTTTCGTCATTTTTTATTTTTTCGATTTAACATGTTAAATTAATTATAAGCATTTTTATAATAATTATCAACAAATATTAAAATTTTTATCATTTTGTTAGATATATAAGTCATTTTCACTCATTTTGTTACTTTTTATAATTTTATTCAACATTTAATTTATAAACTGTAAATTAGTTCCGTATGTATCCGTAGATAGTTATTCTGATTGTTCCGTCGCAAGCTCCAAGTCACAGCTTTCCTAAAGAATAAAAAAAGAAGCTACTTTTAATAGCTCCTTTAAATACTAACTATGTTGTTCTAATAATTTTTTAAATTCTTCTCTTTCTATTGGTTTACTTATAAAGTACCCTTGAATTTTGTCACAGTTTAAAGTCTTTAGTAAGTCTAATTGATCCTGCATCTCTACACCTTCTGCTATTACATCTAACTCAAGGGTATGTGCAAGCTTTATTAATGTTTCAATTATAGCTACTGTTTTTCTATCATTTTCAATCTTTGATAATAGACTTCTATCTATCTTTATGGTATCAATAGGAAGAATTTTTATATAACTAAAGGATGAATATCCAACTCCAAAATCATCTAAAGCTATCATCACTCCTAAAGCTTTAATTTCCTTCAATAACTCTACAACTTGTTTTGCATCTTCTAAAACTTCATCTTCTGTAATTTCAAGCTTTAAGCCATTTGGATCTAGCCCAACTTCATCTAATACATCCTTTAATTTATCAATAAATTTATGTTGTTTTAAAAATCTATAAGAAGCATTTACTGACACTTGAAAATCCTTAAAGCCTTCTTTTCTTTTTTCTTTACAGAAAATACAAGCTTCCTTTAATACATAATTGTCTATTTCGTAAATATCTCCTGTTCTTTTAGCAATATGAATAAATTTGTCAGGATATATTACCTTTCCATCCCTTACCCATCTTACTAAAGCTTCTGCTCCAATTATCATTTTTTTATTTACGCTATAAATAGGTTGGAAGTTAACTACAAATTCTTTATTATCTATAGCCTTTTTTAATAACCCTTCTATTAATATATCTTCTAACATCTCTTCATTAAATACTTCTATAATATTTCCACCTGAATTTTTGCTCTTATACATAGCAATATCTGCATATCTAATCAACGTTTCTATATCTGTTGTATGATTAGGGAAAGAACTTGCCCCAATGCTTGCTTTTAACTCATAATTGAAATTTTTATACTCGAAAGTCTTATTAAGTTTTCTTAAAATCTTATTCCCTAAGTTTTCTGCATCTGCTTTAGATAGTTCTCCCTTTTTAACTAACAGAAATTCATCTCCCCCTAGTCTTCCCACTTCAATATCTTCTTCTAAGTTTTGCAAGGTAAATGCAGCTTGGCATAACACTTCATCTCCACTATTATGTCCTAACGAATCATTTAAAGACTTAAAGTTATCTAAATCTATAAAGAATATGCTAAACACTTTCCCATCTTCCTTAAGCTGTGCCATGTAATTGTATAAACTATATCTATTCTGAAGACCAGTTAATACATCATAGTTTCCTAAATATCTCATTTCATCTTCATTTCTTCTATTTTCAGTTATATCTGTAAGTAACATAGCAAAATGATGGTTCTCAATTGGATATACAGCTATTGATGCCCAATTGTTATTTCCTAGTGCAATACAATTTTTGCTTAATGTCTCTCCATCTCTTTTACCTGATGATAATATGTCCCTTATAAATTCTTCATCATTAATTTTATCAAAGAAAATTTCTTTAAAGGTCATTCTATATAGATTCTTTTTAGGAATATTTAAAATTTTTGACATAGATGCATTCACATCAAGGAGATTTGCATCAACAACATTTCCTTCTTCATCCATAATCTCTCCAAAATAGGCATATCCATTATCTAAGCCCTCTAAAAGCTTAATACTTTTTTCTTCATTCTCCATAAACAAATTATTTGACGTCTCTAAAGCATCAAACATTTCATTTATATCACTAGTTAGTTTACTAATTTCATCACTACTATTATCTAAATCAAGTCTCTCTTTCAAATCTTTATTTTCTTTTATCCTGTTTATTCCTTCGCTTATTCTCTCCACTCTTTTTATAACTATGTTCTTCATTAAAACTATTAAAATAATGTTAATAATAAGATTAATAGATATGAACATAACAGATAAAATAATAATATTATTTTTTTGACTCTCTTTTACTACCAATGGCTCTGAAACTTTAATATAATAATTCTCTCCATCTACACACTCTATTTTATAGTAAGCACTTACATCACTTTCATTTGTTACTAATTTAATGTTTTCTCCACTATCTAGTTTAGAGTCCTCCACCTTACCAGTAGTAGCTATATCTTTTAATAATGAAACATTTTTATTCATATCTTTAGAAACATTTTCTATAAATCCATCATCAAAACTATCTATAATCACCACATAATCAGATGAGTTGTACTTTTTATTGTGTGAAAAAATATATAACCCTTCTTTTCCTGTTATATATCCCTTTTTAATATCCTTTTTTTCTTTTATTATTGTTTTTATTTTATTTAGTAAACTCGAGTACTCATTTTTACTTCTATCACTTACATCCTTAGATTCAAATTTCTCTTTTTCATTAAGATTTGAATCTAACACAACTTTAAAATCAATATTGTCATTTTTAAATTTATTTATAATCCCTAATTCCTCTAAAGCATTAGTTTCATTTAATTTCTCATTATATGTATCAGCTAGCGATAACAAGCTTGTATAATCATTTCCTTTTCCTATTACCTTTGATACTTCTCCATTCACTCTATTTATACATCCGGATGCTATTCCACTTATTCTAGTCACTTCACCGCTATATAAATACTTTGATACAAAGCCCATAGATATCATATATAAAGTTACTGTAACTAAAGATATAGTCATAAATAATATGACAATTTTTTTTGATAACTTCATATCCTACTCTCCCCTATACGTTTTATTATTAATTTTTAACATTTGTGCCTTATTTACAATTATATCTTATTGTAAAAAAAAGATAAATATACATTATTTAGTAAGAAAAAGCATATTGATATGTATCCAAAAAAAGAGGAGATATTGCTATCTCCTCTTTTTACCCATTATTCTACTGGCATAGTAGTTATATTCGTAAATCCATTTACTATTATATATTTACTTGCACCTACATTTATATACTTTATTTCCACCTTATCTCCAACTTTAGTTAAAGCTATCTCTCTTGAAGTTTCTGTTGATACTGAATAAATTTTATCACTATCTTTTAACTTAATATCATAGATACTAGATCCATCTTTAACTACAAGACCAATTCTCTCAACTTCGCCTTGAATAACTTCTTCTTTGTTAGAACCCTCTAGTGAAATATTTGTATTTGTTAATCCCTCTAAATATTTATTTAATGTAGATTGAAGATTATCACCAACTCCTACTGTATTGTAGTTCTTAACATTAACCATTGCATATTGCTTAACTAATCCATTAGAATCTTTTAATGTTGTAAAGTAAGTTGGTTCCCCTTGAATATTAATTAAATATGGGAATGTAGCTTTATATCCATATTGTTGAACCTTACCTTCTGCAGATCTAATAGCAGCTTCTTCAGTTGCTCCAGCTGTCTTATACATTGTAGTTTTACCAGTTCTTGTATTTGTTAATGTAAATCCAACTAATCCTTCATCGTTACCCACAGATGTTATTCCTGTATAATAGAAACATTCATCTTTATTAAATATTAAGTTCATTCCTGTAGTTGTTTTTAACTTATCTTTATCATTAAAGTTAAATACACCATGAACTAATTCTCCCCACTTATTAATATAGTTATTAATAAATTTTGAAGGTTGAATTCTATCTATCCATTTAGGCATATTATCTATATCATATATTTCAGATTCTCCTGTTTGAGCATCAATAACTAACGCCCCAATAGCCTTTGCTTCTGTAATACCAATAGCATTGTCATATCTAGTAACAACCCAGTATGGTCTTCCATTATCATCTAATTCAAAAGTAAAGTCCGTATGAGCTGATTTCATATCTCTTAAAAAAGCTGCTCTATGAAGATCACTTAAAAGATATGATGATTCTAAATATTTAATTTTTAAAGGCTTTCCATCTAATTCTGTAACCAATTGAACATCATTTTGATTAGTTGCACTTACTTTTATATAACCACTTGTACCTTCTCTATTAGTAAGCCACTTAATTAGTGAAGAATGCTCAAGTGGAGCTACATAGTAAAGTTGTCCACCAATACTTTGTAAATGTAATTCTCCAATTGTCACCTGACTTCCAAGAGAAGGAATTTCTCCAAGTTTTTTATCTGCAAGCTTTGCAGCAAGTTGTGTATCTATTGTTGGTAACTGCTTCAAATCAATATGTTCAATTTCATTAGAAAATTCAATTTCATCAACAGTTCCTACTAAATCTCTATGTGCCTTATAATTTAATATAGGGCTACATAGGAATAAAACTACTCCGTATAATATTGCTACTACTATCCCAATTATAGGTAACTTTTTCATAGAATGAGTTAATCCATATAATACTGAAACTACTACGAAAGGTGCAACTATATAAAATGCACTTAAAGATACATCCAATATTAAATCAGATGCTAAAAACTTTGATATAGCAATTGCTATATAAGCTAATGCTAACCACTTTAAAAAGCCTACAAAGGACCCCTTCTTTTTAGGACCTCCACCATTATTAAATCCTTTAAATTGTTTCCCAAAATGAGAAAAAATTTGTCCAAAAATATCTCCGTTAAAATCTTTAAAATTACCTTGTTCCATCATTGCCTCCATAATTTACACTATTACTATTTTTTGTTGTGATAATTATAGCATAATAAGTTATGTAATACCACATATTTTATAATTTTTTTTTATTTCATAAGCTCTATCTCTATCATTTATGACTCTAATAATTATCTCTGCAATCATAAATAGAATTATATTATACTACAAAATACATATGGTATAATTTTACTTAAGGAATTTTTAAGGGGGGCTTTTAAATGATTGAAACAATACATAATAAAAAGGAAGAAAATAAACTATCTAGAGATGATGTAATATATGGAGTAAAAATGGCTATCCCTATATGTATCGGGTATATACCTCTTGGAATAGCTTCAGGAATTCTATCTCAAAAAGCAGGATTGTCTCCAATAGAAATTGGATTCCTTTCTTTATTCGTATTTGCAGGAAGTGGACAATTTATAACATCATCAATGCTTATAGCTCATTCTTCAATGTTTTCTATAATACTTACAACTTTTATAGTTAACTTAAGACATATATTAATGAGCTCAACTCTCTCTCAATACTTTAGTAAATGTAACAAAAAGTTTTTATTATTTTTTTCTCATGAAATAACAGATGAAACTTTTGCTATTAATTTAATAAAATTTAAAGAAGGTAGATGGAATACACGTAGAGCCACTATACTTAATATAGTTTCTCATTCTACATGGATATTATCTAATATATTAGGTGGGGTTACAGGTTCAATATTCAATTTTAATGATACCATAATTAACTTTGTTCTAACCTCTATGTTTATATGTCTTTTGTGTCTTCAACTTAAGGGAGGAATATACATTTTATGTGCTGTTATTTCTGGATTTACAGCTGTTAATCTTTCTTTGATTATGAACAACAATTTATATGTAATTATAGCTACCTTGCTATCAGCAACCCTTTGTTACTTTGTAGAAAAATTCATTAAAATCAGAAAGGGTGTTTAAGATGAAAGTTAATACAATTAATGTTATCTTACTTATACTAGGAATATCTGTATTTACCTATATTCCACGTAGCTTACCTATGGTATATCTTTCAGGAAAAGAACTTCCAAATTGGCTTATCGAATGGATGAAGTTTATTCCTGCAGGAATTTTTGCTGCTTTAATATGCCCAGGAATTTTCACTGATAATGGTAGTTTAAACTTAAGCTTTTCTAACATAGAACTTATGGCATCTATTATTGTTTTATTAATTTCACTTAAGAAAAAGTCTTTAGGACTTTCAATTGTAGTAGGAGTCATTACAATAACTATTCTAATGACAATAATATAAAAGGAGCTCAAAAGAGCTCCTTTTAATTAAAATCTTCTATTCTTATCATATTATTAATTTCTTTTACAGCATCAATATCTTTAACTTCATTAATTGCACCTTGTAACTGTTTTTCCTCAGTATAATGAGTTACTAAAACTAATCCTACTTCTTCTTCATTTTTAATTCTTCCTCTTTGAATTACAGAACGTAAACTTACTCCATGCCTACCAAATATGGCTGTAATTTCACCAAGTACACCTGGTCTGTCTGTTACTGTTGTTCTAATGTAATACCTACTAGTTATATCATTAATTTCCCCAATTTCTTTATGCCATAAGTTATTTTTTTCTACTGGAAGTCTATTTTCAGTATCCACATCACTTCTTAAAATTGATACTATATCTGCTACAACAGCACTTCCTGTAGGTAAATCTCCAGCACCTCTTCCATAGAACATTAAATCATCTACTGCATTTCCTTTAATAAACACTGCATTAAAGGAATCATGTACATTTGCTAAAGGATGAGTAGCTGGTATCATTGTTGGATGTACCCTTAACTGAAGTTTTCCATCTGTTTCTTTTGCTATGGCTAATAACTTAATTACCAATCCAAAATCCTTAGCATATCTAATATCCTTTGAAGTTATTTTAGTAATTCCTTCTCTATAAACATCATCTATCTTAACTTTAGTTCCAAAAGCTAAAGAAGATAAAATTGCAAGCTTATATTGGGCATCAAAACCTTCAATATCAGATGTAGGATCTGCTTCTGCATATCCCTTTTCTTGTGCTTCTTTTAATACATTCTCAAAGTCACTACCTTCAAGTTCCATCTTACTTAAAATGAAGTTTGTTGTACCATTAATTATTCCATATAGTTTTTCAATCTTATTTGCTGTTAAACTTTCATTTATAGCTTGAATTATAGGTATACCACCTGCTACACTTGCTTCATAATTAAGCATAACCTCTTCTTCATCTGCTTTTTTAAATAATTCATCACCATATGTAGCTAAAAGCATTTTATTAGCTGTAACTATATGCTTCTTTTTATTTAATGACTTTAAGATATACTCCCTAGCTGGCTCTATGCCTCCCATTACTTCAACTATTATCTTAATAGAATCATCATTTAAAATTTCATCAAAGTTAGTTGTTATTAACTCTTCTGGGACCTTAACTGCTCTAGCTTTACTAGGATCTCTTACAAGGATTTTTGCAACTTCAACTTGGCATCCTGAACGCTTCATGATTTCTTCACCATTCATTTGTAGAATATTCCATACCCCACGCCCAACATTACCTAAGCCAAGCAATGCTATTTTTACTTTTTTCAATTGGATTCCCCCTTTTTAATGTATTTTTAATCCCCAATTTTACATGTTTAAATCCATTATATTATTAATCTGGTAAAAATTCTATACCTTATGGTGTTTTATTAGGGGTTATTATATCATATAAAATAAATGCTCCTAAGAAATAAAACATTCCTACAAACCCTACCGGGGTTATTATTAAGAATAATGCAATTATTATTACTAATGGATTTAACCCTAAGAATGTAGACATTAATTGTTGCTGTAAGAACTGTCTTATTACAACACATCCAATATACCCTAAAATAATAATTAGTGTTCCCTTATAGTTTTGCCCTAACAAAGCTGTTATTCCAACAATTCCATAAACCAAACCTGCACCAAATATAGGAAGTGCATCTAATACTCCTGTAATAATTGCTATTACTACTGCATACTTTATTCCTGCAAATTTGTATATTACAGATGTGTAAATTATTACTGCTATCATAATAAGTGCAAAGGCCTTCAGATAACCACCAAATATTTCATTTTTCTTTTTTCTTAACCTTCTAATTAACTCAATTCCCTTTTCAGAAAAGGCCCCTTTTAACTTTACTTGTATTACATCTATATCTTTAGTAAAGAAGAAAGTTGCTATAATCGTTATTATCACCATCACAAATGCAGCTGGAATTGATACTAATATATTTAATAAGTTTTGAACAAATGTAGCTGCAAGTGATGTCCCAATAGATATTAGTTTAGGTATTAACTCATTTATCTTTTCTAAAATTCCTGAATCTATGTCATTAGCATTCTTTAAAAGATTATTTATTTCTAAAGAAGCTGTACTCATTATATTATTTAATGTATTTTTATCTGTTATGTATGTATAAAAGTTATTTAATTGCTCAGCTATTTTAAACCCTATTATAAATAGTAAAAAAGCTGCTACTGCAACAATGGTTATTGTTAAAACCATTGAAACAAATCCATCTGTAAGCTTAAACTTTTTTAATCTTTTATTTATGCATAGAATTCTATTTTTTATTGGTCTTAAACTCATTGCAATAAGAAGTGCTATTACAAATGGAATTGCATATTTTAATCCCATTGCAAGCAGTATAAAAAGCACAGTGTATATTAGTAGAAACTTAGATATTCTTTTGCAACTATTTATTAACTCTGGTGAAAAGTACTGAGTGATGCTATCCAAAAAGTTCTTCATTTTCCTTTCCTTTCTTATGTTCTTCTTTATTTTATAAAGCATTATAGTTTAATTTTTCTAAATTTACAATAGCATTATATTAAAGTTGGAATTTTTATAGATATTTCAAATAAATTTAATAAGGTAGATAAGAAATTTTTAGGAGTTGTATTATGTTTGATAGTCAATCAATGATTTCATTATTATTATCATTACTAGCAGGATTATCTACTGTTATAGGTGCATTTATAGTTTTCTTTTCAAAATCTTCAAATAAGAAGCTAATCACCTTTGCTCTTGCTTTTTCTGCTGGGGTTATGATAACAATATCTTTTACAGATTTATATCCTTCGGCTCAGGAAACCTTAGTTAAGCAGGAAGGGCACTTAATGGGAGTACTGTTATCCTTATTATTTATGATTATAGGAGTTCTTATAGCATTCTTAATAGACCACTTCATTCCTGAAGGAGATAAAAAAGGTGGTGACCTTTATAGAGTAGGCTTTGTTTCTATGATTGCAATTATGCTACATAATTTCCCTGAAGGTATCGCAACCTTTGTATCAGGTTATCAAAGCACTACTTTGGGTATCTACATTGCAATGGCAATAGCCCTTCATAATATTCCTGAAGGAATTTCTATTGCTATGCCAATATATTATTCTACAAATAGTAAAAGTAAAGCTTTTAAGTATACCTTTATTTCAGGAATTGCTGAACCTGTAGGTGCTTTTTTAGCCTTCTTATTCTTAAAACCATTTATTAATGAAATAATTTTAGCTGTTATATTTGCACTAGTTGCTGGAATTATGCTTTATATAGCATTCCAAGAACTTATTCCAGAGGCCAGAGCCTATGGCTATAATAAACTATATATTTTTTCATTAATATTAGGAATTTGTATTATACCAATAAGTCATATATTCCTTACATGATGATACTTTAGGCTGTATAAAATATCCTATAAATCTTTTTAAGTTAATTGTTGTTACTTTTTATACGGCCTTTAGATTTTTTATTTCATTTTCTTTTATATAAGAGTCATAAATATTCAATGAATATATAAGATCCAGAGATGATATTTCAAAAGTTATTACAAAAATATTTACTAAATATAAGTAATGTACTAAATACTTTGTTGCTACACCTCTATAACCTTTCAAAAAGTTTTTAAAGGTTTTATTATAGTTTTTCAATACTTCTGATAGCTCTATATTTATCCTACTTTTATCACTTCCATTATGCTTCTTAGCTATTACATCTAGGTACCTATCTAAATATGCATTAATATAGGCATCCTTATCAATTTTCTCATAAAATAATTTATTAAAATTTTCAATGTTCCATATACCAATAGATATTGGCCTAGATATTATATTTTCTCCTGAATCCATTGCTATAACATTCCAAACATTTTTCCTTATTCCTTATTTGCCTTTTACCTTTAAAATTCTCTTTAATTAATATCTTTGATATATGTATATTATTTTCTAATTTTTCAGCTTCTTTAACTTTTGCTAATGAAAATAATATTTTATGTCTCCAATAAAATGCTGTTGGCAAACTTATCCCAAGCTCTTTAGAGCACTCATCTAGCGTTTTTCTTTTCAACATGAGTTCAATATATTTTATCCAAGTTTCTGAATTTTTCTTAGAATAATAAAAGGATGTGTTTGTTTTATTAGAAAAAGTTTTCCCACATTCTTTACATCTATATCTCTGTACATTTTTATAGTATCCAAACTTTATTATATTTTCAGACCTACAATGTGGACATTCTGTAATCCTTATACTTCGATATAAATCTATATCAAAAATTTTATTTAAGTGGATCTCTAAATTTCTTAAGTTTAAATCATATTTTATCATTCTATATCACCCACTCTAATTCTTGACAACTTTTACAATTTATAACCTTAACAACATTTATCTTTAAAAGAAGTTCATAGCTAAATTTTATGTATAAACTCCAAATACTTTAGAATAAATAAATCCTCTCAGGGGAAAATAATTTCGTATCAATCAACATAAGGAGGATTTTTTAAATGACTCAAAAAGAATTACTTTATCTTGAAGATTTACTGGGTGCCGAAGACCAAGCTAATAAAATATGTTCTGATTTTGCCCAAAAAGCTCAAGATCAACAATTTAAAGATCACTTTACCGCATTAGCTGCTTACCATAAGCAAAATATAGCAAAATTATATGCAATGCTAAAATAGGAGGTGTCATTAATGAATGGGTTAACTGATAAAGATCTTATTACTGAAGTTCTTACAACAGAAAAAAACTTAGCTAATCTATACAATACAGCTGTAGAAGAATCATCTACAGAACCATTACATACAGATTTAAATAGCCAATTAAATCAAGCATTAACAAAACAAAATGAAACTTTTAAATTAATGCAACAAAAAGGCTTATATCAATTAGAACAAGTTCAACAACCTGCAATTGATAAGGTTAAGAATAAATTTGCTCAAGCTGCAGGACAATAATAGTATTAACCTCTAAATTATTACTTTTACCAAAAAAGAGGTATGCATCATCCTCTCGCATACCTCTTTTTTCTTATATTCTAACCAATATTTCATTAATTTCTTCACTAATTTTAAGTCTTTCATCATAAATCCATTGAACATCAAACTCTAAGTTAAATCCCTTACAGAAAGAATAATACATATTTATTTTCTGATAATAAATCTCTAGCTCATCTAATGTTCCACCTAAAATAGTTGGTCTCGATATAACATCATTTTCAGCTACAAATAATTCATCAACGTAAAATAAGAATTGTTCCATCAGTTCATCTGAGGTTACATCAAAAGGTACCTTTAAAAGACTCCACTCTATTGTTTCCCTAAGTCTATATTTCTTAAGTCTATCTAAAACAATAATATAATCACTAATATCCATTTTTCTATAATAAGGTAGAGCCTCTTTTCTTGTACTCCATAATGCTAACTTTTCAATTAAAGGTAATGTCTTTATTCTTAAAATTGCATCTGAAGGACCTATTACTGCTTCAGTAATAATTTTGTCTTCCCTAATAAGTTTATCCTTAATAACTTCAGCATTATTACCAACTGAAACCACATAACCAACATCATAAATGCCCTGACGTCCTGCCCTACCTGCTATCTGCTTAACTTCTTGGGATGTTAAAAATCTAACTTCTTCTCCATCAAACTTTTTAACAGATAAAAATATTATTCTTCTAATTGGAAGATTAACTCCCATTCCTATAGCATCTGTTGTAATTAATATCTTTGTTTCCTTATTTACAAATTGCTCGTACTGCTTCCTTCTAACCTCAGGTGGTAAATCGCCATATATTAAACTAGCCTTTATTCCCTTTGATGAATACTCTTCAGCTAATTCTAAAACTCTCTTTTTTGAAAATACTACAATGGCATCTCCCTCTTCTACCTCATTATAATTAAAAGCCTTATCTTGAACCTCAAGAGGTATTCTTCTTTTATACTCTATAATTTCATATGGATCTCCACAATCATTTATGATCTCTTCTAAAATTTCTCTAGAATTTGATGCACCACAGACATGAATTTCCTTAGCTCTCACACCAAGAAGTGCCCTACTCCATGCTGCTCCTCTTTGAGAATCATCAATCATTTGGATTTCATCAATTACTGCCACATCATATTGTCTTTTTAAATCAAGCTTTTCAATAGTACAAGACACATGAGTAGCCCCCTCTGTTATTAACTCTTCCTCTCCTGTTTGAAGGTCGCATAACACTCCCTCATTATTTAGCCTTTCATAATTCTCAAGAGCAAGAATTCTAAGAGGTGATAAATATACACCTTTATCACATTCCTTAAGCCTTTGAATGGCATTATAAGTTTTACCTGTATTAGTGTCCCCAAGATGAATTACAAATTTTCTTCTCATGCCACGTGCTTCTCTATATTCATCCTTAGGATTCCTAGGGAAGTTTTCTTCAAATTCTTCTGAAACCATCTTTGGAATATGCTGTTTAGTTAAAACAGTCATTATACCTGAGTTCAAAAGACTATTATAGTTTCCTCTCACAACTTGATAATAATCAAAATCACAATTGTTTTTATTATTATAGTTTTCTAGTATTTTTTTAGCTATGTATTCTAATAATTCTTCATATCTTTCTAATAAATCCTTATACTCTTTAAACCCTTCATTCTTCATTCCCATAAGAAGAAGTATTTTCTTTCTAACTGTAGATTCATGTTCCATTAATGCTCCACCCTTTGAATGATGAGCTATTTCTTCTATTTGATTAATTTGACTTTTTAGCTTTTTAAATTCTCTTTGAGATGCATTCTTCTTCATGCCTTGCCTCCTACTTTTTAAACTATTACATAATTATACAATACTTCCTCTACTATTTTAATTTATATCCTATATATTTATATTTTTAAAGCCTAATACCTACCTTTTTATTTTTCTCCTTAATATGTTTACCAAAAAAATACCGCATATTCGTTGAATAATACGGTATTTTAATAGTTAATTTTATTTTTAATTTACTCCAATATTATCTCTTCTTTTCCCATACTTTATAACTCCACCCAAAGCAGCTAGTAATGAAAGTAAAGTATATAACACTGAACTTGAATCACCTGTTTTAGGTAAGTTATTATTAGAATTATTTCCAAAACTATTATCTTGACTGCCATTTGGTTTATTATTTTCTTGGCTACCACCTGGCTTATTACTCTCTTCATCATTAGAAGGCTTATCTTCTATTATCTTAAGATTATCTATTGCATTTTGTAATGTTTTTACAGTATCTAAAACTATATTATAGTTTATATTTTTATCTATTAATATAGCTTTAGCTTTATATACAACTTCCTCTAAAGCATTGAAACTTTCATAAGTATATTTATCTTTATTCAAGGATTCTGCTTTTTCCACTAATGATTTTAATTCTTCTAAGCTTTTATTTATTAAGTCTGATTTCTCCATTCCAGCAAATCTTTCTGTAAAGTTAATATTAAGCTCACTATAATTTCCATCACCAGTTAAATAATTTACATCAAAGAAAGTTCTTTCATCTTCACTTAAAGTTGCTGCGTATGGCGAAAAAGTTGAAAGATAAATCTTATTTGTATTTTCATCAAACTCTGCAAATTTAAATAAAGCATTTCCACCATTATATGCAAATTGATAATCAGCTAATACATTAAATACTTCATTACCAAAGTCATTAATTAAAATTTCATCCCCTGACCCATGACTATGTCCACCAATCATCATAAATACCTGATTGTACTTCTTTACTACATTCCAAACTTCTTTTCCTTTTTCACTTAACTTAATATCACTAGGCGCAGTATCTGAACAGTTTTGTAAATCATGGCTTGTAACAATGGTAGGTATATTAGTATTTGATAAAACCTCTTCAACCCATGATAAATCAGTATCAAAACTATGATAATCAATGGCCAAAGTCATATATTTATAAGAGCCACCATCATTCACCATATAACTACTACGTCCTGAAGGGGATGTTCTAACAACATAATCTTTAGTTAACTTACCATATTCACTGTCCCCACCAAAATACTTATCAAAATATTCTGGCCAATCATGATTACCTGGTTGCATAAGTAAATTAATACCAGCTGATGGTAACTTATTAAATAATAGAGCATTATTCCATTGCTCTTCATTATTACCATTTTCAACTATATCACCCAAATTAGCTACAGATATAATATTAGCTTTATTTTTATTTTCGATTATCCAATCCATTGCAGTATCCATAACATTCTTTCTAAATTTAATAGTATTTTGAGTGTCTGGTAAAAATACCATATTATAATTACTTTCACCATTTAAAGAGAACTCATCATTATTTCCATACTCACCAACATACTCTTCTGGATTAGTAACTAGCCACTGTGATTTATCTAAAGCCCCCTCAGATATTCTAATTTCTTGATAATTCCCCCTAGCAAACTTATCTAAAAGTTGATTTTCCTCTTTCCACCAACTAGATCCAACTCTAAAACGCCCGTCATTAGGATCTGCATATAAACCAACCATATCACCACTAACATAATCTCTAAATGCTTCTGCTCCATTTACAAAAGTACGAATAGTTTTATTATCATTAACTATTGCAATATGGTACCAAACGCCACCCTTGTCCATAGATACAGACCATGATGCTGAATCCATTTTATGACTGTCATCTTTATTAGCTGATAAAAATTGAATTTCCTTACAGTTAGAAACTGCAACATTCATGGTTCCAAGTTCAGGCTCATCCATACTTTTAGAATCACCTTGTCTAGATAAAAGAGACATCCAACTATCTGAAACTGTCCAATCACTAGGTAACTTATAAACCAATTCTATTGTATACCCATTTTCAAACTCTTCTTTATTGATAGGTGCATTATCTACAGTAATAAAGTCTGCACCAATTTTATTAACACTATCTCCATTAATAACTACGCTTCCTTTAGCACTTTCATACATCTTATCATCAGAAAAACTTATGTATTTACTATAATCATCTACATTACCATAGGTGTTTATTCTTAAGTTATTTCCATTTCCACTTACATCTTTTAAAACTAAATTATTATCGGCAATACTTCCACTTTCAATATTACTTGAATCAAATTTCCACTCTGCAATTACATTTACTCTTTCCTTTACATAAGCAGAAACAACACTTGTGCCAGATACTACATTTGTTATTGTAATTCCGGCAAGAAGTAGAGTACTTAAAACTCTTTTTTTAACATTTTTCATCTCATTCTCCTCCTCACAATATATAGTGATTTTCTTTTGGAATCAATTAACATTCTACATTATTTTGTATCTATTGGTGTTAATGACCAGTTAGATTGTTGTTAAATAATAACTAAAAATATAACTACAAAACCTAATAGGAAAGCTTAATGAAATCTCTATATTGAATAATATCAATTAAAAACAGGCTCTTAACTTATTTATTTTAATTACTCTATAAATAGTTTGTTTTAAAAAGAAAAATAAATTTCAACTACCAATAACCATATTACTAGTATTAACATAGATTAATCTTAGAATGATTATATAGGAGGTGTGGATTGTCCACTTTCAGAATTATCTCCTTTGATGGTGGTGGTATAAAAGGAGCTTTATCTACTAGAATACTGAAAAGACTTTACTTGGATAATCCTAATCTTTTAAAAAAAACAAATCTTTTTGCAGGAACATCTACTGGAGCCTTAATAGCCCTATCCTTAGCCTATGGATTTAACGGCAAGGAAATAGATGATATATATTGCTACAAGAATATAAAAAATATATTTTCTCCAAAAAGATTTAACTTGCTTCATCCAAGATATAAGGATAAAAGCTTGAAAAACTTCATAGAATCCACCATATCAAAAGAAGCTACTTTAAATGACCTCCAAAAATATGTATTTATTCCTGCCTTTCATTTAAAAGGAGTAAATCAAGATCACTGGCAGGGAGTATTCTTTAATAATTTAACAAAAAATATTACTTCAAATGAAAGGTTAGTAGATGTAGCTCTAGCTAGTTCAGCGGCTCCAACTTACTTTCCTTCTCATAAAAATTATATAGATGGAGGTGTTTTAACTAATTCACCTGCTATTGCATCTTTAATAACTGTACTACACAACATGAAAGGAAAATATACCCTAGATGATTTTAAGGTATTATCAATTGGAACTGGAATAACTCCTAAAAAAATCAGTTCTAACACAAAAAATTGGGGAGTTCTTCAATGGGCAATAAAACCTTTTTCAAAGGTTAAACTACCTTTAATTTCAGTTCTACTAAATGATGATGCTGCATTGGAGGATTTATATTGTAGTGAATTGCTTGGAGATAACTATCTTAGAATAAACCCAATTTTGCTAGAAGATATAGAGATAGATGACTATACTAAAGTACCTTTATTAAAACTAACAGCTGATAACTATAACTATGAGAAGGCTAATAAATTTATAAGAGAACAATTTCTAGAATGAGGGGGAGAAATGTTTGGTTATATCACACCTTTAATGAGTGAACTTAAATTGAAAGACTACGAAAAGTTTAGAAGTTATTATTGTGGCATGTGCTATTCTATAAAAAATAAATTTGGAAACATACCCAGACTTGGGTTAAACTATGACGCTACATTTTTTGCAGTATTAATTGATGGACTAAATTCTGAATATACAAAATCCTTCAAAACAAAATGTCTTAAACATCCATTAGAAAACAGAGAATGTATTGAAACAAATAGTGCTTTAGACTATGCCACAGATTTAAATATGGCTTTAATATACTACAAACTTCTAGATGACTATTTAGATAATAATAGCTTAAAAAGTCTAGCATTAGTAAAATCACTTACTCCTTATTACAAAAAACTATCTAATAATAATTTAGATACTATCATTAAAGATAATCTAAATAAGCTTCACTCCTTAGAGCATAGTGGAAATTTTAGTTCTCTTGATGAAATTTGTCATCCCTTTAGTCATATAGTTGGGGAGGTGCTTAAGGAATGTCCTTTTAAGCTAAAAGATGATGGAAAGGAGGCAAGAAATAACTTATATCTATTTGGCTATTACTTTGGAAAATGGATATATTTAATTGATGCTTTTGACGATTTAAAAGAAGATATGGAAGGAGGTAAGTTTAATCCTATTTCTAAAGTTTACAATAAAAAGAAGCATTCTTATGAAGAACTCTTAGATATAGTTAGTGAAAAGGTAGATTTAATATTAATGACATTAGCTTCTAGCTGTAGTGAAAAACTAAAGGACTTACCTTTAATTAAAAATAAGGAAATAATCGAAAACGTCATTAATTTAGGATTAATGGATAAATATAATCATATTTTATTAAAGCTATGAGTATATTTATATCAAAGCAATAGAATGCAAGGAGTATATAAATTTATGGATCCTTATAAAGTACTTGGTGTATTACCTCACTCTTCTGAGGGTGAAGTAAATCAAGCTTATCAAAAAATAGTACAAACTTATAATACTGATGACCTTCAAGACGATTCCATTAAAACATTCTATACTGAAAAGCTTAATGAAGCAAATGAAGCTTATAGAATAATCTCTCATAACATCGCCTGCGAAGAAGTACGTGAAATGATAGAAGATGATGACTTCGTTGCTGCTGAAGCAAGACTTAATTTAGTTTCTGATATCTCATCTGCAGAATGGAATTACTTAAAAGGTGTATTGTTACTTAAGAAAGGATGGGTTGAATCTGGTGTTAACCATATAAAAAAGGCTGCAACTCTTAATCCTTATAATAACGAATATGTTTCTGCTATGAATACACTTAATCAAAAAGTTAGTTCATATAAACAAAACTTTTCAAATGCTAAAGCCGGTGGCGGTGGAGGCGGAAATCTTTGTGGTGGTAACAACAACTCTGGTGGAGGCAAAGGCGGACTATGCTAAAAGGTGGAAGGATAAACCTTCCACCTTTTATTTTTATTCCTTATAAATATCCTCTACTAAATTATTTAAATTTGGATGATTTTGAATTTCCTCTTCTATAATTCTATCTAAAACATTGTTTTTCTGTATTAAGCTTCTTAGTGAAGATGATACAATAACACTTTCCTCTAGTTCTTCCTTGGCTTGAACTATTATTTCTTCCTTAGAACTATCCTTTTTTTGCTCCTTTAAAGCTTCTTTAAAACTCTTATTTTTTCCTTCATCTCTATATCCATCATCCCTTATCTTTGACGGTCTTTTTCCTCCATATACCTTTTTTACCTCATACTTATTTACAATCTTATTAATATCAGTAGTTCTCCACATAATAGGCTTCCCCCCTTCCTATTCTTATTTATATTATCGTCCTTGCTTGTTATATATTTACAATTCAAAAAAAGAAGACTTTAAAAAGTCTTCTTAAATTAAAGTATTTATTTTATTTAAATCTTCTTTTGTATCTATATCTAAAACTTCAAGCTCATTTTTAATTTCATATTCTAAAACATTATCTAAATCATTTAATATTATACTTTTTCCTCCCATATCCCCATTAAGTTCTAAAAGTTCTTTAAAATATTTCTTTGGAAAAATATTAGGATTCCTTAGTTTGCCACAATACTTAGAACTTATTATTCTATCAGGATTTTCTTTAAATATTTCTATTAAATCCTTCATAGTTTTATATGAAATATATGGTTGATCACATACTAAAAACATTACCCCATCACAATTCCTACACTCTTTTAATCCAAGCTTTATTGAATAAGATATACCTTTGTTTGACATACAATTTCTAATAATTTTAATATCTTTATCCTTTAACATTTCTTTAAGCTCATTATATTGTGTAACTAAAATTATTTCCTTAAAACCAACCTCAAAACTCTTTTCTATGATATGCATTGCTAGGGGCTTTTCATTATAAATCGATAATAATTTATTTCCATTAAATCTACTACTATTTCCAGCAGCTAGAATAATGGCATTAATATTTATACATGAATTTTTTAACATACTACCATTGGTCCTACCTTTGTATATATTAATTCCAATTCTCTGTTATATACCCTTTTCACACATTCAACAAATTTTATTTCATAGCCCTCTTTTGTACAATCTATAGTTTCCACTACACTTTTATCGCTTAATATTACAATTTTATCTCCATATCTTAAAGCCAAATTAATATCATGAATAGTTACAAGGGCTATTAAATTATTATCTTTAATAAATTTATCTATAAATGAGAAAAAATCATGTTGCCTTACATAATCTAAAAATGTATTAGGTTCATCTAAAAGAAGGATTTTACACTCTTGCATAAGTATTCTTCCTAGATAAACCATTCTTCTTTCTCCACCACTTAACTCTCCAATACACTTATTCTTTAAATGACAAATATTTAATTTCTTTAGAATATCATCAACCATCTTATAATGTTCTTCTGAAGGCATGTCAAAAATCCCCAAGTAAGGCGTTATCCCCATTAAAATAACATCTTCTACCCTATAGTTTTGATTTGTGTGTATATATTGAGGTATATATGATATTAATTTTCCTCTTTCCTTATAACTCCATTTTAAAAACTCATTATTATCATATTTTATTTTTCCATTTTTATATTTTACTAATCCAGAAATAGTTTTCAAAAGAGTTGTCTTTCCTGCTCCATTAAGACCTAATAGTATAGTTGTCTCTCCTGGCTTCAACTTGATGTTTATATTTTTTAAAATTTCTTTTTCATCATAATTAACACTTAAATTTTCAATTACTAATTTTTTAGATGTATCTATACTAACCCCTTCTTTCTACATAGTAGATATACTAAAAATGGAGCACCTACTAATGAAGTTAATATGCTTATAGGAATTTCTGTTGTTGATATTGTTCTTGCAATTGTATCTGCTATTATCATCAATATTCCTCCCATTAATAATGTTGTTGGCATTATCTTTGAAATATCATCTTTAGAATAAGACTTAACTATATGTGGTGCTAAAATACCAATCCAACTTACAACCCCTGCAACTGAAACAACAGCTGAAACTAATAATGTTGCTGCTAATATAGCAACTATTCTAATTGCATTTACATTAACGCCTAATAATTTTGCTTGAGTGTCTCCCATGGTTAAAACTTTAAGCTGCCATCTAACTAAAAATAGTACTAATGATGATATTAATGTTAGTATGAATACTATAACTACCTTAGACCATGAACTATTATAAAAACCTCCCATAAGCCAAAAATCAATTGCTGGAAGCTCTTTATATGGATCTGCAAAATACTTAAATATCATTATAAAAGCTGAAGCTATAGCTCCTGTTACTATACCCGAAATAACCAAGGCCAAAACCTTATTGCTTTTCATATTTTTAGAAAGGAGCATTGAAAAAATCACTGCTCCTATTCCAAAAACGAATGACATAACTTGTAATAATATTGTTGATGAAGAAAATAATACTATAGCTACAACTGCACCTAAAGAACATCCTGAAGTAACTCCTAATACATCAGGTGAAATTAATGGATTTTGAAATATACTTTGAAATACCATTCCTGATAATGCTAAGGCTCCACCACCAATTACAACAAGCAGTACTCTAGGAATTCTAATATTCATTAATAAATTAAAATCCTGAAAGCTTGCATCCATATTAAACAAGGTTTTAATAACTTCTTTAAACTCTATATTATATCTCCCTATACTTAATGATACTAATATTAAAATTAAAAGAACTATTCCATGTAATAATATAGACTTCTTTAATTTCATAGGCCAAGTTCCTCTTCACTTACTTCTATATCATAAAATTCTTTATAAAAATCTTTTGCATCCTTTATATAGTCTTCCTTAGAATATAAATCTGGATGTAGATTATTTTCAAGCCATAAAATTCCTAACATAGATGATGGAGTTGGATAATCCCATGCTTCTAAAGTTGATGGGAACACATAAACCTTATTATTCTTTATAGCATTTATTCCTTTAAGTCTTTCATCTTTTAAAATGTCATCTTTTGAATAACTTGCATATCCAACCATATAGATTACATCAGGATTCTTTTTAACTAATTCTTCAACAGAAATAGTTGTCCAATATCCATCTGTAAGCTCTTTTGTAACATTTTCTCCACCGCATACTTCGAACATATAGTTTTGATACATCTTAGATGTACATGTTTTTAAAACACTATCACTACCTGCTAAATATACATTTTGTTTTTCTGTAAGGTTCTTATTTAATTCTTTAACCTTAGATATTGTATCATCATAATAGTTTACAAGCTTATTAGCCTTTTCTTCCTTTCCTACTGCCTTACCAATTAATTTAACTGTTTCTTTAAACTGATCCAATGTCTCAGGTTCTATAGCTATTACTGGAATCTTTAATTCTTCAAACTTAGGTATGAACTCCTTTAATCTAGTAGGAATAATAACTAAATCTGGATTTAAATTAGCACACTCTTCTATATTAATTTCTTTTGAAGTACCTACTGCTGGCAAATCTATTAATTCTTTCGCTACCTTCTTATACATTTCCCTGGTTTTTGCTTTAGCTTCTATTCCAACTAACTTATCCTGTACTCCCAAATTAATTAAAAGAGATGTTGAAATATAATAACTAGAGATTATTTTTTCAGGTGTACCATCTAATTCAACTTCCCTACCTAATTGGTCTACAACTGTTACTTTATTATCTTTAGATTCCACATTATTTGAACCACAGCCAACAACAAATGTGCTCATCAATATTCCTAGAATAAATAGGCTAATAATTTTCTTAAATTTCTTCATAATTTACCTCACCCTTTTAACAATAATTTTATAATGTCTAATATCTTTTTATTGACTTCATTTATTTCATAATTTGTTAAGTTATCTATGTCAAAAACCACAGTATCTTCACGTTTAATTATATCTATTAGAAATTCATTTTCAGCTTTTTGTAATACTCCTAAAACAACCTTTTCACTATCTAATGCCTCCACTATTCTCTTCTTAAATGTATATGCATTAGATTCTAACCTTCCTATTTCATCTAAAAGAATAAGTTTTGTATTACTAAACTCAATACTTTTTTCTAATATAGACACACCTACAACCTCAAAACTTTCAATGATTGGAATGCATTTTTCTTCTCCAATCTTAATGGAAATCGGGCTATTATTACCAACACAATCTACATATCCATTTAAGTAAAACCCTCTAGCTTCATTATTTATGTAATACGGTAAAGTCCTATATCCAGAATAATTTATATCTAACTCATTAAGAATATTATTTATCATGGTACTTTTACCACTTCTCTTTTTACCAGTTAAAAATATATTTTTAGTTTCCATATCTTTTATAAGTCAGCGAAGTAATCTTCGCTGACTATTCCTTTTCTACTTATTGATAACTGCAACAACTTCAATTTCTATTGGTGCATCCATTGGTAGCTTTGCAACTTGGAAACAGCTTCTAGCTGGTGGATTCTCTTCAAAAAATTCTCCATATACTTCATTTACTGAAGCAAAGTCATTTAAATCCTTTAAAAATACAGTGGTCTTAATAACATTTTCTAGAGCTGATCCACTCTCTTCTAGTATAGCTCTAACATTTTCTATACTTTGCTTTGTTGCTTCTTTAATATCTTTAGGTATTTCCTTAGTTTCAGGATTAATTGGTAATTGACCTGATGTAAATATTAAATCTCCAACCTTAACTCCTTGTGAATATGGTCCAATAGCTGCTGGCGCATTTACTGTATTAATTATTTCTTTATTCATTTTCATTTCCTCCAAATCAATAATTCTATTTTTTTGACTTTTTATAAAAAGTATTTTCTAATGGTAATTTAGTTCTAAATACTCCATCAAATTTATAATAAGCACCTTGAACTGCTGGTGCAGTAGGGATACATGTTATCTCTCCTACCCCTTTAGCACCATAAGATAAATCATTGGTATTTTTTTCTATAACCATAGCCTTTATCTCTGGTACTGCTGTTGCTCTTAATAACCCTAATGTTCCAAATTTTGCAGTAGGCACACTATTTTTTAAAGGATAATCTTCAGTAAGAGCATATCCTAATCCCATAACTACTCCACCCTCAATTTGTCCTTCAACATTCTTTGGGTTTATAGCTTTACCAACATCATGAGCTGCTACAACCTTTTTTAATTTTCCATTTTCATCTAAAACAACAACTTGAGTTGCAAATCCATAAGCAACATGGCTTACTGGATTCTTTTTATCACTTCCCATTTTATCTGTTACTCCTGAGAACTCACCATAGAACTCTTGTCCATTAAGCGCATCTAAAGTTCTTCCATTTAAAGCTTCCTTAACTTTTAAAGCAGTTACTCTAACAGCTTCTCCTGTGAAAGTTGTTTGTCTTGATGCCGTTGTGGTACCTGAATCTGGTGTTCTTCTAGTATCAGGCGCTTCATATACTACCTTATCTGGAGTAATATCTAATGTCTGACATAGTATTTGAGTTAATATTGTTCCTAAACCTTGTCCAATGCAAGCTGCTGAACTTCTTATATGAACCTTTCCATCTTTTATTTCTAAGATACATCTTCCTATATCAGGAAGTCCTACTCCGATACCAGAGTTTTTAAAGGCACAGGCAATACCAACATATTCATTGTTGTCATATACATCTTTTACAGCTAATAAAGTTTCTTTTAAAGCTGTACCAGGATCTGCAATTTGACCATTTGGTAGTTCTTGTCCTGCTTCAATTGCATTCCTCCATCTAAATTCCCAAGGTGATATTCCAACTAACTCTGCTAATTGATTTATATTACATTCAGTAGCAAAAGCTGATTGCGTAACACCAAAACCTCTAAATGCACCACCTGGAGGATTATTAGTATATACTGCAATTCCTTCCACCTCTGAATTCTGATAATTATATGGACCTGCTGCATGAGTACATGCTCTTTGTAATACCGGACCACCAAGAGATGCATAAGCTCCAGTATCAGCAATTATCTTTGCTCTCATTGCTGTAAGCTTGCCCTTTTCATCACAGGCTGTTGTAAACTCCATCTCCATGGCATGCCTCTTTGGATGAACCTTAATACTTTCAGCCCTTGTTAAAGTCATTTTTACAGGTTTTCCAGTTAAGTATGCTAGTAATGCAGCATGATGTTGACAGCTCATATCTTCTTTGCCACCAAATCCTCCACCTACATACTTAGATATTATCCTAACCTTATCCTCACCTAATCCTAATAAGTGAGTTATTTCATGTAAATCATCATAAACACTTTGACTACCTGTATAAACTATTAATTCTTTTTCTGTTGGAACTGCCACTGCAGATTCAGGCTCTAAAAATGCATGTTCTGTAAACGGAACTGAGTAGTGGTTAGTAACAACATACTTAGAATTTTTAAGAGCTTCATCTACATTGCCTCTTTTTAAGACTTCCCTTACTAGAATGTTGCCATCCTTATGAATTTTAGGAGCTCCTTCCTTCATTGCTTCTTCAGGTAATGATAGTGGTTCTAACTCCTCATAATCCACTTTTATTAGGTCTGCTGCCTTCCTTGCAATATCCATTGAAGTTGCAGCAACCAAAGCTATAGCATCACCTACATATCTAGTTTCTTCTCCTACTTCTATAAGCGCTGGCCAATCTTTCTTTAAGTGGCCTCCATATCTCTCTCCAGGTATATCTTTAGAAGTTACTACCTTAACTACTCCTTCTAACTTCTCTGCATCAGAATAATCAATATTTTTAACTAAGGCTCTTGGATATTTACTTCTTAATGCAAATCCATATATCATACCATTAATTTTCATATCATCTACATATTCGCCTTCAGCTAATATCTTATCCTCTGCATCAATTCTTCCCATCTCTTCCCCAACAATACCCTTACAGAATACTGTTGGAACATCTCTATTTTCCCTAAGGATTTCTGCTGCCATAAGTACTGCTTTTTCAATTTTCACATAGCCTGTACATCTACAGATATTTCCCATTAATGCCTTTTTCACTTCATCTAATGTAGGATTTAAAGTTTTAAGGAGTAAAGCTTTTGCACTAATTACCATTCCAGGAATACAAAATCCGCATTGTACTGCACCTGCTTTACTAAAGGCATAAGCAAATACCTTTTTGTCCCTATCACTTAATCCTTCAACAGTTTGTATTTCCTTTCCTTCTATCTTATCTGACTTTAAGATACATGCTTTTGTAGCCTTTCCATCAACTAAAACCATACATGCGCCACAAGCACCTTCCCCACAACCATTTTTTACTGAAGTAAGGTCACATTCCTCTCTTAAATAATTAATAAGAGTTCTTCCCTCTTCAATCTCTACATCTCTACCATTCAGTTTAAATTTCACCATACTTTTGCACCTCATCTCTCAACCTTTTTCTACTTACAAACTGTCCAAAGGCCTTATCAGAAAGTAGCTTTCCATCTTTAACTACTTCTTTTCCTCTTAAAAATACCCTTTCTATTTTTCCTTTTACCTTATATCCCTCATATGGAGTATAATCAACATTTTGAGTTTGATTTTGCCATGTTATTACCTCTTCTTCACTTGGATTTAGAACTAATATATCTCCATCACTACCTTCTGCTATTACTCCCTTATTAGGATATAATCCAAAAATCTTAGATGGATTTTCAGAGGTTATTTCTACTAGTTTATTAATAGAAATTCTCTCTTCTCTTACTCCAAATGAATAAAGTAATATCATACGATGTTCTACTCCTGGTGCTCCGTTTGGTATTTTAGAAAAATCTTTTAATCCTATTTCTTTTTGATTTTTATAATTAAAAGAGCAATGATCTGTGGCAAGAATTTGTATATCCCTATTAGCAATACCTTTCCATAAAGCATTATTATCTTCTTTTGATCTTAATGGAGGAGACATAACATATTTTGCTCCATTAAAATCATCATCAACTTTTCCTTTATAAGCTTCTTTATTTAGTAAAAGATATTGAGGACATGTTTCTATAATTACCTTTGTTCCTGATTTACGTCTTCTAATTATTTCATCTAAAGCTTTTTTAGTACTTAGATGTACTATATATACTGGATAATCAACCTTTTCAGATATATCTAAAATCCTTTTAACAGCAGCTAGCTCAACCTCATCTCCTCTAGAAATCTCATGAAATTTTGGCTCTGTCTTACCTTCTAAAAGAAGATTAGAAACATTTTTAACTATTTCATCTCCATCTTCACAATGAAATGAAAGTATAATACCTAATTCTTTAGCTTTTCTTAATGCTTCTTCTATTTCATAATCCTCTACTTGAAGAGTATCCTTATATGCCATATACATCTTAAAAGAAGGTATTCCTCTTAAAACCATCTCTCCCATTTCCTTAGAAAAATCTTGATTCCATTCTGTTATGCTTAGATGATAACTATAGTCACAATAACATCTTCCATCTGTTAAAGTACTATAATACCTTAAATCATCTAAAAATCTTTGTCCTTTTATATGATTTGCATAATCAATAATTGTTGTAGTACCACCAACTAATGCAGCTTTAGTTCCTGTTTCAAAATTATCTGCAGTTCTTGTTACTCCAACATCTAAATCAAAATGTGTATGAGCATCAATTCCTCCAGGGAGAATATATCTCCCTGAAACATTAATTACTTCATCTCCATCAACTTCTAGATTCTCTCCCATAGCTTTAATTATCCCATTTTCTATTCTTATATCAGCTATATATGAATCTTTCGAAGAAACTATTGTACCACCCTTTAAAACAATACCCATATATTGCACCTTCTTATTTATATTGAATAGTTAATGCTCCTTTTGGACATCTTGTAACACATAATCCACAACCAAAACACTTATCTTCATCAATCTTAAGAACCTCTTCAATAGTAATCGCATCATATACACAACTAACTCTACATTGACCACATTTTATGCACTTATCATTATCTACTACAGGCGGAATAGCTTCTGTCCTGAATGTTCTTTCATTAGCCTTTTTATGTGATAGTCCAATAATTTCTTTTACATCTTTATATCCATGCTCATCTAAGAAAGCATTTAACTCTTTCGCTATTTTTCCATATATTCCAGGTCCCTTTAAAATTGCTTCTGTACAAACTTCAACTGCTGATGCTCCTGCCATTAACATTTCTGCTGCATCTCTTCCGCAGGTCACTCCTCCAACTCCTATTATTGGAATATTAACAACTCTTGATGCATCATATATATTTCTTACTGCTAAAGGTCTAATTGGTGCTCCTGATAACCAGCCATATCCCTTTTGACTTCCCATTATTGGATATCCTGTTTCTAAATCTATTGACATACATGGGCCAAAAGAATTAATCATTACTAACCCATCTGCACCTGCATCCTCTAAAGCCTTTGCAATAGTTTGAATATCAGTATGTGGACTCATCTTCATAAATACAGGACAATCTAATGCCTTTTTAGCAGCCTTCATTGCATCGACTATTGGCTTTACATCAGTTCCAACATAGTGAGTTGATAACTCTACTGCATCTGCATAAGGCTTAACTAATGGTGCTATCTTTTCTATATCTTCTGCTTTATAGCCCATACTTACTATCATTGGAACTCCAGCACTTTTAGCTCTCTTATATTCTTTTTCTATCCATTGTTCCTTTGGAAGCTCTGACCATAATTCAGTATTTAAAAAACCAGAATTAGTTTTTGCCATACAAGGTCTTGGTACTGGTGCTGGATCAACAGATATTGTTTTAGTCACAAGGCCACCTGCTCCTCCTTCTACAGCTTTTACACATAAATCTCCATCTTTAGCACCTGGTCCAGCTGCTGTAAAGATAGGGTTATTAAATTCCATTCCTAATATATTAACATTTAAATTTGCCATATTTTTCACTCCTCTATTTAAACTTCTTTAGAATAATCTGTTTGTACTAAATATTCTTTCTTCTCTCCTAAGATATTGAATAGTAAATTAAGTAATATTGCACATAGGCTTCCTGTAGTAATTCCACTATGGAAAAGTGTATTTACCCATTCTGGAAAGTTTTGATAAAAAGTTGGGACAACTGTTGGAATCATTGAAAGTCCAATACTTACTGCAACTATCAATGAATTCTTATTTCCATCAAACTCTACAGATTTTAAAGTTTTAATTCCACCTGAAATAACCATTCCAAACATTACAAAGCCTGCTCCCCCAAGTACTGGATATGGTATACAAGTAAATAATGCTGCCATTTTAGGGAATAACCCTAATAGAATTAATATTCCTCCAGATATTGCTACTACAAACCTACTTTTCACACCTGTTAAAGCAACTAAACCTATATTCTGTGCAAAGGCTGTATGTGGAAAAGTATTAAATATAGACGCCAACATTGTTGCTAATCCATCAGTCCTTAAACCTCTTGCTAAGTTTTTGTCATCTAAATCTTTACCCACCATCTCATGAATTGCAATTATATTTCCTGTAGCTTCTGTCATTATTACTAATACAACTAAAATAAGAGATATAATTGCTGATGCTTCAAACTTTGGAGTACCAAAGTGAAATGGTAAGTTTAGACTAAACCATCCAGCTTCTTTAAACATTGTAAAATCAGTCATTCCAATTACGGAAGCGATTACAGTACCTAATACAAGACCTAATAGAATTGATAGGTTTCCTAACATTCCTTTTAAAAACTTATTCATTAAAATTATTAGTATTAATGTAACAAGTGCCATAATAATATTTTCTGCACTTGCAAAACTTGGGGATGTGGTATCATTTCCTGCTGCCCATCTTACAGCAACGGGTATAAGGGATAATCCTATAATTGATACCACTGTTCCTGTTACCACTTTTGGAAAGAATCTTAATAACTTTCCAAAAACAGGTGCCATAAAAAATGTAAATATACCTGCTATTAATACTGCTCCAAATATTGTTGTCATAGCAGATAAAGAGTCTCCTTTATAGGAATCTGCTATTGCAACCATAGCACTAACAGTTGCAAAGCTTGTACCTTCTACCATTGGTATCTTAGCTCCAATTTTAGAACCAAGCCCTAAGGTTTGAATTAAGGTAGCAACTCCTGCAATTAGTAAATCTGCATTTATTAAAAAAACAATATCACTTTGTGAAAGCCCTGCTGCATTACCAACTATTATTGGTACTGCTACAGCACCCGCACACATGGCTAATACGTGTTGAAGTGCTAATGCTAAGCTTTTACCTACAGGTAACTTTTCATCAACAGGAGCCACATTCATACTCTCATTATTCATACCCAATTCCTCTTTTCGAATTTAGATTCTATCCCATAGTTTCTTTGATAATTCTCTTGATTTAGAGAATATTTTCTCCTCATCAATGCCCACTAATTCTCTATCCTTCATTAAAACCTTTCCATTTACAATTGTTGTTAATACACATTTCCCGCACATACCAAATACTATATGGCTGTTATAATTATCTTTAGTCATTGGTGTTAATGGATTATATTCAACAATAATTACATCACCATAAGCGCCTTCTTTAATTACTCCCAATGTATTGTTAAAGAATTTATTAGCAATCTTAGCATTGTTCTCAAAAATCATTTTTGGTGTTTCCACCCAAGCCACATTAGAATTACACAAGTTATGTTTTTGAATTATATTTTCAACCTTCATTGATTCAAACATATCTGAAGTATATCCGTCTGTACCAAGCCCTACATTAATTCTTCTTTCAATCATATTTAATACAGGTGCACATCCTACAGCATTCCCCATATTAGATTCAGGATTATTAACAATATTTGTGTTAGTAGCTTTTATTAAATCCAACTCTCTAGGATTTAAATGTATACTATGAACTGCTAGAGTCTTGTTTCCTAATATGTCGAAATCCATTAATCTTTCAGCTACTCTTTTTCCGCTTCTTCTTAATGAATCATATACATCATCTATTCCCTCTGCGGTATGTATATGATATCCAGAGTCTATGCCTTCCATTGCTTCAGCACATTTATATAAGCTTTCATCACTTAATGTAAAGGATGCGTGCATTCCAAACATTCCTTTAATCATATCGTCATCTTGGTTGTTTGCATGTTTTATAAAATCTATATTTTCTTTTATACCTTTATTTAAAATTTCTTCACCATCTCTATCAGAAGTTTCATAACACAAACAAGCTCTTATACCTAACTCTTTTGCCACATCTCCTAATTCAAATACGCTTCCCTCTAAGTGCATTGGACTTGCATGATGATCAAAAACTGTAGTAACTCCATACTTAATACTATCTATTAAAGTTGTATATCCACTATATCTTGTATCTTCAATTGTTAACTCTTTATCCAATCTCCACCATAAATTTTCTAATATATCTATAAATCCCTTTGCAGGGGGATTGTTTAGATTCATCCCCCTAGCAAAAGCACTATATATATGATGATGGGTATTGATAATGCCTGGCATTATTACATTTCCTCTTGCATCGATAAACTCTTCTTTGGAATATTTATCTTTTAAATCCTTTGTCTTTCCTACTTCTTTAATAATGTTTCCATCAATGTAGATACATCCATCTTCTAAATAGGAATTATTCTTATCATGGGTTATCAATCTACCATTACCTATTAACATCTCTCTCTACCTACCTTTATTTTGTTACCACCATACCAGCTTTAATTTTGTTGTATACACCTTCTTCTATTACAACTTCACCATTTATGATTACATAATCTATTCCTTCTGGATATTGAGTTGGGTCAACATAAGTTCCCTTATCACATACTTTATCTAAATCAAAGATTACTATATCTGCAAAGTTTCCCTTAGCCAATTCTCCTCTTTCTTTAATTCCAAATGAATCAGCTGCTTTCTTTGACATTTTATAGACAGCCTCTTCTACAGATAAAATATTTTTCTCTCTTACATATCTTCCTAATATTCTTGGGAATGATCCATACGCTCTAGGATGTGGTTTCCCTGCTAACAAACCATCTGTACATACATTTTGTTCTTTTCTACATAGGAATTTTATTACATGTTCTTCTAATCCATAGAAGTCTACCATTCCTACAGCATTTTCTTCCTCGTATAATAAATCAAAAGTTGCATTTAAAGGATCTTTACCTTTGATTTTTCCAATTTCCTCTAAACTCTTACCTATAAGATCTTTATTCTTCTCAGTTTTTACACTTGTTACAAAAATTTGATCTACACCTGCAAAATCTACAAAGTTATCCCAACCTGGTATGCCATGTTCCATATCATAAATCATTTTATCCCTTAGTTCTTTTGATTGTAGTCTGTTCATAAGCTCATCAGTTCCTCCGTCATGAGCCCAAGGTGGTAAAATTACTCCAAGCATTGTACTACCAGCTGCATATGGATATTGATCAAATGATACTCTAATACCTTCTTGTTCAGCCTCTTCTAGTAATTTCTCCATTTCATCAATATACTTCCAGTTGTTCTTTCCACATACCTTGAAGTGTGAAAAATGCACCTTTACTCCAGACTTCTTACCAATTTCTATAACTTCCTTCATAGAATCTACAATTGTATCTGCCTCACTTCTTTGATGTACAACAAAGACACCATCATATTCAGCAACTACCTTACACATTTCTATAAGTTCATTAGTTCTTCCATAGGCGCAAGGGATATATATTAAACCTGTAGACAGTCCAAAGGCTCCTGCTTCCATCTCTCTTCTTGTTATTTCACACATCTTAGAGATTTCTTCATCTGTAGCAGGTCTATTGCCTAACCCCATAGCTTCCATTCTTACATTTCCATGAGGAACTAAATAACACTCATTAAGTCCAACTCCATTATCTTTCATCATCTTTAGATAATTTTCTGTTGTTTCATATTCCCAATCAATTTCGTCTGTATCTCCATCAAGACCAGCTATATTTTTTCTCCAAGGACTTATAAATTCAGTAGGTAATGGAGCCATTGATATACCATCTTGTCCTAAAACCTCAGTTGTAATCCCTTGTCTTATTTTTATTTCATTATAAGGATTTACTAAAATCATTAAATCTGAATGACTATGAGTATCTATAAAACCTGGAGATACTACTCTACCTTTTGCATCTATTATCTTGTCAGCATTTTCACTAACTTTCCCTATTTCTTTTATTCTACTGTCTTCAATTAACAAATCACCTTTAAATGTTTTCTTTCCTGTTCCATCAACGATAATTCCATTCTTAATTAGAACTTTCAACACCCATCACCCTCTTAAATTACTTTTTATAAACAGACTTTAAGATTTCATAATATCCTTCAGCTCCTGTATATAATTGTTCTAATTCTATATATTCATCAATAGTATGAGCTAAATTTTCTTTAGATGGTCCAAATCCTATTGTCTTTATACCTTTTTCTCCTGCATAGTGAGAACCATTAGTACAGAAAGAGTATTGAGTTATCTCAGGATTAATTCCAGCATTCTTTAATCCCTTATATGCTGCTTGTACGAATTCATCTTCCTCATCATATAACCATGCTGGGAAGAATCTTTCTCCTTCTATTACCTCACCTGTATAACAAGTTTCATTTCCTTTTGCATATGAAACCTTAACATTTAACTCTGCATCTTCTTTTCTTAACTCTTCTAAAATCTTTTCTATTGGAGCTAATACAGATTCCTTAGTTTCACCCACTAATAATCTTCTGTCAAAAGTTGCTTTACAGTAATCAGGTACAACAGAAGCTCCTGGATATGGGGATGACTTAATATCTGTTAATACTAAAATTCCTTTTCCAAGTACAGGATGTACAGGGGTTTCTACTCCTTGAATTTTTTCAATAACCTTTGACATCTTGTAAACTGCATTTATACCTTTTTCTGGATTAGCTGAGTGAGCTGGTTTTCCAAAAGTTTCTATAACAATTTCTGCTCTTCCTCTTTGTCCTATTTTTAAGTTCATTTCTGATGATTCACCAATTATTACATAATCAGGTTTTACAAATGAGCTAATGCTTCTTGATGCTACACCTTCAAATAATTCTTCATGAACAACCCCCGCTACATAAATATCTCCTTCAAAGTCTTTCTTAACATCTTCTGCAAAATAAGCTGCAGCAGAAATCATAGCTGAAGTTTGCCCCTTCATATCAGAAGTTCCTCTACCATAAATCTTTCCATCAACTACTTCTGCTCCAAAAGGTGAATATGTCCATTTAGAATCATCAGGAACTGGAACTGTATCAATATGCCCATCAAATAAAAGTTTCTTACCTGGCTTACTTCCTTTAATATGGCCAATTACATTACCATATGCATCAACATAAACATCATCATATCCTAAGTTTTTTAAAGCTTTCTTAATAACTCCTACTACTTGTCCTTCTTCACCTGATATCGATTGATTTTGAACCATTTCTCTACATAAATTTACTAACTCTTCTTTTCTTTTTTCACTTAACATACCCTTATCTCCTTATATATTAATAATTTCCTTCCCAAACAATTTCTCTATATTTCTCAGGATCTGTATCTCCTTCTGTACTGAAAAGTAATACCTTTGAATCCTCATTTAATTCTAATTTTTCTCTTAATTCTTTATAAGCATCATTTTTCATAATTTCATATATTAAGCCTGTTGTAACAGCACCTGATTCTCCTGATACTACTCTCTTATCTTCTTTTAAAGGATTACCTAGTATTCTCATCCCCTTAGCTGCTACCCAGTCAGGACAAGAAACAAATACCTTTGAACAACTTTTTAATACTTCCCATCCAATTATGTTAGGCTCACCACATGCTAGTCCAGCCATAATAGTTTGCATATCTCCACCAACAACTCTTGGTTCCCCATCATTTGCAACTGCTGATTTGTATAAACAATCCGCCTTATTTGCTTCTACTATTACAGTCTTAGGACAATCTTCTCCAAAAACAGAAGCAAAGAATCCTTGGATTCCACCAGCTAAAGAGCCAACGCCTGCTTGAATAAATATATGAGTAGGTCTTTCAACCTTATATTCTTTAAGCTGATTGTAAGCTTCAAGCCCCATTGTTCCATAACCTTGCATTATCCATGCTGGAATATCCTCATATCCTTCCCAAGCAGTATCTTGAATTACTACTCCATTATGCTCCTTAGCATATTTATCTGCTAATCTAACAGCATCATCATAATTCATGTCTGTTATACTTGCCTCTGCTCCCTCTTTTCTAATATTCTCTAATCTTATTAAAGAAGATCCCTTAGGCATGTACACTACAGACTTTTGTTTTAATTGATTAGCTGTCCACGCAACTCCTCTTCCATGGTTTCCATCAGTAGCTGTTACAAAAGTAATTTCTCCTAAAGCTTCTCTTACTTCTTTAGAAATCATTTTTTCATAAGGTAATTCACTAATATCCTTTCCCAACTTTTCAGCTAGATATTTAGCCATAGCAAAGGATCCACCTAATACCTTAAATGCATTTAATCCAAATCTGTAGGATTCATCTTTAATAAATATTCCACCTAGTCCTAAAGAATCTGCTAAATTATCCAAACTTACTAAAGGTGTCTCTGAGTATTGAGGAAAACTACTATGAAAGTTTTTTGCTTTAGATACTTCCTCAATACTTAAAAAATCTAATAAATCATCCTTATTTACTTTAGGTAATGTATTTTCTTTCCATTTAATATTCTCAATCATTTCCATCCCTCCTATGCCTATTTTTAAAGCAAATTTCATGCCAGTTTTTTCTTTGTTTTTTCACTGGAAAAATACACTTTAATCTCATTTTACCCTTTGTAAAAGCTATTTTTTAATTAAATTTATATATAAAAAACAAGCGATTATCATTTTGAGAATTAATTCTCAAAATGATAATCGCTTAAAACATTCTATATTTCTAATTTGATAATATTATCTATACTTTTTCTCAAAATGATAATTATTTCATATCATCTAGCTTTCTATAAAGTGTAGCTAGTCCAATACCTAATTTTTTTGCAGCTTTTTTCTTTCCTTCTGTATCGTAACCATATTCCTCCAAAACCTTAGTTATATACTGCTTTTCAATATCCTTTAATGTTCTTATTTCATTATTCTCTAAAAAACTAAATTTATTTTTATCCTTTTCTTCTTGATATGCATCAACAAAGGATTTAGGTAGCATACTTCTCTTTACTATTCCACTTTCATTAGAAAGACTTACCATAAACTCAACAACATTTTCTAATTCTCGTATATTTCCTGGCCAACTATATTTATGCATCATATTTCTCACGTCATCATCAATTGTATGAACATATTTATTATAAATTTGGTTATATTTATTTAATAATCCCTTTGTAATAATATCTATATCATCTTCCCTATCTCTAAGGGGAGGTACCTCTATAGGAATTACATTAAGCCTATAATATAAATCCTCTCTGAACTTTCCTTCCTTTACAAGTTCTTTTAGATTTTTATTAGTTGCAGCTATAACTCTTATATCCAAGTGTTGTAATTGATTTGACCCAATTCTAACAACTACTCTTTCTTGCAATACCCTCAATAACTTTACTTGGAGATATAAAGGCATGTCTCCTATTTCATCTAAAAATATTACACCTTTATTTGCTAACTCAAACTTACCTATTCTTCCACTAGAACTTGCCCCTGAAAAAGCACCTTTAACATATCCAAACAATTCACTTTCAAGAAGAGTTTCAGGAATTGCTCCACAGTTAATTGCTATAAATGGTTTATTTTTTCTATCGCTTTCTGAATGAATAGCTCTTGCCACTAATTCTTTTCCTGTTCCACTTTCTCCAGTTATTAATACAGTAGATTTTGAATCTGCTATTCTTTTAACTTTATTTTTTAATGATTTTATTGCTTTTGATTCTCCTAAAATTGACTTCGTATTTGTTTTATTATCCCCTAAAGAAATATTTAAGGCATCCTCTTGTAACTTATGTAACTTATTAAATATCAATATCTTATCACATTCATCTATGCCAACTACATTGGGAATAAGCTTGCCAACAACATTAAATTCTTTTTCTTCAATTGTTATTTTAAAAGTTCTATTTCCGTGATAATACTCCTCTACCTCGGTAATTTCTATATTTTTACCTATTACACTTGGGCTCAGTTTTAGTTCTTTTAATCCACAGTAATTAATATTTTGTATTGTACCATCTCTCTTTATGGGTATTACGCCATTATCAACAGAATCCAATATTTGTTTTAAGAAACTTAGATTCAACCGACTTAACTCAACTTCATTCTCTTCAATTATTTTTGCTGCAATTAACTCCCCAATTTGCTCTAAGAATGATACCATATTAGTTAAATTACCTTCTAGTCTCTTCTTTTGATCATAGCTACTGCAAATTAATCCAATAATTCCAAATGTCTCATCCTTATATTTTATTGGAACACATATCTCCATCTCTTCTATACAATTTCCGCATTGCTCACAGTTTTTACATAATTCATTTTCTCCTGGATTATTAATAATTTGAATTTCTCCTGTAGCTAATGCATGCTTATAAACATATCCAACCTTATCTATACTCTCATTAACTTTATTACTATATAATCCAGTTCCAGCTATTCTAATTAAATTCTCATCAACTATCTCAACATCGATATTTACAATACTTGAAATAACTTTTGCATATCTATTAACAACTTTACTTATATCTTTAAGACGTAACTTAATCATCTTGTCCTCCCATATGTACTTCTCTCCATCTTTATACCTGAATACCATAATTTATTCTTAAGTTCTTATATTTATATATTTTTAAAATAAAAGATCAGAAGTTTTTCTCTTGATTTTTATTATACTTTATCTTACATTAATCTTCTATAAGAGACTATTCTTTGTTATTCAAGTTCTCTAAACGTGAAAAAAGATTTTGCTTTTTTGCAAAACCTTTTTACTTTAATATTCTATAAACTATTCTTTTATCCTTCTGTATCTCTTCCATCACTTGTATTAACTGGAATTGAATCTCCTAAGAATTTAGGTTTAGGCTTCAATATATTTACAAACAAGAAATCTTTTAATTGTGCAATCTTCTCTCTCTTCTTATAAGCATCCATATAATAGTATTCTCTCTTATCTGAAGTATATCCATAAGCATCTATGCCAAGCTTCTCTGATAAGTATAAAGCTCTAGGTAGATGATATTCATTAGTCACAATTATGGCACTTTCAACCTTAAAAATATCTTTAGCCCTATAAATACTATCATAAGTTGAAAAACCTGCATGGTCTAAAAAAATATCCTTCTCCTTTATATCTGAATTCTTTAAAATATAATCCTTCATAGTTCCAACTTCATTATATCCTTCTCTTCCATGATCTCCTGAAAGAAGTAGTTTTCCCTCTACCCCCAAGTTTAAAACATCTAATGATGTTGATAACCTATCAGTTAAAATATCTGAAGGAGTACCATCTTCTCTAACCCCAGCCCCAAGAACTATAATTGCATCAACTTTTTCTGGAATATCATCCTTTGTAACTATTCTCTTCTCACCTTTTGCTTGTACGTTATTTATTATTACTAAGGCTCCACAAAGAACAATTACCAATATACATATAAATGTAACCATCATTTTTTTCAGAACCTTTATATATTTTTTTCCCTCCATATAATTTACACCCCGAACTACTCTTTTGTTACATTATATCCTATAATTTTCTATTAACAATTACGAATTAGTTAAGATATTTTTGAAACAATAATACTATAAATACAATAATAGGAGGATTATTATATGGATAAGAAAGAAATATTAGAAGCCTTAAATTTTAGACACGCTTGCAAGGAATTTGACCCTTCAAAGAAAATAAGTGAAGATGAACTTAATCTTATATTAGAAAGTGCACGTCTTTCTCCTAGCTCTATGGGAATTGAACCATGGAAGTTTTTAATTATAGAAAATGAAGAGTTAAAAAAAGAACTTACCTCCGTTTCTTGGGGTGGACAAAAGCAAATTCCATCCTGTAGCCATTTAGTTATTGCTCTAAGTAGAACTTCTAACCAAATTAAATATAATTCAGATTTCATAAATTATCTTCTAAAGGATGTTCATCATATGCCAGAGGAAGTTTCCGAAAAATATAAGGAAATAATGAAGGGCTTTGAAGAAAGTAAGCTTAAGACAGAAGAGGACCTTCTTGACTATTCAACAAAGCAAACATATATAGCTTGTGCAAATCTGATGACTATTGCTGCTTTTGAAAAAATAGATTCATGTCCTATTGGTGGATTTGATTTAGATGCTGTAAACAAAATTTTAGTAAAGAGAAACTTACTTGATGAGGAGAAATTTTATGTAACCTTAATGGTTGCTTTAGGCTACAGAAAAAATCCTCAACCTATCAAAACACGTCAACCATTTAAAGATATTTTTGTACTTGTAAAATAAAAAAGGAGCTATGGCATTATCAGAAAAAATAGCCATAGCTCTTTTATATATTTCACTAAAAGTTATTGTATATCTTTCTAATTAGAATTCATCCTACCAGAATCCACTCAACACCTGATTTTTACTATAACTTCTTAAGTTGTTAAGTTCTTAAGAACTTATCTTTTTACATTTTTAATTAATTCCTTCTTCCTTAAGTTGCTTCTTTTCAAATATCTTAAAGAATGGATAGTATATTAACATTGATATTGGTATTAATAAGAATACGAAAACTACATTTCTCCAATCTAATGAGCTTAAATAAGCTTGTGCAAAGAAAGGAGTAAATGATGGGTCAACTATGTATCCTGGTGTAATTAACCCTATACTTTGAACAAAATATGTAAGTGATACTGACACTATAGGTGCAATTAAAAATGGAATTGCAAGTATTGGGTTAAACACAATTGGGCCACCAAATATTACTGGTTCATTTATTCCGCACATTCCAGGTACTATTGATAATCTTCCCAATGTCTTTAAATGAGTTGATCTACTCTTCATCATAAGAATAATTAATCCTATTGTATTACCTGCTCCACCCATGATAGCTATTCTAAACATTTGTAAGTTCATAAGGTTTGTTGGTGCTTGTCCTGCCGCTACTAATTCTGCATTTAGTCCACTGTTAGCTATACCTAATGAAAATACTATAGGGAATATAATTGAAGTTCCGTTAACTCCAAATAGCCATAACAAGTTAGAAAAAGTTATTAGAAATATGAATCCCCATAAATTATCTACTACAGATAAAGCTGGTGTTAAAATACCCATTATGGCATCTGGTAAATTCTTATCTAAACTTGAAACTAATATAATATTTAATCCATAAAGGATTGCTATATTAGCTACTACAGGTAATATTGAATTAATAAATGATGTTACAGCTGATGGTACTGAATCTGGTAACTTAAACTCAAGCCCCTTAACCTTTAGGAATCTTGATATTTCAACAGATAGTACAGATATAATAATTGCTACAAATAATCCATCTGCTCCTAGATATTGAGTAGAAATTCCACCTTCTACAGCTGGTGCACAAATCATTAAAAATACTGATAATGAGATTAATCCTGAAATAGAAGCTTTCATTTTATATTCATTAGCTAATGAGTATGCAATTGAGAATGCACTCATAAGTCCAAACATACCCATTGTCATATTAAATGGTGCTGTTAACATAGCATAATTTTCAACAGCGAATTCTTTCCAAGATAATAATCCCTTAACAAAGAAATTTGCAGTATCTGCATTAACTAAATCTGGATTTATAGGTGGGTTTGCTATAACTAAAAATAATGCTCCCACAACAATTAATGCTAAAGGCATCATCATACCAGCAGATATTGCCTTTAAATGTCTTTGATTTCCTAACTTACTTCCTATTGGTGATAAAACTCTATCTAATTTATCTAAAAACTTATTTCCTTCCATAGCCCACTTCCTCCTACCATGCTATTTTAGTACTGCCATCCATTGAATTTAAATGCTGATTCAACTGCTTCTTCTGGCTTATATGTTTCTAATATCTTTCCGTAACGTTCTTTGTAATCATTGTCTACTTCCATTTGAGGTATAACCTTACTTGCTTCATTTAAAAAATGGAATGAGTCTCTTCCCATTTCAGCTCCTCTTACTGTATGCTTATCTAATGCATAGTCAGGTATTTCTGGAACCTCACCCATAGCAAATCCTTTGATTACAATATTCTTAAGAAGATCGCTTGATCTATCCTTTTCGCATGCACAAAGATATCTTATAGCATGAATAAAGTATATTGGTCTATCTCCATCTGCATAATCAAATTGTAATCTCATTTGGTTAAGATTATTTACTAATATAGCTGCATTAGGATCTCCCATACCAATATCTTCAACAGTTATTGTTAATAGTCTTCTCCATAGCTTGTCTTCCATTTGAGGTGATGTAATATACATTTCATATGCAAACTTACATGCCTCCTCAACTAGTCCTCTTCTAATAGACTTTTGTAGAGCTGATATAACTTCATCTCCATTTAGCCCATTACGAGTTTTTGTTCTTGCCCATGGGTCTTGAGTAAATTTGTTGCTCATAGTACATTCTCCTTTGTTTATTTTTTATTTTAATTATTAATTAGCTTATTGTATAATACCTTAGAGGTGATTTAATGAATATTGAACTTTTATCTCATAAACACAACTTAGATACATTAGAAAGAAAATTACTTCAGTATCTTTATGATAATATTGATGAAATAAAATCTATAGGTATAAGAAAACTTGCATCAGATAACTATACCTCAACATCTATGGTATATAAACTAGTTAAAAAACTAGGTTTTGAAGGTTATTCTGATATGATTCATTACATATCCTACACTTATAATAAAAGTGAAAATAATAATGAAAATGCATATTCAAAGCTTTATGATACTGTAAAACCTTATAAGAAAGATTTTAATTCAATTCTTTCTGAATATAAGAATAAACAAATTGTTATAACTGGCATGGGTTTCTCAGATATAATATCCAATTTTATTAGTGAAGCTTTATTTCTAAAAGGATATAGCTGTGCACATACACTACATCTTCAACTACTTTCGCCAGAAAATAAGGATAATCTATTAATAATAGCTATATCACGTTCTGGAAAAACCTCTAGACTAGTAGAACTAGTTGAAGAAGCTAATACTCATGGATTTAAAATTATTTCCTTTACAGCTAATAAAAATTCTAAATTAGCTAAAGCCTCTACCTTATCTGTTCCAATTGGAAGTTATGATAGCTTTAAAAGTATTTCAGAAGAATTCAACACATTTTTCGGTGAATTACTTCTTATCTTCGAATATCTTACGAATTAGCTATACAATTAACTTAATTTGTCTACACTATTTAAAATTATTATAATAATTTTTTTCTATATATTCATTAATTTATATACTTTAAAAACATGTTTCGAAATTAATAACATTTTTCTTTAAGAATGTACGTATTGTCATTCTTTCCTAGACATCAAAAAAGAACTTTGCTTTCGCAAAGTTCTTTTAATTAAAACAAAATATTATTCTTCTTCATTTTTAGCTGTTATAGCAATACCTAATTCTTCTAATTGTTTTTCATCTGCTATATTTGGCGCTTCACTTAAGTAGCAATAAGCATTTTGATTCTTAGGGAATGCAATAACATCTTTAATATTATCTGTTCCAGCTAAGAACATTATCATTCTATCTAGACCAAATGCTAATCCTCCATGTGGTGGTGGACCAAACTTAAATGCTTCTAATAAGAATCCAAATCTTTCCCAAGCAGATTCTTCTGTGAAGCCTAAAGCTTTAAACATTCTTTGTTGAAGTTCCATATTGTGAATTCTTATAGAACCTCCACCTAATTCTTCACCATTTAATACTAAGTCATATGCCTTAGATCTTACTGCACCTGGATTAGTTTCTATCATATCTAAATCTTCATCCATTGGTGCTGTAAATGGATGGTGACACGCTGTATATCTATTTTCTTCTTCGTCATACTCGAATAATGGGAATTCAGTAATCCAACAGAAGTTAAATTCATTCTTATCCTTAATTAAATCATACTTCTTAGCAAGTTCTAATCTTAATGCTCCAAGACTTTGGAATACTACTGAGTTTTTATCCCCAACTATTAAAATTATATCTCCTGTTTCTGCTCCCATCTTTTCAATGATAGCATTCATTTCTTCTTCCTTTAAGAACTTAGCTATAGGAGATTTAATTCCTTCTTCCTTAAGTTGAATGTATGCTAATCCCTTAGCTTTGTAAGTCTTAACAAATTCACCTAATCTATCAACATCTTTTCTTCCCATAGATGCTCCACCCTTTAGGCAAAGAGCTCTAACTGAACCGCCAATTTCTATAGCACTTTGGAATACTTTAAAGTCTACATCCTTAACAACCTCTGTTAAATCAGTAATTTCCATACCGAATCTTAAGTCTGGCTTATCAGAACCGTACTTTTCCATAGCATCTTTAAATGTCATTCTAGCTATTGGAAGCTTAACTTCATGACCTAAAACTTCTTTGAATACATGAGCTACAAGTCTTTCATTTAATTCCATAACATCATCTTGCTCAACAAAGCTTAATTCCATATCTATTTGAGTAAATTCTGGTTGTCTATTTGCTCTTAAATCTTCATCTCTGAAGCACTTAACTATTTGATAGTATCTATCAAATCCAGAAACCATTAATAATTGCTTAAATATTTGTGGTGATTGAGGTAATGCATAGAACATACCTGGATAGTTTCTAGATGGTACTAAGTAGTCTCTTGCTCCTTCTGGAGTTGACTTAGTTAACATTGGAGTTTCTACATCTAAGAATCCGTTGTTATCTAAGAAATCTCTTACCGCCTTAGTAGCTCTATTTCTTATCATAAAGATATTTTGCATATCTGGTCTTCTTAAATCTAAGTATCTATACTTTAATCTAATTTGTTCAGATGCATCCAATCCTTCTTTTATATATATTGGTGGAGTTTCAGATTCTGAAAGAACCTTTATTTCTTCACACATTAATTCAACCATACCTGTTGGCATGTTTTCATTAGGAGATTGTCTCTTAACAACTTCTCCTGTTACAGCTATACAGTATTCTGGCTTAACACCTTTAGCTTTTTCAAAAGCTTCAGCATTTATTTCTTCACCAAAAACAACTTGCATTATTCCACTTCTATCTCTTAAGTCTATAAATTCAAGACCTCCAAGCTTTCTATTTCTTTGAACCCATCCCATAAGAGTAATCTTTTTACCTATATGTTCTTCTCTAGGTTCACCACAGTACATAGTTCTCTTTAATCCGCCTAAAGATTCACCCATTTTAAAGTCATTCCTTTCTTACTTAAGTGTGTTTGCAATTTCATCTATATTTTCAAGTGATACTTCAAATATTTCACCATCAATCATTCTCTTAAGCTTTATTACATTGTTAGCTAATTCATCATCACCTAAGATTGTAGTAAACTTAGCACCAATTTTATTAGCATATTTCATTTCTGCTTTAACACTTCTACCCATATGATTTATTTCAACAGCTACACCTTTGCTTCTTAAATCATTAGCAAGCTTAAATCCAGCTTTATATGCTTCATCCCCTCTTGATCCTATATATAAAGCATAACTCTCATTACTTGGAATTTCTATACCTTCCTTGTCAAGAGCCATTATCAATCTTTCAATCCCCATTGCAAATCCAACTGCTGGCATGCTAGGACCACCAAGTTCTTCTATCATATTATCATATCTTCCTCCACCTATAGCTGTGAAGTCATCATTTAAGATTTCAAAGATAGTCTTAGTGTAATAATCTAATCCTCTAACTATTCCTGGATCAACTGCATATGGAATTCCTAATAAATCTAAGTACTCTTTTACCTTAGTAAAGTGAGTATCACATTCTTCGCACATAAAATCTAATATTATAGGTGCACTCTTAGTAATTTCCTTACACTTCTTTTCCTTACAATCTAAAATTCTCATAGGATTCTTTTCAAATCTTTCCTTACATGTAGGGCATAAATTATCATAGTTTTCCTTTAAGAAGTTCTTTAAAGCTTCATTGTAATTAGGTCTACACTTTGGACAACCTAAATTGTTTATATTAAGCTTTAGTCCTTTTAATCCAAGATTCTTTAAAACTTCTATAGCAAATGCTATAACTTCTGCATCCATTGATGGTTCCTTAGAACCAAATACTTCAACACCACATTGGTGGAATTGTCTAAGTCTTCCCTTTTGAACATTTTCATATCTAAAACAAGGAATTACATAGTATAGCTTAGTAGGTTGAGCTTCATTAAATAGTCTATTTTCTATAAAAGCTCTTACTATAGGTGCTGTACCTTCTGGTTTTAAGGTAACACTTCTCTTTCCTTTATCTTCAAAAGTATACATTTCCTTTTGTACTATATCAGTTGTATCTCCAACTCCTCTTAAGAAAAGCTCTGTATGTTCAAAAATAGGAGTTCTTATCTCTTTTAAGCCAAAGTTTTTTGCTGTATCTTTAAATGTATTTTCTACATAGTGCCACTTATATGCATCTTGAGGCAACATATCTTTAGTACCCTTAGGTGCTTGCATTTCTGCCATATTAATCCTCCTTATTTATACAAAGTATCTAGTAAAGCAATCTTACCATCTACCATTTCTTTTATTCTATTTACATATTCCTTAATATCTTTAACATTGCCAAATCTTTCTATTCTATCATTTTCTAAGAAAACAACTTTAGTAACAGCATCTGCTCCTAAGGCTATAATCGTTTGCTTATCCTCTATCATTTGGATGTTATAGATACACTCTTTACCCTTCTTAGAATAACCCAAATTCTCCATATTTCCAACCATATTTTTTTGTCTATACATATAATATGGGGTTAATTCTAATTCCTTGGCAAGATTTTTACTCTCTTCATACATCTTCATTATCTCTTCTTGGCTTTTTAAACCTAAGCCTTTTTTAAGAATAAAGTTCTCATACATTATTGAACCTCTTTTAAGAGATAGTCCATGTATAGTTAAGCTATCAGGTGAAAGCTTTTTAATTTCTCTAGCTGTAATCTTAGCCTCCTGAAGGCCCTCCCCTGGTAGTCCTATTATCATATCCATATTTATATCTTCAAAGCCAAGATCCCTAGCCATTTTGAACTTATCTATTACATCTTGTGAAGTATGTCCCCTACCTATTAACTTTAGGGTTTCATCATTCATAGTCTGAGGATTGATACTAATTCTTGTTACATCATACTTTTTCATTGTTTGAAGTTTGTTTAATGTAATAGAATCTGGTCTTCCACACTCTACTGTAAATTCTTTTAATTCTCTATTTTCTACAAATGAATTATATATTTTATTCATTAAGTTTTCAAATTCCTCATCATTTACAGCTGTTGGAGTGCCTCCTCCAAAATAAACAGATTCAATCCTTAATCCTTTTTCATCTACATATTTCTTAATTTCTTCAATTTCATATGTAAGTGCCTCTAAGTATGGATTAACTAATTTCTTATTTCCACCGATTGGATTAGCTGCAAAGGAACAGTAAAGACATCTTGTAGGACAAAATGCCATTCCAACATAAATAGCAATATTCTTAGGATCTTTATTTACATACTTATCTTCAAATTCAGCTACATCTATGCAAAGTTGTGCTTTCTCTTCTGAAGTTATATGCTTTTCAAAGAATATTTCTTTTACCTCTTCTTCACTTTTCCCTTCTCTTAAATGTTTAAGAGCAATCTTAGATGGTCTAATACCAACTAAGGTTCCCCAAGGATATTCATCTCCAGTAATATCCCTTAAAGCTTTAAATATTACTTTCTTTATGGTTTCCTTATAATATTCATTATCATTTTTATAGTCTTCTCTATTTATATCATTATAAGAAAAACTAACCTTATAATCAGTTATTTCAACATGATAATCTCCCTCTAGCTCTGAAAAGTTAATTTTGTCTAGAGGGAAATATATATTAAACATTTGATAAACATCATATCTATATTTTAGATCGTTTAATTTAATATTTATATCCATTTTTTCTCCTATATTAAACTATCATAGTCATTTAAATACATATTGTATCCTTTTTCATATCCTATAGATGACTTAGGTCCATGACCTGGATATACTTCTATTTCATCACCAAGAGGTAATAATTTAGTCTTTATACTATCTATAATCTCTGGAAAACTTCCTCCTATAAAGTCAGTTCTTCCTATAGATCCTTGGAATAATGTATCCCCTGTAAATAGCTTATCCTCTATTAAGAAGCATAAGCCACCCTTTGTATGACCTGGAGTAGCTATTACTTTTATATTTAAGCTTCCAAAAGATAAAGCATTGCCATCCTCTAAATATCCGTTAGCATTTCTAATGGATCCAAATACATAATTGTCTTTCTCCATGTATTCTTCATCTATTTTAGATATATAGAATGGAACATTTAGTTTATCTGATAAATACTCTACACCACCTACATGATCCATATGCCCATGAGTTAAAAGAATACTCTTAACATTTGCTTTCATATCTTTTATAGCTCTTTCTAGCATTTCTCCATCTCCACCTGGATCTAACACTACTGCATCCTTTGTTTTTTCATCCATCACTATATAACAATTTGCATCATATATTCCAGCTGGTATTGCTTTTATTATCACTATAAATTCCTCCCTTAAAATTCTTTTTTGCTATCTAATAGAATTGTCACTGGCCCATCATTTTCAATTTCAACATTCATATGAGCTCCAAACTCTCCCGTTTCTATCTTTAAGCCAGATTCTTTTAGCATTTTCACGAATTCTTCATATAGTGCTTTTGCCTCATCTCCACCCATAGCATTCATAAAATTAGGTCTTCTACCTTTTCTACAATCACCATAAAGAGTAAATTGAGAAATTGCAAGAATATCCCCCTTTATATCTAAAAGAGAAAGGTTCATTTTATCATTTTCATCTTCAAACACTCTTAAGTTAATAATTTTATCTTTTATATATTTCAAGTCCTCTATTGTATCCTCTTTAGATATTCCTAAAAGGACATTAAACCCTTTATTTATTTCTCCAACTAATCTACCTTCAACAATAACTCTTGACTTTTTAACTCTTTGTACAACAGCTCTCATTATATAGCGCTCCTAACTATTAACTCTAAATACATCTGTAACACCTTTAAGTCTTCTTATCTTTTTCATAAGTTCCCTAAGTTGTTCTACAGAATCTATTTTCACCTTTATATTAATTAAAGCTTCATTTCCTTTAGCAGAATTGGCATTTAAAGCATTTAAATGTAACCCTGAATCTGTTATTACCTTCATAATATCAGATAATACTCCCATTCTATCGTCAGATTTAACTCTAACCTCTGCAACATATGAAGCACCCTTTGACATTCCCCAACTTACATCTACAACTTTATTAGGGTCATAGTCAATTAAAGATTTTAAGTTACTACAATCAGTTCTATGTACGGACACTCCTCTGCCCTTTGTAATATATCCTTGTATTTCATCACCTGGTACAGGATTGCAACACCTTGCAAACCTAATCATAAGATTACTTTCACCTTTTACTGTAATTCCATAACTACTTTCATTCTTAGAAACCCTATCACTTTTTGCAATGTGCTCCTCAATATTTTTAGCTATTTCTTCGTCAGATTGCTTAACTTTGTCACCTAAATTTTCTTCTTTTAATCTAGATACAAAGGCAGAAGCAGATATGCTTCCTACTCCAACTGCAGCATAAATATCATCAGAATTATGTAGATTATATCTTTTTGCAAGTCTTTCATATGAATCACCCTTAGTGATTTCTGATAATACAACTCCTTGTTTTCTTAATTCTTTTTCAAGAAGTTCTTTACCTTTATTTATATTTTCATCCTTTTTAGCCTTTTTAAGCCAAGACTTTATTTTACTTTTAGCTTGATTACTCTTTGCTATATTAAGCCAATCCATATTAGGTCCCTTGGCTGATTGAGATGTAATTATTTCAACTATCTCTCCAGTCTTTAGCTTATAATCTAAAGGAACAATTTTTCCATTAACTTTTGCACCTATGCATCTATTTCCAACATCAGTATGTATTCTATAAGCAAAATCTATTGGTGTAGATCCACTTGCTAAATTTATAACCACACCTTTAGGAGTAAATACAAATATTTCATCAGAGAAAAGATCTATTTTAAATCCTTCCATAAATTCTTCAGCATCTGATGTTTCCTTTTGCCACTCAAGCATATCTCTAAGCCAAGCAAGCTTCTTCTCAAAGCCCTTTTCTTTATCTTCACCTGCATCACCTTCTTTGTACTTCCAGTGAGCAGCAATACCATATTCAGCAGTTTTATGCATGTCAAAAGTTCTTATTTGTATTTCAAATGTTTTTCCTTGTGGTCCAATTACAGTTGTATGTAAAGATTGATACATATTTGGTTTAGGCATTGCTATATAATCCTTAAATCTTCCTGGTATTGGTTTATATATAGTATGAACTATACCTAAAACACCATAACAATCCTTTACTGAATTTACCAAAATTCTAATAGCTGTTAAATCAAAAATTTGTTCTATGGTCTTACTCTTATTAACCATTTTTCTATAAATACTATAAAAATGCTTTGGTCTTCCTTCAATATCAGAATCTATTCCAGATTCCTCTAAATTCTTATATAAATCATCAATTATACTAGAAATATACGCTTCTCTCTCTACTCTTTTTTCTGCAATTTGTCTTACTAAATCGTAGTATTCTTCTTCATGTAAATATCTAAAAGAAAGGTCTTCTAATTCCCACTTAATCTTAGACATACCAAGTCTATGGGCAAGAGGTGCATATATATCTAGAGTTTCTTTTGCTTTAAGCTTTTGTTTTTCTTTAGACATGAACTTTAAAGTTCTCATATTATGTAATCTATCTGCAAGTTTTATAATAATAACCCTTATATCTTTAGCCATTGCTAAAAGCATTTTTCTGACATTATCTGCTTGCTGTTCTTGTTTACTTTTATACTCTATTTTACCAAGCTTAGTTACTCCATTTACTAAACTTGCAATTTCCTCATTAAACATATCAGACATTTCTTTATAAGTACAATCAGTATCTTCTAACACATCATGTAATAGTCCTGCCGCAATAGTATTTGTATCCATACCAAGCTCCGCAAGAATTTCTGCCACATCAATAGGATGAATTATATAGGGTTCACCTGATTCTCTCTTTTGAGATTTATGAGCTTCACTAGCAAAGTTATAAGCTTTTTCTATTATATCTATATCAACGTTTATACAATTGTCATTAATCTTTTTTATTAAGCTCTCAATCATAAGGCTTACTCTCCCCTAGCTATTTATTTCTAAAATCAATGGCTGGTTTATACTAACCAGCCATTCTTAATAAATATTATTATATATTATTATCCTATCTTTTTCAACAAATTAAAACTCGTAATCAACTAGAGACATTACATCATATCCTTGTAATTTTTCTCTTCCATTTAGACCTGTAAGTTCAATAGCAAAATCTAAAGCTACTACTTCAGCACCAACAGTTTCTACTAGCTTAGCAACTGCTTCAATAGTTCCTCCTGTAGCTAGAAGATCATCTACTATTGCAACCCTTTGACCTTTTTTTATTGCATCTTTATGAATTTCTAAAGTATCATTACCGTATTCTAAACCATAGTCAACAGATACTGTTTCACATGGTAGTTTTCCTGGCTTTCTTACTGGCACAAACCCAACACCTAGAGCATAAGCTACTGGAACACCAAAAATAAAGCCTCTAGCTTCTGGTCCTACTATTAAATCAACGTTTTTATCCTTTAAGTGTTCTACAATTTTATCAATTGAGCACTTTAAAGCTTCTCCATCACCAATTAAAGTAGTGATATCTTTAAAGCTTATACCTTCTTTTGGGAAACCCTCTACCACTCTAATACTATCTTTTAAATTCATACTGCTTCCTCCAAAAATATTATTTATATAAAAATCGCCTATTCTACTTTATCAAAGCGTAAATTATTTACTACTCTTCAGGCTTTTTTAAGTTATATAAGTATTTAGAAATTTGTTCAGCTCTATCCTTATCATTTGTTATTAATAATTCAAGTATAATACGTGCATTATTAACCATTCCTACAGTGCTTCCTGCTGGAGTAATAAGTTCTATGATCTTAACGATGCTATTATCATCCAACTCTACTATATTATTTAACTCCATAACAGCCCTTAAACCATAGTTATTAGTATTAATTAAAAACTTTTTCCCCTCTTTTATTATAACTCCGTTTTCACCTTTAAGAGGTACTTTTGCCCAATGTGCACCTATTAAAATCAAATCTAAATATTTATTAATACTCTTTAGATTATAGTAGATTGCAATAGCTTGCATTAGCTTAAAAGTTAACGCACTTAAAGACAGGTTCTTATACCTGTACTGACACCCCTTTTGGTTCGGATTTATATAGACATAGCTTCTTTCTCTAACTGTCTTTTTATTTTGTAAAACAATTAGATCTATATCAAGCTCATTGCAAAGCTTTACCTCACTCTCCGACTTCAAATCAACTCCAAGTGTTATAAGTAAATCAGCTCCTAAAAAATCAATATCATTTTTTATATTATTGCAATCTATAGATTTTTTAGCATCTTCCTCTTCATATATAAGATATTCAACATCCGCATTTAAATACATTAAAATTAAACTTAAGGATGCAATAGAACATATTCCATCTACTGAAGACACACCATAAATAACAATCTTTTTTCTATTATTTACAGCGTAAACTAACTTTTCAATCGCTTTATTCATATGTCTAAGTAAAAAGGGATTATATCCAGTTATATAATTTGGACAATAAATACTCTCCCAAAACTTACGCATGACTTACTCCTCCATAAAATAAGAAAACAACTATATTATAGATGAAAACAGTCATAATATCAAACCATTTTTTTAAGTATTTACACGCACACTACAAATTGTGCTTTCTATTTTTTTTATTCTACATATAGTATGCGTTTTTATGATAATTTAATTAAATATAAATCACATTCTTCAAAATGGTAAGGTGGATATTTATTTTTCTCCTTCCGTGGCAAGCTCCAAATAACATAAAAATAAATATCTATCCCCTTAATAATAAAGGTAAGAAAACAATAAAAAAAGTTTTCAACCTACTTTAGGCTGAAAACTTTTTTATTATTTAGATTTTTTCTTTTTTTCTGTAACAAGTACCCATAAAGAAGGTGCTATAAATACTGACGAGAATAATCCTGAAATTATACCAATTATTATTGGGAGAGAGAATCCTCTTACAGTCGGTACAAATATATACACAGCTACTATAGTAAATAAAGTAGTTAATGTAGTATTTATTGACCTCGCCATAGTTTGAGTTACACTTTTGTTAGCAACTTCTGCTGCAGAAGTTCTTCCTGATAGTTTTAGGTTTTCCCTTATTCTATCAAAAATTACTATTGTTGCATTTATAGAATAACCTACTATTGTTAATACTGCAGCTATAAAAGGTGAATTAATAGAAATACCAAACACTGCAAATACACTTATAGTTATTAATAAGTCGTGCGCTAAGGCTATTAGTGCAATAACACCAAACTTAAATTCAAATCTTACTGCTATATATATAAGCATAGCTACAAATGCTATAGCTAAGGCTTTTAAAGAATTAACTCTTAATTCCTTACCTATAGAAGCTCCAATCTCCTCTTGAGATACAATAGCATTTTCTGGCATCTTATATTTTTTCTTTAATTCTTCTACTAACTTAGAAACATCTTTGCTCTCAAAATTCTTTGATTTAATTTCATACTCATTATTTTCTGCAGTATTTGTTACTGCATCAGATGCAAATCCTTTAACTATAGAGTCTACATCCTCTTTATTGTACTCTTCATCAAACTTTAAAATTATATTAGTTCCACCTTCAAAATCTATTCCGAAGTTTAAACCTTTAGTAAACATAGCAATTAACCCAATTGCTATTATAATAGCTGAAATACTAAACCATATCTTCTTTTTTTCTACAACCTTAAGCATAAATCTCTACCCCCTCTTCACTCTGAACTGAGATAGTTTTGTTAGTAATCCCATTTCTACAGCCTTATGCATAAAGAATTTAGTAACAATCAATGCTGTAAATAAACTTACTACTATACCTACTAGTAAAGTTATAGCAAAACCTTTTACTGTTCCTGATCCTAGGAAGTAAAGTACTAAAGCTGCTATGATAGTTGTAATATTGGAATCCATTATTGATGATGTTGCATTTTCAAATCCCTTTTCTACAGCACTTCTAATTGACACACCTTTTTTAAGCTCTTCTCTTATTCTTTCAAAGATTAGTACATTAGCATCTACAGCCATACCTATGGTCAATAGAACTCCTGCAATTCCAGGTAAGGTTAATGTAACACCTATCTCACCAAATAAGAATAATATTAATGCAATAAATAATGTTAGTGCTAAACAAGCAATAGCTCCTGGTACTCTATAATAAATAATCATAAATACAAAAATTAGTCCTATACCAATTAAAGCTGCTTTTAAAGCATTTGGAAGTGCTTCTTCTCCAAGTTGTGCTCCTACAGTTTTTACTGAAGCTGCCTTTACAGTAACAGGTAAAGCTCCTGCATTAATTAATCCTGCAAGTCTCTTTGCATCATCTGCACTTTTGCTTCCTGTAATTACCGCAGAACCATTTGTTATTACGCTATTTACCGTTGGATTTGTTAAAACTTCATCATCCATATTAACCGAAATTGATTGACCTAAGTACTCTTTAGTTGCATCAGCAAACTTTTTAGTTCCTTCTTCATTTAATTCTAGTGCAACTTGTGGCAATCCATTTTCATCTGATGTTGCTATAGCCTTATTTACGTCTTGACCAGTTAAGATAACATCCCCTTTTGGAGATTTAAATGTTAACTCACCAGTTTTTCCTAAACTTTCTACTATTTTCCCCGAATCAACTTGTGCTGGAATATCAATTCTTATTCTTCTATCCCCTTCAGTTGAAACTACTGTTTCTGCTACCCCTATTTTGTTTACTCTTAGAGATAATTGTTCTTTTGTTTTCTCTAAGTCTTCCTTGCTTACTTCTTCGTCTTGAATTTCCATAACAACAGAAACACCACCTTGAAGGTCAAGTCCCTTTGTTATAGTTTCCGAAAACGGTTTAATTCTCCACCCTGCAACTTCAGCTCCTTTATAACCTAAAAAAGCAAATAAGATTATAGCTAAAGTACAAAGTATAAATAATGCTGAACTTTTGCCCTTTGTCTTCATTTTTATCCTCCTCAGTACTAGGTTCGAATTTCACATTGTATTTTTACATTATAGCATATTGGTAATATATATAAAAGATTTTTTACAGATTTATCCCTAGTATTCCTGCTATAGTGCCAACTCCAAAACAGCCTATCAACTTATATATTTGTGTTATATCAAAAGCAAAACTTCCATTTATAACAGAGCTAAACACAAATATAAATACAAAGAAAAGTAAACCTACTATACCACCAGTAAGCCATCCCCTTTCTCCATTGTTTCTTGCTGCAAGCACTGCACCTATAACAAGAGAAACTACTGTTATTACTGTAAAAATAATGCTATATATATTATCATTCAGCTCAAATTTAATCATAGCCAAAGATAATATTAACATAAGCATAAATGTTAATAGCACTGCACCAATCCAACCCTTTAAAACTGATTTTACAAAACTTCTATTTTCATCCATATAAAACACCCCCTGATACTAAATTTTATGAAGTATCAAGGGGTACTATTCTAGTCTTCTTTATATATTTTATTTGCTATTGCATTTTTAGTCATTTTTAATCTTGCTCTATCTGGACCTGATTCAAGAACCATGTTTTCTCCATCAAGAGAAATTATCTTTCCTATTATTCCACCTCTAGTCATGATTTCATCATTAACTTGTAAGTTATCTAACATTTGCATATATTGCTTTTTTCTCTTCTTTTCTGGTAATAGTAGTACTAAATAAAATACTACAAATACTATTAGCATAGGTGCTAGTGATGCTATTATCTCCATTTTTTATTTCCTTCCTTCCCTTTTGTAAAACTGACCTTATGAATGCCAATTCAACATCCTTTTAAAGTAGTTTACAATTCTTTATTATCTTTGTCAATATTAAGCTTTAATGTTCCACTCTTTTAGCTTTTGCTCTTTAAACTCTTTGTAATAGCCCCCATCAATAGCTGCTCTTATATCTTCCATAAGCTTATTATAGAAATATAAATTATGTAATACACATAATCTCATAGCAAGCATTTCTTTAGCTTTAAATAAGTGTCTAATATATCCTCTAGTATAACTCTTGCAAGCTGGACATTGACAACCTTCATCTATAGGTCTCTTATCTAATTCAAACTTTGCATTCATTAAATTAATCTTACCATCTTTAGTGAATACATGCCCATGTCTACCATTTCTAGCAGGAAGTACACAGTCAAAGAAGTCTACCCCTCTATCAACAGCCTCTAAGATATTAGCAGGAGTTCCTACTCCCATTAAATATATTGGCTTATCCTCTGGAAGGTATGGTACAACAGCATCTATAATTTCATACATCTCTTCATGAGTTTCTCCAACTGCTAAACCACCTATAGCATATCCATCTAAATCCATCTTAGCAATAGTTTTGGCATGTTCTATTCTTATATCCTTAAATGTTGCTCCTTGGTTTATACCAAATAACATTTGTTCCTTATTAATCGTTTCTGGAAGTGAATTTAATCTATCCATTTCCACCTTGCATCTTTCAAGCCATCTAGTTGTTCTTGCTACTGACTTTTCAACATATTCTCTTGTTGATGGTATTGGAATACATTCATCAAAAGCCATGGCTATGGTTGATGCAAGATTACTTTGAATTTGCATTGATTCTTCAGGTCCCATAAATATTTTCTTACCATCTATATGTGAACTAAAATAAACTCCTTCTTCCTTTATCTTCCTCATTCCTGATAAAGAGAAAACTTGGAATCCACCTGAATCCGTAAGTATTGGTCTATCCCAATTCATAAATTCATGTAATCCACCCATTTTATATACAACCTTATCACTAGGTCTTAAATGAAGGTGATATGTATTTGAAAGCTCTACTTGGCATCCTATTTCCTTTAAATCCATTGATGATACAGCGCCCTTTATTGCAGCTAATGTACCAACATTCATAAATACTGGTGTTTCTACTGTTCCATGAGGTGTAACAAACCTACCTCTTCTTGCTTTTCCATCCTTCTTTAGTAAAGTATATCTCTTTGACAAAAAATTCACTCCTTATTTTATAAACATTGCATCTCCAAATGAGAAGAATCTATACTTTTCTTTAACTGCTTCATTATAAGCATTTAATACATGCTCTTTTCCAGCTAAAGCTGATACTAACATAATAAGTGTTGATTCTGGCAAGTGGAAATTTGTAATTAGGTTATCTATAGTTTTAAACTTGTATCCTGGATAAATAAAAATATTTGTCCATCCAGTTTGAGCTTTAACTAATCCATTATCATCTGCAATAGTTTCTATAGTTCTTGTAGATGTTGTTCCTACCGATATTACTCTATTTCCTCTTTTCTTTGTATCATTTATTATTTGTGCATTTTCTTCATCTAATACATAAAACTCAGAATGCATATCATGACTTTCTATATCTTCAACCTTTACTGGTCTAAAAGTACCTAAACCAACATGTAAAGTTACATACGCAATATTTATTCCCTTATCTTTTATCTTTTGTAATAATTCTTCTGTAAAGTGAAGCCCAGCTGTTGGCGCTGCTGCTGATCCCTCTTCTTTAGAATATACAGTTTGATATCTTTCTTTATCTTCTAGTCTTTCATGAATATATGGTGGAAGTGGCATTTCTCCTAAGGAATCTAAAACCTCTTCAAATATTCCTTCATAGAAAAACTGAACTATTCTATTACCATTTTCTAAAACTTCAACAACTTCTGCCTTTAATTTACCATCACCAAAAGTAAATCTTCTTCCTTCTCTTGCACTTTTACCAGGCTTAGCTAAGCATTCCCACTTATCTCCCTCTAATCTTTTTAGAAGTAAGAACTCTATTTTACCACCTGTATGTTCCTTTTCTCCTATTAGTCTAGCTGGCAAAACCCTAGTATTATTTAGTACTAAAGTATCTCCCTTATCTAGATAATCAATAATATCATAAAATCTCTTATGTTCTATCTCTCCAGTTTCTTTGTTTAAAACCATTAATCTAGATGTATCTCTCTTTTCTAGAGGATGTTGTGCAATTAACTCCTCTGGAAGATAAAAATCAAAATCAGATACCTTCATATCCTTCACTTCTCCTAACTATTGAAAAAACTTTTTTGTCCTTCATGTACATTTTTCTTATTCATTGCTCTTCCTAAGTGCTTATATGCTTTTTCTGTAGCAACTCTCCCTCTAGGTGTTCTAACTATAAAACCTCTTTGAAGAAGATAAGGCTCATAAACATCTTCAAGGGTTCCAAGTTCCTCACCTACAAAGTAGGATAATGTTTCAATTCCAACAGGGCCTCCTCCAAAATTATCTATTATAGCCTCTAAAATTTTATTGTCAACCCTATCAAAGCCTTCATTGTCTACCTCTAAAAGTCCTAAGGCTTCTCTAGCCTCTTTTAAGCTTATTAAGTTATCTGAATATACTTCTGAATAATCTCTAACTCTCTTTAATAGCCTATTTGCTATTCTTGGTGTACCTCTAGATCTTCTTGCTATTTCTATAGCTCCTTCTTCTGTTATGTTACATCCAAAAACTAAAGCACTTCTAATTACTATCTCCTTTAATTGTTCCACTGTATAATATTCCATAGAACATAATACACCAAATCTATCTCTAAGTGGAGATGTAAGCATTCCTATTCTTGTAGTTGCTCCAATTAAAGTGAACTGTGGCAAATCCAACCTTATAGATTTTGCTGCTGCTCCCTTGCCTATAACTATGTCAAGTGCATAGTCCTCCATTGCTGGATAAAGTATTTCTTCTACACTTCTATTTAGTCTATGTATTTCATCAATAAATAAAACATCGTTATCTTTAAGAGATGTTAAAATAGCTGCCAAGTCCCCTGCTCTCTCAATTGCAGGTCCTGAGGTTATCTTTAAATCTCCCCCCATTTCCCTGGCAATAATATTAGCCAAAGTAGTTTTACCTAATCCTGGAGGTCCATATAAAAGAACATGGTCTAAAGCTTCCCCTCTTTTTTGAGCTGCTTTTATAAATATATCTAGTCTCTCTTTAACCTTATCTTGACCAATATATTCACTTATTTTTTGAGGTCTAAGACTTAATTCTCCCTTTGAATCTTCCTCTAACTCGGCAGGAGTAATTATTCTTTCCATATTTCATCCTCCTATCCCATTAATACTTTTAAACATTCCTTAATAACATTTTCTACAGTATCATTCTTATTAACCTTCTTTAATGCTAACTCAGCTTCTTTTTCGCTGTATCCAAGAGCTAATAAAGCTCCCATTACTTCGCTTAAAGTTGATGCATAGTTATTATCCTCATTAAAGTCATTATCCATATCCATTTGTTCTTTATCAATAACCATATCTTCCTTCTTAAGCTTATCTTGAAGTTCTAATATGATTCTTCCCGCTGTCTTTTTACCTATTCCAGGTGCTCTACATATATGTTTTTCATCACCCATCATTATTGCATACTTTAAGTTAGTTACTCTACTTATTGATAATAAAGAAAGAGCCGCCTTAGCCCCAACCCCATTTATACTTAGTAATAACTTAAACATCTGTAATTCTTCTTTACCTATAAATCCATAAAGACCTATAAAATCTTCTCTAACTATTTGCTCTACATAAAGCATTACTTCTTCACCTGATTTTGGCAACTCCGCCATAGTAGCTCCTGAAGTAAATATTTTATATCCAATTCCATTGTTTTCAACTACTATATAATCTTTATTTATACCTATATACTTACCTTTTATATACTCGTACATTATTTATTCCTCCGAAATCATAGTGAAAGTATGTTCCCCTAATACTTTATCATTTAAGCTATAATCTTTCAAGAACTTAAAAACATAATAAAGGTGTGAATCATTCAATTCACACCTTTATTTGTAATAGTTTCACTATATATTAAAGAAGTATTAAGCTATATTAACTTATGCCTGTCAAATCTAATTTTGCATCTTCTTTTGTGTCGTATACATATTGATACTTTTTAATAGCCTCTTGGTCTAATGGTTTTAAATCGGTGAATTTTGCTCCATTCCTATAGACATCAGCTTTTTCATCTTCAATCTCTAATTCACCCTTATCATTAGACTTATATATTGCTAAGTACCCTTCATATTCTCCAATATAATATTTATTTGGTTCTAGCTCAGATTTTAAGTCCTTATTATAATATACTGTATCCGATGTACTTACATCAAAAGTATATCCATATTGACTTAAAACCTCTGTTAACTCATCCTGAGTAATGCTTCCTTCTAATCCATATTCATCAATAACTTCATCTAAGGTCTTTTCAGCCTCTCTACTACCATTTTTTTGTAATACCACTTTAACATTATCACTTAGATACTTATTACTTGCATTGGCATTTGTAGATGCTTGATTAGTATCTTGCCCTTTGTTTTTGCTTTTTATATATATATCAGTAGCCATATAACTAATTAAGAAAATACTTGTTAATGCCAGTATACCTAATATTATTTTTTTGCTTCCTTTTTTCATTATAATCAACTCCCTATAAGCAATTATTGCCTGAAACTCCATTTAGTATTCATAAACTAAAACTTTTTATACAATATAATAAATAATTTAAAATAAACTAACCATTTCTTAATAGTTTTCATAAAATACTTAATTAGAAGAACTAATTTGGGAGATGTCTGTATTGGAGAATAATTATAGGGATTTTAAATGTACTTATTACGAGCCACAATTTCCTGCTCAACATCAAATGATTCAACCAGGAATAGAATCCATAATGCGCCCTCTTCCTATCTTTGATAACCCTAATTATAAAGGTAGTGATAAATTAAGAGGAAAAGTAGCACTTATAACTGGTGGAGACAGTGGTATAGGTCGTGCTGTTGCTGTAGCTTTTGCTAAAGAGGGGGCAGACCTAGCCATTTCTTACTTATATGAAGAAGATGATGCTAAATACACTAAAGCCTATGTTGAAGAATATGGTGCAAGATGTTTATTAATAGAAGGTGATATATCTTCAAAAGAGTTTTGCCATAAAATTATAGATAGAACCATAAAGCACTTTGGTAAACTGGATATATTAATTAACAATGCAGGTGTTCAAGTTCCTCATGATAATGGAATAGAATGCATATCACAATATCAGCTAGAACTTACTTATAAAGTTAATATTTTTCCCATGTTTTATCTTGTACAAGCTGCCCTTCCTCATTTAAAATCAGGCTCAGCTATTATTAATACTGCATCTGTAACTGCATATAAAGGTCCAGAAGACTTAATTGATTATGCCTCTACAAAAGGAGCCGTTGTAACTTTCACACGCTCACTATCAAATTCTCTTATCAAAAAAGGTATACGTGTAAACGCAGTTGCCCCTGGTCCAATTTGGACCCCTTTGATTGTTTCAAGCTATTCAGCAGATAAAATGGCCACCTTTGGTCTAGATGTTCCCATGAAGCGTGCAGGCCAACCTTATGAACTTGCTCCAACATACGTTTATCTTGCATCTGAAGACTCTTCATATGTTACAGGGCAAGTTTTACATGTTAATGGTGGAACTATGGTAGATAGCTAATATCTTATTTTTTAGGATTAAACAAACTTTATTAACATTAGAATCTCTTTAAGCTATCCACAATTTAATTTCGATTATAATTTCCTAAAGAATAAAAAAGCTGAGGTACTCTCCCTCAGCTTATTATTTCTTTTCCTTTATAAAGCTCCTTATAGATAAAACTACATAACCTAGTGTACAAGTCACCATAATATGTAATCCTAGTGCTGCAAGGTTATAGGCTTCATTATTTATGTACACTGTTTTATCAAACAAGAAAAATATAGTTAATAAACACACTACACTAGATAGTACTAAATTAAATCCTCTACTATATAATTTACCTGTTAGCTTAGTAAATAGTATAAAAGCAAGTGGAATTAATATTATCCACCCTTGTTGCTGAAAGCCATTATAACTTATAGAATCTAGCTTTACCCAATCCATAAATAAAGACATTATACCCGCTATAAAAAACACTATATATACTTTATTTTCCTTAGATATATTCTTGAAATCCATATCTTCCCCCATAAATTGTACTTTATGAGAATTATATTACATTTCAGTGGTTCTATCAAACAAATTAGTATGTACCTTTTTCATATTCTTTATAAAAGTCTTCCGTTTCTTTATTTTCTTGAGATTTTTCATCTTCTAAATAATAATCTTGTTTTTCCTCATCCTCTAAGAATTCTTCCTCTGGTGGAACACCAAATTTCATATATTCTGGCTCATCCATCTTATTAACAGCTTCTACAGTTGGTTTATTTATAAAAACTAAGGTTCCACAAAAAAATAATAAAAGTACAACAATTCCATCAATCACAATTCTTATTTTTTCTTTTTTCATAATCTAAACTCCTAAAATAATATTTTGCTTAGTGTGTGCAACAATTACTAAAAAAATACATATGGAGTATCTTTAGATATAAAAAGGGTGGGTGGATATTTATTTTGCTCCTTCCGGTGCAATCTCCAAGTCACATCAAAGCAAATATCCCCCACCCCTACTAAAGGTAAGGAAATTATAAAATTATTATCCTTGATTTTATATTTTCCTAAAGAATAAAAAAGGGCTGCGCACTAATTATATAGTGCCACAGCTCACTTAAAAAACTTTATCATATTCTATTTACTACTAGACTTTTCTCTGCTCATTAATATAATGGTTACTCCACTTAATACAACTAGAGCAAGTACTAATAGTCCCAAACTTTCATCTCCTGTTTTAGGTGGATTTGATGACTCTGTTTTATCATCTTCAATTTCATCATTACTCCCACCATTTGGAGTTTCTTCTTTATCTTCAAGACCATTAATCGCCTTCTGAAGCTTATCTATTAATTCTTCCAATTCATCACTAGAAGTAATTCCTTCATTAACTTCTGCTTTTACTTCATCTAATACTTCTAGGAATTTGACCTTACTTTCTTCTGTTTTATTGGATAAGTCAATATCTTCTGCTTCTTTTATTAAATCTAATAATGACTTGATATCTAATTCAGGCTCCTTTGAATTTTCTACTGTAAGAGTCTTAAACTCCATCATACGTTTATTTTCATGGATTATTCTTACAATGATCTCATCTCCATTTTCAACTACTGTATCTACACCTTGTGATATTTCATTAAGTCCATTGTTATTACGCTTCATAACTGTTATTTCTGCATTTACATCATTAGCATCTGCCTTAACTGAAATTTTATTAGTCTTGTTACCTAAATCAACTTTCTCTTCTGAAATATCTAGAGTACTTCCATTAACATCAATTTTATTAAATCCTTCTAAAATGTCCGCATAACGCATAACATGAACACTATGAACATCTTTAGTTACTCTATCCTTAGCAACAGCTTCAAAAGCAATACTAACTACTCCATTATAAACAGGAACAGTAACCTTTGCATTATTTCCATTCTGAACCACTTCATAATTTATTCCATGGTCATAATTCTTTGCTAAAAGCTTGTCTGTACCTTCTGATAATTTAACATTAAATGTTATAGAATTATCTTTTTTATTAGTATTAATAAAGGAATTTTTGCTTGATATATTAATTTCACCATATCCAACAGCATTAATTGACTCAATTCCTGCTTTGTTACTTTTTATTTTCTCTAATTTAATAGTTCCAAAATCGCCACTAACTGTATCCTTACCTGTAACATCTATTACTGACTTAGTATTATTATCATAGTTTATTAAATATAACTTTGTTAACTCCTCTGGTATAGTAATGGTATCTCCATCAACTATTTTTATACCATTTAGATAAAAGCCTTTTTGAGATTGTGGCTTATAATTAAATGTTTTACTAATTACATTTGAATATTTACCACTAGATAGTTGCGATACCGCAAACACCTTATACTCTCCATTTTCTGTAGCTTTAAAGCTATTTCCACTTACAACATATGTGTTATTACCAGGCTCACTAACTATTAACATATTATTACCTTTATGAGTTGAATCAAAGCTAATATTAATATTATCATTACTATCAGATGAATGACTTAAATTAGAAATTACAAACTTAGAATCATCATTAGTCATAATTGGTAATGAATCCTTCAGTAAAACTTCATCAATATTTCCTTCTCCTAATTTAATATCTGTAACTGTAACATTTTTATTAGTTTGTCCAGCTCCCCAACATGCAACTGCAAGCTTAAGATCATCTCCAAAGCTTGATATATCAACGCTTTGTACCTTATTCCTCTTGCCATCAACTATAGAATATAAATTAACTGTTTTGCCTTGCTTTTCTATTGCAAAAGTTGCTTTTTTAATTTCATTTTCACTAACATCCCCTGTTGCATGCTCACTTCCTATAGCATTAACTTCATGAACAGTTCCAAATCCATCAGCATGAGCACGTTTACCTACAGATAAATAGTTATTACGATCAACAGTTCCATTTGCATTCTTTTTCATAATTAAGAAATATGCTGAGTCCCAGTTATTTGCCATACGTCCTGGTAATCCATCAATTGTTACTAACCCTGTAAAATTATTAGTATCAACATTTTCCAAATCAATAGTAACTAAATTATTTAATGTATTATCACTTCCCCACAAATCATTACCTGCTTTACGAGTTATTGTAATGCTATCATCTGAAGCAGTTGAATTACTATCTTTATCTTCAATATTTATTAAAGAGTTTAAAACCTTTTGATCATCTTTACCATTTACTATAGCAAAGACTGTTTTTTCACTTCCCTTATATCTTACTGTAATTCTTGCTAAACCTGTTTTTAAACCATAAAAGGTGTTTCCTTCTAATTTTACAATTTGAGAATCATGAATTGTATATTCTACTTCACTTGGATTAATATCTTCTTTAAACTCAAAGCTTGTACCATTGTCTCCATCAATAGTAATTACCTCTGATTTAAATTCCAATTCATTCTCGAAAGTATTTTCAGAGCTTAAAACTGTTATTTCCTTCTTATTAGACTCAATAATGGTACCATTCCAAACATAATATGCAAATACCTCTGCTGTACCTTCTTTGTTTGCAGTCATCTTCCCATTACTATCAATACTTACCACTTCAGGATTAGTTGATGCATATTGTATATTACTAACAACATCTGAAGGTTCAGTTTTTTCTCTATTATTTAGTACATTTAAATCATCTTTAAGCTTTAAATTTTTGCTATCCATCCCCTCAATTAATACATTCTTTCTTAATCCATCATCATAATAATTGTTTTCTACAACAACATTTTTACTATTTTTAAATTCTAATACATTAGCTACAGTTCCTGAATTAGATTCTGGACCTCCTGGTAATGATGTTGGACCAGTTACAACATTTCCATCATAAGTTAGTTCTAAATTGCTATTGTTACCTACATATAATTTGTTAGAACCTTCTATACTTAAATCAACACTTGGATCTAATCTATATATTTCATTATTTCTAAATGTTAGATTCTCAACACTTTCAGCACGTAAAGCCCCATCACTTTCTAAATAAAACTTATTTTCTTCAATCAAAATATTCTTATGAATAGGGTTGGATTCATCTGGTAATCCTCCACCTTTAGTTACTGGATGAAAATATATTGCTGGAGCATACTTCCACCAAGTACGACCTAAGCTACGTATTTTAAATGTATTATTTCTTATTTCTAGATCACGAATTGGACCTGATTCATACCATTCATCAGAGTCATTTGAGAAAAATAATGTTGCCATTGAAGGAGCTTCAAAATAATTGTCTTCAATAACTATCTTCTTACGTGATGTTGCTAAGATCATACGAGTAAATACATTTTTAAACTCGTTGTTTTTAATATAAATCTCTGGAGTATATGTTGCATTTTCAGCTACAAACTTTGGTTCATTTCCAACTTTCTCTGTTAAATAATCTGGTACTTCTTCTTCAAATTCAACAATCATCTCTTTAAGATTATCTTTTGATGGTCCTTCTACACTTTTTACTGTATATTCCTTTTCTTCATCTCTTGATTCTAGTGTATCACGACTATAAAATACCACCTTATCTCCTGGATGATATTGTGGAAATCCTCCTTGTTGATTATGAATATATTTTAATCTCAATGTATTGCTATCTAACTTTTCTTCAACACGAGTAAATGTCCCATGAATATTGATAGGATCATCATGAGTATTATTGAAGAAGGAATTTTTTATTTCTATCTTTCCCTTTGCACCTGAAATATGAATTCCATCAGCAAAGCTTGAAGTATTACGTCCTGTTTCAATATCTGTTTCCATACGTATACCATCAAAAGAAACGTTTTCTGCCATTTGAACTAAGAATCCAAATCCATGCATGTATGATATCTTTGTATTAATTACATTAATATCTTTGCTTTCCCATACAAAAGCACCAGCTGTTGGACGCTCAGCGTTTGATACTAATTGAAAATTCATTCCCTTTACAACTTCAAATGCTGGGTTTGAAGAGTATTTAATTCTAACTCTTGAATCATCTAGCTGCTCTATTGATTGTGCATTTGTAAATGGATTACTATTTGAATAATATGATCTTCCCATTAACTCTGTTGGATACTTTACTGATATACCATAATTACGATGATCATTTTTTTCTGTCCAATAGTACCCTCCATCAGATTTTTGTTCTGACTTCCATATAATATTCGCTCCTTGAATTTCATAATTAAGATATTCAGGAATAAAATAATCTATAGTCTTATTTTCATTATCATAATCAAGCACAGTCATCTCAGAAGTTGTAGGAATTTGATAATCTATATTTACATTTTTTACTGTTATATTCTCTGAGTGCATAATAGCTAAGGCCATCATATCACCATTAATAATAAACTGTGATCCATTTCCATCTATAGTTAAATTATTTTGGTTCTCAATTAAAATACCAATTGATTTGTTAGGAAAACGTACACTATCTGTATTTGATGTATGTACCTCTCTTACTGGAGCATTCTCTTTATGAATTTGATAAATACCTTTATCAAACTTTAAAGTAACCTTATCCCCATTCTCACCTATTTCCCTAATAGCTTCAAACATATTAACTAAAGCTTTAGCATTATCTTTTTCACCTGTTGAATCAAGTCCATAATCACTTGCATAAACTATGATTCCTTCATCACTTTTTTCCATAGCTTTTACTGATGAAATACTTACATTTGAAATAAGTACTGCTAGTACAGTAAAATAAACTATTGCTTTTCGAAATATACGTTTCATTTTTTCCTCCTTATGAGTTGATATTATTTTTACAGTAAAATTTAAAACTATCATCCTTTTAAAGAAAACGTTTTCTATCTTTACAATTTTATAGTATCATCTCATAATTTAAAAATACATATAAAATATTACTTAAAATATATAAAAAACTAGGATTGCTTTAAAGCTAATCCTAGTTTATATATATATCTATTTAGAAAACACCTCACTATAACCACATCTTTTACATAACTCTTCTACCCTCTTTCTACAAGAGAAACCATCAAATATCTTTCTAGCTCTCTCTCCCTCAAGAATAGATTTTAAACTTTCATTATAAATATTACCTAAAGGTATATTCCCTTCCCCATCTAAGCAACATGGAACCACAGTTCCATCTACCAAAATTCCAAAATGATCTCTTAATCCGTGACAGAAGCCACTATCCCCTAATGGTTCAATCTCCATAGTTGGCCATTGAAATTTTTCTGCTCCATTTAAATATATTCTATCTTTTATCTTTACCCTTCTCTTTTCCTCTAAAACCTTCATTACATCATCTTCATATCCAAACTTCATATTGATAAGCTTGGTTATTTTCTCATTCAACTCATTTTCGCCCTTGGTCTTCTCACCATCAAAATTCCATAATCTCATTGAACATATTATGTCTGTAGTTCTATTTACTTCATCTATAAAGCTTAAAACATCATTAAAATATTCTTCAAAAGTTATTTTACTATCATTAGCTTCAAAACTATGAAGTGAAATATTAACTTGTCTTAGAGACTTTGCATTGAGAAGTATTTCTTTATTCTTCTTTAAAAGGGTTCCATTTGTTGTTATGTTAACCTTTATACCCCTCTTATATGCCTCATCTAAAAACACTTCTAAACCAGGATTTAATAAAGGCTCACCCATAAGATGAAGATATATATAATCAGTGTATGGACTTACCTCATTAAGTATATGTACAAACTTTTCCTCATCTAAAAAGCTTTTTGCCCTTTTTGTTAAGGGGCAGAAACTACAACTTAAATTGCATACATTCGTTATTTCAATATAAACTCTTTTATACTTTTTCATTATTCTGTACCTACTTTTCAAAATTCTTAATTATACATTATTTTATAACACTAAGATATAAGAAATACAAACACAAAATTTCACTTGTATAATTTAAAATTCTGTGTTATTCTAATTGAGCAGTTGGTACAATAGTGCTAATTACTTGGGAGCTTAGTTTGTCTTTCGCCGGATGCTAAGCTCCCTTTTATTTTATGAATTTTTTATTCTCTCTTGTGAAAAACTACAGTGATAGTTATTTTAGGAGGGATTTTTTTGTTAGAGGAATTACTTAGTAATTATTTACCAGTTTTGATACATCTTTTAGAATTAATGGGAGTAATAGTAGTTGTTATAGGTGCTGTTTCTGCCTTTTATAAATATATAATGAGTATATTTTGTAAAAAGAAGTATCCAATTAAGTATACCTTTGCTAATAACCTAGCTATGGGGCTTGAATTTAAGCTAGCTGGAGAAATATTAAAGACTGTATTAATTAAAAATATAGATGAGTTATGGATAATTGCTGCTGTAAGTTTACTTAGAGGATTTCTTGCCCTACTTATCTATTGGGAAATGAAGAATGAAAAAAACGAAACCACCTAATAAAAGGGCTGTAACAATAGTACAGCCTTTTTATATTTCTTTAATTACCTTTCATTTCATCTATACATCGTTTACAAATTGCATTATGCTTGTCTCCTTGGTTTTTATCAACATAATAATCCGATAAGCTCTTCATCTTATGACACATCTTACACCTTTTTATAACCTTAGATCTTGACATTCTTTAACACCTCCCACTTTAAATCTATTCCTAATTATGTATATTTAGAATATTAGTTAACTAACACTATATTATTTAAGTAAATATATATACAAGAGGTAATAAACGGTATAATATATACTAAAGAAAGGAGTGGTTTCATTGAAAAAAAGAATATTATCCATTATACTTATATCTTTTTCTATGCTTTTATTTATGGGCTGTTCTGAAAATAATGTTGATAAAAATAACGAACAGAATCATGTTGAGGCCTCTTCACCAGAAACAGATATAAAAAATGAAGATAAAAAAGAAGATTTATCAGATTCAGATACAGGTAAAACTGAGGAAAAACAAAATTCTAATGTTTCAACACCTCCACCAGAAAACACTGGCAATAAGGTAGAAAAGCCACAAACAACTACTAAGGTAGAGAAAGAAGAAACACCTACAAAACCTAAAACTGTTTCTAAAACTTTAAGATTATACTTTCACGACCCAATGTCTGATAAAAAAATATATTTAAGTAAAAATGTTAATATAACTGACAATGCTATAGTAACAGCTATAATAAATGAATTTAAAAATCCTCCTAATTCTTCTTATGTAGCCATAAACCCTAGTGCAGGAGTTTCTAGTGCAGAGGTAAATAAGGAGTCTAATCTTCTAACTGTAGATTTTAATAATTCAATTCTGACAAAAACTTTTGGTAGCGGAATAGAAGGATACTTTCTTCAAGGATTGGTTAATACTTTAGGCTATAATTTAGGTGTATCTAATGTTCGTATAACTATAAATGGAAAAGGGTACTCTTCTGGACATTTTGATTTAGGAAGCAGTGATTATTTTAGCGTAAACTACAACGGTTGGAATCCGACTAATTAAGTGTGGGATAGATATTTGTTTTAGTTGATTTTATATTTTATAATAATACCTTTGATTTATATCTAATTAAAATTTTATAATTTCCTAGACGTCAAAAAAGATGTTGCAAAATAGTTTATTTGCAACATCTTTTTTTATTATTCCTCCCAACCTTCTGGGAACTCTGCATTATGGTAAACATCAGTTACATCGTCATCATCATCTAATAGATCTAACATCTTTTGGAACTTCTTAGCATCATCTTCATTAATTGCTGTATATGTATCTGGAACCATTTTTACAGCAGCTTCTAAGAATTCAATTTCTTCAGCTTCTAATGCTTCTCTAACTGTACCAAAATCTTCAGGTGTAGTAGTAACAACGAAAACTTCCTCTTCTGCTGCAAAATCTTCTGCACCAGCATCTAAAGCTAACATCATCATTTCATCTTCATCTCTATCTTCTTTTTCTATTACAATTTCACCTTTTTCTTGGAACATGAATCCTACACAACCTGTAGTTCCCATATTTCCTCCACCTTTAGTGAATGCACTTCTAACATTACCTGCTGATCTATTTTTATTATCAGTAAGAGTTTCAACAATTACAGCAACTCCACTAGGGCCATAACCTTCATATACAATTTTTTCGTAGTTTACTGAATCAAGTTCTCCTTCTGCCTTCTTAATAGCTCTGTTTATATTGTCATTAGGCATATTAGCAGCCTTTGCCTTTGCAATAACATCTCTTAGCTTTGCATTTGTATCAGGGTTAGCGCCACCGTTCTTTATAGCTAATGCTAATTCTTTACCTATTTTAGTAAATATCTTTCCTCTTTTAGCGTCTGCTTTACCTTTTTTGTTTTGAATGTTATGCCATTTTGAGTGTCCTGACATGCTTATTCCTCCTATCTTTATTTTTTATAAAACCTATAAAATTATATCATATACTTTTAGGAAATAAAAGAAGTGGTTATTCTATTCCTTTGTATAGCCTATTTCCTTCCTTAAAATATATACCTTCCTCACTTTTGTCAATTACTACTTTTCCATTTGTAGAATTAACAAATTCATTTTCTATAGTCTCTACAATACTTTTTTCAGTTAATATATGTACAGTAACTGAATCTGTATATTCTGTGTCTTCTATATGCCAATTATTTTGACCACATATATATTGTATCTTACCAAAAAGATCATAATCAATATTAGCAGATAGCTTTAAGCCTTCTACTTTTTCTACAACACCTGCAGCTTTTACAGCAATAGATGCCCCCTTAGTATAAGCTCTAGTTAACCCTCCTGCTCCTAAAAGAATTCCTCCAAAATATCTAGTTACAACTACTGCACAATCAGTAATTCCGCTCTTTTTCATTACCTCTAAAATAGGAATTCCTGCTGTTCCTTGAGGTTCACCATCATCTGAATATCTTTGAATCCCCATATTTTGACCTATTACATATGCCCAACAATTATGCCTAGCTTGCTTATGCTTATTCTTTATTTCAGCAACAAAGGCTTTAGCATCCTCTTCATTCTCAACTCTCTTTGCATACCCAATAAACTCTGATTTCTTTTCTTCAAAGGAATCTTCACCAAAATTTCTTATTGTTATATATGCCATGTTTCTAATTCCTCTCTTATTAATTTAAGTCCTTTTTTAATTTTCTCCTCATTTGTCTGAGAAAAGCCTATTCTAAAGGTTCTATCTCCATCACTCATATTTCTAAAGAACAATACTCCAGGTGTTATATAAACATTTTTCTTACTCAATCTTAAAAACAACTCTCTAGATGTAACTCTTTCATCTGCTATTTTAAGATAAAATGTAAGTCCTCCCCCTGGTTTGTTACAAGTAACCATATCACCTAGTTCTTCATCTATAAGTTTAGACATTAATTCATATCTTTTCTTATATTCAACATTTAAATATGAGATATTATCCTTCCATGCCCCATCTTTTATATATAACTCTAAAGCTCTTTGCATTAAACTTGATGTTGCAATATCTGTATTAAACTTAGAGTTTTGCATACTTTCCCTAAATATATTGGGAGTAACTATATACCCAATTCTTATACCTGGTAAAAATATTTTAGAAAAACTCTTTATATAAATAACCCTATCACTTCTATCAAGCCACTTAAATGGAATATATTCCACTGACTCTTCATAAATAAGCTCTGATAAATAATCATCCTCAATTATATAAAAATCATATTTTTCTGCTAGTTCAATAAGCTTTTTCTTCTTTTCCAAACTATAGCTTATACCTGTTGGATTTTGAAAATAACTCATAGTATAAAAACATCTTATTCTATTCTTTTTTAGTATTTCCTCAAAACCATCTAGATTTACTCCGTCCTTTTCCATCTCAACTTCAAATATATTAGCTCTTCTCCACTTAAATACAGAAAGAGCCCCCCCATAAGTTGGTTTTTCTACTATAACATTGTCATTAATATTTAATATAGCCTTAGATGCAATATCAATTCCTTGTTGTGCACCTGAAACTATTAATATACTCTCATTATCTATGCTATTATCCCAAAATACTTCATTAATAGTATATCTTAAATTTTCATATCCTAAAGCATTTTGTGAAATTAAAGCTTCTGCTCCATCTCTATCAAGAACCTTATTAATAATACTTTTAAACTCTTCTATAGGAAATACAACTTCATTATTTGTTTCCCCTGCAAAATCTATAGCATCCTTAGTATTTCCTGATGATAGTTTTCTAAATACTCTTGAATATTCCTTAGAAAAACTACGACGTACTTCTTTTACTTTTGCATAGGTTCCACTTCCAACCTTTTGATATGCAAAGCCATCATTTTGAAGTTTATTGTATGCATTAATAATAGTTACCTTATTAACCCCTAAATAATTTGTATATTCTCTTATTGTAGGAAGTTTTTCTCCATCTTCTATGTTCTTAGTTTCTATAAGCCTTTTTATATGATTAGAAATTTGAACATACTTAGGTATTTCTTCCTGAAAAATCACATTATAAATATCCCTCATAATATACCATCCAATTTTAAATTACTTTATGTGCATATACATTTTCATCAAGTATTAAATTACCTTCTTCATCATATAAAGCTCTACTTTTCTTAGAAATAACCTCTCTCTTTGCAAGCTCTTTTAATATATTTTCCATTTTTATATCAAATTCTTTAAACGCATTATATGAGCTAATTTCATAAGAATTCATATATTCGTATTCTTCACAAAGATAGTCTATTAAAGCGCTAGATGCCCTAACAATATTATCATCTAAAAACTTTTCTATATAATTTATAGTATCTTTAATAATTTTTTCATTTATAGCCTCCATAAACAGCTTGTCTACTACTTCTTTAAAATTATTACTTAAGTTTGTAGCCATAACTAAAGAATCCTTTGTTACTGTGTATCCGTTTAAATTAATTAGTAACTTTGAAAAACTATCTAAAGTTCTAATTAAAACTTCATAGGAAGTTTTAAGCCCTCCATTTTGTAAATACTTTTTACTTATGCCTATATCCTTAAGAAGCTTTCCTAAATAAACTAAATTCCACACTTCTGTATGGGATGGCATAGTATATCTAGAATTATTGTAAGCTGAACTTATTTCATTATCTCTTGAAAATACTAATTTGGAATTACACAACAACTTTTTAGCAAAGCCCTTTTTTCCATCATTCTTATAAAGTTCTAGGAAAGAGTTTTTATTTAATATCTTTGTGTGAACTGGAACTTCCCTTACCTCTGAATAAACATCTCTTATTTTTTCAAAACCATCTTCATATATAAGAAACAAATCTATATCAGATTCTTCCCACACATCTCCAGATACAATACTACCAAATGTAAATAGTGCTACAACCTTCTTATTTTTCTTAATTTGATTTACAACAGTTTGAAATGCCTTCTGTAATTCTAATACAGTTTTAGCCATATTTTCTCTCCTTTCCTTAAAATTATTTATTTACATTATATATTAAAATTCCCCCTTAAAAAAGTACCGAAACAATTTTATATTTTTAATAGGAAAATATAATACCCCCTTTAATTTATAACTAATTAAAATTTTATAATTGAAAAAGGAGAAATCCTTATAGAATTTCCCCTTTATTACTATTATTCAATTACCTTAGTTACATATTCTTCTGTTTTATTATAAACTTCCTCATCTACTTCCACCATCATATAAGTACCTTCATCCTTATAATCCTCTTCAAAAACTCTTCCATTTCTATGAAGGAATGATACTACATCACCTTTATGATATGGAATCATAAATTCAGCTTTAATTAGGCTATAAGGAAGCTTTTCTTCAATAAGATATAATAATTCTTCTAAATTTGTTCCTTCTTTTGCAGAAACCTCAATTATATCCTTGTATAGTGATTTTTCTCTCAGTTCATCAAGCTGCTCTTCTGAGGACATATCAACCTTATTTAATACTAAAATAGTTTCCTTTCCTATAGCTCCTAACTCTGAAAGCACTTCTTCAACAGCCTTAATTTGTTCTAAGGCATAAGAAGATGAAGCATCTACAACATGACATAAAAGATCTGAAAACACTACCTCCTCTAAAGTAGACTTAAATGCTTCTACTAAATCATGAGGCAACTTTCTTACAAATCCAACTGTATCAGTTAGGGTTATAAGCCCTTTATTTTTTAAGGTTATTGCTCTTGTTGTTATATCAAGAGTTGCAAAAAGCATATTAGCTTCAAATACTTTTTCCTTACCCTTACCTTCTTGAACTGCTGCTATATCACATAAAGCATTTCTTAAAGTAGACTTTCCAGCATTTGTATATCCAACTAAAGATACCTTTGGAATACTTTCTTTATTTCTCTTTTCTCTTTGGACTTCTCTCGTTTTCTTTATTTTCTTTAATTCATTATTTAAATCATATATGGTTTCATTTATATGTCTTCTATCTGTTTCAAGCTTCTTTTCTCCAGGACCTCTTGTACCTATACCACCACCTGTTCTTGATAACACTGTTCCAAGCCCTTGTAGCCTACTCTTTCTATATTTTAGTTGGGCAAGCTCTACTTGAATTTTAGCTTCTTTACTCTTTGCTCTTCTTGCAAATATCTCCAAAATAAGAGTTGTTCTATCTATTACCTTTGCACCAATTGCATTTTCTAAGTTTCTAACTTGAGAACCTGATAATTCATCATCAAAAATAACTACATTAGCTCTTTCAGTTTGTCTTAATGATGCTATCTCAAGTACCTTTCCTCTTCCTATATAAAAAGCTGGATCTATCTTGCTTCTTCCTTGGAAAACACTTTCTAATACTGGAATATCACAAGCTTCTGCAAGTTCTCTTAATTCTTCTAAACTTTCTCTTGTATCAGAACCAACAATTATAGCTTTTTCTGTATCATCTTCTATTACTTCATTTTCTTTTATTAATGATTCTATATATCTTACCTTATCTAAAATGTGTATTGAAACAAGCTCTTCAAAGGAAAGATTTTTCTTTTCTTCATAAGCTAATACATCATTAAATACTGTTAAAGTACCTAAAGAAAAATCTATAATATTCCCTTCAAATATCCCAACTGCTACAATACAATCAAGCTTTAACTTTAATAAAGCTGATAAATCTAATGCAGAAAGATTACTATATCCATTTGGATGTGTGTGAATTACTCTTGTCCCAGAAAGCTTACTTTCTCTAATATCTAATAAAGGTAACTCAACAGATGTTGAATCTCCTATTGCAACAGATGTAACTGTTCCTCTTCTATCAATAGCAACACTCACTTCTCTTTCAACTGCAGTAGAAACCCTAACCATAGTATCTATTATCTCTCTACTACATACTTCATCCTTCAAACTCTTCATTTTATATATTTTATCTAATTCATCTAAAAAGGTCTTTTTAATTCCTTCCGTATTTCCATTTATCATACATCAATCACCTCATGCCTAAACGTTATATAATTTATATTGTAGAAATTCCAACAAAATCAGAATTTCTTTATTATCTTACTTATCTTTATCCTATTTATCTTAATTAACTTTATTATCTCATTTATCTTCTTACCTCGTACCTAAACTATGCATAGCACTGCTTTTTACCTAGTACCTTCTCTTACCTTCCTAACTCTATCTTGGCAACTTTCATCTAATTTTATACTATTGGTAAACATATGTAAACATCATAAAATGTTACTCATTATCTTATTTTATGTAAAATAGTTGAAAGAATTTAAAAATGTATGTAATATAAATTAAGATAAGACTTTTTTAAGTATTAATTTGCACTTTAATTAGAGAGAATATAATTATAGTTAATTAAGTGGTACATAGTATTATTTTATGAGCGGAGGACAACCATGGAAAACAAAAAACGTAACATCCTTTTATCAAAGGAAACTATTGATAGTAGAATTCAAGAGCTTGGTAAAGAAATCACAAAAGATTATGAAGGAAAGAGCATATATGTACTTTCTCTATTAAGAGGAAGCTTTATTTTCACTGCTGATTTAGTTAGAGCTTTAGATACAAAAGTTAAAGTAGGTTTTATGACAACATCTAGCTATGGTCATAGTGAAAATAGTTCAGGAGAAGTTAAAATAGTTAGCGACATTCCTGATAACATTGAAGGATATGATGTTTTAATAGTTGATGATATTGTAGATACAGGATACACTATGGAATTTATCATAGAACATGTAAAAAAACTTGGTGCTGCATCAGTTAAGAGCTGTGTACTTTTAGATAAACCTTCAAGAAGAAAGGTTGATTTAAAACCAGATTACAGCTGTTTTGAAATTGATGATGTATTTGTAGTAGGCTTTGGTTTAGATTACGAAAGTTATTATAGAAATGTTCCTTACGTATTTAACTGGGAAGAATAATTATATAGCGTAAATAATTATTGAATAGCATTTATACAAGTTATAAATGCTATTCCATTTTTTAATTTATATAAGAAGATCTCATTTTATTATTGGAATACTTTTTGTAAGCCTCTTTTAAAATTTCTTTTCACTTATTACCCATATTTATATATTCTTATACTTATATATTGTTATATTTATAAGTTTTTAACTTTTTAAAATGGCTAAGTCCACTGTGAAGCTGTAGATTTTTTTACCTAAGTTTCCTATAAAGCAAAAAAAGGAGAATGGATATTTATCTTTCTCCTTTAGCACAAGCTTCAAGTCACAGAAAAATAAATATCCATTCCCTTCATACTAGAGGTAAATTTATTTATTCATTAGATATTTTATTTTTTATCTTTACTTATTGCCACCGCCTAAATCTATAGCAGTATTTGGTGTCTTTCCAACAATAATTGTTTCAGCCACAGGTATCTGACAAGTAACAACTTGCTCCTTACTATGTAGAGGTATTTTCATCCTTACTCTAGCTTCAACATTTAAATAAATTTTATGTCTTGTCTGATTAATCCCTGCGCTTTCAAATTTAGATTCATAAGATACCTTCATATTTCCAATTGGATCAATCTTTACATTTATGTCAGGACCAAATTCATAGAAGGCACTATTGTCTGTCATCCATCCAAGAGGTACCTCAACCCCTACCTCCCCCATTTTCTGAAGTTCTTCATTGCATCTTATCGAAAGCCTTGAAGTTAAATAATTTAGTTTAACAGTATTAGCTCTAATCATATTGATATTACCTTCATTATCTTTATCTATTATGATCATCTCATCATAATTAAATTCTTCATCAAACAGTTCCATACTTGTTTTACTTATACACTCTACTGTATCAGCTTTAATTGAACTTTCTGCCACCTGTAACACTGCAGGATAAATCCTCTTATCATATAAAATTATTGAAAGAATAAAAACTAATAATATGGAAATAATAACCAGTATGATAGGCTTAAATTCCGTTTTTTTAGGTTTAGTATAATAGTTCATATATCACCTTATTGTTGAGTTATTGATTTACTCATATTATAATTATGCTATAATAGCATTTATTATTATTAAATCAATTTAATTTAGGAGGAACTGATGGCAAATAAAAATAATTCAAATAAAAATAAAAAGACCTCACAGGGACCATCTAAATCAGGTAGTACTTCTAAGAAAAAGACAGCTGCTACTTCAAAAGTAAGTCAAGCTTCTCAAAAAAGTACTACTGTAAAACCTTCTAAGAATAGTAAAGGTAAAGTTGTTAACAAAAAGAAAAAAATAATAAAAAGAGTATTTTTAGCTTTATTATTCTTATTCTTAGCCCTATTTGTTATAGGTTTAGGATATGTCTTCGCTATTATCAGTAGTGCCCCACCACTAGATGTTGATGCTGTAAAAAATTTAAGCCAAGCTTCAGTATTATACGATCGAGATGGGGAGTTTATGGATAATGTCCATTCTGATATAGATAGACAAATCGTAGATGGAGATAAAATACCTAAAAATTTAAAAAATGCCTTTGTAGCAATTGAAGATGAAAGATTTTATAAGCATCCTGGTATAGATGTTAGAAGAATATTAGGTTCTGCTGTAACTGATGTAGTCAAAATCTTTAAAGGAAAAAGAGGTCTGCATGGTGGTTCAACTATAACTCAACAATTGCTTAAGAACACAATATTAAGCAATGAAGACTTTATAGTTGAAAGAAAAATAAAAGAAATATACCTTGCATTACAATTAGAGAAACACCTAGATAAGGATGAGATATTAGTTCAATATTTAAATACAATTCCCTTAGGTGGTGTAACTTATGGAGTTGAAGCTGCTTCAAACTTATACTTTGGTAAATCTGTAGATAAGCTTAACTTAATACAATGTGCTTATATTGCAGGTGTAACTCAAGCACCTCACACTTATAGTGCATATAATCCAAATAATAAAGATAATCCTTCAATCTACTTAAATAGAACTAAAACTGTTTTAGGCAAAATGAAGGAATTAGGGTATATTAACGAGGAAGAATATAATCAAGCAATTTCTGATATTGATAATGGTGGATTAGTTTTCACTCCAAAATCAATTTCATATAGACTTGATTATGAATGGTATATAAACCCTACTATAACTGAAGTAAAAAGAGATTTAAAAGAAAAATATAAGTATTCTGATGAAGAAGTAAATAAACTTTTAGCTAATGGTGGATTAAAAATCTATACAAACATGGACAGAGATCTTCAAGACTATGCTCAAAAAGTATTAGATGAAACTACTGCTGCTACTGTTAGAAAACAAGAAACTTATGTAGCTGGTACTAAAACTCCAGAATTCCAAGGTGCAGCTACTGTAGTAGATTATAAGACTGGTGAAGTTCTTGCTCTTATTGGAGGGAGAGGTGAACAAGGAGCTAACTCCTTGAATAGAGCATATAGCGATTTAAAATCTATTGGGTCATCAACTAAACCATTAACAGTTTATGGACCTGCAATAGAAGAAAAGCTATTTACAGCTGCTTCTACACTTGACGATTCACCTTTTACTGATTCAAAATTATCTTACTTGAAAAATTTTGACAATTCACATTACGGAAATATAACTTTAAGAGAATCTATTAAAGAATCAAAAAATATAACAACTGTTAAAACTCAACTAGCTATAGGTAACTCTTTATCTAAGCGTTATGGTGAAAAGTTTGGAATAGTATATAGTAAGAGTTCACAGGAATACCCTGCTTATGCTTTAGGGGAATTCCATAATGCATCTGATGATAGAGATGGAGCAACACCATATATTTTAGCCTCAGCTTTTGGTGTTTTTGGTAATGGTGGTGTTTATACTGAACCAAAGTTATACTCAAAAGTAACAGATGCTTCTGGAAATGTATTATTAGAAAAAGAAACTGAAACAAAGAGAATATTCTCTGAACAAACAGCTTATATAATGTATGACTTATTAAAAGGCTCTCTAAACTACTCAGCTTCAAACGCCAAATTTGGTGCTATGCCAGTAGCTGGTAAAACAGGTACTACAACAGGACCTAAAGACTTCTGGTTCTCTGGATTAACACCTCATTTATCTGCTTCTGTATGGCTAGGTTATGATAATCGTTCAATAATGGGTGGATACTCAAGTTCTGCTTCTAAGGTATGGGGTAAGATTATGGCTAAGGCTAGTGAAGGAATGAACACTAAGGATATTACAATGCCAGATAACATTGTAAAGGTTGCTGTATGTAAAGATTCAGGTCACCTTCCTACAGATTTATGTAGACAGGATCCAAGAGGAAATAGAGTGTATGAAGAATACTTCATAAAGGGAACTGAACCAACAGGCTATTGTGAAAACCACGTTAAGGTTAAGGTTAATAGTGCTAATAACAAATTAGCAACACCAAATACACCTTCTCACCTTGTTGTGGAAAAAATATTTGTTAAGAAGGATTCACCAAATCCTGTTACAGAAGATTACAAATACGTATTACCTACTGAGTATGATGATACTATAGGTGCTCCTGTATTACCTCCATCTGATACTGGAAATGAAGATGAAGATTTAGATGAAGATGATAAGCTTCCTGAAGACGACACTAATTCCGATGGTACTAACACTAATCCAGAAAAACCAGAGAAACCAGAAAAGCCATGAATATAAAATACAAAAATAAAGATAACTTTAAAGTTATCTTTATTTTTTTGAATAATTTTAATTCTAACCCTTCATTTTAAGAATAATTTCGATTCATTTCCTTCATTTTTCTCTTTTAAACCTTATTTTTTTCATATTTTACGTTGATTTTAAATACTTTTTATTCTTTCTATGCAACTTTTATTTTTTTTCTTGCAAAAAGTAACTTTTTCATATATTATAAAAGAGTATTTTGTCATAATAAGCAATAAAATTTTACTAGAACGGGGGACAAGAAATGGATTTATTAAACAATTTTATTCAATCATTTAATAATTTCCTATGGACTTATATCTTAATAGCTATGCTTTTAGTATTAGGTGTATACTTCACATGGAAAACAAAATTTGTACAATTTAGATACATAAAAGAAATGTTTAGGCTTCTTGGAGATGGAGCTACTCAAGAAAAGGTAAAGGGTAGCATTTCTTCATTTCAAGCTTTCTGTATAAGTACCGCTTCAAGAGTAGGTACTGGAAATCTTGCAGGTATAGCATTAGCTCTTACTGTAGGAGGACCTGGTGCAATATTCTGGATGTGGATAATAGCATTAATCGGTGCAGCCTCAAGCTTTGTAGAATCAACTTTAGCTCAAATCTATAAAACAAAGCAACCTAACGGTTCTTATGTAGGTGGACCTGCATATTACATGGAAAAAGCCCTTGGTAAAAGATGGCTTGGTATTATATTCTCTATATTAATAACAATTACTTTTGGATTAATATTCAACTCAGTTCAATCTAACACTATTACTCTAGCAATGAACGAAGCATTTGGTACTAATAATGTTATGATTGGAATTATTCTAACTGTTCTAACACTTGTTATAATATTCGGTGGTGTTCACAGAGTATCTAAAGTTTCAGAAGTTATAGTTCCTGTAATGGCTTTAGCATATATCCTTGTAGCTTTACTTGTAGTTATAATGAATATATCTCAACTTCCAGCCCTAATATCTCTTATAGTAAAGAGTGCTTTTGGTGCTGAACAAGTAGTTGGTGGAACAATGGGTGCCGCTTTATTAACTGGTATCAAGAGAGGTTTATTCTCTAATGAAGCTGGTATGGGAAGTGCTCCAAACGCTGCAGCTACTGCAACTGTAACTCACCCTGTTAAACAAGGTTTAATTCAAACACTTGGAGTTTTCACTGATACAATTATAATTTGTACATGTACAGCCTTCATAATTCTTCTATCAGGTGTAGACTTAAATAGTAATTTAGAAGGTATACAGCTTACTCAAAATGCTTTAAGCTCACAAGTAGGTGCTTGGGGAAGCTATTTCATAGCTTTTTGTATACTACTATTTGCTTTCAGTTCTATTGTAGGAAACTACTATTATGGTGAAGCTAACATTGAGTTCTTAACAGATAAAAAAATATATTTAACTCTTTATAGATTATTTGTCGGTGCTATGGTGTTCTTTGGATCAATAGCTAACTTAAATATAGTTTGGAACTTAGCAGATGTATTTATGGGATTAATGGCAGTTTTAAACCTTATAGTTATTGCATTATTAGGAAAGTTTGCCTTTAGAGCCCTTGAAGATTACAGAGCTCAAAAGAAGGCAGGTATTAAAGAACCAGTATTCAAAGCTAGTTCAATTCCAGAACTAAAAAATGCAGATGAATGGAACTAGGAAGTTATATTTATTTTGATTGTTACTTAGCAAAGCTCAAATTTACATCAAAATAAATCCCTACTCCACTAGTACTTAAAACAAAAAAGAACTCAACTTAAAAAGTTGAGTTCTTTTTTATTTTAATGACTTTGTTTCAGTAACAGTATCTTTAATTCTATTAATAATTTCTCCACTTTCAGTGGAAACAAAGTATTTCGTTTTCATTTCTTTTCCATCAATCCCTAAACCTTTTATAGAAATAACATAGCAAAGTTCCGTTTTCTTTCTATCTTTATCTTCATAAAAAGCTTTGAATGTCTCTCCTACAATCTCACTCTTTTCTACAAGGCTTAAAGCTTCATTCAATGCTGTCTCTTCAGCTTTATCCTGAGTCACCTTAATTTTAACTCTACCTGGCTCCTTTAAAGTTGAAATATTTGAATATCCGTCTAATGTCCCTTTTTCCTTATCTATATTTACTATTATTTGATCCTTATAAAAAGGGTATCCATCCTCTAACTTAGTAAATATTAATGAATAGTACGGCACTTCTTGCCCTTCACTTTTTATAAACTCTTTAAATTCCACATCACCTTTGTATATTTTGTCCAAATAATCTTCTGCCTTTTTAACAGCTTGTTCTTCACTTATTTTCGTCTCACCAAGAATACATACTTTATTCTTGAAACCAATGACCTTAAACTCATTATCAACATCTATACCAAAGTCCCTAGTATTCACAATATAATATTCACTTTCATTATTCATATCATATTTCTTTAAACTTTCATAAGATATATTTTTAAAATTTTCAGTTTCAGCCACTATATCCTCTGAGTATAATAAACCAACAAACCTTTTAGCTGCTCTTATTTCTTTTGATCCTCCACCAATATAGGAGTAAACAATACACAAAATGCTAATCAAAAGACAAATAATAGTTATAAAAAATATTATACTCCTCTTCTTATAATTCATAAGATACCTCCACTTTACGAACAAACACTATTCCTATATATTTATATTACAATAATATGTGAATTTTATAAAGTACTATTGTACCCTAATTTTTTAGCTATGTTATTTGAAAGTCTTCTTCCATAAACCTTTGTAATCATTCCCAATAACATTTCTATTTCACCAAGCAAATTGTAGCTTATCATTACTTTACCATTATCAACAAAGTTTTTACTAACACTTTCATAACCTTTTCTATCTCTAAAAAACTTTCTCTCTTCAGGGCACTCATTTAATTTAAACTTATCTGCTTTTATACATACATAATCGCAACAATGGAATTTTGTATACAATTTTTCTAAAGTACTATTATCTAAATTATTGCCACTTGGAATGAATAATATATCAATTTTCTCTTTCACTTCTTTATTACCACTTATAAATGAAGCTTCTATTTCATATAATTTAAAAAGTTCTTTCTTTTCTATTTTATTAGATAACATAAAAATCTCTTTTGCTAGTGTAAAATCTAAAACATTCATTTCATCATGAATTATAAATCCTACATTTTTAATTGACACTTCTTTTTTCTCTAAGAATTCATCTCTACTAATTCTTACACTTACATTTCCCTTTTGATTATATATAATACTAAACTTCATTTTCTCTGCAAGCCTTACCCCTGCCTCTGTAGAGATGCTGTCCATTATTATCTCGCCACCAAATTCAATAAAAAAATACTCTAATAGCAGCTTTACAGCCTCTTCCCCAAAGCCCTGATTTCTATATTTAGATAATATCTTAATATTAAACCTTGCAACTTTAGTAGCTGAATCATATCCATGAAAACTCACCTCTCCTATGGGAGAGCCATCATTTAAATATACTAAACAATAAAAGTTTTTACCATCAGATGGATAAACCATTTTTTTGTAAAAACCTTCCCACTTACTTCTAGGAAATGAAAAAACCCCACCAATATCCTTCATAGTCTCTTCATCTGACCAAAGGCTAGCGACAAACTCTAACTCTTCTAATATTGGCTGTTTTATATAAATCCTCTTTCCCTCTCTCATATACAAACCATCAGAATATAACATAATTCATCACCTATAATATTTCCAACTATTTTTATAATAAATATCTCATATTTATACACCATTATCAATACAAATAATTTTTATTTCAAATTCTTATTCTAAATAAACGCAAAAAAGCTTTTTATTTATTTTTCTTAGCTATACTAAACTTTTCCTTATGTTTTACTAAACTATTTTTTTCATTTTTCTCTCCACTCCAATCATACTCTATATTAGGAGCAAATATTTTTTCCAATATTTTTTATAAAAATATTGATTTTTTCCTATATTCTTTATATAATATTTTTGTTTGTTTAGTAATTTTAAACTATTAGTTTAGTAAAAGTTATTTTTATAAATTAAAGATGGTAGGTGTAAATGTGCAAATAGGAGACAAAATTCGAAGATTAAGAGTTGAAAAACAATTAACGCAAGAAGAGCTTGCAAATAGGTGTGAATTATCAAAAGGATTTATTTCTCAATTAGAAAATGATCTAACTTCACCATCTATTGCAACCTTAATGGATATACTAGAGATATTAGGTACAAACTTAAAAGAGTTCTTCAGTGAAACTTCTGAGGAGAGAATTACTTTCACCAATGAAGATATGTTTGAAACTGAAAACGAAGAGTTAAAATATCAACTTATGTGGTTAGTTCCAAATGCTCAAAAGAATGAGATGGAACCTATAATGATTACCCTTGAACCTGGTGGAAGATATATAGAAGAAGAACCTCACGAAGGTGAAGAATTTGGATATGTACTTGCAGGAATCATATTTTTACATCTTGGAGAAAGAACTTATAAAGTAAAAAAAGGTGAAAGTTTCTACTATCAAGCGCGTGAAAATCATTATATATCAAATGCTGGGAAAACCCCTGCAAAAGTTATTTGGATTAGTACTCCACCATCATTTTAATTTAGTTTTTTAGAAAGAGGTGTTTATATTGAGTGAAAATATAATTGAATTAAAAAACATTAGTAAACAATATGAAGATAATACAGTCTTAGATAATTTATCTTTAAACATTAGAAAAAATGAGTTTGTTACCTTACTTGGACCTTCAGGTTGTGGTAAGACTACCACTCTTAAGATAATAGCTGGTTTTGAAACTGCAGATTCTGGAAGTATAATGTTTAAAAATAAGGATATCTCAGATATTCCTCCTTATAAGAGGCAATTAAACACCGTATTCCAAAAATATGCACTATTTCCTCATATGAATGTTTATGAAAACATTGCATTTGGGTTAAAGATAAAAAAACTTTCAAAAGATGAAATAGATAAAAAAGTAAAAGAAATGCTTAGAATGGTTTCTTTATCAGGATTTGAAAAAAGAAGTATAGAATCCCTAAGTGGTGGACAACAACAAAGAGTTGCCATAGCAAGAGCTTTAGTTAATGAACCAGAAGTACTTCTATTAGATGAACCTCTTGGTGCACTAGACTTAAAACTTAGAAAAGAAATGCAATTAGAGCTAAAGAAAATCCAACAAGAGCTTGGTATAACTTTTATATTTGTAACACATGACCAAGAAGAAGCATTAACAATGTCAGATACTATTGTAGTTATGAATAAGGGCGTTATACAACAAAAAGGTACACCTGAAGATATATATAATGAACCTGCTAATGCTTTTGTAGCAGATTTCATTGGAGAAAGTAACATCCTTGATGGTGTTATGGTGGAGGACTTTAAAGTTATTTTTGCAGATAGAGAATTTGAATGTGTGGATAAAGGTTTTGAACCAAATGAAGATATTGATGTTGTAATAAGACCTGAAGACTTTAAAATAGTAAAGTCCGAAAAAGGAATGTTAAAAGGTACAGTAAAATCTGTAATCTTTAAAGGTGTTCATTACGAAATGGTTGTAGAAGAAAATAATAGAACTTGGATTTTACATAATACTAAATTTGCTGAAGTTGATAGTGAAATAGGATTAGATATCTATCCTGAAGACATTCACATCATGAAAAAGGTGAGATAAAATGAAGAAAATTAACAGCAGTAAATCTGCTGCTTATCCATATATAGTATGGAGTTCATTATTTATATTAATACCTTTATTAATAGTTCTATTTTTTAGTTTTACAATAGAAACTCCTGATGGATACAGTTTCTCTGTTGAAAATTATACAAGATTAATGAATTCTCAATACGCACATATTTTTTATAAATCAATACAGTTAGCTGGACTAACTACAGTTGTATGCCTAATTTTAGGCTACCCAGTTGCATATATTATATCTAAAATTTCTCCATCAAGAAGAAATTTAATTATTATGCTTTTTATAGTTCCTATGTGGATGAACTTCCTACTTAGAACTTATGCTTGGTTACCAATTCTGGGTAAAAATGGTTTTGTAAATAACTTTTTAGCTAACTTTGGCATTGGACCAATACAATTTTTATATAATGATGGTGCAGTATTACTTGGTATGGTATATAACTTCTTACCTTTTATGGTATTACCAATATTCACTATACTATCAAAAATGGATCAAAGCTTAATTGATGCTGCAAGTGATCTTGGAGCAACTAGAAAACAAATATTTACTAAAGTAGTATTTCCTCTAAGTCTCCCTGGAGTTCTTTCGGGAATAACTATGGTATTTATGCCTGCTGTATCTACCTTTGTTATCTCTAGTCTTCTAGGTGGTGGACAATACATGCTTCTTGGTAACTTAATAGAACAACAATTTACTACTATGGGTAACCGTAACTTTGGTTCAGCAATCTCTATAATAATGATGATTGTTATACTTATATCTATGGCAGTAATGAATAAATTCGACTCAGAAGACAAAGAAGGGAGTGCAGGACTTTGGTAAATAAGTTTGAACAGTTTTTAAAAAGATTTTATCTTGTTATAATATTTGCTTTTTTATATGCACCTATAATAACACTTATGATTTACTCTTTTAATGATTCAAAAACTATGGCTAAATGGAATGGCTTTACCTTCAAATGGTATGGAGAATTACTTCATAATGAAAATATAATGAGTGCTCTTTACTATACTGTAGTTATTGCACTTTTAGCTTCAACCATTGCTACAATAATAGGAACTATTACAGCTATAGGTATACACAATATGAAAAAAGGATTCGGTAAAAACTTCCTGTTAAATATTAATTATCTACCTGTATTAAATCCTGATATAGTTACAGGTATAGCTTTAATGTCACTATTTATATTTGTAAAATTAGATTTTGGATTTACAACAATGCTTTTAGCACATATTACTTTTAATATACCTTATGTAATACTTTCAGTACTTCCAAAACTAAAACAACTTCCTGCAAATACAACAGAGGCTGCTCTAGATTTAGGTGCTACTCCTTTTTATGCTTTAAGAAAAATCATAATTCCTCAAATAAAACCTGGAATAATGGCTGGATTCTTAATGGCATTTACAATGTCTATAGATGATTTTGTAATTTCATTCTTTACTACAGGTCCTGGAGTTTCAAATCTATCTATAGAAATTTACTCTATGGCAAGAAGAGGTATTAAACCAGAAATTAATGCTTTATCTACATTAATGTTTATTACTGTTTTAGCTTTATTGCTTATAGTTAACAAAAAATCTTCTAGAGGTGATAGTATTGAAAATGCATAAAAAATTAATTGCCCTAATATCAGCTACCATTCTTATATCTAGCTCCTTAATAGGTTGTGTAGGCAATAAAAGTAACTCTAATAAAGTAATTAATGTATTTAACTGCGGTGACTATATAGATGAAGAATTAATTACAAAATTTGAAGAAGAAACTGGATACAAGGTTGAATATTCTACATATGATACTAACGAAATCATGTACTCTAAAATTAAATCAGGAAGCAATAAGTATGATTTAGTTTTTCCTTCTGATTATATGATTGAAAAAATGATTAACGAAGGTATGGCAGAAAAAATCAACTTTGATAATATACCAAATTATAAATATATAGATGAAAAATTTAAGAACTTATCATATGACCCTAACAATGAATATTCAGTTCCTTATATGTGGGGAACTATAGGAATCATATATAATCCTGAAATTGTAAAAGAAGAAGTTAAGAGCTGGGATATATTATGGGATAAAAAATATGATAAAGAAATAATAATGTTTAACTCTGTTAGAGATACTATGGCTATTGCATTAAGCAAACTTGGTTATTCAATGAATTCAACTAATCCAGAAGAAATAAAGCAAGCTGCAGATATACTTATTGAACAAAAACCAATAGTTAAGGCATGGTTTGTTGACCAAGTTAAAGATGCTATGATTAATGACGAAGCAGCACTTGCAACTGTATGGTCAGGTGATGCTAATTACATAATAAGCGAAAATCCAAAACTAGAATATGTTGTACCAGAAGAAGGTTCTAATAAGTGGTTTGATGCTATGGTAATTCCAAAAGACGCTCCTAATAAAGAAGGTGCTGAAGCATTTATAAACTTCTTAACTGACCCAGAAAACTCATTACAAAATGTTGATTATATTCAATACTATACTCCTAACTGGAAAACATACGAAATGTTAGATGATGAAGTTAAAGAATCTTATCCTACTGATGAAACTCTTGATAACTGTGAAGTATTTAAAGATTTAGATAGAGATTCTTTAAAGATATATGATGATGAATGGATAAGAATAGGTAGTACATCTACTAATAATAGCACTTCTCCTTCCCTATTAGGCTTTTTAGGTATGGGATTAGTTCTAGGAATATTTATATTACTTATACTTTATCTATTAAAAAAGTTCAAGAAATAAAAGTGGTGGGGATATTTATTTTACTTGTTCATCAAAACAAATATCCTCTCACTCCTACTAAAGGAAACTATAAAAAATAAGCTGTGTAATGTTACAATATTACACAGCTTATTTTTATATTAACCTACTAATATACTTTCTACAACCTCTGGAAACCATATTGCCAATTCCCTATTTGCACTTTCTACAGAGTCAGACGCATGTACACAATTTTCTGATTTACTTGTAGCAAATGCCTTTCTAATAGTTCCATCTTCTGCTTCATTAGGATTTGTTGCTCCATTGATTTTTCTAACGCTTTCTATAGCATTATCTCCTTCAACAATAAGAGCACACAAAGGACTTCTAGTTATAAACTTTATTAACCCTTCATAAAAAGGCTTTCCTTTATGTTCAGCATAATGCTTTTCTGCTAATTCTTCATTTGCTCTTTCCATTTTTAAAGCAACAATCTTTAGCCCTGCCTTTTCATAATAACTAATTATTTCACCAATTATGTCTTTCTCCACTGCATCTGGCTTAATTAAAACCAAACTCTTTTCCAACATTTTAAATTACCTCCTCATTTTCACAATACCCAAAGAAATTATATCTTGTTTTCTGAAAATTTGCAATTTTTTTTGTATTTCGTTAATTTTATGTTATATGATATAATCTTTCTAAATGAATAATTAAGATTTGGAGGATAATTTGATGATTAGATGCTTAATTATAGTTGAAGGAAGGGTACAAGGGGTAGGCTTTAGATACTTTGCTCAAAGTAATGCTATAAAATATGCCCTAACTGGATTTGCAAGAAATTTAAATAATGGAATGGTTGAAATACAAGTTCAAGGCTTGGAAGAAAATATAGCTAAATTTCTATCTATCATAAAAGAAGGAAATAGATTTATTCGTGTTGATGATTACTCCCTTAAGAAAATAAGTTTGATAGAAGATGAGAATAAATTTAAAGTAAGTTATTAAATATCCATTTTCACTTTTATTACCTTTTATTAGGTGATATAATAATATTATGGTAATCATAGAAAGGGGAATGCATATGAAAGAAGTTGTAGTTTTAACAAAGCTAGCTGAAGATGCTATAAAAAAGAATGAGTTAAAATTGGCTAAGATTGCCCTTGTAAAAGCGATCAAACTTAACCCAACTTCAGCTCCATCTTATATGCTTTTAGGTAATACCTACTATTTATTAGGGGACAAGCTTAATTCTATCAAGTGTTATCTAGCAGCTATACATATACAAATAAGCACTTTTACAAAAATGCAAACTGCTACCTTTTCTACTATGTTAAATATTAAGTTTGACAATGCCCCAGAAGAAATAAGAGAATTGCTACCTTGCAAAGAAGGTATGATTATATACGAGGACTCGAGCATCCCTAGTCATATAGCACATTCATTTTTTGATATAGATCCTGTTGATAAATTAGACCCTATAGTAAAAGAGTGTTCAAAGATATATAAAAAGCATTTGCTAACTAGAAAATCTATTAAAGAAATAACCTCAACTAGTAACATATGTTATGAAGATTATTTAAATTTTGATGAGAGTCACTATATAGTTTTAGGAAGAGAATTCTTAATAGATCATTTAGACTGGGATAACATTGATTCAAAAGAAGTTTTAAAATTATACTTTTCTAATAAAAATAAGCTAAGTCTATAATTACCTTTTGGTATTTATGAAATTGTACCTTTTGTTTCTTTTAAAAAAACCCCATGTATTAAATACTGGGGTTTTTTCATCCTTCTTTTATTCGTTTTTAACTGCCTCATTATCAATAATCATTAAATTATTATCCTTAATTAGCTCTATTAATAAATCTGCATAAATAGCCTCTCCTTTAGAGTTCTTTTTAGTGCTATATCCCGCATCCTCTAAAGCTTGTGCTTGCTCAATATAGTTCTTCCCATCAAATAATCCATGTTTTCTATATCTACCATTTACATTTAAAAAATTTCCAAAGTCATTAACAGACTCTTCTAAGGAATCATACGCCCTGAAATTAGCTTTTATAGTATCATTATAATTTTCTTTAGTTGAGAAAGTAGCTATTTTCCCATTCCACCCTACACTTGCTTTTATCCCAAAATAATTATTGTACTTAGCAGATAATTCAGATTTACCCCAGTTTGATTCTAATATAGCTTGGCTAATAGTTACTGATGGCAAAACTCCACTTTTCTTATAATTATCTATACTTATTTTTTTCATATTCTCTATTAACTTGTCCTTTTCTTTGTCAGAGTCTCCCCTAATATTTCTCAAACTAACTTCACTTAATTTTTTTAAATTTTTTTCTGCCTTTTTTCTCTCTTTATCTGTAAAGCTTTGTCCTTCTATAACCTTCTCAAAATCCTTTATGTTATTATTCTCATCATAAAACCACTTACAAATTTCCTCTATCTTCTTTTTATTTATATTATTAAAATCTATGTTTTTAATTCCATCTATAGCAGCTACTTCTTTCCAGTTTAATTGCTTTCTCCATCCGCTAAAACTATCTACGTACTCTATATAATTATTTATACTTTCTGAAGATATAAATTCTTTCTTACTACTAAATATATATTTTAATCCCATAAAGAATGTAACTAGCAAAATAAAAGCAAACACTCTTCTTATTAAAAACTTATACTTATTTCTATTTATTTTTCTTCGTTTGTATACTTTCCTTCTTCTTTTAACCATCTTACCACCTATTTATTATGTACTATTATTATACTAACATAGGTTTCTTATTTATTTCTTTATTATTTATTAATTTTACTATAATACAAAAAAAGTGGAGGAAATTTATTTTTCTTGCTCCAAGCACATCCAAACAAATATCCCCTCCACTCCTACTAAAGGTAAGGAAATTATAAAATTATTATTCTTGACTTTATATTTTATAATACAGAAACATAATAATACATTTGATTTATAACTAATTAAAATTTTATACCTTCCTAGATTTTCATTACGCCGGCAATGCCACTTCTTCTTTTAACTGTTGAAAATAATCTTCTGTTTCTTTTATAACAACTTTTCTTAATCCAATTAATCCTATTAAATTAGGAAAAGCCATCATTCCATTAACTATATCTGCTATTATAAATATTAAATCTAATGATAAAAATGGCCCTACTGCTACAAGTGCTATAAATATCATTCTATATGGCAATATTGATTTAACACCTAATAAATACTCAGCACATCTTTCACCATAGTAATTCCACCCTAAAATTGTTGTAAATGCAAAGAATATTAATCCTATATTTACAATATACTTACCTATTACAGCAAAAGGTAATCCAGCTTCAAAAGCTGCTGTTGTTAAAGCTGCTCCTTCTAAGGGACTTGAATATGCTCCAGTTAAAACTATTGCAAGCCCAGTCATAGTACATATAACTATAGTATCAAAGAAAGTACCTGTCATTGATATTAACCCTTGTCTCACTGGGGACTTAGTTTTAGCTGCTGCTGCTGCAATAGGTGCACTTCCAAGACCTGCTTCATTTGAAAATACTCCTCTACCTACCCCTCTTTGTAATGCTATTTGAACTGTTATACCTGCTGCTCCCCCTAATGCTGCTTGAGGATTAAATGCACTTCTTATAATAATTGATACTGCTCCTGGTATAGCACTATAATTACAAATTAATACTAACACTGCTCCCAAAATATATATTCCAGCCATAAAAGGAACAACCTTTTCTGATACCCTAGATATCCTTTTTATTCCACCTAAAGTAACCAATGCTACTAATACTGTAACTATTATAGCTGTAAGTATTAAAGGAACTTTAAATGTTATTGATGCTGCGTCAGAAATTGATTTTACTTGTCCAAATGTTCCAATACCAAAAAAAGCAACACCAATTCCTAAAACTGCAAATATTTTTGCTAACCATTTTAGCCCCAGTCCATTTTGTATATAATACATTGGACCTCCTGCCATATTACCATTTTCATCTACTTCTCTATATTTAATAGCTAATACTCCTTCAGCATACTTAGTTGCCATACCAAAGAAAGCTGCTATCCACATCCAAAATAAAGCCCCTGGACCTCCTGCTTTTACAGCTGTAGCTACACCTACAATATTACCTGTACCTATTGTAGCTGATAATGCTGTACATAAAGCCCCAAAGCTTGATACATCCCCTTCTGCCCCTTCATCATTTTCTTCTTCATCTTTTCCAAATACGTATTTTAAAGCTAATGGTAATTTGAATATTTGAAGTAGCTTTAACCTTAAGGTTAAATATACCCCTGTACCTACTAGTAAAATTAGTAATGGTGGCCCCCATATGAAGTCACTAACGTTTTGTAATAAATCTTTTAATTGCATAAAAAAATCCTCCCTAAATTATAATTTACTGGAGGAGAGTATGATAAATTGCATCACAAAAAAACATGATACAATATCATATCCCCTGTCCTTTTACCTGAGAGTTTCAGCTATCTTAGCCTTGCTCCTTCGGTGCTCTTCTAGAGTCTCTCCAGAGGCTCGTCCAATAGCGGTCCTATAACCTGAAAGATTTTCCCTCTTCGGTGGACAAAATAAGTTTGTCGCTCTCCCACTATCTTCATCCGAACTTTAATATTTTATTTTATGAACTTATTATATATTAATTTGCCATATGTTGCAAGTATATAAAATACATTTGTCCTTTCATCATAGACTTTATAAGTAATAAATAAACGCTACTTAAAAAGTAGCGTTTTATTTATTACTTATAAAGTCTATTTATAGCACTGAATACAGCTTTCATTGAAGCAGTTGTAATATTAGAATCTACACCAACACCAAAGGTTTCTTCTCCATTATCAATTCTCTTCATATTTACATAAGCAGCAGCCTTTGCTTCTGACCCTTCTCCCATTGAATGCTCTGCATAATCTAAAATACTTGTGTTTATTAATTCAGATTTAATTAAGGCTTTTTTCAATGAATCTATTGGTCCATTTCCAACAGAAGTAAACTCTTTTTCTACACCCTTATATAAGAACCTAACAGTTACATTAGAATTAGAATCCTCTTCTGACACAGAACATTTAATTAATTTGAAAGGCTCCTCTCTATTTAAGTATTCCTCTTCAAATTTTTGCATTATTACTTGTGGAGCCACTTCTCCTCTTTCTTCTGATATTTTTTGAATTACATCAGCAAATTCTTTATGCATCTTCTTTGGCATCTTATACCCAAAGTATCTATCCATAACAAATGCTATTCCGCCCTTACCAGATTGACTATTAATCCTTACTAAAGCTTCATATTCTCTTCCTAAATCACTTGGATCAATTGGAAGATAAGGCACCTCCCAATATTGACCTTCTCTTTCCCTATATTTTGCCATCCCTTTATTTATAGCATCTTGATGAGATCCTGAGAAAGCCGTGAAAACTAGTTCTCCTGCATAGGGATGCCTTATATGAACTGGTATTTTGCAACATCTTTCATATACATCTATAACTTCTTGAATATTATTTAATTCTAGCTTAGGATCCACCCCTTGAGAATACATGTTAAGAGCAATATTAACTATATCAACGTTACCTGTTCTTTCTCCATTACCAAACAGAGTACCTTCAACCCTATCAGCCCCTGCTAGTAAAGCTAATTCAGCAGCTGCTACACCAGTCCCCCTATCATTATGAGGATGTACACTTACTATCACACGTTCCCTATCTTTAAAATGAGTACACATCCACTCTATTTGATCAGCAAAAACATTTGGAGTATCCATTTCAACTGTAGATGGTAAATTAATTATAACTTTTTTATCTTTTGATGCTTCCCATACATCACAAACAGCTTCACAAACCTCTAATGCATATTCTACCTCTGTTCCTGTAAAACTCTCTGGAGAATATTCTAGAATCACTTCCCCATTAAACTCTTTAACATATTCTTTTACTAACTTTGTTCCTTCTACAGCTATATTTTTTATCTCCTCTTTACTCATATTAAAGACGACATCTCTTTGAAGTATAGAAGTTGAATTATAAATATGAACAACAGCCTTTTTCACCCCTTCTAAGGCTTCAAAAGTTCTTTTAATTAAGTGAGGTCTTGCTTGTGTTAATACTTGTACAACAACGTCATCTGGAATTAAATTATTATTAACAAGTGTTCTTAAGAAATCAAATTCTATTTGTGATGCAGAAGGAAAACCTATTTCAATTTCCTTAAACCCCAATTTAGTTAAAAGGTTAAACATTTCAACCTTCTCATCTACTGTCATAGGACTTATCAAAGCCTGATTACCATCTCTTAAATCTACAGAACACCATATAGGTGCCTTTGTAACCTCTTTATTTGGCCAAGTTCTTTCCTTAAAATTAATAGTTTTAAATCTCTTATATTTATTTACATTTAACATGTTTTAAGCCCCCTTTATTAATACTTATTGCTTTTATAAAACCTATATAAAATCACAGCGATTCAATTACCCCTTTAAGCTTTAAAATCACAATAATTATTTTCTCTACTAAACTATTAACCCCATCCAATTTCACCTCTCATATAATATTAAAACCGCGTAAATTACTCCTTATTGGAGCGATTTACGCGGTACCATCCAAAATTATACTTACTTAAAATAACGGTAGATATACCGATAAGATTTAAATTAAACCTTACAACTCATGAGCAAGTTCAAAAGTTATTCCTACGAGTTTCCCAGCAAAGCACTCGCTCTCTAAAAAGAATCTTTTCTTTCTACTACTCTCAATCAACGTTTTTCTAATTATTAACTTATTTGTAATATTACTATATTATTGATTATATGTCAATATTTCCATTTGTTTCTTGTTAGTGTATTTATTTTTCCAACTCTTTTACTATGGTATAATAACTTATGAAATACTAATGAAAATTATTCAACGAAAAGGGTGGACTATATGATAAAGTTAATTGCAACAGATATGGATGGAACACTATTAGATGAACATGGGAAGCTACCATCGAACTTTTTTGAAGTATTAGAAAAACTAAATAATAAAAACGTTAAATTTGTAGTAGCTAGTGGAAGACCTTACCCTACTTTATACGAAAACTTCAAGCCTTATTCAGATCACATTTATTATATTTGTGACAATGGTGCTTATGTAGTTGAAGATAAAGGTAAGTCTTGCATAGATATTATAAAGAAAGACTTTGTAACAGCTATTATAAAAGCTTGTGAAGATATAGAAAACATAGAGTTAATTTTATGTGGTACAAAAGGTGCATATCATAAACCATGTAGTGATGATTTCTTAAAAGAGATTGATAAATACTATATAAAGAAGCATGTAGTAGAAGACTTATATTCTATTGATGATGATATTTTTAAAATTACACTATGCGACCTCTCAGGAGCATCTAATAATTCCAATAAAGTTTTAAATCCTCTATTTGGAGATGAATTTATGGTTGTGGTTGCCGGTGAAATATGGCTTGATATTATGAATAAGAATGTTAATAAAGGAGCTGCCTTAGAAAAAATTCAAAATGATGAAAATATTTCTTATGAGGAAACTATGGTTTTTGGCGACTTCTACAATGATATAGAAATGCTTGGTAAGGCTAAATTTAGTTTTGTTATGGAAAATGCAAATGAAGATATGAAACAATACGGTAACTATATAGCAAAAAGCAATAGAAATTATGGAGTAATTAAAGCAATTGAAGAATATGTATTAAAATAAGCCTAGTAACCCTAGGCTTATTTTTTAAACTATTCTATTTCTAGCTTCTCCTCTATAAAAAGCATGTATATTCTCTATTAAATCCTTAAATAATCTTTCTCTAGCTTCAATACTAGCCCATGCAATATGTGGAGTTAACACTAATCTATCTTTATTTTTAACCTTTAAAAATGGGTTATCTGCTGGCATAGGTTCTACCATAAATACATCCAAGGCAGCACCAGCTATAAGTTCTTCATCAATAGCTTTAGCTAAATCTTCATCAACAACTATAGGTCCTCTTCCCATATTAATCAGTACAGCATCCTTTTTCATTTTGCTTATATTTTTATAATTAAATAAGCTTTGAGTATTCTCATTTAAAGGAGCATGAATTGATATAATATCACATTCTTTTAATAACTCATCTAGTTCTACTCTTCTATAATCTGAACTGTTATTTTTTCCTGATGTTGAATAGTATACCACTTCACAACCAAAGGCATCTGCAATATGAGCTACCTTTCTTCCTATAGCTCCTAACCCTACTATTCCCCATCTCTTACCTTCTATATCATTGTAAGGCTTATCTAAATTAGTAAATAAGCCTGATGATGAATACGCTCCACTCTTAACAAAATTATCATAATAAGAAATCTTGTCATATAAATGCAATAATGTTGCAAATGTATGCTGAGCTACAGTTGGTGTAGAATATCCTGCAACATTAGTCACTGCAATATTTCTCTCCTTAGCATACTCTATATCAATATTATTAAATCCTGTAGCCATTTCACAAATTAATTCTAATTTACTTGCATCTTTTAAATTTTCTCTATTTAATACAACTTTATTAGTTAGTACTATTGCTGCATCCTTTACTCTATCAACTACTTCATCAGCATTTGTTTTATCAAAGTATACTAATTCACCAAATTCTTTTAACTTATCAAAATCAACATTTCCTAAAGTGATTCCATCTAAAACAACTATTTTTTTCACGACTATCCCTCCTTAAATCCTAATAATAATTTTATCATATTCTCTCACACTTTACATAATTCATTTCTTGTAATAAGATGATATTAGCTTAAAAGAGAGGAGATTTTCTATGTTTATTATTTGTTATAATATGCCTTTAAATAAAGTAGATGAAAAGATCGAAATACTACAAATAAATGAAATCTATAACGCATTTTATGAAAGTCCATTAGAAATAACTACTGATGAAAATGGATATGGATATATAGAAAAAGAAGATGAATTAACTACATTAAAAGTTGCCTTTGATGGAGAAGAGGAAGACTTAGAAGGTTTTAAAGACAAGGTTTCTCATTTGATTAATGAAACACCTATTAATGTATATGAAGAAAACTATAATTATAATGATTTTTCTTTACCTGCTATAAATATAGATGAGAACTGGGTTCTTGCTTCTCCTGATGAAGAAATAGAAGGTAAAAACAAAATAAATTTTATTTCTCAAGGAGCTTTTGGTACTGGTCTACATGAAACTACTCAAGATCTTCTTAGAGTAATTCTATCCAAAGACTTTTCTAATAAAAAAGTATTAGATATAGGAACTGGATCTGGTATACTATCCATTGCAACAGCAATTAAAGGAGCTAGTGAAGTAGTTGCTTTAGATATTAGAGATGTAAAGGATGAAGTGGAACTAAACGCTTCTTTAAACGGCTTAAATAATATAAAGGTTTTTGTTGGAGATGCTCTTTCTAATGAGGTTAACATTGAAGGAGAATTTGACTGGATATATATAAACATTGGTGGAGAAGAAACTCATATGTTTATGAACTTTATTAAAGCTCATTTAAAGGACAATGGAACCCTTCTTGTTTCCGGCTTAGTTGAATGGAGCTTTGATAACATCAAATCTATGGTAGAGTGTAATGGATTTAATATGATAGAAAAGCATCAAAGCAACGAATGGGTAACAGCTATTTTTAACTAAAAAGGTTGTTCCGTTACAAGCTCCAAGTCACAGAAAATATAACTGATCTATACATAAAAAATTAATGGTGAAGGATAAATTTTATCCCTCACCATTTTTACTATTCATTATAAGCTTGTCTATTTTTCTTTTTCTTCTTATTATTAACTTTTTTCCCACTTCTTTCTTCAAGCCTTCTTCTTCTCTCTTCTAATTCCCTTTGCTTTTCAGCTTCAATCCTTGCATCCTTTTTATCCATTTGCTTTACAATTGCAAAACACATAAAATAAAGAGCTACAAATAATATTGCTGCACTAATACCAGATGTTATTATTGCATCTTTTACTGAAGTCCCCATTAAATTTTTATAAGTAACTGAAGTAGCAAAAATTAAGAAGGCTACAATACCACTATATTTTACTGCATTAAGTTTACTTAACCTAATATCTGTAACAAATTTTCTAACTAATTTAACCATTCCCCCACCTCATTAATTAAAAGTATAATTATTTAATTATTATATCATATTATGTATACAATTTCATTAATATAGGATAAAAAAGTAATAGAGGTTAACCTAGTATATATCATTGTAGATTAAAGTTTTTTCTATTGCTACAAAAATAAAGACTAGAATACTAACTATATCCTAGCCTTTAACATAATAGATTATTTTCTTTACTTAACACTTCAGCTCTTACTCTAAGTAACTCTTTTAACTCTTCTATATCCTCTAGTGTAGCTTTATTCCTTATAAAGCACCTTGCACTAGTTCTATTTTTCAAATAATTTGCATGCTCTCTATTTTTTTCTCTCCATCTTTTATCTGCATTCCTTTGTGCTTCACTTGTTTTTCTGTTGTTTCTCATTTAACCCTCCCAAATTTAATAAAAGTATTAATTATTATCCCAATACAAACGAAATTTCTTTATTTTTTAATTTTTATAAAATATTATTATATAAATATTAAATCAGGTCAATATTATTCATATTTCTTTAACACTTCTTTAACAAAAAAGAAAAAACAATAAATACAAACAATATCTTAAAGCATATCAACTAAAACCCACTTACTTCAATTAATACTAGAAACACTATAAAATTCATTATTTCAGTCAATCCATATTACTAAAAAAGAAATAGAGATGTAACCAATAAGATTACACCTCTATTACAAAGCTTATAAATATAATAAGGGAAACTGCAAGTGAAAAATTTAATTTCTTCCCTTCAAACCCTTGAAATCTCTTTTTTTGCGAGATAAGCCATAAGCGGGGTTCTGTCTTAAGCAATCATCTATCTAGGCTTACTGTTGCCAGTAAACTCAAGCGACACACCCAGAGGCGGGACGGGCAACCCCTTAAATGCCTCTCTATTCGGTCTTGCTCCAGGTGGGGTTTACATAGCCGTGATGTCTCCACCACGCTGGTGAGCTCTTACCTCGCCTTTCCACCCTTACCTATAAAAATAGGCGGTATATCTCTGTTGCACTTTCCTTCAAGTCACCTTGACTGGACGTTATCCAGCACCCTGCCCTACGGAGCCCCGACTTTCCTCTCCTAGTTCAAAGACTAGCAGCGATTGCATGTCTCACTCGCAAAGACTATAATATCATACTCCTTATACTTTTACAAGTTGAACTTTTTTACAATTATGGAACAAATATAAATAATAGAACTAAAAGAATTATTACAATTAGACCATATAATCCAACTCCACAAAGAAGTAATGTAGCCAAAAGTCCACATAATATAATAAACTTAAAAGGGCTACAAAAATAAAATATTGGCCAGCTTCTCCATCCTCTAGAACTTCTATTCATTCCACTTTGAAAATTTTCCCTAATATTTTTAAAAGCCTTTTTAAAATCTTTTTGTGTACTAATAATAGTTCCTCCTCAAAATTGATGAGTTCTACTATTTATATATGTTTATAACTCAAAAAAATACTTATTTTATACATATTCATAAGGGTCTTTACTGCACTTAGAGTGAATGAATTCAATAGTACTAAATCTCTCTTCTATCTTTTTCATCACCTTTAAAAACACTATCCATTCTGTAGGAAAATGTCCTGGGTCTATAATTGACACTCCCATTTCTTTATAATCAGAAGCAAAATGATATGACGTATCACCAGTTATTATACAATCTGCTCCCATTCCTATAGCTTTTCCAAAAAAGTCTTGACCACTTCCATTTATTATAGCTATATTTTTCACATTTTCTTTTCCTACTACAACTCTTAAACTACTTATCCCAAGCTTCTCTTTAACTATATTTATAAGATTGTTTAATTCTATTTCACTATCTAAGTAAACAACCCTACCTAATCCACATTCTTCAAATCCTCTAACCTTTGAGGACTCAATAAGTTTCCCCTGAGAAAAACCTAATACCTTAACAATTTCTTCATTTATACCATCCTTAGTAGAATCTAAATTAGTATGACTTGAATATAAAGATATATCGTTCTTTATAAGTTCTATTATCTTCCATCCTTGAAGATCATCATTTACAATTCTGCTTGGTTTTCTAAATATTAGTGGATGATGAGTTATAATAAGGTCTACCCCTTCCCTTTTTCCCTCTTCAATAACATCTTTAGTACAATCTAACGCTAATAGGACTTTTTTAACTTCCTTATCTTTAGATCCAACCATAAGTCCTACATTATCAAAGTCTTCTTTTAAGAATATTGGTGCTAACTTCTCCATTTCTTTTGATATATCTTTTACTGTTATGGTCATTTATTTCACCTCTTCAATAAATCTTTTTATTTCATTTAATTTATCTTGGACTTCTTTTTTTCTTCTTATTGCACTTTCACTATCTTCTTTTATAAAGCTTACTATTCTATTATATTTTTCTTCTTTTTCTTTTAAATACCCTATCATTAAAGGGTGCTTATCTTTTAATAGTACAGGTGAAAACTCATAATATATAGGGTCTAACTTCATATTTTCCTTACTATTTTTCCTTACTCTAAATAGTTCATAGTAAATTCCCTCATCAAAACATAAATCTTCTTCTAAAATCTCATATCCGTTATTATACAAGTATTCTCTAAGAACTTCTGGATTTTGAGCTGGTTGTAATATTAAAAATTTATAGAAAGGTAACTTTCTTTTATCATGCTCTAGTATATCTCTAATTAGGTTTCCTCCCATACCTGCAATTACAACACCTTCTACTTCTTTTATATCAACTGTTTGTAAGCCTCCTCCTAGCCTAACATCTATTTTTTTCGACAACCCTTCTAGAGCCACATTTAATTGTGCTTTTTTAACAGGATCCTTATTTATATCAGATGCTATAGCCTTATTACAAAGCCCTTTTTTCACTGCATATATTGGAATATATCCATGATCTGTACCAACATCTATAATACTTTCACATTTATCTATATGATTTGCTATAAACTCTAATCTTTTACTAATGTCCATGTTAAACCTCTTTCTAATAGCATATAAGTATATTTTACCCTAGGTACTAAAAAACATCTGTTTTTCAACAGATGTTTTTTAGTATATATTAATCTAAATAATCCTTAAGCTTTTTACTTCTTGATGGGTGTCTAAGCTTTCTTAAAGCTTTAGCTTCTATCTGTCTTATTCTTTCTCTTGTTACATTGAACTCTTTACCTACTTCTTCAAGAGTTCTTGCTCTACCATCATCAAGACCAAATCTTAGTCTTAATACTTTTTCTTCTCTTGGAGTTAAAGTATCTAGAACATTTATTAATTGTTCTTTTAGCATAGTAAATGCTGCAGCTTCTGCTGGTGCTGGAGCTTCATCATCAGGAATGAAATCACCTAAATGGCTATCTTCTTCTTCACCGATTGGAGTTTCTAAAGAAACTGGCTCTTGTGCTATTTTTTGAATTTCTCTTACCTTTTCAACTGGTAAATCCATAACCTTTGAAATCTCTTCTGGGAATGGATCTCTTCCTAACTCTTGAAGTAATTGTCTTTGTACTCTTATAAGCTTATTTATAGTTTCAACCATATGAACTGGTATTCTAATTGTTCTTGCTTGGTCTGCTATAGCTCTTGTAATCGCCTGTCTTATCCACCATGTAGCATATGTAGAGAATTTGAACCCTTTTCTATAATCAAACTTTTCAACGGCTTTAATAAGTCCTAAGTTACCTTCTTGAATAAGATCTAGGAATAACATACCTCTACCAACATATCTCTTAGCTATACTTACAACAAGTCTTAAGTTAGCTTCAGCTAGCTTCTTCTTAGCATATTGATCCCCTTGTTCAATTCTTAAAGCAAGTTCTATTTCTTCTTCTGAAGATAATAATGGCACCTTACCTATTTCTTTTAAGTACATTCTAACAGGGTCATCAATAGCAATACCTTCTGGTATTGAAAGATCTACTTCTTCTTCAACCTCTTCAACACCATTAATATCACCTATTACTTCTATCCCCATAGATTCAAGAACCTCATAAATCTTTTCTATTTGTTCTGGTCCTAAATCTATGTTCTCTATGTCATCCATAATTTCTTTATAAGTTAATGAACCATTCTTCTTACCTTTTTCTATTAAATTCTTAACAATGGCCATCTTGTCATTTCTATCTTTCTTATCATTACCAGTCTTTTTGCTTTTTGCTTTAGTTTCCTCTGCCATTTCTTTCTTACCTCCTTTCGCCATGACCAATAACCCCTTTCTCCCTCTTAAGCTCCTCATTTAATTTGTTGAGCTCTATTGCGAGTTTTATTGATTCTTCAATCTTTCCCTTTTGTTCCAAGTCTTTTTGCTCCTTTTTTAAACATTCAATTTTTGAAGTTAATTTAAATGTTTTTATCCTATTTATATAATCTCTAATTAGCTTTCTCTCATCACTAGCTTCTAATACCCTAAGTTCTTTAATTTTCACGAACTCTTTGGATGATTCCACATCATCACAACCACTTTCTACATATGCTAATATATTTTCAGCACCTTCTTCTTTCCCTTTAGAAATTAAAGAGAAGATTTTTTTATGAGCCCCTAAATTAAAATCATCACTAGAAATTTGTTTTACAATTTCTTCATAATAACCTTCCTTAAACATAAGTTTTATAAGACTTCTTTCAGCTTTTAAATAAGCAGGCTCTACATATAATTTTGTTCCAATTTCTTCCTTTTTATTCATAAAAGGCTCTTCTTTTCTGTTTTGTGCCATAGATAGCAAATCATAAAGAGATTGTTCCTTCAATCCAGTGTCCTCGGATATCTTTTTTATATAAACATCCTTTTCAACTGGATTCAAATCTGCTAGTATTTCTGTAACTCTCTCCCCATATTTAATTAAAGATTGTTCATTTTTAAAATCAATTCCCTCTTCTGCCCTTTTTAGACGATAGCCTATTAATGGTGTTGCAGAATTAATCAATTTTAAAAAAGCCTCTTTCCCATTTGATCTAATAAATTCATCAGGATCCTTACCCTGTGGTATTGTAAGTACTCTAACATCAAATCCTGCATTTCTTAAAATTTCTAACCCTCTAAGTGTTGCTGTTTGACCTGCAACATCAGCATCATATGAAATAATTACTTTGTCTGCATATCTCTTTAACAACCTTGCCTGATTAGTAGTCAATGCTGTTCCAAGTGATGCAACTACGTTAGTAATTCCATATTGATGTAGTGAAATACAATCCATATACCCTTCTACTATGATGAAGTATCTATCCTCCATCTTTTCTTTAATAGCAAAATTTAATCCATACAGATTAGTACCCTTTTGGAAAACTAAAGTTTCTGGTGAGTTTAAATACTTTGGTTTAGAATCATCTAACACTCTACCACCAAAGCCAATTACCCTTCCTTTTATATCAAAGACTGGGAACATAACTCTATTTCTAAACCTATCATAAAAGGTACCTTTCTTTTCGCTTTTAAGAACTAATCCTGCTTCTTGCAAAGCATCTTCTTTTAAGCCCATTTTCCTTAAATGATAAATCAAGCTATTCCAGCTATCTTTAGAATACCCTAATCCAAATTTTCTTATAGTGGATTCTTTTATTCCCCTATTTAAGAAATATTCTTTTGCTTTCTTATCTTGAGATAAGTTTTTAAAAAAGAATCTCCCTGCTTCAATATTTGCTTTGTAAAGCACTTCCTTCTTTTTTGTTATCTTACTAGGTTCTCCATCCCCTAAATCTAAAGGTATATTTACCTTTTCGGCCAAATACTTTGCTGCTTCTAAAAAGTTTAAATTTTTTTGTTTCATGACAAAAGTAAAAACATTTCCTGCCTCTCCACATGAAAAGCATTTATATATCTGCTTATCTTGCGAAACCGAGAAAGATGGAGAATGGTCATTGTGAAATGGGCAAAGCCCCATATAATTACGTCCTGACCTCTTTAACCTAACGGTTTCTGAAACTATATCTACTATGTCATTTTCTTGTCTGATTCTTTCAATTAATTCCTCTGATATACGCAAGGAAGCTTTCCCCCTCCTTACAAAATTTTTTTCAACAATTTATATATTATTCGACACATTGCTTACTATTCCTTCTGATTTTAAAATTATTTTCTAACTTTTTGACTTACTTATCTTTCCTTAAATCTTAAAAAATATACTTAGCTTTAATATATTACCAGTTTAGGGACAAATATTTTATTAAACTGACTAAGACAATAATCATCACTCATCCCAGCAATATAATCTGCCACCCCTCTTTTAGCTCCCTCACATTCTGCAATATTTCTATACATCTCCGGCATTTCTTCTATATGTTCCATATAATGATTTATTAATTCATTTAGTATAAACTTCGCCTTATTTCGTTCTTCTTTAAGTTCCTCAGATAAATATATATTCTTAAACATAAATGCCCTAAGCTCTCTCATAGCTTCTTCAATTTCTTTACTTAACCCAACTGAGTTAACTCCTTTTTCCAAATTCTTATTTGATGTATTAATAAAATCTAACACCAATGTTTCAATTCTTTCAGAATGAGTTTTACCAAGGGTATTAAGTAATTCTTTTGGAATATCATTTTCCGACAACAAACCTGCTCTTATAGAGTCATCTATGTCATGATTTATATATGCTATCTTATCACTTACCTGAACAACTCTTCCCTCTAAGGTTGATGCTCCTTTATCATCAGATGCACTTCTTAAGCCACTATGATGCAGTATACCATCTATAACCTCTTTAGTAAGGTTTAACCCCTTACCTTCATTCTCTAACTTTGTTACTACTCTTACACTTTGTTCATTGTGTCTAAATCCATTTGGCAAAAACTCATTTAAAACTTCTTCCCCATTATGGGCAAATGCTACGTGCCCTAAATCATGCCCTAATGCAATTGCTTCTATTAAGGTTTCATTCAATCTAATTCCAGCCCCTATAGTTCTAGCAATCTGAGCAACCTCTAATGTATGGGTCAATCTTGTTCTATAATGATCTCCGAAGGTTTTTATATAAACTTGAGTCTTATGCTTCAAACGTCTAAATGATTTACAATGAATAATTCTATCACGATCCACCATAAAACAAGTTCTAACAACATCCTCACTCTCATCTTTTTCACGACCCAAGGACTTATCAGAAAAAGTTGCTTTTTCAATAAATGTCAACCTTTCAAAAGTCTCGATTTTTTCCCTTATGTCCATATAAAATCACCTCCTATATATCATTCTATATTTATCTCTTAAATCCTTTATTTATTACCTGTAAATATTATTTCTTATAAGTTTTTATAATATCCAGTATTTTTATATTTTTAAAAAAATATCATTAGTATATTTATAAAATCCAATTAATATGATAATAATGAGTAATTTTTAAAGGAGTGTCTTAATGAGTGATTTTGCAACCAACTTAGATGAATCTATTTTTTCAAATAATAATATAGCTCAAAATATACTTCCATATTATGATCTTAAATATGCTGATGTAAATATGGTAAAGTTTAAAGATACAGAAAAGCAAAGAGCAGTTTATAAAGTAGACGGAAAGCATGGTAGTTATTGCTTAAAGAAAGTATACTTTGCAGAAGACGAGCTACTTTATGTATATTCAGCTTTAGAATGGTTACATAGGCATAACATTAATGTTCCTAATCTTTTACCTACAATTAATAAGGGAAGATATGTAAAATATGATGATATGCTATTTATCCTAACTCCTTGGATTAATGGTGTGAAATGTGACTTTGATAATTTGAATCATGTTATTTCTTCAGCTGTTAAACTTGCTGAAATACACAAATCATCATTTAACTTTATACCAATCAAGGGAAGTGCTAACAGGGTAGGATTTGATAACATTTATGTATCTACCTCTAAACATTTTGAACAATTATTACAAACATCTAATTTAGCCTTTCAATGTAAAGATAAATTTTCTAGGGAGTTCTTAGAAAAGTTTGATAAAAATTTAGAGCTTGCAAAACTCTCCTTAGAAGTTTCATCTTTAATAGACGAAAAAGAACTAAGTAAATCATTATGTCATGGTGATTATGTTAATAAGAATATCATATTTGAAGAAGATGATTCTACTTGGATTATTGATTTTGATAAATGCAAGTATGATTATTGTGCTCATGATTTATCATACTTTTTAAGAAGACTCTTAAAAAGAGATAATACAAAATGGGATTTAGAGCTAGCAACTTCTATTATAAAGGCTTATAATTCTAATAATCACCTATCTCCATCTGATTTAAAGTATATTGTTTCATATATATGTTTTCCACAAAAGTACTGGAAAATTTCTAGAGATTATTATAAAAATATAAAGAAATGTAATAAAAATTCATTTTTCACATTATTACTTAAAGCAAATTCTAAAATTGATCATCATCTTGAATTCACCATGTCTATTATAAACAAAATGCAAGAAGCAGATTGGAATGCAGATAAATTAATATAATTCACTAAATAAATAAGAGGATGATTAAATCATCCTCTTATATTTTTAACACTTATTATCTTGGATTTTTAACTTGTGCTTGAGCTGCAGCTAATCTAGCTAATGGTACCCTAAATGGTGAACATGAAACATAGTTTAATCCAACATTATGGCAGAATTCTACTGATGATGGATCTCCACCATGTTCTCCGCAAATTCCAAGCTTAATATCAGGTCTTGTTGCTCTACCCTTTTCAGCAGCTATCTTAACTAATTGACCTACACCTGTTTGGTCTAACTTAGCAAATGGATCTTGTTCATAGATTTTCTTATCATAGTAAGAACCTAAGAACTTAGCAGCATCATCTCTTGAGAATCCAAATGTCATTTGAGTTAAATCATTTGTACCAAATGAGAAGAAATCTGCTTCCTTAGCTATTTCATCAGCTGTTAAAGCTGCTCTTGGAATTTCTATCATTGTACCAACATGGTATTCTATCTTAGTTCCTCTTTCCTCCATAACAGCTTCTGCAGTCTTAACAACTACATCCTTAACATATTTTAATTCCTTAATTTCTCCAACCAATGGAATCATTATTTCTGGAACTATATCATAACCTTTCTTTGCCTTAACATCCAAAGCTGCTTCAATTACAGCTCTTGTTTGCATTTCAGCAATTTCAGGATAAGATACTGCTAATCTACATCCTCTATGCCCCATCATTGGGTTGAATTCGTGTAAATCTTCAACAGTAGCCTTTAACTCTTCAAAAGTTAATCCCATTTCCTTTGCTAATTCAGCAATTTCTTCATCACTGTGAGGAACGAATTCATGTAGTGGTGGATCTAAGAATCTAATTGTTGCTGGCATTCCTTCTAATGCTTCATAGATTTCTGTGAAATCTTGTCTTTGCATTGGAAGAATCTTATCTAATGCCTTTCTTCTTTGTTCTTCGTTCTTTGCAACTATCATTTCTCTAACAGCCATAATTCTATCTTCAGCGAAGAACATATGCTCTGTTCTACATAATCCAATACCTTCTGCTCCAAATTCAACAGCTTGTATAGTATCTCTTGGAGTATCTGCATTAGTTCTAACCTTTAACTTTCTAATTTCATCTGCCCATCCCATAAATGTAGCAAAATGTCCAGTTATTTCAGGTGAAACAGTCTTAACAGCTTCAGCATAGATATTACCAGTAGAACCATCTATTGAAATATAATCATCTACTCCGTAAGTCTTATCTTCTATTGTAACAGTCTTAGCTTTTTCATCAACTTTAATTTCTCCACATCCTGCTACACAGCAAGTTCCCATACCTCTAGCAACAACTGCAGCATGAGAAGTCATACCACCTCTTACTGTTAATATACCTTCTGCAGCAATCATACCTTCAATATCTTCTGGAGAAGTTTCAAGTCTAACTAAAACAACCTTTTCTCCCTTTTCAGCTCTTTCCTTAGATTCGTCTGCAGTAAATGCTATCTTACCACAAGCTGCTCCTGGAGAAGCTGGAAGTCCTTTAGCAACTACATTTGCCTTCTTCAACTCTTCAACATCAAATGCTGGGTGAAGTAATGTATCTAATTGTTTTGGCTCAACCTTTAATATAGCTTCTTCCTTAGTTAAAGTACCATCCTCAACTAAATCAACAGCTATCTTTAAAGCAGCTTGAGCTGTTCTCTTACCATTTCTAGTTTGTAAAAAATATAACTTTCCTTCTTCAATAGTTATTTCCATGTCTTGCATATCTTTATAATGAGCTTCTAGTGTAGCAATTATATCTGTTAATTGCTTATAAATCACTGGATCTTGCTCTTCTAATTGAGATATTGGTTGAGGTGTTCTAATTCCTGCAACAACGTCTTCACCTTGTGCATTCATTAAGTACTCACCATATATTTTATTTTCACCAGTAGCAGGGTTTCTTGAGAATATAACACCTGTTCCTGAAGTTTCTCCCTTATTACCAAATACCATTTGTTGAACGTTAACTGCTGTTCCCCAATCACCAGGTATATCATTTAATCTTCTATATACTATAGCTCTTGGATTGTCCCATGATCTAAATACAGCAGTAATTGACTCAATTAATTGAACCTTTGGATCTTGTGGGAACTCTTCTCCCTTTTCTTTCTTATATAACTCTTTAAATTGAGCAACTAACTCCTTTAAATCATCTGCATTTAAATCTGTATCTAATTTTACCCCTCTTGCTTCCTTCATAGCGTCTAACTTATCTTCAAATAGTCTCTTTTCAATACCCATAACAACATCAGAGAACATTTGAATAAATCTTCTGTATGAATCATAAGCAAATCTTGGATTATTAGTCTTATTAGCTACAACCTCTACAGCTGAATCATTTAATCCTAAGTTTAATATTGTATCCATCATACCTGGCATAGATACTCTTGCACCAGATCTAACTGATACTAATAGCGGGTCTTCTTCGCTACCGAATTCTTTTCCGGCTACCTTCTCTAATTCCTTAATACTTGCATAAATTTGTTCCATTACCTCTGATGAAATAGTCTTTCCATCTTCATAATATTTGTTACAAGCCTCTGTTGTAACAGTAAATCCTGTTGGAACTGGAATTCCTAGTGTAGTCATTTCTGCTAAATTAGCTCCCTTACCCCCTAGTAAGTTCTTCATTGATGCATTTCCTTCACTAAAAAGGTAAACGTACTTTTTCTCCATCTCAATACTCCTCCGTTCAATACAATTTATCTATATACTAACGAAACCTTAAGCGTCCCGGTAGTTTCTTATTTATTTATTCGCCCTTACCCATTTGAACGAATAATCTGGTAATATTAGTTTTTGATACTTTACCTATAATTTTGTATTGTTCTTTACCCTGCTCTACTCTAACCTTTTCAACTATTGGTATGCTGTCTATTTCATGTTCTATTATTTTTTTTGCCATATCATATGCGCTATCTTCTGATGCTCCACATATAATATTAGGCATTCTTGTCATAATTACCCCTACAGGTACCTTATGTATATCAGTACCTCCAATTGCAATCTTTAAAAAGTCTTTTCTCGACACTGCACCTACAAGGTATCCATTATTTTCTACAAATACCGTGCCTATATCATTTAAGAATAGGTATACGATTGCATCATACACCATCATAGACTCATTAACTGTAGATGGTTTTGACATAATCTGACCTGCTTTTATATTACTTATATAATCTAATACCAAACTACTCTTAGGCTTATCTGAATAAATATATCCAACCTTTGGTCTAGCGTCTAATATTCCTATCATAGTTAAAATTGCAAGATCTGCTCTTAATGCTGCTCTTGTAACTCCTAGCTTCTCAGCTAAAGCTTCACTTGTAATAGGCTGTCCTTCTTTTACAAGCTTGATTATTTCCTCTTGCCTATCTGACAACTTCATTACAATCCCTCTTTCTGATTCAAAGGAATATATAGAGTCTTTTATGCCGACTTTTTATTTACAGTATAATTATACCACGTAATTATAGTTTGACTATACTTAATTTTCAGAAAAATCACATAAATTGTTCTAATATTCCTTATTTATCACTTATTTTTTTTAAACATATCTTATTTTCTATGTTTTTCTAATTATTTCTCTTCTTTTTCATCATCAAAATTAACTGTATAACTATAGACAGTTTCATCATCTTTATATACATTTTCCTTATAATGAGCATTATCGGAAGCCTCTTCTTTAACTTCTTTTATCTTACTTTTGATTTGGTCTGCAAATACTGAGGCCTTATCTTTAACTTCATTTGCAGCCTTTGCTACATATTTATTTACAACCTCTACAGAACCATCAACCTTAGTAATTTCTATAGTTAACTTAGTTGCTACTGCTGCAATTACCCCAAAAGCAAGAATTGGAGGAATTATTACTGCTATAACTGTTGCTGCTATACCTGCATTTACAGGAACATCAACTAATATAGTTTCATCCTTTTTCACTTTAATCCTTGAAACATTTCCCTTTTTTATAGTTTCCTTTAGCCATACCTTAAAGTCTTCTATTGTCTCACTATTATTTTCTTTGTAGGTATTATCTTCTGGATTTTTCATATTTGAATTTCCATTTTTACCTTCTATATAAATTATAGCTTCTAATACATCACCACCACAAATTTCCAGAGCTTCTTTTGCTTCTTTATAAGTGCTTCCAGTTCTCTCTTTTACTTGATCAACCTTTTCTAATGAAATTTCCATACTATTCTCACTCCTTAATATAATTTAACATCTCTAAACTTTTAGGTTTCTTAGCATAACTAGAAGAAATAATAAAAGTGGTCACCTTTTCCATTTCCTTTTTTATTTCATCTGTAAGATTTAGTCTATAAACTTTATCTGATGAAACATTGGATAAATATTTAAGAGCATTATATGCTCCTTTAGATATGTACACCCCATGCTCTTTATTACACTCTTCACAAACCCCTCCAAAATAGGAAAGACTTATATAATTAGATACTGCTATTTTCTTCTTACATACGCTACAACTTTCTAAATTTAATCCATACCCAGTTGCCTTTAAAAGTTTTAATTCAAAAGCTCTTATTAGAAGCTCATAATCTAAAGCATCTGTATTTAATAAATATAAAGTAGTTATAAACTCTTTGAATAGAAGTTGATTTACTTCCCCTTCTAATATAGCAATATCTATTAGCTCACATATATATGATGAATATGTCAATTTATCTAGATTATTCATTAAACCTTGAAAAGAATTGATTATTTTCCCCTCTTGTAAATTATACAGTGTTTTCCCCCTAAATACCATATATTCACAGTAACATAGAGGTAGAGTAACAGAAAAAAGTTTATTCTTACTTTTTTTTGCACCTCTAGCCACCGTTGTAATCTTCCCATAGTTATCAGTATATAACCAAACTAGTTTATCATTTTCTTTATAATCTAGGGTCTTTATTACTACCCCATTACACTTAACAAGTGACAGAATAACCATCCCCTAATAATCTATTTTACTTTTTTATATCCTAATTCCTTTAATAAGTTTTGATTGTCTCTCCATTCTTTTCTTACTTTAACCCATATTTTTATATTTACCTTTGTATGCAAGAACCTTTCTAACTCATATCTAGCCGTCTCTCCAATTCTCTTTAAGGACTGACCGTTTTTTCCTATTATTATCCCTTTGTGAGAGTCCTTTTCACATATTAAGTCCACTTCTATATGATAAGTACCATTTTCACTTTGTTTCATTTGAATAACATCTACAGCTATCCCATGAGGAACTTCATCTCTTAAACATCTTAAAGCTTTTTCTCTTACAATTTCAGATACTACGAATCTTTCTTGAACATCTGTTATCATATCCTCTGGATAATACATAGGGCCTTCTGGCAATTCATTAACCATAAGCTCTAATAATGTATCAACATTTTTTCCCTTAAGAGCTGATATAGGTATTATCTCTTTAAAGTTAAATTCATTTGATAAATCCATCAGTGATTTAGCCACTCTATCTTGAGTAGATTCATCAACCTTATTTAACACAAGAAAAACAGGTGCTTTACTATTTTTTAGAGACTCTAGTATAAACTTATCCCCTCTACCTATTTCATCATCAGGATTAGTTAAAAATAGTACTAAATCTACATCCTTCATTGAATCTTTTGCTGAATTTACCATATACTCACCTAACTTATGCTTAGGCTTATGTATTCCTGGTGTATCAACGAATACAATTTGATACTCCTTAGTTGTTAATATAGTTTGAATATTATTTCTTGTTGTTTGTGGTTTATTAGAAACTATTGATAACTTTTCCCCCATTAAATAATTCATTAAAGTTGACTTTCCAACATTGGGTCTCCCAACAATAGTTACAAATCCTGATTTAAACATTCTTCCTCCTATTTCTCCAAGTCCTTCTTAGTAAAAGTACCTGGCATAACTTCATCTAAAGTTGTTTCTAAAACTTCATTTTCATTTTTTATTATATAGATTTTCATATCTCCACTTTCTGCAAACTCAGATATTACTTGCCTACAGATTCCACAAGGATATGTAAATGCTTTAACATCTCCTATTAATGCTAATTCTTTTAACTTTCTATTTCCATTTGCAACCCCACTAAATATAGCTGTTCTTTCAGCACAGTTAGTTGCTCCAAAAGATGCATTTTCAACATTGCATCCTACATATATATTTCCATCTTCAAATAAAGCTGCTGCTCCCACCTTAAAATTAGAATATGGACAGTATGCATTCTCTCTTGCTTCTATAGCTTTTAATATTAACTCTTTATTCACTTTACTTCCTCCAAGATACACAATAATTTTATATTTATATACTCATATTATGTGTATTTTTCATTATATCATTATAATTATAATTTGAATATGGTAAAAATCAATAAGGTTATAAGCATACCAAATATAGCTCCTACAATAACTTCAGATAATGTATGAACCTCGGAATCCACCCTACTTTGCGCTGTAATAAATGCCATTAAATAGCTTAACATTATACAAGTTGGTTCTTCAGTAATTAAAGCTATTGCCGTAGCTATAGAAAAGGATAGTGCACTATGTCCACTAGGCATTCCACCCTTAAGAGGAGTTCCTTCTCCAAATATAGCTTTTACTATTATAGTTGAAAAACTCACTATAACTAAGACTATCAATATAGTATATGGCTCATTATTTTTAACTTTGTGTATTACCTCATAAGATATATCAGATAGTTTATCCCAAAAAACAACATATCCCACCACTATAGCATTAATAGCAGTTATTAGCACTGCTCCTGCTGCTGCATTTTTAGCTATCTTTGCTAATGGATGATAATAATTAGTAGTCATATCAATAGCTGCTTCTATAGCGGTATTGATTAGTTCAGCAGCAATAACTATAGCTACAGTTATTGCAATTATTAAAAATTCTATCTTAGATATATCAAAACAAAAACAAGCTATTAAAACGCCTATAGCAGCTACAAGATGTATTTTCATATTTCTTTGAGTTCTCACTGTATCAATAATACCATTTATAGCATGATTGAAGCTATCTACCATCTTTTTCAACTTCACTTTTCATCATCACCCACTTATATTCTATCTTCTAATATCTAATTGCCCTAATATTTCTTCTTCCCTTTTTCTCATAACTTTTTTCTCATCCTCTTCCATATGATCATACCCCAATAGATGTAGTACTGAATGAACTACTAAATATGAAGCTTCCCTTTTAAAGGAATGATTATATTCTTTACTCTGTTCTAAGGCTTTTTCTAAAGATAATACTATATCTCCTAAAACCAGCTCTTCACCATCCATATAAGTTTCATCAAATTCATAATTCTTATATACATCTTTAAAAGCCTTATCTTTTGGATAGTCTAACATAGGAAAAGATAGCACATCTGTTTCTTTATCTATATTTCTAGTTTCATTGTTTATTTCTCTAATTTCATCATTATCTACAAATAATAATGAAATTTCAAATGGTATATTAACTTCTTCTTCCTTTAAAGCAAATTCTATTGTATGTTCTAATTCCTTTACTAATTCCTCTGTTACCTCTATTTTTTCTTGTCTGTTATCTGTATATATCATTTATTTTCTCCCTTTTCATATTTTTTAAAGGGGTGAGTTAAAAACTCATCCCCTTTATTTTAAGCTTTTGCTTTTTCTGTTGGATATTCTATCCTTTGATGATATATTCCATTTAAAGTCTTTAAAAAACACTTTCTAATTGTTTCTAAATCCTTTAATGTCAAATCACAATCATTAAGTTGACCAGAATGAAGTTTATCTTTAATAATATTATTGACCATTTCTTCTATTTTACCCTTAGTAGGCTCATTTATTGATCTCACTGCAGCTTCAACAGAATCTGCTAGCATTATTATCCCAGCTTCCTTAGTACTTGGTATAGGGCCTGGATATCTAAAATCTTCTTCTCTAACTTCATCAGGATTTTCAGAATTATTTTTTACAGTATAATAGAAATATTTAACCAAGGTTGTACCATGATGCTGTGCTATTATATCTTGTATTACTTCTGGTATATTGTATTCCTTAGCTAATTCTAATCCCTCTTTAACATGAGATATTATTATTAAAGTACTTAAATTAGCAGTTATCTTATCATGAGGGTTTTCTTTACTAATTTGATTTTCCTTAAAGAAATATGGCCTAGTAGTTTTACCAACATCATGATAATAAGCTCCTATTCTTGCTATTACCGGATTAGCCTTAACCTCTTCTGCTGCAAGCTCTGCTAAATTAGCAACTAGCATGCTATGATGGTATGTCCCTGGAGCTTCCATTAATAATTTCTTTAAAAGAGGGGTGTTAGGATTACTTAATTCTAACAATTTTAATGTAGTTACTATATTAAATGTAGACTCTAAAAATGGTAATAAACCTGTAGCTAAAACCCCTGCAAACACAGTTCCTATTATAGAAAAAGCACTATTTAAAAATATATCTTTTAAATTGCTTGATAAAATAACACCTGTTGCAAATGTTATAACTCCAGATAAAACTGCAATATATAATGTTGAATAAAGTATATCGTTTCTTTGTTGCATCTTCCTTAGTATAGTAGCACCTACTAATGCATTTACTATTGCAATTATTATCACTTGAGAGTTAAACCCTGTTAATGCAGCAACTATGATAACATTCATGGAGTTAACAAATAGTGATATCTTGTAATTAATAAGCATAGTCATAAGTAATGGAGCTAACGCTAATGGTATCATAAAAGGAGATGCAAAACTTACACATCTAACTAATATTAAGGAAAATACATTTATTAAATTAATTAAGACCAACTTCTTAAAATCTAAATAAATACTTCTATAGTTTTTGTAAATGTAGAAGAATTCAATCCCCATAATAGAACTTAAAAGTATTGCTAGAACAATATATAGAAGTATTACACCTTCTCCAGCAGAATCTCCTATCAACCCTAATTCAGTCAAAATTTCTATTTGTCTTGACGTAACAGGCTCACCTTTTTGCACTATTATCTGGTTCTTCTTTATTACTACCTTTTCTGTATTTTTTTGAACTTCTTTAATCTTTTCTTCTGTTTTTTCTTTATCATAATAAAAATTTGGTTTTATTTGTTCTATTATAATATTATTTAATACATTACTTATATTCGAATTTAAGTTAAGAGCCTTTACTCTTTCACTGGCTAAGCTTCTAGCATCAGATATGCTTTCACTATCCTCATCTTCAATATTTTTTACATATACAGAATCTATTATTTCTAAAGCTTCAGACTTTAATTTAACCAATGTGTCTTTTGGTATTGATAATAAGAACTTACAAGCACTTTCATCTAAGGTAATCCCCTCAACTTTTCTTAGTTCTACTATCTTTTCCTTCTCATCTAACTCCATAGCACTTAAACTTATTAACTTTTCAAACAATGTATTTATATTATTCTCTGCAGCAATTTTCACTTCTGCTTTTAATGTATATTGTTTATCTACTTTAGATAAAGCTTCTTTTAACTTTTCTTCCGAAGCTTGTTCATCTACTGTTTCTCTTTGGGCTACTATATCTTCTCTTGCTATATCTCCTTCCTGTAACTCATACTTAGTTGGAGCAATAGCTGTTATCAATAAAAAATAAGTTACCACAAAACTTATGGTAAATAATAAAATTCTCTTAGGTTTATAATTGCCCTTTTTAGTTTCCCTTCTTTTTAAACTCATGTTCATCACCTTCTTACTTGTACATCACTTATATTATGATACACTGGCTATATCCTGTTCAACTACAAACGTCACCTTAACACGTAACTTACCTTCACCTATGTCTTCTGTATACACGTCTTTATCAGCAATCTTGTAATCATTACTCAAAGTTCTTTCAAATGATTTCGTTAATTGTTCAGTTGCAGTTTTAATTGCTTCTTCCTTATCTAAATTTACTTCTTTCTCTGCTCTCTCAAAATACGTTGTAGTTTTAATAAAACCTTTTTCATCTTCTATTTTATCATAATACTTAAAGTTATTTATAGCTTTTTTCAAGTAAATTTTCCTGCCAAAGAAAGATACATAAATATCCCTACCTCTTTTACCAGTCTTCTCAAGCTTAGAACCACTCACCTGCACTTCCATTTCTTTCTCATAAAATGTATTAGCTATAACTATTCCCTTTGCAGGCACTTCATATTCCTCTCCTTCTTTCCCTTGCATTCCCTTTATTAAAACATCTCCCGCATTAACAAAATCCCCTGGGCTTACATTACTAGTACCAGAAGATACAAAAACTCTTTTTATCTCTCCACCGACTTTAGCCACACAATCTCCAGATGTATCACTAATTGGTTTTGGAGGATTAACCTTCTCTTCAATGACTATTTTCAATGTAGATCCTTCCACTCTTGCTCTTATCCATAATATATCGCTATTTATATCTGCAGCTTTATCTTCTATATTATAAACATCAATCTTACTTTTCTTTATGCCTGGCTCAATACCAATTTTCTTTAATTCTTTTCTAACCTGATAAGGTGACAAGTTATTTCCTGTTTGTATATCTATAGACCATATATAGGTTGACAAATAAAATATCCCTATTATAAATATCAACAAACCTAACACCAATGATATTTGTCTCTTTAGTCTAGATATTAGAAACACCCAACCATTTTTACTTATTATCTTAATTTTACCGCCACATCTTTTAACAGCACCTACTACTTCATTATAGTCATTATATTCAATTTCTAACCTAATTGTAGTTATATCAATCTTAACAATGTTCTTAGATTTTATCCCACTGTTCCATAGAAGGTTAAGTATTCTTTCAGGTGATTTTGCACTTATTTCAACTATTATATTTCCAACTTTTAATTTATCTAATATCATTTTTGTTTATCCTCATAGATAATTGTTTTAAATTTTCCAGTTATACTTATAGTTGATCCCCCTATGTACAAAATTTCAAAATCACTTCCCTCTATATTTATATTGCCAACCTTAGAGTTTACTTTAATTAGATTTTTCTCAAAACTAGATATCCCTTTATGATTTTCTATAGTTATTTCTTTATTCCCTGTAATAATTATCTTAGGAATATCCATTACTATTTCTGCTGGCAAATCAAATTTATCTACTAAGATTTCTCTACCTTTATTTAATTTTTCCTCCACCTCTAATCCCCCGTTTTTATATTTCTATCATTGTAATTTATGATTAAAATATAAAAAAAAGAACAATTAGAATATGTTAATCCTTATAGTTAGTATAAAAAAATGGAATTTATATTTATTTTTCTAGTTCCATAGCAAGCTCCAAATCATAGAAAAACAAATATCCATTTCCTTCGTACTCAAGGTAATTAAATTAAAAAAATAGAGTTTAAGGCTGATATTAGCCTTAAACTCTATTTTAATGACTCATACAAAACAATAAAAAGAACTCGAAGAGTTCTTCTTATTATTTATTAGTTAAATATTCTTTTACTATTTGACTAACAAGCTTGCCATCTGCTCTACCTAATGTCTTAGGTCTAACAATTGCCATAACTTTTCCCATGTCTTTAATGCTACTAGCGCCCGCTTCAATAGCTGATTCTTCAATAATTTGCCTTATTTCCCCTTCACTTAACTGCTGAGGAAGGTAATTTAACAAAATTTCTATCTCAGCTTTTGACTGATCAACCAAATCCTGTCTATTTCCCTTTTCAAACTCAAGCATTGCTTCTCTTCTTTGCTTGACTTCTTTAGCTAATATTTCTATAGCTAGCGCATCATCCGCTGTTATTCCATCAGTCTTTTCAACTAATAAAATCGCAGACTTTGCTGTACTTATAACGTTAGCTTTAAATTTATCTTTAGCCTTTAAAGCAGTTTTCCAATCTTCTTGAAGTCTTTCTTTTACTGTTGGCATATACACATACCTTCTTTCAAAAAGAACGTTCTATTTGAACTTTCTCTTTCTAGCAGCTTCTGATTTCTTCTTTTTCTTAACGCTTGGCTTTTCGTAGTGTTCTCTCTTTCTTACTTCTGAAAGAACTCCAGCTCTTGCACATTTTCTCTTAAATCTTCTTAACGCATTTTCAAGAGTTTCGTTTTCTCCAACTTTGATTTCTGACATTAATTATCCCTCCCTCCGCTAGCTAAAATTCTAAATTCAACTCAGCTACGGGCTTAATAACACATGCTATATTATACAATAGTAAGGTTGCTTGTGTCAATAATTCTTAAAAATTTAACTATTAGCCTGGAGGCCAATTTAAACTTCTTCCTCCAAGAACATGAAAATGCATATGATGTACAGTTTGACCTCCATCATTACCTGTATTATTTACAATTCTGTAGCCTTTTTCAGCAATACCTAGCTCACTAACTAGTTTATTAATTACTAAGAAAATATGTGCGACCACAGATGCATTTTCTTCTTTTAAGGCATTAGCACTTTCTATATGCTCCTTAGGTATTACCAAAAAGTGTATAGGTGCTTCTGGACTTATATCATAAAAAGCATATACCTTTTCATCTTCATATACTTTTTTACTTGGTATTTCACCCTTTATGATTTTACAAAAAATACAATCTTCCATAAATTCACCCCCTTCTAATAGTAACTTTTTTATTTCACAAGAGTAGCTACAGCATAATCTCCTAAAGCTTCTTCTATCTTGCAATTTACTATTTGACCTTTTAAGTTTTCTTCTATACCTTTAACTTCAACCTTAACATAGTTTCTAGTATATCCTTCATATACATCATCTTTCCCTTTTACTGGTTGTTCTATAAGTACATCCATAACTCTACCAACAATAAATCTAGTAAAGTCACCTTCATTTTTATCATTTAATTCTATAAGAGCTTTACTTCTTTTATCCTTAACTGTTCCATCTAATTGATTTGGCATAGTTGCAGCCTTTGTACCTTCTCTTGGACTATATTTAAACACATGAGTTTTTGTAAGCTTTATTCTCTTTAAGAATTCATAAGTTTCATTAAATTCTTCTTCTGTTTCTCCAGGGAAGCCAACTATAACGTCAGTTGTAATAGAAACATCTTTAATATTTTCTCTTAAAATATTAACTATTCTTTCATACTCTTCAGCTGTGTACCTTCTATTCATTCTCTTTAATGTAGCATTACATCCACTTTGAAGAGAAAGATGGAACTGAGGACATAGCTTCTTCATATTCCTAATTTTTTCAATTACTTCTGGAGTAAAGAAAGCTGGTTCTATAGATCCTATTCTTACTCTTTCAATACCATCTAGTTTTTCTATTTCTTCTAATAAATCAACCAAAGTGATTTCACTATCTAAATCTAGCCCATATGATGCAGTATGAATTCCTGATAATATTATTTCCTTAAATCCATGTTCTGATAACTTATTTATTTCGTCAAGAACTTGTCTTGGTTCCTTTGAACATACTGATCCCCTAGAATAAGGTATTATACAGTACGCACAGAATCTATTACATCCATCTTGGATTTTTAAGAATGCTCTTGTCTTATCTTGATACTCTTCTATATTTAATGCCTCAAATTTCTTATTTCTTAATACACTTTCAACGTATATTTGTGCTGTTTGTTCATCTCTAGCTTTATTTACATAATAAACTACATCACCCTTATTTCTAGTCCCAAGAACAACATCAACGCCTTCTATTGCTGAAACTTCCTTTGGTGCTATTTGTGAATAACATCCTACAACAGCTATTATAGCATCCGGATTAAGTCTTCTAGCTCTACTTATAATTTGTCTAGATTTCTTATCTCCCATATTGGTTACTGTACATGTATTTATAACATAGACATCAGCAACTTCTGTAAACTCTGTCACCTCATATCCTTCTCTTATAAACTTTTCTGCCATAGCTTCTGATTCATAATGATTAACTCTACATCCTAATGTAGAAAATGCAACCTTCATTAAACATTTCCTCCTAAATCACCTAACTCATATTGCACTAAAGCAGTTGCTGTAAATCCAGCTGTTTCCGTTCTTAGAATCCTACTTCCTAGCGTAATAATATAGGCACCTTTTTCTTTTAGTCTTTCAATTTCTTCTTCCTCAAAACCGCCTTCTGGTCCAACCATTATACCGATCTTTTTAACATTATCTAATCTTCCACTATCCCTTAAATCCTTTATTACACCTTTAATTCCAAAGTTTTCAGTGTTCTCATAAGGAACTAAGAATAAATCTAATTTCTCTAATTCCTCTAAAACATCATCAAATGATATTGGCTCATCTACCCTTGGAATAAGGCTTCTCTTACTTTGCTTTGCAGCTTCAAGAGCTATTCTATTAAGCCTATCAAGCTTCTTAAACTCTCCCTTAAGTTTAACATCTACTCTATCAGTAATAGTTGGTACAAACTTTGATATTCCAAGTTCAGTACCCTTTTGAACTATAAGGTCCATCTTTTGTGACTTAGGAAGACCTTGGTATAAATAGATTTCTATTGGACTTTCATTATCTACATCTAACTTTTCTAGTATATCTATAATAACTTCAGTCTTTGAGATACTTTTTATTTTCCCAAGGAATTCATCACCTATGCAGTTATTTAAAACTACCTCTTCCCCCTCAATTAATCTTAAAACCTTATATATATGTTTAACATCATCACCTAATATTTTTCCTTCATTAGAATTAATATTTTCAGCAGGTGTGAAAAACTTATGCATATACTTCTCTCCTTAACTACTTAAGTTTTGCTATTATGCAGTTCCATTCCCCATCCTTATTAACCTTAACAACTTCAAAACCGCATTCTTCTAACTTATTAGTAACCATTTCTACTCTATCATGTATAATTCCTGATGTTATAAAGTATCCATTTGGCTTAATTACTCTACTTACATCTTCAGTTAATATACAGATAATTTCTGCTATAATGTTAGCTACAACTATATCAGCCTTACCATCAATAACTTCAATTAAGTTTCCATGTAGAATTTCAATATTGTCTATGTTATTGAATCCTACATTTTCTTTCGCTGATTCTACCGCTACTGGATCTAAGTCAACTCCAACTGCAAGTTTTGCACCAAGCTTAGCTGCTGCAATGGCAAGTATTCCAGAACCACAACCAACATCAAATACAGTACTGTCTTTTTGAACATACTTTTCTAAAGCTTGAATACACATTCTTGTAGTTTCATGTTCACCTGTTCCAAATGCCATTCCTGGATCCAATTCAACTACTAATTCTTCATCTTTTACCTCATATTCTTCCCATATTGGTTTGACAACTATTTTCTCTCCTACCTTTGAAGGCTTATAGTACTTCTTCCAGTTGTTTGCCCAATCTTCTTCATACATTTTTTCAAACTCTACTTTACCTTCACCCACATCAATTCCTAATGATTTAATTTCTTCAACCTTTTTATTGATATAAGCTATTATTTCATCTATATTATCTTCTTCTGAAAAATACCCTTTAACAACTGCAAATTTACCCTTGTGTTCTAGTACATTTATATCTGCAAAGTCCCATGTTAACGGTCCTTGTTCTCTACCTAATATATCTTCTGGATCCTCTATAGCAACACCCTTACAATCTAGTCCGTAGAATATACCAGAAATCGGTTCTAAAGCCTCACTTTTGGTAATTACTCTAACCTCTATCCAAGTTCCTTCCAAAAAAATCAATCCTTTCGCTTATTCTTTGACTAATATAATATTTTACACTTTACATTTAAGTTATGTCAAGGAATGCCTTATATTAACAAAGGGTTGTATCAGCTTGGATACAACCCTTATATTTTATACTGAATATTTATTTACTAAGTTCATAAATTCATCTTCTTTTATGTAATCTTCAAACTTAATATTACCCTCTTCAAGCTTCATAGCTAACTCATATAAAAATTCTGGTATTCTCTCTGGTAACATATCTCCCTTAAATTCACCTAACCTTACATTTTCCACTGTAAAATCTCCATTTATAAACAATCCAAAAACATCTTTTACAGCATCATCTACTCTCTTCTTCTTACCTGTAAAGCCTATCTTTCCTATTTCATGTACTCCACATGAATTTGTACATCCTGAAATATGTACTCTTGGCATTAAATCTGAAGAATAATCTTTCCCTTTAAAGTAGTCTATTATATCAAACAATAACCCTTGACTATTACCTATTCCTATTTGACATGTTGGAACACCTATACACGCCACGCTATGATATATTTCAGCTTCTCCCCCCATCTTCTTAGTAATATTCAATAAGGTTTCTGCTTCTTTACCATTTAAGTTTCTAAAGTATACTCCTTCAGTCATTGCAAGTCTTACTTCTATATCCTCAAAGTTATCTATAGTATCTAAAATCTCTCTAAGATCCTCTAATTTCAATTGTCCTCCTACTGGATGCAAATATACAGTATAAAGTCCCTCTTGTTTTTGCTCTATTAATCTCTTATCTTTAACTTCTGTTTTTATTCCTTCTTTTTTTATCTCAGTAGGATGAAGCTTTAATTCTAATCCACCTTTTTCTTTTTCAGCTTTTGTATAAAGCTTAAATTGATTAACAAACTCTTCATCTCCCATTCTATCAGCTATATATCTAATTCTAGCTTTAGCTCTATTTTTATAGTCTCCTTCTGCTATAAAAAGATTAGTCATTCCTTCAATATAATAAATAACGTCCTTAGCTTCTATCAATTCATCTAGTTCTATAGCTTTTCTTGGATTATTTCCAAGTCCTCCACCTATATAAACTTTGAAATATTCTTTTCCATCTTTCTTTACAGCAACAAAACCTAAATCTTGCACTGTACAATGAGCTGTATCCTTAAAAGAATTAGAAAAAGATACTTTTAACTTTCTAGGCAACTTATATGTATAAATCTTCTTTAGAAAGTGATTACCAACAGCTAATGCATATGGAGTTGGATCAAACTCTTCTTCCTTATCAACACCTGCTAAGGGTGAAAGAGCTACATTTCTTGGAAAGTTACCTCCAGCTCCTCTAGTAAATAAATTCACTTCTAATCCTTCCTTCATTAAATCACAAGCACCATCTAATGTTAACCCATGTAACTGTATTGCTTGTCGTGTTGTAAAGTGAATGCCACCAAGACTATGCTTTTTAGCATAGTCATAAATTAAATTTAATTCATCTGAATCAGTTACCCCAGAAGGTATTCTAAATCTTATCATAAACTCTTTTCCACCACGGTGTGCATACATCCCCATACCACCTGATTCATGTTTAAATTGCATCAAGTTTAATTCTCCATCTAAAAACTTATGACCAACCTTTCTAAAATCTTCAATTTCACCTAATAGTATTTCCTTTAAACTGTTCACATCTCCACCTCATATTAAAAGTTTTTCTTATGTTTCTATATAATCTATTCTATATTCATAGTTTTTCCAAGTCCAATAGGAATTATTTATACTATATATAGGAAAATTGTTATAAGAAAAAAAAGACTGTGAAAAAATACTATTCTTTCACAGTCTTTTCTTTATTTATTAAATAAATTAAATCCTTTTTTGTGAGACTTATGCTCGCCTTCAACAGCTTCACCAGTTGCTTCCATAAATGCAACTAAAGCTTCTTTGGCTTTATCACTTAAATTCTTAGGAATATCAACTACAACCTTAACGTATTGATCTCCTCTACCTGATGAATTAACTCTAGGAACACCTTTTCCTTTAAGTCTAAATAGAGTTCCTGATTGTGTTCCTGAAGGAACTGTGTACTTAACATCTCCATCAACAGTTGGAACTTTTATTTCTGTTCCAAGTGCAGCTTTAGCCATAGATATGTGAGTATCTACATATATATCATTACCCTTTCTAGTAAATTGCTTAGAAGGTGCAACTCTTATCTTAATATATAAATCTCCTGGTGAACCGCCATTTTCACCATGTTCACCTTGACCTCTAAGTGGCATTACATTACCTGTATCTACACCTGCTGGTATCTTAACAGTAATCTTTCTATTCTTTCTAACGTGACCTTTTCCATGACATGTATGACACGGAGTATCTATAACCTTACCTTTTCCTCCGCACTTATCACATGTAGTAGTACTTACAAAGCTTCCTAATGGAGTCTGCCTTTGTACTCTTACTTGACCTGAACCTCCACAAGTTGGACATGTATTAGCACTTGTTCCAGGCTCAGCACCTGATCCATGGCACTCCTCACAGTTTTCACTTCTTGTTATAGATATCTCTTTTTCTGTACCAAATACAGCTTCTTCAAATGTTAAACTTAAAGTATATTCAATATCATTTCCTCTTACTGGACCATTTCTTCTTCTACCTGATCCACCACCACCAAAGAATGTATCAAATATATCTCCAAAGCCTCCCATATCAGAGAAATCAAAGCCACCAAATCCACCTGCACCGAATCCTGCTCCTGGGTCAATTGTTCCAAATTGATCATATTGAGCTTTCTTTTCAGGATCAGAAAGCACTTGATAAGCTTCATTTATTTCTTTAAACTTTTGTTCAGCTTCCGTATCCCCTTGATTTTTGTCAGGATGGTATTTTATAGCTAGCTTTCTAAAGGCTCTTTTTATTTCATCATCACTAGCGCCCTTTTGAAGCCCTAGGACTTCGTAGTAGTCTCTGCTTGCCATCTATTTTTCACCCACCTAATTTTTATTAACTTTAGAAAAGGGAAGACGACTTTTGCCTTCCCTCTCTTATTATATAAGATTCATATTAATTGTGACAACTATTTATCTTCATCTACTTTAAAATCTGCATCTACAACATTGTCATCATGTGGAGCTGATCCTGCACCTGGGTTTCCTCCCATGTTGTTTGGATCAAAACCTGCACCTGCTGCTCCATTTGCATTAGCATCTGCATAAATCTTAGAAGATACAGCATAGAATTCTTGAGTTAAGTCATCCATTGCCTTCTTGATAGCTTCTAAATCTTCACCATCTTTAATCTTCTTAACTTCTTCTAATTTAGCTTCAATCTTAGCCTTATCTTCAGCTGATACCTTATCTCCAAGTTCATTTAATGTCTTTTCAGTTTGGTAAACAACTTGATCAGCATTGTTATGAACTTCTATCTTTTCTTTTCTCTTCTTATCTTCTTCAGCGAACTTTTCAGCTTCCTTAACAGCTCTATCTACTTCATCATCACTTAAGTTAGTTGAAGCAGTGATTGTGATATTAGCTTCCTTACCAGTTCCCTTATCTACAGCTGATACCTTAACAATACCATTTGCATCTATATCAAAAGTAACTTCGATTTGAGGGATTCCTCTTGGAGCTGGAGCAATTCCTGATAGAGTAAATCTACCTAAAGTCTTATTATCAGCTGCCATTTGTCTTTCACCTTGAACGATATGAATTTCAACTGAAGTTTGACCATCTGCTGCTGTTGAGAACACTTGGCTCTTTCTTGCAGGGATAGTTGTATTTCTTTCTATTAATGCAGTAGCAACTCCACCTAAAGTTTCAATACCTAAAGTTAATGGAGTAACGTCTAATAATAATACGTCTTTAACTTCACCAGTTAAAACACCTGCTTGAATAGCTGCACCTATAGCAACACATTCATCTGGGTTAACTCCCTTTGAAGGATCTTTTCCTGTAAAGCTCTTAACTGCTTCTTGAACAGCTGGAATTCTTGTAGAACCACCAACTAAAATCACCTTATCAACTTGATTCATTGAAAGACCTGCATCAGATAATGCTTTCTTCATTGGCTCAATTGATCTTTGAACTAGATCATGAGTTAATTCATTGAATTTAGCTCTAGTTAAGTTCATATCTATATGCTTTGGACCAGTTGCATCAGCAGTTATGAATGGTAAGTTAATGTTTGTTTGAGTTGAAGATGATAATTCTATCTTAGCTTTTTCAGCTGCTTCTTTTAATCTTTGAAGAGCCATCTTATCATTTCTTAAATCTATACCATTTTCAGCTTTGAATGTTTCAGCAATGTAGTCCATAACCTTGTTATCAAAGTCATCTCCACCTAGCTTAGTATCCCCATTTGTTGATAATACTTCGAAAACTCCATCTCCAAGTTCTAGGATAGATACATCGAAAGTACCTCCACCTAGGTCATAAACTAATATCTTTTCACTCTTATCAGTCTTATCTAAACCATATGCTAATGATGCAGCAGTTGGTTCGTTTATGATTCTTAATACTTCAAGACCTGCTATCTTACCAGCATCCTTTGTCGCTTGTCTTTCAGCATCATTGAAGTAAGCAGGTACTGTAATAACTGCTTGAGAAACAGTTTCACCTAAGTAAGCTTCTGCATCAGCTTTGATTTTTTGAAGAATCATAGCTGAAATTTCTTGTGGTGAATAATCTTTACCGTCTATATTAGTTTTATGATTAGTTCCCATTTCTCTCTTAATTGATATTATTGTTTTATCTGGGTTTGTAATCGCTTGTCTTTTAGCTACTTGCCCAACTAATCTTTCTCCATTTGCTTGGAACGAAACTACTGATGGAGTAGTTCTAGCTCCTTCTGAGTTAGCTATAACGACTGGTTCTCCACCTTCCATTACTGCTACACATGAGTTTGTAGTACCTAAGTCAATACCTATAATTTTTCCCATAATTTATTCCTCCTCAAACATAGATAAAATCTAGTTTTTATTTCTTATATATTAAAATTTTTAATTAGTTAGCTACTTTGACTACAGTATGTCTAATTACCTTGTCGCCTCTTTTGTATCCTTTCATAAATACTTCAGCAACTACATTAGTTTCTAAAGATTCATCTTCAATATGCATTACTGCTTGGTGCAAATTAGGATCAAATTCTCCTGAAGCATCTATTTCTTCTACACCTAACTTATCAAATGAACTTTGAAGACCCTTTATTGTCATTTCAATACCTTTTTTTAGATCTTCTACACTTCCATCAGCTGCCAATGCTCTTTCTAAGTTATCAACAACTGGTAGTATTTCTTTTATTACATCTGCACAAGAATCTGTATAAATTCCTTCTTTTTCTTTAGCAGTTCTTTTTCTATAGTTTTCATATTCAGCAGTAACTCTAAGAAGTCTATCTTTTAAAGCTTCTACTTCATTATTAAGTCTTTTAACTTCATCCTTATTTTTTCTAAGCATAGCCAATTCATCCTCTTCACTTTCTCCATTAGTGCTTTCTTCTTGAGCTACTTCTTCATTTTCTAATATTTCTTCAGCAACATCTTCCTGAAATACTTCTTCATTTATTTCCTCAGTAGTTTCTTTTAAATCTTCTTGAACATTCTTATTTGTTTCTTCCATTATAAACTCTACACCTCTTCTCGTTATTTTTAATCTAAGCCTTGGCCTTTTAACATATCATTAAGTTCTTTCATCACTTGAGCCATTATTGAAATCACCCTTGAATAGTTAATCCTTTGTGGACCTATAAGCCCTATTGTACCAATTGGTCTATCTCCTAAAGAGTATTCTGCTGATATTACACTACAATTTTTGGCTCCTGGTATATAATTTTCATCACCGATTTTTATTGTAATATCTCCTTTAGGTTCAATAAGCTCAATTACATAATCTTTATTATAAAGAAGATTTAATATCTCCTTAGCGCTTTCTATATCATTGTATTCTTGATAGTTAAATATATTTGTTGTTCCTTCCATGAATATTTCAGATGAATTTTCTTCTTTTAAGCTATCATATAATGCTGTTACTATTGCATTAAACAAATCATCATATCCAACGAAATCTCTTTTTAAGTTATTTATTACCTCTAAGTTAATTTCGTCTATTGTAAGATTTTGCAATCTTGAATTTATAACTTTATTTATGGTTTGTAACTCTTCAACTGAAGGAACTTTAGCTACCTTTATTCTATGATTTTTAATTACTCCGCTATCAGTTACAATAACAGAAACCAAATTAAATTCATCTACCATCAATAATTGAACTGACTTAATATAGCTTTGTCTAACGGATGGTGTTTGTACTACACAGGTAAGATTAGTCAATTCAGAAAGTAAAGTGCTTGCTTGTTTTACAATTTTGTCTACTTCTAGCATTGCACAATCAATAAGATATTTTTTAATCCTTAATTCTTCATCAATGGAAAGCTTTGACCTTTGCATTAAGTTATCAACATATAATCTATAACCTTTGCTAGATGGCACTCTCCCTGCTGATGTATGAGGTTGCTCTAAATATCCCATATCCTCTAAATCTGACATTTCATTTCTTATTGTTGCTGAACCAACACCTAAATCATACCTTTTTGCTATTGTTCTAGATCCCACTGGCTCACCAGTATTAATATAATCATTTATAATGGCTTCTAAAATTCTAATTTTTCTATCATCAATAGCCATAACCTCACCTCGTATTGTTAGCACTCACCAAGTTTGAGTGCTAATGACTATATTTAAAATATATTATTTCTTTATTCCTTTGTCAATTTCAAATACTTCTCACCTTTTTCTATTTTCTTCAAAAAACCATGATTATTTCACTTTATTTCTATTTTTCTTTAGTTTTCTAAATATTACAATATCATATCACTCATGACCATATTAGAAAGCTCTATACCTTTATCAGTTAAATATATTCTTCCTCTTTTTCTTTCTAATAATCCCTTGTTTATATTACCTTCAATAACATCTTTATAGACATTATCTACATCAGTATGAAATCTTCTTTTAAACTCTTCCTCTTCAATACCACAATTCATTCTTAATCCCATAAACATAAATTCTTCTATGTTATCATTTTTAGTATTTATAATCTCTTCATCTACTATACTTTTACCACTACCTATTCTTTTTATATACTCTCGTAAATCATCTATATTCTTTATTCTCTTTCCATCTATATACGAACTAGAAGATGCTCCAACTCCAATATATTCATTACACATCCAATACACTTCATTATGTAAACATTCTTTACCTTCCTTTGCATAATTAGAAATTTCATATTGGTGATACCCATTTTCTATAAGGATATTTTTGCATTTCTTATACATCTCTCTCTCTTCTTCCTCTGATGGAAGCTTTAACTTATCTTCATTATATAATTTATAAAGAGGTGTTCCTTCTTCAATAATTAAACTGTAGGCTGATATATGTTCTGGATTTAACTTTGCCACTTCTTCTAAACTATCAGTCCAATCCTTGACACTTTGGTTTGGCAATCCAAACATCATATCTATATTTATATTATTAAAACCTACACTTCTTGCTAAATTATAATTATCTTTAAAAGCTTCAAAAGTATGTATTCTTCCAATTCCCTTTAACAAATTATTTTTTGTAGTTTGTAACCCAAAACTTAATCTGTTAATTCCTCCGCCCTTCATAATATTAAACTTTTCTTCTGATACAGTACCTGGATTACATTCTATTGTTTTTTCTGCATCTTCAATAAAATTTATATTTTTTATTCCCTTCATTAGCTTACTTAAATTTTCTTCATTTAAATACGAAGGTGTTCCTCCTCCAATAAATAAACTTCTTACTTCATAGTCTTTTATTTTCTCTTTTAATTCAATTAATAAAGCCTCTATATAATCACTCATCAAGTCATCTTTTCTTGCATATGACGGAAAATCACAATAAAAGCACTTTTGCTTGCAAAAAGGTATATGAATATATAATGCTACTTCCTTCATAAATTAATTCCTCCCAAAACAAAAAGAGGCACTTTAATAGCACCCCTTAAGTTTATTATAGTAACGCTTCTGCTTCTTCTTTTAACAATTCTATTTTACTTTCAGCTTCTACAACCGAAAAATCATAAATTTCTTTAAAGTTAAAGAAATAATTTGCAAAGGCTATTTTTTTATCTCTTCTAATATCTAAACTAACAGCTATCTTATCAAGAAAATCTATTTCTTTATCTCCATATTCCCCATCAACTAAAGCTAGCCCAACTAATTCAAAATAAACTATAGACTTAATTCTATTTTTAGATTTTTTTAATACATTAATAATCTCTTCATAAGATAAATTTTTAATATCTTCTTCCTTTAAACTTAATTCATCTAAATAATCATATATTAATCTTTTTTCTTCCTTAGCAAATGTTTCATCCACTTTAGCAAATTGAGTTACTAAACTTAAAAAAGCACTAGCCTCTTCTGTATTTAATTCAGTTAAAAACATAATAATCCTCCTAATTAACTTCTCATTATTATCTTAAATCTATTTTATAGGATAATTACTTTATTTGCAAAAATAATTATAATATTATTTTTCCTTTAGATCTATATCAATAGTATTGTGCATTAAAACATCTCTATAAACATTTACTATTTCTGTATTTATCTCTTCATCCCCTAACTTAATATCCATCCATGAATGATCACCATGAATTGCTAAATAGCTATCAACCACTCTACCAGTTAAAATTACAGGTATCACATCTCCATTTTTTCTTCTTACAGTTCCTGTAGTATAACCTTTTCTCCTTAACTTCTTTGGTTTTATCTTAGTGTCTCTCATTAAAGCATCTAACATTATCATCCCTCCAATAAATTTTATTTCTTTAAATTATATTTAGAAGATAATATTTTAATTACAAAAGCAATCCAGCCATAATGAAATTATTTTTTCTAACATCTCATTATATTATTTTTATTATTTTTACTTTAAAAGAATATATATTCTTTTAAAAAATATATTTTAGGTAGATAAAAAAGCTCAAGCTTAAATTGCTTGAGCTTTCGTTATTAATCAACTTTTAATACAGCCATGAATGCTTCTTGTGGAACTTCAACAGATCCAACCTGTCTCATTCTCTTCTTACCTTCTTTTTGCTTTTCAAGAAGCTTCTTCTTTCTTGAGATATCTCCACCATAACACTTAGCTAATACGTCTTTTCTCATTGCCTTTACAGTTTCTCTAGCAATAATCTTAGAACCTACAGCTGCTTGTATCGGAACCTCAAACATTTGTCTTGGAATTATTTCTTTAAGCTTTTCTGCAATTCCTCTTCCCTTATGGTAAGCTCTTTCCTTTGGAACTATCATTGATAAAGCATCAACAACATCTCCATTTAATAATATATCAAGCTTAACAAGTTCTGTTTGAACATATCCCTTAAATTCATAATCAAGAGAAGCATAACCTCTTGTTCTTGATTTTAATGTATCAAAGAAATCATACACTATTTCATTTAGAGGCATGTCATAAGTTATTACCGCTCTTGTTTCCTCCATATATTGCATATCAATATATGTTCCTCTTCTTTCTTGGCAAAGCTCCATAACTGCACCTACATAATCTGTTGGTGTAATAATAGAAGCCTTTACTACTGGTTCTTCCATATAATCAATTTCAGTTGGTTCAGGAAGATTTGTAGGGTTTGTAATATCTAAAACTTCTCCATCGGTCTTTATTACCTTATAAATAACTGATGGTGCTGTTGTGATAATATCTAAATTAAATTCTCTTTCTATTCTTTCTTGAATTATTTCCATGTGTAGTAATCCAAGGAAACCACATCTAAAACCAAATCCAAGTGCTATAGAAGTTTCTGGTTCAAAGTTTAATGCAGCATCATTTATTTGAAGCTTTTCTAATGCTTCCTTTAATTCATCATACTTAGCTCCATCAACAGGGTATATTCCTGAGTAAACCATTGGCACAGCCGGTTTATATCCTGGTAATGCTTCAGCTGTTGGTCTATCTGCATAAGTTATAGTATCACCAACTCTAGCGTCTCTAACATTTTTAATAGAAGCCGTAACATATCCAACATCACCAGCTCTTAATTCTCCAATTGGGAATAGTCTTGGAGTGAATACACCTACCTCAACTACATCATACACCTTATCTGTAGCCATTAACTTAATCTTAGTTCCAGGTTTAACAACTCCATCAAGAATTCTTACATAACAAACTACACCTTTATAGCTATCATAGTAAGAATCAAATATAAGCGCCTTTAAAGGAGCATCTTCATCTCCTTCTGGGGCTGGTAATCTTTCAACAATTTCTTCTAAAACCTGATCTATGTTTAATCCAGTTTTAGCTGATATCATTGGAGCATTTTCTGCTTCAATTCCTATTACATCTTCAATTTCTTGTTTAACTTCATCAGCTCTTGATGAAGGTAAATCTATCTTATTAATTACTGGTGCTATTTCTAAATCATTATCTAATGCTAAATAACAGTTAGCTAAGGTTTGTGCTTGTATCCCTTGCGTTGCATCTACCACTAACAAAGCACCTTCACAGGCTGCTAAGCTTCTAGATACTTCATATGTGAAGTCTACGTGACCTGGAGTATCTATAAGATTTAGGATATACTCATTACCATCATCTCTTCTATAAACAAGTCTAGCTGCTTGTGATTTAATTGTAATTCCTCTTTCTCTTTCAAGTTCCATATTATCAAGAACTTGAGCTTCCATTTCCCTTTGTGTAAGAGTTCCTGTAGCTTCTAAAAGTCTATCTGCTAAAGTAGACTTACCATGGTCTATATGGGCTACTATTGAAAAGTTTCTTATATATTGTTTTCTATCATTATTCATATATTAAAACTGTCTTATATAGACAGTCACTTCACCCCCATTATAAGAATCAGCTAAATTATAACATACACCACTTACTGTGTGTCAATAAAAATAGAATTTATGGGGTTTATCCATTATTTGTTTATTAATTAAACAAATCTTCTACTTTAGAAAAAACTCCCTTAGCAAAGTTTATTAAATTTGATTCCGATTTTATAATAAAATCCTTTTCTCCTAATCTAACCATTGTTTCTTCATCTTCTTCAACATATATTTTTACAGGTGATTTATCTTGAATGAAATTAGAAAAATCCTCACCAAATTCTTCACTAACTAATTTATAGTTATCGTTTGTGTTCCCTAAAGGAGATAAAGCTTTTGTGTTTAATATATTAACCTTTATTAAACCTATTAAAGTAACACAAAATAATACTATTAAAAATATTGTTTTAAACACTTTCTTTTTACGCAAAAAGAACACCCCCAAAGATAATTTTATATCTTTAAGGATGCTCATTAAGAATATTTTTATACATCTATTTCCTATTTAAATGTTCAGCTATTAATCTTGCAATATATTTCGCTGTATTCATTGCTTCTTGCGTAGTATTAACATTACCTCCACATTCTATTAACAAAGATCCATCTGACAAACCAAGATTTGGACCACATTTTGCTCTTTTATAATCTGTCCTTTGTCTTATTAGTCCAGGAAACAACTCATTAGCCTTTCCTTCAAACTCGTCTACTAACGCTTTATTAGCCGCATATCTACCACTATTTTGCCCTAATACAAACATTATCTTAGCAACATCTTCATTATTAATATTTGCTGTTACTGTCTTTTTCTGAGGGCCACCATCCCTATGCAAGTCTATAATTAAATCAAAATCTCCATACTTTTTCAAATATGATTTAACTGTATTTCCCGATACCTCATAACAGGTTGTAAAAGACAAATAATGATTAGTCTTATCATGTATTACTGAAATACCATAATCATTTTCTAAAATCCTAGTTAATTCTTCTCCAATCCCCACTACATTCTTACTATTATCCACTGTATCACTAGGTCCATCTGAATAACCTTCTGTAGTATGGGTATGGTATATTAAAACCCTAGGTTTTGAATGATCTATATTTGTTTTTAAACTTTTATCATAAACCCCACTTACCTTTGACTCAGTAGGCTCTACTTTTGAAACTGATTCATCATTTAAGAAAAATGGATTTACTGTTATAGATGCAATACTTGCATCTTGTTCACTAAAACCTTGCTTAAAAAAGCTTATCTCATTGTTTATTATTCCAAAATGACTTAAATTGTTTAGCCCTAAAGCTTCTAAGCATACATTTTTTAAGGTCATACTACTTTCATGATAATCCGATTCATCATAAGCCTGTTCCTCAAACAGCGGCAATCCAAAATTTAGCATTTGAACATATGCATAGCCCCCTCTTTCATTACTAGATATTAGAACCTTATATACTCTAAATGCAAATAAGGTAATACAAGCTAACAAAACTACTATACCAATATTTATTTTAGGCCCTATCCCTGGTTTCTTTATTCCTTTTTTATACATATCTTTATAACCCCCTAGCCTTAAATATTATTACTTTAATATTTATATGAGGGTTTTACATAATTATTATTGTTTTATTCTAATTTAAAAATTTATTTATATCTTCCATTGTCATATTAGGTTGCAGTGCTATATTAATTCCATTAGATATAATTTTTGATAATGACTCTATCATTAAATCAATCTCTTTTGGTGTAACAACTAAATCTCCCACAAAAGGTTCTAATACTTCTCTTATCAATGCACCTTTTTCATTTCTGTCAATATTTTTAAGCATATTAAAGAACTCTTTTCCCTCTTCTGCTTGATTTATAAAGTTATCTAATACTAAATCTATAGTATCATTAGCTATAGTTGATGCATGCACCACTGTAGGAACACCTATTGCTATCACCTTAACTCCTAGTGTTTCTTCATTTATTTTCATTCTATTATTTCCAACTCCAGCACCTGGAGATATTCCTGCATCACTTATTTGTATGGTCTTATTTACTCTTTCTACCTTTCTAGAAGCTAGTGCATCAATACAAACCACTAAATCTGGCTTTATCTTTTCTACCAAAGACTTAATTATTTCTCCAGTTTCAATGCCTGTTACTCCTAAAACACCAGGTGCTATAGCTGCTACTGGAATAACACTATCATCAATAGCCTCCGGCATAACTGCCTTTAAATGCCTTGTTACCATAATTCCTTCTACAACCTTTGGCCCTAAAGCATCAGGTGTTACCTGCCAATTTCCAAGACCTACAACTAATGCTGTTTCATTCTCCTTTATTCCTGCTAGATTTTTCAAAGTTACTCCAAGCACCTTTGAAACACCATCCATAAGCTCTCCATCATAAGCTGTATACTCTGGAATATCTAAAGTTATATAAGTTCCTATAGGTTTTCCCATCTTGTCTGCTCCATCTTCATTGGTAATTTCCACCGTAGTCACTATAGTTCCTTCTACCTCTTCTTCTGTTACAATAACACCATCAATATCCGATTTATTCTGTTCTTTATAAAAATCTCTAGATTCAATAGCTAAGTCTGTTCTTACATTTATCATTACTCCACCTCATCACAATAATAGTCTCATTTGTATTTTTCCGTTTTACATAAATTTAATACTTGAATATAGAAACTTTCAATGCTATAATATGGTGTGTTGAATATGACTCGTACGCAGATTTCCCCAAAAACTGCAGAGGCCCTATAAAATTTAGAGGGGGTGAATTAAGAATGGCAAATATTAAATCAGCAAAGAAGAGAATTAAAGTTACTCAAACTAAGACTTTACAAAACAGAATGGTTAAGTCAGCGTTAAAGACTACTATAAAGAAGTTCGAAGCTGCTGTTCAAGCTAACAACGCTGAAGAAGCTAAAACTTCATTTGTAGGTGTTACTAAGGCTATCGATATGGCTGCTCAAAAGGGAGTTATCCATAAGAACATGGCTGCTAGAAAGAAGTCAAGATTAGCTGCAAAGTTAAACGCTATGGCGTAATTGTATAAACCGACCTATATAGGTCGGTTATTTACTTTTTATAAGAAAAAAGTATTGTATAAATCCATACAATACTTTTATTTTTTTACCATTAATGTATTTAATAATAGTAGTTCAAGTTCCATAGTCTTATCTATTCCACTACTTTTTAATCTATTTTCAGTTTCTATACACAATTTAAGTAGTCCTTCTAACTGTCTTATTGAAAACTTAGAACTCAAATTAATAAGCTTCTCACATACAAATGCAGGAACCCTTAGTTCAGACATAAAATCTTCAACTCTTTTTCCTTGAGATAATCCAACCTTTATTCCATATAGTTTTTTAAACTGTAATTCAATAGAGGTTATAATAAGCATATGTTGATCTGCCTTAAATAAAAGGTCATCCATAATATTTATGGCTCTTTCTATTTTCCTTTGGGATATTAAATCTACAAGATCAAATATATCCTCTTCACTTTTTGAAGGAAGTAACTTATCTATATCTTCTTTTTTTATATCTCTTCCATTTGCATAATTAACCAACTTATCTACTTCTCTTTTTATTATATCGAAGTTATTTTGCACCTTTTCTGCAAAGTATCTTACTTCAATCTTACCAATCTTTGCTCCAGACTCTATAAATATATCTTCTATTTTTTTATAGTATCTATCCCTTTTTAACTTATCAAATTGAACTATTGTAGTTATTTTATCTAAAGCCATTAACTTTTTATTTTTTTTAGCAGTTTCTCTCTTATCTCCAAAAACATAGTACATTACTAATAAAGTATGAGGAGGAACATCCTTTAAATAATCTTTAATGGTATTATACATCTTTGTACTACTACTATCTGTCTTATCCTTTAAAAAATTAGCTCTATACACTAATACAACTTTCTTTTCACTCATGAAAGGCATTGTTTCACAGGCATTTAAAATATCATCCATTGTGGTAGTTAAACCATCTAACTTTATATAATTAAGATCTCCAAATCCATCTTCCAAAAAAGGTTTAGTTAATAAATTCACTCCATCTTTTATTAATTCTTCATCTAAGCCACAAAATACATAAGAATTTTTAATGGAGTTCTGTTTAACTTCCTTTTCAAATATATCATAAGTAATCAAAGTAATCCGCCTTTCCGACTTATATATTAATATGTAAATATTTTATTATCAAAAATAATAATCCCTCGTACATTTCCTTCTACGAAATCTATTATATCACAATTTTCTTCTATCTTTGACCTATTATTAATCCTAAGCAAATACTCATCCTCATTAAGTTTAAGAATAAAATTCTTGTTATTACTTTTTAACTTTATACTATCAGATATTCTTATATTCTTTCCTTCTAAAATACTACTTTGAGCCAAGTTTTCTTTTTTAAGCTTCCCTATATCTATGTTTCTTTTATTAGTTACTATTGTCCTCTCTCCTCTATAGGACAACAATAAACCACCCTCTCTTAAATAATCAAACTTTAAAAATGGACTATATATGAAAATTGAAACGCAGAAAAAAGAAATAATAGGAAATGCAATAAACTTTTTATGTCCTTTCCATATAAAATAAAAGCTTATTAACATTGACATGTAAATAATCGCCAAACTTTTATGGGAAATAAAACTTGTATTGCTGAAAGCATATAACTCTTCTATAAGATAGTCTAATAAATCTATACTCTTTAATAGTACAAAACTAAAGAAATCAAATATAGATGGAATAAAAGAAATAACCATGCATAAACTCCCCAATATTATTATGAAGTTTAATATAGGTATAACTAGAATATTTCCTATTAAAAACCACATGGAAAATTCTTTAAAAACTATAATCATTACAGGTAAAGTAAAGGCTTGTGCGCCAATTGACAAAGCTATAGTATTAGCAATATATTTAGGTAACTTATATAAATATCTACTTATTTTATTAGAAAATAATATTATCCCTAAAGTGGCTCCAAAGGATAAAATAAATCCTAACTGAAATATTGCATAGGGTTTTAATAGAATTATAATTAATGCACTTAAGGATAATCCACCTAAAGGATTATAGCTTTTCTTTAAAGATATTGCTGAAGATGAGCATACTATCATTATTAATGCTCTTAAAGAGGAAAAGGGAACACCAGTTAAAATAACATAAAGACAACTTAAAACTATAGCAAACTTATTACCAAAAAGCTTTTTTAGAGATAAAAATATAATACTAACATGAAGACCAGATACACTTATTGCGTGAATTATCCCTAAGTTCCTCATATCTTCCTTATCTTCAGTATCTAAAAACTCAGAATATCCAAAGGATAATGATGATACTAAAGCAGCTTTTCTTTGCCCTAGATTTTCTTTAAGTTTGTTGTAAACTGTTTTTCTTATAGAATAGATATTTCCTAAAATATCTTTGTTCAATACTTTTTGATTTTCTATTTCTAAGGCTCCAACTGTACCATCTTCTTTATTTATGTCCTTCTTAAAAACTCCAGAAATCTTAGCTCTATCTCCTAATTCTAAATTTTCTTTACTGTTTACTTTAACTCTCTTCCCCCTGTATTTCACAATGTTATAGTATCTTTTTTCCTCTACAACCCTTATGGTTCCTATAAACTTCTCTTCTAAATTTACCCTGTAAAAATTAGAATTAATAACTATACCAATTAGGAATAAAACAAATATTACTACAAAAAATTCTTTATTAGTATTTAAAACAATGAATATAAAAAAGAGGCTAGCAGAAAAAAATGCTAACCATCTATATTCATCAAAAATTCCATAAAAAACAGAACTCACCATAAAAGATAGAGTTATATAAATAATGGGGTTTTTCACTTTTTCTATATTCTCAATAAACATAGACTTTTCACCTCATTAATTTATACTTGCCACCTTTTTTACAATTAATTCAATTATTAAGTATATAACTAATATAATTACTAAGCTTGTCAATTCATATAAAGTAAATGAGACATCATTAAATATTCCAAATATACCAATTGATAAAATCCATATAAAAATAGTTGAATAAAGTAAAATACTACCTATATTAATATCAAATAATCTTGTTTTTAAATTTAAAATAATATTTATTAATAAGCTACCTGTAAAGACTATTAAAAATACAATCTCACATTGCCCTTTTATAATATAAGATGCCAAAAATGTTAGCACACTACATGCTAATATTTTAACTATACTAAGACCTATCCCCTCACTCTTAAGTCCATATTTTAAAACTCCAACTGTTAAAATTGAAAAAATAACTAAGTTAGTAATAAGTACAGGAATGAAATCCCCCCCAACTTTATAATCAATTAATGATATAAGATTTAATGATATTAGCTGAGACAATAAAAACATTAATGTTATTTTTTCACATGAATATAAGTTCTTCATAAAACTTTGTGATACATCAAAAAGATTTAAAAATTTATTCAAGTAATTATCTTTTATAAATAAGTCAGAAACTTTCTTTACTATCTCTGGTGCTTTACCTTTGCTTATCCCTACTTTAGCTATACCTAAAGAAGATAAATCTCCTAAGGTTTCACCTGCAACCCCTACCTTATAACCATCCTGATTAAATAACCCTACTATTTTACTTTTTATTTCAGGATTTACCCTTGAAAATATTTTAGCTTTAGACAGAACTCCAATTAGCTCTTCTTTGGATAAGGAGTCTAATTCTACTCCCGAAATAACTAACGATGGGTCTGATATCAATCTGGTTTTTTGCCCTATAGCAGTTGCTGCTATTTTATTGTCATCTGTAAACAGTATAGGTATTATTCCTCTTTGTTTTATATTAAGAATTTGTTTGTCCACATCATCAATAATAGGATTTTCTAATGCAACTATTCCAACAAACACTAAATTACTTTCAACATTTTCTGAAAGGGATGGTTGATAATTAAAACTTCTATAAGCAACTCCCTGTGTTTTAAGACCTTCTACAGAATAATTAAAATCTAAGGCTTTTATCATCTTAATATCTTCATTTGTAATTTCTTTTTCTAAACCATCTATCATTATATGAGTACATCTCTCAAGTACCTTGTCTACATCTCCCTTTATATTTGCTCTATACCCCTTTTTAGATTTATTTAAAGTTGTTAGCATTCTTTTATCAGAATCCATAGGTACTTCAAACATTCTTTTATGCTTACTATCTAATAAAGATTTATATATCCTATTATTAGAAGCAAAACGTATATATGCAATTTCGCTTAAATCACCACTACCTGTATCTGTTTCAATGTTATAAGTAGAGTTATTACATAATAAAAGAATATCCATAAGTCTATTAATATTAATATCTTTTTTATAATCTATTTTATCTATATCATATAACTTATTATTTGATACTATGCCCTTCACAACCATCTTATTTAAAGTTATTGAGCCTACCTTATCTAAAAATAGTATTTCTAAATCTTTTACTAACTCTAAGGTAGATGTATTAATAAGATCAATTCCATCCTTATTAAGATCTTTTTTCAAGATATAAATAGATGTATTTAATATTAATTCTACAGGTATAATTCCTAATAAAAATAATGAAACAGATAAAATTTCTTTATTTAATAGATAGATTATAAGACTTACAAAGGAGATAAATAGATATAATTTATTTATATTCTTATCTAACATAGATCTAAGAGTGTTCTTATTATTATTAGCATAATTCATTACAGTTAAAAGTTTACCAAGCTGAGTGTTATTCCCTGTAGATATTACTATACCTGCACCTTCACCTTCTTTTATAACTGTTCCCTTAAACAAGATATTTTTCATCTCACTAATAGATGATACTTCTCCATCTATCTTGCTCTCATACTTGTCCTTTAGAAAGTGCTCTCCAGTTACATTCTTCTCATCAACTTTAATATCATGAGCCCTAATGACTCTCATATCAGCTGCTATAAGTGATCCTTTTCTTACATAAACTATATCTCCAACAACCAAATCTTCTGCTTTAACAATTTTTTCAACTCCATCTCTAAGTACAGAAACAGTTGTGTAATTTATATTTTGTAAAAATTCCACTTGCTTTTTCTTCTGGTAAATATTTAACCACCTTAAGAAAATATTTGAGAAGAATATAATAGTAACAAATAATGCTAGCACATAACTTTTATTCACTAAAAGAAATATATCTATAAATAAACAAATAAATAAATATATACTTATTAGTTCTTTTATGTATGAAAAAATCCCACCGCTTCCAAGTGGTAACTTTATTTTATTATCTCCACATGCTTCTCTTCTTTTAGGAACCAACTCCTCTGACAAGCCTTTATGTACATCACTACTTAATTTTTCAATAATAAACTTCCATGTATTGTTATAATAGAAATTCAAGTCTTCTCCCCCAATCCCTAGAAAATTAACTTCTTTAATAATCTATAATATAACTATACACATAAATAAAAGACGAGGATAGTCTTTTTTTCCTCATCTTTTGTCATTTTATTTTTTAGTTTTAGGATTAAATATAAGTGCCATTATATATCCAAAGAAGATTGCAGCTGTTATTCCTCCTGCAGCACCTGTTATTCCTCCAGTAAATGCACCTAATAATCCTGATTCATCCACTGCTTTTATAGCAGACTTTGCTAAGGTATTTCCAAAGCCAGGTAATGGAATAGTTGCCCCTGCTCCCCCAAAATCAACTATTTTATCATATATCCCAAAGGCACCAAGTATAGTACCTAAAGTTACAAATATAACTAAAATTCTAGCTGGAGTAAGCTTTGTAGTATCCATTAATATCTGAGCTACAACACATATTAATCCTCCAACAATAAACGCCTTAATAAATTCCAAAGAAAACCATCTCCTTATTGATTCATTTCAATAGCAACAGCATGAGCAATTCCTGGAATACTTTCTCCTTGAAGAGAAGAAGTGGTGCTCATTAACGCTCCTGTTGATACTAATAAAACACTCTTTATTTCTTTTCTCATTAATTTCTTATATAAATATCCTGAAGCAACTACAGCAGAACATCCACATCCACTTCCACCTGCATCAGTATTTTGTGCTTCACTATTAAATATAATATCTCCACAATCAATATGGTTATCTCTCATATCATATCCGTATTCCAACAAAAGCTTATCAGTCATTTGTTTTCCTACTCTTCCTAGGTCACCAGTTGCAATGATATCATAATCCTTTGGTGTTCTTCCTGTATCTTTAAAGTGCTTATAAATTGTATCTACTGCTGCTGGTGTCATTGCAGCTCCCATATTGTTAGCATCCATAACACCATAATCTTTTACAAGACCAGTTGTAACATATCTTACCTCTGGAAAATCTCCTTCTTTTCCTAAAACCATAGCTCCCGCACCTGTTACAGTCCACTGAGCTGTTTGAGATCTCTGAGCTCCATACTCTAAAGGAAATCTAAATTGTCTTTCAGCTGCACTAAAATGGGAAGATGTTGCTGCTACAACGTAATCAGCGAAACCTCCATCCATAATTAATGATGCCAAACTTAAGGATTCTGACATTGTTGAACAAGCTCCATAAAGACCAAAGAAAGGAATTTCAAATTCTCTTGCAGCAAAGCTTGATGATATTATTTGATTTAATAAATCTCCTGCAAATAAATAATTTATATCACTTTGCTGTAAACCAGCCCTTTTTATAGATTCTTTTATTGCATTAAACATCATATCACTTTCTGCTTTTTCATAACTATCTTTTCCACATGTATCATCATTTAATACTTCATCAAAATATGTTTTTAATGGTCCTTGCCCTTCCTTAGGTCCTACTATAGAATAAGTTGAAATTATTTTAGGAGGATGAGATAACTCTATAGTTTGTGTACCTCTTCTCTTAATTGATTGCATACCCATTTTCATACCTCCTCTTTAAAGTTTAGTAAATATATAATAAACAATTCCTACAATAACCGACGATCCAATTCCATAAACTAGAACTGGTCCAGCAATAGTAAACATTTTTGCAGCAACTCCAAAAACAAAACCTTCCTTTTTGAATTCAATGGCAGGTGCTACTATAGCATTAGAAAATCCAGTTATAGGCACTACTGTTCCAGCACCAGCATAAGTTGCAATTTTATCATATATTCCAACACCTGTAAGTAGTGCTCCTAAGAAAACCATACAAATTGACGTTATAGCTCCTATTTCATCCTTTGAAAAATCATAATTTTTTAAAACAGTCATTATAACTTGACCTAAATCACATATTAAGCCTCCAACTAAAAATGCTCTTATACAATTTTTTACTATCTGTGGTTTAGGTTCTACTTCCTTCTCTAAGGTCTGAAACCTTTGAATAATACTTCTTTCTCTGACCATAAATTGTCACACTCCTTTTAGAATTGCTACTCATAGTATTTGTAAAAAATCCATTCTAAATCAGAAAGTTTATGGTAAAATAACCACTGTTACTAACCTTTGTCCTTTTTTTGTGAATATGTTATCATAAAAATAATAGAATAAGCTTATTTGCTTTAATATTGAAAATCTAAATTCTAAAGGAGGTAGTTATGAAGAAAAAAGTCTTCACTTTATTTTTGAGTATATTTTTTGTATTTAGTATATCTTCAAGAGCTTTCGCTACAAAAGAATTAGATCAAAACAGAAGTGATTTTAATGAAATTTCATCCTCTCTAAAAGATATAGATAATGAAATTTCAAAGTTAAATGATGAAATATATAGCATTGAAAAAGATATAAAAAATAACGAACTTGAAATACAAAAAACAAAAAAAGAAATACAAACTATTGAAAATAAAATAGATGGTTTAAAAATAGAAATATCAGAAAATGAGGAGGTTCTTTCTCATAGAATAAGAGAAATGTATAAGAACGGTAGTACTGCAAATATTACAGTTTTACTATCATTACTAGAATCTAATAGTTTTTCTGAAATGTCAGACAGGCTTTATGCTTACCAATCTATAATCAAAATGGATAAAAAACTTATAGAAGATAATAAAGCAAAAATGTCAGAACTAGAAAAGTCTTCAGAAGCTATTAATCATAAGCAAGAAAATCTTCAAGCTATAAATGAAGATATTAATAAAAAACTTTCTTTAACTAAAGAAAAGAAAGCTGAAGTTGATAAAAAAAAGGCAGACTTATTAAGTGAAAAAGAGAAGATTGCTAATAAGATAAAAGAAAATGAAGAAAAGTTAATTTCTCATCAATTATCTGTAGTTTATTCAGATAATCCTACTTATAGACAACTTAATGACGCAATTGTTAATTTAAAGGGATTATTACCACAAATATCTACTACTTCTGTAAAATCAAAAATAAATTCTGCTATATTAGAAGCAAAATATAAATTATCATTAATGAATGATAATTCTAATTCATCAAATGATGATAACAATACTTCTTATAAAGCAACTTATCAAATGGAAGCAACTGCCTATTATGGTCACGGAATTACTGCTATGGGTACAAAACCTGTTAGAGATTCTAATGGACTAAGTACAGTAGCTGTAGATAAGAATGTTATTCCTTTAGGTAGTAAATTATATATTCCTGGGTATGGATATGCTATAGCAGCAGATACTGGTGGAGCAATTAAAGAAATGAAAATAGACCTATTTATGAATACGCAAGAAGAATGTTATGCCTTTGGAAGAAGAAAAGTTACAGTTCATGTAATTGCTTATCCTGGAGAATGGTAAAAAAGATGTAGCGGATATTTATTTTGCTTGTTCCGTCCCAAGCTCCAAGTCACATAGAAACAAACATCCACCCCACGCGTACTAAAGGTAAGGAAAAAAAGGTTGTCGCTTTTAGCAACAACCTTTTTTAATCCTGTAATTTATCTCTCATTACATTTAAAACTTTCTTTTCAATTCTAGATACCTGAACTTGGCTTATTCCTAGCATCTTTGCTACTTGCACTTGAGTTTTATCTTTAAAATATCTAAGCATAATTATTTGTCTAGACTTCTCATCTAAAGACCTTAATGCTTCTTTAAGTGCAATTTTATCAATCATATCGTTATCTTCTACACCTTTTTCACTTAACTTATCTATAAGCAATACAGGTGCTCCATCATCTTGGTGTATAGTATCATATAAGTATTGTAAACTAGATGCTGATTCAACAGCAAAAACTAAATCTTCTTTTTCTATACCTGAATACTCAGATAGTTCCTCAATTGTTGGTTCTCTGTCTAGCTGTTTCGTTAATTCTTCCTTATCGAAATGAATCTTTCTTGCAAGACTCTTAATATTTCTACTTACTTTTATCATCCCGTCATCTCTTAGAAATCTCTTGATTTCCCCTACAATCATTGGAACTGCATAAGTAGAAAACTTCACATTAAATGATGCATCAAAGTTTTTTATTGCTTTGACTAACCCTATAGAGCCAATTTGAAATATATCCTCATAATCATATCCTCTATTTAAAAACTTTTTACTTAATGAAGATACAAGTGGAAGGTTCATTTCTATAAGTCTATTCATAGCTACTTCATCTCCAGCCTTAGCTAATGGAAGCAGCTGAGAGTTATCATCATAATTGTATTCCTCTCGTTTAAAATTCCCTTTCTCCATCTTTTTTTCACCTAACTTACTGAATCAAATTTCTTCTTTAATACCACCCTTGTACCTCTTCCTTCTTGGCTTTCAACTTGAAGGCTATCCATAAATGTTTCCATTACGGTGAAACCCATCCCTGATCTTTCTAAATCTGGTCTAGATGTAAATAATGGTTCTCTAGCTTGACTTACATCTTTAATCCCTTTACCATTATCTGAAATAATTATAGTTATGTCATTACCAGACAACATTGCTTCTATAACAACTATTCCATCCTTTTTATTTTCATATCCATGAATTATAGAGTTTGTAACAGCTTCTGATACTGCTGTTTTTACATCTGTAATTTCTTCTATTGTTGGATCTAGTTGAGAAACAAATGCTGCTATTGCTACTCTTGCAAAGCCCTCATTTTGGGACTTACTTTCAAATTCAATTTTTATTTTATTATCATACATGAAAACCCCTCCATCAAATGCACTTCAATGCTTCATCAACATCTCTATAGTGATTGATAATTTTAAATAACCCAGACAATTCAAATACTCTGTTAACTCCTCTACTTACATCGACAACGCATAGAGCACCACCTCTAGACGTCATCTTTTTAAATCTTCCAACAACTACTCCTATACCGGAGCTATCCATAAATGTCACTCCACCAAAGTTTAAAATTAACCTTTGAGCATTTTCTCTTTCTATTCTATCATCTATCTTCGCTCTTACTTCTTCTGCGCTATGATGATCTAATTCACCAATTAAGTTCGCTATTAATGTATTATTACTTTTTTCAAACTTTAGATACATATATAATTTACTCTAAAGATTTCCTTAGAGTACTTCACCTCCTCCTCAGGCCCTTTTTCCATATTTTAGCATATATAATTATGTTAAGTCAATGTTTACATGTAATTTTATTCCTATTTTCTGTAATATAATATATTTTAATAATAAAATCTTTATTTTTCACATTGTTATACCATTATATCCCTACAGATGTTTCGACTTTCTCTGTTTCTATTGTTACATTTACTATTTAGAACTAACCTTTCTTAATATTAACCTAGATATAAGTTAAAAAGGATTATATCAAAAACAAACAACATTTTTGATACAATCCCTTTAAATATTTCTATTTAGATTTTCCCTTATACTTCTCAACTTCTTTTTCTATTATCTTAAATAAATCTTTATATGATGTTTTACTATCTAACATCATAACCTCTATAGCATCCTGTAAATTCTCCATTGTATAAATATGGAACTCACCCTTTTCTATAGCTTCTTCAACTTCCTTATTAAGAACTAAATCCTCACTATTAGTTATAGGAATTAATACTCCCTTATCTTTGCTATCACCTAATAGTTTGCAAACCTTGTAGAATCCCTCTATCTTTTCATTTACTCCACCTATAGCTTGAACCTCTCCAAATTGATTTATAGACCCTGTAACTGCAATATTCTGCTTTATTCCAACTTTACTTAAAGCCGAAAGTATACAAAGTATTTCTGCAACTGATGCACTATCACCATCTATTTGTCCATAGGTTTGTTCAAAGCTTAAATGAAAATCTACAGGTAACTTTTCATAAGGAATTATTAAATTACTTAGTAAGCCGCTTAAGATATTTATAGATTTTTCATGGATACTTCCTGACATATTACTTTCCTTTTGAATATCTAATATCTTACCTTCACCTTTACATGCTACACAGGTAAGTCTCATAGGCTTTCCAAAAGTATAATATCCAGAACTTAATACAGCAAGTCCATTTATAGCTCCTACTTTCTCGCCACTTAGTGTTAAAATTATCTTACTATCTTCATACATCTCTAGTATTTCATCTTCAATTAAGGACTTTTCATATGCAACATTTCTTATGTCCTTATCTGATATAATTTCTCTACCATCTAGCTCTGCCATATTATTAGCTAATATAAGAAGTCTATCTATATTCTTATCTTCAATACATATCTTTCCTCTACACTCTGCCACCCTAGATAAATATTTTATTATTTCTTTTATTGCATCATCACTTACTTTGTTTATATAATGCTTTTTTCCTCTTTCTAAAATATAATCTTTTAAAACTTTTCCTTTTATAGGTTGGTTTTTTACGTAATTAGAAAACTCAACTCTTATTGGGAATAATGATTTAAAATCTTCATCTGCATTATATAAAATATCATAGCTCTCATAGTCGCCAATTAAAATTACCTTTACATTTATAGGCACAGCTTTAGGTTTAACTCCGTTAATAGAAATAATGTCTAGATATCCTCTAGATGAATCTATGCTTACCTTTCCAGACATTAATGTCTTCTTCAAATAATAATAGCTATAATTATTCATTGCCAATTGATTTAGTCTAATTATAATACATCCTTCGTTAGCTTGAAGCATTGAACCAGAATTTATTAAAGATAAATCAGTTGAGTATAGTCCATTATGGTTCTCATATTCTATATTTCCAAATAAATTAGTCACATTAGGATCTTCTTCATAAATAACTCTAGGATTTTTATTATTTGTGTTATCTACCAATACAGATATATCATACTTATCTAATACTTCATTAATATCTGACTCATCGTCCTCTACATTCATAGTATAGCAATCAACTAGTTCTTTCTCTATACTATAAAATACCTTTTCAAGGTATTCATAAGCATCATCATCATCTATGAAATTTAATAAACAATCTTCTTTTTCATCTTCCATTTCTACATCCATGAATTCTGCATATATACCCTTTAGCTTCTTCATGGAAGTAAGCTCTATATCCTTAAGCTTCTCCAAAACAACTTCTGCCTTTTTCTTTAAATTAGATGCCTTTAAAACTATAGAATCCTTGCTCTCTTCTGATAATTCATCATATTCCTTTTCTGTCATTGCTTCTCCTTCTTTTAAAGGAATAAAAGCGAAACCTCCATTAGTGGCCTTAACATCGAAGCCATCTATTTTAGCCATCTCCATTAATTCACCAATATAGTTTGTCCTTTTGCTATGAACCTCATCTATAATTCTATCTTTTTCTGATTCAGACGATGTATTATAAAATTCCATAGCCACTTCATAATAACTATTCTTAATATTCTCTATAGTTTCTTTTAATTTAGCACCCTTTCCATTAGTTAAAAAAATAGGCTCTGGTCTCTTAGGATCATTTATAGTAGCGTAACAAATATCCCTTGGTGCTTCTGCACTTTTGTACAAGTTTTCTATAAACTTAGTTAAATTTTCTAACTTATCCTTAGAGAAGGAGTCTATTATATATAAGTTATAACCTTCTTCATCAATACTGATAGCTCTCTTTATTTTTTCATAAGCAGAGGTTATTTCGGGAATATCCTTGAGTCTAATTTTATTATCATCATCCTCATTTAAGTCCACATTAAATAGTACCTCATTTGGAGTTAACTCTCTCTTCATTTTAATTGCCCACTTTAGAAACTGCTATATCCTACAGTATTACTCAAGTAGTTCCCTCCTTTATTTAGTAGTCTACTATATTAGTATTCTTAATGAGGTAATTTAGATATCAATTTATCAAATATTTTTATATCATTTTATTTTACTCATTAATTCTTGAACGTCTTTATCGCCTCTTCCTGATAAATTAACTATTATATAATCCTCTTTATTTTTATTCTTAGCATACTTTAAAGCATATGATACTGCATGTGAACTTTCAATTGCAGGTATTATCCCCTCAAGTCTCGATAGTATTTTAAATGCTTCTAAAGCTTCTTCATCTGTACATGGTACATATTTAGCTCTTCCAATATCTTTAAGATATGCATGTTCTGGCCCTACCCCTGGATAATCTAGTCCAGCAGATATAGAATATACTTCCCTTGCCTCACCATTTCCGTCAACTATACATTTTGTTTTCATTCCATGTACTACTGCATCTTTTCCATTTCTCATTGTTGCTGCATTTAAATCAGTATCTACGCCTTTACCAGCTGCTTCAACTCCTATTAACTCTACATTTTCATCTTCAATGAATTCTGCAAAGGCTCCTATAGCATTACTTCCTCCACCAACACAAGCTATAACAGCTACTGGTAGCTTTCCTTCTGCCTCAATCCCTTGCCTTTTAGCTTCAATACTTATAATCTTTTGAAATTCTTTTACCATTGCTGGATACGGATGTGGTCCAACAGCTGATCCTAAAACATAAAATGTATTATCTACATCTTTTACCCATTCCTCTATTGCTAAGTCAACAGCTTCCTTTAAGGTTCTTGTACCTTTTGTAGCAGCTACTACTTTTGATCCTAAAAGCTCCATTCTAAATACATTAAGGGCTTGTCTTCTCATATCCTCTTCACCCATGTAAATAATACACTCCATACCCATCAATGCTGCAACTGTAGCTGTTGCAACACCATGTTGACCTGCCCCAGTTTCAGCTATTACTTTTTTCTTTCCCATTCTCTTTGCTAATAACATTTGCCCCAAAACATTATTTATTTTATGAGCTCCTGTATGGTTTAAATCTTCTCTTTTTAAATAAATTTTACAGCCCCCAACATGATCTGTAAGCCTTTGTGCAAAATATAAAGGATTTTCTCTACCAACGTATTGTTTTAAATAATAATTGTATTCTTTAACAAAATTAGGATCATCCTTATATTTTATAAATGCCTCCTCTAAAGAATTTAATGCCTTCAATGCATTTTCTGGGACATATTGTCCACCATACTTTCCATAATATTTTTTCATTTCTCTTTCCTCCCCAAATTTTTTTTCATATAATAAAAAAAGAGCCTATCATCCTATTGGGACGATAGACTCGTGGTGCCACCCATATTTAGAAACAATTTTATTGTTTCTCTCTTTTTAGATACAACTTAACATTTTATATCCTATCAATGTAACGCTTGAAAACGGCTAAGCTACTCTTATAAAATAATTTCACATCGCATCTACCAAAGCCCATTCCTTAAAAGCTCCTGTTCCGTACCTTTCACCAAACGACGGCTCGCTTAAGCATTTACCTATAAGTACTTTCTTCGGTCACTGATTTTACTTTATTTTCTATTATTATATTAATTTAACAAAATATTTGCAACTACTTTTTTAAAATAGTGATAATTGCTCTATTTCTGTCTCTTTAAATGAAGATATACTTACCCCAATTAATCTTAGCTCATCTTTTAAATCTTCTAATTGCAAAAGCTCTCTACATACAGAATAAATATCCTCACTTTTATATATATATTTATTTAAAGTTTTACTTCTTGTATGATTTTCAAATTCTCCAGTTTTATATTTTAAAGTTATAGTCTTTCCCATCATATTTTTACTAGATAATATTCTACTAATTTCTTCTGAAAAGTCTTTTAAGTAAATTAATAATTCATCTTTATCTGATGTATTAAACTTTAAAGTTCTTTCTTTTCCTACAGATTTTCTTTCCCTAGTTACTTGTACTTCTCTATCGTCTACCCCTCTAATTCTATTATAAATATCTATACCTGACTTTCCTAAATAGCTATAGAAAAACTCTCTAGGAAGTAAATATAAATCCTGAACAGTAAATATTCCCATATTATTTAGTTTTCCAACTGATTTTTTTCCTAAGCCATGTATTTTAGAAATAGATAAAGGTAGTAAAATGTCCGGAATCATATCTTTCCTTATCTCCATAATTCCATTTGGTTTATTCCAATCAGATGCAAGCTTTGCTAGGAATTTGTTATATGAAATACCTATAGATAGATTTAATCCTATTTCCTTTTTTACTCTATCTTTTATGTATAACGCAACTCTTTTTCCATCTTTAAAATCAGTATCTGTTATATCCAGAAAAGCTTCATCTATAGATATAGGTTCTATAACTGGTGTTATCTCTTTAAAAATATCAAAAATTTTATTAGAAATCTCTTTATATCTTCCATATCTTACAGGTAAAAATATCCCCATTGGACATTTGCTTCTAGCCATAAATCCAGGCATAGCTGAATGTACGCCATATTTTCTTGCCTCATATGAACATGTAGAAACTACACCTCTCTCACTTACGCCTCCTACAATTACAGGCTTTCCTCTTAGGCTTGGGTTATCTAATTGTTCTACAGATGCAAAGAATGCATCCATATCAACATGCAAAATTATTCTATCCATAAGTTAAATTTAGGCTAATACCTCCGAGAATACTCCTTGATTTTTACTTACTAAAAAAGAATATACTCCCATAGATAATAGTTCCTCTAGATATCTCTCCTCTTCTACTTCTTTTGAGAATTCTATAAGCATAATAGCTATGAAGGCTCTAAAGCTTCTATCCATATAAAACTCATATTGTGATTCTACCTCACATAAATAATCTATAACCATTTCTACTTTGTCCACATATCTTTGGACACCATCTTCTACTCTAATCATACCTATTATAGATAAAAATTGATGACTAATTTTTATATCTCTATTTTCAAATTCTTTCAATAAGTTATATATAATATTCAGATCTTCTACTTTTTTATTTAATAAAACTGTCATTGCAAGTCCTTGTACACTATTTCTTGAAAACATATCAAAATCTAAAATTAATTCAAATACACCTTTCATTTTTAAATATAACTCATCAGTATTAATATCATTTAATGCTAATAAGGCACATTGAAGATGATCCTCTTCGTTGGTAACGTTATCATATTTTTGCTTCATGTCCTCATATATATAATGCGTTTTATTAATTATATAGTTAAGGTCTTTTCCTTTAGAATACTTTACTATTGCATAAGCTGTTAACACCAAATAATGACTTTCTTTAAACCCTTTTTCTATTAATTCTTCATATACTAAAATTATTTTTTCAGTAATGCTTTTCCAATTTTCTTCGTTACCTATTAAAAATGATAATATATATAGAATATCTCCTCTAAAATAAGACATTCTTGACGTATTATTTTTTATAAATGATCTTATTTCTTTTATTCCTTTTGTAGGTACTTCCTTATTTCTATTTCCATAAATTAATGATGCAAAATGATTTATATATTCCCCATCATATCTAAACTCTTCTTTTGATTTCTTATAATTATTTATTACTCTATTACATAGCTCTATAAGTGATTCTTTCATAGCATTTCCTCTCTTTACAAGTTAAATTTCATATTAACCCACTACTATTATACTATATTTATCTAATTAAATTTATAAGAAAATCTTAATTTCCTTTATATTTATTCTAACTACTAAATATTTCAACTTCATGACATATATACTTTTGTTTAAAAAAACTTTTTCTTCACATACTAATACAGAATAAGATTAAGAGGTGATTATTTTGGATAATAACAATAACAGAGATTATAATAAAAAAGATTATTTAAGAAATGGAGTTAAATCTCAAGGTCAATATGGAAAAAGTAGTTTTAATACCACTGTAGAAAAACCTGGAATAAATGAAAGTGGAGTTGAAGCAAAAAAGAGAGGGTTTTAACTAATCCTCTCTTTACTATATACTTTTATATAATCATCAAAAGTTAAAGAATACACATTTTCAACTTTTAATGTATCCTCCATTGTAAATCCAACTTTTTTAAATATTTTTTTTGACCTAATATTATTATGATGAATTTTTGCTACTATCTCATTTGCCCTATAACTTAAAAAAGCTTCTGAAATACCTTTCTTTAAAGCAAGTGTACCTATTCCTTGTCCCCACTTTTCTTTATTTCCTATAGCTATAACTATTTCTACTATCTTACCTTTAGGAACCAGTTTAAGATATCCTACAGAATCATTCTTATATTCTATTATATAGAAAGGCCCTCCTTGACTAAAATATGGTGTTAGCACAGGAACCGTTGAAGCTCTTAATAAATAATCTAATGAATTTACTATTCCCTTTTCTTCATTTAAATAACGACTTACTTCATCATCTCTTAACCAATCCATTAATTTGTATACGTCTTGTCTATAAATCTCCTGTTGAAGATTTATATCCTTATACATCATTTTATCCCTCCATGATCTCATAATCATATAGGATTATACTTACAATTTAAACTTTAGTAAAATATTGTATCTTATTGAAATCATATCCACAGTAATTTATCTCATTTTATCTCCCTTTTGGTGTATTTATATACCTTTTACTATATGATGTTATTAAATTACTTTTATTAACTTTTAATTCTATTTAATTACTTTTAATTCCAAAAAGAAGAGTACCAAATGGCACTCTTCTTTTTTACTGTCTAGGAAAATATATAGTTTTAATTAGCTATAAATCAAAGATATTATTATATTCTCATATCATAAAATATAAAATCAAGTAAAATAATTATCCACCACACACTCTTTAACTTGTAACTTTATTTTCTAAAGCTTTCTTTTCTGCAGCTGCTTTTTTAGCTTCTGCTATTTTCTTTAATTGCTCTGGTGTTGGCTTCGGTGGAGCTTTCTTAATAAAAGAACCACTAACTTTAAAATTATTCTTATCTAATTCTACCATTTGAGAATCTCCAGTAAGTGTAATTGTCTTTTTAGGACAAAAATCACTACACATACCACAAAAAGTACAGGAACTTAAATCAAACTCCATTGTTATTTCTTGGCCACCTTCCACTGGCTTTTGAGTTTTAGTTATAGCACCTGGTGAGCAAACTCTTATACACATTCCACATCCAATACACTGGTCTGCATTAAAACTTATTCTTCCTCTATAATTCTTAGGAGTTTCTACTGGTTTCTCTGGAAACTTAGATGTTACTGAAGGTTTAAATAAATTTCCTATTGCCTCCTTTAAATAAGGTATCATTATTTATCCCCTCCTCTTTTATCTTTTAATATCTTAACAGCTTCAACTAAACCCTGAATAATTGCTTCTGGCTTTGGTGCACACCCACCTACAGCCACATCAACTTTTGTCCATTTATCTAAAGGGCCATCTACTGAGTAACTTCCCTTAAACACATTACAAGACATTGGACAAGATCCTATAGACATAACCACCTTAGGCTCTGGAACCTGTGATAAAACTCTTAGCATTCTTTCTCTAGACTGTGTTGTAACTGGTCCTGTTACTATAACGATATCTGCATGCTTTGGGCTTCCTGTAAGCTTTACTCCAAACCTTTCCACATCATATCTTGGCCCTAAAAGTGCTACTAACTCTATATCACACCCATTACATGAACCTGTGTTTAAATGATATATCCAAGGAGACTTCTCTTTACTTAAACTCATTAACCCCATTTAAATCCCTCCAATCACATAGCTAATGTAATAGCCAAGAAGCTTATTAAAGATAAAACAGCTGGTACTGTCCAAAAGAACTTTAATCCTTGATTTATTTTAAATCTTCCAGCTATAGCTCTAACTAAAGTTATAGATATAAACATAACAACAAGTGTTAAAATCAAGAATAGTATTATATTCAGTATTATATTTAAAGTAGCATTTCCAGTGACTCCTATACCTTTTCCACCTAAGAATAGTGCTACAAATAATCCTGACATAATAAATGCCTTAATCTGGCTTGTTAGTTTATATAAAGCTAAGTATAATCCACTATACTCCACTAAAGGTCCTTCACAAATTTCTGTTTCAGCCTCAGCCATATCAAATGGTACAACACCTACTTCTGCTGGAATAACCATTAAAAAAGCTATGGCTGCTGGTATTAATGTTATATGAAATAATCCCATTCCATCAACTACCTGAAATCCTTGTATACCTAATAGTGAAAAACTTACGTTAGTTCCCATAAATGCTCCTGCTTTTTTGCAAACTGCAAGTATAGACATAACCATAGGCAATTCATAAGCAAGCATAGTTACTACTTCTCTTGAAGCTCCTATTCCAGCTAATGGGGAAGATGAAGAACTTCCTCCTACTACTAACATTACTGCTGATATTGTTAAAAGATATATTATAACTATAATATCAGCTGTACTATTTATAAAAGCTTCTTGATACATAGGAATAAATATAGGTATTATTAACACACTAGCTAGTCCAACTATAGGAGCTAAAAGGAAGGCTTTTCTAAGTGCGTTTCTTGGAACTATTACATCCTTACCTAATAGCTTTATAAAATCATAAAATGGTTGAAGTAGTGGAGGTCCTTGTCTTAATTGCATTTTAGCAACAATCTTTCTATCTATTCCTGACATAAGTAATGCCATAGCTATTGCAAATAATCCTCCTGGAAAAATTAATACATGAAAAATAAATTTAGCTATTTCCATATCTACTCACCCCCTATAATGTTATAAAGCAATAGATTATTATAACTGCCATGGTTACAACCACCCAAAGCGCATAATCATTAACAACTCCTGAATGGGCATTGCTTAATCTATTGAAATATCCTTTAAAATCATGTTTCATACCCCAAAATAAATCATGAGGTCCAACCTTTGAAAATTCTTCTTTTTCTCCACCTGTAAAGACTTCATATTTTGTATCCATTGCTCCTTCTAAAGAGCTACTTTCAACTCTACATTTACCAAGCTTATGAATTCCAAAAGTCATTGCTATAATTATAGCTATTACTCCTATAAAGAAAAGTATTAAAAATGACTCTGGATTATATTCTCCTCTAAAGGCAAAATCCAAATCACTCTTTGTATAATTCTCAAGATGTAATAATGACAAATCTCCTAATAGCATATTATCTATATATTTAGGAACATTTCTTATAGCATCAACAATAGGCACTAATATTCCTTTAATAACATAATTAGAACATATACCAAAAACAAAGCATATTAATGCTAATATACCCATTGGTAGCTTCATAGTAAATGGAATTTCCTTCACTTCTTTTAGCTCTTCTCTTTCAGCTCCAAAGAAAACAGAATGTCCAACTTTAATAAATGAAGCTAATGTAAGAACAGAAACTATAAGTTCTACAATTGTTATTATTGGTATTTGCGTTTCTGAAGTAGATTGATACAATATCCACTTAGAGGCAAAGCCATTAAATGGAGGTATTCCACTAATTGCTGCTGCTCCTATAAAAAACATAACTGCTGTAAAAGGCATCTTTTTGCCAAGTCCTGAAACCTTATTTAAATCTGTAGTTCCCACGCGGTAAAGCACTGCCCCTGCACAAAGGAACAATAAACACTTAAAGGAGGCATGATTAACCATATGATATAAGCCGCCCATAAGTCCTAGATTTGCAATACCATCTGCTGCAGTTAAACCTACACCTATACCAGTAATTACATAACCTAATTGAGATACTGAGTGGAATGCAAGAAGTCTCTTAAAGTCTGTTTGTAAAAGTGCCATAGAAACTCCTACTACCATGGTTATAGCTCCCCATATCATTACTAGGTATGCTAGTGCCTTATTTCCACTTACCATAAATATCATAAATAATATTCTTATTAACCCATAAACACCAGTCTTACTCATTACTCCTGAAAGTAACATAGAAATTGAAGATGGTGCTGACATATGAGCATCAGGTGGCCATGTATGACATGGAACCATAAAGGATTTAACTGCATATCCAACTAATAATAAAGCCAAAGCTAGAATTGTTACTGGAGTAAACTTGTCTCCCCCACTATTTAGCTCTAGAGCTATTTGTGCAATATTTAAAGTATGAGTTTGAGCATATATTAATGCTGTTCCCATAAGAATTAGAGAAGAACCTAGTCCCCCAATTACTAAATATTTAAATCCAGCTTCTAAGGCCTTATCCTTCTGAGTTCTAAATGCTGTTAATGCAATGGCTGCAAATGTCATTATTTCTAGCATTACATACATATTAAATAAATCACCAGTAAATACAAAACCTATCATACTACCTGCTAAAAGTAAAAATAGTGTATAGTACTTACCAAGCCCATCATCCTTGCTCATATATTTAATTGAATATATGGAACTTAATGCACAAGCTGCTGTTATTATTAAACCTACAAATAGAGATAGAGCATCTACCTCCATTCCTATACCTATAGCAACATTATCTACAGGCTTCCAATTTCCTAGCCAATAAGTTATTATCTTTCCATCTAAAAATACAGGCTTTATTAATAGCATTGTTATAATAAATGATGCTATGCATCCCAATACAACAATAGCTTTCTTTATCTTTATATATTTTTCCTTAAATAGACCTATTATAAATGCTAATACAAAAGGTGTAAGTATAGCTATTAAAGGATATCCTGAATAATCATTACTCATCCTTTAAGCCTCCTTACCTTGTCAGATTCTATGCTTCCATACCTCTCCTTTATCTTTATTACTAAAGATAATGCTAAAGCTGTAACACAAGCTCCAATTACTATAGAGGTAAGTGTTAATGCTTGAGGAATAGGATCAACAAAGAAAGCACCATCTTTTAAATCACTTATAAATATAGGTGCAGTACCACCCGCTCTAAATCCAATTGTAATTAGCAATAGATTTATTCCTGAATCCATAACTCCCATACCTATAACTATTTTTATAAGATTCTTCTTAAAAATAATCAAAGCTAGTCCAATTACAATAAGGAGAAAAGCTCCTATATAATTAATTATCATCTTCCAGTCCCTCCTCCTCATCATCTCTTAAAGTGCCTATCATTATAAGAAGAAGAACTCCAATTCCTGCAAGAACTTTATATCCTACAGCAAAATTCATTAAAAATATTGTTCCTGAAGAAAATAATTTACCTAAAGTTCCTTTCCAAATTACGTTTCCAAAGAAGGCAGCTCCATATATAACACCTAAAGTTGCTACTAAAACAAATGCTAAGGCACCTAAATCCTCTGATGTCTTTAACCTATTTAAATGAAATGTTTTTAATACTTTATCTCTTCCATATGCTATAAAGAATATGGCAATAGCACCAGTAAGTAAAACTCCTCCTTGGAAGCCACCTCCTGGACTTAAGTGCCCATGAAGTATGATATATGCTCCAAGAACAAGAGTTATAGGTATAACTAAATCTGCACAAGAAGGGATTATTATATCCTTTTGCTTTCTATTCTTTTTCATGATTTCCTACCCCCTTAGCTCTTCTTTTTCTTAGAACAGCTGTTGCTCCACAAACTGCTGTAAATAGAACAAAGGATTCACCAAGAGTATCATATCCTCTGAAATCAAATACTATTGATGTAACAGAGTTTATGGCTCCTGTTTTTTCTTGAGTTTCATTTACTATAATTTCTGCTGCTCCATTATAAGTGGAAGGCATATCAACCATCTTAAATCCTACAAAAATGAATGCAACCGTTATTACTAAAAGAGAAAGAATTCCTATTGACTTCTTCATTTTTCTTCCTCCTTATTATCTTTCTTATCTTTTACCTTCTTTAAGGTAACTATAAAGATTATTGGAGTAAGTATTGCTCCTACTGCGGCCTCTGCCAAAGCTACGTCTGGCGCCTTTAATAGTAAAAACTCTAATGCTAAAAAACTTCCCATAATTGACATAGCTATTATTGATGGTAATAAATCCTCAATAAATAAAAGGGATACAGCTGCAATAATCATTCCAAGGATAATAATTGTATTTAATATAGCAAAACTATTCATCCTCTTCATCCCTCCCATAGTGATCACACTTATTCTTCTCAAATAACTTGGCCTTTGTTTTATATGCAGCTCTTGTCATAGCATGTGATGCCACTGGGTTAGTTATAACTAAAAAGAACATAATAACTAAAGCCTTTATTCCTAAAGAAGAATTTCCAATAGCAAACCCATATATAACGCATCCAAGAGCAATTGGTAAAGCTCCCATAGTTGCAATATTAGTTGATGATTGTAATCTACAATAGGTATCTGGCATTCTAATCATTCCTACGATTCCAGCTATGGTAAAGAATATTCCAACTGCAAATAGTAAATCTATTAAAATTCTTACCACTATCATATTTTCCCCTCCAAATACTTAGAAATAAGCACCGTACCAATAAAGCCAAGTAATGTCATTATAAGACCAAGGTCCACAAACAAACTTCTCTCTTCAATACAACCAAATAATATTAATACAACACCTAAGATTATATCTATACAGTCTGCTGCCACTACTCTATCTATAATGTGAGGGCCTCTAAATACTCTATATAAAAGTACTAATGATAAGAGGGATAGGATTATTGCAACTATCATTAAATCATTACTCATATCCATTATTTAAAAATCCCCCTTATCCTATTCTCAAAGTCTCCCTTGATTATTTCTCCTGCTTTATCTTCTTCCTCAGTTTCAACGTCTATCCAATGAACATATAAATAATTTTTTCCGTCCTCTTCTATAATGTCCATAACAATTGTTCCAGGTGTTAAAGTTATAGAGTTCGCTAGCATTGATAACCCATAATCTGATACTAACTCTGTTGGAATTTTAACTATACCTGGATTTATCTTTACGCTTTTAGATAAAGCTCTTTTTGCTACATCAATATTCGCCTTCATTAAAGCCACTGTATAAAAAGGTATATAAGCTATTAATCTAAAGAATCTATTTTCTTTAAATAGCCAAGTTCCATCTTCCTTTATAAAAAGTGGACATGTAAAATACCCAATTATTACAGATACTATTAATCCAACAATTACTTCTTGGATATCAATTTTGAATATATTTATATCTTGTAATACAAATAAAATCCAAAATACAAAGGCAAAAATGGAAGTTGCAAAAATACCCTTTTTATTTCTCATATTCTTTCCCCCTATTCCTCAATTTTAGAAATAAGCCAATTTTTAAATTCCTTTATATCATCTTCATTCTTAGAATTTACCTTAAATAACTTAAGCTCATCATTTCTTATTAATGCATTCTTATCTACTCTTTCCTCATTAAATTCAAAATAATTTATTAAGTCATACTTTGTTAATACTAAAGCATCTGCTCTTGTAAACATTAATGGATACTTTTCAACCTTGTCATCACCTTCTGGAATGCTTAGTAAAGCTACCTTAAGGCTTTCACCTATATCAAACTCTGCTGGGCAAACAAGATTTCCTATATTTTCAATAATGATAATATCTAAATGGTCTAAATCAAATTGTGGAAGTATGTTCTTTATAGACATAGCTTCTATATGACAAGCTCCATCTGTATTTAATTGAACTACAGGTATTCCTCTTTCAGCCATTTTTTCTGCATCTATTTTACCTGCAATATCACCCTCAATAACCCCTACTTTAATTCCTGACTTTTTAAGTTCATCTATTAACCCTAATATAAATGTTGTTTTTCCTGCTCCTGGAGAACCCATTATGTTAATCATAAATACCTTCTTTTCTTTCAATTCATCTTGAAGTTCTTTATGACAATTTTCATTCCACTCCATAATTTGTTTAACAACCTTAATCTCCATATTACTCAACCTCCAAACTGTCTACATAAAATTCCTTGCCATTCTTTATTTTTATCTTATATGAATTGCATTTAGGACAAGTATAATTTCCCTTAGGTATTTCCCCTTCATATAAGCATTCTCTACACTCAATTTTTATTGGAAGCTTTTCTACAATTAACTTTGCACCTTCTGCTACTGTATCCTTACTTATTACATTAAAATAATAATCTATACAGCTAGGTACTAACCCTGTTAATTCTCCAACCTTTATTCTTATTTCTTTTATGCTTTTGAAGTTATTCTTTTTTTCCTCATCTTTGCATATTTTTAAGATACCTTCAGTAACTGACAATTCATGCATCTATCTATCCAAACAAGAGAAACAAGGGTCTATACTTGCAACTATTAAACCTGCATCTGCTATAGTATTATCCTTAAGCATAACTGGTACAGTAGCTGCATTTTTAAAAGTTGGTACATGTATATTTACTCTTCCATTAGTTTGTCCACCATTAGAAACAACATAGTATGATACCTCACCTCTAGGTGCTTCAATTCTTGAGAAATACTCTCCCTTTGGAACCTTTGGCATTTTCATACCTAAGTTAATTGGTGTATCTGGAATATTATCTAAGGCTTGTTCAATTATTTTTATACTCTCTTCTATTTCTAGTAATCTAACAACAGCTCTTGAGAATACATCTCCTTCTGCTTGAACTATAGCTTTAAAATCGAAATCATCATAAGAACAATATGGATCAACCTTTCTAACATCATCCTTCATTCCCGATGCTCTTCCATGTGGTCCACAAGCTCCATATATAAAGGCATCTTCATTTGTTAGAACTCCAACTCCTTTAGTTCTTAATGCTACAGTTTTATCGTTAGCATAAATATCGAATATAGCTTTAAAATCTTCTTTTAAAATGCTAAGCTTCTCTCTTAAATCCTTTTCAATTTCATCATTAATATCTCTTCTTGCACCACCTATAATATTCATTGCATAGTTAACTCTATTTCCTGATAGTGTTTCTAACATGTCCATTATTTTCTCTCTCTTTTCAAAACACATCATAAACAATGAATCAAACCCTATTATATGGGCAGCCAAACCTAACCATAAGAAATGGGAATGTAGTCTTTCAAGCTCACATGTAATTACCCTTAAGTAATCTCCTCTTTTAGGAACTTCCATTCCTGCTATCTTTTCTACAGCTAAACAATAAGCTAAAGTATGAGAATGAGAACATATACCACATACTCTTTCAACAAGTGTAATTGTTTGAATATGGTTTCTTTCTTCACATAACTTTTCAATTCCTCTATGGTTATATCCTATATAAACCTTTGCGTCCTTAATTTCTTCCCCCTCAGTAAAAAGCTTTACATGAACAGGCTCTTCTAACGCTGGATGATAAGGCCCTAAAGGTACAACATAACTCATTTACCTCACCCCTTTTATTTATCCTTATATTTCTTTAATTCACTTAATGGCATAACTAATATTTGTCCTTCACCATCTTTAAATTCTTCTGGTAAGAATAATCTACCAGACCTATTTAACCCATCAAACTTCATATTCATCATTTCTTCTATTTCCTCTTCTGCCCACCTTGCTGAAGCTGAATAAATGGGAGTTATTGATGGAAGTATCTCTTCCCCTTTTACTAAGTAAGTTGTTATATCGCCATTAACATCAAAGTTATACGCAATTACATTTTCCCTATTCTCATTAATGTAACCATTAATCATAACCAGCCTTCGTTTTTCCTTATACATAGCTTTAACACTATCTAGCAGGTCTTCTTTTTTAATTTCAATCCCATTAAAGTCATGCATTCTTCTCACCTCTTTCTTAACATATTCTTGGAAATAAATCTGAAGACAATTTGTTTAAAATTCTCCTACTTCCTAAAGGTCCTTTAAGTAATACTTTTTCCTTTTCATAAGAGACAACCTCTCCTATAATCGAAGCCTTCTTACCTAAATCCACCTTTCTTAGCTTTTCTACAAGTTCCTCTGCAATGCTTTCATCTACAACTATTAAAGCCTTTCCCTCATTTGCCGCGTATAATAAATCTATACCTAATATCTCACTAGCTCCTAAAGCGCCCTCACTAAAAGGTAATCTTTCTTCTTTAATTTCAATAGAATAATTAGTTCCATCTACAAATTCATTTAGTGTTGTTGCCACTCCTCCCCTTGTTGGATCTCTTAAAATCTTAATTTTGTCACCATATTCAAATATTATAGAAGCTAATGGATATAAATAAGCGCAATCTGATTTTACTGCTCCTTGAAAAAAGTTATTTCTTTCACACATAATGGATATACCATGATCCCCTATGTTTCCTGTTACTATCACCTTATCTCCAGGCTTAATTCTTTCTTTTCCTAACCTTAAGTTTTCCACTTTAATACCTATTCCAGAAGTATTAATAAATATTCCATCTCCATGTCCCTTCTCAACTACCTTAGTGTCTCCAGTTACTATTTCTACTCCTGCTATCTTCGCCGTTTCACTTAAAGATTCTATTATCCTATTTAAATTTTCTACACTTAATCCCTCTTCAATTATTAATCCTAAACTTAGATATTTAGGAATGCTTCCACACATTAATAGATCATTACAAGTTCCACATACTGCAAGCTTCCCTATATCTCCACCCACGAAAAAAAGAGGATTAATAACAAAACTATCTGTTGAAAAGGCAATTTCTCCTTTCAAACTCAAGCTTGCACCATCCCCTAGTATATTCAATTTACTATTACCCACCTTAGGTAATATTACATTCTTTATTAAATTTTCACTTTGCTCTCCACCACTACCATGAGAAAGAGTAATTACATCTTCCATAAATTTCACCTCTATTAACCTTCATACTTGTAATATGCTGCGCAAGTTCCCTCGCTTGATACCATACATGGTCCTATAGGGAATGCTGGAGTACACACTCTTTTAAAAGAGCTACATTCACAAGGTAATATTCTCCCCTTTAGTACTTCTCCACATCTACATACATACTTTTCTTTACTCCTAGTAATTAGCTTTAACTCTTCATCTAAAGGAAACTTATTTAATATATCTTTTTCTTTATAATCATCCTTTAAAACCAATCCACTTTTATCTATATTTCCAAGCCCTCTCCATAATGATTGTGATTCTTTAAAATATTTATTAATTAACTCTTTTGCTACAATATTTCCCTCTCTACTTACAAAGCTTTTATAGCAATTAATTATTTTTTTACTCCCCTTATTCCTTATAAGCTGTATAATAGCTTCTATAATTTCATCCTCTTTAAATCCAGCTATTACCCCTAATTGTCCATATTCTTTAATGAATTCAAAATCTCTTTCTCCTAATATAACTGCAACATTACCTGGACAAAGGAATCCATCTAATTTAAGTTCTTTATCCGCCATAATTGTCTCCATTACAGGTTCAACTCTCTTATGCATTGAAAAAACAAATAGATTTCTAATATCTTTATTCATTATCTCTTCTAATAAGACACAGGTAGATGGTATTGTTGTTTCAAAACCAATACCTAAAAACACAAAATTCTTATTTTTTTCCTCTTTAGCTATTTCTATGGCATCTACTGATGAATATACTACTCTTATATCTCCACCTAAAGCTCTTGCCCTTTCTAGAGATATTAAAGGACTTGTCCCAGGAACCCTTAACATATCACCATAAGTTATTACTGATATATTCTTATTTAAAGCTAAGGAATATATATAATCTATGTACAAACTTGGAGTTACACATACAGGACAACCTGGACCAGAAATTAATTTAACCTTATTTCCCAGGAAATTTCTTAAAGACATTTTTCCAATTTCCATAGTGTGAGTACCACATACCTCCATAAATGTCATAGTACCTTCTATATTATCTAGCTCCTCCTTAAGTTCCCAAATTAATCTCTTATTCATTTGCTTATTTCTCCAATCTTTTCTTGAAGCTCCTTAAAAATATCTAAACGTTCCTCTCCTTCTTCTTTACTTAACTTGCTTATTGCAAAACCAGCATGGATTAGCAAATAATCTCCTAAGCTTACATCTTTTATTACATCAATTCTTATCTTTCTTCTATTTCCTAAATAATCACATAAAGCTTCTTTATCATCTATACTTATTACTTTCATAACTAAACCCAAGCACATTTCCATATTCCACCTTGTATTTTTTTACATATTTTCATAATATCACATTTTCTGCCTTTCTTAAAGTTTTTGTAAGAATTTTTATAATATTCTCTATTTATTACACAATTATTATTTTTAATTTTATTAAAACGATTACTGATTTATTATTTTACAAAAAATAAATGTATGGTATAATACAGATATATTTATAGGAATTATTCATATTATTTATAAAAGGAGATTAGTCATGGGTTTTAAAGATAAGTTTAATAAGTATTTTCAAGATTCATATTTTGAAAAATATGGGGATAGAATAGCAAGTGCGAGTGGTACAGTTGTATCTGTAAAAGTTGAAGAAAAAAACTTTATTTTAATTCATAAATTAGTTTGTGATTTAGTTGTGAAGCCAGAAGTAGGAAAATCAATTATAAAAGCTAGATACAAAAAATGGCGTTGGTTTAAAAAGGTTGATTTCATTCCTTTAGCTATGGGACATAAGATTATGCTTATGGGACTTAAGGGAGTTAAAGGTAAGAAGGATGCTGACATACTTCAAATTCAAAACATCATTAACTTAACTGCTAAAAGGGATCTAATTCCAATAGACCACTCTCAAATAAAGAAGTCTAGACAACAAGTTAATAAAATGAGATATAAGTAAAAGAGCACTTAATGGTGCTCTTTTTTACTCGAAAAAGCAATAAAAAAGGTAAGGAAAATATAAAATTATTATCCTTGATTTTATATTTTATAATATTAAAATATAATAATACATTTGATTTATAGCTAATTAAAATTTTATACTTTCCTGATATTAAAAATAGTAAAACGAGGGGTTTGTAGATGAGAAAAAAAGATATACTTGAATTAAAAAAGCGTTTAAAGAAGGATTATTGCACCTTTACTAAAATGTGTGGTTGCTATGTTAATGGAGAGAAAAATGTAATTTTAAAATTTAGAGAAACATTTCTAAATTTAGAAGAAGATGATTACTTTAAATTTTTAGAAATAGCTAGAAAGGTTCTATCTGGAACTATTGGAAATAACATTTTAGAATTAAACTTTCCACTTAATGAAGATCTTATAAATGAAAAACAAGTTTCTCTTATGCAGCTTAAGAATAGTAAATTAAAAGATGACTCTATTCTTGATGATTTTTATAACTCTATCATAGATAGTTATGATTACACTGGTAACTTTTTAATACTTGTTTTCCACGACGCTTATGATGTTATAACTAAAACCAAAGATAATTTAAAATTAGATGAATCTGAAGAAGTATATGAATATGTACTTTGTGCAATCTGTCCAGTTTCACTTTCTGAACCTGGTCTTAGATACTATGAGGATGAGCATAAAATTAAGGCACGTATTAGAGATTGGGTTGTTACCCCTCCAACTAATGGCTTTGTCTTCCCTGCTTTCATTGATCGTAGTACAGACGTTAACTCTGTAATGTACTACACAAAAAATGCTAAGGATCCGCATCCTGAATTAATGGAGGATGCTTTAGGTTGCTCCTCAAAGCAAACTGCCACTATACAAAAAGAAACTTTCCAATCAATTATTAAAGATTCACTTGATGCTGATGAAGAAAAAGCTGATAAAATTTTTATGGAAGTACAAGATAATCTAAGCGCTATGATTGAAGAACATAATTCCATATATGAGGATACAGATAGTGAACCAAAAACTCTAACCAATAAAGACATTCAAAACCTTTTAATAGAAAGTGGAGTTCCTGAGGAGGTAACCACAAAAATAGAAGAATCTTATGTTGAAAGCTTTGGTGATGACCTTCCTTTAGCAGAAAATTTAATTGATGCAAAGGTACTTAAGGCAAATGAACAAAGAAAAAAGGAAGAACATCTAGAAAAACAAGTAGCACTTCTTCAAACTAGACTTGAAGAAGTTAAGCAAGAAGTTGCTGCTGATAATGATGAGGAAAATGCTAACTTAGAAGAAAGTAATCCAGACTATGATGTTATACTTCAAGTAAAGCCTGAAAAAGTACCTCAAATAAAATCTGAAATAATAGATGGACAAAAGTGCATAATCATTCCTATCAATGAAAATGAACAAGCTACAGTTAATGGAGTGGATGATTTAATTTAAGTTACCTAAATAGAAAAAGCAGATCTTAAAAATAAGATTTGCTTTTTCTCATTCTATTCCTTACAATTATTTTGTTTTTATAAACAAATAAATACTATTTATAAATGCTATTATTCCAGAGAAGAATAATACAATCATCCATTGATTAATCATTAAAGGTACTGTATGGAATATGCCTTGTAAGAAAGGTATATATAATATTGCCGCTAACATTATTATAGAAAAAGATACTGCACCAACTAAATATAAGTTAGTGAATAACTTTATTTCAAAAATGGAATGTCTTTCTGACCTACATTCAAACACGTGGAACAATTGTGACATTACTAATGTAGCCAATGTTAAAGTTCTACAAGTCTCTAAATTCATTCCGTAATATCTTCCAACCATGAAAGATAATAAAGTACAAATACCAATTAATGAACCACGAACTAAAATCTTCTCAGTTAACCCTCTAGCAAATATTCCTTCTTTCCTATCTCTAGGAGCTTGCCTCATTATATCCTTATCTGCAGGATCTACCCCTAAAGCTATAGCAGGCAAACCATCAGTTGCTAAGTTTACAAATAAAATCTGAATTGGTGAAAGAGGATTAGGTAATGTAAGTAAAGATGCTAAGAACATTGTTAATACTTCACCTAAGTTACATGATAATAAGTACCTTATGAACTTTCTGATATTATCATATATAACTCTTCCCTCTTCTACTGCTGATACAATAGTTGCAAAATTATCATCCATAAGTATCATAGATGATGCTTCCTTAGTTACATCTGTTCCTGAAATTCCCATGGATATTCCAATATCAGCTTCCTTAATAGCTGGAGCATCATTAACACCATCACCAGTCATTGCTACAACATTATTATTTCTTTTAAATGCCCTAACAATTCTAAGCTTATGATCAGGTGATACCCTAGCAAAAACCCTTATCTTTTCAACTTTCTTCTTTAGTTCATCATCTGTCATGCTTTCTATATCTTCACCAGTTACAACTTGGTCATCGTTATTACATATGTTTAAAGATTTTGCTATTGCAAGAGCAGTATTTTTATGATCACCAGTAATCATAACTGGCTTAATACCTGCAAGCTTACATCTAAGAACAGCATCTCTAGCCTCAGCTCTTGGTGGATCTATGCTACCTGCAACACCTATGAATATCAATCCATCTTCTAATTTTTCACTCCTAGTTAAATTTTCATCCTTATATGCACCTGCAATACATCTTAATGCTCTAGAAGACATTGCCTCAATAAATGAAGCTACTTGCTTCTTCTTTTGATATGTTAGAGGCTTAATCTTATTATTTTCTAATATATAAGAACATTTTTCTATAACCCTTTCAGGAGCCCCCTTAACATAGCAACATTCTTTTCCATTTTCCCTCATAATAACAGACATCATCTTTCTTGTTGAATCAAAAGGTATATCATATACACGCTCAGATTTTTCAACAAAAGCTTTAAGAAGATTTGTATCCTTAAAGAATAGTTTTACTAATGCTGTTTCTGTTGGATCACCATGTAATGCTTTATCTATATTTTTAACATTAAAATCATAATTACAATCATTACATAATACTAGTGACTTCATTAACATTGTATAATCTGTAAGCTTTTCCTTATCAAGTTCACATATCTTTCCATTTAGGTATACTTCCTTAACAGTCATTTTATTTTGTGTTAAGGTACCTGTCTTATCAGAGCAAATAACAGATGTACATCCTAATGTTTCTACAGCTGGAAGCTTTCTAACTAATGCATTTCTCTTAAGCATTCTAGAAACTCCAAGTGCTAATGAAACTGTTACTATAGCTGCTAATCCCTCTGGAATTGCTGCTACAGCTAAACTTACTCCAAGTAAGAACATCTCTGTTATATCATTTCCTCTAATAATTCCTAAGATAGTAACAACTGCACAAATTACAAGACATAAAACAACTAATATTTTTCCTAATGATTCTAATCGTTCTTTTAAAGGAGATTTTTCTTCTTTTATATTATCTAAAAGATTTGCTATCTTACCCATTTCAGTGTCCATTCCAATACTAGTTACTGTAAATAATCCTTTTCCCTTTAGCATTGTTGTTCCCATATATCCACTGCGCTTTTCTTTCTTATTTGTATCCTTAGAAACTCCAACTGATTCCCCTGTTAATAATGATTCATCTACCATTATTGATGATCCTTCAAGGAATTCTCCATCTGCTGGAATTCTATCTCCAGCTTCAAGTACAACAACATCCCCTATTGTTAGATAGGCAGAATTAATTACCTTTAATCCTCCATCTCTAAACACCTTACAAGTTGGTGCTGCTAGATTCTTCAAAGCTTCTAAAGACTTTTCAGTTCTAAATTCCTGTACAAATCCTAAAATTGCATTTACTATAACGATTATTATAATTGTAATAGCATCTGCTGTATCTCCCATAATACCTGAAATAATGGTGGCACCTAATAATACCCATACCATAAAATCGTTAAATTGAGATAAAAAAATCATTATTGGTGAAGCTTTCTTTTTATGCTGTATTTCATTTAATCCAAAGTTTTTCATTCTCTTCTCTGCTTCTCGTGTTGTTAACCCCGGAACTATTGTCTTTTCCTGTATCACCCTTTTTCCTCCTTAAACAAAACTCTATATTATATATATTTTGCTTTACTGAAGTTAGAACACAAGAAAACATAATAAAGTTAAAGGTTGTTATGAACTTTCTTTTAATAAAAGAACTATCATATTAATTGAATGTTCTCTTATACTATCTAAATAGTGAATACCTGCTTAAGGTCACATATCTTAGATTCAATATATTTTTTATATTGTGAAATACTTCATTAATAAATATGTTTTCTGCTATACTTCTCTATTTTCTTCTTTTCTTTACTTTTTTCGTGTTTAGCTTTAAAATATAATAGTAAAATTTTAAGTCAAAGGAGGAATAGTTTTGAGAAACGTAGTTTATGTAACTGGACATAAAAATCCAGATTCAGATTCAATTTGTGCAGCTTACGCATATGCTGAATTTAAGAACAAAACTGGAGAAATTCCTGCTATACCTGTTAGATTAGGTAATGTTAGCAGAGAAACTCAGTTCATCTTAGATTACTTTGGTGCAGAAGCTCCTGAATATTTAGAAACTGTAAAGTTAAAAGTTGAAGATTTAAAGATAGATAATATCAACCCTGTTACACCTGAGATATCATTAAAGATGGCTTGGAACATTATGAGAGATAAGAACATTCAATCTCTTCCTGTAGCTGATTCAAATGATCATTTATTAGGTATGCTATCTGTATCTAACTTAACTTCTTCATATATGGATATATGGGATAATGTTATCCTAGATAAGAGTAATACTTCTATAGATAATATAGTTGATACTTTATCTGCAAAGGAATTATACATCCATGGTAACAACCCAAAATTCCCTGGAAAGATTTGTGTTGCTGCTATGCAACCAGAAAGCATGAAGGGATTAATTGAAGAAGGCGATATTGCTATAGTTGGTGATAGACCTGAAGTTCAAGAAGCTTTAATTGATCTTAAGGTTTCTTTAGTTATAATAACAGGTTCTCATAATGTATCTGATGAATTACTTGAAAAAGCTAAGAATAATGGAGTATGTATCATAAGCACTCCTCATGATTCATTTACAGCTTCAAGATTAATAGTTCAAAGTATACCTGTAGGATATGTTATGGCTACAGAAAACATAGTATCTTTCTCAACTGATGACTTAGTTGAAGATATTAAGAAGGAAATGAGTGAAACTAGATATAGAAGCTACCCTGTTACTGATTCAGATGGTAAGGTAGTAGGTTTAATTTCTAGATATCATTTAATTTCTAACCATAAGAAGAAAGTAATTCAAGTTGACCATAATGAAAGAGGTCAATCTGTAGATGGATTAGATGAAGCTGAAATCTTAGAAATCATCGACCACCACAGAGTTGCTGATATTCAAACAAACAACCCAATTTACTTCAGAAACGAACCTCTTGGAAGTACTTCAAGTATAGTTGCTAAGTGCTTCTTTGAAAATGGTATAAGACCTTCTAAGAAGGCTGCTGGTCTATTAATGGGTGCTTTAATTTCTGATACATTATTATTCAGAAGTCCAACTTGTACTGAACAAGATAAGCACATCTGCAAGAGATTAGCTGAAATTGCTGGAGTAAATGATGTTGAAGCTTTTGCTAAAGAAATGTTCAAAGCTGGTACTTCATTACAAGGAAAGACAGTTGAACAAATCTTCAATCAAGACTTCAAGCCATTTACAATTGGTGAAGTAAAAATAGGTGTTGCTCAAGTTAACACTATGGATATCGAAGGATTTATGCCTTTAAAAGAAGATATGCTAAAGTATATGGAAAGAAAAGCTGAAGAAAATTCCTTCAGCATGGTAATGCTTCTTCTAACTGACATACTAAATGAAGGTTCTCAAATTTTAGTAGCTGGAAGAATGCCTGAAATAGTTGAAAAGACTTTCAGTGTTACTTTAGAAGCATCAACTGCTTTCTTACCTGGAGTTCTTTCAAGAAAGAAGCAAGTTATACCACCATTAACAAACGTAATATCTACAATGTAAAAAACTGCCTCATGGCAGTTTTTTTATCTTTTAAAATCTATCCAAGCCCGCATTTTTACTATATATTTATATATTTATATATTTAAAACAATATTTAAAACAATATTTAAACATTTCTTTTTTGGCCCAAGTTATCCTAATTATTTTGAACAAAAAGGTGGTGTGGATAATTTATCTTGTTTGTTCCATCAAAAGCTCCATGTCACATGGAAACAAATATCCATCCCTCTCGTACTAAAGTAATTAAAAAGAAACTTTAGCATAGCTAAAGTTTCAATCTTATCTTCTCATATTATTAATCATTCCCCACATCTCATCAGCACTTTCCATTGCTTTAGTGCTTAATTGAAATGCTCTTTGAGTAACAATCATATCTGTAAATTCTGTAGCAACATCTACATTAGAACCTTCCAAAAATCCTTGATACATTTCTGCATTAGTTGATACTTGAACATTAGCATCTCCTACTGGAAGGAATAAATTATCACCTACTGATTGAAAAGCATTTGTTCCTACTGCTGTATATAAAGGAATATTTCCAATCTTAATAAAGGTATCTCCTTCTTTATTATATACTCCACCTTTTGTATCAATTAAAAGGTTTCTTGCGTTTAATGCAGTGTTTTGTTCGTTTCTACCATTTATGTATTCTATATAAACTTTATTTCCTCTAGTATCAACAAGTCTTCCCATACTATCAACTTGGAATGCACCATCCCTAGTATAAACATATGATCCATCTGGTTGAACTAATCTAAAGTATCCTTCTCCATCTATACTTAGATCTGTTGGAAGTCCTGTATCTGTTAAGAATCCTTGAGTATTATCTCTATACCACTCTGTAGTTCTTACTCCTGTTCCCATAGATGCATCCTTATCATTTACCGGATATCCTTTTCTGTCTAAAGATTCATTAAGTAAATCCTTAAAGCCTACATCTACTCTCTTATATCCCATTGTCCCAGAGTTAGCTAGGTTATTACTTATTGTATCTAATTTAACTTGTTGAGCATTTAATCCTGTTTTACTTGTCCAAATTGTTCTAAGCATTTCCTAGTCCTCCTATACTCTTCCAATATCATTTGCTGCTTTATTTAAAGTTTCATCTAGCATTGATACAAATTTCTGATTTGTTTCAAAACTTCTTTGATTTGTAATTATATTTACCATTTCATTTGTAATATTAACATTAGATGCTTCAACAAATCCTTGGCTTACAGTAACTACTGTATTATACATTGGATTTTCTCCTCTGAAGTAATTATCTCCCATCTTTTCCAAATTTCCATAATCCTGAAAATCAGCTAGTGCTAATGAATGAGTAGCAACTCCACCTACTGAAATATTATTATTTCTATCAATAGAAAAATTATCATTTCCAACATATATAGGTTCCATATTTCCTGTATACTTATTTACTCCTAAGACCTTATCACCTGTAGTAGTTGTTAAAAAACCATCATTTCCAATTAGAAAGTTACCATCTCTAGTATAAAGTCTTTCATTACCTCTTTGAACTGTAAAAAATCCTCTTCCACTTATTGCAAAATCAGTAACCTTTCCAGTATCTTTAAGCGCACCTTGAGTAAATGCAGTTTCTACAGTATCTATTTCTGCTCCTAAACTTAATGCCCCTAATCTTTGAGGAACATTTTTACCTGCAGCAATCTTATCTTTATTTTGTATGTATACTTCATCGAAGCTTTTTATAGCTAGGTTTTCAGATTTATAACCTATTGTATTGGCATTAGACATATTGTTAGTTATTGTACTTTGCCTGCTCTCTAATGATATCATTCCTGAAACAGCTGTATATAAACTTCTAATCATTTTTCTCATCCCCTTTAAAAAACACCTTACACTCATCCTTAGTGTGCATACCTAGACCTCTAGCTTTTTCTTCTATCTTAGCATCAGTCATTGAATTACTATATTTATATGTAAACATAAGGCTTGTACCTAATATTAGGCCTATTCCAATTCCTATAAGGATCTTTTTATCACATAGGAAGTTAAATACTTCCTTTATTTTTTGTATAAATTCCTTACTAATAATACTTCCCCCTTACCTAAAGAAAGTTTTTCACAAATCTCATCATCATTAAGTCCTAAACTAATTAATTCTCTTATGACCTCTGTTTTATTCTTATTATCTATTTCATTTATTACATCCACTTCTTCATCTATAGAAGTTAAATTATTACTAATTAATTCTTCGTCTGTTTCTAAGTTTTCTTTAATATCTTCTACATTATTATTGAAATTAATATGTTGTTTAATCTCTAAAATTTCTTTTTGAAGTTCTGTTAAGCTTTCAGCTATATCTCTTCTTATAGCTCCTATCTCTACTTCTACTTCTGTCATATCTTTCTGTTTGTATTTTAACACATCACTAAAGGAACTTTCATCCTTTTTTAGAGCTTTATAGTTTAAAACCACCAAAATAACTCCTATAACTATCAATATAAATGGCATATTTCCACACCCTCATTACAAATAATTAATTTTTTTCATCTTTTCCCTTAAGTTTCTTATAGCTCTACTATGTAGTTGACACACTCTTGATTCAGAAACCCCTAAAACAGCTCCAATTTCTTTTAATGTCAGCTTTTCATAGTAATATAAATTTAAAACAGTTCTATCTTTTTCATTAAGAGATTCTATTGCTTTAGCTAATATCTCTATCTGTTCCTTCTCTTCATAACTTTGTTCAGGGCTTGGACTATTTTTATCTTCAATAATTCCCATAATAGTCATATCTTCATCATCGGAATATACTATATCTTCTAACGAAACAACTGATATATAGTTAATATAATTTTCTATTTCTCCAACTTCACATATTGATAAGTTCATATGTTTTGCAATTTCATCAATTGACGGTTCTCTACAAAGTGTTTTTTGTAGAGTTTCTACTGCTTCATTATATCTATTTAACTTATCCATAGCTCCTTTAGATATAGGTCTGTTCTTTCTTATTTCATCAATTATTGCTCCTCTTATTCTTATAGATGCATATGATGAAAACTTCATGCCTTTAGTTTCATCATATTTAGAAATAGCATCTATTAATCCAATCATTCCATATCCTACTAAATCTTCGTATTCCATATTTTTATTTTTTCCTAAGCTAATACGTGAAGCTATGTATTTAACTAATGGTATACATTCCTCAATAATTTGTTCTTTTCCCTCTAATAGATTTAAGGTGGTCATAAATACTCCTCCTTTTATACAAGTCCCCTTTGTTTTCTCATTTGTTCAAATACTTTTTGAATAATTTTATCTCTTGTTCTTTCTGATATTTCCTTAAACTTTAATCCACATATATATTCGCCTGTATTACTCTTTTCAACTCTTACAACTTCTCCAACTATTTGTACCTTTTCATTTTCAGCTATAAAAATATTTACTGTTACTCTATCTCTTAAAGATAATTTTTCTTCTATCTTTATCTTCATGCCTCCACCACTTAGGTCAAGAATAATTCCCTTTTTCCATACTTCTTCTCCATTATCATTTTGCAGCTTATAGAAAGCATACTCTACCATATCAACTCTTACATAATTTCTTCTTTGTATTTTACTTATGTTGTATGGTTTTGACAACTTATATAAATTTAATTTTCCCTCCCTAGTTCTTCCAAGTACTCTACAATTAAACTTATAATAACTACCACCATCTACATAATGTTCCGCCTCTATTTCATCATTATCATTCATAGTAAGATAAATACCATTATTAACAGGAATATCTATTAAAATATAACTTTCTGTTACATCCTGTAGGTTACTTTTATAAAATACCTCTCCCTCTAAAATTTGAATGTTTCCATTAATCTCAAGTTTAAATTTTTTCATTTCCTTACTCCCCCTCTAAGAAAATAAACTGAACAGTTTTTTAAACAACCCTTCCGCTCCCATATTTTCTACACTCGCATTTCCTATTAACTTATTTGATATTCTTTCTATTGATTTAGATGCATCGCATTTTGGATGTAATATTGTAAAGGGGACTTGTGCCCTTACCCCTTCAACTAATTTTCTATCCTCTGATATAGATCCTAAATAATTAACTTTTATAGTTAAAAACTTCTCTACAGCTCTTTTTAGCTTATTATAAGTTTCTTCTCCATCTTTAATTGAAAAAGCTCTATTAACTATTACATTTGCGGTATTTGTTAATTTAAAATGATCTGTAGCCTTTATTAAGCTATAAGCATCAGTTAAAGATGTTGGTTCTGGTGTAGTTATTACTATTGTTTCTTCTGAACAAGCTATAAATGCAAGTACATTTTTATTAATTCCTGCACCAGTATCAATGAATATATAATCATATTTATCTAGGCTAGTTAACTTTTCTATAAAGGCTAACCTCTCCTCTTCTTCTAAGTTTTCAATATAGTTTATTCCAGAGCCTCCTGGTAATAAATTAATTCCATAGGGTCCTTCTACAACTACTTCATTTATATCCTTCCCCTCTAGAAGATCAAAAACATTATAACTAGGCAGTACTCCCATTAAAACATCATCATTTCCCATCCCTATATCTGCATCAAAAATCAATACTTTTTTCCCTTTTTTATGAAGAGTTATTCCCATATTAACAACAAAATTACTTTTACCTACTCCACCTTTACCCGATGTTATAGTAATTATTTTTGCCTTTTTCTTTGAGTTATCCTTATTAGCTAATCTTCTTAAGTTTTCCGCTTGATCTAGCATAAGGATTCCTCCCCGAATATAAACTTCATTAAATCATCCTTTGATGGATTTTTTATATCATCAGGAACATTTTGTCCTGTTGCAATATATCTTATAGGCTTTTGTGACCTTTTACTTATGTTATAAATAGCTCCATAAGTAGTTGTTTCATCTAATTTAGTTATTATAATATTGTCATAATTTAAATACTTATATCCTTGTAATATAGTCTCTACATCTCGATTCTTAGTTGTTGCACTTATGACCATGCTCACACTGTCAGGCTTAGCTTTTTCTGTAAATGCTCTTAATTCAGAAATTTGCATTGTATTTTTACTACTTCTTCCGGTAGTATCTATTAAAATAACATCCATTCCCTTTAAAGCCTCTATAGCCTCTTCCATCTCTTTAATTGTAACTACAACCTTAAATGGAATATTCATTATTTCTGCATATGTCTTTAATTGTTCAACAGCTCCAATTCTATATGTATCTACTGTTATTAATCCTACTTTCTTTTTTTCTATCAAAGATAACTTTCCTGCAAGCTTAGCTATAGTTGTTGTCTTTCCTACTCCAGTAGGTCCTACTAAAACTATTCTTCCTTTTAAATTCTCTTCTGATATTTCAATGTCTGCATTAATAACTTCTTTTAAGGAATTCTCTATGTGCTCAATATCTATCCTATCTTTTATCTCATTATAAAACTCTAAGTCTATATCTATTTTTTCTAGTACTTCCTTAATAGGATCCCTTTCTTCTTCCTTAGTTGTATTTTTTATTACCTTATTTAGAAGTTCCTTCATCTCTTTTACTTCCGCTTCTAGTTTTTCTTCCTTCTCCTCTTTAGTTGAAATACTAGGCTTTGAAACTTCACTTTGCTTATTTTCAATTTCTTGTTCCATTATCTTTCTTATATCATTTATTGAACTTTGAAAATTTTCCTCAGTTCCCTTACTTGAGTTCTCTACAGCAGCAGTTACTTCAATCTGCTTTTCAGAAAAAAGTCCTTTAAATCCTGGTTTTCTTACTTTTCTTTGGCTTACTATTATAGCATCCTTTCCCAGTTCATACCTTATTCTTGTAAGAGCCTCATTCATATTACTGACTAAATACTTTTTTATTATCATCTACAGTGTTACAACTCCTTCAGTACGAATTTCAACATCATTTGGAATTTCATTTAAAGAAATAACCATTATATGAGGAAATGCCATTTCTATTAATTTTCTAAATACACATCTTATATTTGGTGATACCAAAATTACTGGTTGGTTATTATAGAAATATACTGATTCTATAGTATCTCTTATATTATTAAATATTCTTGTTGTAGTATCGGGATCAATTGTTGGGAATGTTCCTTGAATTGATTTTTGTATATTTGATGCTACTAATTCTTCTAGCTGAGGATGTAATGTTACAACAGTAACTGCTCTATCTTCATTTATAATTTGATTACATATAGTTCTTGCAAGAGAGAATCTTACATATTCAGTTAATAATTCAATATCCTTTGTATTTCTTGAATTATCAGCAAGAGATTCCATAATAGTAACCATATCCTTTATTGGAACCTTCTCTCTTAATAAGTTCTGTAATACTTTTTGTAATTCTCCAATAGTTAATAGATCTGGTATTAACTCATCAACTACAGCACTGTATTTTTCTCTTGTGTTGTCAACAATTAACTTAACCTCTTGTCTTCCTAACAATTCATAAGAATGTGCTTTTATTGTTTCAGTTAAATGTGTAACCATAACTGTTGTTGGATCTACTACAGTTAATCCTTTAATCTCTGCTTCCTCTCTTTGGTCTTTATTAATCCATACAGCTGGAAGTCCAAATGTAGGTTCTATTGTCTTAATTCCTGGTATATCTGAATTGTCACCTGTAGGGTCCATACATAATAACATATTAGGCATAAGTTCTGATGAAGCTATAACTGTTCCTCTTATCTTTATTACATATTCATTGGTTCTAAGTTGTAGGTTATCTCTAATTCTTATAGGTTGTACAACTATCCCCATTTCAATTGCACACTGCCTTCTTACAGAGGCAATTCTTTGTAACAAATCTCCTCCAGTAGTTTCATCTGCTAATGGAATTAATCCATAACCAATTTCAACTTCCATAGGCTCAACGGATATAAGATTCATTACATTCTCTGGCTCTTTTCTTTCCATCTCAACAATTTCATCTTCTTCCATAGCAATTGCTAATTCCTGCTTTTTATTTTCTTCCTTATAAAGAAGATATGTTAACACTCCCATAGCAGCTGCTGCTAAAAAGAACGGAAGCTTTGGCATACCTGGAATAATTCCAATAGAAAACATTAATATTGTTGCAATTCCTGTTACCACTGGGAAAGCTGTTAACTGATTAGCAAATGTTTTACCAAAGTTATCTCTGCTTCCTGAACGAGTTACCAAAATACCTGATGATGTTGATATTAATAATGCTGGTATTTGTCCTACTAACCCATCTCCTACCGTTAAGATTATATATTTGCTTGCAGCATCACCAGCACTCATATTCTTCATCATAACTCCAATTATAATTCCACCAACTATATTTATAAGAGTTATTATTATACCTGCAATGGCATCTCCCTTAACGAACTTAGATGCTCCATCCATCGCTCCATAAAAGTCTGCTTCTGATTGCAAGTCTTGTCTTCTAATTTTTGCTATTGCTTCATCTATAAGCCCTGAATTCAAATCTGCATCTATTGACATCTGCTTTCCTGGCATTGCATCAAGAGTAAATCTTGCAGATACTTCTGCTACTCTCCCAGCACCATTTGTTATAACAATGAAATTAACAATAACTATAATTATGAATATAATAATACCAACAACATAGTTTCCACCTACTACAAAATCTCCAAATGCAGTAATAATACTCCCTGCATCTGCTTCTGTTAGTATTAATCTTGTGGAGGATATGTTAAGTGCTAATCTAAAAAGTGTAGTTACAAGTAAAAGTGTAGGGAACACTGATAATTGCAATACATTTGTTGTAAACATTGTTATAAGCATTATTACAACTGAAAGTGTAATATTCAATGCTAATAAAACATCTAATACACCCTTAGGCAATGGAATAATAATCATAAGAACTATTCCTATTACACCTATAGCTACAAGCACATCTAAATTTTCTTTTAAATTCATCTTTTTATTATTTATAGGTGACAAATTCATCCCATCCTTTATCTAAGCAAAGTCTTACTTCTTATTTTTTAGTTTATATACCATAGCTAGAATCTCTGCTACAGCTTGATACATTTCCTGGGGAACTTCCCTATCTATATCTACCTGTTCATATATCATTCTTGCTAAAGGTTTATTTTCCATTATAGGAACATCATTTTCCTTTGCGACTTCTTTTATCTTTAGTGCTACTAAATCTGCTCCCTTTGCCACTACTTTAGGAGCTTCATTATTTCCTTCTTCATACTTTAAAGCTATTGAAAGATGTGTTGGATTTGTAATTACAACAGTTGCATCTGCTACAGATGCCATCATTCTTCTTGTTGCCATCTCTCTCTGCTTTTGTTTTATTTTACTTTTAATCTGAGGATCTCCCTCCATTTGTTTATACTCTTCCTTAATTTCTTGTTTTGTCATTCTTAAGTCCTTTTGGTGAAACCTAAATTGAACAAAGTAATCTGCAGCAGCAATTATTACTAAAACTAAACTTACTTGAAAGAATATACCTACAACTAAATCCTGAACTTGTCCCCCTAAAGAAGGCAGATATGTATTAGATATTTGAAGGATTTTATCATAATTGTCTCTAACATATAAAAAACCAATAAAACCTATTACTGTTACCACTGCAAGATTCTTTAACAAATCCACAAAACTCTTTTTAGAAAACATATTTTTAAAACCAGAAATAGGATTTAATTTACTAAATTTTGGTTTTAGAGGTTCTCCTGTAAGTAAAAATCCCGTTTGCATTAAACTTGCCACTATTCCAGCTATCATTATTGGAATAACAACTGGAAGTATACATAACCCAGCTTTCAATAATATAGTAATTACTATGGATTTTATGCTCATTTCATTTATATCTTGAAGCATTCCAGACTGAAGGAAATATATCATAGTATCTTTTAAATTTCCTACTATCATACTACTTAATAAAAGTATCACTAGAGTACAAGTAACCATTGTTATTGCAAGTCCAACATCCTTACTTCTAGCTACCTGACCTTTTTTTCTAGCTTCACTCTTTTTCTTTGGTGTAGCTTCCTCTGTCTTTTCTTCTTTTGCAAATATAAGCACCATAGGTGCCGCTGGTAGTACCTTTAACATTTCCTCTATAATATCTGGTATTAAATTAAATGCATAGGATACTATTTTTATCATTATAGGTAATAATGCTATAAATGTTAGTAATCCAACCACCATTTTAACTGGCATACCTAAAATCATTACATTAATTGCTGGCACAGTTCTTGAAACTAAAGCCATGCATAAATCTGTTATTATAATTATCAATACCAATGGTATTGCAATTTTCACTCCTATTACAAAATACTCTCTAAAAGCATCTAAAACTACTGAGAAAGTATCTTGAAAAACTATATTTTGCCCTATATTTACTACCTTAAAACTTTGTATTAAACACTTAATTAACAGGTGGTGCCCATCGATAATAAAGAATATTACCATGGAAATAAAATACGATAAATTAGAAAAGGGAGTACTTGTTGTCTCACTACTAGGATCTAGCATATTCATCATAGATAACCCTATTTGGATATCCATGTACCCTCCTGCCATTCTTATAAAATCAAATATCATATTGGCTATAAAGCCTAGTATAACCCCACTCATTATTTCACTTATTACGCTATAAACAAGCATATAGTTGTTATTTATCTCTAAAACGACCTGATAATTTATTCCCGATATTATTGAAAATGACAATATCATTCCAATTGCACCCTTTAGTATTGGTGGTGTTCCTTTGGGAAATAAAGACTTAGCAACCAGGAAAAATGATGTTAATCGTATAAATACAAGTATTAATGCTAGAAAGTAGGCTGTATTAACCACTGCTCTACCCCCTATGTTGAAACTTTAATAATTAATTCAAAAATTCTTCTTGTAAATCCCATAATGGTATGAAGCATCCAATTTCCTAACAATATACCAATAAAGGCTACACCTAACAGCTTAGGAACAAATGTTAATGTCTGCTCTTGAATTTGAGTAGTTGCTTGAATAATACTTATAATTAGACCAATTACTATAGCTACTGCTAAGATTGGTCCAGCTACCTTTAATGCTGTCATAATTGCATCTTTAACTACACCTATAACTAAACTTTCACTCATACTAAATCACCTCACGAAAAGCTCAAAATCAAGGACTTAACAAGTAAATACCATCCATCTACCATTACAAAAAGTAATAACTTAAATGGTAAAGAGACCATAACTGGCGGTAGCATAAACATCCCCATGGACATTAATACGCTTCCAACTACCAAGTCTATTAGTAAGAATGGTAAATAAATTAAGAAACCTATTTGGAAGGCAGTCTTTAATTCACTAATAGCAAAAGCTGGCACAACTGCTGAAAATGGAATATTCTCTGGTGTTAATTCTTCATCTTGCAAATTAGCAGCCTCTACAAATAGTTCTAAATCTTTCTGCCTAGTTTGCTTCAACATAAATTCTTTTAGTGGTTTACCACCTTCTTCAATAGCTTGTTCTTGTGTAATTGAATTTTCCAAGTATGGCTTAATTGCCTTTTCATTCATTTCACCAACTACAGGACTCATAATAAAAAATGTTAAAAACAATGCTAGTCCAACTAAAACTTGATTTGGTATAGACTGCTGTGCTCCCATTGCACTTTTTAAAAATGAAAATACAACAACTATTCTTGTAAAAGATGTTACCATTATAATAATTGAAGGTAATAAAGCTAATACTGTGAAAAATATTAATAGCTTTATATTAGATACATAGTCTCCTGAAGTACCTTCTCCCCCAATGTTTATATTTACACCAGGTAAATCTACTGTTTCTGGGGCTGCACTTACTGCTATTCCTGTAAACCCTATAACTGCTAAAGCTACCAAAAATATTAATAGTGATTTCCTCTTTTTACTCATGCTTATCTTCCTTTGATTTTATTTTTCCCCAAGCCTCTATTGATAAACTTTTAAAATTATTTAATATACCCTCATATTTGTTGTTCATATCCTTTAAAGCTTGTTGTTTTGCTTCTTCTATTTCTGCCAATTCTTCTTCAGTTAATTCTTGTAACTTTTCAGTATGTCCAGTAGAAGTTGATAATACCATTCCCTTTTTCCCTACTTTAACCACTAATATGTAGCCATCCTTAGAAATTTGAACTCTCTCTATTACCTTTACATACTTTTTATTTAAATTTCCGTTAATACCTTTATTAGCATATTTAAACAATATAATCATTAAAGCAAAGATAATTATCATAGATACAATTAACTTAAAAATCATTAATGTAAAATCCATTTATTTTCTTCCCTACTGTGCTAATAATTGATCAAAATAGATATTCACTATTTTACCTTCATCCAATATTTTATTAATATCTTCAATTAGCCCCTTTTTTAAATTTTCTTCATTTTCAGCTCTAAAATCTTCACTCTTTTTTGACATCAAATAAAATAAGGTTGCATCTTTTACTTCTGTAAGCTTACTATTTAATTCTTTTCCTAACTTCTTATTTTTTTTATCATAAGAAATATTCATTGTTGCTTTAAGATAGCTTCTTCCACTTTCATCTGCTAATCTAACCATTATATCCTCTGCCACAGGAACCTTTTCTTCAACAATTGGCTTTTCTACATCACTTGTACTCTGCATATAAAAGTAAACTCCTCCAAAACCTCCTGCACCAAGAACTAATAATGCTAATACTATAACTAAAATTTTCTTTATCCCACCTGATGTGCTTTTTTCATTATCACTATTCTTTTTTGCCATTAAAATCACTCCTTATTATTAGTAACAAGCAAGATGTTTACTCTTCTATTCTTTGCTTTATTTTCTGTACTGTTATTAGGTACTAACGGCTTTGTTTCCCCATATCCTACTGCACTAAATCTATTAGGATTTTGTCCCTTAGCCTCAGTAAAATACCTTAAAACCTTTGTTGCTCTTGTAGCTGACAACTCCCAGTTAGATTCAAATTCTTTTACTCCAACAGGTACATTATCTGTATGTCCCTCTACAATTATAGAATTAGGCAATGTGGCTATAAGTACATTTATTTTATCCAATATTGCTAATGAATCTTGTTTCAAGTCTGCTCTACCTGGTTCAAAAAGTATACTATCTTTTAGTTGAAGTATTATACCTCTCTCATCACTTGTGATTTCAACCGTTGCAGACAAGTCATTCTCTTCTACAAACTTTTGTATCTCTTCGTAAGTTTCAACTTGAGACCCACCATTTTCTATCATATCTTCTACAGGTGATTCCCCACCTACTAAAGGCACTTTCCCATTATATAGGTCATATTGTAAAATTGAATCAGCACTTTTTCCAGACATCACTTCATTAAATGCATTGGATAGTTGCTTCAGCTTCTCACTATCTAAGCTAGACATAGAATATAAAAGAACAAAAAATGTTAAAAGTAATGTTATTGTATCAGCATATGTATCTAACCAAGTACTTCCCCCTGAATCATTATTCTTCTTTTTTCTTCTAGCCATGGCCTATGCAACCCCTTCACTATTTTCAGCGTTATTCTTCAAATATTCTAATCTCTCAGCTGGTTCTAAATAAGATATTAACTTTTCTTCAACAATTCTTGGATTTACTCCAGATTGAATTGCTAAAACCCCTTCAAGCATCATTTCTCTTATATTAACTTCTTTCTCACTTTTCTTTTGAAGATTTGCTGCTATTGGATTACAGAAAATATTAGCAAGTAATGAACCATAAAATGTTGTTATAAGTGCTTTTCCCATACCTTGAGCTATTGTTGTAGCATCTGATAAGTTTTGAAGCATTTGTATAAGTCCTATTAAGGTACCTAACATACCAAACCCTGGTGCATAAGCTCCCCATGTACTAAATATTGATGCACCTTGACTATGTCTATTTTCCATTTCTCCAATTTCTAATTCTAATATTTCTCTAATAGTTTCTGGTTCTATACCATCCACTACCATTTGTAAACCTTTCTTTAGAAAATCATCTTCCAAAGTTGAAATTTCATCTTCTAAGGAAAGCAGACCTTCTCTTCTTGCCTTCTTTGATAACTCAGAAAATTGAGTGATTACATTTTGTTCTGAGTATGATGACTCTTTAAAAGCTTGTATAAAAACTTTACCAATCTTTTTCATCTGATCTAATGGTACTGTAATTAATACTGCCGATAAAGAACCACCGACAGTTATTAGCACTGACGATAAATCCCAGAATATCATTAAACTACTGCCTAGCATCATACCATAAATCATCATTCCAATTCCTAGTAGTAATCCTATTCCGGTTAAAGCATCTGACTTTTTCATGTTACTGCCTCCTACAACCTATAAGTAAAAATTCTATTTTTATATCTCAATACTGCATCTTTTACCTCATCAACACTCTCCAGAACTATATATTTCTTACCATTTGTTAATGTAATAAGTGTTTCAGGTACCTCTTCTATCTTTTCTATATGATCTGCATTTAATATAAACTCTTTATTGTTCATACCTGTTAAATCTATCATATCTATCCCTCCACTGGTAGAAGTATAGGTAAGAAGTTAAGATAGAGTAACCTACTTATTCTTAACTTCTTACTCACCTACCTTTTACCTTCTTATCTCTTTAGGTTGATTATATCTTGAAGAATTTCATCTCCAGTGTTTATCATCTTCCCACTTGCTTGGAATGCTCTTGTTGCAACTATCATTTCAGTAAATTGTTCTGATAAATCAACATTTGACATCTCTAACATACTTTGAACACTATCTCCGTATCCTAAGCTATTGTCCTCTCCAAGTGTTCCAACTCCACTTTTTATTGTAGGGTCTCCAGAGTTAACTGATGAACTATATAAGTTTCCACCCATCTTAGTTAAGCCTTCTGGATTTTTGAAGGATGCCATAGCTATTTGTCCAAGAGCTGCTACTCTACCATCCTCTAAAATACCATTTATAATTCCTGAACTATCTATTGTATAACTCTTAACTCTTAATTCTGTTTCACTTCCTGGTAACTTTACCTTATCTGGAATCTTAAGAGTTTTTAATGAGCTATCATATGCTTTTAAATCTTTTGTACCATCTACAAAGTTTACTGTTCCATCATTATCTAAACTTTGAACTGGAGTACCACCATTAGTTATTTCAGATTCTGTTCCTCCAATTTCCATTGGATTACCTGTAACGCTTATTGATTGGTTTATACTTGCTTCTCTTAATGCGTTATTTAATGCATTTTCGATTCCCTTAGCTGATACTGCTCCTTGAGTTACAAAGTCTCCATTTATTGTGATTGTTTTATTCTTTTCACTAATAGAAACACTTGATTTTGTTCCGGCACTAATATTTCCTGTAACTATCTTATACCCATTTAGAGCAGCTCCATCACTGAAGTTAAATTCCAAACCTAATGCTCCAACCATAGCTGGTGCTTTTAATTCTTCGCCACCTTCAACTTCTTCACTTGTAAGACCTGTATATATCTTACCTGATCCTGATATCTTTACTCCTTTGTCAGTATCTGCAATTAACCCCTTTTCCTTTAGCTTCTGATTTATCTTATTTTGTAAGTCATCCTTTTTAACAGCATTTGCAGACATAAAGTTACCTTTTAATATAATCTTATTTTCAGTTGTGTCTACTTCAACAGATAACTCTTCTTCATTAACATCAGCTATAACAATTTGGTAATTATCAAATGAAGACTTTTTATTACCTATTAACTCTGGGAACTCTAAAGTAAATCCATTACCAAATTCAATGTCCTTAGGTTTTTGTGCATCCACACCACCAGATAATTTCATTGTAATATCTCTTGAATCTATTGTTGTTGATCCAGCGTTAGTTTGCTCATACCTTCCACCAAATGTTAGGGTTGTTCCTGAAATACCATTACTCTTTAATGCATTTGCTACTTTATTGTTTAATTGAGTAAGCTTATCTGTACCGTCTGCTACTCCAGTTAAATCACCATGTATCTTAATTGACTTACTTGTTTTATCAACTGTTACACTTATGTCTCCTGTTGAATCTCCAAAAGATACTGTATATCCATTTAAAGCTGCTCCTAATCCTGTAGTCACAGTTAAACCACTAAAGTTAGCTGCTCCAGATCCATCTTTGTTTTGTAAAGTTGCCTTTGGCTCTTCAGCTACAACAGACTCTGATGTTTGTCCAGTTATTTGAGTTAGATTTTGTGCTGAACCCGTTACACTCTTAACACTTTGATTTATCTTAGCATCAGATAAAGCTCTATTAATTTCTGTCTTTATTCCATCAGCACTTAGTGCACCTTTATTAATAAAATCACCATTTATTAATATCTTCTTTACATCTGAATTAACTTGTACACTTAATGAATCTGCTGCTACTTCTCCTATTTCAAAAGTATATCCATTTAAGGCATCCCCTTCAGTTAATTGGATAGTAAATCCTGCAACTGTTACTGCTTTAGGCGCTGAAGCATCAGAACCACCTAATATTGAATCTGAACCTAAATTAGCTAATGAAATAGGTGTACCAGATACAGATATTTCTTGAGAAATTCCACTTGCTGATAATCCTTTATTTACTGCCGATTCAATTTGTGCAGCTGTTAAGTTTCCTGTTTCAGAAAAATCTCCATTTACTATAATTAACTTTTGAGCTTTATCAACATCTGCAGAAGTTACTGTTCCAGGTCCTACTGAACCTAATACAACTTTATATCCATTTAATTGAGAACCAGGTCCAAATTTAAAATCTAGTCCTGCTGCAGTTGTGTTATTTGGCTTTTGGGATGTAGCTGGCATTGAGCTATCATCATTTGTTAATGAGTAACCCATTACTCTATATCCATCACCAGTTAAAAGGTTTCCTTCACTGTCAAGTATAAGAGAACCATCTCTCGTATACATTATTTCGCTTCCTGAGTTAGCAAGAGATTGTTGTGTAAGAGTATGTGTACCTGCTCTATGATTAACCTCTAACTGACTATCCCCATATATTGATGGTCCATTACTTACCATGAAGAATCCTTCACCATCAATAGCTAAATCTAATGCTCTTCCTGTTGATTGCAAATTTCCTTGTGTCATAACAGCATCAATACTTGCAAGTTGAACTCCTAAACCAACTTGGCTTGCATTAGTACCGCCTTGATTTTGCGAAGGAGCCATTGCATTAGATACATTTTGATTTAACATATCCTTAAATCTTGCCCTTGAAGATTTAAACCCTGTTGTATTTACATTTGAAATATTATTCCCTATAACATCTAATCTTGTTTGATTTACTTTCATTCCACTTATACCGGAATACATTGATCTTAACATTTGATTGACCTCCTAAAACCCCATTATTTTGCTTACTTCTATCGTTCCATAAGCATAGGCCTCCATATATATTGGTCCAGCCTATAACATTACTACACTATCAATATTGGTGAACACATTATCTACAGCTCTTTCCTTTTCCACAGCTGTAATGACAGTTCTATTTTCAATACTTGCTACCAAAGCAACATCCTTATAAAGCATAACTGCATTTCTAGACCCCTTATCAGCAGCTAAATCAAATCCCTTTCCTATTACTTTCATATCCATTTCAGAAAAGTTTATTCTTTCTAATCTATCTGCTGCATGCTTTGAAACAGTATATCCATTATTCTCAATTGTCTTATTTAAAACATCTTTAAAAGAATTTCCAGAGCTTTTTGAATTATTTATAGGTTTATTAACTTGAACACCACCTATATTTCCTACTGGATAGGCTCGTCCATTCACTATTCTATAACTCATTTCTATCCCCTAACTTTCTTTACTCCTTCTCATTTCCATCTTCTGTTTCAGTACTTGAAAAATCTCCAACCTTAGTTACATCTGAATAATTAAATTCTTTTATTTCTCCAGATTCTAATTCAACTCTAAGCATTATGTTACCATTTGAATCTTTATAAACTCCCTTAACCAAACCAGATAAATCTTCCTTTTTTCCTTCTGCATTTGTAGTTGTTAATTCTACATTCTTATTTATAAATGATGTAGCTACTAAGAACTGCATATTTCCTTGTAAACTTGTTAAAGGTGGTATTGAGTAATCTGGTACATTTACAACAGATACAATTTTGTCTATTGGAAAAGTCATTACTTCATTTTTCCCATTTACATTTACCTCAAGAGATATATTAGTACCGCTTGCTGTATTAGTTACACTTTGAACAACTCCTGTATATGGCATTCCACTATCATCAGTTATGCTAACTGTCACACCTTTACCAATAAGATTTTGATTTGCATAATTAGACATAGTTGTATTTAAGTTAGACATTTGTTCCATAGATGCAAATTGAGCTAACTGTGATACATATGCAGTAGAATCAATATCAGCTGTTGGATCTTGATTAGCTAATTCTGCTGCTAATATTGTCAAGAATGCATTTTTGTCCATTTCTTCTCCAGGTTTTACTATCTTAGTTCCCCTGTCTGTTCTATTAGCACCATTGTAGTTTATACTACTTAATCCAGGCATATAATCTCCTCCTATGCCAACATATTAATATTACTTAACATATCGACTTCATTTTCTTCAAATTCATCTTCAATTAAAGAACTATTAACTTCTATCTCTTTATTAAATGGTTGTTTTTCTCTTCTGTCTTGGTTAAAAGCTTGTCCTCGGAACTCTTCTTTAAAATATGTAGTATCTTCATATAAACTTATATCAACCTGTTGAATCTTGATATTTTGCTCACCTAAATACCTTTTTATATCTCCTAGGTTTTGAGACAAAATACTATATGTTTCTTTTGAAGATGCTTTTAGATTGGCTTTCATAATTCCATCTTCTTGAACAATTCTTATAGCAACCTCACCTAAATCTTTTGGATTAATTCTTACCACAAGCTCTTTTATATTATTAGAAGTCATATACTTCACTGATTTTACTATATCCTCAACCATATTTCCTCTATTAATCACTTTAGGTACCTCTACCTTTTCAACATTACTTGAAGAAATATTATTACTCATAAGAGTAAACTTTGTAGTAACTTTTTTATCTTCTCCATCATTAATAATTGAATTTAACACTTTTTCTTCATTATCAAATGACTTTTTGCTAAATTCTGAACCATTATCAGATGCCTCTTCCTCTACAACTGGAATATGGGTAACTTCATCTTCTATTTCTTTATCAACAACAATATTGGAGTTACTTTCAGCTACGTTTATTTTTTCCTTAATAATGCTTTTTAATCCAACAACACTTTTTTCATCTGAATTAGGTATATTTGAAGATAAAATATTATTAAATACCTCAATTTCATTTTCCAACTTACTTAAGTCTTCTTTAAGAACTTGATTATCTAAGTTAGGCATTATATCCTCATCTAAAACACGTACAAACTCATTAAGTATACTTTGAATATCCTTCAAGTTATTTTTATCATTAACTATTAAGTTTTCTCCTAAATCAATGACAAAATCAGTTTCTTTAATAAAAGTATTATTGATTGATTCCACAACTTTTTCTGAATTTATTGATTCATTTGGGAGCTTTTCAACAATAGATGGTAATAATGAAATAATTAAAGATAATTGTTCCATTAAATTTTCTGGTATTTCTTCAACCTCTTCATCCATAACATCAATAACTTCATCTACATCTTTTTTAGTAATATTATTTTTCTCATTATCTAACACACTTTTGAATGATTTATCCTCTTTAACATCTTTAGGTAGGGTATTATCAGTTGGTTTATTTACCCTTTTAATTAAATCAAGATTTATCCCCTGTATCATTTATTCACCCCCTTTCAAATTCCTCATATATGCATATAGGGCAAATTCATCATTATTAATTTGTTCTATTCTATCCTGTTCTTTAATAAAAGCCCTATATTGCTTTTCCTTTAAGGTTTCTACTATCTTTCTATCAACTTGTCTTTGTTTTAAATCAATTCTTCTTACCTCTACTTCTCTTGATTTAACAACAAGTTCCTTCTCTTTATTTTTTATTCCAGACTCTAAAGCTAAAAGATAGTTTCTTTTTATCTTTTGATAAATAACATCTTCACCAGGTCTTATACCTTTGTATTTATCATAACTATCTCTCATATTACTAAGTTCATTTTCAGTAATTTGTTTTTGTCTTTGACTCTCAGTAAAAAGCCTTTTGCTCTCTTCCTCTTTTTCTTCTCTAATTTCAAGAAGTTTTTGTAAACTAAATTTATATCCAGATGCCATATCTCCCCCCCCTACTACTTAAACATTGAGGTTAAAATACTTATACTTTCGTTAAAGGGAGAACGCTCTGTAATTCCTTGTCTTAAATATTGCTCTAGCAAATCATGATATGCTATAGCTTTATCTATTTTAGGATTACTACCTTTTACATAAGCACCTATATTAATTAAATCCTCTGAATCTTCATATGTAGCAAGTAAATCTCTAGCCATAGATGCTGCCATCTTATGATTTTCATCTGCTATAGAAGACATAAGTCTACTAACACTATGCAAAACATCTATAGCTGGATAATGATTTTTCTGAGCTAAAGCTCTTGATAAAACTATATGTCCATCAAGTATACCTCTTACAGCATCAGCTATAGGTTCATTAAAATCATCTCCATCAACAAGAACCGTATAAAAAGCCGTTATTGATCCCTTATCAGATGTCCCTGCTCTCTCCATAAGCATAGGCAACTTAGCAAAAACTGATGGCGTATATCCTTTTGTAGCTGGAGGTTCGCCAATAGCTAAACCAACTTCTCTTTGAGCCATGGCAAATCTTGTTACAGAATCCATCATTAATATAACTTTCTTTCCTTGGTCTCTAAAATACTCCGCTATTGCAGTTGCAGTTAAAGCCCCTTTTAATCTAATAAGAGCTGGTTTATCTGAAGTAGCACACACTACAACTGACTTCTTCATTCCTTCTGGCCCCAAATCTTTTTCAATAAATTCAAGAACCTCTCTACCTCTTTCTCCTATAAGAGCTATAACGTTAACATCCGCCTCTGCTTCCCTAGCAATCATACCTAATGTAGTACTTTTCCCTACCCCACTACCTGCAAATATACCTATTCTTTGTCCATCACCAACAGTTAAAAACCCATCTATAGCTCTTACCCCTGTAGGCATTACATCCTTTATTCTTATACGAGATAGTGGATCTGGAGGAGAGTTTTCAAGAGAATATCCCACTCCTGAAAGTTCCTCTTCTCCATTTATAGGTTTCCCTAATCCATCTAGTATTTTTCCAAGCATATCATCTGAACACGTTACTTCTAATGGTTTATTGGAAGGAATAACTCTACATCCTGAGGCTATACCATTTAAATCTCCTAAAGGCATTAAGATTACAAAATCATCTCTAAACCCAACCACTTCACTATGCACAGGTTTTCCATATTGATTAAATATTGTACAAAGTTCACCAACAAAAGCCTTTATTCCTTGTACTTCAATTGTTAAACCTATTACTCTCTTTACAACTCCTTCTGAATAAACAGTCAAAGTTTCATTTACCTTATCAATTAATTCATCAAAATCTATATTCAAGAATGTCACCTACATTTCTATGATGATAAAGCCTCTTCTATTGCCTTTAAACTTACATCTATTCCAACTTCTACTTTACCGCTAGCCTTTTCTATAATTGCATTACCTAATGAAACTCCTTCATTTGGTAAAACAAATATTTCTCCACTAATTGAATAGTTAGCTTTCCACACAGGAATATGTTCTTTAATAGATGACACATATTTAGGATTGCATTTTATGACTAAATTTTCTTCTCCCTTTGACAGTCTTATGCCTTCCTCCAAAATTTCACTTATTCCATCTTCATCTGTAACTTTTTGTCTAATTACTTTTTCAGCTATAGCAATAGAAAGTCTAATTATTTCTGCTTTTTTACTTTCTAAATATCTAATATAATCTTCTTTAGCACCTTCTAAAATTTCATCTGCCTTTTTTATTGTTTCAGCAGCTTGTCTCTCTGCTTGAGGCAATATATTTTCTATAGCTTCTTTTTTTCCATCTTCATATCCGTTTTCTTTTCCTTGAGCATATCCTTTTTCATAGGCTTCTCTCTCCATAGCCTGCGATTCTTCCAATGCCTTATACATTATTTCATCTTTTTTTCTTTTTGCCTCTAAGACAATACTATTTCCTATACTCTCATAATTACTTAATATGTTCTCTATTTCTTCTATTGTTTTACCACTTTGTTTACAAACAATATCTTCTTTATCATCTTCTATATCAAGACCTTTTACATATTCAGTTGATATAACCTTACTATTAGAACTTAATGCTTGATTTTTTCTTATAAGATTATACGATAATTGCATCTTCTCCACCTCTTGAGATTATTATTTCTCCTGCTTCGTCTAACCTTCTAATTATTGCAACAATACCTTGTTGAGCTTTTTCTACATCCATTAATCTTACAGGTCCTAAGAACTCCATATCTTCCTTCAATGAAGCAGCAGCTCTCTTTGATTGATTTTTGTAGATAACTTCAGCAACTTCTTCTGAGCATCCCTTAAGAGCAAGTGCAAGTTCTTTAGCTTCCACTTCTCTAAGAATTCTTTGAATTGCAACATCATCAAGAGTAATAATATCTTCAAATACAAACATAGAACTCTTAACTCTATCAGCAAGTTCAGCATCTTCTCTTTCAAGGCTTTCTGTAATATTTCTTTCAGTAGTTCTATCTACTTGATTTAATATATCAACTAAAGTTTCTACCCCACCTAAAGTAGTCATTTCTGTTCTTACAACTGAAGATAATTTACTCTCTAGTACCTTCTCTATTTCCTTAATAACCATTGGAGAAGTTGTACTCATAGTTGCTATTCTATATGCAACCTCACTTTGTGTCTCTTCAGGTAACTCAGCCATAACCTGTGCTGCCTTCTCTGGTTGAAGATAGCAAAGTATCAAAGCTATTGTTTGGGGATGTTCATAGGTTATAACATTTAAAAGCTGGTGTGCATCTGCTTTTCTTGCAATTGAAAATGGCCTATATTGCTGAGTAGCTTCTGATACTTTTTCCAAAATCTCATTAGCTCTATGAGGACCTAATGCCTTTGATAAAAGTTCTCTTGCATAATCCATACCACCTTCGATTATGTACTCCCTGGCTTTATTTATTTGTAAAAATTCATTTAAAATTCCTTCTCTTTGCTCTGAAGTAACAGAAGTAATATTAGCAATTTCATATGTTATCTTTTGAATCTCTGCTTCTGGTAATTTTTTTAGTATTCCAGATGATACTTCTGGCCCAAGGGTTATAAATAATATTGCTGCTTTTTGTACTCCAGATAGCTTTGCATCTTTAGCCAAAACTTATCACCTCTCATTTTCAGATAACCAAGATTTTATTATGTCTACAACTTGATCTGGTTTATCTTTTGCATATTTCTTTATTTCACTTTCTATATGTGATTTTTCATTTTTCACTTCAAAATCTATTGGAGCAAAACTTATTGCTTCTTTACTCGGTATCGAATCATCTATAACTACATCAAGAACTCTCTCGTCCACTTTTTCTTTTCTCTTTTTAATTAGTATTATTAAAACAATAATTCCAGCTACAATTCCTAAGGCTATTGCTCCCCACATAATCAACTTATTTCTCTTTTCTTTGGCAAGCTCAGCATTAAACTCATCTATTTGAGCTTGTGCTTCTTCCTTTATTGTAGGGTCAAACTCCATACCAACTAAGGATATTTCATCTCCTCTATTGCTATCAAATCCAATAGCAGCACCTATGGCCTTTTCAAACTCAGCTTTAGTTGCCTCATCCAATTTTCCATCAATAAATATTGATGCCGTTAATCTTTTAACTTCTCCTGGAGCTGTTATAGTTACTGTTTCTGTTTTACCTGTATCATAATTCGTCTTTTGCTCTTCTGATCCAGATGAACCAACAGACGTATTTCCTTCTATTGTATTGCTCATATTATTATCAACAGGGCTCTCACTAACTGTGCCTCCATTGATATTATTCCATTCCTTAATTGTTTGCTGACTTACTATTACTTTATTAGGATCTATAATATTTTGAGTTTGCTTTTTAGAATCAAAATCTAAATCCACACTAATTTTAGCTTGAATTCTATTTTTACCTATTACAGGTTCAAGCAAATTAATTACTTCTTTTCTTAACTTTTCTTCATAATTAGCTTCTAATTGTTGATTATTCTGTATTGTTTCAGATGAAACTCCATTTGAGTCATCTGAAGTATTTAAATTCTTTGTCAATAAATTCATCTTATCATCGATGACTTCAATATTTTCCTTAGGAACATTCTCTGTACTAACTGATAATAAAGATACAATTGATTGCACTTGATCATCTGAAAGTTTTGTCCCATTCTTTAGCTTAAGAATAACTGCTGCCTTTCCAGGCTCCTTGTCTTGAACAAACACAGAACTCTTTGCTGGTGTAATATGTACTCTTGCACTATCTACAGGTTCTAGACTTTTTATAGATTTTTCTAGCTCTCCCTGTAGCATTCTAAGTTTTCTTATATTAAATTCTTCATCAGTCATTCCAAAGGAACTACTATCATCCATAAGTTCATATCCCTTACTACCTGATGATAACTGTGAAGCAAGTTTTAGTCTTAATTCATCAACTTGATTCTTATCTACTAAAATAGAATTTCCATCAACCTTCATGTCTACTTTATCTTCAGTTAATTTATTTATAACAACATCCACATCACTAGGATCTAAATTTGAGTATAATACTGCATACTTATTTGAAGATGAATAGACAACTAAACTAATAATTGCTACAAGTACAGCTATAACAGATACTACCATAGCAATTCTTATACCTTTACCAAAGGTTTTAAATTTAGCCCAAAGCTTTTTAAATAATTCCGAAAGCTTTTTCATCACATTGCACTCCTAACTCTTATAACTGCATTCTACTAATTTCTTGATATGCTTCAACTAATTTATTTCTAACCTGAACTGCAAATTGTAATGATGCACTGGCTTCTGCTCCTGCAAGCATAACTTCACTAATATCTATATCTTCACCCTTTACAAATGCTTCTGTAGACTTATCAGCTACTATTTGCTGTTCATTTATCTTATCTAAAGATTCTTTTAATACATTTGAAAAAAGCTCTCCATCATTATCTTTCTTCCCCACCTTTATTCCATCTAAACCACTATTAAATATTTCTTCACTTGGAACAAAACTACTAATCCTCATAAATACATCTCCATTCTAACTTGACTACTTACCTATCTCTAAAGCTTTCATAAACATATTTTTATTTGCTGTTAAAGTATCTACATTAGCCTCATAAGCTCTAGTAGATGCTATCATATCTGCCATTTCATTAAGGACGTTAACATTAGGGTATAAAACATACCCATTCTCATCAGCATCAGGATGTGTTGGATCATATACACTTCTTAAAGGCGATTCATCATCCTCAAGAGCTACCGCCTTTACCCCATTCCCCCTTAATTTTTCATCTAAGGCTTCTTGAAAGACAGCTACCTTTCTAACATAAGGCCCTCCATCTTCTATTCTCGTTGTAGTTGCATTTACCATATTGGATGTAATTGTATCCATTCTAAGTCTTTCTGCTGCTAGTCCACTAGCGCTAATTCTCATTGCAGAAAATGCATTCATTTTTAATTACCTCCACTAATAACATATTTTAAATTTGTCAATTTACCATTTGCACTTTGAATTAATGCATTGTACTTTAATGTATTTGCTGCTTGCTCAACTTTTTCTACATCTAAATCCACATTATTACCATCAGTTCTCATGCTTGTACTATCATCTCTTTTAACAGAAATATTTCCTAAGCTCTCACTATTAGATAAATGTTTTTCATTTGTAGTTTTCATTTGTAGATCAGTCTGACCACTTCCATTTATATTCTCTTCAAAAACAACACTAAATCTTTTATATCCTTTTGTATTAATGTTAGCTATATTATTTGAAATAGCCTTTGCTCTTGTCGTAGAAGCTTTTATACCTTGCTTAATTAAGCTATACGTACTATTTTCGCCTCCCACTAAATTAATCGACATACTACACCCCCATCTTTAGATTCAAATATTGAATTAGTTTAATTAAATTTATAACCAAACTAATAATAAACAAAAAATTATTCCCAATTTATTTATCTATCACTATTATATGTTACAATTAGTTAAATTTCTAGATAATTTAGAGTTTTTTTACATATTTCAAAAAAAACTCTAAAAATACCACAATTTGCTGGACTAGCGTTAATATTTTGACATTTTTTATGTTTCGCTTTTTATTTTTGCATCAAAAAAGAACTATTTAATAAAACATACTAAATAGTTCTCTAATAATCTTACCTAACTCTTTCTAAAATTCTCAATGCATCTTGTGGTAAGTTATTACTTTGAGATATAAGTGCTAGAGATGTATCATTTAAAATTTGTGTTCTTGCAAGTTCAGCCATTTCTAAAGCAATATCTGAATCTCTTAAATTACTATCAGCTCTTTCAAAAACTTGTTCATTTGAACTTATGTTTTCTGCTGTGGTTTCTAATCTATTAGACATAGCACCATATCTACTTCTTATACTAGAAACAGTTTTTATAGATTCATCTACTACTTCCAAGGCACTACTTACTCCCTCTGCCGTTCTAACATCTATATCTTTTAAAGTGTTACCTTTTTCATCTTTTAATATTTCTGTTCTAATATTAAAGCTTGGAATTCTACCTTGTTCTCCTTGCATAGCTCCTACTACAATATTCTTATACATTGGATATTTATTATTAGGAACTCTCTCATCACATAAAAGCTTAACCCCATTAAATTCTGTATTATTGGCTAAATCATCTATATTCTTCTTCATTTCTTCTATTTCATTTTGTATTATTTCTTTTTCACTTTCACTTTTACTTCCATTAGCAGCACTTACTGAAAGTTCTTTAATTCTAGCTAGAGTATTATTTACTTCTTGAAGAGCTCCATCTGCAGTTTGAAGCATTGATGTACCATCTTGAAGATTTCTTTGAACTGCTTGAAGGCTTTTTATTTGTATTCTCATCTGTTCACTTTGTCCAATTTTATTAGGATTGTCTTTTGCAGAATTAATTTTAATTCCTGTACTAAGTCTTTCAATGGCAGATTTATTATTAATTAAATTTTTCTTGTACCCGTTATATATGCTTAGAGAACTCATATTGTGATTAAGTCTCATATTTCACCACTCCAAAAAATTTATTTAATTTATTATCGATAATTTTATAATATACTTTAATATTTTTTACTTTTTTACACAACAAAAAAGGCAAGAAATTCATCTCACCTTTTAATAAACCTTATAATTATCTAAGAAGTTGTAATACTCCTTGAGGTTGTTGATTAGCTTGAGCAAGCATAGCTTGAGCTGCTTGAGAAAGGATGTTATTCTTAGAGAATGTCATCATTTCCTTAGCCATATCAACGTCTCTTACTCTTGATTCAGCTGCTGTTAAGTTTTCTGAAGTATTATTTAAGTTAGCAGTTGTATGTTCTAATCTGTTTTGAACAGCTCCTAATTTAGCTCTTTGCGTTGAAACATTTTCTATTGCCTTATTTATTGTTTCAATACTTCCTGAAGCTTTTTCTGATGAAGATACATCAGATCCATTTACTGTGAATTTATGTCCATCATCTAAAGCTGTCTCTATACCTAAATCATCCTTTGTTATTGTGATTGAACTTCCATCGGCTAATTTCTTATCTAAAGTAATTGTACCACCTGCAAAAGATCCAACTTTCACACCATCTTTAAGAACTATATCACCGCTTACTTCATAAGTACCAGCTGATAATTTACTTTCACTTCCAGCTTTAATATTTACTCTTTGTTCTCCTGTTACAGCAGTTCCTTTAACTGTAAACTTAGCACCATCAGTTAAATTTTCATTAAAAGTAATTTTTTTGCTTCCTACAGTTGTAGTAAAGTCCTTACCAGAATATGTTCCAACAGCTTCACCTTTTGAATTAAGAACCTTACCATCCTTAACAGTGTAATCTCCATCAGCTAAGTCTCCTGCATCTCCTAAAGTTGCAGAAATAGAAACTGTTGAAGTAGATGTTAGTCCTAGCTTTGAAGAATTCATAGAATTAATTTCTAAATTAATAGTTTGATTTGCATTTGCTCCTATTTGGAATGTTCCATTAAAACTACCATCTAATAATGTTTGTTTGTTAAATTCAGTTTGTTCTGAAATTCTATCAATTTCTTGAGTTAAAGCGTTAATTTCTTCTTGTATAGCTGCTCTATCTTCAGTAATGTTTGTATCATTAGCTGATTGAACTGCTAATTCTCTCATTCTTTGAAGAATGTTATGAGTTTCATTTAAAGCACCTTCAGCTGTTTGAATTAATGAAATACCATCTTGAGCATTTCTAGAAGCTTGATCTAACCCTCTAATTTGTCCTCTCATCTTTTCTGAAATAGCTAATCCTGCTGCATCATCACCTGCTCTGTTTATTCTTAAACCTGAGCTTAACTTTTCCATTGACTTTCCAGCTGAGTTAGTATTAGCTGTCATATTTCTGTGTGCGTTTAACGCATTCATGTTGTGATTAATAATCATAGTAAATTCCTCCCTGAATTTTAATTTTCGCCATCCTTGGCTTTTTATTTATAAAATACTCTTAAGAGTTTTTTATGCTTAAGCTTTATATTTATATATTCGGATTAAAAGTTATTAACTTTACACCTTTTTTCTAACTTTTTATTTTTTCTTCTAACCCTTATATTTATATATCGTTTCTTTCACATATAGCTTTATACTTTTGTATTAAAAAAGTTCATTTTACCTACAGCATTACCATAGCTTTTATTAGCTTGCTTCTGCTTTTTTAAGGTTATAATTTCTTCTTTTACCTTTTGTCTTTCATTATTTAAAATCTTATATGCTTCTTTCTCAAGATTTAATATCTCCAATTCATCGCATATTTTTTTCAATTCACTTTTATCAAAATCGCAAGCTTTAATCTCATTTAATAACTTTTCCCTATCCTTTATAAACTCTTCATCTATATCACCAATTTTTATAGCTTGTATAAGCATTTCTGTAACATTTTTATATTCCTCTAATATTACCCTTATACTCATACATTAAGCCATTCCTAACTGTGATAATAAATAGGATTGTTGGGAATTCAATTGATTCATCATAGTTTCTAAAGTAGCATACTTAGAGTATAAAGCTTGCTCTTTTTTGCTAAAGGCCTTTTCCATATCTTTCACTTTTCTTTCATACTTTTCAATACTCTTAGTAAGTTCATTATTGGTTACAGTAGTAGTTCCTTCGTAACCAGCTTTTTTAAGTAACCTAGCAGATACGGTCATAGTTTCGTCATACAATATACTCTTTAATCTTTGAGCTATTCCACTCTTACTATTTTTCTCTGCTGATGTTAAATTTTTAGAATCAGTTGGAGTTGCAGTAAATAATCTCATAACTTTATTAGGATCTTCTTCTAATGCTGCAGTTAATTTATTTTCATCTATTGTAAATGTTCCATTTTTAACTCCACCATAGTCTGATACTGGCTTAATCCCAATATCCTCCAAATTAATATCTATCCCATCTACCATTGTAGTCATTGCATTTTTTAGAGAATTTATTATTCTACTTAAATCAGAGTCTCTACTTAATTGTCCTTTTTCAACTCTTTCATTCCAAAGCTTTATTTCACTTTCTGACATTTCTTTCTTTTGTTCATCTGTTAAAGGACTATAACTTCTATCCCTCTTTTCCATTGTAAGAGTATTTAACTTTTCCATAAGTTTGTTGTAATCATTAAAGAAGTTAACCACCATTTCCTTTGTCTTAGTTGAATCCTTTTTACTAGTTATCTTTATTCCATCTGCTGGTATTTCTCCATCAAACTTAAAAGTAACCCCATCTAATGTTACAACGTTGCTATCCCCTTTGTGAGTATAAACTCCACCTTTGCTATCTTTTATAATTATATTAGCGTCTTTCCCTTGAATGATAGGTGTAAAACCTTCAGCAGGTTCTTCTATAACACTTATATCTAAACTTTTACTTTCTCCGCTTGTTTTAGATATTAAAGACAACTTTCCATCCTTAATTTCAGCAGAAACATTTAAGTTTTTTTCCTCTAAAGATTTATTAAGAGCATCTACATCAAGAATGCTATCCTTTAAAGAAAATTCTACCTTTTTCCCATCAATAAATAGAACTTTACCTTCTATTTCCGATAGGTTCAATGAAGTTATCGATTTAGTTGCATTATTACCATTTTCAAAAGTTCCATTTACAATAGAATTATTCTCTAATGTAATTTCCAAAGTTGGTAGGTCAGTAAGTTCACCACTTTTAGTACTTACTAAAGTAACATTATTATCTTCATCTACCTTAGCTCTAAAATCTATTTTTTCTTCTTCAAGCTTCTTATTTAATTCACTAACTAATTCGTCCTTAGTATATTCCTTTGAAGAATCTAGGTTTAACCCAATAACTTTATCATCAATCTTTATTTCTTTTGAATCTCTTATGTTTTTAACAGTTATTCCAGTAAACTTAGCTTCTGTTGCATTACTTCCCTTAACTTCTTCTATATTTACTGAGTGTACACTTCCACCTAAAGTAAAACTTCCTTTTTCTCCTAATACTGTAGACTCAAAAATCAAACCTTTTTTATTTTCTCCATCTACACTTCCTGCAAAATCAGTATAAGATACACAAACTTTTATACCGGCTTTTTCTAATTCCTTATTTAAGTTAGAAACTCTCTCCCTATCTGTACTACCACTTAGAGTAAACTCTTTACCATCTACTACTATTTTATCTCCTTCACCTATTCCTTCAGTTAAAGTAGCCTTTGTAGCAGTAGCTGAGCTTCCCGTTATTGTAAAATTTTTATTTACAGCTTCACTATTGGCTGAAACTGACACAACATTACTATCAGAAGATTCAAATTTAATTGTGCTCCAATTTTTACTTAATACTATGCTATCACTTTTTGACACATCAAAATATTTATTATAAAACTCTCTACTATCCTTTAATACATCTCTATATAACTTTTGCTTTATTTCTACTATTTCTTTTTGCTGTTGCTGTTGCTGAATTTTAACTCTATATGGTCTCATACTTTCCTTTATAACTTCATCCATATCTAAACCAGTAGCTAATCCAGTTATTCTCATTTTATCACCTCATCCTCTTATTGACCTGAAGCCTTTGTTTTTTCATAAACTTCATACCACATATTTCTTACATCCTCTATAAAAGGTATAACTTCTTCTAGCTCTTTTATATCTTTTTTTAAATTAGCCTGTCCGACTTTGTAATTTATAAACTCATAAATTTTAAATATTTGTTTTGCCCATTCCCCAGCTCCTGTATCAAGACTTGCCATAAGTTCCACAAATATGTCTTGAGTTCTTGTAAGACTTTCATGAGCTTTAGTTACATTTTTTTCTTCAATAGCTGCTCTTCCTATTTTTGCATACTTAACAGCTCCATCTACCAACATTAAAAGTAGCTGCTCCTTTGATGCATAATTAACACTATTATTTTTATAAGCATTATATCCGCTATTGTACATATTCCCCTCCTACTTAACACTATCAATTACATTACCAATAGGCACTCTTTCAATATAATTTTCTTCTATTGCTGCATCTATGGTAATCTTTTTCGTATTCTCCAATGTTCCTTCCACTGTTATATATTTTTGAGATTTATTTGTGTCATTTTTATCTTCAGTATCTAACTCTACAAAAGGTTTCTTAACTTTATTATCTATCTCAGGTCGAGTTTTTCGATTAACTTCTTTTTCTTTTACCTCTTTAGCAAGTTTCCTTCTAATATCAGTATCAATTTTATTCAACCTAAATTCCATAATTTAAGCCTTCTTATCAAAAACCACACCTGATATTTCACAAAGCTTAGCTATCATGTCAAGAATCTTCTTTGGAGGTACTTCAACCAAAACTTCTTTAGTATCCTTATCTACAATTTTTATCATTATATCTCCAAACTTTTCATGAACATTATATTCTGCATATGCATTATCATCCTTTAAGAAACCATTAAGCTTTTTTATTGCCTTATTTAAGTTTTCCTTAGTGTATCTGTTCTCATCTTCAGAGTTTGTGTTAAATTCTTTTTCCACATTATTAACTTCCATGTTTGGTTTAATAACATTAAGGTTAGTTTGTCCTCCTTGACCTATAACCTGTATCTCCATTTTACTTCACCCCTATTTTTTTAAGTTCTTAAGTAAATCTAGATTAACCTTTGCTGCCTCTATATTTTCACTTTCTACTTCCTTGTATAATTCTTTTCTTAAAATAGACATTTCCCTTGGCGCTTGTATCGCAATTTTTACGCTTCCATCTTCAATCTTAGAAACCGAAATCTCTATATCATCTCCAATTAAAATTGACTCACCTTGTTTTCTTGTAACTACTAACATAAAATCACCCCTTAAATATAGGATGCTTTATTTTGTATTTTTCATTCTCTGTAATTAGCTGCTCCGCTAACCCAGTATGTACATTTATTAAAATAGGAGCCCTTAAGTTGGCTGTAATTTTCTTTGGATCTGAATTTAAAGTAACTGTTGAATATACTAATACATCTTCTGGTGATGTTATACTTAAATTCTTTATAATTTCATCAGTTATTTTTATTTCATATTCTTTTTCTACTTGAAATGGAGATATAATCACTAACCCAAGTTCTTTTTTTTCATTACATTGAAGTAACTTGAATTCTTCTCCACCCTCTATTTCTTGTATTTCATAATCTTTATATTCGTCTAACCCTGGTAACCCCTTTTTAAAAGTAACTTTCATTATTTCACCTCATCTTTATAGATAATCCAATAGTGATGGTGGTAAAACTTTTGCACTAACCTGTAATGAAGCAGTATAGACAGTTTGTGCCATACTAAACTCTATTGTTTTTTGTGTAAAATCTATATCTTCTGTTTGAGATAAAATATCTGTCATATTAAAGTTTTCATCTTCATTCTTTTGCTGAGCTGATTCCATTCTATTTTGTTTAGCTCCAACTTCTGACCTTGTTTTTAATAGGTTAGTTATAACATCATCTATTGCTGATAAGTTTTCATTTATAAGTTTATTTGCATCTAACTCATCACTTGATTTTAAATTACCAACTATATCTCCAAGTAAGTTTAATACATTAACTTCCTCGCCTCTTTCGTTATTGAAAGAAAGTAACTCTTTAGCAGTAACGTTATATTCAATAGTAACTCCTTGAGAAACTTCTACATTCAGCTTACTTCCAAGCATATCTAATTGATTTTTCATATATATATCATCACTATTTAAGTCTACCTTATTACCCTCTTTATCAATGAATATTATATCTTTGTTTCCTGTTATAGCATCTGTTACTATATCTACGGGCTTTGAAGAAGCTTTTGTTCCTCCAAAAATATATTTACCATCAAAGTTTGTATTCATAATTTGAGCTAGTTCTTCTACTCTTTCATTCATTTCATCCGCTATAGCATTTCTTTCATCAGAACCATATGCAGCATTTCCTGAGGATACTAATAACTCTCTAATTCTTTGCATTGTATTAGTTGCTTGATATAATGCTTGATCTGTAGAGTCTAACCAATTTATTGTATCCTTTATATTTTCATTGTATTGCTTATTTGTACTTATATCTGTATTAAGCTGCATACTTCTTGCTGTTTTATATGGATTATCTGACGGTCTACTTATTTCTTTACCAGTGCTCAATTGACGATTTAATGTTTGCATATTAGTTAAGTTTTTATTCATATTCCTTAAATAATTGTTTGCAAGCATTCTATTAGTAACTCTCATATCTTCACTTCCTCATTAACTTAATATTTATCAATTAATCTTATCTTTTAAGTCCATTTATTACTACATCAAGTAATTCATCTATTGTTGAAATGATCTTTGCATTTGCATTATAAGCATGTTGATATTGAATTAAGTTGGCCATTTCCTCATCAATAGAAACTCCTGACACCTGTGCTCTACTATTTTCTAATTCATAAAACAAGTCTTCTTTAGTTGACACCTGTCTAGAGGCCTCCTGAGCTTGTACACCTAATTTATCTATAATATCCTTAAAGTAAGAATCTAGTTTCATCCCACTAGTATCACTTTGAATAGTCATTCCATAATTAGACAACTTCAAATCAGATCTAGATGTTATTGTTGAACCAAAGTCTTGAACTCTAATTAAACTATCTCTTAATTGTGCTATTGCAAGAGCTCTTGCCCCATCGCCTTCCCCATCTACATCATTACTTGAGGTATAAGCATAATCATTATCATGAGTTTTTGTTTTTAACTTCATAACATCGTATAAAATCTCTTTATTAATTGTTATATTCTTAGCAGAAATATGGCTTTCTTGAGTTAAAGTATTATCAAGATTTATCAATATATTATTACTATTATATTGAGCTACACTCTTATTTACAAAGAAAGGCATATAATCTCTATCTGGATTACCTCCTGTATATAATGGATCAGAAATTCCGCTATGTATGGCATTTACTGAAAATGCTATTGCCTTAGCAAGCTTATCTAATTCATCCATATATACTTGGACATCATCTTGAACAGTAATATTTCCAGCCACCTCACCATCTGATGGTTTAAATAACTGTAGTTCTGATGCATTGATAATATCATTATTTTTTATTGGATATCCATCACCCTTTACCGCTTGTCCTTCTTGATTGGACCATATTATCCTACTAGAATTTAATTCTTTTACTTGTGCATCATTTAATCCTGATACCCTAATTGTCTGTGTGCTATCTGGATTATTCATATCACCTAACTTATGATATGTTATAACATGAATATTGGGATATGTAGGATCCTTTTCTACTTTTGATATATATGATAATCTTAGTGAATCAGTATTAGGTGAAGCTGATACCAAGTTAGCAACTTTCATTCCATTAGTATCAGTTGGTCTTATATCAACTCCTTCAAATTCTTTTCTATCTACTGTAATATTAAACTTATAACTTAATTCATCTAAAAGAGTATCTCTTTGATCCATTAAATCATTAGGCATTTGCCCTGAACTTTTCACACTCATTATTTGCTTATTTAAACCATCTATTTGACTTAATAAACTGTTTATATCAGTCACATTTGATTTCAACGCAAGCTGAGCATTTTGTTGTAATTCTTCTAGCTTTGTATAAGTATGATTTAAAGCATCTGTTAAAGCTAAAGTTTGTTGAACAGTAACAGTTCTCGCGTTAGAACTATTAGGTTGCTTAGATAATTCTTGAAATGAATCAAAGAATTTCCCCATTAAAGTTGATATTCCTGTATCTGAGGGTTCATTAAAAATATTTTCTACCTCATATAAAAAATTACTTCTTATATCACTTGACCCTAAGCTACTATTTGCTCCTCTTAACTGATAATCAAGAAAACCATCTCTAACTCTCTCTATAGCTTGAACTTGTGAACCTGTTCCTACTTGACCATACCCAGCTGTTCCAGTCATAGGTCTTGATGTAACTATTTTAGCTCTTTGTCTTGAATATCCAACTGTATTTGAATTAGAAATATTATGAGAAGTTACATCAATGGTAGCCTGTGATGTATTAATTCCTCTTTTAGCTATATTAAAAGTTCCAAACAATCCTGTCATGCAACTTCCTCCTATCTTGAAAGATTTCCATATGAATTATATGTCTTCATTTCTCTTCTTGGATTTATTATATTTAATATTTGATTATTAAAACTCATTTGCTGCCTTATCAACAATTCATTAGTTTCTTTTTGTTGCTTTACAGCTAATATTATTCTATTAATTTCTCTATATGAGTTATCAAGCTCCTCATCATTAGAAGTATTCACAATTTCTCTCATACTTCTTTTCCCAACTAGTTTTCTTCTCTCAACCTCTGCTTGAGCAACTTCTTTATTTACCAACTTTATTTCGTCAACTAAAGCTTCTAACTCAAAGACTTCCTTTTTCATCACATGTTTATATTGTTTTTCTAGTAGTGATAAAAGCTTCTTTAAAGCTTCTCCTTCATTTTTTATAACTATAGTTAACTCATTACTCATTTAAACCGTTCTCCTTAATTGTATCTAGAATACTTCTAGCAGTTAACTTAGCATCAACATTATAAGTTCCATTATTAATTTGATTTTTTAGTTCCTGAATTTTTTTAGAATTATCCACATTTACTCCTTCTAATGTATAGTTAGTTAAACTCTTTCCTAACTTAGATATTTCTATTCTGTCAGAAACACTCTTTACTTCCTTTGTTTGAGATACTCTATTTCTATTTTTTGAATAAAGATTAATAACATTATTAGAATTTATCCCATTTATATTCATAATACTTACCTCCCAAGTAACCTATATATTTATTATCGAATATACTAAGATATAATTTATAGTTTTATGTTAATTTTAACTTTTTATTTTACAATTACTGGAATGTAATAAAAGCTACATTGATTATAATCAACATAGCTTTTATTATATCATTACTTCTTTAATGAATTTATTCTTTCGGTATTACTTACTATACTTGTTATTCTAACACCAAAATTCTCGTCTACCACAACTACTTCTCCTAAAGCAATTGTTTTTCCATTTACAAGTACTTCAACAGGTTCTTCTGCTAATTTATCCAATTCTATTAAGGAGCCTGTACTAAAGTTTAATATGTCTTTTATACTCTTTTTGGTTCTACCAAGAACTACAGAAATATCTAATGGAACATCTAGAATCAAATCAATATTTTTATTAGACACCCCAGACTTTTTACTTTCTACTAAAGGCTCAAAACTAGCTTTATGTACTTCCACTTGTGGTTGTGGAGTTTCAATTATTGTTTTTTCTGATACAGGTTGATTTACTTCATAAACATCTTCATATGAATCATTATAACTTTCAACTAAAATCTCATTATTTACAGGATTATCATTTTGTTCAGAAACATTACTGTCTTCATCTTCTTTACCTATCATTATAGATACAATTTTCTTTGCAGTCTCCACAGGAAGTATCTGCATTATATTGCTGTCAACCAAGTTTCCTATTGTCATTCTAAAATTAACTCTTACAATCGCTTGATCCTCTGGAATCTCACTAGAAAGAGCGTCTTCACTATTGCTCCATATTTTAGATATAGGTGGTGATATGTTTACTTCTCTAGAAAACATAGTAGCCATTGACGTAGCTGCAGAACCTATCATTTGATTCATAGCTTCTTGTACAGCACTAATTTCTATTTCTGATAGTTCATGATTTTCAACAATTCCATCTCCGCCCATCATTAAATTAGCTATAACAGCAGCATCTTCAGTCTTAATAATAAGTATATTTCTTCCTATTATTCCACTTGTATATTCTACATCTAATACAACAGTTGGTGTTTCAAAGGTTTCTTTTATTTCCTTTAATGTTGTAATTGAAACAACTGGTGTTGTTATATTTACTTTTTGATTTATTATTTGATAAAGGGCTGTTGATGCAGATCCCATAGAAATATTTCCTATTTCCCCTAAAAGATCTTTCTCTATATCACTTAACAAATTAACTGAGTTATCATTACTCCCTGTATTACTTGAAGAGTCATCACTTCCATTTAATAGTGAATCTATCTCTTCTTGAGATAAAAAACCATTACTCATACTCATTCACATCCTTATCTATTATATCCAATACTGCAACCCCTAAATTCTTACCAGTAATTCCTGGCTTTGCATAATAACACTCTTGATCTTCTACATATATCTTTATAGGACTAGTACATTTATTATCTAATCTTATTATATCTCCCCTAGATAAATTTAAGAAATCATCAATTGTTAAATGAGTACACCCTAATTCTGCTGACATTTCTATCTCTACTGGATTAAGTCCCTCTTTAATCTTTTCTCTTACTTCATCGCCTGATGCATCTTTTTCATTTTGGAACCAATATTGAACAACTAATTTATCCAATACCTTTTCAATGCTTAGGTATGGAATACATATATTAATAAATGTATTACTCTTACCCATTTCTACAGAAAAAGTAACTAAAGCAACTGGTTCGTTTGGTGCTAATGTTTGATTTATAGCTGGATTTGTTTCTAAAGATTCAACCTCTGGCTCAACACTTAATATATCTTCCCATGCAAGTTTCAAATTAGAAATCATTCCTGAAGTAATTTGCATCATTATGTTTTTATCTATATCCGAAAATTCCTTACTAACTGTATTCCTTTCTCCAGTTCCCCCTAATAGTACATCTATTATTTGAAAAGAGAATTGCGGATTAGTTTCAAATAATATAGTCCCTGTTAGAGGTGGCATTCTGAACATAGTCATTATTGTTGGATTGGGTATTGAATGTATAAATTCCTCATAGGTTATCTGCTCTACAGTTTCTATTTTTACTTTAACGTTTTTTCTTAATTGTGCGGTTAAGAAATTAGATATTATTCTTGCATAATTATCATGAATTAACTCTAAAGTTCTAATATGATCTTTTGAAAACTTTTGTGGACTCCTAAAATCATATACTTTAACCTTATGTTTTTCTTCTTCTTTTTGAAGTTCATCCGGTTCTAACGACCCTGTAGATAAGGCAGACAACAAGGCATCTATTTCGCTCTGTGATAAAACATCTGCCATACTTGTCCCTCTTTTCTATATATTTAATAGTTTGTCTATATCAATTATAGTAAGCAGTTTTTCATCATGTTTATAAATTCCCTTTATATATTGATATTCAACTTCTGTTTCTACTCTCTGGATAGAAGCTTCTTCTATATCTAGAACCTCTTCTACCTCATCTACACAAATTCCTATTTCTTCATCTCCAACATTGAGAATTATTATATTTTCTTGATTATCAGATGTATCTACATTTAGAAGTAGATTAATATCAACTAATGATTTTATGCTACCTCTTAAATTAATTAATCCTTTAATGTAATTAGGCGCTTTAGGTACCAGAGTTATACTCATCATATCATTTATCCCTTGAACCTTTTCTGTTTCAACAGCAAAATGTTCATCGCCCAACTTAAATACTACTATTTGCATTTGTATCCCTCCTATAATTAGGATAATTAGCCTATTACTTTTTTAATTGCTTCAAGTACTCTATCTGCTTGGAAAGGCTTAACTATAAAATCTTTTGCTCCTGATTTGATAGCATCCATTACCATTGATTGTTGTCCCATAGCTGAACACATTATAATCTTTGCATTAGGATCAAATGCTCTTATTTGCTTAACAGCTTCAATACCATCCATATCTGGCATTGTTATATCCATAGTAACAACATCTGGTTTTTCCTTTTTATATAAGTCTACTGCTACTAATCCATTACTAGCCTCACCAATAACATCATATCCATTTTTCTCTAAAATATCCTTTATCATCATTCTCATAAAAGCTGCATCATCAACTATTAATACTTTATTCGCCATATCTTTAACCTCCAAATTAATATACTCCAATTGATTTTAATATCTTTTCAAATGAACCAGGAACAGGTATGTAATAAAAATGTGCTCCTATATTACTATTTAATTCATCTGAAAATACTGTTTCTATATCTAATATATTTTCGTCATACTGACCAGACTCTACGAAAGTTGTTGCTAATATTGCTCCCAACATATCATGAGCTACTGCTGGTACTGATGGTATAACACATAATCCAGTGAATTGCGTTATAGCATTCATATATGATCCAGAAAGAATATTTCCTATTTCACATAGTGCTGAATCACCTAAGTCTGACAACTCATTTTCTCTAACTCCAGTTAACATTTCTACAATATCGTGAGCTACACTGTCTTTAAAAATAATTAATATATTTCCTTGAATATCTCCAAGTACTCTAACTACGATTCCACAGACCAATGATTCTGCTTCATCATTATACATTTCACTTAATTTTATCATATTAACTGAAGGTACAGTCATGTCAATCTTTTTTCCAAGCATCATTGATAATGCAGTTGCTGCATTTCCTGCTCCTATATTAGAAACTTCTTTTAATGCATCAAGCTGTATATTGCTCAAATTATCAAGATCCATTACATACCTCCTAATATTTTTTATATTAAGGCTCCTACATCAAGTATTAATGTAACTAATCCATTACCTAATATAGTTGCACCTATATACTCTTTTAAAGAACTCAATGTATTGCCTAATGGCTTAATTACTATCTCTTGTTGTCCCATTAACGAATCAACAAGAAGTCCAATAGTCTTTTCACCAACCTTAACAATAATTACAAACTTTTTCTCTGTATCTACAGATTCTATATTTAATCTTTCATTTAATCTAACTAATGGTATTACATCATCTCTATATATAATTACTTCTTTACCATTACTCTTTTTAATATTATCTTTCTTATAATCAATAACCCTATCTATAAATCCTAGAGAAATTGCTAAAGTTTCATTACCAACATTAACCAATAAGGCTTGTATTATTTGTAATGTAAGCGGCAACCTAATTACAAATGTTGACCCTTTACCTTCTTCACTAATTAGATCCACAGTTCCTCCAAGAGCTGAAACTTTTGCCCTAACAACATCCATTCCTACTCCTCTACCTGATATATCTGTAACAACTTCATTAGTACTGAACCCTTGTGCAAAGATTAAATTTTTAATCTCGTCATCACTTAATCCTTCTGTGTTAATACCAACTTTTTCAGCTTTAGCTTTTACTTTTTCAACATTTATTCCTGCGCCATCATCTATTACTTTTATTAAAGCTTTTGTTCCTTCTTGATATGCAACAAGCTTAATTGTACCTACTGCAGGTTTTCCTTTAGCTATTCTTTCTTCTTTAGTTTCAATTCCATGATCTGCCGCATTTCTTAATAAGTGTATTAGTGGTTCCCCAATTTCATCTATAACAGTTCTATCTAGTTCTGTTTCAGCGCCTTCAATAACAAAATTAATTTCCTTATTTAATTCTACTGATATATCCCTAATCATTCTTGGGAATCTATTAAATACAGTATCTAAAGGAAGCATTCTAATTTTCATAACTAAATCTTGAAGATCTGTAGTTGTTCTTCCAACTTGCTCCAAAGTTTCTGTTAAATCAGATGATTTATGGTCTACTACTATTTGTTCAAGTCTTGTCCTATATATAACTAATTCAGAAACCATATTCATAAGTTTATCTATTCTCTCTAGATCAACTCTTACTGATTGATGTGATTTCTTATACCCTTCTTTTTTTACACTTTTTTTCTTCTCTTCAGTAACCTCTTTCGGTTCCAGTTTAACCTCTTTTGGCTTAACTGCGCTCTCCTCTATCTTTTGAAACTCTATTAATTTAGTCTCAACCATTCTAACTTCAGAAATATTTTCAACTAACTTTTTAACTTCATCCTCTGAGCTTGTAGTAATTAAAACGAAGTCTAATTGAAGCTCAAAGTCCTCATTTTCTATATCTTCTGTAGATGGTTTAGATTTAATTATTTCACCAATTTCCTCTAAATCCTTTACAATTAAAAAGGCTCTAGCAGATTTTAATAACGTATTTTCACTTAATGTTATACTTAACTCTATAGCATTAAAATCTTTTTCTTGGGCTTGCTTTATTATTGACATATCATAATCATTTAGTTCCATACTACAATTATCTTTTTCTAATGTAACTAAACTTTCTACTTCTTGACTTCCATCTACATCATTCACCTGAGAAATATTATGTAAAGATTTTATTATTGGCTCTATATCTACACTAGAATCTGTCCCTTCTTCAATATTACTTACCATTCTTTCTAATGTATCTAAACAATCAAAGAGAACTGTAACAACCTCTTGAGTAACATTTAACTGACCATCTCTGAACTTTGATAAAACATCTTCCATCTTATGAGTTAATTCAGCTATATCCGTAAACCCCATTGTTGCAGCCATTCCCTTAATTGTATGGGCCACTCTAAATATTTCATTTACCTTATCAACATCATTAGGATTTTTTTCTAATTCTAATAATGATTCATTTAATGTTTGAAGATTATCCATGGATTCTTCTAAGAACATATTCATATATTGCGATGTATCCATTCATATACCCCCTCTATAGCTTTTTATAAATAAATGTAGAAACTCGTTCTAAGCCAACTTTTTTATAGTCATATATACTTTCTGTACCTCCTACAAATAAAAAACCACCTTTATTTAAAGCACCTGCCAACTTACTATACACTTCCATCTTAGCATCACTTTTAAAGTAAATAACTACATTTCTACATACAATTAAATCAAACCCACCCTCATACTTTTCTGTTATTAAATCATGCTTTCTGAAAGTGACCATTGATTTTATGTTTTTACCAACACAATAATTATCGTCTATTTTTTCAAAATATTTATCTAAATCTTCTTTTTTTACATTTTTAATTTCATCTAGTGTATAAACTCCTTTTTCAGCCTTAGCTAATGCATTTCTATCTATATCTGTAGCAATTATTTTCACATTATTTTTAACGGATAACTTGTCTAACATTATTGCTAAGCTATAGGGTTCACAACCGATGGAGCAAGCAGCACTCCATATTTTTAAGCTTTCATTTTTATGTATTAATGACTTTTTTATTATCTGTTCTAACTCCTTAAAAAGCTCAGGATTTCTAAAAAACTCAGTTACATTTATCGTTATAAAATCAAAAAACCTCTCTCTTTGCTCGCTATCACTAACTATTATTTTTCTATACTCCTCTAAACTTGAAATATCTAATCTTCCCATAAGACTAGATATTCTTCTATTTAGCTGTTCTGACTTATAAGCAGATAAATTCATCCCATACTCTCTATGAACCCACTTATGAAAATCATTAAATTCCATAATACTTTTTATCTTCCTCTCTAAGTTCATCTTTAATTTTAATCAACTAAAGACTTCACAAAATTTATGTATTTTATAGAGTTAATATTCCTTTTCCTACAACTCTAATTGTAACCTCTCCATTACTAGAATCTATTATCATAGTTCTTCCTTTGTTTCCTCCAGTCTCTTCAGCCACTATAGGTATTTCATGTGATCTTAATGACTGTTTTACTGCTTCTGTATTTCTTTTACCAATATCACTAATCATATTTTTATCACTAAAGTTAAACATAGATGCTCCACCTGCAATTTTAGCAACTATATTTTTTCTTTTACATCCTTTTGATACCATTTTTTCTATCAATATTGGTATGGCTAAATCTGCAAATTTTAAAGGTTGTGTAACATTCCTAAATTGAGTACTATCTGGCAACATTATATGCGCTAATCCTGCCACCTTTGAATCTGCATCATAAAGCCCAATTCCAACACAAGACCCTAATCCTATAGTTATAATTTTCTGAGGAGGAAGAACTACATTCAAATCTGATATTCCTACTTTAACTTCAGTATACTCCATAATTCCCCCTAAAATATTTGATCAATATCTTCTTTTGACAAAAGACTTTCCATATCTAAAAGAATTATTATTTTACTATCAACCTTAACTAACCCTTTTATATAATTATTGTTTTCCGATAAAGTTATGGATGGCACCTTTTCCAACATTTCATCACAAACACTGGAAACCTCATATACGTTATTTACAATGACACCAAATTTTCTATTCTCTCTTTTTACTACAATAATCTTAAAGTCTTTACAATTATTATTACAACAATCCAATTTAAACTTTTTGCATAAATTTATGACAGGCATAACATGCCCTTCATAATTAATTACCCCTTCAACAAAGCTTGGTGCATCAGGAATCTGTACGGCTTCAGTATACTCTAAAATTCTTTCTATTTCACTAATATAAGCAGAATAACACTCTTCTCCTAGCCTAAATATTAGCATTTTATTTTCTATCTTTTCCATACATTCCTCCTAAAATACAAACTTTTCTACAACTATTTGGCCATCTTTATCTAGATAGGCTTTTATGTTTTTTGAATGAACTTCTAATATATATTGTCTTTCTTCAAAACAGAAAACTGTATTTTGATAAGCCACCTCTGCTTCTATTCTTCCATTTTTAGAAGCATGTAAAATAGTACTAACACCTGCATTACTTCCCACAGTACTAACCTTAATATAATTGTTAGCCTTTAAAGTTCCTCCCCTAACAACAGCCCCTTTTGATAATACTTCTATACCATCTTTAGCTGTTATTTCTGATGTATACATACCTTTACCATTAATTATTACTTTCCCGCTTGACTCTATTTTTCCATCCTGACAATATCCTACATATATATTTACTGGTATTATTGTTTCCAACTCATTAACTTTAACTTCATCTTCTATATGTCTAATAAAATCGTATAACTCATTTGCAAACTTAATTTTTAAAGGACCTAATCCAATAATCTTTTCCTTTATAAAGTCATATATATATTGAGAACTATTTCCAAGACTACTTGATATGCTCATTATTAAAATAGAAACTCTAATAACAGATTTAAACTTAGTTTCAATCAATAATTTAATAATTTCTCCATCTTCTTTTTCAGCACCCAGAACACTATTCTCTTTTATTTGTTTAACTGAAGAGATTAACAGTTCTAAGTCCTTTTTTAAACTTCTCAAGTTATCCACATATAACTGCCTATCTAAATCTTTAGTTCCTGCAGTTATAGTAGAACTAATCACACTGCCTGCCACCCTCACTTCACCTTGTGCAGAAATTGTTCCCCTCTCTACATTCCCATTAACCTCTACACTATTACCTGATGTTACCTTCATACCTTCTTTTATATTTCCATTAATCTTGACATCACCAATAAAATCGATATTACCGCTCTTTATGTCAACATCTTTAGAAGTCTCAAAGGTTTTAAAAACATTAAAAACTCCATTCTTTATAGAAGGCCTACCTTCTGTAGTTGCTACAACCTTAGTATCCTCAATCTTACACCCAACACCGATCCTTAACTTCAATTTATTCTTAACTTTCCTCTTTATAACTCCGCCAAATACATCTATTCCATCTTTCCCCACTTTTCCAATGATAAGTTCCGCAATAATATCTCCACTTTTTACATTCTCTATGGAGTACATATTTTTATAATCAATATTTTCAATAGAATTTTCATCTACATTTTTCTTTATACTATCGAAATATGTTTTTATCTTATCATTTTCATCATTTTGAGCATTAACTCCCTTAGCTATTAATTCTCCATTCACTTCGCTCATCTCTACTGCTTTTGCAATAACACCTTCATCAATACCATAGGTTATTTGCTTTAAAGACAACACTTCTAATATCTCTTCTTTAGTGTATTTAGGCGGAAGCTCTCCAGTATCAAAATCCTTTTTCAGTTTAATTCTACCTAAAGTCTTTTCGTACTTTAAAACAGGTTTATATTCTGGAGTATATAAAATATATATTTTAGCTTGAACCTTATCTGATGTGTCTATTTTTAGTTCTCTTTTTGCTTTTACTCCTTCTAACTTAAAGGTTATAGCATCTTCAAAAGTAACTTCTACACCAGATACTGCTCTTTCACCATTAACATATAACTCTATATCTTCCTCAAAATCTAAATTAAACTTATTCTGCTTATCCTTTATAAGTATTTTATTATCCACTATATCTATTGAATTACTACTCTTATCTTGATTCTTACTTTTCTCTATAACTTTTATTTCACAGCGTTTCCTAAATATACCATTTTCTTCCTTTATTATCTTATATACAAGTTTATTCCTTGGGATAGATAATTGCCTTTCTGCTTCACATAAACATTCTTCTAGGTTTTTTCCTATAAAGTTACAATTCATATACACCATCTCCCATTTTCCCCTTTATTAAGTATATCATATAAGAATAGTTTGTAAAATATATGAAAATTTATTTAGTTTAGTGTATTTCTACAAATTAATTCATCGAATAACCTCATTAATTTTCTTAACAAATCATTTTCAACATCAAACTCTAACCCATTTACTCTTTTTATTGGTAAAATATTAGGTGATGTTCCCGAAATAAACAACACATCAAATTTTTCTAGATCAGTATATCTTATATTTTCCTCTATAATGTTAATGCTGTTTTCTTTTGCCACCTTAATTATCTCTGTTCTTGTAACTCCTGGCAAAACAGCTTCTACCTTAGATGTATAAACATTAGAACCTTTTATAAGAAAAATATTTGATCTACTACCTTCTGTTATATATCCATTTCTATCAACAAGAATAGCTTCATGAGCATCATTTTTCTTTATTTCTTTATTTACTGCTCCTCTAAAACTGTTGTTAATAACCTTTGCATTTGGATTTTCTCTTTCTCCAAAATACAGTATTGTTTTTACCCCCTCTTTATACATTTCGTCTGTAGGATAAGAATGCTTTATAAAAAATATTTTAAATTCATTAGATTTCGTATTAAAAATTATTTTTATATTTCCTAAAGTCTTGTTATTTGATTTTACTAGATTATTTATATCATTCAACACCTCATCATATGTAATATCATTTTTGTAGTTATTTAATTTAAATGAGTTTATCATTCTGTCATAATGTTCTTTATAAAATAGTGGTTTCCCATTAATTATTCTAATAACTTCATATATTAGTTTTCCTTCCCCTTCTTCTCTCCATTCTTCTAGCTTTCTTAATTTGCCGTTATCAATATAATATTCATTAATAGCTTCAATCATTTTTACTCCTCCTCTTAAATCCATTTTAATATTTCTATCTCATGCTTCTTCTTATAATTAATTAAATAAGGTTTTCCAACCAAATCTAAAAGTGGTTTATCTGATAAAGAATCAGAAAACATATATGAATTTTTAAAATCCACTTTAATATTTTCTTTTGATAAAACTTCCTTCAACCTTTTTACCTTTTCTTCACCTTTACAATTGTTACCTAACATCTTTCTAATAAATTTTCCTTCTTTAAATTCAAACCTCGTTCCAATAACCTTATCTACAACATCAATGTTATAAAACTCATTTATATAAAACTCAGGAGATGCAGATATTAAATAAATATCATAACCTTCCTTTTTTAATTTATACATCATATCTACTGCATCTTTATATAATATTTTACTTAACCTGTTCTTATAAAATCTTTTAACTAATTCTTGTAATTTTTCTTCTTCAATATTATCAATAAACTTTAAAAAGCACTCCTTAACCCTTCTCTCATCATATATACCTATGCCATACATTAAACCACTATATAAAGCTCTTGGTAAAAATCTAATATTTTTTATATCTTCTTCTAAAGAATACTTATAAAACTCCATTAATGTTTCTTTCTTTGTAATAGTATAATCAATATCAAATATAGCTAACTTTTTCATTTTATTCCTCCACTTATCTTTGTATTTATTATATAATATCTATTCAAAAAAATAAAAGGTGGCATAGCCACCTCTTTACTTTAACTTATTTAAGAAACTTTCAATTCTGTCCAAACCTTTTAATATTAATTCTTCTGAAGTCGCATAAGACAATCTAATATACTTGTCTAACCCAAAAGCAGATCCTGGTATAACAGCAACCTTTTCATGTTCTAAAAGTTCTCTTGAGAAATCTACTGAGTTATTAATAACATTCTCATTTATACTCTTTCCTAAATAATCTTCCAAATTAATCATTACATAGAACGCACCTTCAGGTCTAATAACACTCAATCCAGTGATATTTTTAATTCTATCTATCATTAAGTTTCTTCTCTCTTCAAACTTCCCAACCATTTTTTCAATTTCATCTTTTGGCCCATTTAGAGCTTCCACTCCTGCATATTGAGCTATTGAATTAGCATTAGAAGTAACATGACTTTGAACACTAGTCATTAACTTAATCACTTCTGCGTTTCCTGCTGCATAACCTAATCTCCATCCAGTCATCGCGTAAGATTTAGAAAATCCATTAATAACTATTGTCCTATTGTAAGCGTCTTCTGAAAGAGAAGCTACACTAACATGTTTTTTACCATCATATATTAACTTCTCATATATTTCATCAGATATAATTATTAAATCATGCTTTTTGGCAAACTCAGCTATCTCTTTTAGCTCTTCTATAGAATAAACAGTTCCTGTTGGATTGTTAGGACTATTTATAATAATTGCCTTGGTATTATTATTAACTACTTTATTTAAAGATTCTAAAGTATATTTATAATCATTTTCCTCTTTACCTTCAACAAAAACAGGCATCCCATCAGCAAGTTTTATCAATTCAGGATAGCTTACCCAATATGGAATGGGTACTATAACCTCGTCTCCTGGATTTAATATAGCCATAAAAGCATCTGCCAAACATTGTTTTGCTCCTGTAGAAACAATTATCTGATTAGAATTATAGTGCAAATTATTGTCCTCTTTAAATTTTTTACATATTGCCTCTCTTAACTCTATTATTCCAGAAGTAGGAGTATATTTTGTTTTTCCTTCTTCCATAGACTTGATAGCTGCCTCCATTATATTTTTAGGTGTGTTAAAATCTGGTTCTCCTGCCCCAAAACTTACAACATCAACTCCTGCCCCCTTAAGCTCTTTAGCTTTGGCAGTAATTGCAAGGGTTATTGATGGAGTTATGTTCATAGCCTTTTTTGAATAATTCATTTTATCTCCTCCACTTATTGCTTTTGCTTATAATTAATTAATTTATCTAAAAGTAGCTCGTTGATTCCCTGTGTTCCTAATAAAATAGATTTATTAGAACATCCATGAAAATCACTACCACCTGTTATCAACATTTTATATTTCTTACTTAAATTATAAAAACTATTAATCTGTTCTTTACTATGACTTGGATGATATACTTCTATCCCATTTAAACCATAGCATTTTAACTCTCTTACTACATTCTCTATTTCTATACTTCTATATATCTTACCAGGGTGGGCTAGCACTGATATGCCTCCAGCTTCATTAATAACTTGCAATGTTTCTTTATATGAAAGTTTTTCACCTTTAACATAGGCAGATTTTCCTTTTATTAGGTATTTAGAAAATGCTTCTTTATAATTTTCAGCGTAACCTTTGTTTACAATTGCGTTTGCAATATTCCCCCTGCCTATAGATGAATCTTTATCAACTGCTATTTCATCTATATCAATATACACCTTGTTTTCTTTTAACTTTTCTAAGATTTTGTATGTTCTCTCTACCCTTGATCTTCTTAATCCACTTACAACTTCATTTAATCTTCTATTATTTATATCAATAAAATACCCCAGAATATGTATTTCTAAATCATTATATTCCGTACTAAGTTCAATTCCAGGTATAATATTTACACCAGTATCCTTTTTATCAATAATATACTGAGCAGAAATAGAATCGTGATCAGTTATTGATATATATTTAATACCTTGATTTTTAGCTAATTCCACTATTTCTTCTGGTGCTAATACTCCATCAGAGTAGGAAGAATGAATATGTAAATCTGCATATTTCATAGTGTGCACCTTCCTTCCTATCTATAAAAAATATAGCATTAATGAACTACCTTGTAAATCATTTATTATAATTTTCCATTTACTTTTCTATTGCTTAACTAGTTCTTATTTAATAACTGGTCTAGACGTAAAAAAAGAGTGGATTTACCACTCTCTTTCTACTTTTCTACTAATTCGTCATTATAATAAGTAGCAACTCTATCAAATTCTTCTTCTTCAGGTACTACTAACTCTTCACCATCAGCTCTGAATAAGTATACTGAGTCATCTTCTGGACTTTGAGCTAAAACATATTCCTTTTCTTCAAACTCAAAAGCATCTATAATAGGACAAGATATTACGTTTCCGTTATCATCTTCTAAATCAATTACAAAGCTTTCATGCTCTTCACATCCACAACCATGTTCATCATGATCGTGTCCACATCCACATCCTTCATGATCGTGGTCATGTCCGCATCCACATTTATTTAATTCATCACTCATTTTCAAATCCTCCTTTTAAATAAGTAGTTGTTTTAATTTTACCCTTATTTCTTATAAATTAAAAGCTATATTTTAAAATAATTAGAATTTTATTTTATGTAATTAATAACATTAGTAAATTAACTAATTATTATTCAACAAAAATCACAAATACGAACTTACTGAGAAGCAACTTTCAGTATACATAGCTTTTATGGAAATATATATGCAAAAAAGCTGCATCAATTAATGATACAGCTTTTCATATTTAAAGAAATTATTCTTGTTCAGCTAATTTCTTATATCCTGCTAATCTTTCCATAGCATCATTGTAAGTCTTTTCGAATAAAGCATCTGCTGCTTCTGGGAACGCCTTAGCTAATGAAGCATATCTTACTTCACCCATTAAGAATTCCTTGAAGTCTGCCTTTGGTTCCTTAGAATCTAAAGCAAATGGATTCTTAGTTCCCTTTAATTGTGGGTTGTATCTGTACATAGCCCAGTATCCACAATCAGTAGCTCTCTTAGCTTCTTGTTGGCTGTTACCCATACCAATCTTAATACCGTGGTTAATACATGGAGCATAACCAATGATTAATGATGGTCCTTGATAAGCTTCTGCTTCAGCAATAGCCTTAAGAGTTTGGTTCTTATCTGCACCCATATTTACTTGAGCAACATATACATAACCATAGCTCATAGCCATCATTCCAAGGTCTTTCTTCTTAGTCTTCTTACCAGATGCTGCGAACTTAGCTATAGCAGCTGTTGGAGTAGACTTAGAAGATTGTCCACCTGTATTAGAGTAAACTTCTGTATCAAATACGAATATATTTACATCTTCACCAGATGCTAATACATGGTCAACCCCACCGTATCCGATATCGTAAGCCCAACCGTCTCCTCCGAATATCCATTGAGATCTCTTAACGAAGTAGTCTTTTTCATCTAATACTTTCTTAGCTAATTCTGAATTAACTGTAGCTAAAGCTGCTTCTAACTTTTCAGCTCTATCTCTAGTTCCTTCACCATTGTTCATATTAGCTAACCAGTCTTCAACAACAACCTTAACGTCGTCATTTACACCTTCTTCTAATAATGCCTTTAAGTTATTAGCTATTCTTTCTCTTATAGCCTTAACACCTAAGAACATACCTAATCCGAATTCAGCATTGTCTTCGAATAATGAGTTAGCCCAAGCTGGACCATGTCCTTTATGGTTAATTGTATATGGAGTTGAAGGAGCTGAACCACCCCAGATTGATGAACATCCAGTTGCGTTAGCAATCATCATTCTGTCACCAAATAATTGAGTTATAAGCTTAGCATATGGAGTTTCTCCACAACCTGCACAAGCACCTGAGAACTCAAGTAATGGTTGTTCGAATTGGCTTCCCTTAACTGTATTCTTATTCATTGGGTTCTTCTTAGCTGAAACTTCTTCAACTGCATAATCCCAAGCTTCCATTTGATCATGTTGAGATTCTTGTGGCTTCATTATTAAAGCTTTTCCTGGAGCTGGACAAACTTGAGCACAGTTTCCACATCCAGTACAGTCTAATGGAGTTACTCCAATTGAGAAGCTTAATGGTTCTTCTGTCTTTAATGCCTTAGCAGGAACTAACTTCATTGATTCTGGAGCAGCTGCCTTTTCAGCATCATTTAATAAGAATGGTCTAATTGCAGCGTGTGGACAAACGTAAGCACATTGGTTACATTGGATACACTTTTCTGGAACCCATTCAGGTACGTTAACTGCAATTCCTCTCTTTTCGTAAGCTGCAGTACCAGCTTCAAAAGTACCATCTTCCATTCCCATGAATGTAGATACTGGAAGAGAGTCTCCTTCTTGTCTGTTCATTGGAATAACTATATTCTTAACGAATTCAGTCATCTTGTGGTTGTTTTCAACTTCTTCGTCCTTAGCATCCTTCCATGATTCTGGAATATCTATCTTAACGATTGATTCAACACCCTTATCGATAGCTGCGTTGTTCATATCAACAACCTTTTGTCCCTTCTTACCATAAGAAGTTACAACTGCATCCTTAAGGTACTTAACAGCATCTTCAACTGGGATAATGTTAGCTAACTTGAAGAAAGCTGATTGCATTATCATGTTGATTCTTCCACCAAGACCTATTTCTTGAGCGATTCCAACAGCATTGATAGTGTAGAACTTAATGTTGTTGTTAGCTAAGAATCTCTTATATGAACCTGGTAACTTTTCTTCTAATTCTTCTGGAGTCCAGATAGTGTTTAGTAAGAAAGTTGAACCTGGCTTTAATCCATCAAGTACATTGTACTTATGAACGTATGATTGGTTAGAACATGAAACGAAGTCTGCCTTGTTTATTAAGTATGGAGACTTGATTGCCTTCTTACCAAATCTTAAGTGAGATACTGTTATACCACCTGACTTCTTAGAGTCATAGAAGAAGTAACCTTGAGCATACATGTCTGTATGGTCACCGATGATTTTGATAGCACTCTTATTAGCACCAACAGTACCGTCTGATCCTAATCCCCAGAACTTACATGCTGTAGTTCCTTCTGGAGTAGCATCTATATCTTGATGAACTTCTAATGAAGTATTTGTTACGTCATCAACGATTCCTATTGTAAATCCATCCTTTGAATCTTCCTTTGCTAAGTTTTCATAAACTGCAGCAATGTGACCTGGATTTGGATCCTTAGAACCTAGACCAAATCTACCACCTACGATAACTGGAGCATTTTCCTTACCATAGAATGCATTCTTAACGTCTAAGTATAATGGTTCACCAGCTGATCCTGGTTCCTTTGTTCTATCTAATACAGCAATCTTCTTAGCAGATGCTGGTATAGCCTTCATTAATTTTTCAATTGAGAATGGTCTGTATAATCTTACCTTAACAACACCAACTTTTTGTCCATTAGCATTTAAGTAATCAACAGTTTCTTCACATACATCTGTTACAGAACCCATAGCAATGATTATTCTATCTGCATCTGGTGCTCCATAGTAATCGAAGCAGTGATATTCTCTTCCTGTTAACTTAGTTATTTCAGCCATGTATCCTTCAACTATATCAGGAACTGCTTGATAGAACTTATTAACTGCTTCTCTTTCTTGGAAGTAGATATCAGCATTTTGTGCAGTACCTCTAGTTACAGGATGGTTAGGATTTAAAGCTCTAGCTCTGAAAGCTTCAACTGAATCCCAATCAACTAAGTTTGCTAATTCATCATATTCAAGAACTTCGATCTTTTGAATTTCGTGAGAAGTTCTGAAACCATCGAAGAAGTTAACAAAAGGTATTCTTGATTTAATTGCAGTTAAATGAGCAACTGCTGATAAATCCATAACTTCTTGTACTGATCCTTCTGCAAGCATAGCAAAACCTGTTTGTCTTGCAGCCATAACGTCTTGGTGGTCACCAAAGATATTAAGAGCTGAAGTAGCTAGTGCTCTTGCTGAAACATGGAATACTCCTGGAAGCATTTCACCAGCAATCTTGTACATGTTTGGAATCATTAATAGTAAACCTTGAGATGCAGTATAAGTACTTGTTAATGCACCTGCTTGTAATGATCCATGAACTGCACCAGCAGCACCTGCTTCTGATTGCATTTCCATAACTTGTACAGGTTGACCGAATATGTTCTTTCTTCCTTGTGCTACCCATTCATCAACGTGTTCAGCCATTGGTGATGATGGTGTGATAGGATAGATAGCTGCAACTTCAGTAAATGCATAAGATATATGAGCAGCTGCAGTATTACCATCCATAGTTTTCATTTTTCTCATCGCGTAGACCCCTCTTTCTTTATATAAAAATTAATTAAGAAACATGTTTGTTTAAACCGTAGAGTGTATTTTAACATAAAAATACACTGAATTATTCATTTAAATTAATAATGTCCATTAAATATATTAATAACGACATTGTTAAAAAAATAACTTTTGTACCTCCTAGTAAAACAAACCTACGTATATAATTATATATCAGAATATCAATTTTGCAAGGGAATTGTAAATTAAAAACATTTAAGTAATATTATAAATATTCTGCAAATTACACTACTTCCTCATAACTTCCATAATTGTCTTAATCACAGCAGAAGTTCCAACCTCTCCTTGTTTAGCATTCATTTTACCAATTAACTCCTTCTTTCTAGTCCTTAATTCCTCTAAATATGACAAAAAGCTTTCTTTAGTTATCTCTTCTTCCTCAAGAACTAAAGAATACCCCTCTTTCTTAAAAGAATTTGCATTTAAAATCTGATCTCCTCTACTAGCTTTTCTAGACAACGGTATTAGTAATGTTGGTTTTTTTAATGCTAAAAACTCAAAAATAGAGTTTGCTCCAGCTCTAGAAACAATATAATCTGCTGCCTTCATTAAATGAGGTAGCTCCTCACTTACAAATTCAAATTGTTTATATCCAGTATAATTTTGTAATTTACTGTCTAAATTGCCTTTTCCACATATGTGAATAACATTAAAGTTTGTTAAAATTTCATCTAAGTTTTCTCTAATCACATCATTTATGACCTTTGATCCAAGACTACCACCCATAATAAATAAAATTTCTTTTTCATCTTTAAATCCACATATTTGCTTTCCTTGTAACTTACTTCCATTTAATATTTCGCTTCTTATAGGACTTCCAGTTAAAACTCCCTTATTATCTTTTACAAAACTTAAGCTTTCTCTAAAGGTAACACATAACTTATCGCAAAATGGCGCTGATAACTTATTCGCAAGTCCTGGAGTTATATCTGATTCATGAGCAACAACTGGTATTTTCTTTATACTAGCAGCAATAACTACAGGTACTGCAACAAAACCACCTTTAGAAAAGACTATATTAGGCTTTTCCTTTGTTAATATTTTTTTAGCCTCAATTACCCCCTTGAAAACTTTAAATGGATCCGTAAAATTTTTAATATCAAAATATCTTCTTAACTTACCTGATGATATTCCATAGTAAGGAATTCCTTTTGATTCTATTATCTCTTTTTCTATTCCATCCTTACTTCCTATATACTTAATTTCAAAGCCAGCTTCTTCTAAGCTTGGTACTAGCGCTAAGTTTGGAGTTACATGTCCTGCTGTACCTCCACCTGTCATTATAATTTTATACTTACTCAAAAAATCAACTCCTAAACTTTTATTTTTATAAACAACTTGTATGGCTTTTCCACCTTTACCTCTAATTATATATAATAATCATAAAAAAATTACACAAGCTATGATTACTAGGATACAGGGAGGTGAATTTAAATGCCAAATCAATCATTGGTTCCAGAATCAAAACAAGGATTAGCTAAATTCAAAAACGAAGTTGCTAGTACAATGAACGTACCTTTCTCTGACTACAACGGAAATCTTACTTCTAAACAATGTGGTAGCGTTGGTGGAGAAATGGTTAAGAGAATGGTAGAACAATATGAAAAAGGTCTTTAATTCTCTCTACTCCTTAAAAATTGAGGATAGCTTCAAGCTATCCTCTTAAAATTATAACCTAAAGTTCTTAACATTAAGTTGTATATTTCTTTTTCCATTAAACTCATTAATAGTTGGATAATAAATTATATCCATATTAAAATCTGCATATCCACTATCTACTAATTTTAAAAACTTTTCTTCACCGTACTTATCCGTAAACATATTTTTAAAATCTTCATATTTATCAAAGTTTAGTCCTTCAACATATCCAAATGTTCCTGGAATAACAAATCTAAACTTCATAAAGTTCTTCTCTTTTCCTATGAAAAACACTCTTGAAACCTTAATATTTTTCACAGCAAATAAGGGACTTCCATTGCCTTTTCCAAAAGGTCTTAAACTTTCAATTTCCTCTACTAGGCTTTCATCCAAATATTTAATTTCTAATGGAGAGTCTATTTTTATAACTGGAATAATATCTTCATCTGAAAGAGTACATTTAGAATTAAGAGCCTTCCTTAAAAGAGATATATTTTCCTCTTTTACAGATAGACCTGCTGCCATAGGATGTCCTCCAAACTTCTCTATATATTCTTTACACTTATTCAATTCTTCAAACATATTATATCCTTCAATACTACGAGCAGACCCCTTTGGCATATCTTTTCCTTTTGTCATAACTATTGCTGGCAAATTAAATCTTTCCCTAACTCTACCTGCTACTATACCAGCTATACTCTCATGTATTCCCTCATCATATACAAGTATAACCTTTTCTCCATTTGCTATTTCTTCCTCAACCTTAGAAATAACACTTTCAACACTATCAAAAGTTAATTCTTGTCTTTCTACATTTAAATCATAAAGCTTTTTAGCTAGTTCTTCTGCATATTTCTCATCTTCAGTTATTAATAACTCTACTGATAAATCTGCTGTCTCTAATCTTCCTGTAGCGTTTATACATGGTCCAAGTACAAATCCAAAGTGGTACTCACCTATTTCTTTTCCTTCTAGACCAGTTGCTTTTATTAATGCTTTAAGCCCTATACTAGATGTGTTATTGATTAGCTTTAATCCCTCTTTAACAATTATTCTATTTTCACCTAAAAGCTCTACAACATCACAAATGGTTGCAATAGCTGCATATTGGAACAAATCATAAAATTCCGAAAAACTTCGTCCCATTGCATTAACTAATTCCATAGAAAATTTCAATGCAACTCCTGCTCCACAAAGTTCTTTAAATGGATACTCACAGTTTCCTTGTTTAGGATTTATAACACAATCACTATTAGGTACAACATTTATTCTGTTACCCTCTTTTTCAATATAAGGTATATCATGATGGTCTGTGATAATTACAGTGAGACCTAGCTCCTTAGCCACTTCAACCTGCTCCATAGCAGATATTCCATTATCACAAGTTAGAATTACTTCCGCCCCTTCTGATTTAAGCTTTCTAATTCTATCACTATTCATACCATAACCTTCATCTTCTCTGTTAGGTATATAATAATCAAAGTTTGCTCCTAGTTTCTTTAAGGTTCTATAGAGAATAGTTGTACTACATACTCCATCACAATCATAATCACCATAAATAACTATCTTTTTCTTTTCTTCTATAGAGCCCTTAATTATAGATACTGCTTTTTTCATATCCTTCATCAAGGATGCATCATTTAAATCATTAACTGTACCTTTTAGAAAAAGAGAAGCTTCTTTTTTATTTACAATTCCTCTATTGGCCAATAATCTTGCTATTAGTGGATTAATTTCATATTCATTAGTAAGTTTTATAAAATCTTCTTTTTTATTAATTACCATCCACTTTTCTTTCAAAGCTTCTCCCCCATTTCTTCTCTATTTCATTAAGGAGTTAAATAACATCCCTTCACTTAAGTTTTCCCATTTATCACATTGTAATAACTCTAAAATTTTATAAGCAAATAGCATAGCAGTTGCCGGACCTCTACTTGTAATAATATTACCATCAACAACTACATGCTCTTCTAAATAACTTCCTTTTACTAGTTCATCTTCAAATCCTGGATAGGAAGTTACCTTCTTTCCTTCAATAATTCCTGCTTTTCCAAGAACAATAGGAGCTGCACAAATTGCAGCTACTATTTTTTTATTATCATTAAACCATTTTACTAAATCAATTACCTCTTCATTATCTCTTAGATTAGTAGCACCAGGCATTCCTCCCGGAAGCACTATTACATCATATTCCTTAACTTCTTCACTTATTAGTTTATCTGCCTTAACAACTATATCATGAGCACCTTTTACTTCCATACTAGATACACTAAACATATCACAAGTAATATTAGCCCTTCTTATAATATCTACAACTGTTAAAGCTTCAATTTCCTCAAAGCCATCATCTAGCATTACAGCTACCTTTTTCATAAGAATCCCTCCTAAAAACCATATTTTAAATTATATTTACGTTCTTTATTTCATCATCAAGAGAAACTAGCATAACACCTGATCCTCTACCTGCTCTATTTTGAAGTTTAACATCAGATAATTTAATTTCTGCTGTCTCCTTATTCCTTGTAACTAACTGGAACCTATATTCTGATAATGATGAAATAGCAATTTCTCCATTTAGGTCCTGTTCTATATTTACAAAGCATTTACCATAAACAACTTCGTCTTCATCCTTTAAGCTTATTCCTGTAACACCTGATGCTATTTTACCCATTGCATTAACGTTAGATACAGGGAACCTTATAGCCATACCCTTTTTAGTAAATAATACAATATGACCTATTTTTTCATTAGATATATCTATGCTAACTACTTCGTCATCTTCATTTTTAAATTTGTATGCTTGTTGTATTAAGTAGTCTCCTGCAAACTCACTAAGAAGTGTCTTTTTAACTAATCCCTTATTAGAAATTGTATATACTGCATATTCTTCGCTATAATATTTTATAGAGTATATTGCAATTACTCTTTCTTTTTTACCTAGTCCATAAACTAAATCTTCAATAGAAATTTCCCTATTTTCAATTGCTTCTTGAAGCATAAATGATGCTATTTTTATAACGTTACCTTTGTTAGTAAACATTAATAATTCAGATGAGGAATCTGTAGTTACTTTTAATAAATCATTTTTATTGGCTCTCGCAAAAGTTTTTAATGTTCCCTTAGCTGTAACCCCTAAAGTATATTCAACAAACTCCATACTTTCTACATATTCAGCATTTATAACCTCATCTTTAGAAGATAAGTTGAATAATTGTGTTCCTAATATATTTCTAGGTAGGTCTTCTAATTGTGGTATTTCTAGAGTAAACTCTAAACCTAACTTAGTTGAAATTTTTAAAAATTTATTTTCTCCTTCTAAAATATCCGTTCTAACTACCCTTTCTCCCTCTCTAAGCTTAACAGCTTGAACTTTTGAGTAATTAGTTTGGAATTTATCTAAAGAACTTCTCTTAATGCACCCACTATTTGTTACAAACTGTACAAATCTATCTGATGACATTATATTAACTGAATTAACTCCAATTATCTTTTCCTCATCAAGGTTAAGAGCTTTAATTAATGTATCAAGCTTTTCACCCTTCTCTTTCCACTTTCCTTCAGGAATATTTATTCCTTTAATTTGATACATTATTCCTCTATCTGTAAATATAAGAATATTATCAGTAGTATTAGATTTAACTAAAAATCTTAGTTCATCACCTTCCCTATATTCAATCTCAGAAGGTTCTGCATTTGCTCTGATGTAATTTTTATATGGAATTCTCTTTATAAATCCATCCTTTGAAATAGTAAGCATAACATCTTCTACAACTATTAATTCTTCAAGATCAATCTTTGCTTCACTATCATCTTCAACTATTTGAGTTCTTCTAGGATTTCTGTATTTATCAGTTATTTCTTTAAGTTCCAATTTCACTACTTTTAGAAGTTCTTTTTCTTCTGCTAAAATCTTCTTAAACTTCTTTATTTGTCTTTCTAATTCTTTATATTCCTTTTGGAATACATTTATTTCTAACCCTGTTAATCTATATAGCATTAACTCTAAGATCGCAGTTGCTTGCGCTTCTGTAAAACCAAACTTACTAATTAAGTTTTCCCCTGCATCCTTCTTAGACTTAGATTCTCTAATAGTTGCAATAACTTCATCTAAGATATTTATTGCCTTTATAAACCCTTCAACTATATGAAATCTCTTTTCTGCTATTTCTAACTCTTTCCTTGTTCTTCTTGTAACTATTTCTTTTTGGTGATTTATATAATGACCTAAAATAGTTTTAAGTCCCATAGTTTCTGGCTTACCATCTGCTAAAGCAACCATATTAAAGCTTATATTACATTGTAGGTCAGTCTTTTTAAATAAGTATTTTAAAATCTTGTCTGCAGTAGCTTCATCAGCAGCTTTCTTTAATTCAATAACAGCTCTAATACCACTTCTATCAGATTCATCTCTTATATCTGTTATTGCTTCTAATGCCTTTTGATGTCTCTTATCACCAGTCATTTCAGATATAGTTTGTAACAATTTCGCCTTATTTCTTCTATAAGGAAATTCTGTTATTACTATCCCTAATCTTCCGTTCTCTAATTTTTCTATAGAAGTTTTAGCTCTACATGTTACTTTACCTTCACCTGTTTCATAAGCAGAAATCATTGAATTTTTTCCAATTAAAACTCCACCTGTAGGTAAATCTGGCCCCTTAATATAATTCATTAACTCTTTTGTAGTAATTTCCGGATTATCTATGTATGCAAGAACACCATCAGTTACTTCCCCAAGGTTATGTGGAGGTATATTAGTAGCTAAACCTACAGCTATACCAAAGGAACCATTGACCAAAAGATTAGGATATCTACTTGGTAAAACTCTTGGCTCTAATTCACTATCTGAATAGTTAGGTACCATATCCACTGTATCTTTATCAATATCTTTTAGCATATCCATTGCAATAGGAGTTAATCTTGCTTCAGTATATCTCATAGCTGCCGCACTATCACCATCAATAGATCCCCAATTTCCATGACCGTCTATTAAAGGTTCTCTTGTAGAGAAATCTTGTGCCAATATTGTTAATGCATCATATACAGAACTATCTCCATGTGGGTGAAATTTACCTAAAATATCCCCAACTATTCTTGCTGACTTATAGTATGGTCTATCTGGAAAAGCTTTAAGTAAATATGCACCATATAGTATTCTTCTATGAACTGGCTTCAAACCATCTCTTACATCAGGAAGAGCTCTTTCTTTTGCAACCTCTACCGCATAAGGTAGATAGTTGTCTGGCATAGCTTCTTCAAGAAGTACTGGAATTATATTATTATCTTTTGGAATATTATTATTAACTTTTTTAGCCATAAACTATCCCTCCCTTTCTAGAACTCTGCGTATTTGTACATATATTTTTTTCTTGGTTCAACTACATCTCCCATAAGTAGAGATATCATTCTTTCAGCCTTTGCTGCATCCTCTATAGTTACTTGAAGTAAAGTTCTTGACTCTGGGTTTAGGGTAGTTTCCCATAATTGATCTGGGTTCATTTCTCCAAGTCCCTTATATCTTTGAATAAGAGCCCCCTTACCTATTTCCTTCTTAACTTGTTCTAATTCATCATCACTATAAGCATACTTTTGAACCTCTCCTTTTTTAGTATGTTTATATACCTTATAAAGAGGAGGTTGTGCTAAATATAAGTGTCCATTAGCAATTAAAGGTCTCATATATCTATAAATATAGGTCATCCAAAGTGTTCTAATATGATAACCATCTACGTCGGCATCACTCATAATAATTATTTTGTTATATTTTAAATCATCTTCATTATAATTATCTAATGTACCTGTACCTACAGCAGCATTAAAAATCTTAAGCTCTTCAGATGCTAATACATTTTCAAGCTTTTGCTTTTCAGTATTCATTATTTTACCTTTTGAAGGCATTATTGTTTGGAATCTTCTATCTCTAGCTTGTTTTGCAGAACCACCAGCTGAATCTCCCTCAACCACTATAAATTCATTTACATCTTTATTTTTCAAAGTACATACTGCAACCTTACCTGCAAGAGGTGCTGTACCTTTTCCAATCTTTTTCTTTTCTGCATCATTAATCTTTTTTATTTTTTCTCTTCTTTGAGCAGCCGCAAGAGCATTGTTTATTATCATTGTTGCAAGCTCTTTATTATCCTCTATCCACTCACCAAGCTTAGTGTAAGCTAAGTCATTCATCATAGTATAGGCTTCATTATTTCCTAGCTTTGTTTTAGTTTGTCCTTCAAAAACAGGATTAGTTATTTTAATTCTAACTATAGCAGTCATACCTTCTCTTAGGTCATCACCTTCAAATTCCTTATCTTTTCCTTTTACTAGTTCAAGCTTTCTTGCCCATTCCTTAAAAGCTCTAGTCATACCAGTTTTAAAACCAGTTTCATGAGTTCCAGCTTCCGTTGTCGGAATATTATTAACATAACTTGCAATATAATCTGTAGTTGAATCAGTAAATTGAATACATACTTCTCCATACATTTGAAGTCCACTAACTTCTCTCTCACCCTCAAATAAAATAGGTGCTTCATGAAGCTTAGTTTTACTTTCATTTAAATAATCTATAAAATCTAAAAGTCCTCTTTCAGAATAATATTCTTTTTTAACTTCTTCATCTCTTCTATTATCTATTAATTCAAGCCTAATACCTTTATTTTGGAAGGCTAATTCTTGTAATCTCTCATCAATCACATCAAACTTAAAATCTATTGTAGAAAATATTTCTCCATCTGGCATAAATGTAATTTTAGACCCAGTCTCCTTACTTTTACCTACTATATCAAGTTTTGTAACAGGGGTACCTGGCATATCTCTTTTTAGCTCTTTATCATATGCGTATTCAAACCTTTGACGATAAATATTTCCGCCTTGATAAACTTCAACTTCAACCCATTTTGAAAGGGCATTAACTACCGCTGCTCCAACTCCATGAAGCCCTCCAGAAGTTTTATAATTCTTATTATTAAATTTTCCTCCTGTATGAAGCTCTGTAAATACCATCTCTACCCCACTCTTTTTCTTAATTGGGTGAATTCCTGTTGGTATACCTCTTCCATTATCTTTTATAGTAACACTCTTATCCTTATTTAAAATAACTTGAGCTTTATTCCCATACCCATTAGAAATTTCATCTATAGCATTATCTAATATTTCCCACACACAATGATGTAATCCCTTACTTCCAATTGAACCTATATACATACCTGGCCTTATTCTAACAGGCTCCAATTTTTCTAAGGAAGTCAAATCAGTAACATCATAAGTAGTATTATTCTTCATAAACTTTTGCCCTCCACATATATTTTCTATCTCTATAGTTGTCTACATTAAAATATACTTATTTTTATTTACTATGTCAAAATTTATTTATTATAAATATTTTTTAGTTTATCCATATCTTTTTAAAGATATTATAAAATCACCACAACCACTATGTATCTGTAGAATTTTTTAACAGCTTATCTTGCAGTACAATTTTTTAAAAACAAAAAATGGAAGCTAATATTCTTAACTTCCACTTTAAATTTATTAAATATTTACTTATCTAAACATCACAAATTTCAACATTTCTTACATGCTTAGTTGGATTCCATTCCTTATTATTCTTTCTTAATATACCTTGGATTGTAATTGGCACCCAAGTAATAGTATATAGAGCATATAGTAAGAATCTAAAGAAGAAAACTAAACCTTTCTTCCCACAAAATATAAATGTGGCAACTAAGAATATTGCATAGAACCCAAAATTAGCTGCTGCAATAATCGCTCCATCAGTAACACCTTTTAATAAAATAGGCATTATAAAAATATTAGTAGAGAATAATGCAATCATAGTAAAAAGTCCTTTTGATATCTTTCTATCTAATATTAATACTAATGGTGTTATAACAAACTGAACTAATGTTATAGCTTGATATCCTGCACTTCCAAGAAGATCACTCATAATGAATATATTAGCTCCTTCTGGTGCATTTGCTTGAATTAAAGTTAATATTGCTGATATAGCCATTAATAAAGTTGCAAATGGTTGTAAAACATATAATGCGCAATCAAATATATACCATTTTCTTTCCTTAATAGACTTTTTAACAAGTTTAAAGAAATACCTTGATGCAACATCTGTAAACCCTTGCATCCATCTTCTTCTTTGAACCCAAGAAGCTTTTAATCCTAATGGCTTTTCATCATAAATTTTAGCATCATGTGCCCAACCTATTTTTCCACCATTTAGGACAACCTTACATGTAAACTCTAAGTCTTCTGTTAAACATGTAGCTCCCCATCCAAATTCCTTTAAAGTATCAAAGTCAATTGCAAATCCAGTTCCACCAATTTGATTAGAGAATCCAACATTATTTCTTGCAAGTTGGAACATTCTATTTTGTGACCAGAATGCTATTGAATATGAAGTTGCAATCCATGAATCTTCTGGATTTTTACTATCTATATAGCCTTGTACAACTTTATAACCTTCCTTCATCTTAGAGTTGATTTCTCTTAAAAAGTCAGGATGTACTAAGTTATCTGCATCAAATATACAAATGGCATCAAACTTTTCGTCCATTTTATAAATTTTATCGAACATCCACTCTAATGCATATCCTTTTCCTCTTTGATCTTTATTAAACCTTTCAAACACTTTTGCTCCGGCTTCTTTTGCAACTTTTGAAGTATTATCATCACAATTATCAGCTATTACAAAAACTTCAAATAATTCCCTCGGATAATTTTGTCCTAATATACTTTTTACTAATTTCCCAATTACTACCTCTTCATTGTGTGCAGCAACAATCATAGCAAATTTACGCTTAGGAGCATAATCCTTTTTTTCTTTTTTTCTATAGGTTCCAAATAACCCTAATATCAAGTAATAGCATAAAACTACAAATGCGAACACTTGAAACACCGCTATTGCTGTATACATTACTTTTTCCATTACTTTCACTCCTAATATTAAATGAGAAGTTCCCATTATATTATTGTTGTCTTTTTTTCTCGTTAATGCGTTCTTATTAATACTAGTTCAATTATATCAAAAAATCAAGGGCAAAAATCTTAATTTTAAATTAATGTTAATTTTTTATATTTTTTCCTATACATGTTTTTTAACTTTCATTATTAAGTTTCCCTATTTCTTATTACTATATAAAAATTTTTATAGGTAGATTGCAAAAAAAAAGGAAATCTTTTTTATTAGATTTCCTTTTGAAAACAAACTTATTTAATTAAACAATTCCTTGAGCCATCATTGCATCAGCAACCTTCATAAAGCCAGCAATATTAGCTCCCATAAGAATATTCTTATCTTTTCCATATTCCTTAGCTGCAGCACTTGCATTCTTATAAATATTCTTCATTATACCTTGAAGTTTTTCATCTACTTCTTCAAATGTCCAAGATAATCTCATACTATTTTGTGACATTTCAAGAGCAGAACATGCAACACCACCTGCATTAGCAGCTTTTGCTGGACCAAACATTAATCCATTGCTTTGGAATACTTCTATAGCTTCTAATGTCGAAGGCATATTAGCACCTTCTGATACAGCAATTGTTCCGTTATCAACTAATATTTTAGCTGATTCAGCATTAATTTCTCCTTGAGTTGCACAAGGTAATGCTATATCACATTTAATAGTCCAAATCCCTCTACATCCTTCTGTATAAGTAGAACCTGGAACTCTATCTGTATATTCCTTAATTCTTCCTCTTTTAACTTCCTTAATATCTTTAACAACATTAAGATTTATTCCATTTGGATCATAAATATAACCATTGGAATCACTTAATGCTACAACCTTTGCTCCTAATTCAGTAGCCTTTTCTGTAGCATATATTGCAACATTACCAGAACCTGAGATAACTACTGTTTTACCATCAAATGATGTTCCATTGTCTTTTAACATTTCTTCTGTAAAATAAACTAATCCATATCCAGTAGCTTCTTTTCTAGTTAAACTTCCACCATATGTCAAGCCTTTCCCAGTTAAAACACCTTGGTCATTAGCTCCTCTTAACTTCTTATAATATCCATACATATATCCTATTTCTCTAGCACCAACACCAATATCTCCCGCAGGAACATCAGTGTCTAATCCTATATGTCTGTATAATTCAGCCATAAAACTTTGGCAGAATTTCATTACTTCATTATCAGATTTTCCTTTTGGATCAAAGTCTGAACCACCTTTTCCTCCACCTATTGGAAGACCAGTTAATGAATTTTTAAATATTTGTTCAAAACCTAAAAACTTAATAATGCTTGCGTTAACAGATGGGTGAAATCTTAATCCACCTTTATAAGGTCCTATAGCGCTGTTAAATTGAATTCTGAAACCTCTATTGACTTGAACATTTCCTTCATCATCTACCCATGGAACCCTAAACATAATTTGTCTTTCTGGTTCAACCATTCTTTCTAATAGCCCCGCTTTTATGAACTCAGGATGCTTATCAAATACAGGCACTAATGAATTTAAAACTTCAGTAACTGCATCTAAAAACTCTTTTTCTCCTTTGTTACGACTTTCCACCTTTTCTAGAACAGATTCAACATATTGCTTACCGTTCATTTTGTCATCCCCTTTTAAATTTTAATTTACCTTAATAATACATTATTTTCTTTATGATTACTACAAAAAATTATTAAAAGGACTATTTTTTAATGAATTTCATACTTATTTAATATTTTCTTTAACAAAATATCAATTTATTAGTACTAACTTACTTTCCCTTTATATTCTTTTAACAAATAAGAAACACTAATCTTAATAATAAAGAAGAGGTGATAAATTGAAAATAGGATATGCATGTACACCTTTATCGACGCCATTAAGAACCACTAGAAAATTTACATTAAACTCATACAATGAAGAAACTCTTAAGACCACTATATCTGATAACTTATTGGATTTATATAAAATATTAGAATTTAATAATAAACTTGGAATAAAACTATTTAGAATTAGTTCAGATATAATTCCCTTTGGAAGTCATAGTATAAATACCTTCAATTGGTCTAAGTATTTCTCTAATGAATTAAAATCCATAGGTGAATTTATTAAAAATAACAACTTGAGGGTTTCTATGCACCCTGGTCAATATACAGTGCTTAATTCACCTAAGGATGAAATAGTAAATAAGGCAATTGATGATTTAAATTACCATACTTCTCTATTAGATTCTATGGGACTAAATTCAGAACATAAAATTATTCTTCATGTAGGGGGAGTATATGACTCAAAGGTTGAATCAACAGAAAGATTTATGAATAACTATACTCTACTTTCTAAATCAATAAAAAATAGATTAATTATTGAAAATGATGAAAAAAATTATTCATTTATTAATGTGCTAAACATTTGCAAAGCTATTAATGCTCCTATGGTTTTTGATAATCTTCATAATGAATGCTTTGGAGATAACAACTATACTCTAGATAAATTATTTGAACTAGCAAAATCAACTTGGTCAAATGAGAAGTGTAATATGAAAGTACACTATAGCCAACAAGATACAAAAAAGAAAAAGGGTTCACACTCTCCCACTATCTTTACAGATGATTTTCTTAAATATTATTCAGTTGCGAAAAATTATAATTTAGATATCATGTTAGAGGTTAAGGATAAAGACTTCTCTGCTATCAAAACTATAAATCTAATAAAGGAATCCCAAAATGCTTTAACTGAAGTTGATAGGTTAATGGAGATTGAACGTTATAAACTTTACTTAATAGAAAAAGGAGAAGATATATTAAAAAAAGCTAAGGACTTAATTTTATTCAGTGATATAAAAGATTTTTATCTATATATAGATAATCTTTATTATAAAGAGCCAACCTCCGCTTCAACTAATAAAGCATTGGTTGAAGGATTTAAATTAATCGAGGAAAATATAAATTCTCGAGAGACAAATCACTTTTTCAAATTAAAAAATGAAAGAAACTATAGTAAGGCTAAAGAATATCTTCATAAGCTTGCAGAAAAATATCTTTGCTATGAACTTTTAAGCTCATATTTTTTTCATAATTAAATTTATATCACTTATATTATTTTTATTTTAAAAGAATATATATTCTTTTAAAAAATATATTCCTTAGGGTGTAAAAAAGATGGTTTATATATTTATTTTGCTTGTACCGTCGCTACGCTCCAAGTCACATTAAAACAAATATCCCCCCACTCATATTAAAGGTAAGAAAAAAAAGAAGCACCAAACGGCGCTTCTTTTACTTCATCTCATTTATTATAGTTTGAATAAATTTTATATTCTTAATCTTAATATGTAGATAAATAAATGTGCAGGAAATAATTCCTCCAATAGTTCCACAAATAATATCCCACATAGTATCATTTAATGATCCGTTCTGAGCTGTTAATCCAAATATACTATCAGTTGCAAATTCCCATAATTCCCATAAGCCTGCACAAGCAACAGAAAATAAAAATGGAAATGCCACTAAAATAATTGGGTTAATAGATTTGTTGCTCTGATCTCCACATAGATACACACAATAAATAAGTCCATAGAATGCTAATAATATTCCAGAGGCAAAATGTAAAATCTTATCATATGCCTCAAATGCATAAAAGTTCATTACATTAGCTAAATACATTGCAAAGAATATAAATACTAATGTAACAACATAAGCCCCTTTAGATTTTCGCAAAAATGTTTTTGAAAATAATACTCTTGCGGCAAATATAGTTACATATATTAGCCCAATTCGCCATAACTTTTCTCCATCTCTATAGAAATAATCCCATACAAAAGTAACTGCTAAAAGTACATAAAAGATATATGTACATAATAAATGATAACCTAACCTCTTCTTCATATCTGTTCTCCTATATTTCTATTACATTTATATAATAATGTATAAAGGTAATTTAAACAACTTTTCCTTGTTTCTTTAATAAGTTATAAATGAAGTAGGATGATATTCCTCCAACAACTATTCCTCCAATATGTCCATAATTATCTATATTAGGCATACTTAATCCAAACAAAAGATTAATACCTATGACAAAGAGCAAATTTGAAATTGCTCCTTTTTGTATTCTTCCTCTTTCATTATAAGCATATACTAAAAGCGCACTCAATAAACCAAATATAGCTCCAGAAGCACCAACTGATAAAGACGTTGGAGACAAGTAATAGCTTAATATGCTACCTCCCAATCCTGATAATAAATAAATTGTAATATATGCTTTTTTACCGTATAAATCTTCTATCTGTTTTCCTATAATGTATAATGCATACATATTAAATACTAAATGCAATATTCCTCCATGTAAGAAATTACAACTTATCAATCTCCACCATTCATCACCAAAATATATATAAGGTCCATACTTTGCTCCCATATCTAATAATACGTAGGGATCTATATCAAAAATATTTCTTGATTTTAAAGCACATATAATAAAAAGAGCCACATTAACAATTATCAGTGTATATGTTATACAATATCTCTTAAACTCACTCACTATCTTTTCATTATTAACTGTGACATTTCTTATTATTCTTACAATAGGTTCACACCCTTGATCACAATACAAGATTTTACCAGATGAATAATCTACTACAACTTTATTATCAATAGAATATGAAGGATTATATATACTCTCGCTTGTAAAAACTATAGTATGTAAACTAAATCCCTCCCCCTTTTGTTTAAGGTAATATAGGGCTTCGTTATAATCTATATTTTCATACTTATCATCTGTTAGTATTATTGCATAAATACCTTGTGGAACTCTTTTTAATGCAATAGTCATTTGGTTATTCCTATACTGACTGATATAAAATTCTACATAAAAACCTTCTTTAGCTGTAATATAACTGAAGAACTTATCTTTTAGCCTATTCATATTCCTCTCCTCATCACTTTATTATGTAACACTTTTTTTATATAATTATATAATAGACCTCGTTCAAGGAGAATACATATGAAAATAAATAAACTTAATAAAATATTTAAAAATATACTAATACTATTTAGTGCAATTTCACTTTTAGCAGCTTTTTTTATAGAACAACATAAAACCTTTTCCCTTACCGATATACTTTTTTTGACAATATTAATAATACTACTTGCTCTTCTACTGTGTTGGAAAAAGCAAGTTACAAATACACCTATTCTCTTTTATGATTTTATACTTATTTCATCCGTTTTTATTTATGACTTAAAAACAACCCTAATTATATTAATAGCTAGCGAAATGCTAAAGAAAGGAATATTGTACTTTTACTACAAAGAAACCTTTTACTTCTTTAATAGTCCTGAATTTAATGAAGTTTTAATTATAATTAACTCTCTATTTCTAGCAAATGGTGCTTTTATAGTATTTTCTCAATACATTAATGATGCACCTTTACTATTTTCACAAATAATAATATTCAATACATTTCAACATATATTTTATCTATTATTAAAATATGTAACTTATATTATAACTTTAACAGAACAGGAAAATACACACTTACTTGATAGTGTTATATCTATACTTATCAACTTTGCTTACTCTACAGTTTTTACATATTTAGGGCTAGTACTTTATACAATATTAGGTTATCCACCAATCCTAACCATATTCCTGTTAAACACTACAATATGTTATCTATTTATAAAGAATTATAAAATTACTTCTAACAATAGATTTTTAAGTAAGCTTAAAGATAGTTATCTGATATCTCTATCTCCAAATCATAATTTTTCAGAAAAAATTTATAGTTATATAGATGTACTAAAAGAATTAATTCCATGTTCCCTTATAAGTATCTATCCTATTTTTGAAAATTATAGGTACACATTTCCTATTTGTTATAGATGTGAAGAAAATATAAGTTTAAATAACCTAAAACTAGATCTAAATAATCAAAATGAATTAAAGGACATTATGGAATCAGAACGCTCAAATATTATTAAAGGATATAGACTAAAAAATAGCTTTAGTTTTGTTTCTAAGTTTAACTTATTAAATTCAAACTTTATAATTGTTCCTATTTGTTATAATTCACCCCCCCTTGCTTTTATCTTAATAAAGCCAAAAACTCCAAATAAATCTTATGAGCTAATTAATAATTTAGTAGATGTTCAACAGTCTATTTCTTTACTTTTAATTCAAAACTATAAATATGTAGATTTAATTCCTAAAAGTATTGAAAATATTGAAAGCTTTATTTCTTCACTAGATTTACTTATTTCAAATAAGGTTTCTTTTACATTAAACGTAATTAGAAACAATTCCCAAGTAGATATAGTAAAGTATTTAATTAAGAACTCTGATAAGTTAGATAAAGTATTTTTATTTAATAGCAATCATATTTATGTAATTCATGCTATTAAAGATACTACAAATGTAAGAAATTATATGAAAACATTGACTCTGAATAATCCTAATTTATCCTTTTCAACATTTGAATTTCCTATAGATGTTAATAATATTAAAGAAATAATTACAATACTAAAAACATCATTTTAAAAGCAACTAAAAAAATTAGTTGTTTTTTATTTTTCTTGAGAAAGAACGTATATTCGTATATAATATAAGTTAATACAAGAACATACATTCTCTATTAAGGAGGTACATTTTATGGACCTTATGGATAAATTAAAAATTCTCTCTAATGCTGCTAAATATGATGTTTCATGCTCCTCTTCTGGATCAAAAAGAAAAAATAATATTAACGGTATTGGAAATGCATCTGAAAGTGGAATATGCCATAGTTTTACACCTGACGGTCGCTGTATATCTTTATTAAAAATACTTTTTTCTAACGATTGTATATATGACTGTAAATATTGTATAAATGGATATTCCAAAGATTTTCAAAGAGTTAGTTTTACACCTGATGAAGTGTGTGATTTAACTATAAACTTTTATAGAAGAAATTATATTGAAGGGTTGTTTCTTAGTTCAGCTATAGTAAGAAATCCAAATTATACAATGGAACTTCTTTTAAAAACAGTAAAAAAGATTAGATTAGAAAAAAACTTTAATGGTTATATACATCTAAAGGCTATTCCTGGAGCTGATGAATACTTAATTAAAGAGGCAGGTTTATATGTTGATAGAATGAGTGTCAATATAGAATTACCATCAAGTAACAGCCTAAAACTACTAGCTCCTCAAAAAAGTAAAGAAAAAATACTTTTACCAATGAAAACAATTAAAAATTCTATCATTAGCCATACAGAATTAAAGAATAGTATTAAATCTACTCCCACTTTTGTTCCTGGAGGACAGAGTACTCAACTTATAGTAGGTGCTACTCCCGAAAGTGATTATAAAATACTAAATTTAACTCAATCTTTATATGATAAATTCAAGTTAAAGAGGGTATATTTTTCTGCTTACGTACCAGTTGTAAAAGATAACCCACTTTTACCCCAAATCACTCATCCTCCAATGGTTAGAGAACATAGACTTTACCAAGCTGATTGGTTATTACGATTTTATGGTTTTAAAGCTAGTGAATTATTAAAAAATGAGAATGATAACTTTGACTTAAATTTTGATCCTAAAACCTATTGGGCATTAAATAACTTTAATGAATTTCCTGTAGAAATTAATAAAGCATCTTATGAAGCTTTACTTAGAATCCCTGGAATTGGAGTAACATCTGCAAGAAGAATCATTAAAACTAGAAGGGTTTGCAGATTAACTTATGAGGATTTAAAAAGATTAGGAATTGTTTTAAAAAGAGCTAAATACTTTATAACCTGTTCAGGTAAATACTATGGAGATGTGGTCTTTGATGATTATAAAATAAAGAGAAAATTATTATCTCAAAATATAAAGAAAAATTCACCTGAACCAAATCAAATTTCTTTTTTTGATGACTATAATTATGATAAGTCTACATCATCTGGAATTATTCTTCCATCAACAAATACTAATATATTAAGTGATAAATTATCATCTTTTAACGGGGAGTTATAATTTATGAAGACATTTTTATATGATGGTACATTTGAAGGATTATTAACAGCTATATATGATAGCTTTTACTCCAAAGTTCCTCCTATTGGTATTTTTAAATCTGAAAGTTACAATTCTCTATTATTATACGAAATTATTTATATAGAAACTGATGAAATTAAAGCCAAAAAGGTAATGAATGCAATAATAACAAAAATTGATTCTAAAACTTTACAAAACTTATATATAGTCTTTCTTAGTAATAACAAAGATGCTGGTATTATAGCATTAAAATATATAAAAGCTGCATTTAATCTTGGAAAAGATATTCACGCTTTTCTTAATTTAGATATAGTTAAAATAGTAGAAGATATTAGAAGAAGAGTTTATCTAGAAGCTCATAGATTTGAAGGATTTATACGTTTTTCTTTAATTGAAAATAAATTCTTATATTCTTCTATTGAACCTGATAATGATATCTTAGAACTAATTGCCGCCCACTTTAGTTCTAGATTTTCCAATGAGTATTTTATAATTCACGACATAAATCGTGAAAAAGCTTTAATATATAATAAAAGAGCTTGGGAAATTACTCATATGACAGTAGATGATTATAACCTTTTTAAAAGCACCAAAGATGAATACATAGATTTATGGAAGTGCTATTTTGAATCTACTACAATAAAAGAACGTAAAAATCCAAAATTACAAAAACGTATGATGCCTATAAGATACTGGAAACACTTAAGTGAATTTTAATAGAAATGACATTAAAATAATACTATAATAAACTATAGTTATATATAGAAAGGGATGTTTTTATGTTAAAGATATCTTCTATAAAAGGAGGAAATAAAATGTGGATAGTTTTTGCTTTATTATCTGCCCTTTTTGCAGCATTAACCTCCATTCTAGCTAAAATAGGTATTGATGGTGTAAATTCTAATTTAGCCACTGCAATTCGTACAATTGTTGTACTTATTATGGCTTGGGGACTAGTTTTCCTTACAGGTCAACAATATGGAATTAGCAATATTACAACTAAAGGATGGATATTTTTAATATTATCTGGAATAGCAACAGGTTTATCTTGGTTATTTTATTATAAAGCACTTCAATTAGGAGAAGCTTCAAAAGTTGTACCTATAGATAAATTTAGTGTTGTTATTAGCATGGTTTTAGCTTTTGTAATCCTAAAAGAAGCTATAACAGCTAAAACTTTAATAGGTGGACTACTTATTACCATAGGTACTTTCGTTTTAATATTATAATATTTCTTTTAAGAATGGATAAGCTATTAGTGTACAAACTTTTAGATGTTCTAGGAGGAAGTTTTATGGATAATAATAAAAATAGGCTTAAAGATCGTCCTAAATCTAATGCTGAACTTAGAAAAATGTATTCTGAAGCAGGAGCTGAAATAGGTATAGAAAAGGGTAAGAAAATAGGAGCTCATGCTAATGGCAAAAAATACACTAAGAGATCTAAGTTATCTCATAATAAATAGGAGGAATCAATATGTCATGTAATTATGGTTGTAAACATAAAAAAACTAAAGCTGATCCTACTTCACCAAACTATTCTAAAGAAATAAATAATAAGGCTCATCAAAAAAGTCCTTTCGGAGAAGATGAACCTTCAACTCACACAACCTATAAATAATATAAGGGATGTAGATTATACTACATCCCTTATATTATTGAATATTAATTCTCTTATTTCTATTTGTTTTTCTTTCTATTTTAGGCATTATTATTTGAAGTAATCCGTCTTTAAACCTACCTTGAATTCCTTCCCTATCAACATTTTCTACATAAAAACTCCTTAAAAAATTTCCGTAATGTCTTTCTTTTCTTATAAAATTATTATTGTTATCTTCTACAAACTCATCTCTCTTAGCAGATATAATTAAATTATTATTTTCATAATCTAATTCTATATCTTCTTTTTTCACTCCTGGAAGCTCTGCTTCTACAAGATATTCATTATCTGTTTCTCTTATATCTGCCTTAAAGCTACCGTTAATATTGCTCATATCAAAAAAGTCATCATTAAAGAATTCTGATAAAAAGTTATCAAAGACATCTTCTTTATATACTCTATTCATCTTAAAAGGTATTAATCCAAACATAAAATATCACTCCTAATTATTTTATTTCTATCTTTTTAGAATTCTCTATCTTTTCTTTTGGCATTGTAACTTTTAATACCCCTTCTTTAAACTCTGCACAAATCTGTTCTTCATCAACATTTACTATATAAAAGTTTCTAGTAAATTCACCATAATGCCTTTCCCTTCTTATATAGCTATCTTTACTTTCTTCATTGGCTTCTTCACGCTTTCCTCCAACAATTAAGTAACCATCCTTATATTCTAGAGTAATGTCTTTCTTCTTTACTCCTGGTAATTCTGCTTCTAGTATATAGCTAGTGGCTGTTTCCCTAATGTCTGCCTTAAACTTAATTCCCATGTTCATATTTCCAACATGGTCATCCTTAAAAAATTCTGTAATGAAATCTTCTAATGACTCGCTTCTTTTCTTTACATCATCTGTTTTAAAAGGTACTAATCCAAACATACTTAACAACCTCCTTAAATCCTTTCTACAAGTATTATTATGCGCTTAAAGTCAAAGAAAGTCAAAATCAATCCAGTGAGAATTTTACTTTCACATTGAGAAAGAAAAAGCTTTAACCTTATATTTCTTTCTTTTCAATTCTTTTAATTAATTTTCATCTTTTTTCCTCGAAAACAAAAAAAGTGTGGTGGATATTTATTTTGCTTATTCCGTCACAAAGCTCCAAGTCACATCAAAACAAATATATATCCCACCTATGCTAAAGGTAAGGAAAAAATAAAATTATTATCCTTAATTTATTTTTTTAATATAAGATTCTAATAATACCTTTGATTTATAGCTAATTTAAATTTTATACTTTCCAATACATAAAAAAATAGTTAGAAACTTTTTTATTTCTAACTACTTTTCTCTATTTTCTTGTAATATCTTCTTTAACTTATTTTGAACTAACCAAAGACTTTTTTGCTTTCTATTATAAGCTACCATCCTATTTTTATTATTTCTATTCTCTTCTAATAATCTCATATATTCATTATCTGCAATTTTTAAAGCATCTTCTATAACCAAAAGTTCTTCCTTACTAAACATAAAAATCCTCCTTATGAATATGAAAATCTTTAGATATTATATCATATACATTAAGTTTATTGAATTTTTATTTTATATACTTTGATATTTCCTCTTCTCAATTTTAATATATCTACTGCTTTTCTATATTGTTATAATTTCTGTAGCCATTTTGTATACTCACTATCATTACTATTCTTTAATATGAGATCTTTTCTGCAATCTTCAAATTCTGTAGCCATATCATATATTTTATATACTAATGGCATCATTTTCTCTGACAATCCAAGCTCATCCTTCTCCTTAAATAGAGTTAAAACTTCATTTTTTAGTTCTAAGTATATTGAAGAACCATATTCCTTAGCAGCAGCTATACCAGAAAGTAGAATAAGCTTAAAGTGTGGATAATCTCTATTTTCAACTGCTATATTCAAATACCAGTTTAGTATATTTCTTTCCCCCCATAAGGAATCCTTCTTACAGTATTCATTTTTCACTAAGCTTTGGCTTAATAATTGAGCTAAGGATTGTATATATAGGCTAACTAAATTATCTTTTGGAGTTTTATAATACTCCCCACAATACACTAATTCAACTTTTAAGCTATCTATTATCTCTTTAATCATTTCATTAAATTCACTACCAAAACTTATTTTGTTTAAATTCTTGCTTATTTTAAGCTTATTATCAAACTTATCATAAATATAACTCTCTATATAAATAGAATCCTCTTCTTCTCTTATTCCGCCTGTAACCATATAATCCCCATTACGTTTAACCAATAAATCTTTTATATAATCATCTTCATATACTTTTCTTGATACTATTGGTCCCACATCTTTTATTGTAGGTATTATAACATTTAATAATAACTCTATTTCATGCTGTATTTTTTCTCCTAAATAAAATGGAAGAGCTCTTGTTAACCTTCCTATTGACTCTTCTCTTTGAATATGACCTTTACTTTCCTCTTTTATCCCTTCATTTGCATAAGCTAAAACTATAACCTTTTTGCAATCTTGAGATTTTTTAGGAAGTAACCAAGTTGGTTCTCCTAAAGAGTAATACCATAAAGGAGAATCATATGTTGGCAAAGATATAGATATTTCACCTAACTCTTCTCCAGTTGATTCCCCCTTCATTTTTTCAAATTCATTATATATATTCATAAGATAATTCTTTAAATCAGGTCTTTCTAGCTTTAAAAGTGTGCTTAAAAGTTTTTCCCCATTTTCAATATCTTTTGTAACTAAATAACCTCTTAGCAAATTCATTCCTAAATCAATACCGTGAATATCTAATTTATATATGGGAGACATCATTCTAACCATAATATCTGCATATCCAGAAGCTCCCAAATCACCAGAAATCATAGAAAGGGCATACCCATTATCCTTTACTATTTCCATTATGCTCTCATATTCCTTTAATGCTTTATCTATTTCTTTATTATCTAAGTACATTTTCCCAATTAGCACCTGAGGAAACCAACTTCCACTTACCTTACTCACCTTATCTAAGACTTTAATTTCAGCTTCCTTACCTTCTTTTTCATTATAAAGAGCTTTAAGCCACATTAATCCATTAGTTTGATTAGGATCTAAATATATACCTTCCCATAAAGTATTTAACCCCTTATCTTCATGCCCTTGTCCATAATATACTTTTGCTAAGTTAGTAAGTATAGTCCCTGTCTTCCCATACTTATCTATATACTCAAGTAATACCTTCTCAGATTTATCATATTGTAATAACTTCATATATACTATAGCTAAAATAGTATATCCTCTTTCCTTTATCCTATCTATTTCTTTTAAATATTCAGCAGACTCAACTACTTCATCTATAAATCCATCATTTATAGATGATAGTATTATATTGTATAGTGCATTATCATCATTTTTATATTTCTTTAATTGATCAGGTAATATTTTAGTTTTCCATTCACTCTTAGAGATAACTATCTTTCTTCCATAAGCATCATAGCACTCTATTGTTTCTTCTTTTATATTTTCCTCCCCTTTTACTTCTTCCTTAATAATTTTCCTCTTTTTTAACTTATCAATTATCCCCATAGTATCCTCCTATATAAATTCTCATTATTATTTTACCATTAATTGATTATATGAAAGAAGTTGGGTAGATATTTATTTTGCTTGTTCCGTCACTGCGATCTAAGTCACATCAAAACAAACATCCCCCCCACTCATACTAAAGGTAATGAAAAAAAGAAACTGCCTTAACAGTTTCTCATAATTTATTATATATTACGTTCTATCTTTGAAACATTTCTGCTCTTCTTTTTTTAGCTACATAATTAGTTATTCTCATCTTTATTCTTGTAAATTCTTTAACTTTGTAAAATGCTATTACATCTCTTGTAAATAAAAGTGCATCAAATAAAAAATATTTCAAATCTTTTATATTATCATCATCAGCTTCTATAGCATTGCATTTATCAAACAGATACTCTAAATTACTCTTAAAAGATGAGAACATATTAATTACTGTTTCTTCATCTTCACTTTCAAACTCTTTTTTAGCTAAATCTTCTACATAAATAACTAACATATTATTTAAATTATTATATTCATTATATATTTCTGCTATGTTCATCTACTTCTCCTGCCTTATTATTAAACTAAAGAGGTGCTACAAGATTATCAATAATTTTGTAACACCCCTTTATTATTCTTGACCCTTATCTAAAACTTTCTTTAACTTTTCTAAACCAAGTATTAGTGCTCCTCCTAATAAAAAGAATAAAATACTAAACTCCCCAAATCCCATTGGAGCTTCAGGAATTTCTAAGGTAGTTGGTCCCATAACAACTGCATATAATGACCCAATCATTAACCCAATAATTGTATATATTACCTTCGATCTATGGTTTGCTAATAAATATCTAAGAAGCCTTATAATACTTACTATACCTGTAATTACTCCTAGCCCAAAAACTATAACTATTGGTAAATAGCTAAAATCAAATTTAATAACACTTTTTACAGCTGTCATAATTGGAGCATATATTCCAAATATTAATAATAGTGTTGAACCTGATATACCAGGTAATATCATAGCACAAATTGCTATAGCTCCAACTACAAATACATACGCTATTAACCCAATATTTAAATTGTCTAATGAAAGATTTGTACCAGTTCCACCACTTGTTGCTGGATTAAAATATGTTATCGCAGCAACTACTAAAATACCTATTACTGCAAAAATTATATTCTTGTACTTACCTACTATTTCTGACTTTTCCTCTCTAAATATTAATGGTAGAGAGAAAATTATAAACCCTAAAAATAAAGAACTTATTTTATAAATATGTGTTGTAAACACTGATGATATAAATAGCACTGCTAGTACCATACCTACAGCCCATCCGATACCTATCTTTATTAAGAACTTTAATGACTCTAATTTTTCTTCCTTATTACTTTTTGTTGAAACTAAAGAATTTAATGAATTAATAAACTTATCATAAAATCCTAATATAAATGCTATAGTACCACCTGAAACCCCTGGAACACTATCAGCTAGTGCCATACAAAAGCCTCTTATAAAATTAATAATGAACACCTTTTAATTCCTCCGTTACTACTATTTTTACATATTTTAAAATTTGTCACTAGCTTTAATTATATTGTCAAAATTTAAAAATTACAATTCATATTTGGAATCTTAAAAAAGTTTTAATATAACAAAGCTCACATTTATAATCTGCAAGCTGTGTTATTAGTTTTTATTTTATAAGTTTTTATAGTATTTTATTAACTCTTCTTTAGTTTTTATCCCCTTGGCTTGTGGTATCATTAACTCACCTTTATCTCTTCCATTAAGACGTCCATTAACTAAATATTCTTTTCCTACTAACTTTTGTCCCCATTCAATTACCTTATCAACAGTTGGAGTTTTAACATCACACAGTTCAGCAAAGGCTTTAATTATGCAAAGGCCAAACTGAATATCTTCAACAAAATATCTAGAATTTTTGTCTGGAATAAACCCTCCTTCTACCTTTACCATTGGTGAATCTATTCCTTGAAATCCTGGAGCTGTATTTATTTTTTTAGACAATTCTTCAGCTATAGATATTCCATATCTCTTCTTTATTTTTTCCATATCTTCTTCATAAAACTCATTATTATAATTTAATGAATTAAAAATTTCTGTTAATTCATCATCTAAATCTAATAATGTTTGAGAAGCTAAAGTCCCCCACTCTTCATAAAAATATGGATTTCTTGGATATACCTTTTCTCCTTCAACATAATCATTAAATAATTCATATAATCTTGATGGATGCATTGTTGGATTTGATGGTGATAATGTTATAGCTAAGTAATTATTTAAAGGTAAACATGGAATATCAATAAAGCTTGTCATAATCTCACATACCTTTTCAGAATACTTGCTTGGTATAACTCTTAACTTCATAAATTCATTTTTTTGCTTTAATAGAACACACTCACCGTACTTTTCTAATCTAATAATTGAAGGTACTCTTTGACTTCCAAAGAAAATACAACCTTTCTCTAGTAATTCATCTATTAAATATTCCTTACCTCCAAATCCTGGTATAACTCCAACTACAGTTCCTTCCTTTAAATATGGAATTATTTTTTTCAGTGTTTCTTCTATCATAAAAGATGGATATGTTATTAATACATAATCTGCATTTTTAACTGCCTCTTCATAACTTGATGTTATGGAATGTACCTTAACATTATGTCTTAAATTTTTTTCCTCTTCTACTAAAGTTATTTCTTCCTTAAAAACTTCTGGCTTAGATGTATGAAGCCATACCTTATTTCCTTCTTTCATTGATATATAAGTAGCTAAATATGTACCTATATTTCCCGATCCAACAATACAAATATTCATAAAATCATCCTTCCTAATATTGTGAATATATCTTAATAACAAATAATAATAAAAAAGGAACTCTATAAGAGCCCCTTTTTATATCATTAAAATTTTCTAATTAAAACTCCTCTAACATATCTAACAATTCATTAAATCTATGAATTGTAGCTTCAAGGGGCTCTGATGTTGTCATATCAACTCCTGCATCCTTTAAAATATCTATTGGATACTTGCTTCCACCAGCTTTTAAAAATCCTTTATATTTTTCTACTGCATTTTCTTTGCCTTCTAAAATAGCATTTGCAAATGCTGATGCTGCTGCATATCCAGTAGCATATTGATATACATAGAAGTCTGAATAGAAATGAGGTATTCTTGCCCATTCCATATCTATATCTTCATCAACTACCATATCTGGTCCAAAGTAATTAGCATTTAACTCATGCCATTTTGCTGAATAATCTGCAGCTGTTAAAGCTTCCCCTGCATTTAATGCATTATGTGTATATAGTTCAAATTCTGCAAACATTAATTGTCTAAATACAGTAGTTCTAATTTGTTCTAATTCTTGGTTTATTAAATAAAGCTTCTTTTTCTTGTCTTGTTCTTTTTCAATTAAATAATGAATTAGAAGTGCTTCATTTGTTGTTGATGCAACTTCTGCACAGAATAAAGTATACCCGGCATAGTAATATGGTTGAGTTTTTCTTGAATAATATGAATGTAATGAGTGTCCCATTTCATGTACAAGAGTTGAAACATCATTTAATTCGTTATGGTAATTTAGTAGTACATATGGCATGGTGTCATATCCACCCCAAGAATAAGCTCCACCTCTTTTACCCTTATTTTCATATTTATCAATCCAACCACTATTAATACCTTCATTAAATAGATTTAAATATTCTTCTCCAAGTGGTTTAAGACCTTCATTAGCAAGCTTAACACCTTCATCAAATGATATCTTCTCTTTCTCTACTTCAATTATTGGTACATATAAATCATACATATGCATTTGTTCTAAACCTAAAAGTTTTTTCTTTATCTTTACATATCTATGAAGAGAACTTAAATTATCATTAATAGTCTTAATTGCATTCTCATAAACTGACACTGGAATATCATTAGGAGAAAGTGATGCTTCAATTGGTGATTCATACTTTCTTACCCTTGCACTAAAGTTAAAACTCTTAACTGATGAAGTTAATGTAGTAGCTAACGTGTTATCAAACTTCTTATATTCACCAAACAATCTTTTAAATGCAGCTTCTCTAACACTTCTATCCTTACTCTTTATAAAACTTGAGTAATTTCCTTCTGTAAGCTCTACTTCATCTCCATCTTCATCCTTTATGTTTCCAAAAGTCATATCTGCATTAGTAAGCATATTATGTATGCTTGATGGTGCATCTAAACAATCAGATGCTAATGCAAGTAATTCTTCCATTTCCTTAGTTAATATATGTGGCTTTTCCTTTAAAATATCCATTAACATAAACTCATAAATCTTGAATCTTTCATCATTCTTTATAAGATCTTTAATAAATTCATCTGGTAATGCAAGTATCTCTGGCACAAAGAAAGCTCCATAACTTGCAAACTCAGCCATAAAAGCATCAATTTTATTCATATATGATTGATACTTTTGGTTTGAAGTATCTTCATCTGATTTCATATGGGCATAAACATATAATGTTTCTCCAAGTCTTGATACTTTTTCATTTAGCTCTAGATATTTAAGAATTTCTTCTTTATCATTTAATTTTCCAGCAAACTCTCTTAGCTTTGGACTTTCCTTCTTTAAGATATTAAAATCCTTTTCCCAAGCATCCTCATTTGCATAAATTTTTTCTAATTTCCACTTATCTTCTAAGTTTATCTCTTCTCTTTTCTTTACAACTTTATTATCTTCCATATTTTCGCCTTAAATTAAAGGCTCCCTCCCTTCATATATTACCTTTTATATGTATTCTTCTTCCTTGCCTTCTATGGCTAAAAATACTTTTTCCATTTCTTCATTGATTAATTCTACAACTTTATCTAATACATCTTTCATTTCTAAATGTTCTTCCTTATAAGGGAACTTAAGAATAAACGTTGGATTATATTCATCTAATTCCTCTTCTATTCTAAAACCTTCTTCTTCAAATCTTTTTATACTAAAAAGATCATATATTGCTGAGTATTCCCATTCCTCAACATCTTTATTTGTATCAAAATATAAATTTACCTCATTATCTAGAACAAATAGCTTTTTAACATATAAAGCACCTTCATTAACTTCAAAGCTTCCAAGCTCTTTAGTTATAAATCCTGTTTCCTTGTCTTTCTCCATTAAAACTAAACTTGAAAAATCCATATAATTTCTTCCTTTCAATTTTGCTTACATTATATTATCTTCCTTTATTATAGAGTTTATTAGTCAAATTAGGCAATAGTACCAATAAAAATATGATAAAAATCCAACTTTTTTAAAAGATACTCAAAATAATTGTTAAATATTGAAAAAAATTTCTTATTTCATCATTTGTAAAAATATGGTAATATCTTCTTATCCAACAATTAGGAGGGTTATTTATGGAAAGACAACAAAAAGCAAGAAAAAATAATATATCAAGAGTAGCTAGATTAAAAAAACAAAGAAGAAAAAGAAGAATATCCTTATTAATATGTGGTGTATTAGTTATTGGAGTTGGATTCTTTATAGGTTATAAACTTTACATAAAAAATAAATGTAAAGACCTTGGATATGCCGTTGAACACTATCTTACTTCAAAGAAAGCAGATGACGGACTGCTGAGAGTACAAAATATGACTTTGGTTTTCTCTGATGATACTACAGCAATAGTCAAAGCTTATGGTCTTTCAAAAGAAGAACCACATGAAAAAAGTGCTGTTGAAGGTATGTTTAGGAAGGACTCTCTAGATTCTTGGGATTTAGAGAGCACAACCCCATTAAATACTCTTAGTTAGTATTTGCAAATAGTTCGCAAATAGGTGTATAATAGGGTTAGTTAATCCAATTTATGCGTATTTATAGACCAATAATGCATAATATATAGCATATTGGTCTATTATTTTGTTAAGAAAGGATATTATGGGAGCTGATAACTTGATAAAAATTAATAATTTGAGTTTTGCTTACAACAAGAATACTCCTCCGTTATTAAAGAATGTAAACCTAGATATTCCTAAAGGTGTATATCTTTCTATAGTAGGAGAAAACGGGAGCTGCAAAACTACACTAATAAAACTAATACTAGGACTACTAACCCCTATATCTGGGTCAATAACTGTAGATACAGATAATATTGCATATGTACCTCAAAGATTAGATGGATTTAATTCACAATTTCCCATTTCAATTTATGAAATATTAAAAATACACGCAAAATCATTAAAACTAGATCCTAAATCATCTTCTATTGATGTTTTAGAAAAGGTTAATATGCTAAAGTTTAAGGAAAACTTAATTGGTAACCTATCAGGTGGACAACAGCAAAGAGTTTTTATAGCAAGAGCTCTTATAGGTAATCCAGATTTAATAATCTTAGATGAGCCTTCTACAGGTGTTGATGTTAAAAATCAACAAGAAATCTACTCTCTTTTAAGTAAAATAAATAAAGAACAAGGGACAACTATAATTTCAATTGAACATAATATGGACATAGCTTTAAAATATTCTACACATATATTAACAATAAACAATGGAAAGTTAACCCTTCAATCTAATAAAGATTTTAGGGAAAACTATACACTTCCGGGGGCTTAATTATGTTTGAATTTGATTTCATGAGAAATGCCTTTATGGCGGGAGTAGTTGTTTCAGTTTTATGTCCAATCATAGGTTTATTTATAGTACTTAGACGTAATTCAATGATAGGTGACACCCTATCACATTCATCCTTTGCTGGAGTTGCTATTGGGCTAGTTTTTGGCGTAAATCCAATTATATCAGCATTTTTATTCACTACTATTTGTGCAGTTATAATTGAATTCCTAAGAGGATATTATAAAAAATATGCTGAACTAGTTATGTCAATAGTCTTAACCTTAAGTTTAGGTATAGCAATAATTTTAATTAGCACAGGAAAAGCAAATGCTAATGTTAATTCATATTTATTTGGTAGTATACTAACTGTTTCAAAAAGTGATTTACTTATTATAGCTACAGCCGGTATTATTTGTCTATTAATACTTAGAGTGATTTATAATAAACTTATTTACATTACCTTTGATGAAGAAGGTGCAAAAACTGCTGGTATTAACGTTAAGTTTATTAATTACTTATTTACTATTCTAGTAGGTGCAACAATTTCTCTTTCTATAAGAATAATGGGTATACTAGTTATTTCATCAATTATTGTTGTGCCAGTTGCTACATCTATGCAACTAAAAAAGAATTTTAATAAAACTTTAACTCTATCAGTATTATTTGGATTAGTTGATATACTGCTTGGATTAGTTTTCTCCTATTATTTCAACAGTGCACCTGGAGGTACTATTGCATTAACATCAGTAATAGTTTTAGTAATTACCTTAATATTAAAAAGAAATGATAATTAAAAAAATAAGGCTACTTTGAAGTAGTCTTTTTCTATTCCAATTTATGTAAAAATATGTTATATTCTTATTGAGGTGAATATATATGAATGACTACTTTAACGAAGACTTTTTAACAGATCAAGAAGTAAAAAAATCCAAGAAAAAAATTCTTATTGGTACACTAGTATCTTTATGTATATTAATATCACTTATCATATTTGCATTATATGAATTAATATCAACTACCTCTAAAATGTTTCCTCAAAATGAAGAGTTATTATCAGAATCCTTTTCCCCTGATAATAAATATAAAGTTTAGGCCTATTTAGTTGATAATGGAGCTACAACAGATTTTAGTGTAAAGTGTATTTTATTTGTAGATAATAAAAAATCTAAAACTATATATAGTGATTATCATATTAGAGATGCTAATATAGAATGGATTGATAATGATACAGTTTCTATAAACTCTCATATAATCGACTTACCTGACGGAAAATATGATTGGACCATTGATAAAACAGGAACTAATTAACAGTTTCTGTTTTTTTAATTCGCTATATTTTTTTAACATGAAATTGTATTAATACCTTTTATTTCTATTAATTAGAATTTTATATTTTGCTATATAGCAAAAGAAACCGCCTTTGCGGTTTCATACTTACTTATGCCTTTTACATTCCTCGCATACACCTTTCATAATTAAGTTATGCTCTGTTAATGTAAATCCTGTTTCGCTTTGAACTAACTCTTCTATTTGTTTCATAGGACATGGAACTTCAATCTCTTTATGACAAACACTACATTGAAGTAAATGCTTATGTTCATCTCCTTTAATTCTATATGAAAATCTTCCATCATTTAATGAAAACTTGTCTATAATTCCCTTTTCCTCAAAGGCTTCTACCCCTCTATAAACAGTACTTAAGTTAATATCTACACCAAATTTCTTACATTCTTCTAATATATTTTCTACACTTAAGCTTCTATCTGCCTCATATAAAACTTTTAAAATTGCTATTCTACCTTTAGTAACCTTTAGTTCCTTACTCTTTAAAAAGCCATCAAAATTCATCATCTCACCTACGATTCAAGAATAATTAGTATATTTATTATATTATATCATATGAATATATTTTTTTATTTAAAAAAATATCATCTTTATAGCAAATAATATTAATGCTATACCACCTAAGAAGTTTGCATACTTTGAAATAAAGCTTATTTTTCTTAAATATCTACATGAGAAAAATGCAATTGTACAAAAAAATAATGTTATTAATCCAATAAGAACAGAGTCTATAAGTAGTACAAGCAAGCTTCCTAACTGATGGAATGTAGTAAAACCAATTATCAAAGCGTCAATACTTACCGAGATACCAAGTATCACTACCATACTATTTTTTACCAAAAGAGAATTTTCCTTTTCTTTAACTCCATCCATTATCATTAGTATACCAATAGCACCTACAATAATTCCTCCAAGTACAGAAGGAATAGGCAATATATATGTATCAAAATAATATCCCATTCCTCCTCCTATCAAAGTGAATAAAAATTGAAAAAAACCAAAAGACAATATATATGCTATTTTCTTTTTCCTAGTTATTATTGAGTTAACTCCTATTCCTATACTAATACCAAAGGCATCCATAGCTAAAGCTATTCCTATTACAAAAACTCCAAAAACACTCATTTCTTCAACTCCATAATTTTATCTATACATTCTATAAATAGTTTCACACATAACTTATTATGCAAAAAATTTCAAAAAGTCTTTATTATTACTACTTTTTATTGTATAGTATTAAATAGAGTAGATGTTTTATCAAATAGTATATCACATTTAAAGGTATTAGTATAAATTTATAGATATAAGGAGAGTTAATATGCCAAATTGTATTATAGCCCAATCAGGTGGACCTACCTCTGTAATTAATTCTAGTGTTGTTGGATTAATTAGAGCTAACGAAGAATTCAAGATATTCGATAAAGTTTATGGTGGATTAAACGGAATTGAAGGAATTTTAAATAAAAACATTATTGATTTATCCCAAATATCTTCTGAAGATATAGATACATTTAGACTTACTCCATCTTCTGGATTAGGTTCTTGTAGATATAAGATGAAAAACTTAGAGGAATCTACTGAAGAATACGACAGACTTTTAGATATTTTAAAGAGTTTAGATATAAAAGCCTTTTTTTATGTTGGCGGAAATGATTCTATGGATACTACAGCTAAACTTGGAAAATACGCTAAAGAAAATGGACTAGATATAAACTTTATAGGTATTCCTAAAACAATAGATAATGATTTAATGTATACCGACCATACTCCTGGATTTGGTAGTGCAGCAAACTTTATTTCTACAGCTGTTTTAGAAACATATTTAGATTCTTCTGTATACATAAATAATGGTATATTTATAGTTGAAACTATGGGTAGAGATACTGGATGGCTAGCAGCTTCTGCTTGTACAGCTAGATATAACGGTAAACCTGTAGCAGATTTTATTTATCTTCCAGAAAAAGCTTTTAATGTTGAAGACTTCTTATGTGATGTAAGAGCGAAGTTTAAGGAACAAAATCAAGTATTTATAGTTGCTTCTGAAGGTCTAAAAACAGAGGATGGAAGATTTTTATCAGAAATGAACGTAATTTCTCAAGATAATTTTGGTCACTCTCAACTTGGTGGAGTTGGACAACACTTAAGACAATTAATACTTGATGCTGGAATAACAACAAGAGTTAAAGCTTTAGAATTAGGAGTTCTACAAAGATGTGCAATGCACTGTGCATCTCAAATAGATATTGATGAAGCATTTAATGCTGGATATGAAGCTTTAAAATATGCTGCTGATGGACATAATGGGTACATGGTAGCAATAAAGAGAGAAAGCAATTCTCCTTACTCAACTTCATTCTTTTTAGTAGAAGCAAATAAAATAGCTAACAATGTTAAATACTTCCCTAAAGAATGGATAAATGAAAAAGGTAATGGAGTAACAGAAGAAGCTTATGAGTACTTTATGCCTTTATTAAATGGTGTTCCTACTTTATACAGAACTAACAATGTTCCACAATATAAAGTTTTTACTAAATAAATACCACATATAATTTGAAGAGGATTTATCAATCCTCTTCTTCTTTTTCTTTATAAATATATAAAAACACCGGCAAGTAATATGCCGAAATTATAGCCCATATAATTTGAATACATAATTTAATTATACTTTTTAAGGGGAGTATCCAAAAGATTACAGAAATCATCAAAAAAAAGCTTAGAGTTACAAATTTACTTAAATCTGTAGCCACTAGTTTCCTACCACAGTTAGGACATATGATCTCATTAACTTTTTCTTGTTCTAATATCTGGGTGATACTAATATCATACGAACACCTCTCACATTTCCTTGTCATAATCCTCCCCCAAAAAAGTTTTAGTTTCTATTTTTTCATAGAAATATCTTCTACTGCATTTAGAAAATAATCAACTTCACTAATATCATTATATATTCCAAAACTTGCTCTTATCATTCCTGGCATTCCTTTATTATTCATTAACATCAAAGTATCTTTTTCACTTATATTCATTAGTCTTCTACAATAAGGATGCGCACAGAACCAACCTTGTCTTACTGATATACCATAATGTTTTGCTAGTTTCTCTGCAACCTTTTGATGATATATGGAATCTATATTAAATACCCCAATACCCAGTCGATCTTCCCTATTTACTATATCCCCATAGGTCTTAACTCTTGGTATAGAGCACAATCCACATATCAACTTATCTCTTAGCTGAATTTCATGATTCTTTATATTATCAAAACCAATTTTATCAAGTTCTTCTAACGCTTTTGTAATTGCTACTACTCCAAAATAATTTGGAGACCCTGCTTCATCTTTTTCTGGGGGAGATAAATATTCTATAGAATTATCTAATACTATATTTACAGTCCCTCCGCCTTCATTATCTGGAACTTTTTCTTCAAACTCATCCTTCAATCCAACAATTACACCAGAACCAAATGGTGCATATAATTTATGACCTGAAAAAACTAAAAAATCGATACTTTCATCTTTCTCTTTTCCACTCATATCCACCCTAATATGAGGAACTAATTGTGCTCCATCAACTATTATTTTTGCTTTATATTTATGGACAATTTGTGCAATTTTATGAATATCATTTATATATCCTGTTACGTTTGAAGCTCCAGTTACTGTAACATACTTTACTCTACCCTTATATTTTATAAGCTTTTCTTCTAACTCATTAATTTTCAACCTACCACGTTCATCTACTTCAATGTAGTCTACCTTACACTGTCTTCTCCATGGTAAATCGTTAGAGTGATGCTCCATTCTTGTAGATATAACAACATCATTTTTATCTTTAATTAAAACTCTTGCCAAAGTATTAATACCATCTGTTGCATTACTTACATATATTACCGTATACCTTTCTTTATCTTTTATATTAAAAAAATCCAATAGGTATTCTCTAGTTTTGCTATATATCCTAGTTGTAACCTCAGCTTTTTGTCCTGCACCTCTGCCTATGGACCCATAATACTCACTTAAATTAATAATAGAATCTAAAACACATTTAAATGGCGGAGTTGTCGCTGCATTATCAAAATTTACCGCCCTAATCTTAACCCCTCCTAAGATTTCCACCTTAGCGTCTACTCCCATTAATATATCATGAAAGTTAACCACTTTTTCATTCATATGCATCTCCTCCACTATATCTTATTCAAAAATCTATATTTAGGTTCTCTGTTCTATGAAAGGTTACAAACTCATAATATTTAAGGTAACAAGTGACTTTTTAAGTCATATAATTATATTAAACATTCTTTTGGAGGTAAGAAATGAAACCTGATGAAAAATATATGCCATCCAGTTATAGAAAATCAGACGATGACCTAAACTTTATACCTTTTACTTCACCTTCCCCACTAATTGGATGGACTCCTCAGAATTTGTTTGATGGCTCATCAGTTAATAATATTCCTAATAGTATGATTATGACACCTCAAATGAATTCTCAGTTAAATCTTCCTAAATTGGGAGTTAATCCAAATATGAACCAGCAAACACAGCAACCTAATTTATATCCTAATCAGAATAATATGGGATATAATACTCCTATTAACACATGGCAATTACCTAGTCAAGCAATAGATACCAATCCTAGCAGCATGGGCTATGGTGAACCACTATCTGCTAACTTCAATGCTAATAATACTTACAATCCAAATATTCCTAGTAATCAAGGAATTAATACTAATCCAAGTAGCATGGGCTATGGTGAACCACTATCTGCTAATTACAACAATAATCAATCTAAAAACAATACCAATACTCCTAGTAACCAAGGAATTAATACTAACCCAAGTGGCATGGGCTATAATAATCCACCATATAATAGCACTGACAACAGTACTATGAATAATACAAACACATCAAATCAAGGTACTAGTACTAATAGCTATGCTGGTGGATTACCTTCTTCAAACTATAATGCTAATAATATGAACACCATGAATTCACAAAGTCAAGGTACTGGTACTAACCCAAGTTATACTAATAATTCAGGCTATACACCAAATCTTATTAATAGCCCTAACTCTCCTCAAAACAAGGATTTAAGTATTCAGTATCCTGGTGATACTAGTTCAGATACTTTGTATTCTTACAATAACGCAAACCTAAATACTACTAATACATCAAATACTACACCTAATACATCTACTAATAATATTAATAACAATACCACCACTAACGCTAACGTTAAAAATCCAGCTGAGTTACTAAGAAGCTTAAATTTAGACGTTGATGAAGATATTGATTTAATTAGATGTTGTAAAGATGATGATATTAATAAGCTATATAAAGAAATTGAAAATGACTGTCCAGGAATATTATCTTTACTTGAAGCCTATAATATTCCCTCACCAATAGCTAAATTAATAGTAAGACGTATTATAAAAATAACAATGCGTTATTGTAAAAAGTAGGTGAAAGGTTATGATTATGTTTAATGAATTTCTTCCTAGAATAACCTCTACAATTAGATTGTTGCACGCTGCACCTGGTGCAAATAATATTGATATTTATAGCAATGGTAACCCAATTGCTATGAATATAGGTTTCAGCAATATAACTCAATATTACAATATTAATCCTGGAAATAACGAAATTCAAATATATAAAGCAGGTACCTATGACAATCCTATATATACTGAAACCATAGATATAGAGCCTAATTCAACATCAACACTTTGCGTTGTATTACTCGAAAGTACATTGCAATTATTAAAACTAAAAGATGGTACTCCAACAAGTTCGGCTAATGAATCTTATTTAAGGTTCATTAATTTATCACCTGATTCACCTCTACTAACATTATCTTTACCAAATGGTGATACTCTATTCAATGGTGTTGAATATTTAGAGACAACAGGATATTATCTACTATCTCCTGGCATATATAATCTTAAAGTTGAAGCTACTGATGCTACAGTATTAAGTAAATTTATAAGTGAAATCACATTAACAGGTGGTTTCTTTCATACCTTATTTATAATAGGATTATTTGATGGTACTCCAAGAATTGGTTCTTTATTTAAACAGGATGGTACTAAAAAATAGCAAAAAAAGAAGTTCGCTTTGCGAACTTCTTTTTTACTAATCCTCCCCAAATATTAAGCTCTTAAGCCATGCAAAAAAGCCCTTCTTTTCTTCCTTAACTTCCTTTTTTTCTTCTTTTGCTTTATCTTCTATCTTTACTTCATCTGTCTTCATAATGAACTTAACACTTCCATCCATCTCTTCTCCCTTACCTGTAAATGAAGAAAATTCTTTTGAAGCTTTAACCAATTCATCCTTTGCTGCAATTACATCATCTATTGAAGATATAGTATTATTACCTTCTGTATATAACTTATTTATTCCATCATCATGGAAAGTCTTCATTCCATCACTTAATTCTTTACTTCCTGTAGATAATTCACTTATTCCTTTTTCTAGTGATGGTAGTGCAGAAATTAAATTTCTTGCTTGAAATACATTACCACTCCTTAATGCATCATTAGTAATTCTTAATATATCCTCACTATTTTTTAAATCATTTTGCATAGACATTAATTGTGAAGATAAGCTTCTAATTTTTTCAACATCGCTAGGCTTTGTATCTTTTAATAGTCCCTCTAATTCTGAAATCAATTCACTAGAGCTTTCTATATCAGCTTTAAACTTAACCAGATTATTTTTTAATTCAGTATTATTACTTAATCCACTTACTAATGCAGTTATATTTTCAATATTAGACTTATTGGTTTCCAAATCCTTTGCTAAATTATTTATATTATTTAATGTTTCTCCTATTGCAGACAAATCTTCATCCGATAAGCTCATTATTCCCTCCCCGAAGGACTTAATTAGTCCTTGAGTTGTTGGGTCATTAATATCATTAAAGAATTTACCTAGAGCATTAACATTCTCTTGATTTGAAAGTACATTACTTGCAGTATCTATTAATGGTTTCATATTCTCCATAGACTTTACTCCCTGAACAAGAGACGGTAGTGTTGAATTATATTCATTAATTTTTGCCCCATCTTGTGCTAAAGCATTAGAACTTACAGAAGATATATTTAAACTATCAATATAGTTAATTAATGATTTTGCAGCTTCTGTACTACTTTGAGAATATACAGCATTAATCATATACTTTAATTCCTCTTTCTTTTGGGCAAATCCTGTTTCTCCACCTTGTGATGCAGCGGCTGCTAGCTGAGCTTTTAGGATCATATAAGATGATGCATATGCTGTCATATCTCCTTGCAAGCTTTCTAATTTGCTAGAACTATCTATAAGTGATGATGCTGTTTTTAAATTCTTATTTAACCCATAAAGGTAATTTGATGTTCCACCTGCGCTCTTTATCTCTCTACTTATCTCTTCTATAATAGGAGATGTAGCTGTTTTAGCAACATTAACATCTACTAGTAATCCTTGTACAGCCTTTATATTTGTAGGATTTACTTGAGATAAAAGTTGTTGTAACTTTATCTTTGTAGTTTTGTCAATGCTATCATATCCATCTTTTGTCTTAATTATATCTGACATTAATCTAGTAAAATTATTATCCTTTTCTAAATCTTCTATCATATTTAGAGTGGATGATAATAGTTCCTTATTCTCTTTAGTTGCAAGCCTTTGATAGTCTTCCATTAAGGTCATAGCTTTATTAACATTTTCAGCATCTAACATAGAAATCAACACATTTGCTTGATGAAAATCTATATCTTTAGCAAAATATGCATCCTTTATTAATTTTCTAGCTCTTTCAGTCTTATCTTCATTAGTTATTAAAGACATCTTCTCTTGTAAGCTTTGAGTTTTCAACAAATTACTAGCTGAAATAAGTTTTGTCTTTGCTAGGTCTATTCCATCTTTTAACTTTCCAGTTCCATCTAATAACTTATCACTACCATCCTTTAATTGATTCAAGGAATCTTTTAACTCATCAATAGAGTTAGCCTTGTCTAGTGCGCTTAAATCTGGTAGTTCAGGTGTTGCAGTTATCATTATTGGACCCATTTCAAAATTATCTACATCTGCTTCTACAACTAATTTATCCTTTAAGTCTACTCCAATATCTAGATTATCTATTCCTAGACTTTCTTGTAAACCTGGAAATGCAACAAAGCCAATTATATTATTATTTCCTTCAGAAATTGTTACACCACCATCACTTTTAACATTCTTAAACTTATCTACTGGCAATATAATAGAAGATGCTGTTGTAAAAGGTGTATATATCTTTCTAGTTTTACCATTTATGCTTGTCTCTTTATAAATCTTATTCTTTATTTCTAGTTCAATTTTAACCCTACCTGTTTTTCCTGCTAAATCTTCTGCTTTAATTTCTTCTCCATCTAATGAATACTTTATACTTACATCTAAGGGTAACTCTTTGTCAGTTTTTCCTTGATAATATATATCACTGCCCTCTACCTTCCAAGTTAAATTTTCACCATCTTTAACTGGTTCATCATCAGTCTTTACATTTTTTATATCACTTAAAGAAGATTTATCTTTAACTTCTAAATTTGACTCGCTTGAATGTATCCAATTAGATACTGTACTCTTTTCTAATTTTCCATCTGAACTTAAATTTACAAATACAGACTCATCCTTTTTTATTTCTACTGCTGGTACTACTGTTGTACTCATTATTGTTGCTGCCACTACTAATGCAACAACCTTCTTAGACATTGCTTTTCTCATATTTAATTCCTCCCTACATAGCAACTTTCTTTGGCTCTATAGAGTCAAGTTTATTAATTTTCCAACCTTTTGTTGTCTTATTAATAATGCCTTCACTTACTAATAACAGTGCAGGTAAAACAAATATTATAACCATCATACTAATAATTGCTCCCCTAGCCATTAAGAAGCATAAGCTCTTAATTAATGCCATATCAGATACTAATGCTACACCACCTGTAGCTCCAAAAAATGTTAATCCACTTGTTACTATAGACTTCGCTGACTCTTGGACTGCTATTCTCATTGCTTCTTTCTTTTCATATCCATTTCTGATTTCTTCCCTAAATCTAGAAGTTAATAAAATAGCATAGTCAACTGTAGCCCCTAATTGAATAGTTCCTATTACTATACTGGCTACAAATGGAATAACTGTTCCTGTGTAGTATGGAATACCCATATTTATAAATATTGCAAATTCTATTGCAGAAACTAGTAAAACTGGTATTGACACTGATTTAAATACAATTAAAATAATTACAAATATAGCTGCTATAGATGCAACTGATACATTCTTAAAATCTTGATCTGCAATTGTAGTTAAATCTTTAGTTAATGCACCTTCTCCTGTTACCATTGCATCTTTATCATAGCTCTTAACTATATCTGTCATCTCTATAATTTGATTGTTAAGTTCGTCTGATGCAGATTTATACTCTGAATTAACTAACAAAAGATTATATCCACCTTGTTTAAATATTTCTTTTATATCTCTTGGAATAAAATCTTCTGGAACATTAGGTCCAATAAATTTATCATAGGATAATACTGTAGTTACACCTTCTAAATTTTCTATTCTATCTGTCATCTCTTTCATCTTATAACTCTTAATATCATCTTTAACTATTATAAAATGTGTAGATGTCATATTAAAATTATCCTTCATCTTGTTAAGAGCAACTATTGAAGACATATCAGGTTTTAATGTTTCATCTAGGTTATAATATACCTTTGCATTTGCTTGTCCAAAAAATGCTGGAAGCATTATTACAAGAAATGCTACTATAAATGCTTTATAATGCTTTGTTACTAAGGTTGATACCTTTTTAAACTCTGGAATTATTGTTTTATGCTTGAATTTATGAATTGCTTTATCGAAAACCAAAACAAATGCAGGTAATATTGTAATTGCACATATTACACCAATTACAACCCCTTTTGCCATAACAAGACCTATATCTTTACCCAATGCTAAGTCCATTGTACAAAGAGCTAAGAATCCAGCTATTGTTGTAAGGGAACTTCCTGATATAGAAGTCATTGTTGCTTTTATAGCTTGAGTCATGGCCTCCTCTTTAGTACTCCACTTACCTCTTTCTTCATCATATCTATGCATCAAGAATATAGAGTAATCCATAGTTACCCCTAATTGAAGTACTGCTGCTAGTGCTTTAGTTATATAAGATATTTCACCTAGAAATAGGTTAGTGCCTAAATTATATACAATACCTATCCCTATTGAAACTAAGAATATAATTGGTACAACTGTAGATTCCATTGAAATTAATAAAACTACAATTGATAATGCCACTGCAATTAAAACGTAAAATGGAGCTTCATGTTCGGCAAGCTCTTTTGTATCCTCCATAATTGCAGACATTCCACTAAGAAAACATTGCTTATTTAATATTTTCTTTACTTTAGAAATACCATTTATAGTTGAATCGGATCCTGGTGCCCCATCAAATTTTATAACAAACATTGTTGAATCTTCATTATAAAGTTGATTTTTTATCTCATCAGGTAAAATATCCTTAGGGATACTTTCATCTAACACATCTGTTAAGCCTAACGTTGTAGTAACACCATCCACCTCTTCAATTTTATCTTTTAAAATGTTAATATCTTTATTCTCCATTCCTTCTACTATTACAATACCTATTGACGCATCGGAATAAGTTTTGTCCAAGATGTCCTCTCCCTTTGTTGAATCTAAGTTCTGAGGTAAATAACTTAATAAGTCATAATTTACTCTTGTATTTATGAAACCTATCACTGATGGGATTAATAAAAGTAATGAAACTACTATGACTGATTTAGCATGATCTGCAATAAACTTACTAATTCTATTCACCCTTAACATCCCCTTTGTTTTTAGTAACTTATCATAGCTAAAACTTTCTTAAAGAGAATTGGCTTAATTTCATCTATAGTTGTAGGTTCTTCTAAAATTATAGAGCTATAACAAACACTACCTACTAACTCAAATATCATGAACAATGTCAATTCCGCTTCATCTAAATTCATATTTTTTTCAACTAGATTTCCTATAAAGATTTCTACTATCCCCTCCATTTCCTTATATTGCTCTGGATTTCTTAATGCTCTTCTGAATAGTCCCCAGGAGAAATTTTTATTAATTAGCTTTAGCATAAGTTTATTTTCTTTAAAGTAATTAATAACATAGTCAATAAAAAATAATGTTCTGTCTTCAAACCTATCTAATTTTTGTTCTTCAGTTTTTTCTACTGCTTCTTTTATAACTTGAGAACTTTTTTGAAGTATAAGCCTATTGATTATGTCATACTTATCTTTAAAGTATAGATAAAATGTTCCTTTTGCTACCCCAGCTCTCTTAACTATGTCATCTATTGCTGTATTCTGTGTGCCTTTTGTAGTAAACAGTTCATATGCAGCAGAAAATAGTTCTGTTTCTTTTTTTCTTTTCTTTTCCCCTACTTTACTGCTTCCACTTTTATCCCTCGTCATTTCTTCCTCCTTTATGACTATCAGTCATTTTATATTTCTATTATATTCCTTTCTGACTAATAGTCAATTTATATTTTACTATATTTTCTTTTTGTTTAAAAAGTTTGCTTTTTGTTTAAAATTGCTATGATTTAAGTTCAATAGTATAATTAATTAGGATGTTAAGGTTAATTAATTTACTTATGTAAACTTTATTATTCTATACTAGTTTACCCAATATAATTCCGGAGGAAAAGGTTATGATTGTTTTAAGTTGTAAAAATATTAGCAAAAGCTATGGAATAGATGAAATATTAAAGGATGTTACTCTATCAATTAATGAAGGGGATAGGGTTGGTATCATTGGTGCAAATGGAGAGGGTAAATCTACTCTATTTAAAATTCTTTCTAAACAACTATCATTTGATGATGGTGAAATATTTATAGATAAGAATAAAACTTTAGGTTACTTAGCTCAACACCTAGATTTAGATACAAAAAATACAATATATAATGAAATGCTTTTAGTTTTCTCTGACTTAATAAGATTAGAAGAAAAACTTCTAGATTTAGAAAACAAAATGAATGAGCCCTATGATGAAAGCAAAGCAGATTATCATAACAAGATAATTAATGACTATAATACTTCACAAGAACTATACTCACATAGGGGTGGCTATACTTACAAAGGAGAAATAAATAAGGTATTAAAAGGTTTAGGTTTCTCTGAAGAAGACTTTGATAAAGAAATTTCAAAGTTAAGTGGCGGTCAAAAAACCAGAGTTGCATTATGTAAATTATTATTACTTTCACCAGATATATTACTTTTAGATGAGCCTACTAACCACTTAGATTTAGAAGCAATTGAATGGCTTGAAGAGTATTTAAAATCTTATAAAGGTACTATTTTAGTTATTTCCCATGATAGATTTTTCCTTGATTCTGTAACTAATAGAACTTTCCAAGTAATTAATGGTCATGTTAACTGCTACAATGCTTCTTATACAAAGTTTTTAGAACTTAGAGAAAAAGATTATGAATCACAGCTAAAGGCATATAATCTTCAACAAGCTGAAATAAAAAGACAAGAAGCAATAATTGAGAAGTTTAGATCTTTTAATAGAGAAAAGAGTATTAGAGCTGCTGAAAGTAGAGAAAAAGCCCTCGATAGAATGGAGAAAATAGATGCTCCAGATGAAGAAAAGGGACCAGCAAAAATTAAATTTGAAACCTCAGTTAAAAGTGGATATGATGTTTTACATGCTGAAAATTTAAGTAAGAGTTTTGGTGATAAACATTTATTCTCTAATCTTTCTTTAGATTTAAAGAGAGGAGAAAAAATCGCCTTAATTGGTGAAAATGGTAGAGGTAAGACTACTTTCTTCAACATTCTTATGGATAAAATAAAACCAGATAGCGGTGTTAAAGTATTAGGCACTAACGTAAACATAGGATATTATGATCAAGAACAATCTAACTTATGTGAAGATAAAACTATAATTGATGAAGTATGGGATGACTTCCCTGAATTAACAACATCACAAGTTAGAGGGGCATTAGCAACCTTCCTATTTACTGGTGAGGATGTATTTAAAACTATTAATAAACTTAGCGGTGGTGAGAAATGTAGAATCAACTTGCTTAAGTTAATGCTTTCAAGATCCAACTTATTATTACTAGATGAACCTACTAACCATCTAGATATTTTATCTAGAGAGGCTTTAGAAGAAGCTATATTAAGCTATGATGGTACATTAATAGTAATTTCCCATGATAGATATTTCTTAAATAAAGTTATAAACAGAATTGTGGAACTTCAAGAAGAAGGAACTACTGAATATTTAGGAAACTATAGTTACTATGTTGAAAAGAAGCTTAATCCATTAAGATTTGAAGCTTATGAAGAACTAGCAAATGGTAAAACTAAAACTCAACTAAAAGAAGAAAAAAGGAAAAAACGCGAAATAGAAAAAGAAGAAAAGGCAAAGAAACTACAAATTAAAAAGTTAGAAGATGAAATAAGTAAAAATGAAGAATTACTTCTAGCCCTTCAAGAAGATTTATGTAAAGAAGAAATATACTCTAATCCTTCAGAAAGTGAAAGAGTAAATAAAGAAATAAAAATCCTTGAAGAAAAAATAGAAGACCTTTATATTAAATGGGAAGAAGTTAATGAATAAAAAAGATAATATAGATAATAAAGATTAAAAGAGAAATTGCCTACTGCAATTTCTCTTTTAATATAAAAAACTCTGCAAATGCAGAGTTTTGTCCTCAAACTTATTATCTATCTTATCCTATTTATCTTTATTATAATTACTTAGATCCTGTACTTCCAAATCCGCCACGATCAGAATTTCCAAAGGACTCTACTTCATCAAACTCTATCTCAGGCATTACTTCCATTATTCTAAACTGTGCTATTTTATCCCCTTTTCTTATCCAAGTACCCTTTACTTCTACTCCATCTATAAGCTCTATATTTTTTCCTTCTAAACAATAAACAGGCATGTGCCATTGATCATTATCACCTATATATGTATCATCAACTACCCCTACTGAATTAGTTTGAATTATTCCCCAAGTTTTAAATGTTGAACTTCTTGGAGCAAGATGCGCTTCCCACCCTCTTGGTAATTCTAATGCAAACCCTAATGGAATCATAGCTCTTTCATTAACTTTTACGAATATATCCTTATTAGCGTACACATCAATCCAGTTACCTTTTGCTATTTTTTTTAACTTAGTTGCCTCTTCAAAATACTTTATTCTTATTTTCATAATTTCTCTTTCATTCCTTACTCTTTAGACTATTTTACTACCATTATAACAATAATAGACATATATTTCTACAAAATAAAAAAGGCCTATTCTCTAAAGCCTTTTTTATACGAGGAAAGTATAAAATTTTAATTAGATATAAATCAAAGATATTATTATATTTTCAAATTATAAAATATAAAATCAAGGATAATAATTTTATAATTTCCTTACCTTTAGTACCAGTGAGGTGGATATTTATTTTGATGTGACTTGAAGCGCAGCGATGGAACAAGGAAAATAAATATACTCCATATCTTTTTCATTTATGAATTAATTATCTTCTACATTGTCTTTTATTCTTAATCTTATTAATTACATAAATACAACTTTCTGTTGTACATTCATCAATAGTAACCTCATTCCAATTTATATATTGAGGTTTTTCAAAGTATCTCTTATCAATTAATTCTATAACCCTATATGCTCCCTCAGGAACATTGCAAAATACAACTTTACCATCACAATCAGTAACATTTGAATCTACTAATTTGGGGCATACTCCATTAAGTTTATAAAGATTAACTTTTACGCCCTTTATTTTTGTTCCTTCTTTACTATGCAAAGCTGAAATTACTGTTATAACGCCCTTTACTTCTTTTCTGCATTTATCTTTCTTATCCTTTACTGCACATCCACAATTATTATTTTCATTCCACTCGTCTTCGCAGTTTAGCCATTTTTGCCTTTCATAATGTTCATAATAATCACTGGTATTTACGTCATACGGCTCTTCACTTACATATTCTTCCTCCTTGCATTCATTGCAAATATGATTATCTTCTGCATTATCAAATTCCTTTTCTGTAACATTTATGTCTGCATCACTATAATAACATTTCATCTCTTCTGCTTCTATCTTGCTATTAATACAACTATCATCATTTTCTCCAAAAATATAGCTTTCTGACCCACAAGTATGTGTTTCACATCTGCCATCTGGATATGATATATCAAAATTTACTACTATATCTTCAGTTTTCCCTTCTTGTTTTGCTTCGGCCTTTTCCTGTAAATACTCCTTCATAAACCTCTCTATAATAGGATCATCATCTTTCATGTTAGTACAATAAACTCTTTTCCCCTTTTCTTCGCTCACAAAAAAAACCTCCTTAGTTTTCTTATATTAATAAAATATGAGAAACTAAAGAGATATGTGATTATTTTACCTGTCAAATACTAGTGTCTTATCCTCTGTAAAGCTTTTAACTATTTTGTCAAATCCTAAAGGCTTACTAAAATAATATCCTTGAATTATATCACAACCAATTTTTTCTAAATAATGAAGTTGATTTTTAGTTTCTACACCCTCTGCAACAACTTCTAGATTAAGCATATGTGCTAATTCAATAACTTTTTCAATAATAAATTCACTTTTTAAGTCGATTCCTATATCTGATACAAAGCTTTTATCTATTTTTACTTTATCTATAGGTAACCTTTTTAAATAATTTAAAGATGAATATCCTGTACCAAAGTCATCCAAAGCTATAGTTACGCCTAAATCTTTTATCTTTCTTAACATTTCTATATTGCGCTCTGCTGATTTCATTATAACACTTTCAGTAACTTCAAATTCAATGTTTACAGGGTCTATATCATACTCATCAATCTTTTCCTTTATATATTCTAAAAGTTCAACATCTCGTATTTGTACTTGTGAAAGATTTATTGCCACTTTAAATTTATCATCTATAATACTAGTTAAATATTTACATTTTTTAAATGCATTATCTATAAGATATTTACCTATATTAATTATAGCTCCTGAACTTTCTGATGCACGTATAAACTCATCTGGATACACATAACCTAGTTCACTACTTTTCCATCGTGCTAAACATTCAAATCCTTCTATCTTCTTAGATTTGCACCAATACTTAGGTTGTAAATCAAAATATATTTCACCATTATCTAAGGCACTTCTTAAACAACGTTTTACAGCTAATTCCCTGTTAATTTCATCTGAAACTTCCTTATTAAATACGCAAAATCTATTTTTTCCATTAGCTTTTGCTTTATACATTGCAATATCAGCTTTCTTTAATAATGCTTGTACAGTTTCCCCATCAGTTCTGTAAAAACTAACTCCTATACTTACTGTACAATATATTTCTTTACCTGACACTTTAAGTGGTCTATTAAATGTATCTAATATATCTTTTAGTAATTTTACTACTTCTTCTTTTGCTTCTACATCCCCTATTGCTATTATAAATTCATCTCCACCAAATCTTGCTAATAAACATTTTTCATTAATAACACTATTTAATGTATTACAAAAGCTATTTAAAAGCTTATCTCCTGCATCATGCCCAAAAGTATCATTAACATATTTAAAATTATCTAAATCTAAAAAAACTATTGCAAAATCCTTTTCATCTCTCTTAACCTGAGTTAGCATTTTTTTAGATTTCTCTATAAAATATCTTCTATTTGGTATTCCAGTAACTTCATCATAGTTACTCATATAATATATCTTCATTTCTTTTTCTTTTCTATCAGTTATATTACTAATAGAACCATATATGTATAATCCATCATCCTCTAATATTCTCTTCCCTTTTTGTTTTATCCATAGAGTTTCGCCTTTTTTACCTTCAACCCTAAACTCTACTGAAAAATATTCTTTCTCTTCTCTCAAAAACTCTTCATACTTTTGTATATAAATCCATCTATCCTTTGGTAAAATAAAATTTACCCACCTCTCATTTGAGATTTTACATTGATCTTCATTATTATTAAACAATATACCTTCTCTATCATTTATAATATATTCTCCTGTATCAACCTTTAAATAAAACATTATATCTTGACTACCTTCTAAGGCCCTTCTATAATTTCTCTCACTCATCCTTAGTAATTCATCTTGCTTTTTCTTTTCTGTTATATCAATAAAAATACCATTTAACTCATATTTATTATCTTTTATTTTTCCTTTTCCTGAACATTCTATATATAGTTGTTGCCCCTCTATATCTACAGTCTTAAATTCTAATATGAATTCATCCTCAATTTTTTTATCTATTATTTCTGTAAAAAAGCTTTTTATATATTCTTTATAACTATTATCTATAAACTCATATAACCTATCAAATGAATCAATATTATTTTCAGTTTTAAATACCTTTTTGTATCTACTAGATATAAAAAGTAAATTATAGTCATCAAACCATTCCCATACTGCTCCATTTAAGGCACCTAATGCTTTTTCATATTTTCCATGTTCTATAGATAACTTAAGAAAATAAATTTTTCTATAAATCACAAACTGATAACACAATATTCCTAAAAATATAAGATTAAAAATTGTATTTCCTTTATATAAAGCTATAACAGCTACTATAATAGTTGTTACTGCAAGCATATTAAAAGTTTTGTCTAAGTCCCTCATAAAGCCCTCCGTAATACTACACTTTTAATTCCATAATTAAATTTTACCACATAACCTTTATATTTTATATACAGTTATGTTATATACAGGTAGAATAAATAGTAATTTGTCAAAAATAAAAGTCTTGAAATTATTAACTAATCTCAAGACTTTATTATCATAACTATTATCCATTTTTACCTATCAAATTGCTTATCCATGTTAAAACTAAATTTAATATTACACCAACTAATGCTGCAAAGCTTAACCCTGTAATAGCTACTTCTTCAGTAATTTTAATTCCTAAAATTATATTGTAATTAGTTTCTACATATGAAGCTCCTAATCCTAAGAATAATATAACAATCATAACTATTATATTATTCCATGAAAACTTAACTTTTTCACTCTTTATGGTCTTAGGTCCTACTATTGCAATCATTGTAAATAACATTAAACTTATTCCACCCATAACAGCTTGTGGTACAGTTCTTATTGCAGCTCCAAACTTAGCTATAAAAGCTAATCCTATTGCAAATACTGCTGTTATTCTAAGAATAGATGGATCATAATTCTTAGTTACTGCTAAAACCCCTGTATTTTCACCATAAGTTGTGTTAGCTGGTCCACCAAAAAGTGAAGCTGCTATAGTTGCTAATCCATCTCCAAGTAATGTTCTATTTAAACCCGGATCTTCTATAAAGTTTTCACCTACAACTTGTCCATTAGTAGTAATATCACCTATATGTTCCATAAATACTGCAAGTACTACTGGTGCTATAATCATTATTGCTCCAATATCAAACTTTGGTAAAGTAAATGATGGTACGGATAGTACTGCTGCGCTTGCTATTTCAGCTGTTTGAACTTCTCCCATTATTAAAGCTACTATATATCCAACTGCTACACCACATAATATTGCAATCTGTTTTGTAAATCCTCTTCCAAAGAATTTTATTATTAAAGTAACACCTAATGTTATAATTGCTAATGTCCAGTTATTTGATGCCATATCTATAGCTGTTGGTATAAGATTTAATCCAATTACCATAATCATTGGCCCAACAACTTGTGCTGGTAATATTGCTTTTATTTTTCCAACTCCAACCTTCTTTATTATCAAAGATACTATTACATATATAAGTCCTGCTACAAACATACCACCTTGTGCATAACTTAAATCACCATATGAATCTCTAACTACTTTAATTACTGGTATAAATGCAAAAGATGATCCTAAGAATACTGGAACCTTTCCTTTAGTACACAAATGAAATATTAATGTTCCACATCCTGCTGTAAATAGAGCTACTGATGGGTCTAATCCAGTTAAGATTGGTACTAATACAGTTGCTCCAAACATTGCAACCAAATGTTGTAATGCCAAAATGCATCTCATTACCTTTTCCTTTAAAGTTCTACTTTTTGATTTTTCAATTGCTGAAAGTATCATTTCTGACATCTTTTTACCTCCTTAATATTTATAAGGAGAAATTACTTTCTCCCTTTTTCAGTCTCTCTGGACTTGAATTAAAAGGTTTTAATAAAATAAAAAAACTTCTTACATGGCAGTAAGAAGCTATAATTTGTCTATATAACCGTAAATCTTTCTTCTTACTAGCCTCTCTGGACCACTTTAAAGAATTTTAATTTTTTATTTAAACTTCTATAAGTATAGCATAGCAATCTAAGTAATTCAATAACAAAATATTACACTTTTCTTTAAGGGATATTTTTTTTATACAGGAACATACTAAGTAATAAATATTTATAGAGGGTGATACATATGAAAAAAAACAAATATTCTTTTCTAGCTTTTATATGTGTTTTTATTTTTACATTAAGCTTTTTTTCAGTTTATACAATGGCTGAAGAAGAAAAGGTAATTTATATTACTTTTGATGATGGGCCTGGTGGCAAAGTAACCACTGAGGTACTAGACATATTAAAAAGAGAAGAAGTTCCTGCTACCTTCTTTCTAATTGGTGATCAAATAAAAGGACAAGAAAAACTCATTAAACGTATGGTTGATGAAGGACATTCAATTGGACTACATAGTATGTCCCATAATAAATCAAAACTATATTCTTCAGATAAAGAGTTTTTAAAAGAAATGCTAGAGTGTCAAAAAACCATAAATGATGCATGTGGTATTAGTCCTTCTATATTAAGATTTCCTTTTGGTTGCAATAACAATTCTTATCATTTAAAGAAAACACTTGTTGACTCATTACATGAAAACAACTTGAAGATTTATGACTGGAATGTAGATAGTACTGATGGTGCCAACCACAACGCTAGCCCAAGTACTTATATAAAACATGCAAAAAGTGATAAAAATAATATAATTTTACTTATGCATTGTGGCTACATGAATAAAAACTCCGCAAAAGCTTTACCTGAGGTAATCAAATACTATAAAGATAAGGGATATACATTTAAAGCAATATCAAGCGATACTGATGAAATGTTTCATTTTATGAAACATTAATAGAAAAAACCTAGAATAACTTCTAGGTTTTTTCCAATTAACATGAAACGTTAGAATTATCTATATATTATATTTAGTAATTCTCATAGCTTGTTCGACTATCTTATATATAATCATTCCTGCAATAACATTTACCACCGCTGTAGGAACTACTACTGCAAATATAGTTGTTAATATAGCTCCTTCCACCCCCGATATAAGTGCTAAAGAGGTTAAAAATACAGTCCCACTTAATAATGTTCCAAAAACAAATAATATTATCCCTTGAATATTATTGCTTACTTTTTCCCTTAATGGAAGCATTAATAAATACATTACATTACAAGTTATAACCTTATCTATAATATTAGGTAATTGCCCACCTGGTGATTTAGTTGTTAATGCAGTAAATATACCTATTATTATACCTGCAAATATAGTTGTTTTATAATCTCTATTAATTAACATTATTATAAAAAGCATTGCTAGTGCAAAATCCGGTTGAGCTGGTAACCCAAAGGATGGACTTATTGCATGTAATATTACTCCTATTGCAATTAAAATTGCGTTTAATACCATTTTCTTTGTATCCATTTTAAATTCCCCCTAATTTTAAATATTTCTTATCCTGGTTTCCACTCTTCATTTCATAACATATTAATCACGCCCCAAACTTATTAAATAAAATAAAAAAACCGTCCTAAATTAATAGGACGGATATGTTCCGCGGTACCACCTAAATTGTGTATAACACCTCTCTACTTTCAAGTACTAATATACTCTATTTGCTGTAACGTGCAACCCACGGCTTAACTACTCTCTCCAAAGATTTCATCTTGCTCCTCAAAGGCCCATTCACCATTAGCTACAGTACCGATATTCCACCATCATCAGCTCTCTTTAACCTTGCACCTGGTTACTATCCCTCTTCAAAGGATTTATCTTAATATTATAATATGCATCTTTTCTATTTTTGTCAATATATTACACTTAAATTTTACTATTTTTTTACTTCCTGTAATATTAGAACTTATAATATAACCTTTTATTTTTTCTGTAACCTAATTATTGTTTTCTCCTTGTGCTTTAGTTTTTTTATCATTGACTAATGACGCTATTAAAGCTGCTGATGCTCCTAAAAGTACTAAAACCTTCCCTGTTTTTTTCATATTCATACGACGACCCTCCAAACATAAATTTTACCTATATTAGTATTATAACCCATAGACTTGCCTATATACTATAGTTTGAAATTTTTAAATATTTTTATCTAAATTGATTTATTTCTCTTATATAAGTACATCCAATAGCATTTAATTTTTCGCAAATTTCTTTTTCTGAAACATCCATATCTTCACATAATCCTTCTAATGAAGAAAAAGTATCTCTAAGCTTCATATTTATAACACTTAATAAAATATTAGGGTCCATAGCCATTATTGATTCTCTATCCATTCTTTCACCTTCTTAGTTTTATCTATATAATTTATATTTTACATATACAAAAAATCATTTCAACTTCTATTTTTGTAGATATATAGATTTATCTCTTTTTATAATAATAATTGTATATATCAAAGTGATACTTTCAACTATTGGTACAGTTAACCACGCCCCTGTTAATCCCATAATATATGACATAATTACTATTACTATAGAAATTAATATAAACCCTCTAATTAAAGATATTATAGTGGATACCTTTGATCTTTCTATAGATTGCATAAAACCTATAGATACTATATTTACACCCATTACAATAAAAGATAAAAAGTATATTCTTATTCCACTACAAGTAATATCTAGAATTCCTTCTATATTACTTGAAAATATTCTCGCTATAAATTCAGGATTAGATACCCCAATTATAAAAAACACTACTCCAGAAACAAATGAAATTTTTCTAGCTAGCTTAAAAGCAGATATAACTCTATCTATCTTTTTTGCTCCATAATTCATGCTTATAATAGGCTGAATTCCTTGAGATATTCCATTAAATATTGCAGTACAAATTAAAGCTACATTTGAAATTATACTATAGGCAGAAACTGCTTCTACTCCACCTATCTTCACTAGAACTATATTAAATATAAAAATAACAACTCCTGCAGACATTTCATTAACCAAACTAGGTATACCATTTAAGATAATTCTTTTTGCATATCTTAGTGATTTTTTATATTGCGATATATATAAATGTATAGAATTCTTTTTAAATATAAAATGTAATAATAATATACTTACCCCTACTAATTGAGCTATGGATGTAGCTAAAGCAGCCCCCCTCATCCCTTTATTTAATGGAAAAATTAATACATAATCTAAAATAATATTAGTTAAATTAGTACAAATAACAGCCCACATTACCAATTTGGGGTTGTTATCATTTCTAACAAATACAGAAAGAGTTTGTATAACAATAAAAGCTATTCCAAATGATAATATAGCTGATAAGTATTCTTTCACTAATGGTAAAGTCTCTTGTGATGCACCTAAAAATAATGAAAATTGCTCTAAAAAGACTATTCCAAATACAGATAATATCGCGCCTGATATAAATGATGATATTACTGAAAAAGTAAAAATACTGTTTGCTGAATCCAACCTTCCTTTTCCTATTGAAATTGAAAGTGCAGTAGCACCTCCAACACCAAATATTAACCCTATACTATTAAATATACTGTACATAGGAATCCCCACATTTAGGGCTGCTAAACCTAGATTTCCTATTCCTCTTCCTATAAACATAGTATCAAAAAATATACACATAGATAACCCAAGCATTCCTAAAACACTTGGAATCATATATCTTACAGCTAAAGATCCTATACTGTCTTCTAATAAATTAACTTTCTTCATTTGTACCTTCCTTACTATCTTTTGTAATCAATTTTTCTAAACTCTATATTAAACCTTTCATCATCAATATCAATTACTGCAAAGCTTATCTTTTCATCGTATGATAACCCTAATGATCCAGGATTAATCATAATCTTCCCTTCATAAAAAGATAAATAACATTGATAATGAGTATGGCCAAACAATACATAATCCCATTCGCCATTATAATCATTTAAAAATTCTTCTAATATCCCTCCATTATATAAGTAAGGTATATCAGTATTACTATTTATTCTGCTATGTACCATTAAAAACCTTTTTCCTGCTACTTCTTCTACCCTTTTTAAAGGTATATTTTTTATCCAACTTAACTCTTCTTTTGAAAGTTCTTCATCTATATAATATAGATTACTCTCATGATTACCGCATACATTTATGAACCTTTTATCATTCATTATTATCTTCAAGGTCTCTCTAGGATTAATCCCACCCATTATATCCCCTAAATTAAGAACAACTTCTATATTGTTCTCATCTATATAGTTTATGAAATATTTTAATGCTTCTACATTTCCATGTACATCAGATATTACAGCAACCTTCATAATAAACTTCCCTTCTTAAATACTATTATCCTTATATTATAATTTTTCCATACTTATTTTTCCATATTTAATTTGAAGTTTAATTAGATACATTTTTTTGTAAAACCTAATACACTCCATATACTTTTTTATCCAAAAATAGTACAATATAAATGTAATATTTTTTGTAGGGGGACTTTTTTAATGAAACTAATTGCAACAGATTTAGACGGCACGTTACTTCAACCAGACTCAACAATATCAAAATATGACTTAGAATGGATTAATAAAGCCGAAGAGTCCGGTATTAAAGTCATTGTGGCTACAGGAAGACAATACACTGCAGCTCTTGAACTTTTATCTAAATCTAACTTCAAACCTGATTACATAATCACAGATAATGGGTCATGTGCTTATTCAGTTAAAGATAATAAAAAAATTTGTTCATATCCAATAAAAGAAGACACCGTAAAGGAAATACTAGATTTTCTAGAATCTAATAATTATCCTTATGGCCTTTCTTCTGATAAACATAGAATACATTTTAGAGATATTTCAAAACGTCTTACAGATGAATTTAATAGAAATCAATCAGTTATTCCTGACTTAGATAGAAACCATTTAGATTCTCTAGTAAGTTTTATCGAAAGTGATAGTGCACTATATGTAGATTCATATAAGGATATACTAAACTTAAATACTGATTTATTTAATATATCTGCTCTTTCATTTGACCCTAATAGAATAAAAGATGGAATTGCTGAAGCCTCTAAAATTAAAGGAGTAAATGTTGTTTCTTCAGCATATAACAACTTTGAATTTCAAAGCTATGAAACTTCTAAGGGAAAATCATTAGCATTTATTGCAGATTACCTTCATATATCTTTAGATGATACAATGGCAATTGGCGATAACTATAATGATGTATCAATGTTTGAACATGCATACCATAGTGTTGCAATGGGAAATTCTAATGATGATATAAAAAACTTATGCAGATACACAACACTAACAAATCTAGAAAATGGTGTTGGACATGCAATTAAAACTTTTGCTCTAAATAAATAAAAAAGTATAGAGTGGATATTTATTTTGTTTATTCTGGCACTACGCTCCAAATTACATCAAAAAAAGAAGTCATATATATGGCTTCTTTTTTTAAATATAATTATTCTTCAAAACGCTCTAAAAACGAATGCTTTTCTCCATCTATTTCCCATCCTAAAATAGAATCCATAGCTACATTTTCAGCAGCTTTGAATATAGACTTATCTACATCATTAAAGTTTTCCTTTAGATTTGCGATAAGCTCTTTTATTTCATATCTCTTACCACCAATTTTTTTGGCTGCTACCATACAAGCACAATTCAGTGGCCATATTCCACTATAATTTATAAATCTTTTTATAGCTTCTTCCTCTATCAGATATAAAGGTCTTATTAACTCTATGCCTTCAAAGTTTTGAGATTTAAGCTTTGGTAACATTGTTTTAAAGTTACCTGCATAAAGAATATTTAACATAGTTGTTTCAATTACATCATTGTAATGATGTCCTAAAGCTAATTTATTACACCCAAGTTCCTTAGCCTTTTCATAAAGTGATCCTCTTCTCATTCTAGCACACAAATAGCATGGGTAATCTTGAGCTTTTTTATCTATAACTTCAAATATTTTAGAATCATAGATATGAGCTGGTATTCCTAAATAATCTAAGTTTTCTTTATGTAAAGCCTTTATTTGTGGATGATATCCTGGGTCCATAGCTATAAATTCTAAATCAAACTTAACATCACTATATCTTTGAAGCTGTTGGAAACATTTAGCCATAAGCAAGCTATCCTTCCCACCTGAAATTGCTACAGCAACTTTATCTCCATCTTGTATTAAATCATATTGCTTTATAGCTTTTATAAACTTTGACCAAATTGGCTTTCTATATCTTTTTATAATGCTCTTTTCTATTTCTTCTAAAGGTTTCTTTTCCTCTGTTGGAATTATTCTTTCACAACCTGTTCCTGCTATTCCACTCATCTATATCACCTCGTACACATGATATTATATCATCACATAATATTTTTTCAATTGAAATAATATTCTATTTGTCATCAAGTCGCTTTTGTACTATATATTTTTATATTTATATATTGTTATATTTATATGTTTATATATTGTAGCACAATTTTAAAAGAGAAATTGCTAAACAATTTCTCTTTAGGCTCTGCTATTCATGTCTTTCAATTTTCTTTTTAGCCACTAATGCTACTCCAAGAAATCCAGATAAAGCCACAACTGTCGTCAACTTACCAAATATAGGTCCTTTAGTTACTACTATTGGTCCATCATCATTTGCCCAATCTACAAATTCATTAGACGCATGTATATCAGATGCAACATTAAATTCAACTTCATCTAAATCCCCATTCAATCCTATTATACTTAAAGGCAATCTTATTTCAATTTTGGATCCATCTGAATTAGTAAATAATCGATCTTCTCCTACACTGTTTCCATCTAACTTTATCCTTATATTAAATTTTTTCACCATACTTCCTGATTCAGAATCCCATAATTCTACAAAGCCACAAGTTATCTTAAAAGTCGATACCTTTTGAGGATGCCACACTTCTCCTTCTTTAGTATCCCAAGGGAAAAAACAATTATGACTTCCATTTCCATTTCCATTTATTATTGGAATCCACATATCCCACAATCCTGAATCCGGATATTCACCACTATGTGAAGGAAATCTTTCTATATACAAATACAGATAATCCTTGTTGACATAATACTTTATTTCTTTTAAATCCTCACTTTTTTTATCTGAATCTGATTCTTTATCTATACAATTTGGAATACCATCCCAATCACTATATATCCCATCAATTATTATAGGCGTATTTTCTTCTGTAGTAGCTGATGCATATGTAACTTGTCCACTTATTGTGCAAAAAATAACACTCGCTAATAATATTTTTCTGACCCTCTTCATACTACCACCTCTATTTATTAAATTTATAATTACTTGTAACAATTAACCCAAGATTTTATTCTATAAAACCAAGAATAATCATTTTTCATCCTTTCATTTATCATTTCTTTTTCTTGATTAAATGTTTTAGTATTCCAGTGACTTTTTTCCTTTGTTGAGTTTAAAATTCCAGCAACTCTCATAAAAAATATTACTATTCTATAGATGGGCAAAAGAAATACAATCATAAAATTTTTATTCATGAATCTTCTTAAATCTTTTTGTTCTTTTAAATAAAGCTTACTTACAATAAAATTAACTACTGATAATAAAACATAAGAAAGATACATTATTAAATTTGCACCTACAATAAGTTTCATTGGGTAATCTATAAATATTAAAAAGATAAGCGCAAAAATCCAGATTAATCTTGGAAATACTAAAGTATGATCTTTAATTATGTTTATTTTAAGTATATTAACTAAACCTTTTTTTATATTTTTACCTGAAAATAAAGTTGAAACTTCTATTTGACCTCTTTGCCACCTTTGACGTTGTATATATAATTTATCTAAGTTTTCAACAGGATCTACAAAGAAAAAGGAATCTTCACATAACTCTACTCGTCCATCTAAAAAAGCTCTAATTTGAGAGGTCATATGAGTATCCTCTCCAAGAGTCTCTCCATTATATAATTGAGTTCTCAAAACACTATCTCTTCTAAATGCTGAAAAAGCACCAGCTAAAGTAAACATAGTATTGGTTTTTGATTGAAATCCCCTCCCTATCAAAAAAGCTTCACTATATTCAAACAACTCACACTTTTGAAATACTTTTTTAATACCTATATTGGTTTTCTCGATATCTTTATAATTTGTTAATACCACACCAGTCATAGCTATTACATCATCTTTTTTTTCAAACTTATATACCATATTGAAAATAGCATCCTTTTCCAAAACTCCATCAGAATCAATATTTATTATATATTTCCCATCTGCCATATATAATCCCTTATTTAAGGCTTTTGCTTTACCTTTAGACGAATCAAGCCACCACAATCTTAATTTAGGATATTGTTGTTGAAGCTCACAATAAACTCTATAGGATTCATCTTTAGAGCCATTATCAATTAATAATACTTGTAAATTACTAATTGGATAACTTTGATTAACTATAGATTTTACACATTGACATAATGTTTTTTCAGAATTATAAACTGGTATAAGTATAGTTACATATGGATAGAAACTCAACTTTCTATCATCAGTTTTAGTGAAATAATCAAAAGATACTATTATTGCTGCTACAATCCCAATAACAAAATCAATAATTAATGGTATAACTAGCCATATCCCCCAAAAGACAAACTCTTTAATTATTTCATCCATTATTTTATTTCACCAACCTTTTGTCCTTTAAGCTGATTCTTAGTAAAAACTATATAATATAATAAAACAGTAAATACAAAGAAAAAAATTCTTCCAAGCACCATATGTATAAAATCATAACTTTCTAGTCCAAATTGTCTTGTTAATACAATAATCATAAGTATCCTTAATATATTTATAAAGATCAAATATATATTACCTACTAATACAACTAAAACTTTCTTGAAGCTTTTAACAAATGGAAAAAATATTACTAAAGAAGTAAATATTAAGGATTCAATCACACCTGAGCATTGATAATTAATTGACATAGATAAAATACTACCATCTACATAAAAATTTACTATTGAGTAATTCTTCATAACTTCAAACATGTCACTTTTATCAGATATAAAAGCTAATATACTATTTATCAAGTAAAGAAAACCATTTTCTATGGGATCTCTAAAGAAAATCATTCCTATGGCAAATATCCCCAAACTCCCTACTAAAAACTTAAAAAATTCCATTTTTAAATTTCTAAATAATAATATTGCCGTTATCCATAATGCTAAAATAAAAATCAGCCAAAGCCCTTCATTCATTTGCTCAACTCCTCATTATTTGTCAAGTAGCTTTTTATTCGTCCATTCACCATGGATTTAGAAATAATTAAAATTAACAATACTGATATTAATGATATTGTTATCCCTGCACTTAATTTAGGGTATGTAACTTCAATGACTAGTTCTTTACTTTTTAAATTAACTAAATTATTAAATACTTGATAACTTCCTTCAATTGTTTCGAATGAACTAAGTGCAGCTATAGGAACTATTACATCATTATTTTCTGAATTTACCATTATCCTATTAGATTCAAAATCAATTTGTATATTTACACATTTTCTATCTGGTAAAATATACGATTCCATATTAGTAGCTTCTTCTAATATTTCTAAAGCAACATCATCCTTAGTTATCATCTCAAAGTAAGGAATATTCAATCCTAAAAACACTAGATTTTCATTATAGTATTTCATATATTCAAGCATTCTTGTATCTACATTAATATAATTGTTATTATCATCTTTGCCACCTAACAAATAACTACATCTAAATATTTTCTCATCTTCAGGAAAATCGCCAATTTTAACACGTTCTCCTTTAAAATAAAATTCCCCATAATTATCTTCTAAATCTATCTTTTTTGATGAAATTCCTAAAAACTCTTCATCACCAAGCTCATTACTATCTACAACTACCCTAATGCCTTTTTCAGAAATCTCCTTTAACATATCTTCTGCTTTTTTCTTATCCCTATATTTAAATCCAGATAGAAATATTGCTTTAAATTCAGACAACTCTGAAACTGTATAGTCATCTATATAGTCCTTGTCCCCTTTAGTGAAATTAGGAAAGCTGTAACATATATTTTCTGCATATTTTCCTATTGCAATTCCATCAAACTTTACTGTCGTTCCAAAAGTACCTTCTATTGGATACTTATAAATAATGTCGTTTGTATCTTCATAAACTTTAATATAGCCATTTGGGTTTGCACATTCATCTAAGTAATTAAAATCATTTATTAAATCTTTCTTTATTAGTAAAGTGTCTGCTCCCAATTGAATACATCTATCAAACATAACTAAATAATAATTATTTTCCAATGCTGTATTAATCATTACTATGTTCTCTGAAGTGTTAGCACTTTTCCATTGCCATCCAAATACCTGGTTACTACTCTTTCCTTTTACTCCATACTTTAAATAATAACTTGGTAATGCACCATACTGTGATAAATCTAATATTCCTATTCTTTGAGTGGCTATTTCGCTAGCATAATCTAATGAGTATACTAATCCTTCTGGAAATTCTCTATTATGCCCAATTAAGTCAAATGTCAACATAGAGTCTGATAATAATATGAAGCATATTATTACTATCAATACCTTTCTAAGATTCCTCCACAATAAAATTGATACTAATATCAAAGCTATTGCTATACTAGTCACTTTGGAAAATATAAGAAATTCACTAAAAGGAATATTCTTAAGCACTTTAATAAAAACATTACTAGTTCCTATAAAAATAAGTATTCCATAAAAACTTAAATTCTTGATATCTCTTCTACCATTCATAAATAAAACAGAAAAAATTCCTACTAAAAAGAAGCTTAGACCAAAATAATAAACTTCTACATTATAGAACCTTAAAACTGGTGAAATTGAGTCTAATAAACTATAGGAATTTTGAGTTAACTTTTGTATCACTTCACTTTTATTACTATTAAGCAAACCTTCACCTAAAGCAGGAACAAGCCAAAAGGCTGATAATAAAATACCTAATAATGATAATAAAACAATAAAAAATTTCTTTCCAAAATAGGTTTTTCTTATTGTATCAAAAACTGCCAATAAAAATAATGCTAGTAAAATCATTATAACAATGTGCATAGAATTTAAAGAAATTATACAAATAATGACTGATAAAAATACGTAATTTTTAAATTTATTTTCCCTAGTAGCTTTATAATAAATTAACAATAAGTATGGTATTAATGCATTTATTATAACTAATTGAAGATTTCCTTCTGAAAAAAGTACTCTTAAGTTATTGGGAATAAAAAACCATAGTATTCCAAAAAACAAACCTAATTTAAATCTATTACAATAATAGCCCCATAATAAAAATCCAGTTCCACCTACAATGAAAACTAAAGTAATAAAAACACTAAAAGTAACGTAAATATCATTAGTTAATAAATTGATAAGCGCTAATAAATAATATGGTATTGGTTCACTACCTTTTAAAAGTTGAGTTCCATTATACCAGTTAATATCATAACTAATGAATGATTCTCCATTTATAAAAGAATCATACAAAATATTACCTTTATATAAATATCCAAAAGTTTCTGATCCCCATGGATAGTTTCCTATTTTATTAATAGTGAGTATTGTAATGATAGCAAACATACATAATATTACAAAATAAAGTATTAATGTTAATACTTTATTTTTATATTGTTGTTTTTTATCTTTCAACATATCTTTTCTACTAGCATTGCCCCGAGTAAAATAGTTTACGTCTTTATCAATATTCATATCTATTTCTTTATTATGTACGTCCTAGTAGGATTTTCACTTATCTCAATAGAATTAAGAATTAAATTATTACTCTCAAGGACATTACTTATATCAACAAATATTTTTCTTCCTATATTCTCCATTGTAGGTATTGACTCTTTAAAACATTTTAAATCATTTAAATATTTTCCTTCATATTGATGAAAATAAGCCTCTAACATCTTTTCCATTTTAGTAAAGTTTATATAATTTTGTGATTTTACTGCAATGTATATAACAGTCTCCCATGTATGTGGATGAATATCTGATTGATTGCCACCCAAATTTACTGAGTGTCTAGCATTAATATAGAACTTAAATTTATAAGAACACTCCATACTGCAACTCTCCTATCTAATCTTATCTTCTTGTACTAATTCCTCATATTTATCACTTATTTTTATAAAACCATATCCAAATAGCAATAAAAAATATGGAAGATGATTTATTAAATATCTTGACCTAGCTTCAAAAAATGCTAAAAATAATATTATACCTACTATATTTAATCTAATTACAAATATTTCTCTATTGTTATAATCTTTATCTCTAACAAAAACAGGATATGCTATAAGGATAATAATTACAGACCAAAAACCTTGAAGAATATTGGCTAACTTAAAATAATCTTTATTCTCATGATTATAATAGTTCTGCATTTTTATACTTATATCATCTACAGCATATGGTCCTTGTCTAATAAAATTTCCTTCGCCACCATAATAAAAAGTCCCATCAGATAAAAACCAATTTACTTTTTTAGCTAAAAATTCAATATACCCTTTAATTCCAAAGTTTTTCAATCTTTTTTTTATCTCTTCAATATTTGCTTCTATTTTTTCTTCTTTTGAGTGCTTACTATTAGTCAACCTAACATCATCTTCATCATATGCACCGTATATAGTCCCTCTATTTTCAACAGTTACACTCTGCATACCCATCATAATAAAATGTGTAAAGGGAACCTCTAAATGATCCCTATTATCTAAATTAACACTATTAACCACAATATTACTTGTAAATTTATTAACAATAAAACTAGTAGTTATTCCCCCTAAAGATAAAATAAATATAAGAAAAAATACTTCTAAAAAATTCTTCTTTTTTCTAGTTATAAATAGTAATTCACTAATCACTATAGCTATGATACTTATTATTACAGTTGGCTTAATACTTAATCCAACTACACTTAAAACTGCCATTAGAAGTATATAAAAACTTTTCATAGCCTTACTTATTATTTGCTTTTCACATATATATAAATAAAATATCAATATTGGAAATAACATACTTAATGTATCTGAATACGGTATAACTAACCAAGGAGAGAATGCAAATAAAGATGTAAAAACTAAAAGTATTATTACAGCAACTTTTTTCCCATATATCTTTTTTGCTGTAATAAATGTTACAAAAATAGTTAAATCTACAAAAATCACATTAATTATAACTAGAATAAATGTAAAATCTATATACCTACAGAGTTTAGTTATACTATAAATTTTACTAAATATAAGCATAAGAAATAAATTATTAGGATACATCATGAAGTAGCTGCTATTAAACTTTTCTGGGTTATCAACAATATTAATTGAATGATCTATTAAGCCTCCTACATCCCATCCAGGAAGAAAATATATACCTTTTACTAATATGATTTGCAATAATAAAAGTACTATGAAAAAAATTAGGATTGTAATCCTAAAATGCTTTTTTACCAAAGTTACTTTCATAATATCTCTTTTAACTAAACTATATATTAATATTAGGATTCCTAGAAAAGCTCCTCCTAATATTAATGATGGTATCATTCTAAAGTGAACAAGATCATTTTGATTAAAAAATATCAAACTAAATGCCACAGCTAAAAAACATAACAAAAAAAACCATGTAAATATGAAAATCAAAATATTATATGTTTTTTTCTCTTTCTTCTTAAATCGTCTTCCCTTTTTCATTATTCTCCTCTTTTTTCATATCTCTACACAATTCTTTCTACTTATTATCGTATATTTTTTAAATAATCAAGTCAAGGACTATAGTCCCATCAAGTTACATATACTGCAAATATTATTATTTTTTTACTTTTATTAAACTTTTTTATAAATTTTATGATTTATTTTTCATTCACAATTCTTTCTTTTTCTGCATAAATTGATTTTAGATAAACATTTACGAGGGGATAAACAATTATGTACTATGAAAGACATTGCATTGATTGTAAGGATTGTATAAAAGATCCTGCAGATCCTAAATGCAGCACTGCTTGTGCAGATAAGAAGAAAAACTGTTATGAAAACTATAAAACCTTTGCTCCAAAAATTTATGGAAAAGCTTATATAGTATGCCAACCTTACGAAACACTATTTGACCTAGATGATGCTATTCATGCTGGAACAATCTTCAAGAATATGTACGATCCATACTGCAACATTAAATATACTAAGGGAGGTAAAGCTTGTGAATAGGAAAGAATGTTTAGAACAATTTATGAAACTACAATTTTTTGCTGTTGACTTAAACCTTTATTTAGATAACTTCCCTTGTTGTTCAAAAGCTCAAGAAGACTACAAATTTATTTCCAAACAACTAGATAAGGTAAAATGCGAATACGAAGAAAACTTTGGCCCACTAACTAACTTCGGTTCAGCTTATGTAGAAAATCCTGAAAAATGGATAGATACACCTTGGCCATGGGAAAGAATGTAAGGAGGAAATAAATAATGTGGTATTATGTTAAAACTTTACAACATCCAGTTAACTTAAAGTCCAAAGACCTTAGAATGGCCCAACTTTTAATATCTCAATATGGTGGACCAGACGGAGAGTTAAGTGCTGCTCTTAGATATCTTAACCAAAGATATTCAATGCCAACTAATAAATCTAAAGGATTATTAACTGACATTGGAACAGAGGAAATAGTTCATTTATGATATAAGTAATAATTTCTATAAAAATATACTTAATTTAGTAAGTATAATACTTAATAATAAAAAGACTAAGAAGCAAATTCTTAGTCTTTTTATTTACTTTCCTATACACTTTATAATTGTACTCATATACCTTTACTTATACCTTTTACTATCTCCTATAAAGGATATTTTTATCTCATGTTATCCATGATATACTCACACTTTTTTTGATTTATTTTCCTGTGATATTATATATACTCTATATTACTTCTTTTATTTTTTCTATCTCTTCTAATTTCACCTCTTCCCATGGACCTTTTTTTCTTCTCCTCTCCTTGGCCACAATTATAACTCTTGCATCTATTCCTAGTTTACTCTTTAGACTTGCTTTTATCTTGTCTACTTTTTCTTTACTTGTTTTATTAAAAATATCGACTTCTATTACTATTACTTTTTTATTTTTAGTGACCATAAGTGCATCCACTTTAAACTTGTCTATTATATATTCTTTTCTAAAATCAATAATATTATCTTTAGCTAAAATTCTAATATGATTTACCACTAAAGTATGATAACTTGGCATCTTTTTATTGTAGTAAACAAGCTTATTTAATACTGGATGTTTATCTGATTTTAAAAATTTATTATCTTTTAGTATTTTTAATCTCTTTTTGCACATATCATATGAAGGAAAGAATAATAATTTTATTTGTTCAATGGTACCACCTTGGAAAACATCAATGTATTCTATTATTTTTATATCTCTACTAGTTAATCTCATAATAAATCTAAAATATCTTTAATTGTTAGTTCTTCCTTCTTTGGTGGTATCTCTTCTTTTTTATATATAATAGAATCTTTAATATTTTCCATCACAACTTTATGATCTATTGTATAACTGTATCCTTTCTCTTCTCCAAGTGTCCTAACTATTATTTCTCTTTCTCCTAACTTACTTGCATTGCCATTTCCTAATACTACTACACTTGCTGGATCATCTGCAATTTTTAAAGCAATCCTGGTGCATAACTGAGCTTTTATATCTGTTGGTATACTATCAGATGTTGGTTTTTGTAATGCTGTAATCAGAAATACTCCAGAACTTCGTCCAACATTAACTATCATTTTTATATGCTTTAAACATTCTGATTTTAATTTCTTTTCCTCTTTACTATCTCCTCTGCTTATATTTAAAAAACTAAACTCTTCTATTACTACATAAATATACTTCAATTTGTCATTTCCATTATTATAATCTTCTATATTATAATAACCTTTTGTATTATCTATTAACTTTTCTCTTCTCTTACATTCCTTATCTATATCTTTAAGTGCTTCCAATACTTCTTCTAGCGTTTTAGAACATACCTTCACTTGCCTACAATTTTTAAATACCCCTAAATCATTCTTTCTTATTTGAAGCAAATAAAGCTCTACATTATTAATACAGTTCTTTATTAGGTTAGTTAATATTAATAAAAGTATTCTACTTTTCCCTGTTCCAGTATCCCCTCCAAGTAATAAATGGGGAAACTTATTCATGTCTACTATAATTTTATTAGTTAGTCCATCTGCTATTAAAAGCTTATTGGGTGGTAGTGGATGAGGATCATAGGATTTAAACTTATATTCTTGTATACAGTGCATGTAAACCACATTATTTTTATTCTTAATTTCTATACTTCTAAAATGCAAACCTTCTTTAAATATATCTAGATCTTTATCTAGCATTTCTTTAGTGTATGTGTATGGAAGTTCTATAGTAAGTAAATATCCATACTCTTCTCTATCTATTTTTAAAATCTTTAGAGTTTTCCCTAATTTATTAGTAAAATTATTTCTTGCAGCAGTGATTTCTCTCCACTTTTTATATATTTTTATTTTGTCCCAATTATATGTTATAGTTCCTGCAGCAGTTAAAATTAATGCCTCTGTAATCAAATCTTTCCTCTCCTTTTCTCTATTACTGCTAAAGTACTTCCTGCAATTATAATAAAATAGGTTATAAATCCCTCTAATGCTCCATATCCTAATGCACAACCCAAACTTAAACAATTACTATAGATGAACTTAAAGATAGCTATATCTAAATTAAACATTTTTATCCTCCTGAATTATATTGATATTGAATAAATACTCTATCTTATACATACCATCTTTTGCAGTTCTTATATCTTTTGCTAGCTCCATATCTTTTAAGTTTTTATCTTTAGATATCTTTTTTAATATCTGTAGGTATTGTGTATAACATGGATCCATTTATTAATCCCTCCTAAAAATCAAAATCAATATTCTTACCATCCTTCTTTTCTTCTTTGCTTTCCATTTTATCTTTTATTAATTGCTTAATATAAATGCTTGGTGACAATTGTTTTTTCAGAAAATTATATAATTCAATTTCACTTTCTTTAAAACTAATACCTATTTTCTTCATCTAAATACCTCCTGTGCATATCTTCCATATGCTAGTGCATTACTATAAAAAGCGTTTTTAACTTTATATAATTGTGGTATACGTGACTTAAAAGGCTTGTATAATAACTCTGAACCACCACCAACTATAACTACATTATTAGTTTTTATAGAATAATCTATTTGTATTTTTCTAACTATATCCTCCACAAAATCTTTAAATACTTCTATATCTACCGGTTGTTGTTTTCCATAAATGAATAATCCATTTTTTATTATTCTTTCAGCATCTAGTTGAGTTAGATCTAATCCATACGTTTTATTTATCCTATTAATAAATTCATTTTCTAAGTTTAAAGCTCCCTTTGGAATACTTATCGGTTTTCTTACTTTCCTTATACCATTTTCATTTACTAACATACATATATCTGTAGTCCTGCCGCCAATATCAATTACCATACCCTCATACTCTCCAGGCACTGTTAAAACTCCCTCTGGTACTACTTCAACATCATCAACTAACTTACTTTGAAGTATTCTATTAATTAAATATTCTTTATCCTCCTGATATTGTATTAGTGGTAATCCAACAACCACTCTATTTCTTTTATCTGATGTACTCTTCTCTATAGCTCCTTGAAGTAATAAAAGATAATCTTCTCTATATGCTTTTCTATACTCTGTATCAAACTCTCCTTCCCCTAAAAATATCTTTTTATCATCTTTGTAAATAAAGTCCTTGTTATCTAAACTATTACTCAAAAATGATACTTTAGACAGAAAATTTATCTCTTTACTTGTCTTTGTGTAATAACTACCTACATCTACTCCTAAATTCATTTTTATTTTTCTTCTCCTTTCTTCCTCTTTACTAAATCTTATGCTTTATATATCTAAAAGTTTCCTAACGGAAGAAAAAAATACAAAAAAATAAAGACTACTTTTTTGTAGTCTCTTCACTTTGCATTTTTTCTAATATTAATTGCTTTATATATGCACTTTCCCCAAGCAACTGTGATTTTTCTTTTAAAAAATTATATATTTTGGTTTCCAGTTCATTATCCTTAAAACTAATACCTATTTTTTTAGCCATAAACTCACCTCTCACATTCAATATTACCACTTATTGTAAATAATTTGAATATTGTTTGGCATATTATTACTCATCAATAGCTATACTTCTTGGACTATGATTTCTTTTACTTATATATCCCTCTCGGTTTAAATTAGTTATCATCCTGTGAACTGTTGATGTAGATCTATATCCTAAAATATTTTTTAATTCTCGTACTGTTGGTGGAATTTTATTAACTTTAATATATTTCTTAATTTCGTCATAAACTCTTCTTTCTTTTTCTGTCATACTCTTATCCCCTTTTTACATTAAATCTTAAATAATATCCATTTATGTGTCTTAAGCTCATATTTTATTTCAAATATTTTCTCTACGTTATTAATAGTAGACGTACAAGTAAACTTCTCCATATCATTACCACATAACTTTTCTATTTCTCTAGCTAATATTCTTTCTACTTTTATTACTTTATCATCCACCTTTAATCTAATAGGCTCTATATCTCCATGTTTGTTGCAATAAGCTATAACATCTATTGACTTACTTACGACCTTCATACAAATACCTTCCACTATATCCGTCAGCTCTTACAGCAAAACCACACAATCTACACGTGCAATAACGACCTGGCTCAACCTTACATTTATCTTTTTCTTTATTTCCATTACAGTTACAATTAGGACATTCTCTTAATCTATTGCAGAAACAAGTTTTGCACTCCATAATACGCCTCCACAAGAACATTTGTTTGTATATATTATATCGAACATTTGTTTGTATGTAAACATAAAAATAGCTAGTATGTAAAATTTCTCTTACACACTAGCCTGAATTGGAATATTAATAATATAGTAATCATTATTATTATTTTCCAACGGTTTAATTTTATTCATAAATAAAAAAGGCAGCAGATAAGGATTACTCCCTACCTACTGCCTTTTATAAGTATAGTACGAATATATTATACTAATTTTAAATCTTTTGTATACACCCAGCTGGTTATTTCTTTAATAAGAGCCCTGTCTCCTTTTATCTGTTGTACAGTATACACACTATCTTTTACCCATGAAGGTATACTTTGTCCTGTTGCATATTTAGATCCAGTTATTTTTATCCTTGAACCTATCTTTATAGTTTGATTTGGTTTATTTGCTGGAGTACTTGGACCATTTTTAGATGTATACTTTAAGCTAATCCAACCTGCTCCACTCTTAAGTTTACCCCAGCCATTAGATTCTCCCACTATTGTATATACCTCTCCTTTTCTAACTTGTGTATTAACCTTGTAGTTAGTTCCTGCTCCTGCTCTTACATTTAGAACATCTGCAGTAATCTTTACAGTATAACTTGTTATAGATGGTGTTTCTTCTGGCTTTTCTTGTAGTTTTTCTTTAAACTCAATCCATCTTGACCAATTATTAGCTGACCAATTAGGACAAATCTTTCTTGAAGCGTCATAATGCCTTACTACATTCTCTATAGATATTCCATGCTTCTTCATTAAATACTTTCCTAGTTCTAAAGCATTCTTTTCTGTTTTTTCTGATACAGTTCCATCAGACCAGCAACACATCTCTACATTAAGAGTATTACTATTTGTAATACCATACCTACCATCACCGTCACCTACAGACCACGCTGCTCTATCATCTTCTACAACTTGATATATTTGATTATCTGAAACAAAGTAATGAGCTGATGCCCCTCTATTTCCTTCATTAAAATATCTTGCATTATTTTCTGCAGTATCTCCCTTATTCCCTGTATAGTGGAATACTAAATATTTTATCCTTTGTCCACCTCTGGACGAATTATTGTACTTACTAATCATTTTTTGAATTGGTAACATATCTTTTCCTCCTTCTATTAAATAAATTAAAAGAGTAGCCTATTTTACTACTCTTTTATGCTTTGCTTCTTTCTTAAGTTTTCTATACCTCTTATTGTCCCTTCAATTCTATCTGCTTCAATAGTGTTGCTAGGTATAATTGTTTTAAATTCAACATCTGTATTCTTGTTGCTCAACCTAACCAATAGATCATGTATAAAGTTAGAACCTCTACTAATAAGTATTCCAGTGAGAATAATACCTAAGAAAGGTATTACTGTTTCTATTCCTAGCAACGATAACATATCTAATCTTGTACCAAAGACTATTAACATACTAACCACTAATGCTCCAACTCTATCTACCTTTACCTTTCCATCTTGCCAAGTCATCTTAAGTGTTTCCCACACGCTCTCTGCAATAATAGCAACTACTACTAACATTAATAATTTTTCCATTTTACATCTCTCCCTTTTCTATTCCATCTATTCTTTTATGAGCTGATTTTGTACTTTCTTCCACTCTTATAAGCCTTGTATTAAATTCATTCATCTCTCTATCTCTAGCTTTATTATCTAGTCTTATTTCATCTACTGCAGTAGCTATATAATCTAGCTTAGTTTTTGTTTCTGCTTCCTCTTTAGTATCCGCTCTAATATCGTGCCCTTTATTTCTCTGAAATGCTAGAAAGCTTAATACAGCCCCAAATAAAGTACATGCTAATCCTATACTGATATCATCCATTTTTACACCTTCCTTTTAATTTTTTTGTATAAAAAAGAGACTTAGAATTACTCTAAATCTCTCTTAAATCTTATTAATTTTTAGTTCGTCCTTTCGGTCAATTGTATAATTATCCAAATAAATATTTTAACCATTTCATATTATCTTTTTTCTCTAGAATTATTACAATTTTAGCAAATATTAAACTAGACACAACAGTAATAATAAAAGCATCCACGCCATAATATCCAACATTCCTTAAAAGGTATGAATATACAAAGAAAAATATCATATGCGTAAAATACATTACAGTGCTTGTCTTTCGTAAATTATAAAAAATATTCGAATCTTTTAGTGAAGTAGATATTACTAATAAAAACAATCCAATTACTGCTACTAATAAAGCGAAGTCCTTAATAACATCTGACAATAAGCAATTTCCAACAAACCCTAAAAGTACCATAGAAATAATTTGATATTTTTTTACTGTAATATCATGTTTAGCAATATACATTCCTACTGAAATATACACTAGTCCAGTAAATAATCTTCCTGTTCCAAAAACGCCTTTAAATAATTTTACAATAAGTAACAATATACCAGAAAGTTGTCCAGTTATTGTAGTTAAATATGTCATCAAATTTGCTATTAAAAAAATAGTTATTGATATTGCTAGGATGTTCTTCTCTGATACTTTAAGCTTAAGTAAAGCATATATAATACTTAGCGAAACAATAGTTGACAGTAAATACCAAAGTGGCCAAGAATAAAAATGTTCACCAATAAAAAACAAACCTCTAAAAAACTCTAATATATTATAAACAATACCATGGCTATCAACCATATACCCATAAATAGCGAATGGAATATAAACTATAGTCCATAGTAAATATAATTTTATTGTTTTCACAATATATTTCTTTACACGCAATATATTTTCTTTTTCATAATAGTCATCTTTTATTTTTATAAACAATAAGAATCCAGTTGAAACAAAGAAAAATGGTACTGCAAAAGATACTATTGTGTTATAAATTGTCATTATTAAATTATTTTCACATCCTTCTAGCGGATGCGTATGAATTGCGACAACTAGAAATGCCATAAAATATTTACATAAATCAATACTATTATATTTTTTTATCAATGTGTTAGTCACATATATACCCCCACGTTTCATCTAATTTAATAATATTATACATAATTCAACTTTGCTTTTCAATGAATTATTATAATCGTTATCTATAATTAACCAACACTACTTTCACTTGCGTTATAATTTGAATTCATTACAAGTGACCACTTCCCACTGCTAATAGATTCAGGAAAAGTTAAATAAAAAACATTATTAGCATATATGGCATTAATGTTATAAACTTTATTTCCATTTTTAACAACACAGGAGCAGGCAATATTATTTTGCAACTTATCTGAATACCTACTAATAATTGACTGATCAGTTATTGTTATAGTTGCATCTGTTCCGCCTGATACTGGTGACGAAAATCCTCCGCTTAAACTTAAAAACACTTTATCATCTTTTATGTGTAAAATTCTTTCAGAGTCTATTGTTAAATTGCTAAGTGAACTTGTAATATCAAAACTTCTATATTTTACTTTTCCTACATTTAATTGATTCTTAAACCCCTTCATTTGAGTTTGCGAAAAAGATACATTAAAAGATTCGTTACATATATCTATTTGCTCCGAATTGTTCCACTCATTATTAAACATAGAGTTGCTTATACTAAAATTAACTTGTATACAATCCTTATTATATATTGGTAAAGGTTTGTTTTTATCAGATGGATATTGTGATTTATTAATATAATAATAAAAATTATCAACTATTACATTTATCCAATTTGCATTTTTAATACAATAAAACCCATACTGTAATGTATCTGAATAACATCCTGAAAATGATATACTGTCATTTATAACGGCAAACTTTGAATTATTTATTATATCAGCGTATGAGCTATTTAAATTCCAAGCGTGCCAATTATTTATAAAATTTACTCCCTTATTATTTATTATATGTTCAACGAAATTATTAGAAATAACATTATTAATCTTACTATCTGTACTATCAAGAATAATAGCTTTAGAGTTTAATAATAATGGTAATTTTTCGTCGTTTGTATTAGATAAAAGTAATCCATCAGCAATTAAACCACCTCTACCACTTATAGAATCTCTTGTTACTTTTATTGGTGTTTCTAAGCAATCTCTTATTCTTACGTTATATAAGTTTAATATTCTAAAAGCAGTTATATCCACGCCAATACCACATTTGTGCATTCCATCAATAAATACATTTCTAATAGTTGCTATTTGTTCAGCATCTTCATTATTTGAAGCATCTATCCCTTTTGCTATATTGTATAACAAAAGCCATGAATTAGAAAAATCAAAATCTACATTATGAGGGAATTTTAAAATACCTAAAATTTTGTAAAACTTATAAGGCTTCGATTTAATTATTCCGTTAGGATTATCAGCTATGCATCTATTTAAAGCATCAGTATCGTCCGTTATTCCATCTCCCACCGCTCCGTACATTTCAGGAGTTACATAATACTTAATTTTTTCCAAGGACGCATCAATTCCATTTAATCTTTCTGTGTATTTCTCTTCTATAGCACCCGAAGTTTCTTTGAAATACTTGTCCCATTCATCAAGTTTACTTAAACCTAATGTCAAAGCTGAAAACTCATTTGTGCTTTCTATGGCTTCATCATCACGTAAGCATGAAATTATATTTATATCAAACTTTGTTGTAGATAATACATCAGTAGCCTCATATATAACTAATTCTAGCTTTAGACATCCTGGCTTAACTAACATTTGTGTAGTGAGCTGTAATTCTGCAAGTCCTCTAGTAGCATTTATTATAATTAAGTTATTAAGTACTTTTGTTCCATCTGGTTTAAGTCCATATACTCTTACAGTTTTATTTTCCAATGAAAAAGGTACTCCATTATCTAATAAATTAAATAATAAGTACCTTGCTGTATCATTTTGTTTAACTTTTATAAGATCATGAAAATCTTCATTAATGTCTAGATTAATTGTTCTTAGAAACTTCATAATTCCCCTCCTATGCTACTACTGTGTAATTAATAGTTAATTTTTCATTTCTATATACTAAAGCATTATCAGCTCCTGGATTACTTATATTGGAATAAGCTAGCATTCCTCCTATTTCTATTCTGTTATTACTTACCTTTTTACCTCTACAATCTACTCGCTTAGGAACCCACATATCATTAGTACTGCCATCCCAATAATCCTCTATAGTTCTAATAGATACTGACACACTTACATCTTTGTTTCTAAATTCTTCTGGTAAATTTACATAAGCAAAGGTTAATCCGCCCATACTAGACGAACTATGTGCCGGTAAAGTAACATAGCCACTATATTGAAGATGATGATATTCTCGTTTACTATTTCCAAACCTATTGTAAAAACCTTCTTCAGGACTTATAACTACTTTACTACCATCAGGTAGTTCACTTTCAAATGTACCAGTTTCCATCCATATTTTTGTCATTCCATTCTTAGAAGAAAATAATCTTCCGACAATCTTATCAGCTATTATCCCCTCTGCTGTAAATGCACTTGTAAAATCCCAATCCTTTCCGTCTGGAGTTCTCTGCTGACTAATCTGTATTCCAGCACTTCCTCCAATCATACACCCATATGTAGAAGAATTAGGCTCTAAGTCTTCCCAGATAAATGCTCTTACATCTTGCAACTGTCCTATTTCCTTTTGTGCTATCAACTTAGCTTTAGTCGCATCTAAAAATCCTTGTATTTCATTTCCTTTTACTGTTCCATTAGAATTTAATATATTATTAATTTTACTTTGTACATCTGCTTGTTCTTTAAAAAAGTTAGAAATAGCATTTCCTAACTCTAATGATATATATTCTCCTGTTATAAGATCTTCTTCATAATCTATAACTCTAGCTTTAACATCTATATCTAATCCTGGAATATAACATGTTACTGTGTCACCTTCATTAACAGTTACTAACTTAATATAATCTTTATAAGCTGTAGTATTGGCCAGATTAATCATATCTATTTTATAATTAACACTTGGCTTGTCTATGCCTTCCATATAAAGCTTATTACACCTCTTTATTAACTCTTGCCTTGCTTCTTCTATAGTGTCAAATCCTTCTTCATCTGTTTCTGCTTCTTTGACCTTAACATCATCAAAATTTATAACTCTCATCTTAGGATTTGTATACTTATTTATAAGTGGACTATCTACCCAAGGAGTACTACCATCAAGCATTATTCCATTATAGCCAGTTGGAATTATTCTTGTAGCAACTTCCTCTATATTTACATCCTCTTCAATTTCATTAAGATTATATCCAAATTCAACCCTAACCCCATTATCAGAGCCAATTTTATCATTAATATAAATATCAAAGTTGTCTAAAAGAACCTCTCCCCCCCATCTGTTTAGAAAAGAATTTTCATCATTTCCTAAAATAGCTTCTACTATGTTTTTTCTTACATAATAGGATGTATTGATAGTAGAAATATTACTGTGTCCATTAAATCCAGTATCTTCTAGAATTATATTTAATGCTTCTTCTCCATTCTTTAGAGTTGGTCTAACATCTAACAAAACATTATCTATTAAATCAAAAAATAAAGGTCTTGCATAAGCTGTTATACTATCCAAAGACTTTACTACATTAAAAATTCTATAAAGTTTTTTATTTCCATCACCTTCAACTGATATTACATTTTCATAGTCTATATACTTCCATCTTCCAATATCATCTATTGGGTGCTCTAAAGTAACTAAGTATTCACTTGCTTTATAAGTACAACTTATAGGGAGTAATAGCATATCCCCATTCATTTCATAATTTGTATTAGTTTTAAGATATATTTCAATCTGATTCATTAACTTAAGCACCTCCAATTTGGAATTATATATATTTTAAAGTTACCACTCCATACAAACGTATTATCCCCTTCTTGTAGGTACATATCTGCATAAGAGCCTTTTAAAGCTACATTGTTTATCACTCCATTTCTGAAGCATAAACCTAACTCTGTATTCACTATAACTTCCTGTCCTACATTTATTTGTACCTCCTTACCATTTATATTAAGTTTTAATAAACCTTCTCCTGTTATTCGATAAACAGGCTTTGTAAGCATTTCATGATTATATAAATATTGTTCTAATTCTCTTTCTTCCATTCCATCAGAAAAATAAACATATGGACTACAAGCAAATATAACTGTAAACTTTCCTAGCCTTTTTAATACTCTTTCTGGTGTATCTATTCTTACTCTTTTAACTTTATAGCACACTTCTAGATCATCACTAAATTTTAATATTTCAGAACCACTGTTAATCCATCTCTTTATTCTTCTAAAGTCATTTTCCCATTCGGAAGGCTTAGAGACAAAATTAAAAGATATAGAAACTTCTATATCTTTATAATACAATTCTCTATATAAAGGTTCTCTACCAGGAATATTAATCTCCTCGTATTGCATTTCAGCAGAAGGTTTTACTGGCCTTGTAACCACATGTGTATTAAAATCTAAATTTGTTTCATTTCCATATACTACAAAATACTTAGTCATATGCAAAACCTCCTTTCCCTTTCTTATAATTATTAGTACTTCTATTAATAGTATTAACTACTTTTCTTGTAGTTTCTCTATACATTTCCTTTCCATCAACTTTAAAGATATTTGTTGTGTAAATAATTGTTTGTCCTGCTCCTGACTCTTCTTTAACTATCTTTCTTAAATTACTATACATCTGTGCTAATGGAATAACAGCCTCTGCTTGCCTGCCGAGTCCTTTATAGCTGTCTCCTATAACTGTATTGCTATTTAAAAATGTAGGTCTATCTATAATTCCACCTTCGTATAAATAATTTATTTTAGGTAAATCAACTCCAAAATGTTTTCCTCCCACTATTGGAACCCAATCTGGTGCAGTAAAGCTTATTGTATTTAATCCATCTATAGCCATATTTATAAGACCTATAACTGTATTAAGTGGTGCTTTTATAACAGCTCCTAATCCATCCATTATTCCGCCAAATATATTTTTTACACCTTCCCAAGCTCTAGACCACTCTAAAGTAAACACTCCAGCTACAAAGTCTATTACTCCACTAAAAACATTTTTTATAGCTTCCCAATAGTTACTTACGTTTGCAAAGAAAGCATTAAATATATTTCCCAATACTCCAAAGTTATTAGTCCAATCTGTAGTAAATATTCCAGTTAGAAAATTATCAAAATTAGTAAATATCCCTGTTATAGTAGACCATATTTCATTAACTCCATTCCTAAACCATTCACATTTATTGTATAGTATTGTAAAAGTTGCTCCTAAAGCTACTAAACTAGTTATTACAAGTGTTATAGGATTTAAGTTCATAACAAAATTTAATGCTGATTGTGCTGCTTTCATTGCGTTTGTCGCTAGTGTAGCAGCCGCTGTAGCTATTTTATGCGATACTAATTTAACTGTACTTGCTGCAGTAATTGCTGCTTGCTTTGTAAACTGTACTACTGTTTTTCCTATGTTTAAAGCTAAATTTCCAGCATATTTAGCTCCATTTAACATAGCTGTTCCTACTGTTTTTAAATTTTTTCCAACACCTACACACGTGCTTTTTAATTTATCAAATTTTTTATCTAAATTGGCCGTAAAATCTAATGTCTTACTAATGCCACTACACAAGCCACCAAGCACTTTTGTAACTGGACCTATTGCTATTGCAAGAGCACCAAACTTAACTATATTCTTCTGTGTGTCTTCATCTAGACTTCCAAATTTCTGTAACAACTCATTTAACTTTGTTATACATGGTGTTATTACTGGTAATAAATGTTGTCCAAAAGTAGCACTTAACTCTTTTAAACTCTCTGTAAATATTCTCTGTTGGTTAGCTGCTCCATCTGATGTCCTTGCAAAATCTCCTTGAGCATTTTTTGTTTTTTCCATAACATATGCATATCTTAATTGAACTTGCTCCGCTTGTGTCATTTTGTCTATTGTCTTTTTCATACCTTGTTGCCTAGCAAATTCATTTAAATTCGTTTGTGTCATTACTATACCTAATTGCTTTAAACTTTCAGTTTCTCCTGTATAAATAGAATTTAAAGCAGTTTTAGCAACATCAATTCTAATATTTTTAAAAGATGCTAAATCTCCAGCAAGTCCCACTAAAGACATACTCATTTCATTTGCTTTTTGCTGTTCTAAGCCCATACCAGTTCCCATATCTGAAAATGTAGCCATCATATCTAAAGCACTACCTTTAGCAATACCAAAACTTTTTAAAGTAGTTTTGCTAAACTCTATAACTTTATTTGCACCATTCCCACAAGCAACTTGAACTTTATTTATACTTTCATCCATATCGCTAGCAGCATTAAAACCAGCAACTCCTATTGCAGTCAATGGAGCTGTAACTCCTAAAGTTAACGTATTACCAATACTAGACAATTTACTTCCAAAATCTTTAACCTTTTTGCTTGCATTTGATAAAGAAGTAGATAACTTATTCCATTTACTAGTCTGCATTTCTAAATCTTTATTAGTTTGCTGCAATTCAGTTTCTAGCTTATTATAATATGCTATCTGATTATTTAATTTTATAGCTAGGTTCTGTGCTTCTCTAGAGTTTTCTCCAGTAGCTTGTACTTGTTTATCATAACTATTTTTAAGAACATCTATCTTAGATTTTTGAATATCCATAGCTTTCGTAAGATATTCTTGTTTATTTTTTAATTGATCTGTAGAGTTCCCAAAAACCTTTAATTTACTTGCTGTCGCACTGAATTCGCTTTTTAATAAACTCATGGACTTATTCATTTTTGTAAGTCCATCATTAAATCCTTTTGAATCCATGCTCCATTTTATGACCATTTCATCTACTGACATTATATGACCTCCTATCTAAAGAGATATAGTGTCGCCATACACTTCTTCTACTTCTTTACCTATATTATTTCTCTTATTGAGAACTTCAAAATGAATTTTCAATAAAGCTTGTAGTTTTCTATGTGTACAATTCCAAAACTCTTTTTCACTCATTCTTAACTCTACAGTTGCCATATAATAAAGCCATGCCCAATCAAGTGGTTTATACTCCTCTTCATCAGACACGGCTTCTATTCCCCCTCTTCAATATTGGGACTAGCCAACTCCATAGCTTTATTTAATTGCTCCATTATATAGTTCAATTTTTCAGAATCACTCATAGCTTCTGTTAACAATTCCCCAACTGCAACTAATGTTATCTTCTCATTTCTAGGCTTTATAGATGAATAAACTAATGCTCTTAGAGCCTTATATTTACCTTTCCCATTTTTTATAGCATTAATTGCATCCTCCATTTCCCCATAAACCTCATCTAATTCACAAATAGCATTAAAATCAAATGCTATTTTAAATGTTTTCCCACATAATTCAAGCGGTACTAATATATTTTTCAAATCTTTTGCTTTCATTATAAATACCTCCTAAAAATATAGACTAGGTTTTACCCTAGTCCTCTATTCTGCTTCCGTTGGGCTCTGTGCTTTTGCTGTTGGTACTTGCTTAAACCAAGTTTTTTCTTTTGCAACATTAGCTGTTTCCCCATTCATATCTAGTTCTGCCACATGTGTATCTAATTGCCTATTTTTATAACATTTAAATGGAATTTCAACTTGTTGTAGTTTTGGTTTTCCCTCTGCAGTTTCTGCCTTTTCATTTGGATATTCAAAAACTACATCATAGTACCAAGCATATTTATTCTTACCACCAGTAGTAGGCATTTGAAATCCTAATGCATGATGTTTAACTTCAACTTCTCCTGGTGGAAAATATACTCCATCTTTATCTATTTCACCACCAAACATCAATAATTTAGTTTCTGGTGTAATATAGTTAAGTGTAACTTTTCCTGTTCTTTCTACTGTCCCATATACAGTTTCTTCTACTTCATCATCTGAATAAGCATCTTCACTCTCTGCCTTTGTTTCAATTTCTATTGCAATAAGCCTTTCACACTTTTTAGGTGTCTCTGCTGTGTAAGTTTCATCATTTGCAGTTACACCAGCCAGATGAAAGTTCTTGGCTCCTTTAATTCTTGCCATTTGATTCACTCCTTTTCTTCATAAAAATAGCACCTAAAAGCTGTGTGATATATTTCCGTAGCATCTTCATATAATTCTTGATATGTTACATCATAAAACACCTCTTTAAGTGCTTTCTCAATTTTATTTTTTAAATCTCTTTCATCTTTTTTAGACCACAGATCTATTTGTAACGAATGTGTATTTGTCTCTGCTTCATCATCTGTATAATCTTCATCGTAATTATTCGCTTCAAAATAAGTGATATATGGTCTTTCTTTTCCATTGTACATTATATGTTTACATGGAATATTTAAATTCTTTAATGTTTCTTCTATTAATTCATTCATAAACCTAGCCCCTTTCGAATTATCTCTTTGGTTTTTTCTAATGCTTCTTTTCTCTTTCTTTCGTAGGCTGGTCTCATAAAAGGTCTTGCAGGTTGCTTTGAGGTACCATACTCATAAAACTTTAAATAGAACGCTTCACTATTATCTGATTTGTTTACTCCTATCTTTACTACCTTTATTCCCTTTTCTCTTTTAGGCTTTGATATCTTTAAATGTTTTTTTGCCTTTCCTGTTTTTTCTGGAGCTCTATTTACTATTTCTTTATTTATTATTTCTGCTCCAGCTAACAAAGCTTCATTTTCTAATTTCGAACCTTTTCTCCCCATTACTTCAAGTTTTTTTTGTAAATCATCTATGCAAGAAAAATCTATTCCTGTTCCATTCATATGATTTTACCTATATCCTTTTTAAAGTTATATCTTGAGACGGCGGATTTGTATCATTTTTTTCTTGTATCAACTCTATTTTATACTTTCCTTCATTTTTAATTTCTACCGTATCATAATTATCTATTCCTTGTACCATAGGTATCTTTATTACTTTAGAAATATCAACGTTAACTGCTTTAGCTGAAAAATGTCTTTTAAATCCCAAAATACTCTTTTCAAACCCTAAAGCTACATACTTTTCTACTTTATTCCCATCTTCATCTTCATAGTAAATATCACACACTCCATCTTTGAATGCTATAAATTCTATATTAGGTGCTTTTATTTTCATTAGTTTCCTCCTGTGGTACCCCTTGATACTCTAGATGTAGCGATAATAATTCACTCTGAAAGTTTATCTCAAACATTTCAAGTGCTTGACTATAAGCATATCTACAATAGTCTAATAATAATGTTTTAGGATCATCTTCTTTAGTAAAATCTAAAGAAGACACACCTGCAACTTTTTGCAAGTATGTCTTTCCTCTTTTCATCATGCCAGTTAATTTCTTATTTGTCTTTTCATCTTCCCATGTTATGTTCAAATAATCTTTTATTTCTTGAAGTAATTCTGAATCTATTTTATTTATATCTGGCATACTGTCACCTCACTAGGCCTGTTCTTTCGTCTTAACAACACCTTTTACTTCACCAACGTTAACATCGCTAGCTATATTAACATTGAAGTTAGTAGGTTTTAATCCGCTTATATCTAGATAAATAAAATCATTATCTGATGAAGCACGTCCATTTCCTAGTAGTTTTACTAAGTAATATCTTTGGTCCTCAAGGAATTTGTAATCATCTGAATATTCAATTTTACCTCCTTTTGAAGAACCACTTCCTAATCCCATTTTATACTTACTTGCTAGCCCTAAAACAGCTGATCCTTCTCCCATTTGATCCGATTGAATCACATTTTTTATATCAAAAGGATTATCACCAATTCCAAGCATAGCATTCATTCTTTTTATTGCCATCAATGAAGGTAATACCTTTTTAAAATAATCAAAAGGATTCACAATTAATACAATATCATTTGCATTAACAGTTCTAGATTTGTTCGAGTCAATTGGATCCTTTGCAAGTGTTGCGAATAACTCTCCTATTACTGTATCTGTTAACTCTGTTATAACCTTCTTGCTTTTTGCTGGATATCCATCACTAGAAGAAACAGAAACTCCATCATGAATGTCTCTAATCATTCCTATTGGTTGGCCCTTACCTGTTCCATTTATTATCCCTTCTTCAAGCCCATATGCAATTGCTTCACTTAGAATCGCTCTTACATATGCATCCAACCATTGTGGTCCTACCTCTAACATATCTTTCGATACTGGCATAAAAGCAGATAATTTATTTACAGTTATATCTACCTCTCCTATAGCACCTGAAAGTTCCTTTGTTATCGCATCATTAATTGCTCCCCAAACAGCTAATTGTTTTCCTTTTTTATTAAAAAGCATCTTCTTAACTGCAGTCATGTTTTGAAAATCGATTAAATTAAGTAATGGATGATTTACTTTTAAGTCTTCCATAACATTATCAATTACTGTAAATGGTAACGCTATATCTAAATCAGTAATTGCTTGCCTTGGGTTTGATTTTTTCGCAGCATCTATCCAACTTTGATAAAACTCAGTTTCTTTTTGTGTTAATTGATGAATCCCCCTTTTTTGAAGAATTTCTTTGTCTTGAGTTTCTTGATATGCTCTAACATCTTCAAGCACTCCTTGTTGGATAGAATCTGCAAAATCAACAAATGCTTGTGTGATTGCATTCTCATCCTCGCTATTCATAGCTGCTGCTAGATTAGTCATAAATTCTTGCTTTAATATATCTTTACTTTTCATTGTCATATTAGTTTACCTTCCTTCTAATTAATATTTTTTTTGAATGACTTCATTAACTTTTCAGCAAATGTTTTATTTGATTGATATTGTGGTGGAACCTTAAGATTTTCCTCATGTTGTTTCACCAAATCTTTAATATTTTCTTTAAATCTCTGTTGAGCTTCTTTGATATTTTTATCCTCTTCACCCACAATTTCATCTGCCAAGCCATATTCTATACATTGTTTAGCATTTAACCACGTCTGATTATCTAATAATTCTGTTAACTTTTCTTCTGTTAACTTATCACCAGCTTTTGATAAATAACTTGAGCAACTAGCTTGATCTATTACATCTAAATCATTTGCTTGCTTTCTTAACTCTTCTGAGTTCCCCCATGCACAAGTACTTGCATGATGTATCATCATTAGTGAGTTTGTTCCCATTACCACTTTGTCACATGCCATAGCTATGACACTTGCTATACTACATGCAAACCCATCAATATACGCTGTCTTTTGGCAGTTCTTTCTTTTTAACTGGTTATATATACCTAATCCCTCTTTCACACTGCCTCCATAAGAATTTATAAATAGATTTATTTGAGTTACTTCTCCAGCTTCTTCTAACACTTTTTTAATATGCTTTGCAGATGTTTCACTTTCAGTGACTTCACCTGTCCACCAGTTTTCTGAATCTCCCTCAATATCATCATACAAGTAAATATCTAGCACATTTTTATTTACTTGTTGTTTTGCAAACCATACTGCTTTACTCATCTCCTTCACCTCCTCCCCCTGAATCTATTTGAGTTATTTCTGAATAGTTTTTTGTTATCCAATGCTTACCACTCCATTCTTCATTTAGTGCTATATCTTTAACCTTTCTTCTCAACCCATCTATGCTATACATTCCTGTTGAAATTAGCTTGTCTATCTTCTCTGCAATAGCAAATATATCTATATGCTTGATACAAGTTGTATCAATTCTTATAAATGTCCCTTTTAATACAAATGTTTTCCCATATCTTTTTCTGTTGATTTCTTCTGAAATCATATCTACGATAGGATCTATACAAAAAGTCAAAAAATTATCTGTTATCTTTTCAATATCAGCAATATCTCCTCTAAGTAATGATGGAGGAATTTTAAGCGCTTGTGCAGCTCTTTCAAATGCTTCTTTTATAAGATTTTGAATATCAACTAACTCACTAGTTGACTTCTTACTTCCCTCTCCATTTTTTTCCTCATATTCAACACCTTTTGGTAAATCTACAATGGCATTTTCTGCTTCAAAATAATTTTTAAACTTTCGAGTAAATAAGTCTTCAATTTCTTTCTTCTTAGTTTCATCACCTTTTAAAATAGAATCTAGCTTTATAACCCCTTTTCTACCACCAGATCTCTTATATTTTCCTACTGCTAAATTAAGCAGGTTATCATAACTATCCATTAAACTACTAAGAAGAATTCTTATATCCTTATTATTTAGTTTAAAATACAGTACTTCACTCATTCTAAATTTTCTTTTAAATGTGAAGTCCTTTCTTGTTACATCTTCGAATATATTTTCTACTAATGCATATTCATTTTGATTAAAACTATCTGCTATTATCAGCTGTCCGTTTGACTCAACAATTAAACACTCATTATTTCTAAGAAGTTTAGATACAAGCTCCTGTATAAACTCAGTTGAATTTTGATTTTTGTTAGGCTCATAATTCCATAAATAATATTCATCTTCTTTAATTTCTTTATTGTTCATAAACGTCTGGAATTCACATTTACTTATACATCCACTAATTAGATTAATAGCTGTTTCTATTGCAAACTCCTGTACTGCTATCTGTGTAGATATATCTGTCATTTTTTCATTAAGTAATATCTCACTTTTGGAGCCAAAAAAATCTCTTATAAACTCTACTATTTTCACCTTCTCACCACCTTTCCGAGTAAAAATACTCATTAAGATAAAATTCTAATAAGTATATACACCTAAAGCTAAATCATCCATGGTCATCACTTCTCCGCAATCTTCTAATTCTTTACTAGCACATACTGCTGCTACAAATGCCATAAAGCCATCTGTTTTTCTAGATTTAGGCTCTATTTTACTAAATGTATAATTATCATACTTCTCAGCTTTTAAGCAGGTATTGTTTGTATACCACCTCATTAATGGATTATCCCCCCATATAATATTGTGATTTGTAAATGCACTATTGATAACTGGGTACATTAACATCTGATCACTTGGCCTCGTTAACTTAATATTGTTTGCGCCTTTTTTATCCGTATCAAATCCAACTTCTCTTAATGCTTTTGCTAATAAAGTATATCTGTAATTATCCATTCCTAAAGTTGTTATATTATATTTCCTTCCTTGTAACTCTAGCCATTCTGCTACTATTGATGGCGGTATTTCCGGCCCATCAACAAAAGTTAAATATTTTGATTTTTCTCCCCATTCATCTATAGGAGCTTTAATTCTTTTTAAATCTTTAGACTTTTTACAAACCCAACTATGAGTAATAAAAACAAATTTTCCTTTATGCTTAAATAGTAATCCTGCTGCAACAAAGTCTGTTGTTTTTGCATAATCTATACCAGCTACACAATCACATCCTTCTAATTCAGGTATTTCTTGATTAGTTGCTAATATATTTTCCCAATCGGTAACTTCTTTATCTGGGTTCCCCATTGGAAGATTCATTCTTTTGGTCATAAATGAAGAATTAGAAATAGGATCATCTAGATAATCAATATACTCAGTTTCTAATTGCATCATTAAATCAGGAAATGCATGTAATGAAGGATTTGCCTTATTCCAATTCTTTTTATCCTTAACTTCCTCTTCTTTAGATAATCTACATATGAATGGAAGTAATCCATTATCTTTGATTACCCTATTTAATATTTGTATAGATCTCTCTATCAACTTATCAAGTGGACCATCTCTAACATCTCCATTTGTACTTATAATTGTTGTTCTTGGATTTTTCTTTTTTCCTAATCCAGTTTTCATAACTTGGATTGTTTTATAATCTTCATATTGATGATATTCATCAAAATCAACTTTTCCTGGTCTACCACCATCTTTAGTTTTTGCATTAGATGTTCTGAATCTCAACTTTGAACCTGTCTTCAAATTTTCTATTACTTCTTTATTCCAATAAAAATGCTTTTCTAATTTCGTTTTGTTATCTTCAAGAACATCGTAAACATCATCAAATGATGTTCGTGCCTGTTCTTCTGAATTTGCACAAATATCTATGTGATATTTTTTTACATCGTTATATTGACTTATTAAACAAAAATCTTCAAATGCTAAATATCCATTCTTCCCTGCTCCCCTTCCAACTAATATAAATAAATTAGGCCACCTTAATATACCTGGCTTACTGTATGTACAATTATGTAGTGTAAAACAAAATACTTCCCATTCAAGCAACTTGTATGGAAAGTATTTTTGTAAACCTAAATATTTTTTTAATTGAGTTTGATCTACAAAAAGATTTTCTTCTCTAAAGCAATCTTTGATATACTCAATTAATTGCAATTGCTCTTCACAAACTCTAATTTTTCCACTTAATGCAAAATCAATATAATTTTGAATCTCTGGTATGTCGCTACAATTCATCGTCATCATCTAACTTTTTAACATTGCTTGTTGTTAAACCTAACTCTTTTAATATCGCTAACATTTGTTTATTATATGCAATTGCATTTTTAACGGAGGGATTCTCCTTTTCAATTTGATGTCCTGCTGCAGAAGTAGTTTCAAAAGTTAATCCACGTTTCTTTATATCCTTTTTCATCTCTTTTTGTTGAGAAAAATACCAAATATAATCATCAATTAGGCTCAAAAAATGTTCCACATTTGCTCCCTTATCTTCTAGCTGCTTAATAAGTGATTTCTTGATTTTTGCTGCACTTGCCATAATTTTTTATCCCTCCTTTTTGGTTTAATATTTTTATATTTTTTCTCACATGCGCGAGACAGTTCTTTTGTCTTACCTTCTCCCCGGTATTCCATTCGTGAGAGTTTTTCAGTTTTTTTACCCCGGGGTACTACCACTTCTCTTCATTTAGCTGTGTTTTATTTTCTATTCTGTGATGAATATCATAATGGCAACTATCGCATACAGATATTAAATTACTATCTGTCAACGCTAACTCTGGATGCTCCCTTAAAGGCTTTATGTGATGTACTGTATCAGCTGCTGTATATCCCCCTCTCTCCTTACATATCTGACATTCATTATTATCTCTTTTCAATATTGATTGCCTTTTAGGCTTCCATATTGTTTTAGATATATAAAACAAATGTACATTATTTTCCTCTATTAATCCCTTTATCCACGTTACTAATTCATTTGTATTCATTTATTCCACCTTTATAAATCATATGCTACTCTCCTAATCTTTCATTGAAAGTTTGAACTGAAAATAAATCGTATCTTCCTATATCTTTTCTATATATAGCTATAATAAAATTGTATCCTTTGGAAACTCCCTTCCACCTATCATCAATTGCTTTTTTATTCATTGCACCTGTACTGATTGAATACTTTACAAACTCACTCTTGCCCCATATTTCATATCCGCACATATAACTTATCCCTATATCTGGTGGCCTTATAATTCCTTCATCAAACATATTTCTATTTTGCTTTTCTTTACACCTAATAAATACCATATAATATCCTCCTTAAAGACAATAAAAAAGAACCCTATCACTAAAGTTCTTTTTATACAAACCACTTATTATAAAACTATCTAATTAATAATTAGTTATTATTAACTCTTTATACCTTCCTCTAGCCTCTTCTTTTCTAGATATAGAATAATTTACTTCAACCTCTTTTATATTAAATCCTTCATACCATTCTCTTACTTTAGGATGGTCATTAATAGTTAAAAGAAACTTTCCTTTTATGTTTTTCAACTTATCCCTAAGTATTAAATGTTCCTCTTCACCAAATTTATTTCCATAACCTGCAGTTTCAAAGTATGGTGGATCACAAAAGAAAAAACTATACTCTCTGTCGTATTTATCAATAATCTTACTAAAGTCCAAATTTTCTACAAATGTATTCTTTAATCTTTCCCTTATATCTTTCAATGCATTTGTATAGAATATTTGTTGTGATGGCTTTCCTGTTGTTCCATATCCATATACTCCACCCTTTCCAGCAAAACTTTGAGTAATAATATACAAGAACCTTACAGCTCTATGAATCTCTGTTAGATACTCTAATGTGCAATTTTTATATTCTTCAAATATATCTCTACCACTAAATTCATATTCTAACTGCCTTTCTACTTCTGGGCCATGATATTTAATCATCCTAAATAAATTAATCAATTCTTTATCAATATCATTAATTACTTCTGTTTTACTTGGTTCTTTCCCAAAGTATACCCATCCTGCTCCAAAAAACAGTTCTATGTAGCACTTATGCTCTGGTATCATTCCTATTATCGTTTTTCTAAGTTTACTCTTTCCTCCAACCCTACATATTGGTGGTTTTAACATACTATCACTCCTTATTTATATCTTTTCTGTACACACCTAAGGTCGTAAATAAGGTAGCAAAAAAGCGCCTAGTTTCCTAAGCGCTAATCAGTGTATGAAAATTTATGAGGTTATCTATTAAACTTTGTTAATACCATATTACTATTAAATTACATGAATTCCAATAGTGTTAATTGTGCATAGTTTGTTGCATTACAGTTCAAATGTACCAGCTGCAATATCTTGTGCTAAACTCATTATATTAATAATAATTTCTTTAGCCCTATTGCTCGCTAATATATACCCCAAGACATTTTCAAACTCTTTCTCATTATTTACATTAATTTTATTATCCCTTTTAAATTTAACTCCAATAACCTCTAGATCAAATTCAATTTCTTCTTTCATTTCACTATCAACCTGTATTGTTAGCGGATATAATTCTATTGGATACTCTACAGTTAACAATGTATAACTATAGCTTCCTAATCCCTCACCTCTTAATTTATACCCAAATGCTATCTTATCAGCAGTATATGGTATCTCCTTACTTATTTCACAATATACCATATGATTAGTCATACCTTTTAAATAATTTCCCTGTTCTGATAACATTTTATACGGTGTTACTCTTTTACTGCTTGATATATCCTTAGCCCATAAATTATTCATTCTATACATCTCCTATCTTTTATTTCAAATTCTATTGGTAAATGATCTCCTATTTTTATTTTATTATTTTCAAACAACTGAAACTCATCACCTTTTATAACAATATTTAAACTCTCATTTACAAATATATCTGCAACTTGTGGTCTTATTATTACCTGATCAAATATGTTCCAATATGTTTGATATGAACTTTCCTTGTCATAATAGTATGTTCCTGGTGGGGCATTAAAATCTCCAAACTTATTCCACATAGGATTATAAAATAAATCATACTCTTTAAAGTTTAATTTCCTTTTTAGTTTCTTTGTATCACTTAATGAAGGTATTGAATGAAGGCCTAATGTAGAAACCATACATGGCTCATATGGATTAGCATTAAAATCACCCATTATTATACTATCTTTAGTTTTATATTTTTCTTCATCTTCTTTAAGTTGTTCAATTAATGTTTGAAGTACATTTGCTCTCGCACCATCATCAGAACGCAGCTTACTTGGCAAATGAACTACTGATATTATGTATGCTTTATTCCCTATAATAATTGCTTTTTTAGTGAAATACTCTACTTCACCTAAATGTATAATATTATTTCTACTAATATTAGTTATTATATTTATTCTTTTACACCCTTTAGTACTTATATCTATCATATTAATATTATATCTTTTAAGCTCTCGTATTAATTCTCCTATGTTATCTTTATATTCAGCTAATGCTATGAAATTATATCTATTTTCCTTTACCAAATCTACTATATATTTATTTATATCTTCTTTATTATTTGTATTCCAAAAAAAATATTTCATAATTTCTCCCAATATATTTTATTATAGTAAATTAATTCTACAAATATTAAGTAAAACCTTCTAATTTTTCTTATAATATAAAAAAAAGGTCATGAGCTGACCTTTTCTTATATTATATCCTTTATACTCTCCGGAAATAAAATTGTTACTAACTTATTTATTAACCTTTTCCTATTTCTAATTATTGTTGTCCTATCTTTGCCTAACTTCTCAGATATTAACTCATCTGTTTTTATTCGCTCTTCCTCAGCATTTAAATATTTGAGCTGTAGGATATTAAAATATTTATCATTTTTCACCTTATTTATTGCACTCTCTATCCTTTTTATATCTCTTTCTGTTTCTTCTTTTTCTCTCTTATATCTTTCTCTTAGCTCTATATATCTGTCTTCACTAGAAAATCTTCCTGAACTTGGATTATATATAACTATGCTTTTACTCCCTTCTTGCAATCCATATTTGTCTAGATATTTTATATCTTCTTCTTTTTGTTTTACTGCTTCTTTTAAATTTTCATAGTTGTATAGAAGTAGTTCTACTTTCTTATAATACGGAATTTCATTCTTTAATAATCTATTATCTTTTAATCCATTAATAGCCTCTTCTACTGCTATCTTCACTGCTTCTTTTATTGTATTTTTTATATCTAAATCTTTTTCTTTCATTACATTCCCCATAAATACTCCCTCCTATTATATAGCTTAACTATCTCTTTATCTAGTTCTTTACTCTTATTTATTGTTTCTATCGCTTCTCTTCCTTTGCTCTCTATTAATTCATACATCTCTACTCTTAACTCTTCTATTCTTTCCACTATACATTACCTCTCCTATTTATTTAACAAGTGTTAATTTAGGCTTACTCTTATTCTCTTTATATCCTTCTTTATATTCATTAACATAATAATCACAGTTTGCATGTATATACAAATATCCCTCTTTTATTCCCCATGTTATTCCTCTTATTCCTCTTATCCTTATAGATGTATAATTATCATATATGGTCCATCTATCATCCCATTGCATTAATACAGGAATATCTTCATATAGTGTAATAGGGATTTTTAAATCTCCATTTCTTATACAACCTCTTTCATCTTCTAAAAATACTAAGCATCCAGATTCATCACATGGTGAATTTTGACTTGTACACTCTCCACCATGTGTTCTATTTCTTTTGCAATACGCACATTTCAACTTATTAGGAACCTCACTCATAAAACTCTTCCTTTCTTAAAACTATAAATTACTTATCATAACTAATTATTCCATTCAATACATTTACCAAATAAACTAATCTATCTGCATTCTTCATTTCTCTTTCGTAGACTTCCTCTGGCATAACATCTTTACATTGAATAGCTTCAGCAGTAATACTTACTGATTGAGCTACCATAGTACTTTTTATTAATTCCTTGTCCTCTTTTATTAAATCGTCAAATTTCATAAACTATCCAACTCCTTCATACTTTCTTAGTATTGTGACGTAAAAAAATACCGTATATTCTTTTTGAATAATACGGTATTTTTGAAAACTTATATTTAATTCTCTATTCATAATATCTTATAATTATATTTAATCTACTCTATAAACTGGAACTTGCATTGCTACTTCTTAAAGAACATTTAATCCACATTCTACTAATCATCCTATTTTTTCTGCTCCAACCATGAACCAAAGATATCTTCTATAAGAACTGAACCAAAAAAGAAAAATTGATTCGCAAGTTCTAATGAAAATCGTTCAAACTCTTGCTTATCCTCATCTCTGTTATTTCGACTTATAAACATTGTAATGTTATTTTTCTCTTGTGCTTCAGTAATACTATGAAAACTATCTGAAGAAAAATGTACAAACCCGCAGACTTTCTTATATAAGTCATACACCGGTAAGTTTAGATAAGCCCCCAACTCCTCGCAGAGATGCTTATCTGTCAGTTTATGGTTGTTCATATCTGTCAACCTACTTATTCTTATATTATCTATAAGAATAGCCTTACAAAAATCCCCACTATCACTAACCATCGTAGTGGCGAATGACCTCATTGTACAATCCATTTGAACTCTCGTTAGTATAGCAAGAACTGTAAGATTTCTTTTATCTAATGCAAACAGAAAAGAATCTATCAACTTGATTGATTTATCAATAACTGACATAAAAAATAAATCTTCCATGTATAGGTCTTTAATTTTTATAAGATATGAATTTGCTACTTTATCCAAATTATTAATTTTATCTCGCAATTCATCTTCATTTTTTATAAATTGATATTTAAACTTACTCATATGATTATCTCCACAAATTCTAATTTATCTAGTAACTTAATACTACAACCTATGATATAAGTTAATTATATCATGTTTTATAAATACCGTACTATTCAATTTTCAAAGATCAATTTCTCTTAGTTAGTTCGCAATATTTACATATTCACATTTTCTGTTATATACCACTTACTTAACATTTCATTAGTGCATATATATTCTGTACTTTGCCACATTGCAGTTATTGTATTGTAAAATTTTAATTTGACTACTCCACCTAATCTTTTATCTAATTTATAGCTAATCTTTGTTACAACACTTGTTGTAATGCTATTATTTAATAATCCATCCCATGCTTCCTTGAAGTCATATTCTTTTGTTTTATTTATCCGATTTATACCTTCTTTCAAATACATCACTCCTGGATAAAAGAATTTTGTTCTTTATCTACAACTACTCTCTCCCAATCTCTTCCACCCCATATTTCTAAGTAATAACTTAATGGGGCTTTGGCCTCATAAAATGAATAGGTTGTATTATATCTATTAGTCTTTATTAATATAAGCCTGGGAGTAATAGAAGTTATGTCTCCTATTACCCTCTTCTTACCATGTTTTAATCCCTTCTCAGTTGGTTCTAATCTGCATCTTTTTCCTACTTCTAACACTCCACTCATTCCACTCCAATTATAATTTTGTTAACATATACTCTAAGAATCTCTTTGTTGCACTTTTATACTTCATGTATGCCACTTCATTTTCTTTCTGCATTTCAGTCAATTTTTTTAGTAATTTATCATAATTAGTAACTATTGTGTCAAACACTATTTTGTACTCTATTTCTGAATTAGTTACTCCCTCTTCTGCTGCTTTCAATTTATCTTCTAACTTGTTTTTTTCTTTGTTTGTTTCTTCTAATTTATCTTTTAACTCTTGTATTCTTTCCTCTATCTCTTTATCAATCTCTTCTGTACTTACTGATACTTCTTTATCAATAGTATTTAACTCCTCTATCTTTTTTTCTAATCCATTTATCTTACCTATCAAGCTTTCTTTCTCTTCTTCAAGTTTTCTTCTCTCTTCAGCTCCTGAATTAAACGCATCCTCTAAAGCTTGTCTAGCTTCTAACTCTTGCCTTGCTTTTTCCTCTGCCTCTTCCATAGCTTTCAATGCCTTTTCTTTTTCCTCTTCAGTTTTCTTTAATTCCTCTATAGCTTTCTTTAATTCTCTAGCTGACATTTCTTCAACATTATTCTCTTCAACAAACTTTTCTCTCTCTTCAGCTGGAACCCCTAGCAATAAAGTTGCTTGACTATAATTCAAATTTCCAAACGTTTTGCTTTTTAGATTGTCCCCCAATAGATTTATTTGCTCTGATCCATACTCCTGAAATATCTTCATTAAATTATTTGCAGTTGTTTTACTATAATCTACTTCTGTCTTTAACCATTTTCCCCATTCACCATGTGGCAACATTTCTTTAGCCTCTGTTAACTTTCTTCCAATCTCTATACTGTTATAAATTAATATCCTCTTTGTATCTTCTTTGATTTTATTTATTTCTGCTGCTATTAGTCCTGGTGTCCTAGTTGTTAATCCGCTCATTTTTAATACCTCCTAAGCTACTTTTTTATTATTCTTTTTCTTGTTGTTCTTTTCTAATATCTCTTTTTTAAACTCTTCTACAAATTCCATTACATCCTCTGGTGGATCTAAGTTTTTGTATTTCCTTACCTGAATAACTCTCTTTCCATACCACTCCATGGTTACAAAAGGCTTGTCTGGCTCGCTTTTCTTCCTTATTGCAAATATATTTGTTTCACCATTTGCATAAACTTTTGAATAGTGAGAAGCCACACAATGCTCTAATACTTTTCCCTCTTCGATTAATTCTTTTGAACTATATATTGGCCTTGTTATATACGTATCATTTTCATAAATATATTCATTTAGCTTTTCTGCTCTATTTTGTATTTTTTCTGTTATTTCCCTATCTTCTTTTACTTTTATTTGTTTTATTGTGTTTTGATGTTGTTCATATAAATTTTTAGGCCTTATAACACTATCTTCTTTTAAATCCATACCAAGGACTTTACAATCTTTTATATAGTCAATCCATGTTAGTAACACAGAATTTGCTGAATAAAAGCTACGCAAAATACCTGTTTTTTTCTTAAGCTGCTTGTCTATATATGTGACAGCTCTATCAAATGAGGTATATTTAAGTATTTTCTTTAGCCTATTTAACTCACATTCTTGTCCTACTTCTTCTATCTTTTCAATGCTCTTTTTTGAATTATGTTTTTTGGCCAACTGATACGCTGCTAAAAATTCTATTGATATCTTATTCCTATGACCTTTTAACTTTTTATAATCATTTCCGTTTATCCTCAACATTTGCCATACTGTTTTACCATTCCAGTTAATAGCACTGTATGTTCTACCTGAATACATCTTACTTTCAATTGCATCACCAAATCCCATTTTTATAAGGCTTTCAATTAATGGGTATCTACAATATAAATTTAAAAGTCTTAAAGTATCTACACTACTAACCCTAATAGTATTTGACCATTCCCAATATTTAAAATATTTTAATTCTGTACTAGCTATTGCATTATATTTATTATCTAAACTCTCTTTGTAATTATGATTTGTAAATATACCCGAATCGTAATCAGGTCCTGCAAACTTATCCACATATAATTCCCCATGCCACGCTCTTCTTAGCATTATTGGATTTCCTATCTTGAATATATATGCTGCATGAGTAGAGTAAGTGGTCTTTACATTTGTATGGTCATATCTATAATCTCTTTGAGTATAAATAGCTCTTGCTACTAACACTGTAGGATCTACCTTTGACTTTTCATACCATATAAAACGTCCATCATCTATTAGATATTTGCTTTTATATCTTTCCTTGATTACTTGTACCTCTTCTTTGCACCATGGACACCTTACATTTGACTTATGAGGTAATCCTGGTGTCCTCATAGTATTTTTACAACATGTGAAAAATCCATACTCTTGTTTTTTATCTTTCCAAGTAAATACATATCTACTTTTTAAAAGCACTACTTTATCAACATACTCCTCTAGTTCCTTGCTTACTTCATCTACTCCATTACCAAAATGTTTTACTAATTCTTGTACCTCATCTTCTCTCATACACATCTTTAACACCCACCTCTACATAAAATCTTCTAGACTTACATTGAAATCTTCATAAATCACATTATCTTTTTTCCTTGGTGTTTCTTCTTTAACTTCTTCAGTTATTTGAGTTTGTACTCCATCAAATTCATAATATTTTCTAACTAACTTAAACACTTCTTCATCTTCCATAACTGCACATCCATTTACCGCTTTTTCTCGTGCTACTGCCTTAACTACTTTCATACTACCTTCTAGGCTCTTCTTACCTTTTGTTATCAACTCTGCTGTTTTCTTATTAACTTCTATGTTTTTTAAAACATACTCTCCTACAATCTTTGTATAAGAATCACTTGCTTTTCCAATTTCCTCTCTTAATTTCTTTTTTGCCTCTTCATACATTCTCATTTACCTCCCTGAATATTTTCTCTTCATTTTTCATCATTACACCTAATAACTCTTTAGCCTCTTCAGTGCTTATCACTGTTATGTCTGTGCCTATATTAAGCCTCCAGTAAATTTCTTCACCTATAGGAAACTCTTTTATGTCTATGTCCCTCTTCATAATCCAACCTCCTTCTCATTTTTATATAAATATAAGTCAATCCATCTTCAGGATTGTGATATATACGCTGTTTTGTATATATATATCCTGGATACATTTTTTCGTATTCTGCCCTATCTCCATTCCTTATTAGGTCCACATATTTTTTTCTAGATATTTTATAATCATTAATCTGAGGCTCAGGTATTATAATATTTCTACTTTGACTCCACCTCTTCTTTCCCTTAGGATCTTTTGATATATAATTGGCCAATCCTTCGAACCCATTCTCATCTGGTTGTAATCTCCTTACCTCTGCTCTTCCTCTTCCCCATAAATCCTCTAATATATTTCTATCCATTCCTCCTGATAAAACTATGTGAAAATGCACTCTCTTTTTAGTTCTTCCATCCTTTTTATCCTCATCTCTATACTCCAATACTGCAATGTACTTTAAATCTTCTAATCCATGTTTTTTTCTATAATTCCTAATTCTTCTCATAAGATTATTTTTCTCTTTAATTGCTTCTTCTTCCGTTTGTGGCAAATTATTATCTGAAAATGTAAAGTGACCTATATAATCATTAGTAGTAAAGTTTTCATGCAACCTTCTTCTTAAATTTCTTTTTGAATTTTTAGCATTTAAATTCTTCTGTTCTTTTCTGCTCTCTTTTCTTTTCTTAGCTCTACTCTTCTTCTGTTCTACTTTAGATATGGGATATATAGATACTTCTAAATACTCTCCACATTCATACCTCTTCTCTCTTATTGGCATATATCTCACCTACTATTTCTAGTTTTATTTTTTGTTAAATTAAATAATAGTTCTAAAGATAATACCTAATACAAGGACTCTAAAACCCTGTTTTTTACTCATTTTTATTTACTTTTTCTTACATATGATATAAAATAAAAATATAGGTTTTTAAAGCCAATATTAGGGACACATTGCTAGTTCTCGTCAAAGTTTTTAGCAATGTGTCTTTTCTTTTTAATACCTTCCGTATTTTGCATATCTCTTAGCTCTCAACTTATTTCTATTTCTTACTCTCTTCTTATGTTTAATTAATCTGTTTATCTTATCTCTTACCCTATCTTGAAAGCTTGGCCAGTTTTTATACATAACCATAAAATCATCCTTTCTACACTCTTTATAAATTAGGTTAATAAAATTTAATTAACTCCCTATTAGTTAATGCTTGTCCCTTAACTCATATAATTTAGAGCATTAATAATTGGGTTTAATCAGTTCTTCCTCTTTTCTTTCTCCATCAAATATCCTATGAGAAGAGTAAAATTCTTCTTCATATACCTCATGGTTCTTTACAAGTAGTTTTCCATTATCGCAAAGTTGTAATGGATCCACACCACTAGTTTTTTCTAAACTACTGTTGCAACACTCATGTCCATTTACATTCCAGCGACATTCTACTTTATTGCAGCTTTTCCTCATCGGCTTCTTTCACCTTCTTTCTAGTTGCCTTTCTAACAATCCAATACCCAATTAACTGTGCTACTAGATAACTAACAATTATCTCTACTAGCCACACTTAAAGATCACTTCCTTTCAAAATTTATATTTTATAAAATATACATATCTATATACTTTATAAAATATAAATATATTGGGGGAATTGACTCCCCCTTTGAAAGACTTAAAAAAGTATCCACATTGAAATTTACATCAAGTGGTGTAATCCCTACTCCTTTAGTCTCTTTGGCTTAATTCAACTCTCTGCCAAGTCAACTTGCTTCTAAGAGTTTCTATCTCTATTCTTTTATTAGCTATAGCACTTAATGTTATTGAGAACTTACTTCTTGCATTATCTCTTAAATACCTCAATTCATTTATCTTGGTATCTCCTTTGGCTATATCTTGTATAATTACTGTTGGCACTCTCTCTGCTCGAAGCTCTAATAATTTAATCGCTAGTGCCTTTTTGTATTCTTTCTCATATGTATCTTTTTCATTACCAGCTTTACTAAGTTCCATGTTTAACTTAGTTAATTCATAGTTTTTTATAGTTAATTGTTTTAATATCTCTCCTGGAGTTAGTTCTTTCATTCAACATCCTCCAATTCACTTATAAGTATTTCTTTGGTATCATCTAACGGTTCCATGCTTGCTAGATATATATGATTATTTGTTAAATCATTCATTAAGGTTTGATGATTCTTCCCTATTCCTTCACATACATTAATAATGTCCTCAACCTCTTCCATACATTTTTCTGTTTCAACCTCTAAAACTGTTTCTATTGTCCTAGTTTCCTGTACAACTAACCTAAACCTATTCACTTCTCTAACCTCTCTCCCATACATGCTCTTATAATATCTTCTCTCTTATATAAACCAGCTATTGGATACATAGCCTTTGACAATCTCAACATATCAGTAAACTTTATCTCTAATCTTTTCTGTATTTCCTCAAATTCAAATAATTCTTTATCACTAAATAACTCATATAGCTTGTCCTGAAATTTTCCTCTTAACTCTTCTCTAATCTTTTCAGGATATTTGCCATGTATGCCATATGTCCCATGATGACAACTCCAACATAAATTTATTATGTTACTATTACACTTTATTAACGCTGGTTGCTGTTTCCTAGATATAATGTGGTGCCCTTGTAACTCTCCGACTTCATCACATCTCTGACAATTTCCATAAGCCATTTCTTTTCTCCCCTCTGAAATTTCCAAACGTTTGGAGTTTTTATTTTGTTATTTTATAAGTACCTTCCTCTAAAAGTTCTCCTTAGAGCCTCACCTTTTTTCATTTTCTCTTTTGCCTTTCTTATAGCTGCATTTAGCTCTAAGCCTTTCATCACTACATCATTTTCAACTTCCTTCGCTAGTCTAATTGGTTCGTATTGATCAGCTATATCCTTTATAATTCCCACAACTGCACCTCCTTTTATATAGAAATTGAGTTTGCAGTTAATATTAATGTTAGTATTGTTATTACACATCCTGCTTTGTAAATTCTTCTGATAGTCTCATCTTTTCCGTACATGCTTCCTATAAAACATAGAAATAATGTAATTATCAAAACAATGGTTATAAACCACCCATAATAAAATCTTGCCTCTAATCTCATAACTCTCAATCTCCTCTTGGATATTTGTTTATTCCTATATCTTCTTACTCTGTAATTTTTATATAAACGATATTATTTAACGCTTCATTCACTAATTGTTGTAATACGCCTAAATTAAAAAATTTTATTTTATGCTCTTCTTCTAACTTTCTAATTATTTCAGGCATATTCACTTCATTTTCTTCTCTTACAACCTCTTCTGTTACTAAAAATACTTTTTCTTTAATATCTTGTGCTACTATTTTCATGCTTGTCCTCCTTAATTTTTCTTCTGTAAATCTATAATTTAGGCAATTCAGCCTATTTATCTATTGTGAAACTAATTACTAAACTATCCCTTTTCTTTTTGAATCCTTTTGAGCTAAAAGCCTATTCTTTTCTCTTGTTTCCTCTCTTGTGTAAAAGCACTCCGGTCTATCTCTGAATATCTCATTGCATACGTCATAACATCTTCTTATATCCTCTTCATTTGGTGTAGTTTCACGAATTATAATTGTTGTATTACCAATTTTAAATGTTTGTCCTTTCATAATTCATTCCCCCTTTGCTAACTATCCTATGCAAATATTTATAAACTTGTCCTTTTTATATTTAAATCACTAACTAGCCTTATTTGTTGCGTTTCGCAACATTTGAGGAAAAAAATATTTTATTATTTCATTAGGATTAATATTTAACATTTCAACAATAATAGAAACCTCTCTCATATCAAATACTGAATATCCATTAAGCTTATTATTTAAGGCGTTAACACTTATTCCTGTTTTCTTACTTAAACTTCTATAATTCTCATTTTCTTCTCTTATTTTTCCTTTTAAAGAATTTAACACTTCGTATTTTCTTTTCATTTTTATCTCCTTCCTTTTATTCTCTGTTACGTTTCGTAATAACAACATAATAGCACCATAAAAAATCATTGTCAATACGTTTCGTAACAAAAACATTTTAAATCAATACTTTGTTATTGCATTTAGTAACAAGCTAATATATAATTACTTTTGAAAGGATGGTAATTTAATGGCTAATAAATATAGTGTAACCAAGGAAATATTTTCTGAACGCCTTAAAGAACTAATGATTGACAATAACGAAACTACATATAGTATAGGTGAATTATTAAATCTATCTGCAGCTACAATCTCAAGATATAGAGACGGTAAAATGTCACCTAAAATAACAACTATATATTCTATTGCTAATCATTTTAATGTAAATCCCGTTTGGCTAATGGGATATGATGTTGAAAAGAACTTAAATTTAACAGATGATAAAGTTGACTTATCTACTGAAGAAAAAATTCTAATAGAGAAATTTAAAAAATTAGATTCTGAAGATAAGATTAAAGTAATTGATTATACAGACTTATTATCTTCACAAAATAAATATAAAAATAAAAACAGCAAAATTATCGAACTTTCCAAACAAGAAAAACAAGTTTGGGAAGAACCAGGAAAAGAACATTTAATGCCTGTAGCTTGTCACGATGATAATCTTACTGATGAAGAAAAAGCTATAGTTAATAAAAAGATAAATGAAATATTAAATAATTTAGATAAATATTAATACATTATACGGAGTACAAATGAGTAATTATGAGAATTTAATATCTATTGCACATTCTCATGGATTAAAAATAATAGAAAGTGATTTGGGCATAGATAAACCATTTGGTAAGTGCATAGGTAATTTAATTATTATAAACAATCGGGTTAATGAATTTGAGAGGTTTTGTGTCTTAGCTGAAGAGTTAGGGCACTTTACTCTTACTATTGGTGATATAACTAACCAAAATAATTTTAATAATAGAAAACAAGAAGCAATTGCTCGTAGATGGAGCTATGAAAAACTTATATCTCCTGAAGATATAATATCTGCTATATTATCAGGAGCTAATAATATCTATGATCTAGCTGAAAAATTAAATGTTACAGAAGATTTTTTGATTAAATCTATTAAACATTATAAAAATAAATATGGAGTTTATTATGTTGGTAAAACACATTTGCTAACATTTGATTCACTAAATGTTATAGGCTTTTAAAATATTGAGGTGATAAAATTATGGATACTGATATTTTTGCAATATATCTTAGAAAATCTAGGAAAGACTTAGAAAACAAGGATTATGATGTTTTAAAAAGACACCGTAAAATTCTATTAGATTTTGCCAAGTCCAAAAATATAGTTATACACGAAGAAGATATATACGAGGAAGTTGTATCTGGAGAAACTATTCAAGATAGACCTGTTATCCAAAATCTTCTTAAGAAAATTGAAGTTGGGTATTACAAAGCTGTATTAGTTATGGAAATAGAAAGACTTGCTAGAGGAAATACTATAGATCAAGGTATTATTGCTCAAGCCTTTCAACTAACCAATACCCTTATAATAACTCCTCAAAAAACTTATGATACAAGAAACGAATTTGATAATGAATTTTTAGAATTTGGTTTATTTATGTCTAGACGTGAATATAAAGCTATTAGTAGAAGAATTCAAACAGGTCGAATCCAATCATGCAAAGAAGGTAACTATATCGGTTCTGTAACCCCTTATGGCTATGATAAAGAAAAGCTGAAAGGTGAAAAAGGATATAAGTTAACTCCTAATGATGAGTCTGAAAATGTAAAATTAATATTTGATTTATTTTTAGATGGACTAGGCACTTCTACTCTTGCATTTAAATTAAATGATTTAAATATTAAATCTAGAACAGGTAAACCTTGGACTCCTGCTATGGTAAGAAATATACTGACCAATAAAATTTATATAGGTATTCTAACTTGGGGTAAAAGAGCTAGTGTTAAGAAATTAGACAATAACTTAATAAGCAAGACTAGACCAGTTAATCATAACTGTATTGAAAGCAAAGGTAAACATGATCCTATTATTGATGAATTAACATTTTATAAAGCTCAGACTCTTCTTAAATCTAATTCATCAAAAAAAGTTCCTAAAGATAAAGCTCTAAAGAATCCACTTGCTGGAATAATTGTTTGCAAAAAATGTGGCACTAATATGATAAGAAGACCACTTAAAAATATTCCAGATACAATACTCTGTAAAAATCATTATTGTGATAATATTTCGAGTTATCTTTACTTAATAGAAAAAAGACTACTAGATTCTTTACACACCACTCTTCTAGAATACTACTATTATTTAGATAACTATGAAAAAGAAGATTTAAAAAGTAAAAAGAACTATGATATTCAAATAAAAAAGATTGATAAAGATATTAACACTCTAAAAAAACAACATGTAAGAACTTGTGAATTATTAGAGCTTGGAGTTTATTCCCTTGAACTTTTTAAAGAACGTTCTACCTCTATAAATGAACAAGTAGATGCTTTAATCAAACAAAAAGATGAATTAATTAGATTAAACAAAGATAATAAAACCGAAAAAATTATTCAGGCTATACCTAAAATAGAAAATTGCTTAAACACCTACCATACTCTTAGTATAGAAGATAAAAATAAATTACTTAAGTCAATTATCAAAAAAGCTTATTATCTAAAAAATGCTACTGGTGGACGTTGGAATAAGGAAGCACAAGATAATTTTTCTATTGAATTAGAACTGAATCTTTAACATACATCATAAATGTTCTAAAGAAATGGCTCATGTAGAGATAATAGCTACTATGGCTAATCAACTAATGGAAAATGCTTCTATAGATGAAATTAAAGCTGCAGGCTTAGATGGGCACTATGTTGACCATGGAAAAGCTTTATTCTATACAGATGCTACAGGCAACCCTTGGACTGCAACTTATATACAAGCTAAAGGTGATGTAATCGCTGACTTACATGAAGATATGGGTGCTGAACAAAAAGCAAGAGCAACTTATGAATGGCTAATAAACCTAACAGATGATCCTGATATAAAAGAAATTTTAGGATTTTTAAGAGAAAGAGAAGTTGTTCACTATCAAAGATTTGGTGAAGCTTTAATGGATGTACAAGATAATGTTAAACCTATGAACCTATACTGTAAATAATATAGAAGGTGCGAAGAAAATCAAATCCTCGCACCTTTTTTTATTTCATTATAGCTATTGCCTCTATTTCAACTAATGCATCTTTTGGTAATCTTGCTACCTCTACACAACTTCTTGCAGGGGCATTTTCTTTGAAATATTCACCATATACTTCATTAACATCTCCAAAATCATTCATATTCTTAATATATACTACTGTTTTTACCACATTTTCTAATGAAGTTCCAGCAGCCTCTAAAATAGCTTTTATATTCTCTAAAGATTGTTTTGTTGCAGCTTTTATTTCAGTAACTAGCTCTCCTGTAGAAGGATTTAATGGAATTTGACCTGATGTAAATAATAAATCTCCTACCTTCTGTGCTTGTGAATATGGACCTATTGCCTTAGGCGCTTTTTCTGTAAAAATAACTTCTTTATTCATTTTATTATCCTCCTAGTTTCTATTCGTATATCATTGTAGGCTTAATTGATTTTGGATTATATCCATTATCCTTTAATGCTTTAATTATCTTTTCTTTATGTTCATGTCCAAATGTTTCCATAGTTATTATTAATTCCACTGCACTACTTCTGTTTATACTTACAAATTGATTATGTTCAAGTTTAACTATATTTCCTTGTGCATCAGCTATAACCTTTGAAACATTAGTTAATTCCCCTGGCTTATCTGGTAATAATACAGATACTGTACATATGCGCCCTCTTTCAATTAATCCATGTTGCACTAATGATGAAAATGTAATAACATCCATATTTCCACCACTTATTATTGGAACAACTTTTTTCCCTTTGCACTTTAAATGCTTTAATGCTGCAACTGTTAAAAGCCCTGAATTTTCTGCTAGCATCTTATGGTTTTCAAGCATATCTAAAAATGCACCTATAAGTTCATTATCATCAATTGTTATTATCTCATCTATATTTTCTTTTATATATGGAAATATCTTGCTTCCTGGCGTTTTCACTGCTGTCCCATCTGCAATAGTTTCAACTTTAGGTAATGTAACAACATGTCCCTCTTTCAATGAAACCTCCATACAATTAGCACCAGCTGGCTCTACTCCTATAACTTTTATATTAGGATTTAGCAATTTAACTAGAGTAGATACACCTGAAGCTAATCCACCTCCCCCTATTGGAACTAAAATAATATCAACAGTAGGTAGTTCTTTTATTATTTCCATAGCAATGGATCCTTGTCCAGTTGCTACATCTAAATCATCAAATGGGTGAATAAATGTATATCCATTCTCTTCTGCTAGCCTTAGAGCATAACTACATGCTTCATCATATACATCCCCATAAAGAATTACTTCTGCACCATAAGCTTTTGTTCTATTAACTTTAACTAAAGGTGTAGTTGTTGGCATAACAATTACTGCCTTTACACCATAGGACTTTGCTGCATATGCAACTCCTTGAGCATGATTTCCAGCTGATGCAGTTATTAATCCTTTATTTCTCTCTTCATCTGTAAGAGTACTTATCTTATAATAAGCTCCTCTTATTTTATATGCCCCTGTTTTTTGCATGTTTTCAGGCTTAATATATACCTTATTGCCTGTTAAATCCGAATAAAAATCACTATAAACTAGCTTTGTTTGCAAAATTACTTTTTGTACAACTTCATAAGCTTCTTCAAACTTTTCCAATGTCATCATATTCCAAATTCCCCTTTTATTGCTTTGCTAAAATATACTAATATAATATCATTTGTAATATTTATGTCAATAAAAAAATGGAGTGGATATTTTTACAGATTTTTCTCTCATACTAAAGATAAAAAAGGAAGCTGATATTACACTCAGCTTCCTTTATTACTTTTTAATAGAAATTCCTTGTGGAAATCCAAAAATATTTTGTGGATCATATTTCTTCTTGATTTCTCTTAATTTATTAGTATTTTTACCAAAATATTCTCTTTCATAATCCCCTAACTCTGCATAAGGAAAATTAATAAAAGAACCTTCTGTCATTGCCATTATATTCTTAAATTTATCTACAACCCATGCCCTGTTAGCCGGTGCGTGTTTAGGATCTTCCCATACAGATTGAAAGCCAATTATAAAGTTAGAATTTCTAAACGCAAAAGCCGTATCTTCACTACTTTTATCTCTTACAGCTCCACCTAATCCATAAAATGATACTGCTGCATAATATGCACCTTCAGCTCTATCATCTATTAATTCTATTATTTCCTTAATCTCTTTTTCTGAATAATCTCTAGACACAAATCTTCCTGATGATTTATACTTTTCATAATCTGGATGACTATCTTGAATCTTTCTATTAGCATCTAAAACAGTTGTATAATCTAAAGAAAACTCTCCAAAGCTTGGAATTTTTTTAAATGGTTCAACTATCTTTTTAGCCTCTTCCTTATCCCCATAGAATAATCCAGTAAGCTTTATTCCTTTTCCTTTTGTTTCTGAATTATATATTCCTAGCTTGAAATTAGCTCTTCTATCCAAATTTTTATATTCATTTTGCCACATCTTTATGAATTCTATCTTTTCTTCTAAATCAATATTAGGAAAATCCATATTTATTAATGTAACCATATCAATCTTTTTAGGAATATTAAAAGTCATTGATACTACAACACCAAAATTTCCTCCTCCTGCACCTCTGCAAGCCCAAAATAAGTCACTATTTTCTCTCTCATTGGCTATTATTAAGTTACCCATATAATCAATTAATTCAAGTTCTACTAAACTATCACAAGACAATCCTAATAATCTAGTAGAATATCCCCAGCCCCCTCCAAGTACTAGTCCTGGAACTCCTACTGTAGGACATCCTCCTCCAGGGAATGGATACCCTTTAGATCCTGTTGCTTCATAAAGTTCTCTATTTCTAACTCCACCTTCAATCTTTACTTTTCCTTTATTTTCATCTATGTAAATATTATTCATTTTACTAACATCAATAACTACCACATCATTTCCTGTGGAATACCCTTCATAGTTATGACATCCTGATCTAATTCTTATTGGAAGCTCATTTTTTCTTGCCCAAAGAACTGAATTTCTAACATCGTTTTTTTCTTTGCAATAAATAATTACAAGAGGATATTTCTCTATAGCCCTATTCCAACTCATTCTGCTCTCTTCATATCTAAAGTCATCCCTTGTAACAACATCTCCTGTTAATTCTTTAAAATCATATTTAATCATTAGTAACACCTCTATTTAATAATACAATATTTGCATAATCATTATTGAAATCATTATGGTACACCTTCATATTCCTAATTATATCAGGTATTCCATTTTTAAATTCTAAAAGACAAATACCTTTATGATATTTATTTATACATTTATAAGGAAGTAAAAACCACTCATGTATTATAGCTTTTATTTCTACATCTACCTCTATCTCTTCACTTTTATCTAAATTTCTTAAAGTATTAAATCTACTTCCCACATAAATATCTTCCTCTAGTATATTAGAAAAGATAAATATAAAATTCTCATTATATTGTATCTCTTTAAAGTCATTAATACACCTTTCAAACTCTTTATAATACTCCCCCTTCCCTTTTTCTTTCATAACCCTTTCAGGAAAAATTTCATTCTTATATCTATTATAATATCCCTCATCACCTTTAAAAGTTAATCCCATAATTTTAGGTCTTAAGTCTTCTTGATTTAATTCTTCTAAAAACTTAGTCTTCATTTTTATACTCCCATCCATATTCTCTATATATTTATTAATACAAATAAATTCCTCTAAGTCCAGTAGTTGAGTCAACAAAAAGTGGAATATTAGGTGGATTAAACGTAAAGTAAGTAAATAGAACTACACCAAGTAAACAAATAAACAACGAAGAATAAAATACTACTTTATTATATTTATAATTCTCATAATACTTTAATCCAATTAATTGTCCTATAAAAACCCCCAGTATAAGCGAAAATATATCAAGTACTAAGTTTTGTATGCCAAAGGCACCTGTATAAGTATAAAAAAAAGTTATTATTATAATAGGACTTATAATTATGGATATTGCCATAGATACAATCCACTTTCTTATATCTATATACATTTTTCCGCGGTATATAAAATATCCAATCCCCCACCATAATACCGTAGGATAAAAAGCTAATTTTAGATGTTCCCATATACTTTCATTTATTGGTGTAAAAATTCCTACAATCTTTATATTGCCACTAAAACCATATAAAAAGTGACTTAATGATGAAATAAGAACTATAGCAATAACGCCATACAACATATATTTTTTTATTAAGCATGATTTATTAAACATATACTCTCCTTAAAGTTAATTTTTTAATATTATATGAAAATCTATATCTAAAAGTATATCTATTTATAAATTCTTTATAAGTAAATGATATAATATAATTAATCTGAAATTATGGAGTGATTATATGTTAGAACTATTAAAAAGTAGAAGAAGCATAAGAAAATATAAAGATACACCTATTGAAAAAGACAAAATAGATAAAATAATAAAATCGGCACTTCTTGCACCATCTTCTATGAACAAAAAGCCAGTAGAATTAATAGTAGTAAATGAAAAGTCTACTTTAGAAAAACTTGAAAAGTGTAAAAACAGGGGCACACTTGCTTTGAAAACTTCACCTGTTGCTATAGTTGTAATTGGTGACTCTTTAACAAGTGATGTTTGGATAGAAGATGCTTCTATTGCTTCAACCTTAATTCAACTTGAAGCTGAAAGTCTAGGCCTAAGATCTTGTTGGATACAAATGAGAAGTCGACAAGGTGAAAATGATGATTCTGAAAAAGAAGTAAGAAATGTATTAAACATACCAGATAATTATGGTGTACTAAGCATAATTGCTTTAGGGTATAAGGATGAAGAAAAAATACCTTATGATGAAAACTCATTTAACTTTAATAAAATTCATTACAACAAATTCTAATTTGAAAGGTGATGCAGCTTACTGCTGTATCACCTTTACTCCATTATTTTCATATTCTATTGTGCATTTACCACCATTTTTTAATTCTCCAAAAAGAATTTCATCTACAAGTAGAGATTTAATTTCTTTATCTATAACTCTTATTATCTCTCTTGCACCATATTCTTCACTAATTCCTTTATTCTCAAGAAAATCTATACAAGAATCTCCCCAGCTTAAATCTATCTTCTTTTCCTTTAACTTATCTTTTAATAAATTAAGTTGCTTTACTACAATGTTTCTACTCATTTCTTTATTTATAGGATTAAACACTACCACCTTACTTAATCTATTTCTAAACTCTGGAGTAAAAATTTTCTTAACCTCTTCAGTTATTCCTTCCCTAGTGACCTCTCTATCTCCAAACCCAATTAAACTTTTACCAACCTTACTTGCTCCTGCATTTGAAGTCATTATAAGAATTACATTTCTAAAGTCCGTTTTTCTCCCCTGGTTATCTGTTAATGTAGCATAATCCATAACTTGAAGAAGAATATTAAATATATCACTATGGGCTTTTTCTATTTCATCTAGTAATAGCACACAATGAGGATTCTTTTTTACACTATCTGTTAATAGTCCTCCCTCTTCATATCCTACATACCCAGCAGGTGCTCCTATTAACTTAGCAACAGTATGTTTTTCTACATACTCACTCATATCAAATCTTATAAGTTCTATGTTTAAAATATTAGCTAGAGTTTTTGCAATTTCAGTTTTACCAACACCTGTTGGTCCTACAAATAATAAGCTAGCAACAGGTTTATTGTCATCATTAAGTCCTGCCCTTGATAGCTTTATTGCCTTAACTACTTCTTTTATTCCTTCTTCTTGACCAAATACCTGTGATTTTAGTTCATCTTCTAACTTGCTTAACTTTTCAATTTCATCTATTTCTACTGTTTGTTTTGGTATATTACAAATCTTAGATAAAACTTCTTCTATCAGCTTATTATCAACAGTTTGAACCTTCTTTTTTAATGGGTGCATCACTCTATAAGCACCTGCTTCATCAATTAGATCAATTGCTTTATCAGGTAAATATCTTTCATTTATATACTTATCACTCAATTCCACTGCATGTTCTAAAGTGCCTTTAGAATATTTTACTCCGTGATAATCTTCATAATAACCTTTTAAACCACTTAATATTTTTATAGTTTCTTCTACTGAAGGCTCTTTTATATCTATGTTTTGAAACCTTCTAAGTAAACTTTTATTCTTAGAAAAATGCTTATTAAACTCATCATAAGTTGTTGCCCCAATTACTCTTATCTTACCTTCTGTTAAGTATGGCTTCAACATATTAGATACATCAAAAGTTCCTCCGTTAATTGCTCCTGCCCCAACAATATTATGAATTTCATCTATATAAAGAATGGGATTAGAATACTCTGCTACTCCATCCATAACCATTTTAAAACGCTTCTCAAAATCTCCTCTATATTGAGTTCCAGCTAAAAGCCCACCTAAATCTATTGAAAATATTTTAGAATCACTTAATTTCTCTGGAACCTTTCCTTCATTAATAAGTCTTGCAAGCCCAAAGGTAATGGCAGTCTTCCCTACCCCTGCCTCACCTATGTGTATAGGATTATTCTTATATTTTCTGCATAAAATTTGCATAGTTCTTTCAAGTTCTAACTCTCTACCTATAAGAGGTGAATAACCCTCTACTACATCATTTAAGCAGGTTACATAAGCTTTCCATCCTTCATCCTTTATTTCTTTTTTCTCCCCCTCTTCAGCTATAACCTCTTTATTTACTCTTTCTTCCCCCTGCAAATCACATAACTCATATAAAAGGTCAGTCCATTCAACTTGAGACAACAGATAATAAGCAGCGTAGCTCTCTTCTAAATTTATAATACCATCTAAAAGATGTGATAACTCAACTTGATTTCTATCACTAGCTTGTGCTCTAGATGATGAATATAAAATCACTTCATTGAAAGAGTGGCTTCCTTGAGGCTCATGTCCTTCAATAATATTTATATTTTCATTAATATATCCTTGTAAGTCCTCACGTAATTTAATAGTATCTCCACCAACATTTTTGAAAGCCTTACTAAAATCCTCATTAAATGTTGTCATATATAATAAATGTTCTGGAGTTATATATTCATGATTATTTTCTTTGGCATAATTTATAGCTTTAACAACTATTTCTTCTACTACTGCAGATAGTCTCATTTTCTTTCCTCCTATGCAACTTCCATAGTAACCTTAAATGGAAATCCCTCTTGTCTTGCTAATAATGTAGTTTCTTCTACCTTACTTCTTGCTATATCATAAGAATAAGTACCTACCATAGCACTTCCACCCTTATGTACTTTCATCATTAAATCATTAGCTTCCATTTCATTTTTATTAAATATATTCATTAAAACAAATATAACAAACTCCATTGAGGTAAAATCATCATTATGCATAATAACCTTATATCTTTTAGGTTCTTTAACCTTAACTCTTGTCTTCTCAGTTATTGATGTACTAGTTGCCATAGTTATCCTCCTACATCTAATCTATATTTTATTATAATAGTAAAGTTACTATAAAAGTAATTTATTTTCAATTATATTTATGCATTCTATGGTAACATAATCTAAAAAAGACTTGGCCACATGCCAAGTCTTCTTGATTTACTTTATCTTTATAGTACCTATAGAATTACTCTCTCTACTTTTCAGCTAGTATTCCAGCGCCAACTAATCCTGCATCATCACCCATATTAGCTAATTTAATATTCACTTCTATTCCTTCAAAAACTCTTTTCTTTACTTCAACTTTAATATCTTCTATAAAATCAGGGTTATTAATAATAACTGATCCACCTAATACTATAACTTCAGGATCTACTGTAACTATTATATTTGCTATAGCCTTTGACACATTAATTACCCAATCTCTTATAATATCACTTAAGACACTATTATCTTCTTTTGCTCCCTCAAATACTTCTTTGGCAGTTAATTTATTTCCTAATTTAGAACTAGCAATTCTTGCAATATTGCTTCCACTGCATTGCCCTTCAAGACCGCCAAGATTCATATTTGAATGTTTATAATTATCTTCATTTATAATCATATTTCCTATTTCTGCTGCGATACTATTAAATCCAGATACAATCTCTCCTTTATATATAAAGCCTCCACCAACTCCTGTTGATAAAGTTACATAATATACACTTTCACAGCCTTTTCCTGCACCAATTATAGCTTCACTAAGTGCTGCTACATTAGCATCATTATTAACTTTAACTGGTAAATTTAATTCTTTTTCAAAGTATTCTTTTACATTAAAACATTCACAAGTTCTTAAATTGGGTGCTACTAAAATCTTTCCTTTTTTTATATCTAAAGGCCCTGGACAACCTACCCCTACAGCAACTATACTCTTATAATTCCATACCTCTTTAATTCTAGTTACTATTTTATTTAAATTATACTCTGGCCCTTTTGGCACCTCATTTCCAACTTTAAATTTATCTATCAACGTAAAGTCTTCATCAAATAAAGCTGCTCTTAGGTTTGTTCCACCTATATCTATTCCAATATAATATTTCATCTCTTTATTACCTCTATACATAGCTCTTTAACAAAGTTAACTCTCCTTGTATTGTGTACTTTCCTAATTTAGCAGGTATTAGAATACTATCTCCCTTTAGTATATCCATCTTTGTCCCATCTTCTGAAATAATAGTTCCCTTCCCATCAACACAAGTAAATATAAAGAATTTATTTATATCACTATTTTCTGATACTTCACTACTAACAACATATTTTTCTATAGTAAAATATTCACTAGCGCATAATATTCCTTTCTCATAACCACAAAAACTAACAAGCTTTTTTCCACTAGCATTTATAGGCTTTAAATTAAAATCAATTACATCCATTGACTTTTCCACATGAATTTCTCTTGGTCTTCCATAATCATAAATCCTATATGTTATATCACTACTTTGTTGTATCTCCGCTATAATAACACCTTCGCAAATAGCATGTACTAATCCACTATTTATAAGAAAACAATCCCCTTTTTTCACTTCAATTTTATTTAAATATTCTTCTGTCTTACCTTCTCTTATAGCCTTTTCAAAAATCGCCTTATCACAATTCTTTGTTCCAACTATTAAAGAAGCTCCTGGCTTTGCATCTACCACATACCATGCTTCAGTTTTTCCTAAAGAATTTTCTACCCTCTTTGCATATTCATCACTTGGATGAACCTGTACAGATAATTTTTCTTTTGAATTAATTAACTTTACCAATAAAGGAAACTCTTTATTTTCAAAACTTTCTCCTAACAATTCTGTTCCATACTCTTTAATTAATTCTTCAAAAGTCTTTCCTTTTAAATATCCATTAGAAACTATACTCATTCCGTTATGATGACATGCTATATCCCAGCTTTCACCTATATCTCCATGTGGTAAATTTTCTCTAAAACTTTCAAAATCTCTTCCTCCCCAAATCTTTTCATAATATAAATTTTCAAATTTTATCGGATACATAACTATATATTCCTACCTTTCATTTAACAAGTTATATAATGCGCCTATCATATTAGCATCATTTCCATGTATACACTTCTTAACAATAGGCTTTATTTTACCATCAGTATTATTACACATAATTTCATCTAACTTTTCATTAATACTTTCAATATACCCTTCTCTTTCACTTATAGCTCCACCTAAAACTATAACCTCAGGATCATAAGTATATTGAATATTGTATATTCCAATAGCCATATATCTAAAATACTTATTAACCTCTTCAACAGCTATGATATCTCCTTCATCATATAATTGAAATGCTTTAAGCCCATCAATATCTTTTTCTTCTAAACCTTTTCTTTGAGAAATAGCTCTAGCTAAAGCAGATGTTGATCCAACTCTACTCCATGTTAAGTATTTTTCTTCACCATCTTTATCATAATCTACAATACAATAACCAAACTCTCCGCCATGCTTATGTATTCCAGTATGAACTTTTTTATCTTTTACTATTGCCCCTCCAATTCCAGAGCCACAAACAACAAAAGCACAATCATTTTCTTCTTTAGCTGCTCCAAGCCAACACTCACCTAATGCTGCACAATTAGCATCATTTTCTATGGCAACATCTAATCCTGTTTTTTCTTTTAATATTTCTTTAAAGTTTGGTCCATGAATATAAGGAATTGCACTTGCACCACCTACAATTCCAGTTATAGAATCAACAGCACCTGGTGAACTTATAGCTATTCCTTTTAAATTAAAATTGTCTTTATTAATATTAACTATTTTAGATAGTTCTTCAAAAAATTGATCTACACTGTCAACAACCTTTATCTTATCCTTCGTTAATATATCTCCCATTTTACTCATTATGGACCACTTTACTGATGAACCTCCAATGTCAAAAACAATATAATTACTCATATATTTCCCTCCAAAAATTAATCGTTATATAATTGTAATATTCTAGGTTTTATTATATCTGTTATTTTTTCATATCCTTTTTCTGTCAGATGTAATCCATCTGTAGTATAAATCTCTTTGATATTCCCACTAATTTTATCTAATAATGTACTATATATATCTATAAACTCAACATTCTCATATCTATTACAAATATTTTGAATTTCTTTATTTACTATACTTATATTGAAATTAGTTCTTAAACATTTTCCCGCCTTAGGGCCTTGTTTGTTTTCATCACATGGTGTAGTAGAAGCAATCATTATCTTTACTTCTTTAAGATTTCCTCTAACTAATCTAATTAACTTTTCAATATTTAACGCTATTTCTCTAGGACTTCTCATATTAGTATTTCCTAAATCATTTGTTCCAACTGAAATATATACTAAGGATGGTTTGTATTTTATAACCGCCTCATCACAAATCCATAGCAATGTTTCTGATGTAAATCCCCCTATACCACAGTTATATTTATCATTTATTTCAGGAATGTATTTATTAATATCATATCCTTGAACAATAGAATCTCCATAAAAAACAACTCCATTTTCTTTGGAAATTCTATTATTAACTATAACCTCTTTCATCCTATCAACTTGAAATTCTCTTAACTGATACTGGTCATCATTAAAAATCATATTTTCCTTCATAAAGCTCTCCTTTCAACAATAGGGTGGCATAATTGCCACCCTTATTATTAAAATCCATTATTTTGTGATACTTCTTTTATCCATCTTCCAGATTTTTTAATAGTCTTTATCTGTGTAGGTAAATCTACAGCTATATATCCATATCTATTTTTATAAGCATTAGACCATGACCAACAATCAATTGGAGTCCATGAATGGAATCCAAAGCAGTTTGATCCTTCTACTATTCCCTTATGAAGATATTGTAGATGTTCCTCGAAGAATTCTATTCTATAATCATCCTCAATAATTCCTTCATTATTAATATATCTTTCTTCTCCTTCTACTCCCATACCATTTTCTGATATATACCAAGGAATATTGTTATAATTATCTCTTATATTTATAGCAATATCGTACATACATTGAGGATATATTTCCCACCCTCTATATGGATTCATTCTTCTTCCTGGCATCTCATAATTTTCGAAGTACTTACCTGGCATCCAACCATTTCTATTATCAAATTCTACTTCCCTAGCTTTAACTCTTCTTGGTTGATAATAATTAACTCCTAAGAAATCTATTGTATTATTCTTTATAATACTCATTTCTTCTTCAGTTGAATTCCATAATACATTATCTTTTTCTAATGTAGAAACTAATCCTTTAGGAAATTCTCCTTTAATAGCAGGATCTAAGAATGAATTATTAAAGAAATCATCTGCAAATTTTGCAGCTTCTAAATCTTTACTATCATTGCTTCTTGGATATGAAGGTGTTAAGTTAAGAATAATACCTATTTTGCCATCTTGCCCTTGTTTTCTATAGGCTTCAATTACCTTAGCTGATGCAAGATTAAGATTATATAATACTTGTACAGCTTTTTTACCATCAACTAACTTTGGATAATGGAATTGATATAAATATTCACCTTCTACTACAACTATAGGTTCATTAAATGTTGTCCAGTACTTAACTCTATCCCCGAATAATTTAAATGCTGTTTCTGCAAACCTAACAAATAAGTCTACAACATGTTTCGATTCCCATCCCCCATACTTATCATACAAATCTACCGGTATATCAAAGTGGTGTAGATTCATGACTGGAATCATATCATTTTTTATACACTCATCTATAACATCATTATAGAACCTTATAGCATCCTCATCTGCTTCTCCAGTCTCAAAATCCTTTATTAATCTTGTCCATTGAATTGACGTTCTAAAAGAGTTTAAACCTATTTCTTTTAGCATAGCTAAATCATCTTTATAACTATTATAAAAATTTGATGCTATGTTTGGTCCTACTCTATCAAAGAAAGCTTCTGGCTCTATATCATACCAATAATCAAATACACTATCATGTTTTTTGTTAAATCTCCCTTCTGATTGAGGGCCAGATGTTGCAGAGCCCCACCAGAAGTTTTCTGGGAATACATATTTTTTATTCATACTACTACTCACTTTCTTTAAAGTTAATTATTTAATTTATTTCTTCAGCTTTTAATTTTTCTTCATTTTTGATTGTAAATCTATCTAATGATTTTATAAATGGCATCCATGTAACAAATACTATGGCAAAGTTAACTATTTGCAATAATCCCCCTCTTAATGAGTTTGTTGCTAAAATTCCACTAAAGAACATTGGAACTGTCCAAGGTACAGCAACACCTGTTGTTTTTGGAACTAATCCTGTCTTCATTGCAAAATAAGACACCGCTACAACTAACATTGGTGCTATAACCCAAGGAATTAAAATTGTTGGATTCATTACTATTGGCAAACCAAATATTATTGGTTCATTAACATTAAAAACTCCTGATGGTGCAGCAAGTTTTGCCACTTCTCTCATTTGTCTACTCTTACAGAATATAAATATTCCAACTATTACTGCTAGGGTCATACCTGTACCACCCATTCCAACAGTAAATGTTTCAATAAATTGTTTTGTAATTACATTAGGAATATCTGTTCCAGCTACAAACGCCTCATAGTTTTCTAATGACAAAGTATTCCAAATTGGATCTAATACTGAATTTACAATTATTTGACCGTGTAATCCAAAGAACCATAATATTTGAATTGCAAATATTGCAACTAAAGTTGCTAGAAGTCCACTACCTAATGATATTAATGGCATTTGAATTATTTCATATATACAATCATGTATATTTCCCCATGGTGTATAAGTGAAAATAGTTCTTATAACTAAGAATAAACCGATTACAATACATCCAGGAATTAATGCAGCAAATGATTTTGCAACTGTTGGTGGCACTCCATCTGGCATCTTAATTGTCCAATTTCTTTTAATTGCCCAAACATAAACTCTTGTCGATATAAAGGATCCTATAATACCTACAAACATTCCTTTTGCCCCTAATCTAGCAATTGGAATTACATCATTAATTACTGTTCCATTATCCGCAGTAACAGTAAGTGGAGTTAATACTAAGAATGCTGCAACCGCTACACCTGCTGCAAATATTGCATCTACATCATAGCTTTTAGCTAAATAATATCCTATACCTATTACCACAAACAATGTAGCTATACTCATAGTAGCCGAAGGTAATATACCAAAAATATTATTAATTGCTGCAACGCCATCTGCTCCTATAAGCTTGTCCAAATAAGGCAAATTCATAACTACTACTGCAAGTGAACCAACGATAGTTAATGGAAAACTTAGCATAAATGCATCACGTAATACAGACAATATTCTACTAGAAGCTAATTTTCCTGCAATGGGTAATAACTTTTCTTCAATTAAAGACGTAAATTTATTCATAATTATCATCTCTCCCAAAATATTTAGATAGTGATATCACCTTTTATGGAATCCATTACATTAAATATACAATACATCATATCCTTTGTCAATAAAAAGATATATCTTTTAATTAATAAAGTAATGTTATTTGCTAAAATAATAAAAAGAGACTTATCCAAAGTCTCTTTTTACCTTACTTTATACTAATGCTTTTAAATTCAAATTTATCACTTCTATGCCTAGATTTTGAATATTCAAATGCTTGACCAGTATCCAAATAGGCTGTCTGTTCTACTTCTAGAATAGGAAAGTTTTCATTTATCTCTAAATACTCTTGTTCTATTGCTGTTGGTAAAGATGCTCTTATTGTCCTATGAGCACTTTTTATCTTTAGATTTAATTTATTCTCTATATATTCATATATAGAGCCTTTAAGCGTATCAAATTTTACACCAGGTATAAGATCTATTGGCATATATGTATATTCCATTACATATGGGACTTTATCTGCATACCTTGCTCTTACTATATAATATACAAACTCATCTTCTGAAATTTTTAATTTTTCTGCTATTTCTCCCTCAGCATTAATCACTTTAAATTCTACAATTTTAGATATAATTGTCTTATCGCTAAAAGTCTTTGAAAATCCTTCAAACTGATATGATGTACTAATATGAGAAACCTCTTTATCATCAATGTCCTTTACGAAAGTTCCAGCTCCTCTTCTCTTCACTACTAATCCCCTCATCACCAATTTGTCCATAGCTTTTTTAATAGTAATCCTACTTACTCCATATTTCTCACACATTTCTTTTTCTAATGGTAATTGGTCATTAGGGCGATACTCTCCAGATTCTATCCTATTTTTTATATCCTCTGCTATTTCTTCATATTTTAGCATCTAAGTGCACCCCACTTTTTATGATTATAACTTTATTATATCAATTTATATTAATTTGTCATATCTTTTATTAATATAAAAAATAACCAATATAAGCTTTTCTAGGAGTACTCTATATTTCTATTCTTTTAGAAATAACTAATGAAATGATAACTCACTCTTCTCTTACACTAAAGTTCTATTCTTAAATCAGCTTTTTTATCAATCACCTTATAAATTATAAACCCAATCATTCCACCAAGAGTATTCAAAATAATATCATCTATATCACAAGATCTAAAATTTCCAAAATACATAGATATATACTGAACCACCTCTATAGATAATGATACCAATGCACAAGTAATTACTGTTGATTTAAAACTTCTTAGTCTTTTAAAAAACATTGGTATGAATATTCCTAGAGGCAATAATAAAAGAATATTCCCAAGTATATTTTTAATCCAAAATCTAACCATATAACTCTCCATTTCTATTGGTACTTCATATATATCTTTTATAGTATTAAAAACCGGTACTATATTCATAGATGGTTTTCCTATATAACCACCTATCACTAAAGGAAAAAATGTTACTATAATAACCATAAGTATATAAAATTTAAACATTAAACTCATAACTTCTCTAAAGTTCAAAAACTTCTCTTCTTTATTCCTTTTTATAAATTTAATCATTTCTATAATAAGAATTATTATACTTCCTACTATAAATGCAAATTTCATTCCTAGCATATTAATACTCTCCCCTTAAGCTTTTTCCCATGTATATATTCATTATAATTCCAATCCCAAGAAAGCTTATTATTATATTGGAACCTCCATAACTTATAAAAGGTATTGAAACAGAATAAAAGTTCAAAATTCCAAAATTATATAAAAATCCTAATATATACTGACATGCAAATATACTTGATATTATAATAATTAATCTTTTTCCATATATATCGCATATCTTTCCACTAATTTTAAACATATATATAATTAAAAATAAAACTAAACATAATACTAACACTCCAAATGCCCATCCAAAGCTGTATATTAATGATGATATAATACAATCTGAGATATTATTAGGAATTATCTCTAGATTAACTCTCGTTCCTTTCCCTATAAACACCGATGAATCTAATAATTCTTTTATAATATTATGTAAATAGTTATCATAACTGTTCTGACTATAGATTAAAATTAAAGCTATTATAAACATAAACATTAACCAAAAAGTAAGTTTTTTATTTTTAGTACTTATATATAATAAAAATATTAATGTTACTGTATATACTATTGCTACTCCTAAAGAATACTTTAATATCATCAACAAACCTAAGGGAATAAAGCTTAAAATCACTCCATAAATCATTCCTTTTTTTGTATCCCATTTAATATCTTTAAAAATTCCTACTAATGAAATTAAGAATATATTAACTGCTAAATCTCTTACATTAATAGATATTGGTCCAATATTAATCCAACTATTAATATTATTTACAGGACTATTAAACAAAAATAAAACTATAAATAAAGCTATTGATAATATATATAAATGCGCAGACTTATTTTTTATTTTTCTATAGTCAAAAAATGATATTAATAGAAATGCTCCTATCCCCAAAGTAGTGTAAATAATCATCTTATTTATAAAAAAATATTCATTTCCCCAATAATTATATGCATTTCCTCTTAATGAATACATAGTAATTATCCCTGTTATAATTAGAAAGGCAACTGTAATTAATATTCTATAATTAAACTTTTCCTTATGAACCTTGTTCAATTCTTCTCCCAAGATATCAGAACTTCCCATATCTCTTAATGCTTTTTCTTCTGCTATTTTTTCACTATCACCACATTTAATATAATCCTTTTTCTTTTCTTCTATATGAGCATATAATTCTTCCTTAATTTGATTGTGTGCTCTCTTACTTTTAATCTTAAGGCAAACAGACTCTAAATATTTAATTATATTCTCTTCTCCCTTTACTTCCATCCCATACCCTCCAAGTTCAACGCTCTTCTTGTGCTTTTATTATAATCAGTACTCTCTTCCTTTTTGGACATATACTCTCTTCCTATATCAGTTAATCTATAATACTTTTTATTAATCTCATCCTCTATCCAGTAAGAGGTAAGTAACCCTTCCCCCTCTAGTCCATGAAGTATTGGATATACTCCTCCTTCTTTTAAAGTAAAACTCCCCCTAAATTTAATTTCAATTTCCTTCAATATTTCATATCCACACATATCTTTTCTGCTAATCAAAGTTAATATCATAATATCTATATCACTATTTGTAGTTATTCTTTCTTCATTAACTCTTTTTAAAATATTAGTTAATATTTCGTCTTTAGAAATTAAGTTTTCATCTATTGATTTCTTTATTAAATCTTTTTTATTCATAATTATCACCTACAAATTAAATTCCTTATTTATTTCTTTCATAGTTCTATAGAGCCTATTTTTTACAGTAGACTCATTAACCTTTAATATATTAGCTATATCTTTTATTTTTAAATCCTTGCTAAAATATAAAATAAATATTTTAAGAGTTAATGAGTCCTTATCCTTTAAATATTTCCATATAGAATCACAAAGTAGCTTTTCATCATAGTTGTGTTCAACCTTTAAATCTGTTTTTAAATTAAGAAACTCTTCCTCGCTCTCTGAGGAAAAAACAGGAATAAAATTTTGACTGAGCTTTAAAATACCGTAATGTCTATATACCTCATTTCTTGCAATCCTAATAAGATACTTTTTATAATCTTTTATATTTTTATTTGATAATGCTCTATAAAACTTTAGGTATGTATTTTGAACCAAATCGCCTACATCATCTATATTTCTACATTTCGATAATATATATTTAAAAATATCCTCATAGGTTTCGTTATAAACTGATACTAATATCTCTTCTGAACTTACTTCACTCATAGCTTTAATCTCCACGCGCGTTCCCACCCTTCACTTATAATGATGATAGAATTGTATATTTAGTTTCATTATAAAATAAAATTGTGATAAAATATTATTTCATATTATAAAATCCTAATTAAGGAGGATAAAAATGATAATAAAAGATATATTATATGGAGAATTCCAGGTAGAAGACATATTTGAGATTTTAATAAATACAAAGGAAATTCAAAGATTAAAAAAAATTCATCAAGGTGGAGCTAGTTTTTTAGTTAATCCAAAATTGAATATTACTAGATATGATCATTCTATTGGAACTATGCTATTAATTAGATTGTTAGGTGGAAGTATTGAAGAACAGATTGCAGGACTTTTTCATGATATTTCACATACTGCTTTTTCTCATGTTATTGATACTGTTTTAGATAATAAAAAGGAAGACTACCATGAAATTATTTTAGAAGATGTAATAAATAACTCAGATATCCCCAAAATATTAGAAAGCAATGGTTACAATTATAAAGATATTTTGCTTCATCATAAAAGGTGGAACATATTAGAAAAATCAGCTCCTAAACTTTGTGCAGATAGAATAGACTATACTCTTAGAGATATGTATAACAATGGGATAATTACTATTGAAGATATAAAAAAATTTCTAACTAATATTAGGGTTATTAATGATGAAATAGTAGTTACATCCCTTGAAACAGGCGAATGGTTTGTAGAAACTTATTACAAAGAAGTTCTTGATTTCTTTATGGACCCTTTAAATATATATTCTAATTATAAATTTGCAGAAGTTTTGAAATTAGCCTTAAATAAAAAAATAATAACCTTAGAAGACTTTTTAAAGGATGACAATTATTTATTAACTATTTTAAGTTCCTCAAGAAACTCTGAAATAATTAATTTACTAAATTCTATTTCTCCAAATACAAAAGTAGTAGAAGATGACTCAAACTATGATATATACAAAGTCAATAAATTAAGAATAATTGACCCTACTATCTATATAAATAATACACTAAATAAAATATCTAATTTATCTTCATACATTAGACAGACAAATAAAGACGCAATCAAAAAGTCCCTTAAGGGATCTTATATAAAAATAGAAAGGAGTTAGTCAATTGGCTAACTCCTAAAGGCTATTTATTATATTTTTTTAAAATTCTTATATAATGATTAGCTTCTCTTATAACATGGTCAGAAAGAAGAGGCAATATTATTGATCTAATTTTACATTCTAATATTCCCTTTGTTCCATCCTTCTTAAAATCTCTTAGCTTAATAGTTTGTGATAAAGTATCATCAGTAACACTTAACTTTGTATCATCTGTAATACTTTCAGCTCTCTTTATTAACTTTTCAAATTCATTAGCAAATTTATTTGATTTAACAATTAATTCATTTTCGCTAGGATCTAGTAAACCTCTAATAAACAACGCATGTTCCATCATAATCTCATCCCAAAATAATTCTGTTTTTCTAATATCGCTCTTTTCTATATCTTTATTATTTTCTAATTCTTTTATGTATGCTCTATAAGTCTTTGCTTCCTCTATTAAATGTTCATTGAACATTGGATAGTTTAGTGTAAATAGTTCGCAACATAAAACATCACTTAATATCTTTATCTTAAACTCAATTAATCCATCTAGTAATTTTATAGCTCTATTATTGATATTCTTTATATAACTTATAATTCTGTCATTATCATTTTTATTCACTTTGCATTCAAGCTTATTTTCCATCAAGGTAATTTTAGTATTTATATCTATTCCTGTATAATATCTTGTTTTCTTTTCTGCATCCAAAGTATATTTAGTAATAATTTCTCCAGAATCTAATAGCTCTTGTCCAATTCGCCCATTACTTACTTTTACTACATCCTGTAATATCTTTTCAAACTTAAACTTATAGTTATCAGCTATCTTTGCTAACTTTTTATTTTTATCTGTAAATCCCACCTCTAAAAAAATTGAATGCTCTTTCATAATTCTAGCCCAAAAAAGATGCAATTCTAGTGATAAGTCAATGTACTTTTCCTTACTTATCATAATTCTCCTCCAAATAATTTTCTTATAATATATTTATTAAAAAATCTTATTTTTGTGTTAAGAAATAAAAAATAAAAGTAGCCTAACTCTACGTTAAGCTACTTTTATTCACTAATTTGCTATTATACTATCAATACCATAATATTTACTAAAGTATTTATTATGAACATAGTCTTTGTTATTACTAAAATCAAATCCACTAAAAAACCTATTTTTCTTATAATTTATCGCCTTTACTTCTATATTCAAGTTTCCTTTAGATTTTTCACTCTCTACAAAATTAATCATTGAAGAATACTCTTTATTATAATAAACTCCATTTTTTATAGACGGAATTATAGTTCCAAATATCAACAAAAACCCAATTAACGTAATAGACCAAAATAAAATATTATGTTCACTAATTAGATAATATAATTTAGAACCAAGTATACATGTTCCTAAAATAATAAATATTCCTCCACCAAAAGATGATCTCACTGAATAGGTACTTGGATATATCATCATTAAGTTAGAGATAATCGCAGATAATACTAATAGTAGGGATATAACTAATTCTTTATTCTTGCACCCATACTTATAAATATATATAGCTAATAAAGCAAAGAATAAAAGACATATTATTAAGTAATTCCGTTGTAGTACTATCTTTAAAACAGGAAGATAGTTTTCTTTAAATTTAACACTCATATCTCTTGGAATGTTATATTCATTATATTCTACTTCTGATCTAATAATATTACCTGGAGATAACATTAGAACAGCTGCCCCTATAGATGCAGATATCCCCCCTACAATACTCCATATTTTAATTCTTTTTTCTACTATTTTAGAATAAATAATATAAACTAGATTAGCTCCTATAATAATAGGAACAACATTCTCATTCCCCATTCCTGCTAAAAACCCTAATATAGTAATAACTATATACGTTTTTAAGTTATCATTTAGTTTTTTCTTGCCAAAAAAGTCTAATAAATATGGATATATATATAACATAGATAACATCATCAACCACAAATAATTAAAAGAACCAACTTCCCATAATATAGTTTCTGATACAATAGGAGCCCCAAATAGTACTAGCATATGCACTATCCATATCTTAAACCAATCATTTTCTTCATCATTAATTCCTAATGTACATTTATAAATTAAAAAACAAAATATAAAATATACTATTGTATTACAAATTGCAAATATACCTCGTCCCCACCATAAAAATAAATGTGATAAGAACATAGGAATTACTCTTCCTCCCCAGCTATTATAAAAAATTCCTAAAGACTTAAATATGTCACTAAAATTACTAATTCGCTCGCTTGTCCCAAAAATAAAAGCATAATTATAATCATCAGCATAAATAGGCTGCAAATAAGATAATATAAAAATAGAAACTAATATTATTCCTAATAAAACTATACTAAATAAATTCTTCACTACTTTTTTATTTGACACTAAATCCCTCCCTATATTACTTTTAGAATTACTCTCTTAATCCATACAAATGAATAACATCTCAATAGCAATATAATTTATCAATAAATCTAAATAAAAGAAAAAGAGATGTGGTTCTAAATATTTATGCTATATCCCTTTTAAAATATTGTTTTATAGTGCAAGCCCTAAAATAATTGCAATAATAAGTAATCCATCCCCCTCTAAACATAGTTTAAATAATTTCTTTTTACTACTGCTCTTATATTCCTTCACTTCTAATTCACTGTTCTTATCCTCTATATAATGGATAAATTCCTTTACTTCAATAGGCAAAGATTTACTTGGAATAAATATATCTTCCTTAATATCTATTAACTTAATAATTAATCCAGAATGGATCTTTATTATCTGAGTTATTGATTTAAGTGGTGCTTCAATATAGGAATATTTATTTTCTCTACATATTTTATTCTCATCCACTTTAAAAGAATATATAGTATCTATATCAACAAATTGCTTTTTATATTTTTTCATACCTATCTTTTTTCCTAATAAACATATAAGAATTACTATAACTGTTATTCCTAAAAATAATAATAAAATAGCTGTAGTAATATTAGATGCAAATTTATATTTATTAAAAAGCTTAAATACGTTTATAAATACCAGTATATACCCTAATAACTTTACACAACAGGACATATAGATTTTATTAACCACCGCACTACCTACCCTATAGTTAATATACTCCCTATATTCAAATTCACTTTCAGAAGGTGAAAATTTAAAATTCATTGTAATACCACCTCACCTCTTTATATTTTTCTATATCAGAAATTATTACATCTCTTTCAACATTAAAACCATCAAAAGTCATAATACGGTTTAATACACAAGAATTTTTACTAACAAATATTATATAGCCATCATATATTCTAACTTCTTTAATTCCTTCCCATGAAATTTCTATTAATGTTTCATTCTTCTTAATAGTAAGTCCCTTTTCATTAAAATTAATTTCAATTTCTCCATGGGATTTCTTCAAGTCTATAACTACTCTATTTATATACTTTCCATATATCGTTACCCCTAAAATTATCTGTAGTACAATTAAAGCTAGAAGTATGTATATAGGATAAGATGTTTTTAAAAACATATCTTTAGTAGCAAAATAAAATAACAGAGCTAATATTATATTCACCATAGATACCATTGATACTATAAGCGGAATCAAAAATTTTCCATGAGCTTTTTTAAGCATATTTATACTATTGGGATCTGTTAACTGTTTATATGAATACACTATATCTCCCCCATCCATAAATTCTCTTATTATTTTTATTGTACAATATACTTTCAATTATAACAATTAATACCATTGATGCTTTGTTTTAAAAATTAAAAGAGCTAGCATAAACTAGCTCTTTTAGTATTATCTTTTAAAAGTAATTTCTTTTTCCTCTTCTAAATTTATAAATGATTTACTTGGCAATGTTTTAGCTATTACTCTACCTTCTCTTATAGAGTATAAAACTTCTGCTCTTCTTCTTACTGCATCATAACCACTTTCAGCGTTTAGTAAAATTAAATTACCTGGCTTACCTATTTCTATTCCATATTTATCTTCTATATTTAATGTTCTTGCACTATTAGTTGAGATAAACTTTGGGGATTCATTTATATCATCATATCCCATCATTTGACATACATGTAACCCAAAATGAACTACTTCTAACATATTTCCTGTTCCCATTGGATACCATGGGTCAAAGATATCATCATGTCCAAAGCATACATTAATTCCGGCTTCATCAAGCTCCTTAACTCTAGTAATACCTCTTCTCTTTGGATATGTATCAAATCTTCCTTGTAGGTGAGTATTAACTAAAGGATTTGAAACAAAATTTATTCCTGACATTTTTAAAAGTCTAAATAACTTATAAGTATAAGCATTATTGTATGATCCCATTGCAGTTGTATGACTAGCTGTTACCTTGTTCTTAAGACCTGTTTCTAAAGCTCTTGTAGCTACAACCTCTAAGAATCTTGATTGTTCATCATCAATTTCGTCACAGTGAACATCAACTAATACATTATATTTTTTTGCTAATTCAAAAATCTTATTTATAGATTCAACTCCATACTCCCTTGTAAATTCAAAGTGAGGTATAGCACCTATTACATCTGCACCTAGCTTTATAGCTTCCTCAACTAGTTCTAATCCATTTGGATATGAAAGAATTCCTTCTTGAGGAAAGGCTACTATTTGCAATGTAACATAATCCTTAACTTCTTCTCTTACTTCAACCATTGCCTTTAAAGCAACTAAACTCTCATCTGTAACATCAACATGTGTTCTTATGAATTGAATTCCGTTTGCCACTTGCCACTCTATTGCCTTTTTAGCTCTAGTTTTTACATCTTCTTTAGTTAAAAATTCTTTTCTTTGAGACCACCTTTCAATTCCTTCAAAAAGAGTTCCACTTTTATTCCACTCAGGTTCTCCTGCTGTTAAAGTGGTATCTAAGTGAACATGTGGTTCTATAAATGGAGCAGATGCTAAAGCTCCATTTCCTTCTATAACCTCTTCCCCTTCTAATGCTTCTAAACTTGAATCTATTTCTTTAAACTTTTCGTCTAAAATTCTTATATCAAATGATCCTTCTCTATCTAAAAGTCTAATATTTTTGATTAACATATTATCATCACCTTATTTATTAGTTATTTTTGTTCCTACTACATAAACTAACATTGTTGTTATAATTGCGTTTAATGCTATAACTCCTACTGTAACAACATTTGCAACTATAAATCCTGCTAAGAAGGATACTATAGCCACCCAGTTTATATTTTTGAATTCTGTTTTTTCTATAGTATCATACTTTCTTTTCTTTACAAAGAAGTAATCTGCTATTAATATTCCACCTACTGGAGGTAACATTGAGTTTAAGAATGTTAAGAATGCTGTAAAGTTATTATTTAACCATATTGCACCTACAGTTCCTATTAGCCCTCCTATGATTACCATATGTTTCTTAGGTAATTTTGTTATATTTGAAAGTCCTAATGCAGCTGTATATATTGCATTATCATTTGTTGTCCATATATTTAAACCTAGTACCAATATTGCTGGTATTACTAACCCTTGTGAAAACATAACATCTGCTATATCTGAATTTCCTGTAACCATTGCTCCAACTGCTCCAAACAAGAACATTAATGAGTTACCTATAAAGAATGCTATTACAGTTGTTGAAACTGCAACCTTCTTATTCTTTGAGAATCTTGCAAAGTCTGGCGTAGCTGTTCCTCCACTTATAAAAGATCCTACACATAATGTTACAGCTGTTACTAATGCCATCTTAGTTGTTGGCTCTATATTCATTAATCCTTGAACTCCACCAACTGAATTTGTTGCCATTATAGCTGATGTACTACCTAATATTGCTATGGCTGGTACTGCTATTGCACTTAATATTGTAAGTGACTTCATACCAAAATAAGCTGTTGCTGTCATTAGTATTCCTGTAATTGCTACTAATAAGTATAGATTTACATTAAATCTATTTGCTACTGGTATTGCAAACATTGCTATTCCAACACCAAACCAACCTATTTGAGTAATACTTGTTACAAATGATGCTAAATATGAACCCTTTTCACCAAATGAATACCTAGCAAGTAAGTGCATTGAAAGTCCAGTGTCAGCTCCTATATAAGCTAATGCTCCTGTATAACAAGCTAGTATTAAATTTCCTATGAATACTGCTATAAAGAAATCCTTTAGTGGTAAGCCTGTCCCTAAATTCCCTCCTGTTAACATACTCGCTGAGAAAAATGTAAATCCAAGCATAACCACAAACATTGAAAAGAAACCTTTCTTATCTTTTTTATGCACATGCTCCAATGCATAATCACTATCATGATTTTTTGTCTTTTGTTCCATTTTTTATCCTCCTAAATTTTATATTTAGGAAAACCAGTACTCATATTTAAAAGAAACGACCTTTCTTTTGTAGAAAGGTCGTTTCACTTAATAAAAAGATATACACCCATGTATCTTTTCATTTTAACTGTGCCGTATAATTTCGACCTTATTAATCTCTCTGGATTTAATTTAAAGGACTAGTTTTCTTGGATTCATTATATATCTATTTGTCGAATTCAGTCAACATGTTTATATTTAATTATTCATTTTTAATAATATTAAATTTTTCCTTGTAATTATATAAAAAATAGAGATAGCCTAATATTAAGCTATCTCTATTCTTTATAATAATAAAACTAATGCTTCTTCTTTAGCATAAATAGGAATCCACCAACCATCATAGCTATACCATTTACAGCTACTATAGGCCATACGTTATTTCTATCTCCAGTTGTAACAGTTCCATTAGTTCCACTACCATTTCCTTGTCCAGGAGTCTCCCCTGGTTTTTCAGTTGGAGTATCAACTGGTGGTTCTGGATTTGGATTTTCTGGTTTTTCAGGTACTTTTGTATTATCCATTGCATCCTTTAACGCCTTCATGATACCTGTTATTTCATCTTTTGAGCCATCTATTAATGCATTTTTTGCTTCTTCAATTTGCTCTTTTAATGTTTTCCAAGCATCAGATTCATAATTTTTCTCTTCTAACTTTTCAGCTTGTGAAATTAACTCTTTCAACTCAGATACATCAACTAGCTTATCATCTATTGATTTTAAGCTTTCTACTGCTGCATTTACCTCATCTTTACTTGCATCTGATTTGTTTAATATTGTTTTTGCTGATTCTACTGTACTAATATATTCACTCCATGAATTTACTGTATAATTTACTTCATCATGAGGAACTAAATTATTAATAGCTTCTTTTAATAATGTTAAATCTACTAATGCTTCAACTTTTCCTGGTGCTTGTGATATTATTAATTGAATTTCTTCATCAGTAGCCTTTGGATTATTTAGTGTATCGATAACACTATCAATAAACTCTTTATAAGCATTCCATGATGCTTCTGTATAAGATTCTTCATCCTTCTTATTAAATTCATCAATAATACTAATCAAAGCTTTTCTATTCTCATCTAATGGAATTAGATTTGCAAATGCATCTTGTAGTTGAGCCATTATTTCTGTTACTTGCTCTTTTGTTGCTGCTGGATTTGATAATACTTCATTTCCTTTTACTAATGCATCTTGTAACTTATTATAACTTTCTTCAACAAATAGATCTTTATCTAATGCTTCATATTCTTCTACCTTTAATTTTAAATCCTTAATATAAACAAGAGAGTTCTTAGCAGAAATTAAAGTCTCTGTAGCATCATCAACTTGTTTTTGTGTTGCATTCTCAGATAATAATATATCCTTTGCACTATTATATGACTCTGTATATGCTTCAAAACTATTAGCTGTATAATCATCCTTTGATTCAGCAATTGTTTCATATTCAGCTATAGCAGATTCTAAATCTACTTTTGTTACAGTATTTACTAATTTTGCATCAGCCCATACAGCATGATCATTTGAATCTGCACCATTAGTTTCTGTAATAAGTGATACTGTTTTAGCTCCACGAATATCTACATTTACTGGAACTGAAGTTTTAAACATCACACCATTTTTACGGAATACCTCTTTACCATCAACCTTTACTACAAAGTTAACATTACTATTACCACCTTGTTCCATTCCAATTCCTGCAATTGCAGTAAAGTTTGTAGCATCTTTACCTTCAACATTAATTGTTACTTCGGAAGGTGCATGTGATCCAACACCCTTTTTAAATGGAGTCTTAACTCCATCAACCCAAACACCTAAAGGACTACCACATGTACAAAGATCCCTTTGGTTTGAACTGTATCCGCCCTTATCAACTATCCATTCCATATCACTTACATACATTTGATCTACTAAACTAAACTTTATAGTATATACCTTTTCTATACCATAAGATGAAGTTGCTTTAATTGTAGCTACAGGATTTTCCTTTGTAGCTTGAGTAATTTCTAATTTTACATTTTCATCTGTAGCAACAGCCTCTACATTTGGGAATGTAATATCTTCTTTATTAAATAAATCATAACTATATTCAGTTCTTAAAGGCTCAAATCCATCTAAAGAAACACCATCTAAAGTTATATTAGTAACTGGCATTATTGAATTTGGATTTAACTTACTATTTTCCATTCTCTCTTTTACAAATTCACTATCATTAGATGCAGCTTTTGTAATTGGAGTAATTCTAAATGAATGTGTATAAGTTTCACCTTTATTTAAAATATATTCACCTAATGGACCTGGACCACAACTTGCATTACCAAGACCTCTTTGAGCATAATCTACTGTTAATACTGTATCCTTAATAGTAGGAACTTGGTATGGATGACCTAGATTCTTCCAGGTATTGTGAATATCTTCAGCCCTATAATGTAGCGCACTTGTTTCCATCTTATCCTCGGCAACTACCATTATACCTTTACCATTTTCACCATTGGTTAAAGCAGTCCATCTAACATCTGTCTTATTTCCATTCTCTTGTGGTCTAACATATTTACTTGAGAAAGAATTAGTTACTGTATCCTTATAAATTCCAATCTTAGCCCCTGTATTTCTATCGATATAATTTTCTTGAGGCCCTCTACCATAATAAGTGATGTTTTCATATCCTTCTGGAACTATCATCTTCATACCAACTCTAGCAATTTCGCCAACTGCATTAGAATTTGCTGGTGTAAAGCTATTGCTTACTACAATATCACCATTTGCATAAATTATATAATCAATTGAGTTTGGTGAATCTATTCCTTCAATAGTTCCATCTACATGTACTGAAACCACCTTATCTTTTACATCTACAGTGTAATTATTAACCTTAAAGTTATCAGCTGCATTTTTCATACCATCTGTGAAGTTTGGATCATTACTTACTCTTGCTCTCCAGTAATTTGGCTTTGGTCCTTCCTTTAATAAAACCTCTCCGTTTACTGTATAATTTGTTATATATCCAGTATTTTTATCAACTGTAACAGAGAATTTATCGCTGTTTTCTCCACCAGTAATAACTGTTGAATCATCTTTTTCTTCTACATTTATTGTATTATTTTCACTTACATCAATAGATGGACGAGCCACTTCTGGTGTATAGTTTAACATAAGTTGTTCGAAAGCTATCTCATCACCCTTATGTCCATAGTATTCTCCTGCCCATGGTTGATCTTCTTTTAGTGTTACACTAAATTCTAATATATAATCAGAACCTTCTACTATTTGCATTTCTGGTAAATCTAATTGAATAGTCTTTTCTTCACCAGGTAAAATATTTTTTTGCTCTTCTGAAAGCTTTCCTTGAGCTTTAATTCCATTATCAATTAAAAGCTTCCAACTTATATCGTATTCATTTAAGTTTGTATTTAAGAATTCGTTTACTATTCTAACTGTTCCATCTTTAGCTTGTCCATCATCATAGAATGAAACTTCTTGATGTACTTTTTTAACTTCATATAACTCATCAGATGGAGTTCTGTCTGCATTCATTAATCCATTTGCACAAAAATCATTATCAGTAACTTTTTCTCCCCAGTCTCCACCATATCCAAAGAAATATTCTCCTTCTGGGTAATTTGTTGTTTCTTCTCTAACTTCATTTTCATTAAAATTCATAGAATATACTATATCTTCTTGAGGAACTTTGTAGTTTTCTTGAATTTCTTGTTTAGTAAGCGCTTTCTTTAAAACCATCACGTTATCAATCAAACCGTTAAAAGTACGCCCATTGTATTGTGGGTCATCACCAATTCCTATATTGTAGCTTGCACTATCTACCGGAGTATTCTTTGATATACTCTTTTCTCCAACCATTTCTCCATCTATATATAAAGAATATTTGCCATTTGCATATGTGCCCACAATATTAGTCCATTTTCCTATTTTTTCACTAGGGAAGTCAACAGTTAAAGTACCACTGCTCCATCCATCCACGAAAAATTCTATTTTATTGTTTGCTTTAGATATTTTTAAATTATAACCATTATCACCTTTAGAAATGATAGCTTGATCACTTCCTGTCATTCCATCTAACTTCACCCATGCTGATAATGTTAATTCGTCACTATTTGCATTTACACTTGGAACAAAAGTTTTTCCTCTTAAGGCTTTTCCTTCTCTTCCATTTTCCAATGTTCCTTTTATTTCTGATTCAGTTCCATCTGCATTTTTCACGTAATACTTTGTAGTATTTTTAATCTTAGTAGCAATTGACTGATCCATCCAATCCCATATGAATCCACCTTGGGCATTTTCATAATTTCTAAATACATCCCAGTACTCCTTAAAGTTTCCTAGTGCATTTCCCATAGCATGTGCATATTCAGATTGAATATAAGGGGCTTTATTATTGGTATTAGTTACGTGTCCAACTACTGATGATACTCCCCAGTATTGTGATGAATAAATATCAACCATTGATTGTTCTCTATTTCCCTTTGTATAACGATTATCTCTTTCATATTTTCTTAGTCTTGATGGATCACGTTCTAAAATCCATTGAGTAGAATTATAAAAACAATAACTATCATTCATAGGGTAAGTTCTATAAGTTGCTTCATTTCCTAAAGACCAAATTACAACAGATGGATGATTCTTATCTCTTTCCACCATATTTATTGTTCTATCCATCACAGAGTTGTTCCACTCTGACTCACCTGATGGTATATCAGCTTCAATTGCTCCTTTATGTGATTCAATGTTTGATTCATCACATATATATAAGCCTAATTCATCTGCTAATGCATAAGTATATGGATTATTAGGATAATGTGATGTCCTAATTGCATTAACATTGAATTGTTTCATTGTTACTAAATCTTCTTTTATATCTTCTCTTGTAAGAGCTCTACCATTTATATGGTCAGTCTCATGTCTATTAGTTCCTCTAAACATGATCTTTTTACCATTAATTTGAGCTTGCTCTTGACCTGCTTCATTTATATCAACTTTATCAATTTCTCTAAATCCAACTCTTTGACAAGTTGTTTCAAGTACATTACCATTTTCATCTTCTAATTGAATTAACAATCTATAAAGATTTGGTGTGTCTGCAAACCACTTTTTAGGGTTAGTAACCTCTTTAGAGCCTGTACCCCTTTGTCCCTTATCATCTGCTCTCTCTTCAACTGTAGCTTTTCCTGCGCTTACTTCTACATCATAAGAAAGTGGTTCATTCCAAAGTTTCTTATCACTATCTATTTCATATAAATCAGCTTTTACTGTATACTTACCAGACTTTTCTGGACTTAAACTTCTTACGTCTGTTTCTAATGTAAGTACAGCATCTTTATATTCTTCATCTAAATCAGTTTTTACAAAGATATCACGAATCTCTACATCTGATTTTGAATATAAAAATACATCTCTAAAAATACCACTTAAACGAATGAAGTCTTGGTTCTCTAAATAGCTTCCTGTTGACCATCTATATACCTCAACTGCAATTGTGTTTTCTCCTGGTTTAAGATATTCAGTAATATTAAATTCATCAGCAGTATAACTATCTTCAGCATATCCTACTCTTTCTCCATTTATATATAAATAGAATGCTGATTCTACACCTTGGAAAGAAACAAAGGTTTGTCTACCATCCCAGTCCTCTGGTAAAACGAAAGTTCTCTTATATTGGCCAACGCTATTTTTAACAGTTGGTGCAACAGGCTTATTCTTTCCATTTGTATTATAGTTTACTGATTCATAATTTGCCCAAGGATATGTCTGATTTGTATAAATTGGTGTGTCATATTTAAAATCACCATTTTCATCTCTCTGAGTTTGTATATTACTTGGAACTTCAATCTTATCCCAGCCTTCTGTATTCCAGGCCTCTTTATAATTTTTAGCTTCACCACCTCTTAAATCGTTTTCACGATCTGCAGGTTTTTCAGCCCATTTAAAGTCCCATGTTCCATTCAAGCTTTGATACCACTTTGAACCTGTTTCATCAAGATTATCTAATGCTGACTTTTCATGCTTCAATGCCTTTTCAATAGTTTCATATGGAGTAAATGTAGATCTTGCTGACTCACGATTTACTTCTATAGTGCTAATTTGGTCATACCATTCTTCTCCTGCAAATTGCGTATCTACCGCTTTTACAAATTTCATTGAACCGAAATCTACTACAGATAATACTAGAGTACTTGCTAAGAGTAATGAGGTAAATCTTTTCGTATTTTTAAAATTCCTACTTTTCATATTTTCCTCTCCTAAATCTTCCTAGTTTTATTTTCTAATATTACTCCTTACCCTACTATGAACTTTTTAACACTTTCTATAATTAATAGATATGATTTCGAATTAATTTATTATTTTTAATCTCCCTCCTCTCTTTACAAAAATAAATATCATATCTATAGTTTCCCACAGTTTAATTATACCTTATTTTACATTTATTGTATATATATTAAATACTTTTCCCATTAAATTAAAATATGAATCAAAATATATAATTCTATTATCTTTATTTACTCACCTAATATGATTTGCCACTTATTTTAACTAGAATTATAATATTTTATCTAGGAGGATTGATTTTATGAAACAAATAAAATTGTGTATTACTATAGCATTGTTATTATTTTTTCCGCTAACACTATATTGCTTTATTCCTACTAGAATTACTCCTAAAAAAGAGTTATCTAAAGATGACATTAAAATAAAAGTTCATTTACAAGTAACAACAGATCCCCTTTATTACTTAAAAGAAGATAAAAATAAGCTTTGGAATACTATTAAAAATACTTATCCAGATGCTAATCCAAAATATATACAACTTACTGGTAATCTTCCTAATTATGCTGTAGATGATCCTGTCTTATTAGGAGACTTTTATATATATGGAAAAGTTGTTGGAACATATAATGATTCTGCTGAAGGTAAGATTCCGCTATTTAATGTTAAATATTGTGACGCAAGTCTTGCTCCAATATTTAGAAATAATTCATTAATAGGACGATTTTCAATACTTTTGTTATTTCTTCCCCTTGTGACTTTACTTCTGCTAATATTACTTATAGTTATTCTTTTTAAAGAATATAAAAGTAAAAATAGTTAGCATTTCACTAATACTTATATATTTCATACATCTGCAATATATAATCAATAATTTCCTTTGACAAAATATATCTTAATTTCTATGATGATTCTAGTTTTTTGTTTTATATAGCATTTAGAGGTATATATGCTTCTAAATAACCTCTTCTTCTCTCACAACATAATATGGTGCATTTCAATTTTGACATTATAATAGCTAACGTATATACTAAAAACACAAGTTAGCTGATGCAAACTTAAAACTTAATATCGCGGGATGGAGCAGTTGGTAGCTCGTTGGGCTCATAACCCAAAGGTCGTAGGTTCAAGTCCTGCTCCCGCAACCAAAAAAATCCTTACATTTTGTAAGGATTTTTTATTTTATTTTAATATAGCCCTTAGCATTACCACGTCTATCAAATAGAATTTAGAACATGCCATAAATTTTAATTCCTTTATAACAAATGAACAAATACTATCATAAACTATACTATTACTTTAAAAGCTGGTGATTAATATTAAACTATATGAAGGTCTTAATTTAAAACATCTTACTCTCTTAGGGCAAGGCTACCAGGGTAAAGTATACAAAATCAACTCATCTAAATGTATCAAAATTTTCAAGAAGAGAGAAGTGTGCTTTGACGAAATAGAAACTTTAGTTATGTGCCAAAAAGATTCTCACTTTCCCAAACTATATTCCTTTGGGGAAGATTATATTATTAGAGAATATATAGATGGTATTGAACTGGATAAATATTTATCTAAAAATAAACTAACCTCTTATATCTGTGAGAATATTATAGCTATATATAAAGCTATGAATTCAGTTGGTTTTAAAAGATTAGATATAGCTTTGTTTCACATATTTATAACACCTTCAAATAACTTTAAAGTTATTGATACAGCCAGAGCTATGAAAAAAGAAAGCATATACCCATCTATACTTCTTAAAGGCCTAGACTCTTTAGGCTACAAAGATGATTTCCTATCTTATGTAGAAAAACATGAAATTGAACTTTTTAATAAATGGAAGGAGGAAATATGAGATTTATAGTATTTGGTGATTCTAAAGGAAAAACTCATGGAATTAATTATAAAGTTCTAAATAACATTCTTTATAGAACTTGCAAATTAAGCCCTCAACCTGAATTTATAGTTGTATGTGGTGATAGCATTGCTGGTAGTACTAATGAAGACATATTAAGATCTCAGTTAAAAAACTTTAAAAATATCTTAAATAAATATCATCCGAATAAACCAATATTGCCTGTTATAGGTAACCATGAAGTAAATATAACTCCACATGATAATAAATTTGAACTTATATTTAAGGAAGTTTATAATGACTTTACCCCTACAGAATACTTAGATGAATATAATAAGACCGTTTATTATTTAGATTTAAACAATACCAGATTAATAGTTTTAAATACCTTTCATTATAATGAAATACACAAAATAACCAATAATCAACTAAAGTGGTTTGAAAAAATTTCTGCTGAAGAAAAAAGTAATAAGTTCCTTTTTCTCCATTCTCCAGCTTTTCCTACTGGTGCTCACCTTGGTCATTGTCTTGATCTATATCCTAAATTCAGAGATAAATTTTGGAGTATAGTTGAAAAGAATCATATTGATATAGTAATCTCTGGACATGAACATAACTATTCCAGAAGAATAATACCACACTCTAACATTCCACAAATAATTTCAGGAGGAGCAGGTGAAAAACTTCGCAATAAATTTAAAGACAAAAAAGGAGTAATTGTTCCTCCTATAGATAAATTTCACTTTTTAGTTGTAGATATTAACGATAAATTAATAGAAATTTCTGCTATCAGTACTAAAGGTTCTATTTTAGATACTTTCACCATAGATAAAAAATAGTAATATAAAATAACCCAACAGCTAATTATAACTGTTGGGTTATTTTATATAGTAAAGCTTCACTTATATTTTTATAAAACATCTGAAATTAAATCAATAGAGTCATCTTTAAAAATAAAAGTACCTAGTATTCCGCCTATTATTGCTGGGACTATCCAATTAAATCCTAATCTGTCAAAAGGAAGTGCATGAATAAAGTTTATACTAATACCTAAACTATCTATAACAGTAAGAGTACTTACAAGCAAAGTGGCATAAGCTGCACCTTTATATATAGAATTCTTAGTAAATATATTTTTAAAAGATACCATTAAAACTAAAACAAGAGCTACTGGATAAAGTATAGTTAATATTGGATCTGCTATAGAAATTATTTTATCAACACCAAAATTAGAAATAACAGCACTAAAGACACAAATCAACATAACTAAATGCTGATATTTAATTTTTTTATTACTAAGTTCTTCAAAATATCTAGCTGTAACAGAAGTTAAACCTATAGATGTAGTAAGGCAAGCAAAAGCAACTACTACGCTTAATAAAATTCCTCCAGATGAGCCTAGTAAACCTTTTGTTATAGCAATTAGTAATGCAGTTTGAGATATACTAGCATCATAAATATTAGAAACAGTAGCTCCTAAGTACGCTAATCCAGAATATATCAATATAAGACCTACAGCTGCTACTAAGGAAGATTTTATAGTAAGGCTTGTAACTTCTTTTTTATCATTGTATCCCTTGGCTAAAAATGTAGCTATAATAAGTGTAGCTATCCCTCCTGATCCAAGTGCATCCATGGTTTGATACCCTTGAGAAAGTCCTGTTGAGAATAAACTTTGTAAATCACTAGCACTACTTAAGTCCCCCAAAGGAGATAATACACCTTTTGCTATTAATGCAGCTAATGTAAGTAGAAGTATAGGAGTTAAAAACTTACCTATAATATCAACAACCTTATTTGGCTTAACTGTTAAAATAAATGTTAAAGCAAAAAATATAATAGAGAACATAACAGGACCAATTGAATTAGTTAATGGAGCAATACTTATTTCGAAAGTTGTTGCACCAGTTCTTGGAATAATAAGTATAGGCCCTAAACAAAGCATTATAATAACCTCTAAAGCAAGTCCAAACTTCTTACCTGCCCTTCCTAAAACAGCTTGATAAGAACCAGCCCTTGCAATAGCAATAATGGATAAAAGTATCATACCTACATCTGAAATAATGAAGCCTAGGTAACTTACTAACCAGCCACTTCCTGAAGTCATACCTATGTATGGGGGAAATATTAAGTTTCCTGCTCCGAAAAACATTGAAAATATTGCAAATCCTACAACAATTATATCTACCATTTTTTTCATAATGTTACTCCTTTTCTTTTTCACACTCAATCTATGTATCCATAAAATTTTGCTAATAATACTAGATATTAAAAAAGCCACATAGATTTAATCTATGTGGCTTAAATAACAAGTTTACTTACATAATATATTAAACTTAGCCATCATAGATACAAAACCAATGGTCTGTACCTATGATGATTATTTTTATCACAAATACAGACCTAACTAAAATAGCTAAATTCAAAATAGATCTTTAATTTTAAACTGTCATTTACATTTATGCTACCTATCATGTTAATAAACTCCTATATAGTCAATACTTGTTTTAATATTATATTAATAATTAAACCTTGTCAATTAAATATTTATATCCTACTTGTATTCTAATGCTACAACAAACTTTTTATATCCAAGACTTAATATTTTTCCTAACAAACTGTCTAAATGTTTGTGGTTCTTTATTCATAATATCTTTATATACAGTAGTCACCTTTTTTGCCGTTCCCATTCTTGTCATCATATAAAGCATCTCCATAACTGTAGAATACTCTTTATCAAGTCCACGAATTTGTATCCAATATTGTTTTGCTAAACTCGGTTTAAGATTAGCATATGTTATCTCTCTCCCTAGTTCCTCACTTAATATTTTCGCAACTTCGTTATAATCAATGGCTTCTCCCCCTGTTATAGAATACCCCTTATTTTTATGTTTTTCTGGTTCTGATAATACCTTTGCAGTTATCTCTCCAATATCCTCTGCATCTATAAAACTTGTAAGTGCTTTTTTTACTGGAACTACTATCCTATTAAACTCTTTAATTTCAAAAGCGTGTACTCCACTTATATTTTGCATAAAGAAACTTGGACGAATATGACAAAACGGTAATTCAGCTTTTTCAATATATTTCTCTATTTTATAATGTGGTGGAATAGGATTTCTTTCTATACCAATTAATGATAAGAAAGAAACTAACCTTATATGCTTTATATCTTTTAAAATATCTATGAAGGGTTTTAAATCTTCCGGTTTACCTAAATGTGGTGGACGCATAATAAAAACTCTATCAACTCCATCCAATGCATCTTTAAAAGTTTTAGCATCAGTAAAGTCAAAATATACATTTTTAGTTTTATCTCCAAACTTTTTATTTAATGCTTGAATATCAATATCTGCACATACTACATCTTGCCCATTTTCTATAGCATATTTTGCTACATATCCTCCAACGTTGCCTAATGCTCCAGTAATCATTATTTTCCCCATTATTCTTTTTCCTCCAATAAAATATTATTTGCTTTCCCTAATAACTCTATTAATTCCTTATAATCATTCTCACCCATCTTATCACTTAATAATTTCATAGTTTTAAAATATTCATCATATGTTTCTTCAACTAAATCTATAGCCTTTTGAGTTGGTTTTAGTATAAAACTTCGTTTGTCTAATTTTGATTGTTCTTTTATTATGTATTCTTTTTTTAACATTGAATTAACCATTGCAGTAACATTTGGTTTTGTTACTTTAAAGAATTCAGCAATTTTTATAGAATTTATAGGTTCTTCTGATTTTACTAAATAAATAAGCATCCCCATTTCGCTAGCTCTTATTGGTAGTTCTCTTTTTATATTCATATTTATACGACAAAATAAAGTTACTTCTTCTGCTCCTTTAATAAATTGTTCCATATCTAACTCCTTTATAATTAGTTAATCTAATTAACTAATTATAGTTTATCAGATTAACCTTTTCAAGTGTTTTATTTCTTTTATAATGTAATAATTTTATTAACTATACTGTAGAGAAAAACAGAAAGTATTCATTGCCATCAGATGCTTAATTGCTCCTATAGTTACAGATGCAATTAACCATATATTATAATAAGATGTTAAAATAAAAGGAAAACTACTAAACTAATGGTAATTTTCCTATAATTATATTGATTATAAAGTTTTCTTACGCCTTAAGTTATTCTCAATGTCCATCATTATGCTTTTAGGAAGTATATATAAAATATTTACCATATAGTACTTACTTAATACAAAAACTTTTCATCTCCTTGTATTCTCCCTAATTCATTAAAAATAACTTTAAAATTATTAATCCACTGATAACAATATGACTAATCAATAACTATATTAGCTTTTATATTTCTTGTTTCATATATAATATCAAAGTTTGTATTTCCCCCACCAAATTTTAAACTTTCCATGTTTTAATCTATAGGTATTTCATACAATCGCATTTTAAATGCTATTTTATCCCCATCATACAATGTACCTTTTGTAATTTCTATAATATCGTATGGTAAGACTAATTCACATTTGCCATTCATAGAATCTCCCCCTCAATATACTACTATATATTATATAAATTATTTAACTTATATCTTATTCCATATTTCACCATGTTATAAATAAAAACGAGCCAGATATTATTCTAGCTCGTCTAAATCATAGAAACTATGTAGTAACTTTATCCTTAACTCTTCACTAAAATGCTTTAAATACATTAAACCATTTTAAGAGTCCACTCTTCACAATTCCAAATTTCAGTAGCAACTTCTCTATAGAATTCTGGTTCGTGAGATACAAGTAAAATTGATCCCTTATATTCCTTTAAAGCTCTAGCTAATTCATCCTTAGCATCTTGGTCTAAGTGGTTAGTAGGCTCGTCAAGGATTAATATATTAGTTTCTTTATTTATGATTTTACATAATCTAACCTTAGCAGCTTCTCCACCTGAAAGAACCATAATTTTAGATTCTAATTGCTTTGTAGTTAATCCACACTTAGCTAAGGCAGCTCTTATTTCATATTGAGTAAATGAGGGGAATTCTGACCATACTTCTTCAATACAAGTGTTAGTATTTCCACTTCTATCTTCTTGTTCAAAATATCCTATTTCTTGATAATCTCCTCTTTCTACTTCCCCACTTAATGGATTTATAAGACCTAAAAGACTCTTAAGTAAAGTAGATTTTCCAAGACCATTAGCCCCAACTAAAGCTATCTTTTGTCCTCTTTCCATATAAAGATTTAATGGCTTAGTTAATGGTTTATCATAACCTATTACTAAAGCCTTAGTTTCAAATATAACCTTTCCTGAAGTTCTAGATGGCTTAAAGTTAAATTCAGGCTTTGGCTTATCCTTTGAGAGCTCTATTCTTTCCATTTTATCAAGCTTCTTTTGTCTTGATTTAGCCATGTTAGATGTAGCAACGTTAGCTTTATTTCTAGCAACAAAGTCTTCAAGTCTTGCAATTTCCTTTTGTTGCTTTTCATATGCTTGTTCTAATCTCTTCTTATTTTCTTCATATATTCTCTTAAATTCATAATAATCACCAACGTATCTAGTTAGCTTTCTTTCTTCAACATGATAAATTAAATTAACTACTTCATTTAAGAAAGGAATATCATGTGATATTAATATGAATGCATTTTCATAATTTTGCAAGTATCTCTTTAACCATATAATATGTTCTTCATCTAAGTAGTTAGTAGGCTCATCAAGTAAAAGAATGTCTGGGTTTTGTAATAATAACTTTCCTAAAAGAATCTTAGTTCTTTGTCCACCTGATAAATCATCTACATCTCTATCTAACCCTAAGTCTAAAAGCCCAAGCCCCTTTGCCACTTCTTCAACCTTTGCATCAATAACATAGAACCCATTATTATCTAATAGGTCTTGAATTACAGCTGTTCTTTCAAGCATCTTTTCAAGCTCTTCTGGTGTACAGTCTCCCATCTTTCCATATAGAGTATTCATTTCTTCTTCTAAATCGAAAAGATATTTAAAAGCATCTCTTAACGCATCTCTTATAGACTGTCCTTTTACTAAAGCTGCATGTTGGTCCATGTATCCAACTCTAACATTATTTGACCAAATTACTTGTCCCTCATCTGGCATTAATTTATTTGTTATTATATTCATAAATGTAGATTTACCTTCACCATTAGCTCCAACAAATCCAACGTGTTCACCTTTTAATAATCTAAATGAAACATCTTCAAAAATTGCTCTGTCACCAAAGCCATGATTCATATTCTTAACTGTTAAAATACTCATATGTTCCTCCAATAATCTTATCTTACTTGCTTTTTATATTATAAATGATTTTTCTATAAAATAAACTGGAAAATCCATATATTTTACTGTATTTTTTTATTTTTTATAAGAAATATTAGTGAAACTAACATTAAAATTATAACCATTGTAACAATTAGTCCACCTTCTGGTCCAAAAGTCCCTCCATTTAAAATAGAATTACCTACAAAAGTCATTTCATAAAGCTTAGGTGTCGTTATTCCACTTACAGGCATTCCATATATGCATCCTTGAAAGAAGTTCCAAGTTATATGAAACCCTGTACTAAGCCAAATACTCTTTGTTTTAACATACATAAATCCAAATAAAATTCCTACTAAAAATATATTAAGAAAAGGAATAAGTGAAAATCCATTATTACCATAATGCATTAATGAAAATATAACTGCTGAAACCATTACGGCAAACAACTTATTATTACTGCTTACTTCCATTGCTCCAATTATGTATCCTCTTGAAAGCAACTCTTCAGCAAAACCAACAAATATAAATAAGATAAAATAAACAACTAAACTTAGTGAAAATCTCGGTTCTAATAAGCTATTTACTAAAACTCCACTTTTACTAATTATTATTAGAATAAAAGCTAATGTAATAGCTGCTATCCCCATAACTGATCCTAGTATTAGATTCTTTACTTCTTTTTTATTTAAAGCCTTCAACCCAATCAAAGATAAATCTTTCTTAAATAATACTTTCCATGACAATATTGGTGTAAGAATCAAAACAATTTCCTGGGAAAACATAAGTATAATATATATATTTTCTCTTATAGATCTAGAAATTACTACCAAACTACCTATTATATTTGCCATTATAAATAATAAAATATACTCAACTAAAAATAAGATAAGTATTTTCCATCCAGAGCGAACTTCTCCTTCTTCATTCTTAAAAACTTTCATCATATACCTCCCATAACTCTATACTATTTACATATATATTACCATTTATAAAAATATACCAAACAAAAAGGTGGGGTGGATATTTATTTTGATTGTTCCGTCGATTAATCCATAGATATTTATTTTTCGCGTTCCGTCGCAAGCTCCAAGTCACAGAAAAATAAATATCTATTTCCTTCGTACTAAAGGTAAGGAGAATATGAAATTGTAATAATACCTTTGATTTATAGCAAATTAAAATTTTTTAATTTCCTAAACATTAAAAAAGAGAAGTTGCTATTGCAATTTCTCTTTTCAATGATTCTTTAGTATTGGTAGTCACTTGTATTTTCACAAAGTTTAATTTGTAAAACTTGATTATCTCTTAATTTCTTATAGGAACACAAAAAGTCACTAAGCTCTAAATCAGCTAAGTCTATTTTTCCTTCACTATAAATAAGAACATTTTCTTCATCTAAAACTATTGTTATATTATTCTTTTCATTTTTGATTTTATATCTTGATATAGCTTTAGTTTCTATTTGAGAATTATACTTTTCGTTAAAACTCATATTTTTTCTTACCTTTTCATAATCGCTACTAATCTCTGATACATTTATTCCTGCTGACTTTAATTGTTCATCTATCATTGATGAATCAAAGCCATATCTCTCCATAAGCTTCTTTTGTATGTTAAAGAATTGTTCTTGAGTTATATTATTTTCTTCCATGTATTTGTATATATTTCTAGTAAAATCAGCCATTGTGATTTTACCTTGTGCCATATCATAATATAAAGAGTACATATAATCTTCAAGTTTATCTACAAGCTTATCTTCATCTTTTTCTTTTGCCTTATTTCTAAGCTCGTTAAAATCAATGATTCTATCGTCCATAATATCACTCCTTTTTGTATATTATATAATAAAAGTTTACCTTTAACTACAATGTTTATAAAAAAATAAGGAAAAGCTTATAATTAGCTTTCCCTTATAATTTATTAATTAACAGATTTTATTTCTGTCCAAGCTTCATCATACATCTTCTTTACATCACTTGGAAAATCAACATATATTTCACATCTATCCATTATTTCTTTAGGCATATATGCATTAGGGTTATTTCTAACCTCTTCTGGTTGTTCTAATCTTGCTTCTCTATTTGGTGTTGTATATCCAATTTCATCAGCAATTCTTAAAGCACTTTCCTTATCACTTACAAAGTTTATGAACTTTTCAGCCCCTTCAACATTTGATGCATTGTAAGGTATGCATAGGCTATCAATCCAGAAATTTGCTCCTTCCTTAGGTACAACATATACTAAGTTTGGATACTCATCTTGTAAATTTAATCCTTCTCCAGACCAAATCATATTTATATCAGATTCCCCTGCTGGAATCATTGTTGTTCCATTATCAACCCCATATAATGGGCTAACTAACTTTCTTTGATCTAGTAATAATTGTTTTGCCTCTTCAATTTCTTTTGCATTGGTTGTATTTAAAGAGTAATTTAACTTCTTTAAAGCAGCTCCCATTGTATCTCTATATGTATCAAACATAAAAATCTTTCCTTTATACTTTTCATTCCAAAGTATATCCCAACTGTCAACAGGTTCTGTTACTACATCCTTATTATAAATTAGCCCTACTGTTCCAAACATATAAGGAACTGAGTACTTGTTACCTGGATCAATATCAAGATTTAAATATGCCTCATCCATTTGAGAAATATTAGGAATGTTATCCTTATTTAACTCTTGAACAAGATTTTCTTTAATCATTCTTGGCATTAAAGCGTCAGATACTAAAATAACATCGTATTTTACTCCTCCATCTTTAATTTTTTGATACATTGTTTCCATATCATCAAAAGTAGTTATGTTGACCTTAATACCAAACTTATCTTGAAATTCTTTTATAGTTTCTTCATCTATATTCTCCCCATAGTTAAGAAAGTTGATTTCTTTTGAAGAATCTTTATTACATCCTATAAAAAAGGTACCCATTATAACCATACAAATTGATAAACTTAATAATTTAAATAACCTTTTCATTTTGTACTTCCTTTCATTCTATTTAAACTTTAAATATTCTTTTGGCATTATATCATTATTTCAAGTATATGTTCAATAGATAAGTAATATTTATTATTACTTCACAAAAATTAAAAAACTGTTACAAAGGACTTAACCTTTTGTAACAGTCGATATAAATAACTATTTTTTCTTTTTCTTTTTATTAGATAATACCATTCTACTTTGAACCTTTACCTTTGTAGAAGGTCCCTTTACTGCATTCTTATATAACTTATAATGTGCATAGAACCCTATTAATAATAATGGAATGTAGAATGTTGCAAGAACTCTAATATATAATGCTACTGGAGCTAAGAATGAAGCAACAAAAAGCATTATGTTCACATTATATCTGTCACAAAGCCTATTATATAATGTAATTGCATAAATAGACCAAGCGACAGAAACAATTGCTCCAATTATAGTGAATGCCATATTATCTACTATAGTAGTGGATACCGAACCTGTAATAAAACTTACAATAGCTAGTATAATCATTATCATATTACCACCAGCCACTTTAATTACCATATATGAATTTGCAAAAGGTATCCAAGCAAGCCATGGGCATTTTACTTTTTCTACCTTTGCTATCTTATAAATTGCTAATGCTGATAATACATAATTTACAATTCCAAATAACATATTCATAACTGCCATTAATCCTATTAATGATGTTGTTTCGTACATTATAAACCCTCCCATACTTTTGTATAGATATAATCATATCATATTTATTTATACGTCAACAAGTTATAAATCAATATTCATTATAATTAATTATATCCTTTACATTTTTTCTAATCTTCCTTCTTGTAACATCACTTGATGGATATCCTAAGGATATAACTAACTTAATTTCTCTGTTTTTAGGAATACTTAAAAGTTCCTTTATTAACTTTTCCTTAAACCATCCCATCATACAAGTTCCAAGACCAAGCTCAGCAGCTCCTAAACAAATATGTTCACAAGCTATACCTATATCTAAAGAGGTATAGTCCATTCCTTTAATCTTTTCACCAATTCCTGATACTAAATTTCTCTTCTCTGCTACAACCACAATAAAAACAGGTGCTTCAATAGCAAATTTATTTAGCCCCACTAATGGATCATACAAGCCCTTAACTAAACTTTCCTTTTTATTCTCGTCATCAACAACTATGAACTTCCAAGGTTGAGCATTACATGCAGATGGAGCAAGCCTTGCCCCCTTAATTATTTTTTCTATTAACTCTCTATCAACTTTTTTATCCAAATATCCTCTATCGCTTTGTCTTTTACTAACTAAATCAAAAAAATCCATTTTCCAATCAACTCTCTTCATAAAATTCTCCACACCTTCATTATAAAGTTGTTTTTTGAAATCATCAATTAAAGGCTAACCCTTACATTTCCTATTTATTTAAATATTTATATATTGTTATATTTATAAGAATTTTTATTTTAAAAGAATTTTTCTAAGATTTATTATTTATATTAATAATATTATTTTTATTTTTAATATAAAGTGAGGCGGATATTTATTTGATTCTTTCGTCGCTGTTCTTAAACTCACATGGAAACAAATATCAATTCCATTCATATTGAAGTTAAGGAGATAAAAAAAGAAGAACTACACTCAGTTCCTCTTCTCTCTAAAAATTATTTTTTCTTTCCTGTTAAGAAAATATATGATCCAGCTATTACTCCAGCTCCTCCTATGAAGTTACCAATTGTAACAAAGATAAGATTCTTAGCCATAGCACCTAGAGCTAGTCCACTTCCTGCTGGTATTAACTTAACTATTGCAAATAATCCCATGTTCGCAATACTGTGTTCATATCCTGCTGTCATAAATGCAAATACACACCAAAGAATCATCATTATTTTTCCTGATTCACTCTTCATCTTATAACACATCCAACAAGCTAAACAAACAAGAATATTACAGAATATTCCTCTTATAATCATCTCAGGTGCAGTAAGAGATATCTTGCTCTCAACAGTTTTAATCATATAGTAAGCAGTAGATTCATTTATTAATCCACCTTCTACAAATAAAACTGCTGCAATAATTGAACCCAAGAAATTTCCAAGCCAGCTAAATCCACATATCTTAGCTACATCAATCCACTTAGTTTCTTTTTGGTTTGCACCAATTACCATTGTCATTGTATTACTTGTAAATAAATCAGCTCCAGCAAAAACTATTAAACATAATGCAATACCAAATGATAATCCCATTACTATTTTTGTCCATGGTGAATCTGCAGTACCTAAAAGTCCACCTATAACATAGGCCAACATTGTACCAAAACAAACATATAATCCACCAAGCATTGAAGATAAACCATATTTTGCAAAGCTATCTTCTAACATATCCATTTTCTTTCTCGCAGAATGCGATATTGTCTTTAGTTCATTGATATACATACGTACACTCCTTAGTAAAAATAATTCCCTTAAAATATCCTTAAAAATTTTATAATAAGACAAGCTATTTATCAAGTATCTTAATTAGGCTTTTTAGGTATATTTCTCTAAATTCATATCTTTCTCCTAAAGAGGTATCCTGCTTATTTACTTTAAATCCATTTAATTCTAATTTCGAACACCAAGACTCTTTATTCTCTCCAAATATATCCACCTTAGCATGGTACCCTGACACTATTAAAAAAGAGGTTACTGTTAAGGAGTTTACATTGTCTTTTTTAAGCTCTTCTACTATTTCATCAAAAGTTGGATTTCCTGCTAAAGTTGCAAAGTATATTCCTTTTATATTTCTCTTTTTAAGTTCCTTTCTAACTAATATAAATGGTACGTCACAAGTATTTTTAATACCATGCCCAATAAAAAGTATAGGTTCATCCTTCGGCTTTATAGATATAACTTTTTCAATAATATCATCCATTTTACTAAGACCACCATGCTCCTCTAAGGATAGCAATGGCTCTGCTATGGTCATAGATTTAAATTTATCTTTATAGCTCTCAGCAATCTCTTCAATATTATCTTGTTCCTTACCTCTAATAAGATGAAGAGGAAGTATTATTACTTCCTCCACACCCTCTTTATATATTCTTTTTAAAGCTCCCTCTAAACTATGAACTTGTATATCATGCTTTAAAAGTAACTTTTCTCTTATATGTCTAGAAGTAAAGACTTTAATTACTCTATAATCTGGAAAAGCTTTATTTATATCTCTTTCTATTGGGTCAATACTATTTTCTATCCCTTTTCTTTCAGATGTTCCAAAAGAGGTTAATAATATGACCTTTTTCATTTTACTCTACTTCCTTTTTAATAAATTCTTCAAATGCTTTTAAGAATTTAAAAACATGTGTAATATTATGTGTTGTTGATAGGAATGATGCCTCATATTGTGATGGTGCTATATTAAAGCCACTGTTTATCATATGAGTAAAGTATCTCTTAAATCTTTCTTCATCACATTCCTTAACTTGGTCATAAGATGTTACTTCCCCATCTTTGAAGAATATAGTAAACATTCCACCTGCTCTATTTATAGTAACTGGGAAACTATACTTTTCTTTAATCTTATTAATACCATCCTCAAGCTTCTTTCCTACATTTTCAATGTGATTATAGTATTCTGGATGATCGTATAGTTGTCTTAATGTTGCAAGCCCTGCTGCCATTACTATTGGATTTCCTGACATTGTTCCAGCTTGATATACTCCACCTAATGGTGAAAGATGTTCCATAATCTCTTTTCTACCACCATATGCACCACATGGAAGTCCTCCTCCCATTATTTTTGCATATGTTACTAAGTCTGGTTTTACATCAAAAAGACTTTGAGCTCCTGTAAATGATACTCTAAATCCTGACATAACTTCATCAAATATAAGTAAGGCTCCAAATCTATCACAATACATCCTTAGCTTTTTAATAAACTTTTCTTGCGCCTTAACAACACCCATATTACCTGCTACAGGCTCTATAATTACTGCTGCTATTTCTTTACCATAATTTTTGAATAATTCTCTAACTTGATTTTCATCATTATAAACACCAATTAATGTGTTCTTAACACTTTCTTCTGGTACTCCAAGAGATCCCGGGATTCCTTCAGTTAAAACCCCTGAGCCTGCTTCTACTAAAAATCCATCAAAATGTCCATGATAACATCCAGCAAATTTAATTATTTTATCTCTTTTTGTATATCCTCTTGCAAGCTTTATAGCGCTCATAGTAGCTTCTGTACCTGAGTTAACCATTCTTACCATCTCTACATTAGGCATAGTTTCACAAAGGAACTGAGCCATTTCTAGTTCTAACTTAGTAGGTGCTCCAAAGGCTAATGCATTTTCTGATGTTTCTTTAATAGCTTTTATAACTCCATCATTGCAGTGGCCTAATATTAAAGGTCCCCAAGCTAAAACGAAATCTATATATTCTTTTCCATCCTCATCAGTTATAATTACACCTTTTCCACTCTTAATTACAGGAGGATTCATTCCCATATTTCTATAAGCTCTAACTGGACTATTTACTCCACCAGGCATATATTTCTTACTTTCATTAAAAATGCTTTCATTACTCATATAAATTACTTTCCTTTCCTAACAAAAATGAAGAGTAAAAGGTTAGCATTAACCTCTTATCTTCTTTGCTGCATAAATTGCATAATAGGTTATTATTATATCAGCTCCAGCCCTCTTTATGGAAGTAAGCATTTCCATAACTATTCTTTCCTCATCAATTAGCCCTGCTTTAGCTGCTGCCTTTACCATTGCATACTCACCACTTACGCTATAAGCTGCAACTGGAACTATGGTATTATCCTTAACTTCTCTTATTATATCTAAATAAGAAAGAGCTGGCTTTACCATAACTATATCTGCTCCCTCTTCAAGGTCCATCTCTACTTCTTTTAAAGCTTCTCTTCTATTAGCTGGGTCCATTTGATAAGTCTTTCTATCACCAAACTTAGGTGCAGAATCCGCTGCTTCCCTAAATGGGCCATAGAATGCAGAACAATACTTAGCTGAATAACTCATTATTGATACGTTTTTGTACCCATTATCATCTAAGGCTTCTCTTATATAACCTACTCTACCATCCATCATGTCAGATGGTGCTACCATATCTGCTCCTGCTTCTGCATGAGATACTGCAATTTTACACAAATATTCTAATGTTTTATCATTATCTACATATTCCCCATCTAAGATACCACAATGTCCATGATCTGTATACTCGCACATACAAACATCTGTAATTACAAATATATTAGAATCAATTTCCTTAATTTTTCTAACAGCTTTTTGCACTATTCCATCCTTAGCAAAGCCCTCTGAACCACAACAATCTTTAGTTTTAGGTATACCAAAAAGAATAACTCCTCTTACTTTAGCATCTCTTACTTCTTCAATGATTTCATGAAGTCTATCTAATGAATAATGATAACATCCTGGTAAAGAGCTTATTTCCCTTTTTATATTTTCACCTTCAACAACAAAAATAGGTAAAATAAAATCATCTGGTGAAAGAGTTGTTTCCCTAACTAATGCTCTAATATTTTCATCTCTTCTAAGTCTTCTTCCTCTATTAATCATTTACTACACTTCCTTATTCACAATCTCAACAATTTCCCTTAAAAATCCATCCTCTGAATGTTGCTTACACATAAGCCCATCTATTCCACGTTCCTTTAAAGCCTTGAAAGTAATAGGACCTATTGCAATACATTTCTTTTTCTTAACTTCTTCAATTCCAACCATATCTACCATATTATTCACTGTACTTGGGCTAGTAAATAATACTATATCTACTTCATCAAAACTTCTTTTATTTTGAACCTTCCCTGGAACTGTATTATAGGTATGAACTCTATCCACTTCTAATGCTAAAGCTTCAATTTCATCCTTTAAGAAAGTTCTACTCTTTGATGAACATGGAATTAACACCTTTTCTCCAGGTTTTAAATCTTCCTTAATAGCTTCAAAAAGCCCCTCACCAACAAATTCTCTAGCCATTTTATAAGCTTGTATTCCTCTTTGTGCTAAAGCTTTCTTAGTAGCCTTTCCAACTACAGAAAATTTAGCTTTTAACCTTCTTATATCGTAATTTTTTTCTATTAAATAGTCAAAGAAAATATTAACCCCATTTACTGAAGTAAAAATTATGTGATGGTATTTATCTAACTTTTCTACATATTCATCTAGGTTTTCTAAGGTTTTCTCAATCTTAATAGAACTTATACTTGTAACCTCTGCACCTAACTTAGTTAGCTTATCCTTTAAGCTTGATGCTTGCTCTCTAGAGCGTGTTACACAAATATTCCACCCAAATAGGGGCTTTTTTTCATACCAAGATAGCTTATTGCTTAAATTAACCACATCTCCCACTACAATAATGCAAGGTGATTGTAGTCCTGCTTCTTTAACTTTATCTACAATATTATCCAAAGTTCCAACAACCTTTTTTTGCTTGGATGATGTTCCCCTCATTACTACAGCTGCAGGGGTATTAATATTCTTTCCATACTTCGTTAAATTTTCTACTATTTTTTCTAAATTACTAAGGCCCATCATAAATACAAGGGTTCCAGTTTCATTTGCTAAAGCTTCAAAGTTTATTTTTTCTTCAACAGCTGTCATTCCCGTTACTATATGAAAACTTTGTGCAATACCTCTATGAGTTATAGGAATACCCGCATAGTTTAATACAGCTATAGGTGAAGTAACTCCAGGAATAACCTCAAAGTCTATTCCCTCTTTTTCTAAAGCTAGAACCTCTTCGCCACCTCTACCAAATACATAAGGGTCTCCCCCTTTAACTCTTCCTACTACATGACCTTCATTAGCAAGCTTTACTATCATTTCATTTATTTCGTCTTGAGTTTTATAATGAGCACCAGGTTCTTTACCACAATAATAAACTTCACAGTCCTCACTTAAATAATTTAAAACATTATTGGATACTAATCTGTCATAAAGAACTGCAGTACATTCTCCTAATGCCTTTATAGCCTTTAAAGTTAATAATTCCTCATCTCCAGGACCTGTTCCTATTATATACGCCTTACTCATTTTACTACCTTCCACAACTTAATACTTTTTCTGCTAATCTTTTTCCTAGCTCTATGTTTTCTTCTATGGAACCATCTATATCTTTCTTTATTATTTTTCCATTCACCATATAAGTTCCAATCATATATATTTTACTTCCCTCTATAATTGAATAAGCTCCTATAAGGCTATGACAATCTCCATTTAGAGCTTTCATGAAGCTTCTTTCTGCTTCTACTTCTAAACGTACCATCTTATTATCTAAAGCCTTAAAATACTCTTTATTTTTACTATTTTTTAAACACTCTATTCCAAGAGCACCTTGACCTATTGCTGGGATGAATATATTAGGGTCAAAATAGTCTGTTATTATTTCCTCCATCCCTAATCTTTTTAATCCTGCAGAGGCTAAAATTATACCATCTAACTCTTGTTCTTCCATCTTTTTAAGCCTAGTTTGAACATTACCTCTAATAGGTACAATCTCTAAGTCACTTCTTATCTCTTTTAAAAGTGCAGCTCTTCTATTACTACTTGTTCCTATCTTTGCACCTTGCCTTAATTCACTAAAATTAATACCTTTTCGTGAAATAAATGCATCTCTAACATCTTCCCTTTCAGGCATTGCAACAAGTTCAAATTCTTCAGCTAATTGAAAAGGAACATCTTTCATGCTATGTACTGCACCATCTGCTTTTCCTTCTATTAATGCTATTTCTATTTCCTTTGTAAAAAGTCCTTTTCCACCTATCTTATCTAAAGTTACATCTAATCTTTTATCACCTTCTGTAACAACTAATAACTTTTCAGAATCTATATTTTGTTGTTCTTTTAATAACTCCATAACTCTCTCAGTTTGAACCTGAGCAAGCTTACTTTTTCTTGTTGCTATAATTAAACTCATTTATTTCACCTCATTAATTTATATTGCCTCATATTTCTATATTATATTCTATCATTTACCAAGTCCAATAGGTATTTTTTATCTTTTCAAAAGGCGTTTAATTATATGTAGTTTTAAATACATTTCTTGTAATTTATTTGTAAACACTATCCTTATGTAAACTGCTACTCTTAAATTATAGAAAATAAATAAAAAGGGTGAGAAAACTTTATGAAGAATAAATTTATATCTTTTTGTCTTTTGTTAGCTTTACCAATTGCGTTAATATCCTGTAATACCTCAAAAAATGAAGTTATTCAATCTAATCCTTCTCCAAAAGAAGAAGTTACCAGTGGATTACAAGAACAACCTGAAGAAAACCTAATAGAATCTAACATTGCTACCCCATATACCAAAGAACAATCTATAAAAAATAATGATTTAGTTTATGACGCTAAAGAAGAAAAATATGTAGATAGTACTCCTCTTAAAAACTTCTTAGATAATGTAAAAAATAATAAACCTGCTAAAGTTAGATACACTCAATATTATGAAGGCTTACTAGATAAAATGAGAGATGTTGAATTTGACATTAAAGCATTTAAAGTGAAAGAATATGATACTAAATCTCCTGAATTAAAATATTATAACTATACAGTAATAGGAGGGGAATCCATTACTATTGTAAGTAACTACTATAAACTAGAAGGGGATGGAATGAAGCTATTCCCTGTAGAAAACAATAAATAAACTTTTATCAAAGAGAGGGACTGCATAGCAATCCCTCTCTTTAAAACTACTCTCTATATTTAACTCCGCTCCAATAAACATTGTCTTTTACTATAGCATCCTCCGGTAATTCTACTCCTTCAAGAACCCATTTCTTAAATTCCATAAATCCAGTTCTATCAACAATATAACCTACATGCTCTTTTCCACCTGGAGCATTTCTATCTATATATTGTTCAACATATTTGTAACAATTGTTTATAATCTTAACTATACTATCTTCATCAGCCCATATAATAAAATCTTCTCCAAGTCTTGGATTTTTCTTACCTGTCCTTCCCATGATAGTAAGTCTATAATATTTCTTCTTGCTTCTAGTCCAAGCACCTGTAGGACAATTAATTACACATTCCCCACATCCGATACATCTTCTGTGATCTCTAATAACCCTATAGTTTTCTGCATGTAAAGCTTCTGTAGACTTCTTCTTACAAGCTCTTACACAAGCACCACAAGATACACACTTTTCTGAGTCATATTGTGGCATTGTCATACCTATAATACCAAAATCATGCATTCTAGCTTTAATACAATCATTTGGACATCCTGTTAATGCTATCTTAAAATGAAGATCATTAGGGAAAATTTCTTTTTCAATTCTCTTAGCAAAATTAGTAGTATTATAGTTTGCATATGGACAAACATTATTTCCTATACATGCAGATACATTTCTTGTTCCTGCTGCTGTATATCCCTTACCTGGGATTTCTTGATTTATATCTAATCCCTCTATAATAGGTTGTAATAATTCATTAACCTTGTCTATATCTGAAAACTTAATTCCTGGTATTTCAAACCCTTGTCTAGTTGTTAAATGAACAGTACCATTTCCATAAGTATCAGCTATTTCTTGAATTAATCCAAGATACTCTGCTTTTAAGTGTCCACCTGGAACTCTTACTCTTGAAGCAGTAATTCCTCTAGTTTTTGTTATTCTAAAAGCGTTCTTTTTTAACTTTTTAGTATTTATATCCATATTAACTACACCCCTAATCTCTTAAAAGTTTGCCTTTGGAATAATTAAATACTGGTCCATCTAGACATACATATGTATCATCTATTCTACAGTGTCCGCATTTTCCAAGTCCACAACACATCTTTCTTTCATGTGATATCCAAATGTTTTCTTCCTTCATTCCAAGCTTTAAGAACTCAGCCACAGTAAACTTCATCATCATTGGAGGTCCAACTACAATAACTTGTGCAGTATCCATATCTTCAAACTTAAGTTCTGGAATATACTTTGTAACTAGTCCAACATTTCCTTCATACCCTTCTTCAGCAGAATCTACTGTTAAAGTGAAGTTTATATTCTTTTCCCACTCCTTCATGTCTTCCTTAAATAACATATCCTTAGGAGACTTAAATCCTGCTATAACTCTTGTACTTGTTGCATCTTGAGGATTCTTTGAGAAGTAATCTACTATTCCCTTTACTGGAGAAAGTCCAGTACCACCAGCAACTATAACAACTTCTCTTCCTTTATAGTTTTCTACATCGAATCCATTTCCATAAGGTCCTCTTAAAAATAACTTATCTCCCTTATATTTAGTGAAAACTTCGTTTGTTACCTTTCCTACTTTTCTAATAGTTAAGTCAACATAATCTTCTCCTATTCCACTAACTGATATTGGAGCTTCTCCAAACTTAGGAATAGAAACTTCAAAGAATTGTCCAGGCTTTACATTCCCTTTAAATGACATTCTAAATGTATATTCTATATCTGTATGTTTAATAACATCTAAAACTTCTGAAACAAATGGCAAATATTCATTATGCATACTACTTCACCTCATCCATAGCTTTTTCTAACTTATTAATACAATTTGAGAATGATATATACTCTGGACAGATATCATCACATCTACCACATCCAACACACATGTGATATCCCCATTTCTTCTTATAATCATAAACTTTGTGAAGAACCTTATATCTCATTCTTTCACCCTTAGCTCTTCTAAAGCTGTGGCCACCTGCCATATCTGTATACCCGTCAACTTGACATGATGCCCATACTCTTCTTCTTTCTCCTACCTTGCCATTATCTCTGTAAATAACATCTTGCATTGTAAAGCACGTACATGTTGGACATACAAAGTTACATCTTCCACAGGCTATACATCTTTGAGAATATTCATCCCACATCTTAGAATCCATTACTGATAAGTCTAAATTTTCAGGGATGTTAACCTTTACTTCATTCTTTTCTACAAATTCAGGTATAACATTAATATCTTCTTCAGCAAATATTTTTACTAATTCTTCAATTTCTTTATCTTTAACATCTAATAAAACTTCATTTCCATCTACTTTTATGTAACAATCATATTCATCAGTTTTATTAGTTCCCATATCTACACAAAAACAATTTTCAAAGCTTTTTTCGCATCCAAACACTATAAACTTTGTCTTTTCCCTAATCTTTTTATAATAAGGGTCAACAAATCCATTTCTTAGATAGATATCATCTATTCTTTTAACTCCATGTAAATCGCAGCTTCTTAGGAATACTACTAAATTCTTTTCTTCTACCTCTGCTTCTTTCACCTTATCTTCTGTAAAGAAGAATAAAACTTGTGTTATTGGTAAAAGTACTTCCTTATATGAAAAATCTGATTTTTTATCAAATTCTATTTCTTCTATTTTATTTATCTTTCCATATCTAATTCTATCTGTATCTGAAAAAGTTCCTTCTCCTTCAAAAACTTTAGGAGCATATACTTCACTATTCTTTTGTAATTGAACTATAAGCTTATTCATATTTTCTAGAGTTAATCTATATCCCATATCCACATCTCCTTACAGAAAACTTGTCTTTGTTCTTATATCGTTATTATAATAACAATATAAAAAAAACTCTGTGATAATTCTCACAAAGTTTAATTATTTTTAAAATATTTAGCTAGTTTATTTTTATCTTTTACAATGATTTTTTTACCATTTAATACTATAAGTTCTTCTTTTTGCAATACTTTTAACGCTCTAGAAATAGTTTCTCTTGGAGTTCCAAACATATCTGCAAGATAAGTAATACTTATATTAAGCCCTATCTCAACTCCATCTTCAACCTCCACTCCATGGTCTTTAGCAAGTTTCCATAGCTTTGCAGCAACTCTCTTTTCAATCTTAATAGGAGTAGCATTTTTTATCTGTCTATATAATCTTCTTACTTTTTTAGATAATGAATTAATTACTACAGTAGTTAGTTCAAAGTCCTTTGACATAATTTTTACAAATTCATCTCTATCAAAACATAAGATTTCACTATCTTCAAAAGCCTCACAACTTATCGATGCTGGTAAATCATCTAATACAACATCATTTATTATTTTTCCTTCTCCTAGTATAAAAATAATTCTTTTATGGGCTTTTTCACCTATCTTATATAATGTAACCTTTCCTTTTAAGACAATAAATATTGTGGTTACCTTATCTTTATCAAAAAATATATGTTCACCTTTTTTATACTGCTTTTCTATACATAAGGAAGTAAGGGAATCTATTGTTTCTTGCTTTAATCCAGAGAATAATTCTAAATCACTTAATTTTTTACTCATTATTAAAATCCTTTTCCTTAAAAAACATTTTTAATATTATATTAGATTTTTTTATTTTATAAAAGAAAAAGAAATCTTCTGTAGAAATAAAATCTGTTAAAACTTTTTTAATACTACTATCTTTACACCTATTTCTTAATATAGTAGTATAACCAATAAAATCATCATATTTTAATAGTTCTTCTTCTACCTTTTGCGCTATAAATCTACTTCCTTTAGGATTTCCTCTTCTTGTATTAACACCAACAACAATATTTTTCAAATCTTTTTGCATTGGTATTGACCCCATTCCTTCCATAAATTCTGTTGAATCTATGTATATCCTACTTTCTTCTTCGCAATCTCTCTTTATTTCTTCTTTTTTATTCTTATCATCTATAGCTATAATAACCAAATGCTTATTTTTTATAAAGTTTTTATCATATTCTTTTTTATATATTTGTATATTTTCTCCCTTAAACTGTTTAAATTCTTCCCCTATTTCTTTTGCTAAGACCTCCACTAAGCATCCTTGATTAAAAAAATGCTTTGCTTTAATAAAGCCACCTCGTCCTGCTCCAATAATGCCTACTCTTAGTTTTTTTGAAAATACTGATATTAAAGAAAACTCTATTCCTCTGTTAAGAATATCTTCCTCACTATTCTTAAACATTCTTCTTCACTTCCTTCAAGGGTCTCATTTTTTATGACTTCAATAGCTCTATTAATATAAGCATCTGAGGTACTTTTTAATAACATTTTTACAAGCCCTTCATCTTTTAGATCCCTACTTTTATTTTGATAAGTATTTAATCTTTTTGAGTATACCTCTTCGCCTTTCATCTTTAATTCTTTTATAATTGGCGAAATCTCTCGAAGAGCCTTCCATTCCATATATTCCTTTAAATATTCTTCATAAATATACTTATATTCTGACATTCTTTGAACTCTTAATGCTTTATTTTCGTCATCAACTTCACTTATTTCATCAATATTATATACTTTTACTTTATTTAATAATCCAACTTCTACTTCAACATCTCTTGGTACCGCCATATCAAATATAGATAATGTCTCTCTTCTTTCTACAATATCATCTTTTAAAACAACAGCATGTGGAGCATTAGTGCAGGATATTATAGAATCTACTTCTTGAATAAATTGATTTTTTTCTTTGAAATTTATAATTTTTACATTTTCCTCATGTAAATCCTTAATTTTTCCCGGCTCTCTAACTACTAAATATATATTTTCCACCTTATGTGATAAAAGATATTTAACAGCAAGTCTTCCTATTTCTCCATAACCAATAACCATAACTTTTTTACATTTTTCTTTTAACATAATAGAAATTGCAACTGAAATAGATGAAACTGGTATCTCAAACAATTTTGCTTCTGTTCTAAACTTTTTACCACAGGTTATTCCTTCTTGAAATAATCTTCCTAACTCTCCACTACATGTACCTTCTTCTAAGGATTCAATATAGACATTTTTAATTTGCCCTAAAATTTGATCCTCACCTACTATTCTTGAATGATAGCCACAAGCAAGCCTAAATAAATGTCTATATGCTTTTTCCGCTTCCACATAAAATATAAAGGGCTTTAATTCATCATTCCACCCTATTGTTTTAAAGATTACGTCTATCACTTCTTCTTTATTTAGCTTACTATCTACATATATTTCTGTTCTATTACATGTTGTTAATATTATTACTTCATCAAAATATTTCATTAATTCATTTAATATTTCATTTTTTCTCTTCTTTTTTATAGTAAAGGCTTCTCTAATTTGAATTGGTATATCTCGCCTTATTCCCATTAAACTAATCATGATTTCACTCCAAAATTTTTCAAATAATATTATTATTTTATCCTATTTTCTTTATTGTATATTAACATACAGCTATTTAAAATGATATAAAAATAAAAGATAATAAAGATGACCTCTTGTTTTTTCATCTCTATTATCCTATTTTATATATTAATGCACATTTTATATACTATGTAAAATGTCATTAATAAATTTTTCTTGTCCTATTCTATCCATAGTCTTACAGATTCTTTCTCCAGCCACACCATTTTCTTTATAATAATCCATAATATTATCAACTACGCCAACAATATCATCTTCGCTAAAAATTCTTCCTAAAGATATTCCAAGACTCATTCCTCTTCCAAATCTTCCACCAACAAAAATTTCTGCTCCTTTTTCCCTAGCAATAAATCCACCTGTTCTACAAGCTCTTACACATCCACCACATTTCACACATAATTCCTCATTGAAGACAATTTTTTTATCCACTAATTCTAAAGCCTTTTGTCTACATGCTTTTACACAAAGTGAGCATCCGACACAATTTTCCTCTACATATTCTGGCACAGTTCTTCCCATTATTCCAATGTCATTTAAACTCGCTTTTGCACAGTTATTGGCACATCCCACAATACCAATTTTACATTTTGCGTGAGTATCAGTTCCAAAATATTTTTCTTCTAGTTCCCTACAAATTCCTTGGGTATCAATATTTCCATGTAAGCATACAGTGCCCTTACAAGAAACAAGTGGTCTAACCTTCATTCCAGTACCACCATGTCTCAATCTCAGTTTTTGAGATTCTTCAATTACATTTTCAACATCTTCATTTTTAATCCATGGAACTTCAATTTGAAGTCTAGTTGTAACACCACTATATCCTTTTCCATATTTATCTGCTATATAATTTATATTTGCTAATTCTTCAGTAGTAAAATTCCCCGCTCTACTTAAAAACCTTACAGCAAAATGTTCTTTATCATTTTGTAATAAAAATCCCAATGCTTTTAATTCTTTTTGTCTTTTTTGATTTACTGCCATACCATCTATCCCCCTTGACAAATATATAACAATATTTTAGTAGATTTTTCATAATAGTTCCAATAATAATACCTTATATATGTTATAAGCAACTAGTTATATAGGATATTTTTTTAACTAATGGAAATAATATGATTATAAATTTGTTGAGGTGATATATAATGAGACTTCCAAAACATATAGGTATTATTCCAGATGGTAATCGAAGATGGGCAGTAAAAAATGGGATGACTAAAGATAAGGGGTACGCTCTAGGCATAAACCCAGGTCTTATTCTATTTAAACAGTGTAAAAAATATGGTATAGAAGAAATAACATTCTATGGATTCACTGTTGATAATACAAAGAGACCTAATGAACAAAAGTTAGCATTTACAGAAGCATGTATAAATTCAGTACAACTTTTAACTAAAGAAGACTGTGAAATATTAGTAATGGGAAATACAAAATCTACTTCATTCCCTAAAGACCTTATCCCTTTTACTAAACGTAGAACCTTCGGAAAAGGTGGTATGAAGGTAAACTTCTTAATTAATTATGGCTGGGAATGGGACCTAAACGAATTAAAATCTGCTGATGAAAAAAAGAAGAATATATATAATAATATTCACTCAAATGATATTTCTAGAATTGATTTAATTATACGTTGGGGTGGTAGGAGAAGATTGAGTGGGTTCCTTCCTGTTCAATCTGTGTACTCTGATTTTTATGTAGTAGATGACTTTTGGCCAGACTTTAAACCTGAAAATCTGGATGAAGCTTTAAATTGGTACAATGAACAGGATGTAACCTTAGGAGGATAAAAATAAAAAAGGTAGGAGATATTTATTTCCTCTATACTTAAGGTAATGAAATTAAAATTTTATACTGGTCTAAACGTTAAAAAGGTCCTGTACCCAGGACCTTTTTAGTATTTATTCATTCTAATATAAAATATAGTTTTGTCATCATTTTTTCTTTTTACTATAGAAATTTCACCATTATGGTTTTCTACTATTTTCTTAGCAATAGATAATCCTAATCCAGAACCACCATCGCTTTTTCTGCTAGAATCTCCTCTTACAAAAGGATCAAAAAGTGTATCTTTTATATCATCCGGTATTCCTACTCCATTATCTGAAACTTCTATAACAATAGATCTCCCCAAATCCCTAAGCTCTATTTTTAACCTAGTTCCTGATGGATTATACTTTAAAGAATTATCTATTAGATTACTAATAACTCTCTTAAACAATCTCTTATCTATCTTTAACTCTATTACTATTTCTGGAATATTTACTACCAGATCAAATTCTCTTTCACTTATTTCATCAAAGTATTCAGCAATTAACTGCCTTAAAAACTCACAAATATCTACAACTTCTAATTTTAGCTTATACTGAACACTCTCTAACTTTACAAACTCAAAAAGGTCATCTACTAATTCCCCAACCTTTTCTGATTTGTTGTATATAGTTTTATAGTATCTCTTTCTTTGTTCCTCTTCTTCTATAAGATTTTCATATAATGCTGCTGAAAATCCTCTTATTGTAGTAATAGGTGTTTTAATATCATGAGATAAGTCTATTAACATTCTTGTTTTGCTTTCTTCAAGTTTTTTGTTTTCTTCTCTACTTGCTTTAAGCTTATCAATTAAATAATTAATTGTATCACTTATTACTATAAACTCTTTCTCCCCATCTAAAACTAACTTTTCTTCATAATCACCTTCTATAACTTTTCCTAATGCATTATCTATTTTACTTAATGGCTTCTTAAACTTCTTAGCCGTCCAAATACTGTAGGCTACAATACTAATTATAAAAAATACTAGTGCTATACTTATAACCTTTATATAAAGTTTAAATAATGGCTTTCCTAAACTATAGGGTACAGAAAATATATTAATAGCTAAAGAAACTTTATCTTCTGGTACTCTAATCAATATAGTTTTAAAATCATTATCCTCTTCTACTGTGTCAACTAACACAAAATATCTTTCATCTTCATCACTCATACTAATTGCCTGCAACAACTCAAATTCAGAATAAGAATCCTTTAACAATTCATATTTGGGTACTTTCCCCATCCTATGAATAACATTTCTTTTACTATCTAAAACTTCAATAAAACCTTCAAGTTTTATTAATACATCTTCATTTAACTTAGAGTAATCATCATATTTACCATGAAGCAAATCTAATACTGGCGCCCCTCTGTCCTCCATAGACTTGGACATTTTATATCCTAAATAGGTGTATGCTAAGAAAAATATACTAGCTAATATTATTACAAATGTAATATAATTTTTAAATAAAGAGATTAAGAGTTTATCATTTCTTTTTCTCATAGTACTCTACCTTTTTTCGAACTTATATCCAAGACCCCTAACAGTCTTTAAATATACAGGATTTCTAGAGTCCTCCTCTATCTTATCCCTAAGTCTACTAATATGCACCATTATAGTATTGTCACCACTTAAGAACGCTTCATTCCACACTGCTTCAAAAATTTGATTCTTTGTTAATATTCTACCTGCGTTCTCCATCAAGTACTTTAATATTCCATACTCTATAGATGTTACTTCTACTTCTTTTCCTCTAACTATAAGTTTTACATTATATGTATCTAATTCTATATCTCCTATAACTATCTTAGGAGAAGCATTCTGTTTAGCGCTTAATTTATATACCCTTCTTATCTGAGCATTAACTCTAGCTACTAATTCTAAAGGATTAAATGGTTTTGTAATATAATCATCTGCACCTAAATCTAGGCCCAATATTTTATCAGAATCTTGATTCTTGGCTGATAGCATTATTATTGGTATATTGTATAGTTTTCTTATCTCTTTAATCACCTTATACCCATCTACACGAGGCATCATTATATCTACAATTGCCAAATCAAAATTAGTATCGTTTTTTACTTTTTCAATGGCTTCTTGTCCATCACTTGCTTTTACCACACTATACCCTTCTTTTCCTAAGTATAGCTCTATTAACTCTAATATTTCTTTTTCGTCATCACAAATTAATATCTTATAATCCATTTTATCTCCCCTACTTCCACGATAAAGCATAAATAAAGAAAAGTCCTACTATGGACTTTTCTTTATTATACAATATCTTACACATTTGTTAAACGAAACTTTTAACAAATACTATTAATATTAGAATAGGTGTAACATACTTTATTACAAACGTCAACAAACTAACTACTTTTTGATTTTTTAATCTTCCTTTATTAGTTAATTGCTCTATTATAAAATCTTTTGATACCCCATATCCTAAAAGAAGTATCACTAGCAACCCATTAATAGGCAATAATATGTTAGAAACAAACTTGTCTAATGAATCAAATATTGTAAACCCAAAAATCTTTATATTTGCTAAAACTCCATCTGGATTAGCTGATAATGCAGCTAGTGAACCAATTAAAACAATAATTAAAATATTTATTATTATAGATTTTTTTCTTGAAATTTTCAGTTCTTCAGTAAATAAAGCTATAAGAACCTCTAATAAAGATATAGTTGCCATAGTTGCTGCCATAGCGGCTAATCCAAAGAAGATTATTGATAAAATACTTCCTCCTGGCATTTTTGCAAATATTAATGGCACGGTATTAAATAATAATCCTGGTCCTTCAGTTGGAGCTAGTCCAAAAGAAAAAACTGCTGGAAAAATAGCAAGTCCTGCAAGCAATGATACCCCAGTATCAGCTATAGCAACCTTTCCTGCTGTTCCGATTAAATTATTATCTTCAGTAAAATAACTGCCGTATGTTACCATAGTACCTGTTCCTACAGACAACTTAAAGAAAGCTAATCCTAAGGCTGATAAAATTACACTTACTGTTACCTTAGAAAAATCTGGCTTTAATAAAAATTCTATACCACTATATGCACCTGGAAGAGTTAAACTTCTTAATACGCATAGTATTAATAGTCCCATTAATATTGGCATAAGTACTTTGGTTAACTTTTCTATACCACTTTTAACTCCCATACCTAATATAGAGCCTGCAACTACTAAAACTATAACCTGCCATATAATCGGCGAAATAGGTCCTAAGCTTGTACTGTTAAAAATTTGTGCAGCCTCTTCTGCTGTAACTCCTTTAAGTACACCAAATAAGGCTTTAAAAACATATGAATACACCCATCCTGCAACTACTGTATAAAAAAATAGCATACAAAATGTTGATAATACCGCTATATATCCTATTGATTTAAACCTTCTCTTATCTGTAACTTTTGATATAGCTCCACATACATTTTTTCTTGTTCCTCTACCTACTATAAATTCGCTTATTAATGTTGGTAAACCAATCAATAATACACACCCTAAGTAAACAATTATAAAAGCTGCTCCTCCATTTTGACCTACAACATACGGAAACATCCATATATTACCTAAACCTACAGCTGAACTTAAGGTAGCAAAAAACACAGTAAGACTAGATGAAAATTTTTCTCTCTTCTGTTCCACGTAATCCACTCCATTTTCTTTAGTATAATTCAAATTATATATTAAAAATTGGAGTAATTATAATATTTTTATTTAATTTTGTCAAATTTTATTCTTTATTGTAACAATATTCTAATAAAGATATCTTTTCTTTAATTCTCTTCTCTTTGTCTTACTTAATCCATACTCTACCTCTAAGTACTTATCTATGTTTTCATATTTATCCCGTATTTCTTTAAATGACGCTTCTATATATTCTCTTCTTACTTCTAGCATCATATTTAATAGCTCAAAATGTTTAGGATTATTAGATAACTTTTTTATGGATTTAACTATTTCTTCATTTTTACTCTTTCTATATTCATTACTTAATAAATAATCCTTAATTACAGTTTCTTCTGGAACTCCAAGAATTAATAAGATAAGTGCAGAAGCAAACCCAGTTCTATCCTTTCCAGCAGTACAATGAAATAAAATAGGCATTCTTTCTTCATTTTCCATACAATCTATTAATTCTTTATAAGCAAGATTATTAAAAACAGCACTTCTATATCCATTCATAAGAAACTTCTTTCCATCAAAATGCTCTAAATAATTTTGATTAAAAATAGATATCATATCAAAGTTTCCATTATTATTATCTAACTCGGACATACCAGAAATATTTATATATTTAAGCCCTTCAATATAAGGATCAGGTGAAGATAACACCTCGCCCTTAGACCTTAAATCCAAGATTGTTTTTATACCTAAAGCTTTAAAATATTCAATATCTTCTTCTGTTAAATCTGATAATTTATCTGACCTATAAAATGTGTTCCATTTAACTCTTCTGCCATCTATAGTTCTATATCCACCTATATCCCTAAAATGATGTACTCCTACAAAGGGAAGTATTTTTTCTCCAACTAATTCAGAATTGTACCCCTCAGATTTTAAAAGAAATAATAATCTTCTTTTATTATCTGGATCTGTAAATATAACCTCATTACTATTCTCAATTCTTTCTATTAATAGTTCCTCATCATCATTTTCTAAATATATTTTTACAAGGGAATTTTTAGGTTCCTCCCATGTTATTTTCAATTTATTATTAGCTAATCGTATGCACTTTGCTTCTTCAAAATACTTCATAATTATTCCTCTTTAATCATTTCTAATATCATTAATATTAAATGGTGTATTTTGATATACACAATAATTTAACCAATTTGCAAATACTATATGGGCACTGCCCCTCCAAGACATCGCTGGCTCTAAAGTTGTATCATCATTTGGAAAATAATTTTCAGGAATACAAATTTCCAATCCCTTTTCTTTATCCCTAAAATATTCATCTTTTAGGGTTTCTCTATCATACTCTAAATGTCCTGTAATAAATACCTTTCTATAGTCACTTGTAGAAACAATAAATACTCCCGCATCATCAGATTCTGAAAGTATTTCTAATTCCTTAACCTTTTCTACATCCTTACTCTTTATTTCTGTATGTCTTGAATGTGGTGCAAAAAAGGTATCATCAAGCCCCCTTGTTAATTCAACATTTTCCTTTAACACCCTATGAGCAAAAACCCCAAACATCTTATTTTCTAATGGATACTTTGGCACTCCATAATGGTAATATAACCCTGCTTGAGCTCCCCAACATATGTGTAAAGTTGAATAAACGTTGCTTTTACTCCACTCCATTATTTCCTTTAATTCATTCCAATATGCAACATCTTGAAATTCCATCTGCTCAACAGGTGCACCTGTAATTATTAATCCATCAAACTTCTCATTTACAACCTCATCAAAATAGCTATAAAACTTATTTAAATGCTCTAATGGCGTGTTGTGAGATGTATAACTTTTAGTTTGTAGTAACTTAATTTCCACTTGCAATGGAGTATTGGACAAATATCTTAATAATTGATTCTCAGCTTGAATTTTCTTAGGCATTAAATTTAAAATTGCTATTTTTAATGGTCTTATATCTTGTGTTTCTGCCCTTTCATCATTCATTACAAATATATTTTCCCCACTTAATACTTTGTATGCTGGTAACTCCCTATTAATTTTTAATGGCATAATGTCATCCCCCTTTTTATTTCTTTGATATAATTACTACCATAATAAAACTATTATATCTTCCAAGAAGTGGTTATACAAATCATTTCCTTTTATGATATAATTATATGGAAATATTTGGAGGTGATTGCATGAATAAAACTATTTTAAAAGGTTTTATTGGAACTTATACAAATACGGACAGTAGAGGAATCTATAATTTTGAATTTGATTGTGAAAACAAAGTTTTTAAAACACATGCTTTAGCTTATGAAATCGAAAAACCATCTTATCTAGCTGTAGATAAGGAAAATAATATTTTATATTCAGTTTCTAAAGATAATGATTTAGGAGGAGTAACTTCTTTCAAAATAAAAGAAAACCTATCTCTTGAAAAAATAAATTCTGTTCTTGAAACAGAAAATCCACCTTGCTATATTAATTTTTCTAATAAACAGGGCTTAATTTTTACTGCAAACTATCACCATAATAAAATTAATGTCTATCCTATTGAAGATGGTCACAGAATAGGTAAACCCATAAAGACATTAACCCACACCAATAATACCCCTCATATTCATTATGCCAACCTTGACCTAGATGAAAACTTTCTTTTAACAGTAGACCTAGGACAAGATTATATTAATCTCTATGAGATTAAAGAAAATGATTTTATTGAAAGAGAAGATTTAAGAGTAAAATTTAGTAAAGGTTGTGGACCTAGACATTTAGCATTTCACCCAAATGGTAAATTTATCTATGTTTTAACTGAATTATCTTCTGAAATAGCCTCATTTCAATATAATAAGGGGTATTTAAAGCTAATAAATATACTTTCAACACTGCCAAACAAATATACTGGGGTAAAATCTGGAGCTGCTATACATATTCATCCAAATGGCAAATTTATTTATACTTCAGATAGAGGAAATAACTCAATAGCTTGCTTTAAAATAGATAATGCAACTGGATCCTTATCATTAGTAGAGCATAAGCCTACCTTTGGATCATGCCCTAGAGATTTTGCTATAAGCGAGGACGGCAAATATATACTTATTACTAATCAAGATTCCTCCTCTTTGGTTATTTTCGAAATTTCTGAAGACACTGGTAGATTAATTAATCATGTTGGAAGTATAGAGGTCCCATCCCCTGTTTGCATTAAATTAATATAAGTATAATTTTACCTTTGACATAATCCATCTCTGTAGTTATAATCAGAAACAATATCAACCTATAAGCTCAATAATATGGTTTGAGCGTATCTACAATACTACCGTAAATAGTATTACTAGGCTAATTAAGTATATATGCCTCATGGGTTGAATAAAATTAATAGAGGTGGATTATATGAACAAATTTAATTTTATTGAACAAATAAAAGGGGCAAATAAAAGTATCCCTTGTGATTTAGTAATAAAAAACATATCTATAATTGATGTCTTTGGACAAGAAACCTTCATTTCAGATGTAGGGATTAAAAATGGGTATATTGTTGGAATTGGAAAATACCATGGAAATGAAATTATCGATGGTACTGGCAAGTATATATGCCCTGGTTTAATAGATGCTCATGCTCATATTGAATCTTCCCTAACCACTCCAGTTGAATATTGCAAAGCTGCCCTTCTTCATGGTGTAACTTCATTAATTGCCGATCCCCATGAAATAGCAAACGTTCTTGGATTAGATGGTATAAAACTTATGCTAAAACTAAGTGAAGGACTACCCTTTAACTTTTTCTTTATGCTTCCTTCTTGCGTACCTGCAACTTCTTTTGAGAATTCAGGTGCAATTTTAACAAGTAAAGATCTATCTAAACTCTATTCTAGTGATGGAGTATTAGGGTTAGCAGAAGTTATGGACTTCCCTTCTGTAGTTAATTGTGAAGAAGATATGATTAATAAATTATATGATGCTAAAATTCTTAATCTTAGAATAGATGGACACGGTGCTGGATTAAATATAGAAACTCTTAATGCTTATTGTACTGCAAATATAAGAACTGACCATGAATGTCATCTGGAAAAGGAAGTAACTGATAGAATTAGACGTGGAATGTATGTACTAATTCGTGAAGGTACTGTAGCTAAAAATTTGAAGGAATTAATAAAGGTTGCTTCAATAAAAAATAGCCGAAGACTTTGCTTCTGTACTGATGATAGACACATAGATGACTTAATATTAAATGGTTCTATTGATAGTTCTATTAGATATGCAATAAAGACAGGTTTAAATCCAGAAACAGCTATTCAAATGGCATCACTAAATTCTGCTGAATGTTATAAACTGAATGACTTAGGCGCTATTGCTCCTGGCTATAGAGCAGATTTTATTATTCTAAATAATTTAGAAAACTTCCAGATTCAATCAGTTTACAAAGATGGACAACTTGTTGTGGATAATGGTATCCTTGTTGAAAATAATATACCTACCCCTAAAATTGAAACAACAAATAGTTTAAATATAAAGGTTCTTTCAAAGGATAAGCTAGATATTACACTATGTAACAAATCCATTATTAATGTAATTAAAGTAATTCCAAACAAGCTAGAAACAATACATTTAAGAGAACCTATTTCTTCTCTAAGTGATAAATTTATTCCTGATATAGAAAAAGATCTACTTAAAGTTGCTGTTATAGAGCGTCATAAAGGAACTGGAAATATAGGGCTTGGAGTTATTAATGGAATGAAATTAAAAAGCGGAGCTATTGCAACTACTATAGCTCATGATTCCCATAATCTAATAGTAGTTGGAACAAATAATTCAGACATGCTATTTGCAATTGAAAAACTAAAAGAAATTGGTGGAGGAATTATTGTTGTTGAAGATGGTAAAGTACTTTCTTCTATAAAGCTAGAAATTGGCGGGTTAATTACTAACCGCTCTATTGATTCAATAATGAATGATTTAGAAAGACTTCATAATTCTATAAAAAAGATTGCTCCAACAATAAACTTTAACCCATTCTTAACTCTTTCATTTTTATCTTTACCTGTAATTCCAGATATAAAGATTACTGATAGAGGAATATTTGATGTTAAGAAATTTAATTTTATAGATACAGCAGAATAAGATTTGTGTTAATAGTGAATTGTTATAAGGGTTTCAATATCTTGTTACTAAATATCCATTCAACTTTTCACTATTAACCAATTAATTGACTTACCTTTACATAAACACTATTATTATATTTATTTTATTGGTATAATTTCCTTATAATACAATTTTATTTTGGTGATTTTAGGGGGATTGTTTTTATGTACGTTATAAAAAAGGTTAATTCAGAAAATTTTGATTCAAGCACTTGGGATAATATTGAAGCTATCAATATTAATAACTATCCATGGGACACTACTGGATATATGCCTAAAACCAAAGTTCAACTTTGCTACACAAATGAAGAAATAAGAGTTAAATTTACCTCTTGTGAAGAAAAAGTTAGAATTGAAGTTAAAGAATTTAATGGACCTTCATGGTATGATAGCTGTGTAGAATTCTTTTTCTTACCTGAACCTGAAATAGATAAAAGATATTTTAACTTTGAAATAACTGCTAGGGGGAACCTTTTACTTCAATTAGATGACAAACCGCCAGTAAGACATTGTATGGATTATATAAACCCTAATTATTTTGAAATAAAAGCAGATGTTAATGATAAAAATATTAACGACTTTGATAACTTTAAACCTTGGACTATAGAATATAAAATACCTTTTGACTTTATAAAGGCCTTTTTCCCAAGTTTTGAAGCTAAATCAGGTAAAATTATAAAAGGAAACTTTACTAAGTGTGGAGACAAAACAACTACTCCTCACTTTGGAACATGGGCAGATATCACAGTTCCAGAACCTGCATTCCATGTACCTCAATTCTTTAAGGAAATAGTTTTTGAATAATTTTAAAGCTATCTAGTTTACCTAGATAGCTTTTATTTTGTTAGTGCATTGATTTACTGTTAAAAAAAGTATATAATTCCTGTATTGAATTTTTTTACACTTAAGGAGGAGTTATGCCAAGTTTAATTTTGAAGGTGGTACCTTTAGACCTATATTTAGTGCCGGAGTAATGGATGCTTTATTAGATAATAATATTATGTTTCCTTATTGTATAGGAGTTTCTGCTGGTATTACAAATGGGGTATCATATATATCAAAACAAAGGAAAAGAAACCTTGATATACTTATAACATATAGAAATGATAAACGATATTGGGGACTAAGAAATTTTCTAAAATGTAAAAGCCTTTTTGGATTAGATTTCGTTTATGGAGAAATTCCAAGTAAACTATCTCCTTTTGATATGGAAACTTATCAAAAATATGAAGGAAAAGTATTAGTTGGCGTTACCAATGCTATAACTGGTAAGACTGAATACTTTGATGGAAAAGAATTAGATGATAAATGTTCAATTTTAAGAGCTACTTGTGCTATTCCACTATTCTTTCCTGCAATTAAAATTAATAATAGTTATTACTATGATGGGGGGATATGTGACCCTGTTCCAATAAAGAAAGCTATTGATGATGGTAATGAAAAACATTTAATAGTGCTTACAAGACCAAAAGAATACAGAAAAAAACTTAGCAAAGGAAATATTATAGTTTCAAAGCTATTTAGAAAGAAATATCCAAATTTAAAAGAACCTTTATTAACTAGACATAATCATTATAATGAAACTATTCGTTTTTGTGAGGAATTAGAAGCTCAAGGAAAAGCCGTAATTATAAGACCCACTTTAGAACAATCTATTGAAAGCTTCGAAAAAGATGTTAATAAATTAAGAGAGGGTTATAATAACGGCTATAAAATGGCTATAGAAAATCTTGATAAAATTAAAGAATTATTTAACTAACATTGCTTAAAGGGAATATTCTTTAAAGCAAAGCTATATAGGAATGGATATTCTTTTTCAATATATTTCATATAAACTATCCATTCCTTAGTTAAATATTTATATAACCTTAAAATATCGCTGTTTAAATGAGATATATCTTCACTTGTTAAATCCCCCTTGCTTTTTCTAAGCTTTATCTCACTATGTAAGTGTACTGCTGCTTGTAATAAATCTGTAAAAATATCATGTTCATCTAAGTATGGATTCTCTATAAATCTAAATAATGTCTCTTTATTCTCATTTAGATTAGTATAAATATCCTCTATATCTTCTTTATTAAAATTTAATTTACAACTATATCTTTCAATTCTTTCCTTTATCTCATTAAAATCCTTTATAATACCATCCCCTATTTTAGGTATAACAGAGCACAATTCATCACAACCATTGTCTCTTTTTGCAATTGTCCTTAACAGTTGATTACCAACCTCTTCGAAAAAAATCTCAATTAAAAGGTTTATCTTTTGTAATTTATGCTTCTTTTCTCTTTTTTCTAATGCTCTTTCAATAATTAATACAGTTACTAATACTTCAATTGGAATAAAAGCCAAATCCTCTGTAAAAAACATTCCTATATGGTGTAAATCTTTAAAAATAGCATAATTAATTAAATATAATATTAAAGATGCAACTATTAGTGCTAATATAAACTTAAACATATACCTGTCTTTTTTCATAACATCACTCCTAAAAACACTTCAATACTATTGTTTCCAGAAATAAATAATTAATTAAGAAAAAAGTGGAGTGGATATTTATTTTGCTTGTTACATAGCTACGCTCCAAGAAAGTAAAACGCTTATCCTTTCTTATTCAAAAAGAAACTCTACAAAAACTGCAGAGTCTCTTTATTTCCATTCTTACCTCGTACCTCATAACTAGTAACTTTTACCTAATCTATGTCTTCCACCTTTATGTTTTTTTCCTTTAACTTACTATTAGTTATAGTTGAAAGTAAAGTATACAACACTCCAAATAAAGGAATTCCTATTAATATACCTAAAATACCAAATGTACTTCCACCTACTGTAATAGCAAGTAATACCCAAATTGCAGATAATCCAATAGAATTTCCAACAACCATAGGATAAATTAAGTTTCCTTCTATCTGTTGAATTACAACTATAAGAATTACAAACCATACTGCTGTCATTGGTTCAACCATGAAAATTATAAATGCAGCAGGTATTGTACCTATTAATGCCCCAAATATAGGCACTAATGCTGTTACACCTATTATTGTACTTACAAGTAAGGCATATGGCATACTAAAGATAGTCATACCAATAAAACATAATCCACCCAATATAACAGCTTCAATACATTGACCTGTTATAAACTTAGAAAACTTATCATGTGATATTCTAGCTACTTCCATAACCTTATTTGCTTTAATTCTATCAAAAAATGCATAAAGAATTTTCTTTGCTTGTATTCCTAACTTCTCTTTACTTAAAAGAATATATATAGCTATTAATATTCCCATAAAGAAATTAATTATTGTTGATGTAACCCCAACAGTTATATCTACTACTTGGCTAACAAGACTTCCTGTAACCTGTCCAACAACTTTTATTATATTTTCTCCCATAGATAAAACCTGATTCCAAAGTTCATCAAAAACTTCAGTTTTACTGAAATGTTCTGCCATAAACATTTCTAGTGTTTTAACGTAATCAGGTATGTTCTTTACCAAAGTTGATCCACTTTCTACAAGTTGAGGAATTATAAATAGTACTAGCCCAACAACAATTGCTATTATTGTAATAATAGTTAATATTATTGCCAAAGGTCTACGCTTTTTAGGTTGCTTTATAACCTTATCTAAAACCTTCTCTTCATAAAATTTCATTGGTATATTAAGTACAAAAGCTATACATATAGCTATTAAAAATGGCTTTAACATTCCCATTGTAGAACCAAATATGTTTCCTACAGATTTAATATTTATGAATATAAAGGCTAGTACAACTACATAGGTAGCTAATAACAAATTAGATTTAAATTTTGGATCTTTCATATTACTCACTTTATCATCTCCATCTAACTAAATCTCTTCACCAATACATACCTTCTTAATCCACCATACTTAATTTTATCTTTAGCTATTTCATAGCCTAAATCTAAAAATGTATTTACACTATAAGGATTATACGGTGAAGCAGTGGCACTCATAATTAAGGTGCCATTTTCTTTTGCAATATCTTCTAATAACTCACATATTATCTTTTGTAGCTTGTTGCCTCTAAAGCTTTCTTTTACTAATGTTGATTCAATTTGTCCTACCTTTAATAGTTCCTCTCCATTAATTCCAATATCATAGCCGTAGTTATCTTCATCATAGCCTAATTTGCAATATACACCTATAGCTATAAGATCGTCATCTTCAGTAACACATCCAATTATATTTCCTTTATTAGATATAAATTGTAAGAATTCTTCCTCCTTACTTGGAAAATATAACTCTTTATTCTCAAGTCCTTCAACAATTTCATCTTGAAACCTCATAATCCTATTAATATATGATTCATCAAGCTTCTTTAATATTCCTTGTATTATCTTACCATCTTTCCTCTTTAAATTAATTTTCTTAATCATATTTCTCTCCAACTCTATTTCAAAACACTTTTCTTAAATTCTTCTATTCCTATTCTATCAATAAAAAAGCCTAACTTCTCTCCCATTTCTGCATTTTCTATATAATAGTTAAAGATATTGTCTATTATTTCTAAAGCCATCTTCTCATCAACTTTATCTACTATTATATCCGCTATCCTAGGATTATAGCCTGCCGAACCTCCTGCTGTAACTATGAATCCATCCTTATCAGCTATTACCCCTACATCTTTACTATAGACACTTCCGCAGGCATTTCTACAACCTGCTACACCTATCTTACTTCTACAAGGCATACTCATCCATTGATATTTATTTAATAGCTTCATTCCAGTTCCTATAGTATTAAACTTAGATCTTTTACAGAATCCAGCTGGACATATCTCTACATTTTTAACAGAATTCTGTTCCTTAACTGCTGGCTCCATTTCTAGTTCATTCCATATATTTTCTAAATCTTTTTCTTCAAGGTTTGTTATTAATATTCTTTGACCTGATGTTATCTTTATTACTCCGTTGTATTTTTTAGCAACCCTTGCTATTTTCTCTAAAGTTTCAGGCAGAATAAATCCTCCAGGAATATGTGGTGTTATACCATATTTTCTTTTCCCATTATAAATCTTTTGTAGATTACCATATTTATTAGGCACCTTCTCACCTCTTACTATTCTATTTTAGAATAAATTTTTTAACAACTTCAGCAACACCGTCTTCGTTATTGCTCTTTGTTATATAGTTTGCTGCTTCCTTTACATTACTATGCCCATTTTCCATAGCCACTCCAAGTCCTGCGAACTCAATCATATCTAAATCATTTCCAGCATCCCCTACAGCTATTATTTCATCTTTATCAACATTTAAATAATCTGCTAATGCTTTTAAGCCTAACCCTTTATTAGACTCTTTATTTATTATTTCAAAGAAATATGGAGTGCTCTTTGCTAAATTATATTTTTCTCCAACTTCCTTTGGAAGTTTCTCTATTGCCTTATCTAATACATCTGGTTCATCTATAAGCATTATTTTTATAATGCTTTCATCTTCTGATATTTCATTAAAGTCACATATATTTATATCTATTTTATTAATCTCAGCTTCTACTTCAGTATACTTACTATTTTTAGGAGTTATTAGCCCTCTTGTTGGAGAAAAAGCATGTATATTAACTCCAAACTCCCTTGCAAAATTATAAATATAGTGAAGATCACTTCCCTTTAGTCCTTTTTCCGAAATTATTTTTTCACTCTTAGTTTCTTGAACTAAACACCCATTGTAGCTTAATACATATTCATTATCATCTACTAATCCTAATTCATCTAAATATCTTCTTAATCCATCTATAGGTCTTCCAGAAGCTAGTACAACCTTTACCCCTTTTTTCCTTACTGATTGAAGTGCTTTTTTAGTCACCTCTGTAATAATCTTATCATCATTTAATAAAGTTCCATCCATATCTAATGCTATAATCTTGTACATCAATTTCCATCCTCCGTTTATTCATTAAGCTTAACATTCTATGTAATTATATCATAATTTTTCACATGTTATGGAATACTAACTATAGATTTTATAAAGAGAAAGTAGGTAATTATATGAAAAAATATTTAAAGATTATATCTTCAATTCTAATATTTTCTTTATTATCACCATTATCTATTTCTGCTAAGGAAGTAGAACAAGTCTATTTATCACTTGATTATGAAAATACAGACTCACTTCCACATAATTTTAGGAAAACTACTGATTTATCTAATGTTATAAAAGGTGGTGGAAACACTACAGGACTTGAAAACCTAAATATATCAGGTAGTTCTCAATTCACTTCACTCTCCTTCTTAAATTTAAAAAAGAATATCAATACAAAAAATGAATTTTGGGATATAGATTTAAGACAAGAATCACATGGGTTTATTAATGGTAATGCTGTAAGCTGGTATGGTCCTGGGGATAAAGCTAATGCTGGTCTTAATTATAAAGAAGTTATAGCTAAGGAAGCTAAGCAATTGTCAGAAATTCCTTTTGGTAAATCTATTACTTTGGACAATGGAAAGCATACATTAATACCAACAGTTGTTGAAAATGAAAGTAAACTAGTTTCATCAAATAATGTAAAATATTTAAGAATAGCGGTAACTGACGGTGATAGACCTACTGATGAATCAGTAGATCAATTTGTAAAGTTCGTTACGCATTTACCTAATAATTACTGGCTTCACTTTCATTGTAAAGAAGGCATTGGTAGAACAACAACTTTTATGTCACTCTTTGATATGATGAAAAATTCTAAAAATGTAAGTTTAGATGATATTATAAAAAGACAGTTTCTATTAGGTGGTTTTAACTTATTTAAACCAGGAGATGAAAATAAAAGAGTTTTATTCCTAAGAAACTTCTATAAATATACCAAAGAAAATAATGATAATTTCAAAACAACTTGGAGCGATTGGATTAAGCAAAATAACATAACTCCATATACATCAACTACAGAACTCCCTAAAAATTAGGGAGTTCTTCTTGTAACTAAAGTAATATTTTAATCATATATATACTAATAACTAGAAATTTGTCGAGGTATATCTATGATAGAATCATTATTATTAGTTTCTTCAATTTGTATAGATGCTTTTGTGGCTAGCATGGCATATGGAAGCAATAAAATAAAAATCCCTATCATTTCCTCTATAGTCATTAGTATTGTTGGCTCTGTAATTTTAGGAATATCATTATTTATTGGTGGATTAATAAAAGACTTTTTACCAGGAACACTTCCTATAACCTTAAGCTTCTCTATACTAATGGTTTTAGGTATATATAGATTATTCGAAAGCTTATTTAAAACCTATATTCAAAAACACTTAAATAAAGAAAAATCCTTTTCTTTTAGATTATTTGATTTTAATTTTATATTACAAGTTTATGCTGATGAAACAAAGGCTGACCTTGATAAATCAAAAGAACTATCAGTTAAAGAATCCCTTTATCTTGCTATTGCCCTTTCATTTGATAGCTTAGCTGTTGGATTTGGTAGTAGTTTAGCAGGTAGTGCATATATACAAACCATTTTATTATGTTTCTTAATAGGTTTTCTTGCTGTTATAGTAGGTAGTTTTATTGGTAAAAAATTAGTTGAAAAATCAAATATCAATTTATCCTGGCTTTCAGGGGTAATACTTATGGTTTTAGCTATAAGTAAAATTATCTAAAACAAAGAAGCTATTGTAAAATAGTTATTTACTTTACAACAGCTTCTTTATAAATTATTTCAATTGTTCACCATTATGATTCTCAAAAAATGATGGTTCATTTTCATTTCCTACATTGTTTTGATTTTCATGTAACTTTTGTCTTCTTTGTCCTTTTTGTGGACCATTATTTGTTCTCTTATCAGCCTTCATAAATATCACGCTCCTCATAAATATTATTTCAAATATCGATAAAATTTATGAGGTGAATATTATAACTTTTCTGGCTCTGGATAATTAACACCTTTAGTATCAACTCTTATTTCTTCTATAACTATTTCTTTTTTAGGAGTTTCACCTGATACTTCAGCACCTTCTATTTTGTGAACTATGTCTAATCCTTCTATAACCTTACCAAACCCTGCATAACTTCCATCTAAATTACTAGCCTTTTTAGTCACTATAAAGAACTGACTACCTCCACTATCCTTATCTTTTGCTCTAGCCATAGATAATACACCCTCATCGTGTTCAAGTGTATTATACTTATATCCATTTCCCTTAAACTCCCCTCTTATTGAATAACCTGGGCCTCCAGTACCATTACCATCAGGATCTCCACCTTGTATAACAAAATCTTTAACTATCCTATGAAAGGTAATACCATCATAAAATCCATTGTTTGCAAGAGAAATAAAATTATTTACTGTATTAGGAGCATATTGAGGATATAATTCAGCTAATATAGTACCATAGTCTTTCACTTTAATTGTTGCTATTGGCAAGTCCTTCGGAGCTGCTACCTCTTCTCCCCATTCTTTTACACCGCAACTAACCAACATTAATGATATTGTCATTAATATTATTAATACTTTCCCTAATCTACTCTTTCTCATGGCTATTCTCCTATATTTCAAACTCTTCTATTTCAATATTAAAAGCTCCACATCCTGCACATACAATAATACTTACTATATAGCTATTATCTACTAAACCTTCTCTTTGAAGTCTATTAAAAGATTTTCCTTCTTCCTCAACAGCTAAACTATTGGTTACATATTTGCCATCTTTAGTATATATGTAAAAATGATATTCTAAGAACTTATAAGCTCTTTCATTTTCAACCTTTTCACCACCACAGCTTTCACAAGTTAAAGAATAATATGCTTTTTCAAAATCAACATTCCTATCTTTTATCATATTAATAATAGTTTCTTCATTAATATCTTTTATAGGATTATTTTCATCATTAAAAAATCCCTCTAGTCTTTCATTTTCTAAAGTAACCATATTTAACGCCCCTTTACATATTTATTCTAATATTATATCCTCTTATGGCAAATAAATCTATTTTATCTTAGGATTAATTTTATTTTCTCCACATTTATATGGTTTTAAAGCTTCTGTTGCTGGTCCTTCTAACACTTCCCCTTTATAATTAAATCTTGATCCATGGCAAGGACAGTCCCAAGTTTTATCAGTATTATTCCATGTTAATTCACAACCTAAATGAGTACATGTAATATCAACTATGTAGACGTTATGTTTACCTTCTTTATATGCACCATATCTTCTTCCATTTAAATTTATTATCTTACCTTCTCCCTCTTCTAGATGAATTTCCATATCACCTATTTTCAGCTTTCCTTTTACATAATTATAGGCAACTTCCATATTAAACTTTACAAAATCCTTTGATAAAAAAGCTTTTCCTCTTGAAGGATTAAATGTGTCTTTATACTTAGACTCACCTGAAACTATTAAGTCTGATATAATAATTCCAGCAAGAGTTCCATTTGTATTTCCCCACTTTCTGAAGCCAGTTGCTACATATATATTTTCATTTTTACTATTTAAATGTCCTATATAAGGTATATAATCTGGTGTAAAATAATCCTCTGCAGACCACTCATATCTATAATTTTTAATTCCAAACTTCTCTCTACCATACTCCTTTAATACTTCATAATGATTAATATTTTTATCATCTCCCATTTTATGAGTATCACCAACAATAAGTAATAAATGTTCGTTTTCCTTATTCATATAATGTAAACTTCTACTAGGGTCTTCTACATTTACATACATTCCTTCAACAAATCCTTCGGGAACATCTCCAGCTACAGCATATGTTTTCTTAGGCTCTAACCTAGAAAAAAAGAATCCTTCTCCATCATAAAAAGGGAAATGTGACGCTAAAACCAATTGTTCACACTGTACCCATTTTCCTTCTCTAGTTTGGAAAGAACATTTTTCTCCACTTTCCACTTGAGTAACAGGGCTATTTTCATATATTTTTCCACCTTGCTTTACCACTAAATCTCCTAATATATCGCAATACATTTTGGGATTTATACTTGCAACGTTATTAAAGGCAACTGCCCCTTTACTTTCTATTGGAATAGGTAGCTCATCTACAAAATCACAATCTATCCCCAGTTCCTTACAAACTTCATACTCTTCTTTTAGCTCCTTTAGCCCTTCATCAGTTTCTGCAAAAACATAGGAGGTTTCCCTCTCAAACTCACATTCTATATTATTTTCTTTCACTATTTTTTCTATAAATTCTATAGCTTCTTTATTCCCCTCATAATAACTTCTTGCTCTTTCTAAATCGTATTTTTTCTTAATTTTAGAATATATAATATTATGTTGTGTTGTAACCTTACCTGTATTTCTTCCTGTACATCCTTGTGCAACTTTATTTGCATCAACCAAAACTACCGTCTTACCTTTTTTAGTTAATAAATAAGCTGTAGTTAACCCAACAATTCCTCCTCCTATAATGCCGCACTGACAGTCTTCACTGCCTGATAATGGTCCATAAGTTCTTCCTTCAGATGAATCTATCCAATATGATTCTCCCATTTTTATCCTCCTATCATAATTACTCATATTCTTTTGTACTAAAATCCATATAATATTCTTGAAGATATGAACAAACGGGACATATTAGAGGAGGTTCTTTACCTTCATATATATAACCACAATTTGTACACATCCATTTTATTTGCTCATCTCTTTTATATATAAATTATTCCAATTTATATTTTCACCATTAAATTTCTTTAATGCATCGAAAAATACTCTTGCATGAGCTTTCTCCTGCAAAAGCTCTTAATAAATTTTCTTTTGTTTTACTATCTTTTAATTCCATAAAAAACACCCCATTTATCTTTAGTATTTCAATAACAATTAAGTATTATTCCTTTAATTGCTATTGTAAACTTTTAAATAAATGAGGCTTAATATCACTTTCTACCCATTCCTATAAATAAGTTCTTGTTCTCTTTAGTTGTTACTTCAACTATGTCATAGAAAAAATCCATCTGACTTTTGTCACCTTTTTCTATTATCTCTTCTATTTTACCATCTCTTAAAAATACCAGTTTCTTCGTATAGCTTGCAATCATAGCATCATGGGTTACCATTACAATTGTTTTTCCTTCTGTTTCATTTAAATCTTTTAAAAAATGCAACAATTCATGTGATGTTTTAGTATCTAGGTTTCCAGTAGGTTCATCAGCAATAATAACTTTAGGGTCTGTAACCAATGCCCTTGCAGCTGCTGCTCTTTGTCTTTGTCCTCCAGAACATTCTTGAGGATATTTATCCATCTGATCTTCAATACCTAATTTCTTAGACATCTTGTCCACTTTATCTTTAATTACATCTTTAGATATTCCATCTAAAACTAATGGAACAGATATATTTTCTCTTAAAGTTAAATTATCAAGTAAATTAAATTCTTGAAATATGAATCCTATATTTTTATACCTAAATTCTGCTATCTTTCCTTCTCTTAATTCTCTTATATTCTCTCCATCCAAGTAAACTGCCCCTTTACTTGGAGTATCTACTGTTCCTATCATATTTAACAGCGTTGATTTTCCAGAGCCTGATGGTCCCATTATACCAACAAAATCTCCTTCCTTTACACTTAAACTTACTCCATCCAATGCTTTTATTTGCCCTTTACTGCCATATACCTTAACTAAATTTTTTACCTCTATAATCTCAGATACTAACATATTTATACCTCCCTAATAGCTTTAAAGATAATATTTTTATATCCCCAAATAGAAATTAATCCACTTAAAACAAAAACTCCGAAGTAAATGAGAATAATAAGTATTCCAAAGAACACTCCTATTCCGCCACTTAACATATTACATATTAGTACCCCTAATATTTGTGGTATAGGAATTATTAATAATAGTCCATACAAAAATATTACTTCTTCATCTACTATCCTTTTTATTTTATCTCCTGTATACCCAATTAAAAACAATTGCTTAAATATCCTTTTCCTATTTACCCCCTCAATAAAAACCTTATAATTAGTAGCTAAGGCCATTATGGATACTGTTATAACAAATGTAATTAAAGTAATAATTTTTTCATATTCCATTAAATCTTTATCAGCCATGAAATTAATTAAAATAACACTTGAAATTATAGATACAATAATTAAAAATTTCACTTTTCTTAAGGAATACAGTAAGTTGCTTAATGATTGTAGTTGAATCTCTTTATATAAATATTTTTCCTCTTTTATGTTTCTAACCTTTTCTGGAATAAAATCTTTGAGTATATATAATATTCCAATCATAGATAAGAATGATGTTGTTATTACAATTTGTGATTTATTATCAATATTTATTGGTAATAAAAGTGCTAACATAGGTAATATATAGATAAAAGTAAAGATATAATTTTTTCTTCTTTTTCTCTTCTCATTATCCTTTTTCTTAGGAAATCCATACCAACCAGAAAAACCGCCTGCAAGCTTAATGCTTTCTTCTAAATCCTTTGTTCTTGTTATTGGAATATCTATTGTATTTGACTCTTCTTTAATTAAATCTATTATTTCTTTCCTATAGGCATACCCCATATCTACTAGTATCATAAATACAAATTGAATAATAATTATTAGTGATGTTAAAAGAAACCCCAAACTACTAAAGGCATATGGATTTACCTCTAACCCAGCACTCTTATAAACAATTGTGTTTATAAGAGGCATTATGCCTACTCCAGCTAGTAATCCAAGTGCTATACCTATAATGCATATAATCATATTTTGTATAGTTAATATTGTCCCAACATTATAAACTGATCTACCACTAAGTATTGCTATTGATAATTCCTTTGCTTTTCCTGATATGAAATACATATTAGCAAAGGCTATCAAAAATAGTGATACCAATAAAATTATTACTGTTAACAAAGAAAATGTTCCATAATGATCTTTACTAACAAAATCATTGTTATACAACAAGTTAAAAATATTAAAAATCACCATAATTGCAAATACCATTGAAACAATATAAAAAATACATTGTTTAATACTTTTAAAAAGCATCCTTAGTGAAAACTTTATACACCCCATATTCCCCACCTCTTAATATTGTATTTATTCCCATTTACTAAATTGTACACCACCTTATAAAGAAAAGGAATAAATTTCAATAAATTTATTCCTTACAATGTATCTTATAAATTTTTAAAATATTCCTGTCCTTTGGTATTTAAAATACGTACCGCTAATGCTACTAATATAATCTCTATTATTAATGCTATTATCATAAATATGATAACATTAACTGATGGTAATAACTTGTATACTCCAAAACCTATTCCTACAGGAATGATTGATAAAAATAGTGTTATAGTTACACTAATAGTATTTTTAACTGCTTGTATTTCTTGTTTCCAATCAAACTTTGGATAAAGAATATTTATGAAAAGCCCTGAAATAGCTATAAATGTATTATAAACACTTGCAAATACAATTATAAAAATAGTATCTATAATTGATAAACTCAATCCAAATGAAATAATTAGAGAGCTTATTACTATAGCTGGTATGCTTAATATTAAGCTCATTGATACCTTTGCTTTAAATATATCTCTTATATCTATAGGTAAACTTTTTAATATCCAAAGATTTTTACCTTCTATTGATATAGAGGATGGAGTTGTGGATGCCATTCCAGACATTACACCAAACATTGCTGCTACTGCTAGAACTATTACTCTTCCAGCCCCCTTAGATATCATGCCTAATACTTCATCCCCTGAAAATACTGATACTATACTCATTATTACTAACATAGCTGTTATTCCCAAAGTATTAAAAACATACGAAGTTGAAGCAAAGTATCTCTTAAACTCTTTATTTAGTAGAGTCTGATACATACCTTTTTGCTTTAATTTTGATATCTTATAATTAGATTTTTGATAACTCTGTCCTAGGTTAGAATTTATTTTCTTAAAGCTTCTACTAAATATAAATACAAGTAAAATAAACGGAACTATAGAAATAGCTATAAATTTTAATAAATCACCTACATCTCCATTAATTAATGAAGATGCAAACCAAGCAGATGGAATATATGACTTTTCAAAAATATTTTCTATACTACTTGCATTCATCATCAAATAAGACATAAAATCTTGTGCCTTCAATGAACCTATAAAGATTACTATTATTACACCAATCATTCCTACGCTATATATAATCTTGCTAAATCTAAACTTTGAAGACATAATATTAAGAATAAAAGCTACTATAGACGCTAGTATTATAGGTATTAGAGGCAAAATGACTATTCCTACTATCATATATAAGAAGCAACTTATACTAGCTATACTTTTTATATAATAAACAATTGTAGAAGGTATCATAACCAATGCACTTATACCAATATTCAATGATAATAATTCTATTAGCTTACTTGCTAAAATAGTCCTTGAGCTTAATGGCAATGATAATAAAAAATCTAAGTCCTTACTGCCAAAGATTGTACCATCAGCTTTGAATATTGAAAGCATAAATGTAATTATTACAGTTATTAGTGAAGCTATCATTGGTAATAAATGTACTAAGTTAATTTGAGCTAAAGCCTCTCCTATTATTTCTGCATAAACTGTTGCCATGATTATTACTGATATAGCTATAACTAGCATCATTCCAAAACTCTTAATACTTTTGCTTTTATCTTCTTTTGCTATTTTTTTATTAATTACTGCATTTAATCCAAAGTTATTTATATAATTTATTTTTAATAATTTAAACAAACTATTCATTATCAATCAACTCCATAAACACATCTTCTAAGGAACTTGTACCCTTAACTTCCTCAACAGTACCATATGCAGCTATCTTCCCATCCTTTATAATGGCTATTCTACTACATAGTTTTTCCACCACCTCTAATACATGACTTGAGAAAAATATAGATGCTCCCTCTTCACATATCTCCTTCATTATTCCTTTTAAAGTATGAGAAGCCTTTGGGTCTAACCCAACAAAAGGCTCATCAAGTACTAATAATTTAGGCTTATGAATTAATGCAGATATTATTGCTAACTTTTGCTTCATACCATGTGAGTATGATGATATTAAACTTCCCAAATTATTAGTTATCTCAAAGGCATCTCCATACTTTTTTATCAACTCTTCTCTTTGAGTTTCTGACACTCCATAAACATCTGCCACAAAATTTAAATACTGTATTGCTGTTAATGATTCATATAAATCTGGATTATCAGGTATATATGCCATAATCTTTTTACATTCAATTGGATTATCCTTTATAGACATTCCATTTATTAATATATCACCCTCATCAAATTCGTTTATTCCAACAATTGATTTTATAGTTGTAGTTTTACCTGCCCCATTGTGTCCAATAAAGCCAAATATTTCTCCCTCTTTAACCTCTAATGAAATAGTATCTACTGCTCTTTTATTACCTTTGTATATTTTAGAAAAATTATTTATCTCTAACATAATTACCCCTCCATTTATCTGTTATATATAATATATAACAACACTATCAAAACTTCAATATAATTATCATTAAATTTCATACTTTTCTAGATAATTAAAAGGCAGGGTAGGTATTTATTCCCTTCGTACTTAAGGTAAGAAAAAAGAAGGAAAATTGCAAAGCAATCTTTCCTTCTTATAATTTATTCTTCTAATATGCAAACTCCCAGCGCTCCTGGTCCAGTATGTACTCCCATAGTGGCTCCTATCATCTCTAATGATATATGAGATATATTTGTATGACTTTTTACACTTTCATATAAGGCCACAGCTTCATCGTGTGAAGCACCACTTAATATCCAAACCTTGCATCTAGCATTCTCTAAACGCTCATGGATAATTGATCTTAACTTGGATATTGCTTGTTTTCTACCTCTACACTTACCCCATGAATATAATTCCCCTTCTTCATTTGCGGAAATTATTGGCTTTAAATGTAATATTTCACCTACTGCTCCTGCTACTCTACCTATTCTTCCACCTTTTCTTAAAAATTCTAAAGTGTTTAAAGTAACATATGCATGTAGTTTTGTTTTTACTTCATGTAGCTTGTCTATTATTTCTTTAGGAGTTAGTCCTGCTCTTATCATCAAGGATGCTTCTAACACCAATGCTCCAACCGGGAACCCTAAGGTCTTACTGTCATAAAAATGAAAGTTTAATTCTTTGTGATCTTCCACCAATAACTTTATACTATTTAGAGTACCAGATAACCTGCTTGAGACTGTAATTACTATAACATCTGTATACCCCTCTTCTTTTAACCTGCATACTAAGTTTTCCGTATATTCTAAATCAGGTAGAGAAGTTGTTGGAATTTCCTCACTTAATGACTTATATAACTCATCATGTGTAATATTTACTTGATCCAAAAACTCTTTATCTTTGTAAATAATTCTAAAAGGTAGCATTTCTACATTATTATCTCTTCTTGTCTTTTCCCCTAAATCACAACTGCTATCAGTTACTAAAGCTATTTTTTGCAACGGCTAATCCTCCTTAGTTATATCTCTCTTTTAGAATAACACAATATGTTTACGTTAACAATTATTTTCCACTGTATATTTTTTTACATTTTTTCTAATCTTATATATATATAAATATAAAAAGGTGATTATATGAAATTTAAAATATTTTGTTGTTTAGTAATTATTTTTATAACTTTATTTATGCCATCTTACATTTATGCCTATGATACTACTCTAGAAAATAAAGACTATATAATCTTTATAGACATTAATGAGTTATCACTTTCACTACTTGATAAAGAAACAAAGATATTAGTAAAAAAATATCCAGTTGCTATAGGAAAAAAAGAAACTCCATCTCCAATAGGTAATTGGAGAATAACTAGTAAAGCTTTAAAGGATGGTCCCTTTGGTGGATACTGGTTAGGTCTAAATGCTCCTTGGGATACTTTTGGAATACATGGCACTAGCAATCCAGGATCAATTGGTAGCTTAGCATCTAATGGCTGCATAAGAATGTTTAATGAAAATATAAAGGAGGTTTTCTATGCAGTTAACTATGACACACCTGTTATTATTTATAGCGGTCCTAGTTGGCTATTTTCACCTTATGCTAGAGATATAAAACCAAATGATAAAGGTACTGATGTTTACTATGTTCAAAGGACTTTAAAATATTTGAATTATTATTCTGGTACTGTAGATGGTATTTATGGATATCCTTTAGAATTATCAGTCAGAAAATATAAGGAAGATCATCAAATGGACGATACTCCAATAATAGATAAAAGTTTTCTAGACTCTATTGGGTTATATAAATTTGAATAAAAAAGTGGTATATATTTATTTTGCTTGTTCCGTCGCTACGCTCCAAGTCACACCAAAATAAATATCCATCCAACTTATACTTAAGATAAGGAAGAGAGGTATTACCCTCTCTTTAATTTATAATTCAATTTCAGTTGGATCGTTATCTTTTAAATTAGGAAACCATTCTTCACTAGTCTCCTCGTTTGTATCAAAATTAGCTATTTTTTCAATAGGCATTTTTATATACCTTCCCTTTGCAGTTACTGCAACATCTCCATTAGGTAATATAATTTCTCCTGTTCCTTCAAACATTCTATTAGTTTCTTTGGTTATTCTTCCAACTATCTTTATTTCTCCTTCTAACGGTACTGGTTTTCTATACTTTGTTGATAGTTCTATTGTTACTCCCCATAAATCAGGATTATTAATTGCAGCTGCCCTTCCTATAGTTTCATCTAATAAAGCAGCTGACACACCTCCATGTCCTCTTCCCGGGAAGCTTTGGTGCCCCTCTTTAAATTTACATATACCTACTAATTCTCCATTCTCTAATTCATAAAAGTCTGTTTTTAATCCTAAATTATTCTCTGTTCCACAAACAAAACACATTTTTCCTACATTTTGTTTCTTTAAAACTTTGTATTTCATATGTAACCTCCCAAAAAGTAATATAATAACATTATATCATTTTTGTTTGACAATCAAAATACATAAGACTTTTTATATTATGGCTTTTCTGTTAAAATCTAATTAACATATTTTATTTGGGAGAATTACATGAAAAAAGATTATAATAAATCAATTATTATTGAGCCTAAGAATAAAAGAAAATATTTTATTTTATTAATTCCTATTATTTTCATTTTAGTATTTATATTTTTTAAATCTAAACCATTTTATAATATTTCATTCCATGATTGGAACATAAACTATCTTAATTATGTATCTGAAAATACTAATAATAAAAATATAGAAACAAAATATTATAATTATAAAATTAAAAACAAAAATATAGTTGAAGCTTCACAAGAAGATAGAGACATAGTTTTAGTAATATCTAAAGAGATGGTGAGCCAAGAAAAATATAATATATTTTTCTCCTACCTTTGGATTCATAATCCTATAAAATTTGATAAATATCAAATTTCATTGAATAATTCTAAAGCTGTAGATACCTCTAATATTAAAAGAAAAATAATAAATAATTCTAACTTAAAGATAATAGCAGAATGTAATTCCGCATTTTCAATAGCACCTGGAACAGATGAATTATTTTTTTCTTACTTCACTAAAGAAAATTATACTAATGGTCCCTATACCTCTGATATAATTTTCTTTCCAGTTACTAATATTAATGATTTAGTTTTAACTTATGAATTTAAATTAGAAGATAGAAAAAATACTTACAAAATTCAAATACCAGGTTTATAACCTGGTATTTTCTAATTATTAAATAGGTCCTGCTTTTTTATTTCCTGTCTTAGCTTTTCCTTGTATCTCTGGAACAACAGGATCTCCTTTACCGTATCTTTGTTTATGATTACTTTCTGTTCCATGAGGCTCATTAACGTCTGGTCTTCTCATACCTGCCTTAGCCATAATATCACTCTCCTCTATTATTCTTAACAACTTTACTCAATGATATTATTTGTAATACAGGCCCTCTTCTATTCACAATATTTAATTCCAAAATATATAAACATATAAATATATAAATATAAAAATTTATATTTATGTATTTATAATAATAGAAGCTGCCATTGGCAGCTTCTTAGTTATTATCAAATAAATTTGCACTTGGATATTCAGCATCACATGTAACATCTATACCTAACTTACCAAATGTTTGGTCATCACTTCTTGAAAGTATTGTTGTAGAGTGAGCTTGACACCCTCTTAATTCACTAAGCTTACTCATTGCAACTTGTGCTGTAGGATTTGTTGCTGCTGATATACTTAACGCCATAAGTACCTCTTGGCAACTTAACGCAACATTTCTTTCCTTCAAAGTATTTCCCTTTAAATTTTTAATAGGCTCTAATATAACTGGTGAAATTAAGAATATATCATCAGCAATCTTAGCTAAATGTTTAATAGCATTTATAGTTGCTGCTGCTGCTGCATCCATCAATGATGAACTCTTACCTGTTACTATAGTTCCATCGTGTAATTCTAAAGCTACTGCTGGGCAAATCTCATTTTCTCCAGCCATAAGCTTCAATTTAGCTGACTTTTCTCTTGCAGGAACAACAACTCTTCTATCAGTTTCCTTAAGATTAACTTCTTCCATTATAAGTTTAGCTCTATCGTAAGTTTCCTTATCAACATAACCTTTCTTATATTCACAGCCAGTTTTAAAGTATCTGCTTATAATTTCTTGATTTGAAGCTTCTTTAACTACTTCATCATCAATAATACCAAATCCAACTCTATTAACACCCATATCTGTTGGTGATTTATAAACCGACTCTTTACCTGTTATCTTTTCAATTATTCTCTTTAATACTGGGAATGTTTCTATATCTCTATTATAGTTAACAGCTACTTCACCATATGCATCCATGTGGAATGAATCAATCATATTTACGTCTTTTAAATCAACTGTAGCAGCTTCATATGCTATATTTAAAGGATGTTTTAAAGGAACATTCCATACTGGGAATGTTTCAAATTTAGAGTATCCTGCTGTATTGCCTCTTTTAAACTCGTGATATAGCTGACTTAAACATGTAGCAAGTTTTCCACTTCCTGGTCCTGGTGCTGTTACTACAACTATTGGTTTTGTAGTTTCAATATATGGATTCTTACCATATCCTTCATCACTTACTATAGTATCTACATCTGTTGGATACCCTTTAGTTGCTCTATGTTTATAAACCTTAATTCCTCTTCTTTCAAGCTTGTTTATAAATACTGTAGTTGCAGGTTGGTCATTAAATCTAGTAATAACAACACTATTTACATCTAAATCATATGCTCTTAAGTCATCAATAAGTCTAAGAACATCCATGTCATATGTTATACCAAAGTCCCCTCTTATCTTATTTCTTTCAATATCTCCAGCATATACACATATTACAACTTCAACTTTTTCTCTTAATTTATGTAATAACTTTATTTTTGCATTTTCATCAAAGCCTGGTAAAACTCTTGCAGCATGTTTATCAAACATAAGTTTTCCACCAAACTCTAAATAAAGCTTATCATAATTATTAACTCTCTCTAAAATATACTTTGATTGTTCTTCTAAATATTTTACATGATCAAATCCTATTTTCATACCTTACCTCACTAAAATAATTTTTTCTCAGAAATCACATTTTCATATTATTGCATAAAGTAATTACAGTGTAAATTTTACTTGAATACAATCTGAGTTTATTAGTGTTAATTCTACTCTTTTCTTTAATTATTACATTATTATACATACCTACTTAAACATTGCAATTAAACTTTATTAATGATATTATGTTATACGTATCACCCCTTTTTTAAGGATAGCAAAAAGAGCAGGAAATATATTTCTCTGCTCTTTTTTTATTAAATATTTTTTATAAATTTCTTATTCTGTTTTATCAACGTCTTTAAATTTCTTTTTATAAAATACCATAAAACAAGTAACTGTAGTTAATGTTGCTATTATATCCGCTATAGGTTCCGCAACAAGTACTCCCATTAACTTATCTTGGAATAAGTTTGGTAGTATATATATTAAAGGAACTAATAAAACTACCTTTCTTAATAAAGCTAAGAATAAAGATATCTTTGCTTGCCCTAAGGCTAAGAATGTTTGTTGACAAGCTATTTGTGCACCAAATACAAATATTCCCAAGAAATAAATTCTTATTGCCCATGTAGTAATTGCTACAAGCTCTGGCTCATTGTTAAATATAGATACAAAAAGGTTAGGGAATAACATTAATAATGAACACATAATTACTGTAAAACTTAAACAACTTATTAGTGTTAATTTAAAAGTTTTCTTAACCCTATCCATCTGCTTAGCTCCATAATTGTAACTTATTATTGGTTGAGCCCCTTGAGCTAACCCTTGAAGTGGCATAACAACTATTTGCATTATACTACTCATAATAGTCATTGCACCTACTGCAAGGTCTCCACCAAACATAGATAGCCTTGTATTTAACGATATAAGCACTAAGCTTTCAGTTGATTGCATTATAAATGGAGATACTCCTAATGCCATAGTAGCTCCTACAACTTTTAAATCTGGAACCATGTACTTTTTTCTTATTTTTAATATACTTTGCTTTCCAAACAGGAACTTTAATACCCATAAAGCAGATACCATTTGCCCTGCAACGGTTGCTAATGCAGCCCCCTTAACTCCAAGATCAAATACAAATATGAATATAGGATCAAGAACAATATTTATTACTGCACCTATTACTACAGTCATCATACCAATTTTAGCAAATCCTTGTGTATTAATATATGAGTTCATACCTAAAGCAATTTGTACAAAAATTGTTCCAAGAACATAAATAGATAAGTAATCTAATGCATATCCTATAGTGGCTTCGCTTGCACCAAATGCCCATAAAATAGGTTCTTTAAATATAAGGAATCCTGTAGTCAATATAACTGCTATGATAAGAAGCATAGAAAAACTATTACTCATAATCTTTTCTGCTTCGTCATTATTTTTTTCTCCCATTTTTATAGCACAAAGTGGTGCTCCTCCCATCCCAATTAAAGCACTAAATGCTGAAATAAGCATAAGAATTGGAAATGCTACCCCTACACCTGCCATAGCTAATTCTCCATTATCCATTCTACCAATGAATATTCTATCTACAATGTTATATAGAACATTAACTAATTGGGCAACTATAGCTGGAGCAGCTAAGGATATTAGCAGCTTACCAATATTACCTTTTCCTAAATCATTTGTTTTCTTCATACATATCCCTCTTTTTCTGAATTTTAATTCATATAATATTATAGTTATTTTCTTAATTATTTACAATAATTATTATTTTAATTATCTATAAACATATCCTCAAAAATAAAAATCACATTTCTGTGATCTTCATTTAAATAATATTTATATTATTATCCGATAAAACTTTTATACTCTTTTCAAAGTTTTCTTCTTTTACTAGTATATAATCTGTATCAAATGTAGATACCACAAATATACTTATTTTTTCTTTAGCTAATATACCACTTATCTCTGATAGTATACCTATTAGTGAAAAATCTAAAGGTCCTTCTACTTTTAACACCCTCCACCCTTTTTCACTCTTTATCTCATTTGGAATATTCTTATCTATACATACAATACTAAGCTCATCCTCTGTTCTTGTAATAGAAATAAAATTCTTTGTGTCTACCCATAAAGGAACCATATCCTCAGATTCTAATCTGCATATAGCATATCTGTCCTTTAATACTTTAATATTCACCTATATTACCTCCCTATAAGATTTCCAAAATATTCACTTTTATTATATCTCTTAATTTATATTATGTACAACAAGATTATGGTAACAAAAGTAATTTACATATAATTGATAATATAGTTAGGTGATACACCTTGCCTCCTATTTATATTTATAATCTTGATTACAAAAAAGAAGCTCTATCAATTAGCAGAGCTTCTATCTTATATTTATTATCTTTTTCTACCCTATAAGAATTCTATTAAGTCTTTTCCTAATTTCTTGATTCTAGCTAAAGAATACACATCATACCCTTTATCATCAAGCATTTTTCTTCCTGGTTGGAAAGACTTTTCTATTACAATACCAATTCCACCAACTTTAGCTCCCGCTTCCTCTACTAATCTTATAGCCCCTAAAGCTGCCTCACCATTAGCCAAAAAATCATCTATTATAAGGACATTATCATTTTCACTTATGTACTTCTTTGAAAGAGTTAACTCATAGTCACTCCCCTTTGTAAACGAATGTACTGTTGTTTGATAAACTTCTCCATTTAATATTTTAGATGTTTGTTTTTTTAGGGTTACCATTGGTAAATTCATTTGCAATGCAGTCATAACTGCTGGTGCAATTCCAGAGCTTTCAATAGTAAATATCTTTGTAATTCCTTTGCTATTAAAATATTCTCTAAAGCATGTACCTATTTCGTACATTAATTTAGCGTCAACTCCATGATTTAAAAATGAATCAACCTTTAGTACACTTTCATTTAAAGCTCTACCTTCTGATAAAATCTTATTATGCAACTTCTCCATCTTCTATATTCTCCTCTATAACTTTTTTATCCTCTTTTAATACCTTATTTAAAACAAGTGCTACTATTGTTCCAGTAGATATTCCTGATGCAAATATCATTCTTAATCCTTCTGGTAAATTAGCTATAAAATCAGGACGGAATGTTACACCCAATCCTAATCCAATTGATGTAGCAATAATTAATAAATTTCTATTATTTATTTCAACTGTGCTTAATGTTCTTATACCAGCAGCTGCTATTGTACCAAACATTACTATACCAACTCCCCCTAATACAGGTTGAGGCATAATATTAATTAATGCTGCAAATTTAGGGAAGAATCCTAAGCCTACTAATAGTATACCAGCCATTATTGCCACCGAGCGACTAGCATTTCTTGTAAGAGGTATAAGCCCTACATTTTGACTGAATGTTGTATTAGGGAAAGTACCTAATACACCTGCCATAGCACTTCCAATACCATCAGATAAAACTCCTCTACCAATTATCTTATCATCCGCTTTAATCTTTGATACTTGACATATAGTTGCTAAACATCCTACTGTTTCAATAGTTGTTACTATATAAGCTGGTATAAATGCAATAACATTTTTAAAGTCAAAGTTTACTCCATATTCAAATATGTTAGGAAGTGCAAACCACTTTGCTTCATTTACTAAAGAAAAATCAACCATGCCAAATGGAATACAAATAATATATCCAACAACCATACCAATAAGAACCGAAGCTGTACTTACCATTCCTTTTCCATATCTATTTAAAAGTAATGTTATTACTAAAACTGTCATTGCTATTACAACATTTCTTAAACTACCATAATCTGCAGCTCCTACTCCTCCTGCAGCCCAATCCATAGATACTGGTATTAAAGTTAAACCAATTAAACATACAACTGTTCCTGTAACTAATGGTGGAAAAAGCTTCATTAAAGGTTTAATAAAAAAGCTTAGTACTACTTCTACAATTGATCCTAAAATAGTTGCACCAATTATTCCTGGTAATCCAGCCACCGAGCCCACTGTAATTGCTGGAGAAACAAATGTAAAATCTGTACCCATTATACATGGAACTCTCGCTCCTATTCTTCCTATACCTTTTGATTGAATTATTGTTGCTATACCAGATGCTAATATTGTTGCACTTAAAACAGCTGTAGATGTTGCTCCATCAAGTCCTAAAGCACTTGAAATTACAAGTGGTACTGCTATTATTCCTCCAAAAGCTGCAAATATATTTTGAAACCCTAATAAGATTTGAGTAGCTAACTTTGGCTTATCATTTATTCCATATAATAGTTCATCGCTACCAACTGCTTGTCTGTTTTTTTCCATTATGTTTTATCTCCCATCTAAATGTATTTTTATCAATAGCTCGTTTATACGTATTAGTGGAAGATTAATAAAAAATAATAAGCACCTCAAATTAATTACAATTTGAGGTGCAGAAATTCCAGTTAAATATTTTTCTTAACCAATCTCACCCCGTAGTCTGCTAATTTACGGTTAGCAGGTAGAAACTTTCGGACCCTATTTCCGATGATATACGAGCATATTTATTATATGCGAACATTATAGCATAAAAATATTCACTTTATACACATTTAGATTTTTTTTGACAAATACTTAAAATTTAAATGTTTTCATACGATACTTTAAAATTTAAGTTAGATAATTTAAAAATAATGTTAATGGTATACTAAAAGTAAGGAACTATATCAAATTATGATATAGTTCCTAATATAGATATTTTAATATTCATCCTTCATCTTATTTGCAGCGATTACGAACGGCATATATAAAATAACTGATAATACAATTAATAATATTGCAAGCACAGCTGCTTTCCAGTCTCCACCTGTAGCTAAGAATGCTGAAATTACTGGTGGTGTAGTCCATGGAACCATAACTACTGTCTTAGCTATAATTCCTGCTGATGTTGCTAGATAAGCAATAACTAAACATATAACTGGTACTATTACTAATGGTAATGTGTAAATTGGATTTAATACAACTGGTAATCCAAACATTAATGGTTCATTAATATTGAAGCAAGCAGGAGCAAAAGCTAACTTAGATATTGCTCTATCAGATTCTTTCCTACTAAATATTAATAAAGCTATTACTAACCCTATTGTCATTCCAACTCCACCCATATTTACAAATACATCTAAGAATGGTTTAGTAACTATGTTTGGTATAACTTGATTAGCTTCTAAAGCCTTTATATTTTCATCAATAGCAGTAAGTAATGTAGGTTCTGTAATTGGGCTTAATACGAAAGCTCCATGTAACCCAAAGCTCCATAACAAACCTTGAAGTATAACAACAATTATTATACCCGGTAGTCCTTGGAATACTGCTTTAATTGGTGTTTGAATAACATTAGTTATAATTTCATATACATCAATACCTGTAAACTTTATAGTTAAAAACGAAATTAATCCAAATATAGTTAGTGTAAATGTAGCTGGAATTAGTAAATTAAAGCTCTTAGATACTGTTGGTGGTACTGAATCTGGCATACTTATCTTTAAAGCATTAGATTTTTGGAATAATCTTAAAAGCTCAGTTGATAATATTGAAGCTATAATTGCAACAAATAATCCTGTTGGAGATGTAAATGTACTTGAGAAAGCTCCTACAGTTTCTCCACCTACTGTTATAGCTCCTGGCATTAATGCCACAGTTGATGCAACACCTACAAATCCTGTTCCTATTCCATCCATATCATAATGGTTAGCAAGCTTGTAAGCAACTCCAAATGCTAAAAATATTGATAAAAATCCTAAAGTCCCATTATAAACACTTACTCCTATATCCTTATAAGTATCAAAGTTTCCTAAGTTACCTAATAAACCATTTGTTGAATCTAAAACTACATTGTTAATTAAAACAAAAAATGAAGCTATAATTACAAGTGGCATTACAGTTATAAAACCATCCCTAATAGCAGCTAGATATCTATTTGACGAAAATTTGTTTGCTATAGGTCCTAGTATTTCTGCTAGTTTTTCTGAAAATTGTCTCATTAGTGCGTCCTCCTAGTTCGTTTAATAGTGCAAAAGTAAATAATTATTCAACCCTGTTTTTAACTTTTATATGATAACTTCTCTCACTTTTTATGTCAATGTCAATTTCTAGCTATTCCAAAGGCATATTTTCTTCTCTAAATAATCAATAATTTTAAATATTATTAAAGACATAATGCTTAATGCCAAAACTCCTGCAAACATTCCCTTGTAATCAACCATAGACCAAGAATTCATTATAAAATATCCTAACCCATATCTAGTTGCATAATTTTCACTAAAAAATAATGCAGAAATAGCTATTCCAATACTAACTCTTAAAGCTGAAAAAACCTTTGGCAATATTGCTGGTAAAATAACCTTAATAATCATATCTATCCAATTAAAATGCATTACCTTTGCCGATATTAATATATCCTTATCTATTTCTTTTACTCCATCTTTTGTTACAATTATTATTTGAAATATTATTATGGTAATCATAAGAATAATTTTTGATTTATCCCCTATTCCAAACACCACCATAAAAATAGGAAGAAATGCTATTTTAGGTATGGGATAAAGTAAATAAGTAATAGGCGACACTATTTTATCTATATATTTATTTACACCTAACAGAATTCCTACTGGTATTCCTATAAGTAAGGACATTGTTACGGAAGATATTATTCTATAAAAACTGTATATTATATGAAATAAAAAATCCTGTTGAAACAATTCAACAAGCTCTTTAAGGGTATCATATGGTGTTGGAACCATATTGGAACCTATTGCAAAACTTAATCCCCACCATAATATAAGAACCATAGCTATACCATATAAAGGTGGTATAATCTTTTTAATCATATAATTCCTCCCTCACCTTACTGCATACTTCTATATACTCTTTTTTACATCTTATATCTTTATCCCCAAAATACCTATTAGAAATTATTCTATGAATTTTTCCTTTTTTCATAACAACAATTTCTTCCCCTAAAAATACTGCTTCTTCAATACTATGAGTAACTAATACCATTGTACTGTTCCTAGTTTTCTTTATATCTAAAAGTAAATCTTGTATCTTTTCCTTATTTATAGAATCCAATGCAGATGTTGCTTCATCTAAAAGCAAAATTTCAGGGTTACTTATAAGAGTTCTTCCTATTGCAACTCTCTGTTTCTGTCCACCACTTAATTCTTTTGGATATTTATTTTTATATTGATATAACCCCAATTCCTTAAGAATTCTATTAACTAACTCTTTCTTTTCTTCCTTGGCCAGCTTTATATTATTTAAGCCAAGCTCTATATTTTTTTCTACTGTAAACCAATTAAAAAGACCTAAATTTTGAAGTATTAAAGATGTGTTTCCCCCTATTTCTAATTTTCCCTCATAATTAGAAATAAGCCCTGCCATAGTAAATAGCAGGGTTGTTTTTCCACATCCTGATTCTCCTATAATGGCATAAGACTTTCCTTTTTCAATAGATAAATTAATCCTATCTATTGCTACTTCTTCTTTATACCTTACTGTTAAATCAGTTATATTAATCATTCTATTTTACAAACTTTCCTTCTAATAAAGCTTCTGGTTTTACAGTTAAATCTTTATTTAAAGTCTTTGATGTCCAATCAATAATACTTTGTAAGTATTCATCACTTGGAATAGCTGCTTTCTTGTATGTTGGTAATACCATAATATCCTTAACTTCTGGATTAGTATTTGGTATTTTTTCTACAAGAATATCTCTTGCTATTTGAGGGTTTTTATTTATCTCATCAACGGCCTTATTATAAGCTTCATGGAAAGCCTTTATTGTCTTTTCTTTTTCAGCTATTGCTTTTCCTGTAAACACTAAACAATCTGGCGAAAACTCATCATCCATACCATATAAATTTTTCTTTAATCCTTTTAATTCTCCATTTGAAGCAACTGGCTCTGGGAATAACCCCATATCTAACTCACCGCTTTGTATAGCTGCAAGTCTTGCTGGTATTTCATTTATAAATACTTTTTCTATGTTATAGTCCTTACTAAGCCACTTATCTATAAGATAGTTTGATACGCTTACTTCCATCATTCCAACCTTAATATCCTTTTTACCAGATACATCTCCCTTAGAAAGAACAGGGAACATACCATCTGTCATAGTAGTAGCTTTTATATCAAAGCCGCCATCAACATTTGTAGCAACCGCAATAAAATCTGTCATAGCACCATCTATTTGGTAGCTTTGAAGTGCACTTTGTCTGTTTTGAGCATTAGAATAAATTTCTATTTCCACATTAATTCCAGCATCCTTAAAGTATCCATTTTTCTCTGCTATTAATATTGGTGCAGTATCCACTGCTGGCATTAATCCTATTTTTAAGGTTCTATTTTCTTCACTTTCTTTTGATAGATCATCCTTGCTTGTACACCCTATAACATTTAGGGAAAATACTGTAATAACAAGCAATACTATCCACCTCTTTAAGTTTTTCATTTGTTAATCCTCCTACAAACTTTTTTAATCCATTTACCATTATATTTAAGTATATTTAATAATTCAAGGAATTTAAAACATTTACTCTTTAAATTTGACAAATTATATGCAATAATATACTAGTTATTTTAAAGAGATAGGATGAATCATTATGAAAAATTTAACGAAAGATTACTTGAAGAAATTCACAAAAGATAGTTGGATAGCATTTAGACCATTATCATTAACTTTAGCTGTTGGTTCTACAACCCTTGGAATAATAGCAGCATATTTGGATGGTTCTATGAAAAATTATTCTTTAGGCTATAATATTTTCCTTATTACTATAATTACTATAGCCGGAATACTTGCTCAAGGTGGAGCTAATCTTGTTAATGATTATTTTGAAGGTGACTTTAGATATTACAGACCTTCAGGAAGAAAGAGAAATTTTTTAGGTGTAGAAAGAACTTACTTCGATATTTATGTATTCTTACTTGCTATGGCATGTTTTGCTGGTGCAGCATTAATTGGACTAGTTCTTATATATCTTACAGATATAAGAATGCTTTGGATTGGACTTGTTGGAATAATAGGAGCTTATGCCTATACAGGAGAACCTTTTGTATATAAAACTAAGGGATTAGGAGTACCCCTTTCATTTATATTAATGGGGCCACTAATGGTTCTTGGTGCATATTTCCCATTTAGTCAAAACTTAAATGTATATCCTATACTAATAGCTTTACCAGCATCATTAATAATACCAGCATTAATGATTAGTAATGAAATGAGAGACTTCCAAAGGGATACTAAACTAAGCCTAGGAACATTAAGCGTTAGACTTGGAAGCAGATTTAGTTCAATTTTGTATAGGTCGCTTATTTATGGAGTTTATGTATTATCCCTATTATTTGTTTTTAATGGATTATACCCTTTATCTACACTAGTTGTATTTATAACTCTCCCTCTTGCTGTTAAAGCACTTAGAGCTGTTACTACATTCCAAAAACTTGGAATTCCATATACAAACAACCTACATTGGACATTTACATTAATCCTAATAGTTTCTTTACTACTAGGATAATTTAAAGGAGCTTTTTTCAAAGCTCCTTTTTTCTATATAATTAAAGTAGTATGCAAAAAATAGACACTATTTATGATAAAAATTAAGGCTATCATAATTGAAAAAATACCATATAATAAAATTAGCTAAATTAATTCATAAATTAAACCTTATTTAAGACAAGTTCCCCCCAGGGTCTTGTCTCTTTTTTTAGTTACACCACAGATTCCAAAATTTATTTTTGTCGTTCTACAACGGCACTATAATTTAAAAAAGGCTATATTAAAATAAATCTTACTTTAATATAGCCTTTGTCTTTATTTTTTTTGTTTCTCTAAAAATCTTTCTATTCTCTTTAATGCTTCAATAATATTATCCATAGAGGAAGCATAGCATGTCCTAATAAATCCTTCACCACAATCTCCAAATGCATTACCTGGAACTGCTAATACTTTTTCACTCATAAGTAGTTTTTCACAGAACTCATCAGAAGTCATACCTGTAGATTTAATACAAGGGAACATATAGAACGCTCCATGTGGCTCAAAACATTCTAATCCAAGCTTCCTAAATCCATCTAATAGCACTCTTCTTCTCCTATTATATTCCCTCACCATCTTTCCTACACTCTCATCACCATTTTTTAAAGCTTCAATTGCTGCATATTGTGCAGTAGTAGGTGAACACATCAATGCATATTGATGAATTTTCTTCATTGCATCAATTAGAACAGGATGTCCACACGCATAACCTAATCTCCATCCAGTCATTGCATATGCCTTAGAGAATCCACTTATAAGTATAGTTTTTTCTCTAACTTCTGGAAAACTTGCTATAGACACATGGTTTTCACCATAAGTTAACTCTGCATAAATTTCATCTGAAAGAATTATTATATCCTTATCCTTTAAAACATCAACTATAGGTCTCAAATCCTCTCTAGTCATTACTGCTCCTGTAGGATTATTAGGAAATGGAATTATAACAACCTTGGTTTTATCTGTTATTGCTTCTTCAAGCTCTTCAGCTGTAAGTTTAAAGTTATTTTCTGCCTTCAGATTTATAACCTTAGAAGTAGCTCCTGTAAATGCAGTACACCCTTTATAAGCAACAAAACTTGGTTCTGGGACAATAACTTCATCTCCAGGTCCAACTAATGCTCTTAAAGCTATATCAATTCCTTCACTCCCCCCAACAGTTACTATGATTTCATTCTTAGGATCATAAGTTAAGTCAAATCTCCTATTTAAATAGTTTGCTATTTCTTCTCTTAACTCTATAAAACCTGCATTAGACGAATAATGAGTATGACCTTGTTCTAGAGAATATATCCCTGCTTCTCTTACATTCCAAGGTGTTACAAAATCAGGTTCTCCAACCCCCAATGAAATAACATCTTCCATCTCATTTATCAAATCAAAATATTTTCTAATCCCAGATGGTGGCATATTCTTCACGTCATCTTTAATCATATTTTCTAGTATCATACAAATATAGCCTCCCTATCTTGAATCTTCTTCTCTTTAAATATTGTTCCATGATCTTTATATTTCTTTAAAACAAAGTGTGTTGCAGTACCTGTAACAGCTTCTTGACATGCAAGTTTTTCTGATACAAATAGCGCTACCTCTTTCATTGTTTTTCCTTCTACTATTACTGTTAAGTCAAATCCTCCTGAAGACATTAAATAACACGCCTTAACTTGATCAAACTTATATATTCTTTCAGCAACTTTATCAAATCCAACATCTCTTTGAGGTGTTATCTTTACTTCAATAAGCGCTGTTACTGTTTCTTTTCCTGTATTTTCCCAGTTTATAAGAGTTGTATATCCAGCTATTATACTTTTTTCTTCATAATCCCTAATGGCTTCTCTAACCTCTTCTACTTTTTTTCCAGCCATCAATGCTATTTGTTCATCAGTATATCTACTATTTTGTTCTAATATCTCTAAAATTTCCTCCACTACTTATACCTCCTATAATTTTTTTTAATAAAAAAAGCTCCAATCCCAAATAAGGGACGAAGCTAAAATTCGCGGTACCACCCTAATAAGTAAAATATTTTTACTCACTCAGTAAGGATAATTTCTTATCCTCTCCTTTATAACGTAAGGGACACGTCTGTATCTACATTAAGATTTAATCTTAGTTCTCAATACGCGATTCAAAGGCTGCTTTCTATAAACTAATCTACTAGGTTCCACCTCCCCCTAGCTCTCTAAAAGACTTAATTTATATACTCTTCCTCATCACTATCTTTATCCTATAATTTTATTATACTAATTATCTAATATATGGAGAATTTAGTCAAGTAAATTTGTTTAATAATAAACTTGTAACATTGGTTTATTAAATTCTTGCTTTAGTTTATCCTCTGTTACTCCCTCAATCTTAAAAACCGAGATATTTTCATCCAGAAAATTATTACTTATTTCTTCAACCATGTAAAAATTATCACTTATTATATTCTCCTCTTTTCTTCTATATTAATTATTTCCTTTTTCACTTTACGGGTGTTATATAAAAAAAGAAACTGCGAAAGCAGTTTCCTCACAAATTATCCATCATTCATTAAATTATTATTCATCAAGCAAACTGCTTCGCCAGTTTACTAAAGGCCTCCAAAGATTTTTCAATCTTATCATATCCAATACAGTAAGAAAGCCTAAAATATCCTTGGCATCCAAAGGATGACCCTGGAACTATAAGCAAATTAAACTTCTTAGCTTCTTCAGCAAATTTCTTATCATCTTGTATTAATGCTTTAGGAAATAAATAAAATGCCCCTTCTGGCTTAATGCACTCAAAGCCTAAACTTACCAAATGATTGTATAATAAATCTCTGTTCTTCTTATATATATTAACATCTACTTCTGCACCTAATGTTTTTCCTATTACTCTTTGGAACAATGATGGTGCATTAACAAATCCAAGTATTCTATTTGCTACATTTAATGATGCAATTACATCATCAAAATCATCCATTTCACTATTTACTACAATATATCCTATTCTTTCACCAGGAAGAGATAGTGACTTACTATAAGAATATCCTATAAAAGAATTTTTATAATACTTTAGTATATAAGGCACCTCTACACCATCATATACAATTTCTTTATATGGCTCATCTGAAATAAGATAAATATTAATTCCAAGTTCCTTTTCCTTTTCTTCTAAAACCTTAGCCATCTTCTTTAAGGATTCATCTGAATAAACAACTCCTGTTGGATTATTTGGAGTATTTATTATTACAGCCTTAGTTTTAGAAGTTATAGCTTTTTCTAAGCCTTCAATATTAGGTTGAAATGTCTTAGTTTCAGCTGGTACCACAACAAGCTTTCCATCAAAATTAGCTACATAATTTCCATACTCCCCAAAGTATGGTGCAAGAACTACAACTTCATCATCTGGGTTTAATAAAGTTTTTAAGATAACATTTAGTCCACCTGCTGCACCACATGTCATTACTATATTCTTGTAAGATAAATTAAGGTTATTTTTAGTATTTATAAATTTAGCAATCTCTTCTCGTACATCTTCATAACCTGAATTGTTCATATATCCATGTACTAAATTTGGAGATTCTTCATTTAGGATTTCAAGAATTGCATCCTTAATTTCATTTGGTGGTTCTACATTTGGATTACCAATGCTATAATCAAAAACATTTTCTTCCCCATATATAGCTGATAATCTTTTTCCTTCTTCAAACATCGCCCTAATTACAGAACTATTTTTAACTAGTTCATTCATCTTTTTTGAAATCATTTTTTGCCCCCTTTTTATATTTAGATATCACTATATCCAAAATAATCTTTTCTAACTTCATTCATAAAGTTCTCATACCCATCTTGTTTTTTCTCATTAAGCTGATAGAAATATTCATTAACCATCAGATCATGACATATGTAATCTTCACTTACATCAATTAAACTTTCATCTTGAGTCCAAGTAACCCTACTATCTTCACCTCTTGAGATTACGCCATACAAAGCGTGTTCTCCATCAATAGTAACAGTCATATATCTTTCCTTTTTTTCTTGCAAATAGGTTTCTATATCTCTATGAGGAGTAAGTTCATTAAAAGTATTACTTGTTCCAAAGTATATACCCTTAATAATTACTCCTCTTTCTTTTGCTTTAATTAACTCTTCTTCAATTTCTTTTACTTCCTCTTCCCATATTGAAAGAGCTATTCTCTTTTGAGCATGAGAAATCAATAAATTTAGCGCCTCAATAATCTTCTCTCTTCCCTCTAAAATAGTAAGAGTATTTTTTTGCTCCTTCTTGTTATAAATACTATTAACATATTTATCAACACTACTTAGAGTTTGAGTAAAGCTCTTTTCAAGTTTTGAAATTAAAAGCTTTGGTTCTAATGGATAATAAACTGTAGTCTTCTCATCACTTTGTTCAAATACCATTCCTTTACTCTTAAGCATATCTAAAACTTCATAAATTCTTGACCTTGGTATTCCTGACTCCTTGCTTAAACTATATCCATTTAGAGGATTTTTTTCCAAAAGACTTAAATAAGCCTTAACTTCATACTCACTTAGTCCTAAAGACTTCATTTCTTGAATTACTGATAAATTCTCTCCCATGTTCCCTCCTACGTTAAAACGCCACTAATACAATAAAAGTAGATAATATTGCTCCTATTACTGGTAATATTATACCACCTTTATACCATGAATATCCAATAGCAAATAAAATTCCTACTATTCCTGCTATTGGTTTATCTGGTGTAGCATTAAAAACTCCCGGTAAAATTAATGCACCAAGAGCTGTTGCCGGAATATATGACAAAAACTTATTAAACTTTTCTGGAAGTTCCTTTTGATTTCCCATTAAAAATGGAATAAGTCTTGGTAGATAAGTTACTATCATCATTCCAAGTATTAAAATAATAACTTTACTCATTAACTTGAACCTCCTCTTTCATAAATGCTCCTAAAGCTGATATTGATATTATTGAAATAATAACACTCCATCCTGCTGGTAAAAAAGAAACGGAAGATAATATTGTATTTAAAATTCCAGCTAAAATAGCTAGTCCTAATAATTTTCTACTCTTTTTTCCTTCTGGTATTAATATGCCTATAAACATAGCATATAAAGCTATTCCCATACTGTCTTGAACCACTGGCGGTAAAACTTCACCTAATAAAAATCCTCCAGCAGTAGCTAAAACCCATACTAAATATGTTGATCCTTCAAATCCTAACATAAACTTAGGCGTTAGTTCTTCCTTCTTAAAAGAAGCAATTGAAAAGATTTCATCAGTCATTGCAAAAGCCACAAGAGGTGTCCACTTTTGAAGTCTATCATTAACCTTTCTTGAAAGGGATGCACTCATTAGAAAGTGTCTAGAATTCACCAAAAATGTAGTTAATATAATTTGTAAAAGTCCTGCCCCTGCCATAAATAGATTTAATGCCATAAACTGGCTTGCACCCGCTGATACAAAGGCTGAAAACATTACTGTCTCACTAAATGTTATTCCTGCAGTTTTTCCTAAAATACCAAAGGCCATGGCTATTGGTATATATCCTATAATTAATGGAGCTGCCGCCCTTAACCCCTCTTTTATTCCTTCTTCTCGTTCTTCACGTAATACTAATTTTTCTGCTAACACTTTTTTACCCCTCCTAACTAGTAACTACCTTAGTAACCACTTATAAGTAGTTATTATAGTAGTCACTAATTAGAAAGTCAATGAAAACTCCTAGTGAATCTAGGAGTTTTCACACTATCACTCTCACTACTTTCTTTAAAGTACAAAAAGAACTATGGCAATAGAAAAAATTAATTTCCTATTGCCATAGCCCTATAATAATTTCTATTAGTTTCTTTTCCTTCCAAATAGCCCTTTTAAGGTTAATCCAACGCCTGCTGCTGTGGTTACAAACATTATTATTCCTTGAAACATAGTTATTCTATTAAAATGTATTCTTAATCCCATAATTATTCCAACTATTAATATTTACCATTATTACCCTCCCGTAATATGTATAACTTTACTGTATACATTTTATATAATAATAGTAAATATTTATGATATTATTTTAAGTTTTTTAAGTCATTTTCCAACAACTTATATAATGTTGGACTAAAATTAAATTCTTTATTTAATCTATTGATCTCATCTAAAGCCTCTTTCTTCTTATCAAGAGATATTTTACTCTTAGATGCCCTAATTAATATATTTTTAGGAGAATGGGCTATATCAATAAACTCTAACAACTGTGTTTTGTATCCCATTGCTTCTAAAAGGTTTGCTCTAACAGAATCAGTCATAAGAGCTGCCATTCTTTCTTGAATTATTCCATATTTAGTTAATATAGAAAACTCATCTGATTTCATTTGTTTATTAAATTCATGTTGGCAACATGGAACAGAGAATATCATCTTACTATTCCACTTTATTGCATTATACAAAGCATAATCCGTTGCAGTATCACACGCATGTAATGTTATAACCATATCCACCTTATTGTTATACTTAAAACCATTTATATCTCCAAGTTCAAAATGTAAATTATCATACTTGTACCTTTTAGCTATATCATTACACTTCTTAATTACATCTTCCTTTAAATCTAATCCAATCATTTTTACATTGATTTTCTTTATTTCTACAAAGTAATAATAAAGTACAAAAGTTAAATAAGATTTTCCACATCCAAAGTCTAATATAGTAAGCTCTTTATAATCATTTTTCTTTATTTCATCATCTATTATCTCTACAAATCTATTTATTTGCTTATATTTATCATACTTAGAATTAACTACTTTTCCTTCTCTAGTAAATACCCCTAAGTCTATAAGAGGTTCAATTATCATACCTTCCTTTAAGATATAATTTTTCTCTCTGTTATGACTTTTATTAGCTAACTTTTCATTACTACCCTTCTTTTTACCTAAGAATATCTTGCCTTTTTTAGATATCTTCATATCAAATGTTGTGTCATTTGACCATGCAGAAACTTGCTTATACTGTCCTTCAATGCACTCTAAAAGTTTTGAATATATTTCATCAAATTTTATGTTTTCGTGAAATACTTGTTTATCTGTATATTGTTCTATTTGATAATACTTTTCTTTTTTATTTTCCTTTAACAGAAATGTAATCTTATTATATTTAACATCTTTATCAAGCTTATTGCTTATAACTACTTTAATTAATTCTTCTTTTATCATTTCTTCAATTGATTTTTTTAAATCTTCCATAACTACACACCTTATCCATGTATTTTCTAATAGCATATTATATCATATATAAAATAAAAAGAAACCCAAGCGCAAAACTTGAGTTTCTATACATTACAAAATCAACTGAAAATTTCACTATATTTCTCTAGCTACATCTACTGCTTCTTTAATACAATTTAATGCTCTACGAGCTTTAACTGCATCACCTATTGTATGGCAAGGTATATTATTCTTACTACAGTAAACTGAAATTTCATCGTAGTTACGGGCTCTTGAGCCTATTGAAACAACCACAGAATCACAAGAAATTTCTTCTAAAGTCCCTTCTTTATCAATAACAACTGCTTTATCTTTTATCTCTACGCATTTAGCATTAGTTATAGTAGTTATTCCTTCTTTATATAAATTCTCCATTACGCAAATTTTACGAAGTTGTCCTAAATCCTTAGCAACCTCATTTAACATTTCAACAACCGTAATCTTTCCAACTTTGCCTGAAAGATATTCAGCCACCTCAAGGCCTACTAATCCTCCACCTACTACTACAACATCTCCATCTACCTTAACCTTACCAGCTAATACATCATGAGAATTTGTAACATTAGCTAATTTTGAACCAGGTATATTTAATTCCATTGGAGAAGATCCTACCGCTACTATAACTTCATCTGGATTTACGTCTTTAATAACTTCAGGAGTTACCTTTGTAGAAAGCCTTATTTCAATTCCAGCCTTTTCACATACTTCTCCCATATGAATAGCTGCTAACTTCATTTCTTCTTTTCTTGGTGCAGCACCAGCTAGTACAAATTGTCCACCTAAGGAATCACTTGCTTCACATACTACTGGAATATGTCCTCTTTCCTTTAATGTAGTTGCTGCTTGTAAACCCGAAACTCCTCCCCCAATAATTAATACCTTTTTAGGTGTTTCCGTTTTTCTTAACTCATATTCCTTCTCTCTTCCTAATGCTGGATTTCTTAAACAAGTTATAAAAGGAACATCTTTATCAGAAAAGCCATCATAACACCCTTGGTTACAACCTACACAACGTATAATGCTATCTGCTTCCCCTCTCATAGCTTTATTACAGAACTCTGGATCTGCAAGTTGTGCTCTTCCCATTACAACCATATCTGCTTTACAACCTTTAATTATTTCATCAGCTTGCCCTGGATCATTTATTCTTCCTACAGCAATTGTAACTAATCCTGTCTCATTCTTTATTCTTGTTGCATTATCAACATTAAAGCCTCTTGGTAAATCTACTGGTGGCACTTCATATTTAATAGCTGCACTTGAGAAATTTCCTCTTGAAACGTCAACTACATCAACTCCTGCATTTTTAGCTAATTTACAAAACTGAATTACCTCTTCAATCGTTAAACCATCTTCAACATAATCATCAAAGGCATCTATTCTCATGAATAGAGGCATATTTTCTGGAATATTATTACGTATAGCTTCTATACATTCTACTAAAAATCTTGAACGATTTTCTAAAGATCCACCATACTCATCTGTTCTTTTATTAAATGCCTTACTTAAGAATGAGTGTGGAGTATAATTGTGTCCTGCATGAAATTCGATAGTATCAAATCCTGCTTCTACTGCTCTCTTTGCTGCTGTTCCAAAAGCTTCAACAGCTTCCTTAATTATTTCTATACTTGCTCCAGGTATTATATAATTAGGAGCTGCTTGAAAATCACTAGGTACTACAACCATTGCAGTTGGATCCCCAAATAGTACTGCTGATCCACCTAACCATAATTGCACTCCAGCTAATCCTCCAGCTTCATGAATTGCATCAACTAGCTTCTTCATTCCTGGTATATACTTATCATCAGATATTGCTAGAAAATTCTTTGGTGATGATTTGCTATATACAGAGCAAACTTCTGTAAAGTTTAAACCATTACCACCTTTTGCTCTAGCTACATGGTAATCAATAAGTTGATCAGTTACATATCTGTCTCCATTAAGCATCTTCGTACCCATAGCAGGGAAAACCACCCTATTTTTAATTTCTAATCCTCTTATCTTTATAGGACTAAATACATGACTATAATACATAATATACCTCCCAAAATTAACATGGTTAACTAATTAACAATCTTTCCTTAATGCAATTATATTTCATTCCAAAAATTAAATCAATATGTTTTAAACATTTTGTTTTAATTTTGTACTTTCCTAACATAAAATAAGCCAGGAATATATTTATGAAAAGATAAATATATTCCTGGCTTATTTTCTTATTCTATCTTAATATACTTAATATATATTTTATATACTTAATTCGTCCCTCTTTATTAGTTATTAGTTGATTATTTAAATCTGCTGTACTAAAATCGGTAGTTGGATAAATAATTGATGATAAAAATATCATTTTTATATATGAAAATTCATTCCTTGACCCTTTAACAACTCTTTTTAAGATCTCATCTAACTTTTTATTCATAGATTCTGTAACATCTATAATCTTTTTTGCAATCTCATCATATTCATATGAAGCTGCTGCTTCCTTTTGCATTACAAAAATTCCTGGATATCTTAGTGCATATTCCATTATTTCGTTAGCACATAGAATTAACTTTTCTTCATCGCTAAGTTCTTCATTATCAAGTTCTGAATAAGCTGAAACTACATTCTCTATATAAAATGCCTGTACATTTTTCACCATTTCATCCTTACTACCAAAATAATAATTTATAGCACTTACATTAACTCCAGCTTCCTTCGAAATAGCTCTAATGGGAACATTTGATGACCCATTCTTTCCAAAAAGATATAATGCTCTATCTAAAATTCTTTCTTCTATACCTTTAAGTTCTCTCACTTTTTCACCTCTTATAATAGATATATAAATTCATCTAATTAATATTAGAATTATATCAAACTAGACTAATTATGTATACCTTATGTAATTTAAATATTTATTTCCATAGTAAAGATGTTTTCATCAACTTCTACTAATATTTCTCCTCCATTATTGTGAACTATAGCCTTAACATTATATAGTCCGACTCCCCTTTCATCTCCTTTGTTAGAATATCCATAGTTAAACATTTCTGAAACATTTATCACATCATCATTATTAACTGAATTTTTAACTACTATATTATATTTATTATTTTTTTTACTCAAAGTTAATTCTATATATTTATTATCACTTTCAGAACTTGCCTCTATAGCATTATTTAAAATGTTTGACATAATAATTACAAGTTCTGAATCAGAAATACTTATATCTTTCAAACTACTTTTTATGTAATATTTAAAATTGATTCCTATTGAAGTTGCATAAGATATTTTACTATAAATTAATGCTCGTATTAATTGATTATTTATCTTTGATAACTCTATTAGATGATCTTCATTTGAAATGTTTTGGATATATCCCTTAACTAGTTCTTTTATTTGGTCATAATCACCAACCTGTAATACACCATATATAACATTAAGATGATTTTTATACTCATGTGAATCTGCCCTCATTTTTTCAAAATACTCTTCAAGAACCTCGTTATATCTTGACTTCAATTTGTCCTCTTCTGTCTTCTTAAATTGTCTAAATATATCAACAGCTAAAAATATACCCACTAAAATAAAGCTTAATATAGAAAGTAATATTAACACTTTTTCAATACTACTTAACCATATTGTTGTATTTATATATTGAAACAAAAAGAAAATCATAAAACACTGTAAAATAACCATAATAAATATTTTTATATTCTTCTTTACTATACCTATAAAATTAATAGTCATTTTTTTGTTAAAAGAATATATAATCAATATTACTGAGGTATTGATTATACTTTGCGATATTATCATATTACTAGCTGTAATATTAATTTCTAAAAATTGATACATTATTGTTAAGATACTCTCTGCAACTGCTAAGCTTATAAAAGCCATAAATAGCTTTATTTGATTATCAAGAATTTTTTCCTTATTAATTAATGATAAGGCTAGTCCATACATAAAATTAATAAAAAAAATCCATATATTCATGTTGCTACCTATAGTTGAAAAAAGCAAGGATATAATTACTATTACAATATAATCTCTAATACTCTTTCTTTTAGACACTATATTATAAATAATCCCCAAAGAGATGCATTGTATAAATAAATTAATCCACATTATACTCTCCTAATAATTCCATTAAATTATTCTTATAATTTAGCGATAACAATGCTGTATCATCTATTCTATCAAAATGAATTTTCCAAAGCTTATAATACTCTTTTTCTATTTTTTGAATATAAGTGCAATTAACTAAGAAAGATTTATGGGTTTGAACTATATTTTCACAACTAATTAAAGTACTAATTTTATTTAAAGTATATTCTCTTGTAGTAAGAACACCCTTTGTTGTATGTATTACACATCTTCTTGATAAATACTCTATAAAAATAATATCTTTAATTCTTAATTTATATTTCACCTTATTTTCTAAAGTAATGAGCAAAAATTCATCCACTTTTTTATTATCCATTTTTTTATTTTCATTAAAGAGATTTACTATATCTACAACATCCTTACTTTCATAAGGCTTCACAATGAATTCATAACAATGTGTTTTTTTAAAGGCATCTAATATTAATTGTTTTTCAGTAGTTAAAAATATAATTCCTGTTAACTCATATCCTTTAATTTTTCTGATTTTTTCTGCAAGCTCTATACCAGATCCATCCTTAAGTTTTATATCTAACATGAATAAATCAATTTTTCTCTCTTTTAATAAAAAGAGACTCTCTTTAACAGAATCAGAATATAAAACTTGTACATCTTTAAATCTACTTTCTACTATTTTTATTAAATTATTTCTCTGAACAACATCATCTTCTACTATTAAAATTCTCATACTCTCACCCTAACACTATTATATTTAATTTTCACTACTTTTACAAATTATTGCAAATAATGTTTAAAATGTAGTTTTTCTAGAATTTTATGCTCTGTTTTTATACTTTTATACTAAAAACATTGTTTTCTAACAATTCCTAAACTAAAATTTATTTATTAATATACGATGTTTAAGGGGGCTTAACTATGAACTTAGATTTAAAAAAAGCATCAAAAATTCTTTCTTTCATTGGAATACTGGCAATACTACTTAACTATATTGCTTACTTTCTAAATTATGTTCAAATAAGCATGTCCTTAAATATTATTTTTATTTTTTTACTTATTGCTTTTGTATATATATTTCTCATTTCAAAGTAGGAATATATTATGATAATTTTGATTGTTTTAAGTATACTTAATCCAAGTGTTTTTATCCCCCTATTATTCAATATATAAAAAGGGGATTTATCCCTTTATAACAAAAAAGTTGTACTTGCTTTAATAGCAAGTACAACTTTCTTTTAAAAACATTTAACCATTTTTATTATTCTCTCACCAAAAAGAACCTTATCAAAAACTTTATTGTAATCTAGCTTTTCGTAGAACTTAGTTACATTTTCATCCTTTGCTAAAAGTGATATGCCTTCATACTCTTCTTTCTTTGCAACCTGTTCTGCATATTTCATCAATTTCTTTCCAATACCAAGGCCTCTAGCTTCTTTGGAAGTAGCTATGTTTGCTATATAAAGGTCCCCTCTTCTACATTCTCTTAAGAATATATACTTAATCTCATTAAAGATAAAATATAATTTATCTAATAAACCATCTAATCTTTTAAATTGCTTAAACTCAGTTTCTAAACTTAATCTATCTAATTCATCATAAGGTATTAAAACTATTGCTCCTAGGACTTTTTCATCCACCTCTGCAACCATAATATAATCTAAACTATATCTTGATTCTTCATCTTTTATAAGTTCTTTTAAATTTTCTAAGCACTCCTGCTTAGACTCTCCCCCTCATACATCATGAGGTTTCACTTCTGTATAGTATATCAGGTGAGCCACCGTGTCTACGTCTTGTTTTTTTGCTTTTCTAATTTTAACCTTTTTCAAAAATATTACCTCCCATACAGAAATTTGTTTTCTGTATAGTATTATTATATAAACTTATTGAATCTATTTTAATTGCTATTTATGTTATGTTTTATGTACTGTTATGCTAAATGAAAAAAGTATGATTTAACAAAAATCATACTTTCCGTTTGTATTTTTATACTATTTGTACTTTTTAATAATTTTCTAATACTCCATATAATGAATTATCTTGAAAAAAGGTATTTGCATTATATAAAAATAAAGTTTCACTGAACTTCTCTTCTTTAATTAATTCTTCAATATCTCCATAATAATATCTTGGGTCTACCATTACAATTTCTTCAAAATAAGGAGTTAAAAACTGAACTATACTATTTGCATAAGAATCTTTAATTAAAAGTAATTTCTTATTATATTTAGCTGTAGTTTGAATTTTAATTATAGGTTTATTGCCTCCAAGAAATACTCCATATTTATCATTGGTACCAAGCTTTAAACTATCATATAGTGATGGAATTACTTTCTTTTCTTCTAACTGATTAACTATAACTTCATCATCTTCATTTTTAGGAATATATACTTTTATCTCATCCTCTTTATTAATATCAAACAAGCTACGTGAATATAAAGTGCCTTTAAAATCATTTGATACTAGTTCGATATCGTAATAACTCTCCTCATTCTTCTTTAAGTTCATCTTGTCACAAAGAGCTAGGTATCCATAGTAAGCTCCCTTAGTAGTCCAATGATGATCTGCTCTATAAAAAATTTCTTCTTCCTTATTTTCTATAAAGTAGTTGTATGGGTTTATAAATGAAATATTTCTATCTAACTTATTAGAAAAGTTATTTATATATTCTACCTGCTTAGATTCAGATACATATCTAGGTAGTTTTTCATTATATATACTAATAGCATTAGGAATCATCATAAAATTTATTTTTATTTCTGAATGCTTGTTGGAAAATTCATTTATAGCCCTAATGTTCTTCTCTAAACTTTCTTTATTAGGTTCTAAGAATTTTTCAATTAAATAACCATCTGAACACAAATATATATTATTATTCTCTTTTTTCCCTAATAAGACATCAATCTCACTCTTCAGTTTTATAAATGTATCTCTCATAAAAAACTGATCGTTTTTATACTTCTCATAATTTTTTGTATATCTACCTTCAATTAGTCTATCTATTTTAAAAGTAGGCATTTTAGCCAATGACCTATTTTCTAAGTTAGAAAACTCCATATCTTTATTAAATATATTAATAATAAAGAATCCAAAAATAAATATTACAAAAACTATAGCTAAGGCATTTCTATATTTCTTTCTCATTAATTTCACTCCAAGCATATTTAAAATCTAAAATATATAAATGGATTGTATGTTGAGCTTAATAAATATGCAGTAGCTATTATAAGAATAAGCACATTTACAGCTCCTATCATTGTATAGCATATTATCGAATTATAAGACTTCACCTTTTTTACTATATATCCTGGAATTGGTGTTGAAGCCATTATTAATATAATGAATAAAATTATATTAGTACTTAAGTAATATAAAGCTGTATCATCAATTATTGCATTACCTGATATAAAAAACATAACTTTTAAATAATTTAGAGCTTCATATAATGTATTCATACCAAAGAATACCCATCCAACCATAACTATAACAAGTGTATATATCCTTCTAAATATAGTTGGTAAGTTTTTAATATATATTCCTATAATGAACTTTTCTATAATCAAAATTACACCATAGTACATTCCCCAAATAATAAAGTTATAACTTGCCCCATGCCATAACCCAGTCAATATCCAAACTATCATTAAATTTCTACACTGTTTTTTTACTCCTTCTCTATTTCCTCCCAAGGGAATATATACATATTCTTTAAACCATGTACTTAATGATATATGCCACCTTCTCCAAAACTCAGTAACACTTTTTGATATATATGGATATTTAAAATTCTCTTTAAATGTAAACCCAAACATATGCCCCAAACCAATGGCCATGTCTGAATAACCACTAAAATCAAAATATATTTGAAATGTATACGCAGCTATACCTATCCATGATGTAGCTACAGAAATATTATTAATATCCAGTACACTAATTACGCTCCATAAATATCCTATATTATTGGCTAACAGAACTTTTTTCCCAAGTCCTGCAATGAATCTCTCAACCCCATATCCAAATTCATCTATTGATTCTTTTCTTTTTTCAAGCTTACCATTTATATCAGTATATTTTACTATAGGACCTGCTACTAACTGAGGAAACATTGAAATATATGTAGCAAATGATATTATGTTTTTCTGAACTTCTACTTTATTCAAATAAACATCTACTATGTATGATATAGTTTGAAATGTATAAAAGGATATACCAATAGGTAATGATAGATTGTTATATTGTATATTTAAAGAAAAAATACTATTTATATTTCTTACTATAAAATCATAATACTTGAAGAATCCAAGCATCCCAACATTAAGAGCTAAAGTTAATACAAATATAATCTTTTTTCTTCTCCCTTTTTGATTTTTAATTAATAAAGCTAAAACATAATTAATAATTATTGTTAATATCATTAAAATTATATATATTGGTTCTCCCCATGCATAAAAAACTAAACTTCCTAATAATAAAATAAAGTTTCTTAATTTTCTAGGAGACAGATAATATGTAACTAGGATAATAGGCAAAAATGTAAACATAAAAATAATACTACTAAATACCATCTTGTCCCCTCTTTCTACACTTTTATACTTTCTATAAATATTTGTTTATTATTTTCTGCATTTTCTCCAATACATAAAAATACAAATTTACCTCTTGCTATTAATTCATAATCTTCTATGATTTTTGTCTGCTCTGGAGCATATCCACCAAAATTATTTAATTGATTACTAACTCTTTGTTCCATTGCACACTCTATGGATTCTATTTGATTTTTATCCTTTACTTTTACAATCAACACTTCATTAACTTCCATTGTAGATTTAGAAATATATAATGAAACTTCCTCATAATCACTACTATTTAAGCCATAAAGTCTTTTCAACATCTTTTTATCTGACTTTTGTAAATTTTCATCTTCATGTAAAATATTATTAGATATTTCATCTGTGGTAATATTCTTATAACTCTTAGTACATCCACTCATAGTAAACATAGCTAATAAAATCATAAGAAAAGACAACTTCCTCAATTTATTCACCTTCTAAGTTATATTTGATCAATTCATTAAGCCACTTTGGATAAAATGAGCTTTTTACATGAATTCCATCTGGTTCATACAACATTTTATTTTCTTCAATTATGTATCTTATATCAACGAATGTAGCTCCTTCATTAATAGCTAGCTCATTTAATCTTTTATTCGCTTCTATAATTCTCTCTTTTTTATACAAAGGAGTTTTAGAACTAACCTTGTCCGTTACAGGCAAGATAGAATTTATATATATTTTTGTATTAGGACTTCCTTCTTTTACTTTATCAATAAGTACTTTATAATTATCAATAAATAAACTTAAGTCTTCAAAAACTAATAAATCATTCATTCCTAAAAGAATAAATAATCTTTCTGGTGACAATTTTATTATGGTATTTATATCTTCTCTAGATTTTAAAACATCTTTCCCCTTCTTCGCTACTACTGAATAATTATTTAAATATTCATATTCTGATAATGCTTCAACAATAGAATCTCCCCAAAAAATATCTCCTTTAAAAATAATTTTATAGTCTATTTTCTTCTCTACTACCATTTTTCTAATTTCTTCTCTTCTCTTTTTTACTGCCTCTTCTCTATGCATATTATCAATTTTTGTTTGTATCTTTGAAACATCCTTCCCCTCTAATTCTTTTAACATATGTACTCCATGCTCTAATTCACTACTTACATATTCTCTACTGGATACATATGAACTTTTTACAAACCTACCAATTAACAATACAAAAATTGTACATAATATGACCTCTCTTTTGTACTTTTTTATCATTTTTCTCACCCACATATCTTATTAGTTATCTCACTAACTTAGTATATATAATAAAGTTTAATATATAGTTTAAAAAAAATTACAATCATGTATCAATTTAACTCTAATTTGATACATAATTGTAATAATTTAAATTTATATATTCTTTTTTCCTATTTTTACTCTATAAAATATAATACCTAAGCAAGACCACATTATTAAGGCAACTATAGGCTCAATTCCTAGGGCAGCTGGAGATATTGGTACTAATAAAAGTATCATAAACAAAATACTAATTAACACCCCAATACACCCTATCAATTTACTACCTTTAGTTTTAACTTTTTTAATTGAAATATATGATACATAAAAATATGCAATAGCAGCCCCTAAAGATGACATATCTACTATCCATATTATTACCTCTCTACCAAACCAAGGAGCTATTAAACTAATAATACTTACAAATATAATAGAGTTATTAAACACCCCTCTATTATTTACATTTCCTATAGAAGAAGGAACTAATTCATACTTAGCAATAGATCCTAAAAGCTTAGAACTACAAATCATAAATCCATTTATTCCACTCCATACTGCTGCACATAAAGCTATTATAAGTAAGAGGAAAGCCCACTTACCTAGAACTTGTATAACAGCACTTCCAGCTGCCCAATCTAATGCAACTGCTTCCGAGGGTGAAAAAGCTAATGCTGTAATAATATTTAAAAGATTATATATTAATGTTCCAATTAACAATGATACTATAGCTACAAATGAAGCTTTCTTTTTAGAAAACTTAAATTCTTTTGATAGTTGTGGTATAGCATCAAATCCTATAAAAGCAAAGGGTGTTATTGAAAATACCTTGGCTATTCCACCTAAATCGAATTTATAATTCGAGATATAGTTATTCATAAAAGCTGTCTTATCCCCTTCGAATACCATTCCAATAAATACTATAGAAACACTCGATATCAATGCCAATATTATTATATTTTGAATTTTACTAGTTCCACTTATACCTTTTATATTTACATAAGCAAATAAACAAATAATAAATGTAGATAATATAATTTCGCCTAAATATACATCATATCCAGCAATAGTGTATAAATACCCCACTTCAAATACCGGACCTATTAGCTTTTTGACTACCAACGGAAATGCAGTAGCATTTAACGGAATCATACTAAGATAAGCTAATATTAAAAACCATCCTACTATAAAACCATGCTTCTTTCCCATATTATTATATGTGTAAGAAAATTCTCCTCCCTCTTCATCTTGAGAATTTATCATAACAGCATAATTTTTTTCAATTAATATTATACAAATGGCTCCTAGAATAAGCCCTAAAGCTGTATTAATTACTCCAGCCTCTTTTAAAAACTTTGTTCCAGGCAGCATAAAGGACCCCCATCCAATAATTGCTCCAAGTACAATTGCAAAAATATCAAATTTCCCAAGACTTTTCTTCACTTACTCTTCCTCCAACACTGAATTATCTTATGTTCTATAGCACTAAAAGGCAGGAACAAGTTTCCTTGCTCTGCCTTATTAATTTAAATATTAAGCTGGTATATCAAACTTCTTAACTATTTGTATACCTATTAATCCTCCAATTACTAACATAACAAGGAATACCCATCCTGATAATGACATGTTAGCAATACCTGAGAATAATGCTCCAACGTTACATCCACCTGCTAATTTAGCTCCATATCCCATTAAGATACCTGCTAAAGCATAGAATACTGTATCTTTAGCTTTAAAGTTTACATAGAACTTCCACTTTCCAGCTAATAGCATGCAGATTAATGCTCCTAGTATAATACCTATATTTCTAACTGAAACTGGATCATTTAATATTCCACCATTAACAACCTTAACACTTCCTGCAAATCCATCAATAGCAGAGAAATCAATTCCTAATTTACTAAATAACGCAACTCCCCAATGAGTGTAAGGACCGGATGCTCCCCAACTTGATCCTGTTGTATTTATTATGAATAAGAATAATATTCCAATTAATACTGCAGAAACATAGAATGACCATCTTTCTACAAAGAATTTGTGATAAGTTTCTTTACTGAAGAACCTATATTCTTTAGCTTCTTCCATTGGTCTTTCATCATCTGGAACCACTTCTAAAACTTGAGTTCCAGCATTTTTTCTCTTATTTTCATAAATTCTAACAATTGCATATAATACAGTTAATAAAAGTAATGAAACAACTACTGCTCCTATGTATCCAAACTTATCTGGTAAATAAAGTGTATATCCATTTTCAAAAAGGAAAGTCTTCTTTAACTTTGGTAAATGCCATGTTCCAAGCATACCACCTATACAGAAGAAGAACAATACTATCATACCTCTTCCAGAACCTTCACCTGTATCAGATAATGTACCAGATGCACATCCTCCACCTATAATCATACCAATACCAAATAGTAAACCACCAATTATGAATGCTAAGTTAATTGCAGATACACTTCCTGTACCAGGAATTGTTGCAACTCCCTCAGCTGCTCTAAATGCTGCTTCTGCACCTTTAGAAAATGCACCATAATGTATACCAGCAGCTCCTATTGTTGTTATAGCAAATAAGAATAATAATGCCTTTGATAATTTTCCATCACCAGTCATAGCAATCTTTCTAATTCCACCGGCGAATCCGAATCTACTTCTTTGTAAAACGTAACCTAGTAATAAACCTGTTAATAAGAATAAAGCTAATTTACTATTTTCCTTATACTGTATTGCACCAAATGCAGTAACTGCTGCTAATACACCCAGCCCAATAAAAACTTGTCCTTTTTTCATCTTCTTCCCCCTAAAATAATTAGTTTTTTGTTTGTTAATTATCAATCATTGTTTTTATATTTCAAAGGATAGTAATAACTATCCTTTATGATAAACTTAGTCAAAATTATAATCTGTAACTATCTTCTCTCTATCTGTTACTTGGTCATGGAAATATTCATAGAAACTTATTCCCATAAATCCGCCTGAAACATTATATATGTTGTCAAATCCTAAATGTCCTAATGCTAAACAAGCGTTATAGCTTCTTTGAGCACTTCTACAATGTAAATAAACCTTTTTATCCTTTGGAATTTCATCTAATCTATCTCTTATTTCACTTAATGGAATATTTTTAGCTCCAACAATATGGCTTAATTCATATTCATCTTTTTCTCTAACATCAACTATGAATGCACCAGATTCTACTAATTCTCTTACATTTTGAACATATACTTGTTTAAAAGTTCCTTGTAGAATGTTTGATGCTACTAAAGCTGCATGATTAACTACATCCTTGGCAGTTCCAAAAGGTGGTGCATAGCAAAGTTCTAAATCAGCTAAATCTTCAACTGTACCATTGAACTTAATTAAAGTTGCTATAATATCAACTCTCTTATCTACATTTCCCTTACCTATTGCTTGTGCTCCTAAAATTCTACCTGTTGGTACTTCAAATATAAGCTTGAAGTGAAGCGGTTCACTTTCTGGCATTAATCCAACCTTATCTTGAGGTATAACTCTCACTATGTCATAATTAATATCTAATTTTTGAGCTTTAATTTGACCTTCTGTTAAACCAGTTGAAGCTCCGTTGTAATCAAATACTTTAATACATGATGACCCAATAAATCCTGTATTTTTAACTGGTATCCCATGAATATGATTTGCTACTGCTCTTGCTTGCTTTTGCGCTGGGCCTGCAAGTGGAAGCTTTGTAGCTGTTCTAGTTAATGCACTAAATACCTCTATTGCATCCCCAACAGCATATATGTCCTTATCATTAGTCATGTAGTTTTGATTTACTTTTATTGCTCCTGTAACTCCAACTTCTAATCCTGCTTCTCTAGCTAAATCAGTTTCTGGAACTACTCCAATAGCCATAACTATAGCATCAGATTCAATTCTCTTTCCTGAAGCTAAAACAACATTATTTCCTTCAAAGGCCTCAACCTTATCTCCTAAAATTAAATTAATTCCTTTATCATAAATTTCTTTATGTAAAACTTGTACCATATCGACATCAAATGGCTTCATTATTTGATCCATAGCTTCTATAAGAGATACACTATAACCAGCTTCTTTTAAATTCTCAGCTACTTCAACTCCAATGAACCCTCCACCGATTACAGAAACATTCTTGCACTTCTTTTCCTTTATAAAAGTATTAAGCTTAGCTATATCAACAACATTTCTTACAGTAAAGATATCAGCATTATTTATACCTGGAATAGGTGGAACTATAGGCTTAGCCCCTGGAGATAAGATCAACTTATCATAGCTTTCCTTATATTCTTTTCCTGTAACAACGTTTCTAACTGTTACTTCTTTATTTTCTCTGTCTATAAATACTACTTCTGTGAAAACTCTCGCATCAATTCTATATTGATTAAAGAATTGTTCAGGCTTCATTAACACTAAATCTTCATGATCTTCTACTTTTCCACTTAAATGATATGGTAAACAACAATTTGAAAAAGAAACGTGAGGTCCTCTTTCAAACATTACTATTTCATTACTTTCATCTAGTCTTCTGGATCTAGCTGCAACAGATGCTCCTCCAGCTACTCCACCAACTATAACAATTTTCTTCCCCATTTCTTATCATCCCTCTAACTTTATTTATAGTTTGTTATTTTTTTATCTTTCAAGAGTATATTTGTCTTTTCTTGTCTTCTTGTCTCTATATTACCATCCAAGTTTCCCCTTGCATAATAAGAATCCCTTATGTACAATAATAATTTATTATATATAATAAATTTAATTAAAATTAATGATATAATTATGTTGATAAATACTAAAGGAAAAGGGTGGAGGAGTATATATGAACTTATCCTATATGCAATCGTTCTATACAACGGTTAAATGTAATAGTATTTCAAAAGCAGCAAAAGAACTACATTTAACACAACCTGGATTAAGTATGCAATTACAAAACTTTGAGAATGAAATTGGAGAAAAACTATTAATAAGAAGTAATAAGGGTGTTTCTCTTACGGAGGAAGGACAAGTTGTCTTTGAATTTGCAGAATCAATGCTTTCATTGCAACATAATTTGGATAAAAAACTTAAAAGCCTAAAGGAAAAGAAATCTAGACTATTTCTTTCAGCTTGTAGTAGCCTTGGAGAACAAATACTTCCTTGCAGTATTTATACCTTCAAAGAAATTTACTTTAATATAAATGTTTCAATGGATATAGATAACTCTGAAAATATATTAAAAAAGCTACTTAACCATGATACAAATTTAGGTATAATACATGAATTAGACAATATTCCTGACAATGTAGTTACAGAAAAGATAATATCAGACAAACTTATTTTAGTAGGAAGTAACAAGTCCGAGCTTAAGAATATTACTATAGATGAACTAACAACACTACCTATAATTTTAAGAGAAGATGGCTCTGGAACATTATCAATATTAAAAAAATCATTAGGTGAGAAAAACATTTCAACTAATAACTTAAATGTATTACTTTCATTAAATTCATCGGAAGCTATAAAATCATCAGTTATATCAGGAAGAGGATTTGCTTTTATGCCTGAACTATCAATTACTCATGAGCTTAGAACAGGATCTTTAAAGAAGATTAATATAAAAGAATTTAATACAGACTTTAACTATAACATTGTGGTAAGAAAAAATTATTGTTTATCTGATGCAGAAGAGAAGTTCTTATCTTTCCTTACCTCAAAAAAGAGATGTTTTTGTTATTAATTTATATTACATATAACATAAGCCAATGATACTAGCATCATTGGCTTAATTCTTTATTTTGATAAATCATACTTCTTTTAATTAAACTAACAATACATATTATTATATAGATTCCCTTATTTATACTAAAAAATCACCATTTTTATATTGTCTTTCTCCTAAAATTACACTTATCAAACCGAAAACTAAAATAGAAAAAATTACAAAGATTAAATCAGTATTATTAAAGTTATTAGATAAATCAATTAATCTTTTTTGTGGAAGTATATTTCTAATAAATCCAATAACTTTATTACTATCTGCAATGTTTATTAAACATCCCCCCAAAAGACAAGTTATCATAACAACTATAGAACCTCCCATTGATGCTGATGCCCTATCTTTAAAAATTGTTGATATAAACATTCCAAAACTACTACTTAATACTCCTACTAACAATAATAAAAAAGTAAATAGTGAATAACTTATCTCTAAATTAACATTTAGCACTTTTAAAATGAAAACTGACCACATTGTGCTTGGAATAGTTAAAATAACTGTTGAATATAGCATTTGACCTGTAATATATTGAAAGTAAGATATTTTCCCACTTAATACTCTGGTATAAGTTCCGTTTTCTCTATCAACCAAAAAGAAATCCATAACCATTGTAGTTGCTCCAAAGAATAGGAACATTATTAAAAATCCAATTATTTTCCCTTGTACCGTAGCATTATTGTCATCTCCTACATAAACTTCACCCTTTAAGTTAGCTTCCAAACTCTTTTTTATATCATCTTTTCCATATGAAATCACACTAGGTTCATTCCCCTGAAAATTTATTTCTGCTAAGTAAACTCCCTTTATAAGCTCAGTTTTGCTTGGCGATTCTTCTAAAAATTCCACCTTGACCTTTTCATTATCCATCATAGAACCTTCAATCATTTCTTTTTCTTCTATTCTTGCCCCTACAACAGCTATCTTACCCTTTATGCTATCCATACCATTAAAGTATACTCCTAAGCAAATTATAATTGGCATTACTCCAACTACCATTGTCATCATTACTTTCTCTTTTGTAAATCTATATAAATTATTTTTCATTACTAATAATATATTTCTCATATATTTTACCCCTTTATAAATACTTCTCAGTTTTAAATGTTTTAGAAGTTAATCCAATAAGCATTACTGCTATAATAATATTAATTCCTATTATTACAAATAGAATAAAATTATTATTATCATACATACTGTTTAAAAGTCCATCCATAAGCCACTTTACTGGTGATATCTTGGATATCATTGCAGGTATTTCACCTAAAGCTTCCAAAGAAAAGAAAGCTCCTCCAAGTATACATAAAACTGTTTGTACTATATTAAAAACCATATTTACTGCTCCAATATTATTTATTGTTGCACATAAAAGCATTCCCAAGGAGTTTGACATGAAAGAAAGTATTACGAATGAAACACAAATTAAAATTCCATTGCCGTTATAATTAACTCCAAATAAAAGGCTAAAAATTAGCATTGTTATTGCGATAGCAACAGAAGAATAAATTGTTCCACTTATTATTTCAGAAAGATATATTCCTAAGTTCTTAACTGGAGTAAACATAGTTCTTACGTTTCCCTGCTTTACATTCTCATCAAGGAAATTATATGAACTAATAAGTCCTGAACTTGTAAATATAAAAATCATCATTCCTATTGAATAATACTCATAAGAGGATACCCCTCCACCAAAACTACTTTGGGTTAAATACCCTATTATTGCTGTTAATAGTACTGGATAAACAAAAAACATCATGAACATTATTGGTGTTTTGCACATTAATTTAAGTTGAAACTTTATCATATTTACTATATTCATTCCGCTCACCTAATTCCTTAAATTTCTTCCTGTTAAATTTAAGAATATAGTTTCTAAATTTTGCTCTTCAGTTACTATATTTTTTATTTTTACCTTCTCATTAATAAGTTTTAAAATTATTTTATCTAGATTGTTAGAATCTTTTCTTGTACTCACTATTAATGAATCCTTCACTTCCACATTATTTACTCCTTCAATTGAATCAAAAAAAGTTTTTTCTATATTTTCAATTCCCTCTCCAGAAATATTGTAAACTGTGCTCTCTTCCATGCTCTCTTTTAATTCCTTTAAAGTTCCCTCTGCTATAACTAATCCCATATCCATGATAAGAACTCTATCACATATAGCTTCAACTTCCTCCATATAATGGGTTGTATATATAATAGTTGCTCCTCTTTTCCTTAACGTCTTAATAGATTCTAAAATATGATTTCTTGATTGTGGATCAATTCCAACAGTAGGTTCATCTAAAATTAAAAGCTTTGGACCATGTGCTAATGCACAAGCTATATTTAATCTTCTTTTCATACCACCAGAATAAGTCTTTGGTAAATCCTTAGCTCTATCTAGAAGTCCCACCATGTCTAAAGCTTCTTCTGATTTCCTTTTTAGTTCTTCTCCCTTTATTCCATAAAAACTTGCAAAATATTTTACATTTTCAATGGCAGGTATATTTTCAAATATGGCTAAGCTTTGAGGTACTATTCCAAGTGAAGATTTATACTCAGATTTATTCTCTGAAATATATTTACCCATGAACTTTATCTTTCCTTCAGTAGCTCTTAGTGCTGTTGAAAGAATATTTATAGTTGTACTTTTTCCTGCTCCATTAGGACCTAAAAAACCTAATATTTCACCTTTATTTACTTCAAAGGAAATTCCATTAACTACATAGTTAGTAGTGTATTTTTTCTTTAAACCATTAACCTCTAATATATTCATCTTTAAACCCTCTCCTTACATTAATTAGCTTTTCTCTCTACATCACTTAGTTTAAAGGTGTGACTAACTCCTAGGTCAATAGCTTTTAGCAAAAAAATAAAAGTGAAATAAATTCACTTTTATTTTACTGGTGTATATATCTCTAAATATTCAATATTTTCCTCATCTTTATATCCATTAAACAATAGATTTACAAAAGCTATTCCCATAGTCTCATAACCTAATTCATTAGCTTTCCTTAAAATTGACGTAGCCATACTTTCATCAACGTTGTCACATTGTTTATCAACAGGTACTGCTATTACTATATATATACATTTAGGATAAGATATAACTTCTCTTTTTTCACAACCACTTTTCCCCAGCTTATCATATAAAACATATCTCTCCTCTATCACAGTTTTGCTATTAAAATAAACTATTCTCGAAATTCCCGATAAATTTACAGCTTTTTTTAATCTAGTGGAGTAATCATACTTTTCTAATATTTCACTATAAGTTTCAATAACATTACCTTTCATATTTATTTCATTTGTTATTACTATTGGCTTCATTTTCCTAATAGTAAACTTATTTAAACTTTCTTTTATTGATTTACAATCTTCCTTGATGTCTTTAATGCGTTTTAAAAGTAATTTTTTATACTCTATTTCTTCTTCAATCTTTCTTTGCTTTTCATTTAATATAGATTCTATTGTATTTAAATCATCACTCTTTTTAATTTCTTGTATCTTCTTAATTTCTATATCTATATCCCTATAAAAATTAACTGTTACTATTTCATAAATATCTTTAAAATTGTATTTTCTATAACCATTTTCTTCATCCTGTTTAGGATTAATTAAATTTTTCTCCTCATAGAACTTTAATGTATCTCTTGATATCCCTAAAATTTTTGCCACTTGCCCCACTGTATACATCTCAACACCCCAATTAAAATATAATTTATAGAAAACTTAGTAATAATAATTTATACACAAAGTAATATTATTTTATATACTAATTAATTGAAAAATAAATATCAGCAAAAATTAATGCTTTAATTTATTAATACATAGTATTAGAATATTTCCCCCTACTCTATCCCATACTTTTTCTCTGGATTAAAGTTATCAGGATATCTTTCTGAAATAGTAAGTTTTTTATTTTGATCTACACCTGCATAAAAAACATCTTCAATAGCATTTATATTTTTCTTTTTAAGTTCAGATTTTAGCCACTTTTCATCTACCCCTACTATTTGAAGATTTTTATTCACTATTTTTCCATCAATTATAATATCATTTATCAAAGAAAGATTCTTTACCTTTATATTCATATCATATGGGGTTATTGGCTTTTTATCTGCTTTAATCAAAACTGATAACTGGCCATTGCTTTCCATTATTGCAAATTGTACATCTTCTATATTGAAAACATCCTTCTCCCTTAACTTCATCATAAGCTCATTTATTGTAATTCTAAGTTTTTTTATATTCTTATCAATAATACGCCCATTTTCTATTAATATTAGAGTCTTTGCATTTACTATGCTTCTAGCTATATAGCTTTTTAAATTTAAGTAGCTAGTTGATATAGTTAACAATGAAAAAACTATTAATGCTATAACTCCTGAAAAAACCACATGATCTTTATCAATTATAATTTTTGCAATCATTGATCCTATAGATACTCCCATTACGAAATCAAAGAAATTCATTTGTGAAATAATTTTGATACCAATTAACTTACTAAGAACTAATGCTAATATATACACTAAAATACCTTTAATTATTGTGCTAAATAATATGCTACTATACATAAAATTACCCTCCTATCCTAAGATACAATTATATTTTTAGCAAGAAAAGTAATTTTATCCCTATCTAATCATATCATCTCTCCAATATTATTAAACTTAAGTGTTAACATTCATAATTATTTAAAAAAACTATAGAGGAATCATCCCCTTTTTTTAATCTAGGATACTTTAATATATCCTTATCTTCTTCTTCAATTTCTCTTATTAACTCATAAGTATTTTCAGCCCCTAAATCAATTAATCTTTCTATTAATTCAGCTTCATTAAAATGCTTATAAGTATCAACTATTGCAGCAAAGCCATCACTCATTAGAGCTAAATTCTTAATTTCCTTATCTAAGAACTTTCCTTCAATACAATGATTAACAGCCTCTTCATTAAACTCTAATATCCAATATCCATCTTGAGTATTTTTCAACAATCTATTTTCTATTAAAATTGGATTAATAATCTTCCTTGCTTCTACCCAACTTATATTATTTTCATCTCTTATCTTAAGCATTTCACTTATAGCCCTATTATCAAACTTCTCTAGGGATATATCTTTAATTTTAGCTACATTATTATCTATATCCTTTATTAGAAGTGTACAATCTCCAAGCATAAAGTATTCAATTATATCTTCATTCTTCCTAACTATTGATATAGATGCTGATGGCCTTTTTATTTCTTCTATATAATTTAAACCACACTCTTTATAAAATCTATCTCTAATTATTACTATCCCTTCTAAAACTATATCTCTTATAGTTTTACATTTATCATTTAAATTATCTTTTAAATATTTATCCCATTCATTTACAAACCATCTTGCATCGCTTTCAAATGAGGTTAATTTTTTATCTGTTAATCCTGTAGCTCCATCTAATACCCATGCCATATTTTCATCTGCATAGGCAATGTCTTCATTGACCTTCTTAATTGACTCGTTGATTATCTCCCATTGAAATTTACTCATATAACTCCTCCTATATTTTTATCCCTTTGTATTATTCCACACTATTTTACAGATTAATTTTCTACACATCTCCTACATAGCTACGTGTTAAATTCGGCATTATAAGCTGTCCTTTATCGCTATATTTTTCATAAATATTTTTTAATTCATTAATATAGTCATTATACTGTTCATTATTACTTTCTAGCTCATATGAGGATAATCTCTTTCTGTATTTAGTATAATTCTCTATACTTTTCTTTTAAACTCCTATTCGTCTGTTACCTAATATTATTTACTTTATTTCTTAACAACTAAAACTTTATCCCCATGAACTCCTAAAATACTTATTCCTTCATTCAAATATCCCTTTATTTCTTCAATTATTTCCTGGGTAATCTTCTCCCCACTAGAAACTAGCGGTATCCCAGGGGGGTAAGGTACAATAGCTTCCTTAACAATTCTCCCTTTTGCATAATCAAGCTTAACCAATTCTCCTTTATGATTAAACACCTCATAAGGTTCCATTCCCTTTTCAGGGATAACAGAATTAAACTTTATAGACTTTTCCTCATTCATAAGTAAATCCATATCTAATTCTTCTAAAGCTTTGTAAAGTTTTTCCAAACCACTATCAACATTAGCAGGTGATAAAAGTAATACAACTCCAGAGAAAAAGCTCATTTCGCATTGTATTTTCTTACTTCTTAAATAATCCTGAAGTTTACCACCACTACATCCTTTAGGTAAAACTAATACGTATCTACTTAAATCTATATCATACCCTTTAGGTAATTCTTCCTTTGAAAGAACTCTTACCTTACCTAATTCATTAACTTTCTTCTTTTCTTTTTCAGCTTTCTTAATTAAATTTCTATAATCCTCTTCTCCATATTTGCTCAAGTAAAATCTTGCATAGTCTAAAGATGCCATTATTAAATAAGATGGTGATGTAGTCATAAATGAACTTATATAGAAATCTATATTCTCATTCTCCTCATTAACTAATAGGTAAGCTCCTCCTGTTAATGCTGGTAAAGTCTTATGAGCACTTACTACAGTATAATCTGCAAGGGGTGCAATATTTTTAGGTAAGTTTTCACATAATCCATAATGTGCTCCATGAGCTTCATCAATAATTACCTTTAAACCTCTTTTCTTTAGGTCTTTAATTATCTCTTCCATATCATAAGATATTCCAAAGTAATTAGGATAAGTTAATATAATTCCCTTAGGATTGTCACACTTTTGAAGAACAGAATATATATTATTCTTATCTGGAGGTAAGAACAATCCCCCATCACCAAAAACCACCGGTTCAATATATCTTACCTTCAGTTTTCTTAATATCAGTCCGTTATAAACTGATTTATGGCAGTTTCTTTCTACCAATACCTCATCACCTTCATTAAAGGCAGAAAATATTGAAGATAGGTTTCCACTTGAACTTCCATTTACTAAAAAATATGCTTTTTTAACCCCATAGTACTTTGCTAACAGTTCTTGTGACTCTTTAATTACTCCTTCTGGATGATGAAGATTATCTAATGGATCTACTTCTGTTATATCTAGGCTTCCTAAATTTTCTCTTAAGTAATTTCCTATTTCATCTCTAGAAAAAGCAAGACCACACTTATTTCCTGGCATAGAAAAAATAGTGTTTTTTTCTTTATGATAATCTATTAATGCTTGTAATAATGGTAATTCTTTATTCATAAAGCCCCCTTGGCATAATAATTTCTATAGAAGGATTTTTTAAAACCTTTTTCGCTACATGAATTATGTCTTTGGATGTTAATTTTTCTATTCCTTCTAACATATCTGTGAAAATATTAGTATCTTTAAACATTATGGCATAAGTAGTCATGCTGTTTGCTAATCTAATGCTTTGTTCTTCTTTAAATAATTTCTTTAACTTTATACTCTTATAAAGTTCCTCTATTTTCTCCTTAGTGAAATCTTTCTCATATTTCTCAACATTATTAAAAGCCTCTTTTACTAAAGTTAGTGATTTATCTAACTTTTCTTTAGATGTACTAAACTCTATTTTATAAAGTCCTATATGCTTTTCATTTGATATTGTTGTTATAACATCATAAACTAGCCCATTTTTAGTTCTTAAGGTATCAAAAAGTATAGAGTTCATTCCTTCTCCAAAGAATTCATTAAATATTCTAAAAGACTTAATTTCTTCATGAGTTAAATTGCTTATAGTAAAAATCATCTCTACTCTACAGGAGTTTATCCCTTCTCTAAAGTCTATATATTCTCCTAGTCTAGGAATTTCAATAGAATCTTGCACTTCTACCTCTTCCCCCTTCCATCCCCCAAAGTATCTTTCAACCTTTTCTTTTACTTCTTCAAACGTTAGATCTGATACTATACTTATTACAGCATTTTTAGGAGAATAATATCTTTTGTAGAAATCTTTAATATCCTCTAAAGTAATTCTATTTAAATCTTCTATTCTTCCTATTATAGGGTACTTCAATCTATTTTTATTAAAAGAATGGATGAGAAGCTTATCCTCACAAAATTGTTGTAGCTCCTCATCCCATTCATTTAATTCTTCCTTGATTGAATCCATCTCTTCCTTAAATCCCTCTATTGGAAAACTTGGGTTTAATAAAATATCACTAAAAATATCTAACCCCTTATATAAATCTTCTCCTAATAAAGTTCCATAATAAATTACATAAGGAAAATTTGTCATAGCATTAGAAAATCCAAATATTTTACTTAACTCTTCATTTATTGTTTTTTCACTTCTAGTTTCAGTGCCTTTAAATATCATATGTTCTGTAGCATGTGCTAAACCTAAAAGCCAATCTTCAACAGAAGCCCCAGCTTCTAAACCAATAGAAACTGAGGTTAACATTGAAGGCCTATTCTCGTAAATTAATTTCATTCCATTATCTAAGATGAATTCCTTCATAACTTTTCTCCTAAGATTGTAATTCTTCAGCTTTTAAAGCTATTGCACATTCAATTCTCTTCTTTTGCATTTTACAACCTATTTCATATGGAATATTCATATCTCCATTAAAGTTTACATTGTTAGCTTGGCATCCACCACTACAGTAGAATCTAGCCCAACAATCCTTACATTTTGGTTTGTTGTAGATATGAGCCTTCTTAAACTTCTTACCTAATTCAGCATCATAAGTATCATCCCAAATGCTTCCTAGCTTATACTCTTCCTTACCTACAAACTGGTGACATGGGTAAACTTCACCTTGTGGTGTTATTGCAACATATTCAAATCCTGCTCCACAACCTGAAATTCTCTTATAAACACATGGTCCACCTTGTAGGTCTATATTAAAGTGGTAGAATTTAAACTCGTCTCCCTCTACCTTTCTTCTTCTCATTTCTTCATATAACTTATCATAGTTATCAAATATAGTTGGAAGGTCTTCTTCTCTTAAAGCCAAAGGATGTCCATTTTCAAGAACAACTGGTTCTATTGATATTTCTCTAAAGCCTTCATTTACCATAGCTTTAACATCTTCATAAAAATCAGTATTTGCTCTAGTAAATGTTCCTCTTACAAAGTACATCTTTCCTTCTGTTCTCTTATCAATCATCTTCTTTATGTTAGGAAGTATATCATCATAAGAACCGCTTCCATCAACCTTAATTCTTACATTATCATTTACTTCTTTTCTTCCATCTAAAGAAAGGATTATATTACCCATTTCCTTATCCATGAATTCCATCATTTCATCATTTAAAAGAGTAGCATTAGTAGTCATAGTAAATCTAATGTTCTTCTTCCACTCCTTTTCATGCTCTCTAGCATAAGCAATGATTTCTTTTATAGTATCCATAATCATAGTTGGCTCCCCACCAAATAGATCTATTTCAATATTCCTTCTTGGACCACTTCTCTTAACAACATAATCTATCGCCTTCTTTGCTGTATCTATATCCATAACACCCTTGTGTCCATGGTATTCCCCCTCATCAGCAAAACAATACTTACATCTTAAGTTACATCCATGAATTATGTTTAAACAAACAGCCTTTATGTAGTCTCTATCATCCATTGATCCATGAGCTATTTCTTCATATTGATCTCCAGAATAAAGGATTCCTTCTTTAACTAGTTCCTCTATTTCATCGTATGCTTCCCCAATAACACTTTCTTCGTACTTTCCTTTTAGATTAGTTAATACTTCTTCCTTTGATTTTAAACTTGAATCATCTAATATGTCATAAACAAGCTCGTCCACCACATGAACAGCACCTGTATTAACATCTAGTATAAAATAGTTTCCACCTTGTTCAAATTTATGAATTAATGACATTTATTTCTCCTCCAAACTCTTAGTAAAGAAGCAGTAACTTCTTTACTAAAGTTACTGCTTCTGATAATTAGTTTTCGCACTCTAAGTTTGCAACTGTGCAAGAAGTCTTACAAGCAGATTGACATGAGTTAGCACACTCTTTACAACCTGGTTTGCATAAGCTGTTTTTGATGTTAGTCTTGTTAATAGTCTTAATATGTTTCATTAGCTTATCCCCCGCTTTCCTTAATTAACGTGAATATTATACCATAACTACCATTGGTACAAAACACTTTTCTAAGTTTTCCATATTATTAATAAAATATATATTCTTTTATTCTTATTTATTACTAATCTTTCTTTTTCTAGCTTTAAGTTCAGAAAAAGCTGGGTAAAATCCTGATTTAATTGCTATATTTTGAGATATAACATGAGATTGACCAGTTCCATAGAAAGGTACTTTTTCAAGACTTAGTATCTTTTGCTTTATGAGATAAACAAGGTTTGTCCCAATTCCTTTTCCTTCCCATCCTTTAAAAACATTAATTCCTATTTGCCACATGTTTTCTGAATCCATACTAGCTCCTGCCATCCCAATTATATTATCATCTTCATCTAGCGCCGCAACACCTAAAACATCTGGGTAGTTCTCATCAAAAACAAAAGCTTCATCAAATCTCCCATCATCTTCAAACTGTTTTATTTCTTCTTGATTATACCACTTTATTTTTGTCATCGGATTAGCCTCTTCTACATTTTCCTTTGGCAAATAATACTGATGGGTATCATCAACCTCATCTCCAATATCATTTAGCTTCTTTTCTAATGCTCCTAACACTCTAAAAGAAAATATCCATTCACCAGAAAAGTTTAATAACTTTTCCACACACCATTCTCTTAATTCTTCACATACACATATTATAGCTTTCTTACCAAATACAAGTATTTTTATCGGACTGTACTCATCCCCATAATTTCTTCTTCCCTCTCTTAACTTATAGTCTGTTATTAAATTCTCTTCCTTATTAAAATCCTCTATGCTACAATTATAATCTCTTGATAATTGTTCCTTAACCTTCTCTAACATTTCGTTTCTATTCATAAACTTCTCCCCAAATTATTTTTATCTAAATTAATTATATCTCATATACAGCTCATGACCCAATTTTCCTATATATTTATATATTTTTAAGTTCATATAAATATATAAATAATCTAATAAAGTATTAATAAAATTCGCTTTTCTTATTTATTAGAGCTTATCAAGTTTCATATAACTCAACTGAAATTTTAATATTCGTCCATAAAATTAAAGAAGAAACACCAACTTTAGTAATGTTTCTCCTTCATCATTATTATCTTTATTAATTCTATTACCCTTACTATTCTTCTATATCTTCTTTAGATATATAACTTGTTACAATAAATCCAACTATCCCAAGGACAATTCCTATTAAACTATTTATTCCATCAAAGCCTGGAAATACTCCAAAGACAGACCCTAAAATAAATCCAAAAATTATCATATAAGTTTGTTCAGGATATTTATTTAATAACATCTCTATTAATCTTGCACTTAAAACTGTTCCAACTATTCCTCCTAATGCTATAGGAATAAGTATTGGAATATTAAAATCAGTTATTGCTGTTATTACCGTATTATATAAGCCTAAAATTAATAACATAAATGACCCGCTTATTCCCGGTAGTATTAGTGCTATAGCTATAACTACTCCTCCAACAAACAACCACATAAATATAAATGGTGTTAAACTAACTATAGCATCTGAATATCCATTGTAATCTCCTGACATAAGTAACACAGTTACAAATCCAATAACTAAATACACTAAAGACCTTTGACTAAATGACCTCTTTGAAGTAGCTTTTTTAAACATTAATGGAGCTCCACCTAAAATAATTCCTATAAACATATATCCCAAAGGAATAGGATATTTCTCCAATAAAGTTTTAAATATATTACTAAATAGAATTATTCCTACTATTGCTCCAAGTCCTACTCTAAATAAAATCTTATATTGATTTTTAAAGTCCTTAACTATATTATTTACCGCATGTATTAACTTATCGTATATACCTAAGATCATCGCAATAGACCCACCGCTAATACCTGGAACTATTTGAGATATACTTATTATCACTCCATAAATAAACTCCTTAAAAAAAACCATGACTCCCTCCAAAATATTATTTTTTAACAATTATATCACTATTTTTAACATAACTTATATATATTAACCTACATTTAACAATATCAACCTATCATAAAGAAAAAATGTGGGGTGGATATTTATTTTGCTTGTTCAGCCGCAACCTCCAAGTCAAATTAAAATTTTATATTTCCCTAGACATAAAAAAAGAACTACCCTTAGAAAGTAATTCTTTTAAATTGGTTATTCTTTTTCCTTATTGCTTAATTCAATATTAAAAGTTGTAATATTATTTTCACTTGTTACTCCAACTTTTCCTTTATATTTCTCCACAATAGACTTAGCAATAGAAAGACCTAATCCATATCCACCCTTTTCTCTTGCTCTTGCTTTATCTACCCTATAAAATCTATCAAATATTTTATCTATATCCTCTTTAGGAATTGTATCTCCTTTATTGGTTACTGATAATAATATTTTTTGTTTTCTTTCTTTTAACTCTACATTTATAGAACTTTTTTCATAGGAATGTTTTATGGCGTTGTCCATTAGTATTCCTATTACTTGATTTATGCTCTCCTTATCTCCAGTAAACTCTATATCATTTTGAATATCTGAATCTAACATTAAGTTATTTTCATACATTATTGCTTCAAAGCTTAATAATTGACTCATAATTGCATCACTTAAATTAAACTTAGATATTACTCCAAGAACTTCATTATTATCAGCTTTTGCAAGATAAAGTAGATTATTAACTAGGTTTGACATTCTTTCAGTTTGAAAGGATATATAATTAATCCATTTCTTCTGATTCTTTATGGTGTCCTCTTCATTACTATTAATTAGCTCTATATTAGTATTAATTATGGCTAATGGTGTTTTAAGTTCGTGTGATGCATCTGCTATGAACCTTTTTTGTGAATTATAGGCTGCTTCAACTGGTTTTATTGATTTATTAGCTATAAATATGCTTACTATAAATAAAAAAATCAAACTAATTGGTCCAACTATAAATGACGTAATTACTAATCTCTTTATAGTATTTAGGTGAATAGTACTATCTTGAAATACCATCTCAATCGCTCTTGGTCCATTTCTATATAGATAAGCAAAATTATAATTATTATATTTTATAAATCCTTTTTCTTTCTTATTATTTATTGCTTTTTGAACTATATTTACCAAGGTATCTTCATCCATATTATAAGCATCATTATAAAGTAATCTTGAATTCTTAGAATCATAGATAATAAAGGTTGTATTATTAAAAGGCTTGCCCCTCCCATCTATCTCTCCGTTAGGAGACATCTTCATCCCATTTAAAGTATCACTTAATTGAGTAAATATCATGTATTCTCCATTTTTGCTTGTTCCAATATATATAGCAGAAAATATAGCTATTACTATTGCTATAAAAAGAATCATTAAAGTAGTTACAAATTTAACCCTTAACTTTTTAAACATCATTATTCTCCATCTTTATATTCTAAAATATAACCTAGATTTCTTATAGCTTTAATAGCTACCTTAGATTTTAAATAGGATAGTTTCCTTCTTAAAAATGATACATATACTTCAACATTATTATGTTCTGCTTCTGATTCATATCCCCAAAGCTTACTTATAATATCATCTTTATTTGAAATCATATCCTTCCTATTAATTAGTAATTCTAAAAGTCCAGATTCCTTTGCAGTAAGCTTAATACTATTTTCTTTTGATCCTAATTCTAAATTACCTATATTTAAAGTAATATCTCCATAAGACAATAGGTTATCACTTTGTACCTCACCTTTTCTTCTAGTTAAGGCTCTAATTCTTGCCATAAGCTCCTCAACATAAAATGGCTTAGGCAAATAATCATCTGCACCACAATCTAACCCAATAATCCTATCCTCCACTTCCCCCTTAGCTGTTAAAAGGATAATTGGTGTTGATATTCTTTCTTTCCTTGCCTTCTTTAATACTTCTATTCCATTTAATTTAGGTAGCATTATATCTAAAATAACTCCATCATATATATCCGATAAAATATAGTCTAATCCACTTTCTCCATCAAAAACTCTATCAACTATGTAATTATTCTTTTCTAAAATTGCACCAAGCGCCTCTGATAATTGTACCTCATCTTCAACTATTAAAATTCTCATTTTTTCACCTTCTTTATTAATAATATTACCATAGAAAACTTAAATGAAACTAAAAAATGTGGGGTAGATATTTATCCCCTTGTACTTAATGTAAAAAAAATAGGCTTACAAATGTAAACCTATTTCTATTATTTATTACTCAAGATTCTCTCCGTTAGTTGATATAACCTTTTTGTACCAATCAAAACTCTTTTTCTTTGTTCTTTCTAATGTACCATTTCCATTATCATCTTTATCAACATATATGAAACCATATCTTTTGCTCATTTCACCAGTAGATGCACTTACTAAATCTATACATCCCCAAGGAGTATACCCTATAAGCTCAACTCCATCCTTGATTCCTTCTTTCATTTGCTCAATATGCTTTCTTAAATATTCAATACGATAGTCATCATTTATTGAACCATCTTCTTCAACTTTATCCACAGCGCCTAGTCCATTTTCAACAATAAATAATGGTTTTTGATATCTATCATATAATTCATTCATTGTAATTCTTAATCCAACTGGATCTATTGTCCATCCCCATTCTGATTGCTTTAAGTATGGGTTTGGTAAGCTCTTAAAGGCATTTCCAGTAAGCTTTTGGCTCATAACAACTGGATCTGCGCTTCTTAATCTACTTGAGTAATAACTAAAAGCTACATAATCAACTGTATTCTCAGCTAATATCTTCTTTTCTTCTTCAGTAATTTCTATATTGAATCCCATTTCTTCAAACATTCTATTTGCATAAGATGGATATTTACCTCTTGCTTGTACATCGATAAAGAAATAGTTATCTCTATTTCTAGCTTGAGCTTCTAGAATATCTTCAGGATTACAAGTATATGGATATATTTGTCCTGCTGCAAGCATACATCCTATTTTATTTTCTGGATCTATTTCATGACCTAGCTTAGTTGCTAAAGCACTTGCTACTAATTGATGATGTGCTCCTTGATACTTAATTTGATTTATATTTTCTCCTTCTTCAAATATCAGTCCTCCACCAAATGAAGGTATATGAAGAATCATGTTTATTTCATTGAATGTCATCCAATACTTAACTTTACCTTTATAACGGTTAAATATAACATTACAGTAATTTAAGTAGAAATCAATTAGCTTTCTATTCTTCCACCCACCATATTTCTTTGTTAATTCTAATGGTGTATCAAAGTGATTAATGGTAATAACTGGTTCAATGTCATTAGCTATTAACTCATCTATTAATGAATCATAGAACTTTAATCCTTCTTCATTTGGAGCTTGATCATCTCCATTTGGAAATATTCTAGCCCAAGATATTGAAGTTCTTAAACACTTAAACCCCATCTCCTTAAATAGCTTTATATCCCCTTTATATCTGTGATAAAAATCTATTGATACATGGGATGGATAATATCCATACTCCTTCTCCATAGCTTTTTTAGCATCTGCTAAAGCCTCTTTTCTTAAGGCACCTCCCGGTAGAATATCTACCGGTGACATCCCCTTTCCGTCTTCAAGATAAGCTCCTTCACATTGGTTAGCTGCTATAGCTCCACCCCATAAGAAATTTTCTGGAATTATATTTTTCATAATTAATCTCCTTACTGCTTATAGAACTGTGATTACTGTTTCTCCTACTTTAGCCTTTTCATCACATTTCCCTACTATGTCTAAATATTGATCTGAATTTGTTATTATAACTGGAGTTACTGTCTCATATCCTTTTGCTCTTACAGCTTCTAAATCTACATCTACTAATGGGTCTCCAACCTTTACTCTATCTCCATCTTTAATGTGAGCTGTGAAATGTTCTCCATTTAATTGAACTGTATCCATACCTATATGAATTAATACTTCTACACCTTCATCTGATAATAATCCAATTGCATGCTTAGTTTTAAATATTGTTTGAACTGTTCCGTTTATTGGTGAAACTACTTTTCCATCAACAGGTATAATTGCAACACCCTTACCCATAATTCCTGATGCAAATGTTTCATCTTCTACTTTATCTAAAGCAATAACTTCTCCATTAACTGGACATGCTATTTCAACTTTTTCTACTAATCTATCTACAGTTTCTGTTGCTGATATCTCTTCTTTCCCTTCTTCTACTGGATCATCAAATCCTATAATCCAAGCAGCTATAAATGAAACTACAAATGCTATTACTGCACCTATACATGCATTTATTATATTAGCTGATCCATTTCCTCCAATATATCCCGGTAATGCTAGTAATCCTGGAGAACCTGATACAAATCTACCTACTCCTGTAATTCCAAGGTATAACCCTGAAACACCTCCACCAATCATAGCAGCATATAAAGGTTTCTTTAATGCTAAGTTAACACCATACATTGCTGGTTCTGTAATACCACAAACTGCTGTAAGTCCTGATGATCCTGCTAATTGTTTTAAGTCTTTGTTCTTTGATTTTAATGCAACACATAATGCTGCTCCACCTTGAGCTATGTTAGAAGCTAACATACCAGGTCCTACTACTGTATCAAATCCTGCTGTAGCAACATTATTTATTCCTATTGGAATTAATCCATAATGCATTCCTGTCATAACTAATAATGGTGAGAATGTACCAACGACAAATGGAACTAACCAACTTGCATATGAATCTAAGAATGCTATTGCACTTGCTATACCATCACCTAGAATAGTTCCTAAAGGTCCTAAAACTATAAGTAATACTGGTGCTGTAACTAAAATTGTAATAAGTGGCTTTGTAAAGAATTTAACTACCTTTGGTGATACTTTATCAGCTATTGGTTCTACAAATGACATAAACCATACTCCAAGAATTATTGGAATAACTGATGAAGAATATCCTGCTAAAGTTACTGGTAATCCTAAGAATGAAACTGGATCACCAGCTGTTTTTAATGCTGCAAAGTTAGGGTGTAATAATACCCCTGCTATTGTCATTGCTAAATATGCATTACACTTAAACTTCTTAGCTGCTGAGTTTGCAAGTAAGAATGGTAAGAAGTAGAATGCTGCATCTCCCATAAAGTTTAAAATGTAATATGTTTGTGATGATGTATCTATTAAATTAAATGATACTAATAGTGCTAATACACATTTAATCATACCTGCACCAGTGATTGCTGGTATAATTGGTGTAAATATACCTGCTATTGTATCAAACACTTGTACTAATTTACCTTTCTTTTCCCCATCATTTTTATTATCATTTCCATCTGCGAAGTTCCCTAGCTCAGTAAGTGGCTTATAAACACTTGCTACGTCACTTCCTATGATAACTTGGAATTGTCCACCCTTATTTACAACTCCCATAACACCTTTTGTTTTCTTTAAAGCATCCATATCTGCTTTAGTTTCATCTTTTAAGGTAAATCTTAATCTTGTTGCACAGTGAGTTAAGAATGCAACGTTTTCTTTTCCTCCAACTTTCTCTAGAATTTGTTTTGCTAATTCTGCGTAATTCATAATTTTCTTTCCTCCATTTATTTAAATTATTAATAATGAAGGTTTTGCCTGCTTTACCAGTAACAATCCTAAAAATATATATTGTCTGTACTTGGCTAAAAGAAAAAACCTAAACTAATCCTAGAGCAAAAAGGGTGAAGTATATGCTCTAAGAATAATCTAGGTTTTGCCTGCCGTTCCAGTAACAATCCTGTTAATTATTTATTTTCTGTCACACGTTGTATGTGAATCATTAGATATAATTTTTCTTCTTTTGTTAAATCATATGTATACTTTTCTTTTATAAATTTTTCTACTTTCTTTACACATTCATGTGCAATAGGATATTTAATCTTGATCATATCATAGATTTCATCATCCTTATCAGTATAGGTCTTGCCATTAAATAATCTTTGTGCAAAGAATTTTAAGTGAGTTATGAATCTGTAATAACTTAATGATTCTTCATCAAAATCTATTTTATAATGATATTTGACTATGTTTAAAATTTCTTGCATAACCTTAGTCATATTCATAAGGTTCGGCATTTCTTCATTTAATTCTGCATTAACTATGTGAAGAGCTATAAATGCCGCCTCATCTTCAGGAAGCTCTATATTTAAATCTTCCTTTATCATCTTTAATGCTTCAACACCAATACAAAACTCATCCTTATAAAGTCTTTTTATATCCCATAATAAAGCATTTTTTAATTGGATACCATTTTTATATCTATCAATTGTACTATTTATATGGTCAGTTAATGAAATAAATATACTTTCATTTAACTTCTTACCTAGTTCTGTCTTAGCATAAGTAATTATTTTTTCAGATAACAACATATACTCACTTGGAATCTCTTGTAGTAATTGCTGGAACTTATCAGTAATATCCTTATTGGTTATTGTAAATATCTTTTCGATATTATCTTCATTTATTTCTGCTCCAATCTTCTTTTGAAAAGCAAGGCCTCGTCCCATGACAATTACTTCTTGTCCTTTGTCATTAATTGAGACTACAACATTATTATTAAGTATTTTTTCAATCTTCATTATCTAACCTCCACTCTTCAAAAATATAAAAAGACAAAACCATCCCATAACAAAAAAATATTATGAAATAGGTTTTGCCTGCATTACCAGTAACAATCCGTGTATACGTTTTATATATATTATATTATCATCTCATTTATAGCCTGTCAACATTATTCTACAAAATTTTCAGAAATATTTTAAGTTTTATTTAAGCTTTAAACTATATAATTCCTTCATAAGAAAAGGAGGTGAATTAAATGAATACTCCAAAATATAGACATGAAATTAAACATTTCATTAATTATTCTGACTACTTGCAAATAAGAAATAGATTAAAACATATTGCATCGATAGATACATCTAGCACTTCTAATGGTAGATATAAAATAAGAAGTTTATATTTTGATAACCTTTATGACAAAGTTTTAATGGAAAATATCAACGGATTCAATAAGCGTGAAAAATTTAGAATACGTTTCTATAATAATGATACATCCTTTATAAGACTAGAAAAGAAAAGTAAAAATAATGGACTTTGTTTAAAGGAAAGTACTATTTTAACAAAAGAACAATGTAAAGACATTATAAATAATAATCTTAATTGGATAAAAGATTCTAATGATAATTTACTTTTTGAATTTTATAGTAAATGTAAATATCAATTATTAAAGCCTAAAATAATAGTAGATTATGTTAGAGAGGCTTTTGTATATGAACCAGGTAACGTAAGGATAACCTTTGATATGGATGTTAGAACAGGAATATACTCAAACAATATCTTTAATCCTTCACTTCCTGTTGCTCCAACTAATACAAACTTAATTATATTAGAAGTTAAATATGATGAATTTTTGCCTGAAATTATTAATAATGTCATTCAAACTAACAGCAGAGAAGTCACAACTATATCTAAATATGCTTCAAGTAGAATTTATGGATAAAAAGGAGAATTAAAATGGATAAATCACTAACATTTAATGATATTTTTAAATCAAGTTTCTTAGAAAAAGCTTCAAGTTTTTCAATATTAGATACATTTATTGCTCTTACTTTAGCTTTAGCAATTGGTATGTTTATTTTTATAATATATAAAAAGACTTTTAATGGAGTTATGTATTCTGCAAATTTTGGAACATCCTTAATTGCAATTACATTAGTTACTACATTAATAATACTTGCTGTTACATCTAATGTAGTTTTATCACTTGGTATGGTAGGCGCTCTATCAATAGTTAGATTCCGTAGCGCCATTAAAGAACCTATGGATATAGTTTATATCTTTTGGTCAATTAGCGTTGGTATAGTACTTGGTGCCGGATTAATTCCCCTAGCTGTTATAGGCTCTCTTTTCATAGGTTTATTTATGATTATATTTGTAAATAGAAAAACTTCAGATAATCCTTATATCTTAGTTTTAAATTGCTATGATAATGAAAGTGAAAAAAAAGCTGTTGATTATGTAAAACAACACGTAAAAAAGCATGTTATTAAATCCAAAACTATTTCTTCTGACTTTAAAATCGAGCTAACGCTTGAAATAAGATTAAAAGATATGAGCACAGATTTTATAAATAAGTTAGCTTCTATTGATGGTATTAATAACGCTGTATTAGTAAGCTATAATGGAGACTACATGGGCTAGTCCCCTTGTTTTATAAAACCTTTGATTAAAAGTAATAAATTTAAGGTAATTGCTTGTGTTTTCATGGTATGTGCTCTACTATTTACATCCTTTATATTGATTTATCCAAAGGAAATGTCAAATGCAAGTTCTGACCAATATTCAACCTTACTTTTCGATAACACAAAAGTTGCTGATATTAAAATTAATATATCTGACGAGGACTGGCAAGACATGTTATCTAATCCACTAAAAGAGGAATATCACAGAGCTGATATAACAATTAATGGAGAAGCTTTTTATAATGTTGGTATTAGAACAAAAGGAAATACAAGTTTATCTCAAGTTGCCTCTTCTGATTCAGAAAGATATAGCTTTAAAGTTAAATTTGATAAATACGTAAATGGACAAAACTACTATGGTCTAGACATGTTAAACCTAAATAATATTTATGCAGATGCAACATATTTAAAAGAATACCTATCCTATGACTTGTTTGAGTTTATGGGAGTTACTACACCAAAAAACTCTTTCTCCAATATAGCTATTAATGATAATAATTATGGTCTATATCTAGCTATTGAAGGATTACAAGAGTCTTATCTAGAAAGAAATTATGGCTATGACCATGGAAATTTATACAAAGCTGAAGGTACAGGAACAAATTTGAAATACACTGGAGAAACTCAAAGTAATTATTCTGGACTTAAAGATAATGCAATAACGGCTATAACAGATGATGATTTTCAAAAAATTATAGATATGATTAAAAACTTAAACAATGGAACTAACTTAGAAAAATATATTGATATAGATGCCACATTAAGGTATTTTGCAGTAAGTACAACACTTGTTAATTTAGATAGCTATCAATCTAATCTATTTCATAATTACTATATATATGAGAAAGATGGGATTTGCACCATTCTCCCTTGGGATTTAAACCTATCCTTTGGTGGATTTTCTGCTGAAATGGGTGGTGGAAACAGAGGTGAAATGAATAATTCAAAAAGAACAAGTAGCGATTTATCTACCATACATTTTCCTATTGATGAACCTACAAGCACCAACTTGTCAGATAGCCCATTATTAGAAAAATTATTAGAAGTTAATGAGTATAAAGATTTATATCATAAATATCTTAATGATATTGTTTCAACTTATTTTGATAGTGGCATATTTAAAAATAAATTATATTCTACAGCTTCTCTTATAGATGAATATGTAAAAAATGATTCTACAGCCTTCTATAGCTATAGTCAATTTAAAAATTCTTTAGACGAACTATATAAACTTGGAAATTATAGATCAAAAAGTATATCTCTTCAACTTACAGGAGTTATACCATCTACTAAAGAAGCACAAAATCAAGTTAACCTTGATGAATATCTTGGATCCAACCTAGTAAATATGAGTCTTCTTGGATCTATGGGTGGTGGAAAAGGAGACGAAAACAAGGTAAATGCTATGAATCAAAATACTGATTCTAATATTTCTTCTAATATACCACCACAAATAAATAATGCTACAAATGGCAATATGAATCCTCCCGATATGGATATAAATCAAGGAGGAATTAATGGTAATATACCTTCTCCTAACAATAATAATCAGAATGGTATGACTGCTCCACCTATTGATAATGATATGATGATGCAACAAACTGAAAGTAGTAACAATAAATTACCTAATCCAGAAGATAATCAGCAACAAATACCAGTTCCAAATGACAAAACAAAGCCAGCTATGGGTAATATGGATAAAAACAATCTTAATTCCAATAAAAGTATATCAACTCTAGAAATGGCTTTTGTATTATCATCTATTGTAGTAATAAGTATAGCATGTATATTGGCTAATAAATTTAAACGAAAAAAATATATGGTATAATTAAAAACTTGGTTTCTTATAAAGAAATCAAGTTTTTTTAAGATTAAATATATTTGCATATTTATCACAAATGTAGCTAATAATAAAAATCACATTGAACGAATTTTTTAAAATTTTTTTCACTTTCCCTATTGCAATGAAAATAATTTCATGGTATATTGTAAACATATTCAGTGAAAAATATTTTTACTGATGTTGTAATCATGAAAATAATTTTATAAAATGAAGGAGGATGTTATGTTTAAACAACTTCAAAAAATCGGAAAATCATTTATGTTGCCAATTGCAATATTACCTGCAGCTGGTTTATTACTTGGAATTGGTGGTGCACTATCAAATCCTAACACTGTACAAGCTTATCCGTTCTTAGATATTCCTTGGTTACAAGGTATATTTAAAATAATGTCATCTGCTGGAGACGTAGTATTCGGTAACTTAGCACTTATAATGTGTATTGGTCTTTCAGTTGGACTTGCTAAGAAAGATAAAGGTACTGCTGCACTAGCTGGTGCTGTTGCATTCCTTGTAATGAATGCTTCTATTAAAGGAATGATTGGTGCTTTCAACCCTGCTGTTGAATCAATTGATACAGGGGTTGTTGGTTCCATAGTTATAGGTTCATTAGTTGCATATCTACATAATAGATATCACAACATTCAATTACCTGCAGTATTAGGATTCTTTGGTGGATCAAGATTTGTTCCAATAGTCTCTTCATTTGCAGCCATTGGTGTTGGTGCAATCTTCTTCCTAATCTGGCCTACTTTCCAAGGTTGGTTAGTTAGCGCTGGAAATGGTATTGCTAACTTAGGTCCTATAGGAACTTTCCTTTATGGATTCTTATTAAGATTAACTGGTGCTGTTGGATTACATCACATGATTTACCCATTATTCTGGTATACAGAATTAGGTGGAGTTGCTCAAGTTGCTGGACAAACTGTAACTGGTGCACAAAACATATTCTTTGCTGAGTTAGCTGACCCAAATCACGTAGGTTTATTTACTGAAGGTACTAGATTCTTTGCTGGACGTTTTGCAACAATGATGTTTGGTCTACCAGCTGCTTGTTTAGCAATGTATCATTGTGTTCCAAAGAATAAGAGAAAGGCTGTTGCTGGTTTATTCTTAGGTGCTGCAATCACATCATTTGTAACTGGTATTACAGAGCCAATTGAATTCATGTTCTTATTCGTAGCTCCTTGGCTATATGTAGTGCATGCTTTCTTCGATGGATTATCATTCTTCTTAGCAGATATATTAAATGTATCAATTGGTAATACATTCTCTGGTGGATTAATTGACTTCTCACTATTTGGTGTATTACAAGGTAACGAAAAAACAAACTGGATTTATGTAATATTAATAGGTATTGCATGGGCCGTATTATACTATGTAACATTTAGATTCTTAATAACTAAATTCAATGTTCCTACTCCAGGTAGAGAATCCGACGGTGAGGAAGTTAAAGTTATTACTAAAGATTCTATGAGCGAAACTGCTGCTGAAATCTTAGCTGCACTAGGTGGAAAAGAAAACTTAGATGATGTTGATGCTTGTATTACAAGATTAAGAGTAGCCGTTAAAGATGTAAGTAAAGTAGATAAAGATAAGATAAAAGCTCTAGGTGCTACTGCTGTCCTTGAAGTTAAAGGTGGAATCCAAGCTATATTTGGAGCAAAAGCAGATCCTCTAAAACAAAAAATTAATGAAATAATCGATAAAGAATAATTTATAAGGAGTGAAAGTAATGAATAAAGGATTAATCGTATCATGTCAAGCACTACCAAATGAACCACTACATAGCTCCTTCATAATGGGTAGAATGGCTTTAGCAGCTAAAGAAGGTGGAGCAATTGGTATACGTGCTAACACTATAGCTGATATTCAAGCAATAAAAGCAGAAGTTGATCTACCTATCATCGGAATAATAAAACAGGATTATGATAATATGATTCCATATATTACTCCTACAATGAAGGAAGTTGATGCTTTAGTTAAAGAAGGTATAGATGTAGTAGCTTTAGATGCAACTATAAATCAAGATGAAGATTTCCTTAAAGAAGTTATAGCTAAGTATCCAAAACAAAAATTTATGGCTGACATTTCAACTGTTGAAGAAGGTTTAAGAGCCGAAAAATTAGGCTTCCATTTTGTAGGAACAACATTAATTGGATATACTGAACAATCTAAGGGTATGAATAACTTCCAAGTTCTTTCTACACTAATTGAGAACTGTAATGTTCCAGTTATAGCAGAGGGTAATTTTGATACTCCTGAAAAGGCTAGAAAAGCCTTAGAAATTGGTGCTTATTCAGTAGTCGTTGGTGGAGCTATTACTAGACCACAACTTATAGCAAAGAAATTTAGTGAAGAAGTTCAGAAAGCATTATAGAATACTCATACCAAAGAGATAGAGACTATTAAGTCCCTATCTCTTATTTTATAAAAAAAAGAATTATGGTATCATTAAATATATCACTGTATTATGGAGGTTTTTAATTGAACATTATATGCGAGATACAACAAAAATATAATAATTTTTCAGATAAAGAAAAAGCTATTGCTGATTATATCTTAAATCAACCTGATATGATTAAAAATATAAATATAACAGAATTAGCTAAAATAATAGGCACTTCTGGTGCTACTATTACTAGATTTTCTAAAAAAATTGGCTGCGATAGCTTTGTTGAAATGAAAATGCAGATTAATTTAAGTACTAATGATAGCGAATCTATTGATAGTGATGATATTTTTTCAAGTGTCTATAGTCATTACAATGAAGTAATTGAAAGAACAAATTCAATTATAGATAAATCCGCTATATTTAATATAGTTGAAGAAATAAAAAAGGCTAATAAAATATATCTTTATGGAGTTGGTAGTTCTGGTTTAACAGCTACTGAAATGATGCAAAGATTAATAAGAATGGGATTTAATATACATTGTATCTCAGACTCTCATATGATGATTATTAATAGTTCAATAGCATCCTCAGAAGACCTTGTTATAGGATTATCTATATCAGGTGAAACAAAAGAGGTTGTAAATGCTTTAAAGGTTTCTAAGAGAAATGGTGCTAAAACTGCTTGTATAACAAGCTTTGATGAAAGTTCAGTAACAGTCTATTCGGATATAATATTAAAAGTTTATAATACTCGTTTCATAGGTAGACATAAGTTTATAAACTCTCAGTTTTCTACTATGTATCTTTTAGATTTAATATCTACTGTATTATTAGAAGATAAAAACTTAGAAGAAAAAATGCAAATAACTATAGATGCAATAATTAATTCATAATGTGAAGAAAAAGGACTAGTTCAAAATTATTATAATTTCAAACTAGTCCTATATCTTTACTATTCCTCTATGTGTTTTGCTTCTCTTCCTTGCCTTTCAGCCTTTCTTTCTTCTATAAGGTTCTTTAATAAATGAGATAAAGTCCAATTTATTGATGTTTCTGTTACAATAGCCTTCATAGCAGGAGCAATTCTCATTTTTTTCATATTATCTATAAACATACTTACCTTCATGTTAGGTAAATCATTAAATATAATTGCTCTATCTCTTATTTCTTCTTCACATTCTGAAGAAATATTATCTTCTAAAATATCTTTTACTAAAGTATTTCCATTGGTCCAGTTAACTCTTATCTGGTCCTTTAATCCCATCATACTTCCATAAGTTTTCAATAGCTTTGCTTCTTTATCATTAAAGTTACAAATAATTATACAAGGTCTACTCATATCTTCACCTCTCTATCTAGTAAATACTAATTCATTTTCATTAGATAAAACCTCATTATAAGTATATCCATCTAAATCAAAATCTTTAACTTCTTCTACTGTATTAATTTTATTTTGAACAACATATCTGGCCATCATTCCTCTTGCTTTTTTTGCATACATGCTAACCATCTTATGTTTTCCATCTTTATATTCTAGAAAATTCACATCTACTATTCTATATTTTTCATTTATCATAGGCACATTCAAGACACTACTATATTCTTTTGAAGCTAAGTTTACTAGTACCTTTTCACCTGGGGATGTATCTATTGCTTCCATAATCTTACCTGTAATCCTATCTCCCCAGAATTCATAAAGATCATTGCCCCTATTATTTTTAAGCTTTGTACCCATTTCTAATCTATATTCTTTAATTTTATCTAATGGTTCAATAACCCCATATAATCCTGATAATATTCTTAATACACTATTAGAATGAAGAAAATCTTCTTCTGAGAAATCTTCTGCACCTATACCTCTATAGGCTTCCCCTTTAAAGGCAAGAATAGCTGTGTATTCTTTAGTATCTTCATTATAAAAATTTCTATATCTATCATAATTCAATATTCCTAATTTATCTGATATTTTCATTAATGAACATAATTCATCTAATGAAAATTTCTTTAGTATAGAAACTAACTCTTTAGTATCCTCTTCAAAAGCCAATTTCTTATTAGAAGTTTCTATATTATTAATCTTTGTATTTATAGTTTTGGCTGGAGATAAAATCATTAACATACTTTCACCTATAGTATCTCCCTATATAAATCTTCCTTAAAACCAACAAGCACCTTATCACCATTTATAAGAATAGGTCTCTTTACTAACATACCATTTGTTGATAATAATTCTGCAGCTTCTTCCTTTGTAATGCTCTTAACCTTATCCTTTAAATTCATTTCCTTATATAGTTTTCCTGAAGTATTAAAAAACTTCTTAGCTTCTAGCCCACTCATATCTATCCACTTTAATAGCTCTTCTTTGCTAGGATTCTCTTCTACTATATGTCTATCAATAAATTCTACATTGTTTTCTTTTAGGAATTTTTTTGCCTTTATACATGTTGTACACTTTGGATATTCTATAAAAATCATACTCATATTTCAATCTCCTTTATTATTTAATAATTATTATCTATTTTATCATATAAGATTTAATTTGCCTATATATAAGTAACTATAATTTTATTAACTAATAATAATTATTTTTTACTAAAACATATTGACAAATTACTAATTAATAATTATTATTAATACATAGGTAATTGATAATGATTATCAAAGCAAAAAAATATATTTTTAGGAGGATTTAGATTATGTCATTAATCGGAAAACAAATACCAGAATTTAAAGTTCAAGCATATCATAACGGAGATTTTAAGGAAGTAACATCTTCAGATGTTAAAGGTAAGTGGGGAGTATTCTTCTTTTATCCAGCAGACTTCACTTTTGTTTGTCCAACTGAATTAGGTGACTTAGCTGATAACTATGAAAACTTCCAAAAAATTGGATGTGAAGTTTACTCAGTATCTACTGATACTCATTTTGTACACAAAGCATGGGCTGATGCTTCAGAAACAATAGCTAAAATTCAATATCCAATGTTAGGGGATCCAACTGGAACTCTTTCTAGAGGATTTGAAGTCATGATTGAAGAAGAAGGTTTAGCTTTGAGAGGAACTTTCATTGTTAATCCAGAAGGAGAAATTAAAGCTTATGAAGTACATGATTTAGGAATCGGAAGAAATGCAGAAGAATTATTAAGAAAAGTTCAAGCTGCTCAATTCGTGGCCGAACATGGTGACCAAGTATGCCCAGCTAAGTGGACTCCAGGTGCTGAAACTTTAGTACCAAGCTTAGATTTAGTAGGTAAGCTATAATTCTTTTAACTAAAGCGTGGCTAATTGAGCCACGCTTTTATTTCAAAAAATATTTAAGATTTTTTATAAAAAAGTTTTAAATACTTTTTGAAAGGGAGGATTTTAATATGAATAATAAAATATATGATTTAGTCGTTATAGGGGCTGGTCCAGCCGGACTTTCTGCTAGTATATATGCAGGTAGAGCAAAGTTAAATACATTGATATTAGAAAAAGGGCAACCAGGAGGACAAATAACTAAAACCTCTGAAATAGTAAACTACCCTGCTATCAGAAAAACTTCTGGACATGAACTAATGGAAGAAATGAGAATGCAAGCTGAATACTTTGGTGTTAAATTTCAAAGAGCTGAAGTTACTGATGTAGATTTCTCAGGAGAAGTAAAAATTTTAAAAACTGATATAGGAGAAATCCAAAGCAGAAGTGTTATTATAGCAACAGGAGCTAGTCCAAGAAAACTTGGTTTCCCTGGTGAAGAAGAATTTGGGGGAAGAGGTGTAGCTTACTGTGCTACTTGTGATGGTGAGTTCTTTAAAGGGCTCGAAGTTCTGGTTATAGGTGCTGGATTTGCTGCTTGTGAAGAAGCTATTTATCTAACTAGATTTGCTAAGAAAGTTACTATAATAGCTAGAGAGCCTGAATTTACTTGTGCAAAAACTATTGGGGATAAGGTTAAATCCAATCCTAAAATCCATGTTAAATTTAACACTGAAGTTATAGAGGCAGTTGGCGATGATTTACTACGTTCAGTTAAATTAATTAATAATGTAACTGGAGAAAAATCAGAATATCATCCACCAAAGGAAGATGGAACTTTTGGAATATTTATTTTTGCTGGATATGTTCCTCAAACTTCAATATTTAAAAATGTTGTTAATTTAGATAACTTTGGATATATATTAACTGATGATAATATGAAAACTAATATTAATGGTATATACGCGGCTGGTGACTTAAGGCCTAAAGCATTAAGACAAGTTGTTACTGCTGTAGCTGATGGCGCTATTGCTGCTACTGATGCTGAAAAATATATTGCAGAAGAAAAAGAACGTTTAGGTATAATTGATGAACCTACCGAAGAAAAAACTTTGCCCAAAAAAGAAGAACCTAATAAAGAAATTTTAAAGCCATCTTCATCAGGAAGAAGCCATTTATTAAATGATTCTTTAAGAAACCAATTATCTTCTATATTATCAAAAATGCAAAATGAAGTTACTCTTATAACTATAGTAGATCCTAATAATAGTAAGTCAATTGAGCTTAGAGATTTGGTTCTTGATATAGCTGACTTAGGTGAAAAACTAAAAGCTGAAGTTTATATCAAAGGTAATACTAAGTCAATCGAAGAAAAAATAAATGCCGATAAATATCCAGTAGTAGGACTATTAGATAAAGATAGAAATTATAGTGGTGTTAAATTCCACGGTGTTCCTGGTGGTCACGAATTAAATTCATTTATATTAGCTATATATAATTTATCAGGACCTGGTCAAGCAATTGAGCCTACAAATTTAAAGGCTATAAAAAACATTAATAATAAAATCAATCTTAAGGTATGTGTTTCACTTTCTTGTCACCTTTGTCCAGATGTCGTTGCATCTGCTCAAAGAATAGCAATCGAAAATCCTAATGTAGAGGCGGAAATGTTGGATTTAGCAAACTTTGATGAAATAAAAACTAAATATAAACTTATGAGCGTACCAGCTATAATAGTAAATAATAAAGATGTATACTTTGGGGCTAAAAAAATAGATGAAATAATAAATCTAATAAATAAATAATAAGACTCGCATAAGCGAGTCTTATTATTTATTGTATTTTGAATCCTATCTGCTACAGATATGGTTCTAAATAGCTTTTAGCGATGAGTATTTAAAAGAATATATAAAAAGCTATAGCATAATTTAAATAAATATATCGACTTGTTTACTGGTGATTCGGTAAAAGGAAGTAAAAAACAAATCACCTTTGAGGTGCAGCAGTTTGCAAAGTGGTACGAAAGCATTACCACCCGTTTTATAGGTTCCTGATTACCTCTTATTTTTATTTATTAAATTTTTTTAATATTAAAACAAATATACACATTATTAAGCATAACCTTAGACAAAATAAAAAAGGACTACATTCGTAGTCCTTTATGGTGGAGATAAAGAGATTCGAACTCTTGACCCCCTGCGTGCAAGGCAGGTGCTCTCCCAACTGAGCTATACCCCCACAATATTACCTGGCAACGTCCTACTCTCCCACACAGTCTCCCATGCAGTACCATCGGCGCTATAGAGCTTAACTTTCCTGTTCGGTA